>Ga0306868_1000024_pt1 | contig 145898 bp, 140 predicted proteins | sample AntRauTorckE6832_FD_190411 | JGI IMG/M metagenome (GOLD analysis project Ga0306868, IMG submission 190411) | Saline lake microbial communities from Rauer Islands, Antarctica - Metagenome Torckler E6 #832 (v2) (version 2) | ecosystem: Environmental > Aquatic > Non-marine Saline and Alkaline >... | reverse complement strand
CACTACTGTCCGGTTAAAAAATATCAAAATGCTATAAAGTATTGAAAGTACATGTTCTTTGACATAACTATTTCGTTTTCGATTTGAATTCGCCCCATCAATATGGGCAGATACCTCCTGTGCTATCACAGGAGGATATCCATGAATTCAGGACAAGCGGTTTTTCGGCAATTACTCCAGTTTTTACCGCGCCACGATTTCAACCTGTGCGTGCAACGCTACCGGGGTGATTACAGAGCCAAGAGCTTTTCAACTTTTGATCAGTTTCTGTGTCTTGCCTATGCGCAGATGTCAGGCCGCGAAAGCTTGCGTGACATAGAAACCTGCCTGAATTCACACAGGGAAAAGCTCTACCACATCGGCTTTCGCGGCGGTGTTTCCCGCTCTACTCTGGCTGATGCTAACGAACGTAGAGACTGGCGCATATTTGAAGATTTTGGTCATGTCCTGATTCGAATGGCGCAGAATCTTTACTGCAACGAACCCTTTGCTCTTGAACTTGACCAGCCCCTATTTGCCTTTGATTCATCGACCATTGATCTGTGTTTGTCTCTGTTCCCCTGGGCGCAGTTCCGCTCCACCAAAGCCGGGGTAAAAATGCATACGCTGCTTGATCTAAGGGGTGCAATCCCGACCTATGTTGCTATCACCCCAGCCAAGGTTCACGATGTGCGTATGCTCGACTCCATGCCCGTAACTGAAGATGCCATCTACACCATGGATAAAGGCTATGTCGATTTCTCCAGACTTTATATGCTGCACCAACAGGGGGCTTTCTTTGTTATCAGAGCCAAAAGCAACTTGCGTTACAGGCGCCTGTATTCTGCTGCTAAAGACAAGGAATCCGGTATAAAGGCTGACCAGACCATTGTCCTGGTGACGCAAAAATCGAAAAATGATTACCCGGGAAAACTGCGCCGGGTCAGTTATGTTGATAAAGAGCTCGACAAGCGCTTGGTATTTTTGACCAACAGTTTCGACATTCCTGCGCCAACGGTAGCGCAGATTTATAAGCAACGCTGGCAGGTGGAGTTGTTCTTTAAATGGATCAAAGGCCACCTGCGCATCAAGTCGTTTTATGGCACCTCAATGAATGCAGTAAAAAGCCAGATATGGATAGCATTGAGCATTTACCTCCTGGTTGTGATTGCCAAGAAAAAGCTCGATATTCCATGTCAGCTCTACACTTTTCTACAGATTCTGGAGGTCAACCTGTTTGAGAAAAAGCCTATATTACAGTTAGTTACAGATGCATTAAAGCAAGTTGACAACCATGGAAATGATAACCAGCTGAATTTATTCGATTATTAACCGGACAGTAGTGTAAGCAGGGATTAAAAGAGTGTTGCCGCCAGGGCAAGAGACCATGTTTCGCCCTTGGTTGTGCTTTCACCATAAAGCTCGTTGAAATAACTTGCTTCAACAGCCAGACGTGAAGTCAACTTGTATCCTGCAGTAAGCTCCAATTTGCCCAAATCGGACTCATAGGGGTTGGAGTCTATCTCGGTAAAGTTGCCACTCGGGCCATCATCCCCATTGCCAATACTGTCGGTACCATCAAGCTTGGTGCGAACATAAAACAACTTGCCAAGATCCATTCCCGCTTCAAGCAGATAGACAAACTGGTCGGAGTATTCCTGGGTACGCCATTTATATCCAGCTTCTACGTTAAAATATCCGGGGAAGAGAGGATACGTGGATTGGCCGAACTGCAAGCGGACCTCAACATCGTCCTGACCATCTCCCAGTTGAATATCTGTAGCGAGATTCTGATCTTTTTCATCATAGAACTCACCTGTTTTGTACAAAGTCTGCAAAGACAATGCGCCTGAATCTGTTGCAAGTAGACGGTAACGCAAGCCGAGTTTAAGATCAGACACACCAGTGGCCTTAGCGGTTTTATCCACTCCGCTGTCAAAAGTTACTATCTCTCCATCAACCAGCTTCCTTCCGGTGGATTGATAGGTCCATTCGGTTTCTTTGTAGTCGATTGAACCAATCAGGGTCAATCCTTCCATCAAACCGTATTCGGAGTAAAACGACCATGTCTGCTCATCGTAGTCAAAATCGCGGCGTTTGTTTTTATACACATCATTGGGAGCATATGCTTTGGTGGTCCCATCATTGTAAAAATAGCGCTGTGCCTCATATTCGCTGTACGCCATACGGGTGTAGAGTTTTCCTGCCGGCATGGTCCAGGCACCGGCCCAGGTTGTGCCGGAGATTGCCAGAATCAAGAGAATGGAAGCTAAAAATACAGCCCCTGTGGTGCGCACACCCTTTGAATGTTTAACCTCTTGCTTTTGCATCAGTTGTTGCATTAACGCCTCCTGTTTTTCAGTAAATGATATCTAAAATTTAAATGGCAGTCGGATGCGAGATATACAACAAGTGTATCAAATATGTCCAATAAGTTTATCCGATAGTTTTCCGAGTTTGCATGGATAAAATCTATTGTATTTTTCACCTCCACCTGTGCTAAAAAACGCCCTATGAATACGCTGATAAACATATTGATGTGGATCCATTTTACCGCCATGGGAATACTCGCGCTATACGGCTGTCATCGTCTATGGATGCTGTATCACTGGCAAAAGCTTAAACGGCTGAAGCCAGAAGAAGAAGAAGAAGCGCTTGACAGTATTGATAACATTCCGCCCACAGTGACAGTGCAACTGCCCATGTACAACGAACAATTTGTGGCAAAACGCATTATTGATGCGGCAGCGCAATTGGACTGGCCGGCTGAATATCTGCAGATTCAGGTGCTGGATGATTCCACAGACGAAACCTGCGCCATTGTTGATAGTGTGAGCACTTTCTGGCGTTCACAAGGGATCGACATTGAAGTTCTGCGGCGTATTGAACGCACGGGATATAAGGCCGGGGCTCTGGCAGAGGGGCTGATAAGCGCGAAGGGGGAGTATGTTGCTATCTTTGACGCCGACTTCGTGCCTCAGAGAGACTTCCTGCGCCGCATGTTACCCCACTTCCATACTCCGGGCACAGGGATGGTACAGGCACGCTGGGGTTTTCTGAACCGGGAAACATCCTGGCTTACGCGCGTTCAGGGGCTGCTTCTCGGACCGCACTTCGGCATAGAACATCAGGTGCGTAACAGTCTGGGGGCGTTTTTTAATTTCAACGGTACCGCAGGGATCTGGCTCAAACACACCATTGCTGATGCTGGTGGGTGGGAATCCGATACAGTCACGGAAGACCTGGATTTGAGCTACCGTGCCCAGCTGCGCGGCTGGCGTTTCAAATACGTGGATGATGTAGTGGTCCCTTCCGAACTCCCCATAACCCTGGCTGACTTTCGTGCGCAGCAACAACGCTGGGCTAAGGGGTCGATACAAACAGCGCGCAAGATTCTTCCCTCAGTATTGAAATCCAGGCAGCCAATTCTGGTAAAGCTCGAGGCATGCGCACATCTGCTCGCCAACTTCGGCTGGGTTTGCGGTGCCGTTGCAAGTCTGACCCTGTATCCCGCCCTCCTCGGTCGTGGCTCCATAAGCACAGCTGAAGCTCTGCTCATTGATCTGCCCCTGTTTCTATTGGCCTGTGGTGCCATTTTGAGCTATTTTTTCTGTTATGCTTACCGCACAGCGGGGTTCAAGCATGTGCGCTGGCTTCCCATGCTTCCCCTTTTGACCCTCGGGGTTTCTCCGAGCCTTGCCGCAGCATCAATTGCAGGCTTGTTTCAGCATGGCGGCACCTTCAACCGCACCGCCAAATACGGGATACATAACAAAAAAGGGACATCTATCATCCCCCTTCTCTCGGTACGCAGTTCTGTGTCGCGCCTTGCGTTTTACACCCTGCTGATTTTTTATTCCTGTCTTCCGGTCACACTGGTACCTGAAATGGGTTACTGGGCATCTATACCTTTTTTAAGCATGTTCCCTTTGAGCTTTTCTCTGGTTGCGTTCAGGGAAGCTGCAGATACATTTGTACATAGATAGCCAATATCCCAGGACTAAATACGACAATGCATCTACTGTCAGGATAATCCTATGAAGATCCTGCACATTCTCAGTCAAGTTCCAGCTGCCACGGGGAGTGGTTTTTATCTCCAGGCGACTATGCAACAGGCACATTTGCGCGGGCATCAGAATTATCTGCTTGCCGGAGTTACGGCGGATTTCCCTTTTGAACAGCACTGTGGTCATTTACCCTGCTCTGATCCGGACCTGATCCGCTTTCAACACGATATTGATCTGCCCATTGTGGGAATGAGCGATGTAATGCCATACCCCAGCGCGCGGTTTTGTGATCTGAGCAATACTGACTTGCTCAGCTATGAGGCGTGCTTCAGCGCCCGTCTGCGTCTCGCAGTTAAGCGCTGGAACCCCGATATTATCCATTCCCATCATTTATGGCTCCTTACCTCTTTAGCACGGCAGAAATTTCCCGCTTTACCTCTGATTGCAAGCTGCCACGGCTCTGACCTGCGCCAGTTCCACAATTGCGCCCATCTGCGTGACCCCGTACTTCGCGGCTGCACCAGGATCGACGCTGTTTGTGCTCTGAGTGCAGAACAAAAAGAGCAGATTATCAACACCTACAATATCCCTTCTGAACGCATCCATATTGTGGGGGCCGGATACAACAAGAAACTCTTTTGTGCGCCTGAAACTCCGCCTGACCGCAAGGCATGCATCAACATCGTATATGCCGGCAAACTCAGTCGTGCTAAAGGGGTTCCATGCCTAATCAGAGCCCTGTTGAAAATCGAGCCTAAAAGCTTTCATTTTCATCTGGCAGGTGATGGAGATGGGGAAGAGAAGGAAGAGATACTCAATCTGTCGAGCCATCTGGGCGATAATATCACCACCTACGGTAACATTGACCAGACCCATTTGGCGCAGTTACTTCAGTTGTCAGATCTGTTTATTCTTCCATCGTTTTACGAAGGAGTGCCATTGGTAGTACTCGAAGCGATGGCCTGTCATTGCCGCGTTATAACCACAGATCTGCCCGGAATACGCGAGATGTATCACAACCTTGATGAGAGTGAATGGCTCACTCGTATTCCTTTGCCGCGAATGCATGGTATTGACACCCCCTACAGGGAAGCGGAAGATAACTTTGTTGCTATGCTACACGAGGCGATCAAGCAGCATCTTGAACGTTCAAGTAAGGTTTCAGGCAGTCTCCAACCTCCTGCGGGAATCAGAACTATTCTGCAGCATTACACCTGGGACAACACCTTCAAACGCATAGAGAGTGTGTATAAAGACATCTTATCCACATAAGGTGACCGCTACCGCAGAAATATCATCGTGAAGCTTGAAACGGGGGAAATCGCGGCAGTCAGGGTCGTTGCGCTCCTGTTCTCTCACCCATTCTGCGACACCAGCCAAACCGGTGTGCAGATATTGTTCAGCCAGGCGCTCAAAGTTCGGGCTCTCCTCAGCCTGGGCAGGAGGAAAGAGACCGTCGCTAAAGGCTAAAACGCATTTCAGGCCAGCGCACTCCATGCTCCCCCGGGTAAAAAACTCCTCTGCACGCGGATCGCCATTTAGCACACCATACTCGCGATTCATCTGCATCCTGACGTTTTCTATCTGGCCACGCACCCGTTGTAAAGCCTGAGTGTGGGATTCCCCCGGAGCCAGCTGCATTTGCTTCAAGGTCTCAGCGTCATGATTGGTATACGGGGTAAGAAGATGACTGCGATTATCCTCATCTATGCCGACGATGAGACAGTCGCCCGTTTGTACCCATTCAAATCTGCTATCCTTTATCCTGAATACCGCCGCACTGGTACTCCAGCATTGTAATTCATCCTCTGTTTCCACGCCATGATCTGCCATAGATACCTTCAGGCGCTGATTAGCACGCCGGGCCAATGAAAGCAGAGGCGCATCATTGTACGCAAATTCACTTCTTGCGAGTTGTGCCGCCCACCAGGCGCCACTTTTCCCCTGACATAACCTGCCATCCAGACTCGATGCACCGTCAAAGACTCCGAACAAATTATCGCCAACCAGAACAGTATCTTCATTGAATTTACCCACACCCTGCTGGAGCAGGGTGTCAACAATCAAAGCTCTCATAATCGTTTTCTCCATGAATAATTATTTCGCAGCGCTGATTCTTGCATAGATTGAGGCCATTTGTCGCATTGATAATTCCGATATTAAAGTGACGAATAATCAGGTCGTTTTATAACCACGTGGGCACGCCTATTGGCAAACATTTCATAATCTATCCAAACAAGATATTAATTCTGGTCATGTAAGCCCCCCCCTGTAACAAGCTCAACTTCCTTTAAAGCAAACAAGCTTTTCGTTTAGCTGTTTATTACACATACTCATCTGTGCTAGAATCCTCCTTCAGTTTCAAATAAAACTTGTAGAGAAAATTAGCGTGCCGGAGTACCCCACATATGCTGAAGAGTTTACTTATTGTTGACGACTCTCCGGTAGCACGAATGATCATAAAGAAGTGCTTACCGACAGAGCATAATCTATACATATATGAAGCCGGAAATGGCCAGGAAGGCGTGGAGAAATATCAGGCACACAACCCCGATTTGACTCTGATGGATCTGACCATGCCCATTATGAATGGCTTTGAAGCCCTGGAAAGTATTCGCGCTCTCGACCCTAATGCGGTTGTAATCGTATCCACTGCAGATATCCAGGAGAAGGTCATCCAGCGGGTCAAAGATCTCGGTGCCCTGTACACCATGAAGAAACCGCCATCCAAAAAATCGCTCGCCGAGGCTCTTGAGCGCGGCGCAAAAGCGTTCGCACAGGTGCAGAAATGAACGCCACCGCTGAAGAAGTATTCTCTTCTGAAGAGAAGGATATTCTACAGGAGGTTATGAATATCGCTTTCGGTCAGGCGACTGCGGAGTTGGCCGAAGTTATAGATATTTTTGTAATCCTGAGTGTGCCCAATATTAAAGTAGTTAAAGGGCGTGATCTGCCCGAATACTTTATAAATGAGATGAATGGTTCGAATGTTGTCAACTTGGTTGAACAGAATTTTCTGGGCAAATTCAGCGGGCAGGCGCTTCTAATCTTCCCTTCCGGAGCAGAAAAGGAACTGATCAAACTCTTTAATCAGGACAATGCCGAAGATATCTACAATGTGGATATGGACACGCTGGAGCAGGAAACCCTGATAGAGGTGGGGAATATTCTGATCGGTGCCTGCATCGGTAAGATTACCGAATTACTCTCGGATTTTGTCACCTACGATCCACCGCGCCTACTGGTTCAGGATCTGTCCAAATCGACCCCCTCCCAGTTTCCTGTGGATGAAGATAGCTTTGCGATATCAATTCGCACCGTATTCCGCTTTGAACAGCAGAACGTAGAAGGTTATCTATTTCTTATAACCAAGCAGCGTTCCATTCAATGGCTGAAAAAGGCATTACAGACCTTTCTGGAGTCGTTCATGTGATTTTTTCTCAGATTTTTGAAACCATAAATAACGGTCTGCTGGTAATTGATCGGGAGATGACGATCAAGTACTGGAACAGGTGGATGGCGATGCACAGCGGAATCGCTGCAGAAGACATTGTCGGCACGTCACTTTTCACCCATTTCCCGGAATTGGACCAGCCGCACTTCAGGCGCAACTGCAAATCCGTACTCCAATTCGGCAATTTCTGCTACTTCTCTCAGCGCCTGCATAAGTACCTCTTCCCCATGCCTGCTCCGGGTTCACTCGCAGATTCATTCAACCACATGCAGCAGAGTTGCTCCATGGGGCCATTGCGTAATAAAGACAACGAAGTGGAAATGCTCTACATATCCGTGCAGGATGTCACGGAGGTTGTCTCTTACCAGAAAAAACTAGTAATCATGAACCATACCGACCAGTTGACGGGTGTGTACAACCGCAACTACATGGAATCCAGCCTGGTCAAGGAGATAGATCGTTGTCGGCGCTACAATCACAGCATGTCTCTACTGATGATTGATGTGGATCTGTTCAAAATTATCAACGACAACTATGGACACCCTTGCGGCGACTATGCCTTAAAAACCATCTGCCAGCGCATCACTTCGAATATCCGCAAAAGTGATTCTCTTATCCGCTACGGTGGGGATGAGTTCTGCATTATTATGCCGGAAACATCGGAAAACCACGCATACAAGGTTGCTGAAACTATACGCACATCAATATGCGATCACCCCTTCACTTTTGCAGACATGACTTTTAATACTACAATCAGCATCGGGGTTGCATCTCTGGACCTGAGCACGGACGATGTGGAAAGTATGCTGAAAAAAGCGGATGAGGCTTTATATACCGCCAAGCAGTCGGGCAGAAACAGCGTAACCTAGCTCTGCCGCCACATAAGTTACAGTGTGGACGAAAGAAAGGAACTATATGGATATTTTTACAGCTATCGATGAACGCTATAGTTATCGTGGACCTATGGAGCAAGAGCAGATTCCCTACGAAGATCTGCGCAAAATAGTTGAGTGTGGACTAAAGGCTCCATCGGGCAAAAACGCACAAACTACCCGGTTTGTCATTATTGATGACCCGAACATCCTTGAGAAACTGCATAAAATGCATCCTGCCAACAAGGCAATGCAACAGGCTCCGGCCATGATCGCATGTATTGTGGATGAACAGGCGGAAAAAATCTACGAAGGCTACGACTTTCAACTAGAAGACTGTGCCGCTGCAGTGGAAAATATGCTTCTTGCTATCACCGGTCTGGGCTATGCATCGGTATGGATCGACGGGTGGCTGCGCGTTGAACAGCGTGCAGACAGAGTAGCCGAGCTTATAAATCTGCCTGCAGACAAAAAAGTTCAAATATTGCTCCCGGTGGGCAAACCTCTGGAACAGGGGCCGCGAAAGACAAAAATGCCCTTTGAACAGAGAGCGTGGTTCAACAGTTACGCAGGATAAATCCTTTTTTTCATTTCTCCATCAGAGGTATGCAATGCAACGTATCAAACCCAACAGACACATCAAGATAACTGTGTTCACATTTCTGTTTATTGTCTGCGCATGCGCAACACAGGGTTGGGCCGATTCCAGGCTAACCTGGCACACCGATTTAGACAAGGCGCAGCAAATAGCGGCCAACAACGACAAACATGTACTGATTCACTTCACCGGTTCCGATTGGTGCCCTTGGTGCATCAAACTAGACAACAACGTATTTTCCACTCCAGAATTCGCTGAATTCGCCGCATCAAAGCTTGTATTAGTCAAGGTTGACTTCCCCAGAAAACATCCGCTGAGTAAAAAACAGACCGCAGCAAATGAAAAGTTGGCTCAGAAGTACAGGATACGCGGACTCCCGACCTTGATAATGCTAAACAGTAAGGGAGAGCGCGTAGGATCTACCGGTTTCAGGCGCGGAAGTGCTACCAGCTATATAGAGCACCTGCAGGGGATGATGGAATAGTAATTGCCAAAAGAAAAGCACCAACAGAAAAAGGGAGCGGCGTATGCCACTCCCTTTTTCTGTTGTTACTGGCGGGGCTGACGGGACTCGAACCCGCGACCTCCGGCGTGACAGGCCGGCGTTGTAACCGACTCTACTACAGCCCCGCGATATGGTGGGCGAAACAGGGCTCGAACCTGTGACCCTCGGTTTGTAAGACCGATGCTCTCCCAGCTGAGCTATTCGCCCATATCGGTTATGCGATTGTGCAGTGATAAAATGGCGGGGCTGACGGGACTCGAACCCGCGACCTCCGGCGTGACAGGCCGATGTTGTAACCGACTCTACTACAGCCCCGCAATATGGTGGGCGAAACAGGGCTCGAACCTGTGACCCTCGGTTTGTAAGACCGATGCTCTCCCAGCTGAGCTATTCGCCCATATCGTTATATCTTTTAACTACGTTGCAATTAAAGCTTCTTGAGTGCCGGAATCATTAATGTTTCCCTCAAGCAACGGCGCAGAAAATACCAAATCCCATGCACGTTGTAAAGCACATAATTGCGTTTAAGGTAATTTATTTTTTTAGTTGTTGACGGCATCCTTAAGAGCCTTGCCAGCCTTGAACTTCGGTACCTTTGCTGCCGGAATCTGCAACGCTGCACCTGTCTGGGGGTTTTTACCGGTACGTGCTGCACGCTCACCAACACTGAATGTACCGAAACCAACCAGCGAAATCTTGTCATTCTGTTGGAGTGCATCAGTTACACTGTCCACAAAAGCTTTCAATACTTTCTCTGTATCTGCTTTGCTCAAACCTGCCTTTTCCGCCATTGAATTTACTAGTTCGGTTTTCGTCACAGCTGACCTCCTAAATCTGTTGTTTTTTTTAAAAATACCTCGTACTAATAGCAGACTTAAAGAAACATAACAAGCTACTTTACTTGCTTAATCCACTCAGTACCCACATTTGAAACTCTTATTTTACCTACTAACGATACCAACCCGAAATGAGCACTCATCCTATACGAATTCTACATGAAATGCACAGATAAAATCGCATGCAAATGCGCACCACTTCCCTATTCAAGCAAGGCACGTGCCAGAACTTCATCCATGTGCGCCACTAAATTAATATCGAGGTCGCGTCTAACTTCTGTAGGAATTTCTGCGAGGTGGCGCTCATTCTCTGCGGGGATCAGTACACGCTCCAATCCCGCGCGTCGCGCCGCGAGGAGCTTCTCCTTCAGCCCCCCGATGGCAAGCACATCTCCGCGCAAGTTGATCTCTCCAGTCATGCCCAGGGCTGCATCTACAGGGCGATGCGTAAGCGAAGATGCCAGAGCTGTAGCTATGGTTATCCCCGCAGAAGGACCATCCTTGGGGATTGCCCCTTCTGGAACATGAATATGAATATCCAGATTCCGATAGAAGTCCTCCGGCAGCTCAAGCTCTTTAGCCTTAGAGCGAATGTAAGCATATGCAGCCTGGGCAGATTCCTGCATAACTTCGCCAAGTTTGCCGGTTACATTCAGCTTACCCTTCCCGGGGAACTCTAATACTTCGATCATGAGGATATCACCCCCTACCGGGGTCCAAGCCAATCCGGTGGCAATGCCACAGCGTGACACAGAGTCTTTACGACCGTAGGTATAGGGTGGGACACCCAGATATTTTTCAATCTGGTTTATGCCGATGTTCCACGTCTTTGTATGAGCTGAATTCTCCGCCACCTGGCGGGCCACCTTACGGCATATGGCTGCTATACGTCTCTCCAAATCGCGGACTCCGGCTTCACGGGTATAGCGCCGGATGATATCGGAGAGGGCATTATCTGAAAGATTGAACTTCTCCGGATCCAATCCATGTTCGCGAACCTGCTTGTGAATAAGGTGACGCCTGCAGATCTGTATCTTCTCCTCTTCAGAGTAGCCTTCCAGGCGCACGATTTCCATGCGATCCAGCAAAGGAGCAGGAATCCCCTGCATAGAGTTCGCGGTGGCGATGAACATCACCTGAGAAAGATCAAAATCGAGGTCGATAAAATGATCACCAAAGGCAGAGTTCTGCTCTGGGTCTAACACTTCCAACATTGCAGAAGAAGGATCACCACGGAAGTCCATGGACATTTTGTCTATTTCATCCAGCAGAAACACCGGATTCTGCACCCCACCTTTTTTTATCCCCTGCATAATTTTGCCGGGCATCGCGCCGATATAGGTGCGACGATGGCCCCTTATTTCAGCTTCATCGCGAACCCCACCGAGAGAGACGCGCACAAACTTACGTTTCATGGCGCGTGCTATTGAACGCCCCATAGAAGTTTTACCCACCCCCGGAGGACCTACCAGACACAGAATAGGCCCTTTGATTTTCTTTACCAGCAGCTGAACCGCAAGATGCTCAAGAATCCGCTCCTTGACCTTCTCAAGCCCGGCATGATCTTCATCCAGAACCCGATGTGCCAACGCAATATCGTTGCAGTCACGCGTGGTTTTCTTCCACGGCAGATCAAGCAGACACTCCAAGTAATTGCGCACCACTGTCGCCTCTGCTGACATAGGTGACATCATCTTGAGTTTACGCATCTCCGCCTTGGCCTTTTGTTTGGCCGCAGCCGGCATTTTGCTTTTTTCTATCTTCGTTTCAAGCTCTTTAAGTTCCTGCTTAAACTCATCCTTGTCGCCGAGCTCTTTTTGGATCGCACGCATCTGCTCATTGAGATAGTATTCTTTTTGGGTGCGCTCCATCTGACCCTTAACCCGTTTGCGAATCTTCTGCTCGACCTTGAGAATCTCCTCTTCACGTTCCAGAATCTGCAACACACCTTCAAGACGCTCTTCAACATCACAGAGTTCAAGAATCTCCTGCTTGTCCTCTACACTGACATTGATCTGCGCCATAATGGTGTCGGCTAGAAGTCCCGGCGCATCTACGGACTCCACAGCGGTTACTACCTCAGCAGGTATCTTGGTACTCAATCCTGCATAACTTTTGAACAATTCCCGCACACTGCGACTCAATGCAGTGATTTCAAGATTGTCGGTGCTGGTCTCATCGAGCAGTTCAACCTCAACCGAGGTATACGCTTCCAATTCGTGATAATCAGTAATGCGAGCGCGCGAAACTCCTTCAGCCAAAAGCTTAATCGTGCCGTCGGGTAACTTCATCAACTGAGAGATAGTCGCCACAGTACCAACGCTGTACAAATCGTTGACATCTGGATCATCGACCTCAGGATCGTTCTGCGCAACGAGAAATATCTTTCGCTCTGCATCCATCGCCTGTTCCAGCGCAGTGATTGAGCGAACCCGTCCAACAAAAAGCGGGGTAACCGTCTCGGGGAATACAACAATATCACGCAAAGGGAGCAGGGGGTATCCCCCTGCTCCCTCAGCTTCTTCGGGCGTAATATTTTCTACAGTTGTCATGTAATATCCTGGATTAAATGCTGCGCTCAGGCTGAGGCAGTCTCGGCACAGTTGTACACAATTAGAGGCTCACTCTTATTTACAACGACATCTTCACTGATCAACACCTCTTTTACATGTTTCTGCGAGGGGATTTCAAACATAATGTCGAGCATGGTCTCCTCCAGGATGGAACGCAGGCCGCGCGCTCCCGTTTTACGCTGTGCTGCAAGACGTGCTATCGCCTCAAGAGCACCGGTAGTAAACTTGAGTTCAACTTCTTCAAGATCAAACAGTTTCTGATACTGTTTTACCAGAGCATTCTTAGGCTCCTGCAAAATCTGGATAAGGGCCTGTTCATCAAGTTCTTCAAGGGTTGCAACAACAGGCAGGCGCCCGACAAACTCAGGAATCAAACCGAATTTCAGTAGATCTCCCGGCTCAACCCTGGCCAGCAATTCGCCCTGGACTTTATCGTCCTTGGACTGAATATCTGCGCCGAAACCAATGCCCTTTTTTCCGATTCTTTTGGAAACTATATCCTCCAATCCGGCAAATGCGCCTCCGCAAACCACCAGGATATTTGAGGTATCGACTTTAAGAAACTCCTGCTGTGGGTGTTTGCGTCCCCCTTTGGGTGGAACGCTGGCAGTAGTACCTTCGATGATTTTCAATAGGGCTTGCTGCACTCCTTCACCCGAAACGTCCCGGGTTATTGAGGGTGATTCGCTCTTACGTGCGATTTTGTCAATCTCATCAATGTAGATAATGCCGCGCTGGGCTTTTTCAATATCATAGTCTGCGGCCTGTACCAGAGCGAGGACGATATTCTCCACGTCTTCACCTACATACCCGGCTTCAGTCAGATTGGTCGCGTCCGCGATAGCGAATGGAACATTGAGCACACGTGCCAGAGTTTGTGCCAGCAGGGTTTTGCCGCTGCCCGTCGGTCCCAGAAGAAGAATATTACTTTTCTGGATTTCGACATCACCCTTGGTAGCAAGATATTTTACCCGCTTATAGTGATTATACACAGCTACCGAAAGCACCCGCTTAGCGCGTTCCTGCCCGATGACGTAGTCATTCAGGGTTTGCAGAATTTCTGCCGGAGTCGGGAGCTTACCGTCGTCTGTGATATCCGACTCCGCGAATTCCTCGGCTATAATCTCCTGACATAGATCGATGCATTCATCACAGATATACACGGACGGGCCTGCTATGAGCTTTTTCACCTCATCCTGTGACTTGCCACAAAAGGAGCAGGTCAGATTTTTGTTGCGTACATCCTCGGAATCCATATTTTCCCTCCTGGCCCATACACCCGCGTCCCTTCAGCGTTCAGAGACAAACCCTCAATGGAAGGTGTAGAAACCTTAAGTATTATTTCTTTTTTTCTTCGCTTTGTTCATCTCGCCTGACAATACGATCTATAATCCCGTATTCACAGGCATCCTGCGCTCCCATAAAGTAGTCGCGCTCGGTATCTGCAGCAATTTTCTTCTTGGACTGTCCAGTATGTTCGACCAGAATTCTATTTAAAGATTCGCGCAGATGGAGAATCTCTTTCGCATGAATACTGATATCCGATGCCTGACCTTTGAAACCTCCAAGAGGTTGATGGATCATGATCCTGGAATGGGGCAGCGCAAAGCGTTTGCCCGGTGCGCCGGCAGCGAGAAGCAGTGCTCCCATGCTTGCAGCCTGCCCGACACATATAGTCGAGACCGGAGCTTTGATATACTGCATGGTATCATACATGGCCATTCCCGCAGAAACGACCCCACCGGGAGAATTGATATAAAAGTGAATATCCTTGTCCGGATCTTCTGACTCCAAAAACAGCATCTGTGCCACAATCAGATTAGCAATCTGATCATCAATGGGCGAACTGAGCATTATAATGCGATCTTTGAGCAGACGTGAATAGATATCATACGAGCGTTCGCCACGCCCGGTCTGCTCAACTACTATAGGAACCAGACTCATATACTACTCCTGCTCCTCTTGGGCATCCTGTTTTTCCTTTTCCAGCTCTTCCTTGCTTATATCCTCAATTTCGGCCTGCCCGAGGAGATATGTAATAACCTTTTCTTCCTCAATCTGTGCCAGCAGTCCTTTTTTAGCATCATCAGAAGCATAGTACTTCTTTACTTCTTCAAGCGGCGCATTGGCCATCTCCGCAATCTCTTCGAGACGCGCATCGATTTCATCGTCATCAACCGAGACATTCTCCGCACTCCCTACTCCTTCAAGGATCAGGCTGCCCTGCACTTGCTTTACCGCTGTATCGCGATACATGGCACGAAATGCCTCATCGGTAAGTCCCATCATCTCCAGTGACATCCCCTGGGATTTGAGTCGCCCGGTTATATTCTGATGCATAAAGTCGAGCTGACGTTCCACCATTGATTCCGGCACCTCAATGAGATTGCGTTCAACAAGCTGGGCCATGAGGCGTTCTTTAAGATCCTCTTCGATCCGCTGTTTCTCCTGTTTTGCATGATTTTCGCTTATTTTCTCGCGTAGATCATCCACTGAATCAGCGCCAAACTCCTGCGCCAGTTCATCGGTGAGTTCAGGTGCCACCTTTGCCTTTATCTCTTTGATGGTAACCTTGAAGGTCGCGTCTTTACCCGCCAACTCGTCACTGCCGTAGTCCTCAGGGAAGGTTACCTGCACTTCACCCTCTTCGCCACGCTTCATTCCAACGAGCTGTTCTTCAAATCCGGGGATGAAACTGCCGGAACCAACCTCAAGTTCGTGATCGGTAGCGGCACCGCCGTCAAAAGCCTCGCCAGCAAGAAAACCTTCAAAATCGATGGTGACAAAATCACCCTGTTGCACATCATCACGCTCAACCGCCTCTTTTTGCGTACGGGAGTCAAGCATCTGCTCTAACTGAGAATCCACTACAGAATCGTCAAAGGCATATATCTCTTTTTTGAGACTCAAACCCGAGTAGTCAGGATTTTCAACCTCAGGCTTTACTTCTACATGAAACTCGTAGGTAAACGCTTTACCTTCATCCAACTCGCCACTGTCTTTAATGGCAGGCTCTCCGATGGCATCGATATCGTTATCGGTAATGGCTTTAAAGTAGGTATCGTTGATGAGTTTGCCGATAACTTCCTGCTCCATCTGTCCGGCATAGTACTGCTTTACCAGACGCATGGGGACTTTACCCTGGCGGAATCCTTTGAGTTTTGCGTTGCGCGCAATTTTAGCATATACCGAAGTGATCTCTTCAGTCACCCGATCAGCGCCAACTTCAACAGATATCTTCTTTTTTACCGGGCTTAAATCTTCTACCTGGGTATTCATGTAGCGATCCTCTCTTTAAATATTGATCTGTTCAGCTATTTATTATTCAGGGGGAAACAATATGAATTGAGTGCAAGCAAGAAAAACGGGAAATACATCGCCAGATGCATAGCGCAAGGTAGCAATACTTAGCCGCCATTTAAAGGGGCAAGAACCAAAAAGGGTCAAATACGCAGGATCAGCATGTGGCTAGTCACATATGCAAATAAGTTCAATTGGTGCGAGAGGGGGGACTCGAACCCCCACGGTTGCCCGCTGGATCCTAAATCCAGTGCGTCTGCCAATTCCGCCACTCTCGCACATAATTTGATATGTTGTGGCCATATGATATGGCCTAACAATAAAAAAGACCCGACCCTGATTATTCTCGCCGGGAGTCCGACAAGAACATCGACGATCGAGTCCGGGTATTTAAATGGGGTGAGTGAAGGGACTTGAACCCTCGACAACTGGAGTCACAATCCAGCGCTCTACCAACTGAGCTACACCCACCACAGAACGGGAGATGATACTACGTACTCTGTTTTTTATTGTCAACACCTATTCAAAGACGCTTACTTTAAATGGCGCGCCAGGAAGGACTCGAACCCTCGGCCCTGTGATTAGAAGTCACATGCTCTATCCAGCTGAGCTACTGGCGCCTTGAATATAATATGGTCGGGGCGAGAGGATTCGAACCTCCGACCCCCTGCTCCCAAGGCAGGTGCGCTACCAGGCTGCGCTACACCCCGACGTTCAAGACGCTGTTGTTTATCACTGCACAGGCAAAATTGCAAGTTTTTTGTCGCCGGATACGTCAATTGCGCTTCGTGCTGATGTTTTCTCTATCCGGCTTCCCTTACATAGTATACGTACATTCACACAAGGTCAGTTGCGATCGCGTTTATATCAGACCTTCACAGGATCGGGCAAGAGCAAAGATCTGGATTCCGGGCACAGCTCAGGGTGATTCCTGTTTCAGGTCAACAATAGTTGCCTCTTGGCACTCCGCATCCTCTTCGCATCTTTTTGTATCACCCTCTTCATGCAAAATCTCCTGCTTAAGGCGTAAAAACTCCTCGCGCGAAATCAGCTCCTGATTATACATCTCCATCAGGCGCTCCAGACTGCGCGTTCTCGAGGTGTATGGATCTTCGAGCTGTAGTGGTGCATTGGGGTTCCATCCCTCGTGTCCAGGGCCTCCACCCACACGCATGGAAGCCAATCCTCCGAGGAGGCTTATCTCAACTCCCCTCCCCTGGGCGCGCATGTGCTGCACCTGGTTGCGCTGGCGTCTGAATTTTACAACCACCCATATTAGCGCAGATACAAGAAGGACAAGACCGCCCCCGAGAATCCAGGGCATATACTGCACCAACCCGCGAAAAAAAATGATGAACAATCCCAGCAGTACGAGGAGCAATACATGCAGAAGCAGGATAAAATAACCAGTGAATATATTTTTTACGATGCCGGGATTTTCCGGATCTGAATCCATAGTAGAATCTCTTCTATGTAATGAGGTTACCCTCTCTTCAAAGCGTAACGCTTTTATTTATGAATGGAACAATATAAGCATGAACGCCCGGCGGGGCAATGTTTTTCTGGTTCACCTGCATTCTCCACAGCATATACTTAATCTTCTGCCCGTATGTCATTAAACGGTTATATTTGGACGAACATATGCTATATTCAACGCGTTTCTTAAAACCATACGTTTCATTGAACCCGCAAGGAGAACCAAGCCTATGGATAACCACACCCCCAAGGTACGCCTGCACACCAGTGCCGGAGACATTATGTTGGAGCTGTACCCTGAAGAAGCCCCTGTAAGCGTGGAAAACTTTCTTAAATATGTAAATGATGGATATTACGATGGCAAAATATTTCACCGGGTTATCCGTGGTTTCATGGTTCAGGGTGGAGGAATGGATACCACAATGCGTGAAGGCAAACCGCGCCGCCCCATTAAAAATGAGGCCGACAACGGCCTGAAAAACACCAGTGGCACTGTTGCCATGGCACGTACCCAGGTGATTGACAGCGCCACAGCCCAGTTCTTCATCAATGTTGCAGACAATCGGTTCCTCGACCATCGCGATCCGAGCCCCGAAGAATTTGGCTATGCTGTATTCGGCAACGTTGTCGCGGGCATGGATGTGGTAAGAGAGATTGAAAAGACTCCCACCACTTCGCGCGGCTTCCATCAGGATGTCCCCAGAGAGCCTATAACCATCCTGCATGCGAGTGTTGAAACCGCTTCCTGAAAAGCGTTTCGGTTCACCCTTTGATTGCTACCACATATTTAAGATAACGCCCCTCCGGGCAGGTTATCAAAAACGGAAAGTCAGGTCCCTGCCCACTGGTCTGGATGATGCGCAGGGGCGTTGCAGCTTGCAGCGCCCCGCGGCGCAACTCTTTTAAGTATTCTGTTATGTCTACCTTCTGATGGTTGGATGAGGTTATAAGAGATCCTCCATCTTCAAGCACACCCAACACGGCGGCAACCAGGCTGGCAGTTCCGCCACTGGTGGTAAAGCGGTTCTTCCCCACCGTGGAAAAACTCGGTGGATCCATGATCACCATATCGAAACGCTTCCCCTCCTGCGCAAACCGATCCAGCACCTTATGACAATCACCTACGATAAAATGGTGTTTGCGCGTATCCAGCCGATTGATCTCGAAGTTATTCCGTGCCCTGTTCTGATAGTGGGTAGAGGCATCTACACTCGTCACCTCAGCTGCCCCGGAAGCGGCACCCACGACAGAAAATGCCCCGGTAAACGAGAACAGATTCAGTATTCGCTTCCCTTCGCACAGAGGCATAATATCCTTGCGATTTTGCCGCTGATCCATAAACAGGCCCGTATGCAGCCCTCGATTCAGGTCAACTTCAAACAGCAGCCCATTCTCTCTTACCTTGAGATTATCAGGTGCCTGCTGTCCCAGAATAAGCGAGCTGTAACGCTTGTCTCCCTTCTTCTCCAGCGCCCGAGTCTTGCGCGGACGAAATTTTTCATAGATACCCTGAGGACGCATCAAGCCCTGGAGCGCCTGCACCAATGGCGCCCGAAACGGCTCCCACATACGACTGTAAAGCTGCAACATGATAAATTCGCCATATACATCCACGGTTAGGCCGGGGAGCAAATCCCCCTCGGCATTAACCAGTCGGTATGCCTCCGAAAGATCCAGGTCGACATGTACACGGCGTAACTTCAATGCAGCTTGCAATCTGATGTAAAACCACTCTTCATCTATATGCGGTGCTTTCTCGCTGTGGGGCCAACCGATAACCCGCGCTACAATTCTACGATCATCGTCGCGCAACGCATATGCGAGCAACGTCCCATCCCCGGCGTGAAGTGCGGTACGCTCTCCACATGACCCTGTGGGCCACTGATCGGTATAGCGATCACGAATAATCCACGGATGCCCCAATTTCAGCATCTGTTCTGTTTGAGGGCCGACCACACATCGCTTCCATCCCTTTTTTGTTGCCATAGCAATAAATCCCTATCGTTTATGTAGATGTCACTGCACATTTCAATACAACCCCGTTTCCGTCGCGGGGCAGATATGCTACCATCCCTCTGAATTTCACAAAACCCAACCACATTCAATATTTTGCAGCGAGCGCAAACCGTGCCAACAAAAACAGAACAATTCATAGATAACCTGCTCAAGCAGGTGGAACCCGGATCCACCCGCCACACTATCCTCCACAGCGCCAAACAGTTCAAGTCTTCATGGGTGGAGTTGGGACAATTGCTTAGCGAAGTGCGCCATGCTCAGCTGTACCAGGAGTGGGGATACACCGATTTCGCTGACTACTGCGCGCGCGAGATCCGCATCCGACGCCAGACTGCAGACAAGCTCACGCACGCCTACCGCTATCTCAAAGAGCACAAACCCACGACACTTTCCGATCCCGATAACCCTGTACCGTTGCCCGATTATCGCAGTCTGAATCTGCTGGAGCAGATCAACAGCGAAGCTTTCATGGAAGAGGAAGACCTTCAATCCCTGCAACAGCAGGTTTTTTCCGGCACTTTAGCGCATCCCAAACTTGCCCGGACCGTGCGCGATCTGAAGCGCGAACAGGCATCGTCCGAGATCAAGGAGTACACCGATATCAAAAACGCACTGAGTGCGGCAAAACGCTTTCAGTCCAGCCTGGGTCATCTTCCGGAAGAATTATGCGCCAGGGTAAACCTTGCTTCTTTTATACATGCCGCAGAGCAGGAACTTGCCATGCTGGAACCTCACGAAAACAAAAAGCAAAGCGGAGATGACATTGAATAAGGACACCGCTGTAACCATGTTCATGCAGGCATTTTTTGGTACTGCGACAACACCCCAACATCGCGCCCTGGTGGAGGAGAGCAGCCACTTAGTAACGGCGGGAAAAAAACAACTTCTCTTCAATGAGGGGGATGAAGGTTCCGAATTCTATTTTCTTGCCAAAGGGAAGATAAAGCTCTTTCGCGCCACCGAAGATGGAAAAGAAGCAGTAATTCGTCTGCTGGATAGCGGCGAATATTTTGCTGAAATTCTGCTCCAGCTTCAGCGACGCTACCCTGTGAGCGCTATTGCACTTGAAGAGAGTGAACTCCTCGCCATTGATGCGCACCAAATCCTCTCTCATATAGAGAACAACCCTGCTGCAGCCATGCAGTTTATCGGAGCCCTGTCACAGCGCATCAAATATCTGCTGGGAATGGTAGAACAGTTGACTTTGAGCGATATCAGGCAGCGCTTTGTTAACTACCTCATGGCGCTGAGTGAAAAACAGGGGAGTAAACAAGTTCGCCTGCCGGCGGCAAAAGGGGAAGTGGCCTTGCTTCTGGGCACTACGGCGGAAACATTCTCGCGCCTGCTGAGCAAACTCACCTCCGAAGGGAGCATACGGCTCGAAGGGAGAAACATTTATATCGATGATGCAGATGCACTCCAAGGGAAGGAGTAAGGTACAGATACTGCCCGAAGAAAAAAGCAAAGGATTAAAGGGGGTCAGACAACAAAGAGTCGGTACGATGAACCTTCGCGCTCGCGCTGCAATACTCCATCGCGATCCATCTGCAACAAAATGGCCTGGAGGCTTTTGCGGTTTTCGTTCGGAAAGCGCGAGTAAATCTCTGTCTGAAGAACCCCGGGAGTACGGGACACCTGAGCGATAATCTGTGCATCAAGCACATCCTGCTCGGCAGCATCCGTACCACTTTGTATTTTGGCGTTGTTATCGATACCAGCAGCGATTTCAGAATTGTCCTCTTGCGCCCAGGCAGAGTCAGACTGCGCCGAACCAGCACTCATTTGACGGTAGAAAAAATACCCCAAACCGCCTACGACCGACAAAACAAATACAATCTGCCCCATATAACCCCCCCTTTGGAACGTCAATTCGATTCTGCGTTAACCAAAAAACCAGTCCAAGCGTAGTCATACATACAATCAGGTTACCCAACCAGCTTGCGATCGCCCCAATCGGCGTCAAAAATCAGTTGTAGGCCAGATCCGTGCAACCAGGATCATACTTTATTGCCCCCGAACAACTGTAAATCTGAAGAGAACTGATAGTATTATTACGTTAAAAAGGCAAAATAATCAATAAAAAGTCCACATTACGCATTTTCCCCAGGAGCCTGTCGTACGTTACGGATCGAAGTGAAAAACCGACTGGCCAAGGGCAGATTTTCAATCGTTTGAAGGCGAATAAGCCCTAGCTGCTTGTGTAAAAGGACTCCTGGGCACGTTTTCTCGTTTCTTCCGTAGAAGAATCAGGGATACCGTCAACACTATGACTACCTTCCTGCTGTGCATTTTTCTCCCGCAATTTGCGCAGCTGTTCTCGCTCCAGGTCACGGAAATACTTGTCCTCAAAGGCTTTTTCGCGCTCTTCCCACACAGTTTTTTTCATAGATAATTTCTCCAAGGGATAAATTATGCCTGGTTTTCCGGGTTCATATACTCAACGACGTATGCTCCAGCACCGTAGGCTGCATTCTTGCCCAGGTTCAGCAAATTTCCCAACTGGAGTATAGATAACATGTGGCCTGTAACATCGCCCTGTATACGCAGCGTACCGCAAATGCCGCCAAGGGGTTTGGATCGCCCCGATTCAGCGTATAGATAGCGCCAGTCATACCAATGGAGGTTGTTATCCTCACAGCTCCATCCATTTATTTCATGCGCCAGTTCGAAATCAACTGGATCCAACTCTACCCCACAGTGGATATAAAGCATAGCGGTAACCCTGCGAAGGATGAATGGAAACAGCTGGTTCAGATCAGGATTGAACATGGGACGTCCGTGAGTGAGAATGCGAGCCGGAGTGATAAATTTCAGTTCCAGCAGAGTACACGCCTGCGGTTGATCCCCGATCCACCAGCCCAGATCAAGTCGGGGTATGTTATGCAGCTGGTTTGCGCCGGACTCATGCCACACTGCAGTCCTGCCCCCCCCGGCATTGCTTGCGAACACACGCTCCAGGGTATACTTCCCTGCATCAAGGCGTAAGCCCGACTTTCCCAGAGCGGCAAACACCTCAATCAGACCCGAGGCCAGCTCTGAAATATTCCCAAACAGACGAACTTCAAAGGTGAACAGTTCTCCGGTCTTGTAATTTCCCTGGAGTATGGACGTCGCCACTATTGCAAATGCCGGAGCTCCTTTTTGATAGCGCTTAAGTGCTACAGGATCAGCAGAGAGCGGAGGCTCAAACAGACTTTTCAGCATCCCTGCTCCATCGCGCAGGACCTCCTGCGCAGCCGTGCGCAAACGGCGACGCAGGCGCAATATTGTTGAGATGTCGATGTCAACCGTCTCCCCCATCCGGCATTCAAAGTGCAGATGGGCAAATTCAGCCTGTGTAAGTAGTGGTATCAGGGGGCTGTGCTGTGTCAACATTATGTATACCTACCTGCAATGCAAACCGAGTTTGCTGAATAACGCAGGCCTGAGAATATGAGCAACGCGAGTCGATTGCTTTATTCAGACCCTTTTGCTAATCTGCTCATCATTATTGAAGAAACCTCGAGATTCCAAGTCAAGTTACCTCTTATCATCCATAAATCAGGACACACCCCATCATGTTCAAGTTCGACCTGTTGCATACCGACAAACATACCCGAGCCAGACGCGGGCGTCTCCAGACCCCTCATGGCACTATCGAAACCCCCATTTTTATGCCAGTAGGAACCCACGGGGCCCTGAAGGCAATGACACCGGATCAGGTAGAAACAACCGGGGCCCAGATCATCCTCTCCAACACCTACCACCTCCACCTCAAGCCCGGTGAGGGGCTGGTCAAAAAAGCTGGCGGACTGCATAAATTTATGCACTGGGACAAACCAATCCTTACCGATAGTGGTGGATTTCAGGTATTCTCGCTCCCGAATAAAAAGATCACTGATACCGGGGTATACTTTCGCCACGAAATCAGTGGCAAGGATGTTTTCCTCGGACCCCAGGAAGCCACACATATTCAGAACGAGCTTGGCGCTGATATTATCATGGCTTTTGATGAGTGCATACCCTACCCCTCCAGCCACGATTATGCCAAGAAATCAATCCAGAAAACCCTGCGCTGGGCGGGCGAGTGCCAGGGGGCACATACACGCACGGATCAGGCTCTGTTTGCCATTGTGCAGGGGAGTGTTTATCCGGATCTGCGGCGTGAATGCGCTGAGCAGCTCACCGGCATGGATTTCCCCGGCTATGCCGTGGGAGGGGTAAGTGTCGGAGAAGGGCTGGAATTGCTTAAAAGCGTGGTAGAATATACCGAACCCTACCTTCCTGCGCACAAGCCACGTTATCTCATGGGGGTGGGGTTGCCTGAAGATATCCTCGAGAGTATTGAGCGCGGCATGGACATGTTTGACTGTGTCATCCCCACACGCTATGCACGCAGTGCAACCCTGTTTACTTCACACGGGAAACTGCGCCTCACCAACAGGCGCTATCGGCGCGATTTTTTCCCCGTCGATCCGACGTGCGGATGCTACTGTTGCCGCAATTTCAGTCGCGCGTATCTGCATCATCTCTACAACGCTAACGAGATTCTCTCCGCCACTCTGGCGGCAATCCACAATGTACAATTTTATCTCAATATGGTGGAACAGGCGCGCAACGCCATTGAAAGGGATGACTACCGGGCGTTTAAGCAGGAATTTCTGGGTAACTACGGTTTTTTTGATACCAAGTGATTACCAGATTCTGACACTATGCCGCTAAACTCGGCATAAAAGGTGGGACAAGTGAATTCTACGGGAGAGTTCAAGCAGGAACATGCCAAGCTTCTGAAGCGCGCCCTTACCTGCGACGCGGCAGAGTTGCACACCATTTTGGGCTCTGCAGAAAGCGAAGTCATTCGTGCGGCGCTAAAGAATGTGGCCCTGGAAGCGGAACATCTGCAAAACCTGTTACAGCGTCGCGATCTTGATGGCGCTCTTTTCACCTATATCTGTAAGCATAAGTTGAGCCATACCCGCTCGGTGGTCAATCAACTTCTGGCCCATCCACTCATCAACCCCCAGCAGATAAAAACAGTCCTCGAACGCCTGCATCTGCTCGAATTGCTCAATATAGCCATTCTGCCCGGACAGGCAGCAGATGTGCGGATCGCAGCAGAACACCAGTTATGCAAGCGTCTCCCCACGGCACCCCTGGGCATCAAAATAACCCTGGCGCGCCGCGCTACATATCCGATACTTGAAGCGCTTATGCTCGAAGGGCTTCCGCAGGTGATTGAACCATGCCTCAACAATCCACGCATGAAGGAAGCGGCTATCTACAGATATCTCCATGGTCAGAATGTTGGAGCCGAGAGCATTATCAAGATTGCCAGACACCCGCGTTGGAACAAACGCCCCAACATCAGACACGCAATTCTGCGCAACCGGCACACCCCTAAAGCGTTATTCACCCAATTTCTACCCGGAACGCCACCGCAACAGGCGCGCCAGCTTCTTTTCAGCAAACACTTGAAACCTGCTCAAAAAGAGTGGATCAGAGAAATTCTTGGTAAGAAAAGTGTGTAGATTCAACGGTAGGGAGGCGAATCGCTCGAAGCTGAGAGGGGAATTCGGCAGACGCATAAAGTCGATGCTTATACTACGTTGATCAATCCAGGGCCACCACGAATCCTGCGCCAAAACCATCCGCCAGCATCTGCGCGCGCCCCCGTTCTGCAGCGGCAAGGGAATTAAACTTTCCTGCACGAACCCGGAAATAGTGCTGCCCGTTAACCATAGCTGGGAATATCTCAGCAGATACATACTCTTTCCTGAGGCGATCACGGAGCCGCAGTGCGTTTGCTTCCAGGGTAAAGGCCCCTAGTTGCACCCCGAACGGCCCTTCCAGCATATCCTGCGGCAAGCTGAAGAATGTGTCACCATGTGAATCGGTTTTTTTGTACCCGAGTGCAGTCACCCGCACCGGGGCGGTGCCCCGTCCCACTACATCCAAATTGCGTGCCGCAGTATAGGACAGGTCAATAATCCGCCCTTTGACAAAAGGTCCGCGGTCATTGATGCGCACCACCTCACTGCTAGCGTTGGTGAGGTTTTCCACCTTCACATACACTCCCATAGGCAGAGTTTTATGTGCTGCGGTCATGGCGTACATGTCGTACACTTCGCCATTGCTGGTTTTGCGTCCGTGAAATTTATCTCCGTACCAGCTTGCTATCCCCTCCTGCACAAATCCATCGTGATCCATGAGTGGTGTATAGCGTTTCCCATTAATAACATAGGGTTTCTGCCATCCTTTAAGAACCTGCCCCACTGGCACTTCAGAAGCAATGGGCTCTGCTGCAGGCGGAGCTGGTTCCGGTATACGCGAAGTACTGCACGCGCTCAGCCCCAGAATGAGTGCCAAAAGAAGAAATCGCTCTACGCCTATCCAGCAGTTACACCGCATTTTTGTGCGCAAAAGTCTACTCCCCGGACTTGCCCTCAGCAACGATGGTCATATTGCGAAATTTCTCGTAGCGTTGCTCTACCAGCTCCTCCGGAGAAAGCTCTTTAAGCTCATCCAAGTGGTGTTTAAGCTGCTCCTTGAGCTTTTCGCACGCCTGAGTAACATCGTTGTGCGCACCACCCAGAGGTTCTGACACCACTCCATCGATAACACATCCAAGATCATTAATATCTGTGGCAGTGAGCTTCAAGGCCTCTGCTGCCTGGGGGCCTTTAGTGCCATCATTCCACAGGATGGCGGCACACCCTTCAGGGGAGATAACCGCATACACAGAATACTCCATCATAAGCACCCGGTTACCCACCGCAATAGCCAACGCGCCACCCGAACCACCTTCACCGGTGATAGTGACAATTACGGGAACCTTTAACGCTGCCATCTCACGCAGATTCCGGGCTATAGCCTCAGCCTGACCGCGTTCCTCTGCCCCGATACCCGGATATGCACCAGGAGTATCCACAAAGGTGAAAATGGGCAGACCGAACTGTTCCGCCATTTTCATAATACGCAAGGCTTTGCGGTACCCTTCGGGATTGGGCATCCCGAAATTGCGTATCACTTTTTCCTTGGTATCCCGCCCTTTCTGGTGCCCGATTACAGCACAGGGTTGACCTTCAAATCGTGCAAAGCCGCATATCAACGCCGGATCATCCGCAAAAGCCCGATCACCGTGGAGCTCAAACCAATCGGTAAAGATCCCGTTAATATAATCCATGGTAAAGGGTCTGCGCGGATGACGAGCGAGCTGCGTGCGCTGCCAACGGGTAAGCTTGGAGAAAATATCCTCACGCAACTTCTCAGCTTTCACTTCCATCTTCCTGAGTTCACTACTGAAATCCACATTTTCAGTAGAATATTCACGCAGTTCGTAAATCTTTTTGTCCAGATCGACCAGAGGCTTCTCAAAGTCCAGATATGCCAGCATTGTAAATCTCCTATGGCGCCGTTTGGTGCTATCGTGACACAAAGTGGGTCATGTTAATTATCCGCATCATGTTCGAAGAAGAGCACAGTTTTACTTATATTTAAAAACAATATTCTTTGGGGTAACAAATATCAGGATATCCAACGAGCTTTTTTAACTCTATCAGAGTTCTATATGCGCTATTATTTCAGGCATACTATAGAATTCATTCGAATGTGACAACGTTATATCCGAACAATTTCTCTACCGCCTGCACAAATTCATCACTTGCAGCAACGCCAAGTTCCTGCGCAGCAGCAATACTTGTTTCACTCCGGTTAGGAATCACCACCATCAACTCCACCTTACATGTGCCACTGTAACGCATCATGGTGTGTTTAAGCTGGAGCAGGTGATCTTCTGTCAATCCGGGGGTACTCAGCCGGATTTTCACTTTGGTGGTCTGACGTTCTTTCACCATATCCAAGGGGATGATTTCGTTAGCGAGAATTTTGCTGCTGTCCTCACCAGCGTCCAGGGTACCGTACACCATTAAGGGTTCATCAGTACCGAGATATTCAGCCGCAGCCTGAAACGCCTCCGGGAACACCACTACTTCCACAGAACCGGCAAGATCCTCCAGGGTAACGAAGGCCATACGATCGCCTTTTTTGGTCATAAGTTCCTTCGAGCCGGCAACCATGCCGCACACCCTGACTTCAGATCGGTCTGCCATATCCGCGAGACCCGAACTGTCACAGCTAGCAAAGTTTTTGATATCTGCAGCATGGCGTGACAATGGATGCCCGGTAATGTAAAAACCCAACGCCTCTTTTTCGCGCAAGAGCAGCTCCTTATCCGACCACTCCTCCACATCTGGAAGATCAGCATAGCCGTTGCCACCGTGCGAAAGCATCTCATCGATCTCAAACAGCGATTCCTGACCCTGCTGGCGCTCACGCTGTATTTTCTGGCCGATCTCCATAGCCTCTTCCAGGGCGAGCATGTACTGGGCGCGCTTTCCGCCAAGGGAATCAAACGCTCCACAGCGAACGAGCGCCTCTACCACTTTTTTATTTACCTTACCAAGGTCAACGCGTTCGCAGAAATCGTGAAGCGACTCGAACTCACCGCCTTCCTCGCGCACGCGGATAATCGACTCCAGCGCGGCACTGCCCACTCCTTTTACCGCCCCCAGGCCGAAACGGATGGCATTTTCGTACACAGTGAACGAGCGGATAGAGGCATTAATATCCGGAGGGAGCACGTCGATCCCCATGGCGCGCACCTCGGCGATATTTTTAATCACCTTGTCGGTGTTTTCCATATCCTCGGTCAGAAGGGCCGCCATAAACTCCACCGGATAATGGGCTTTCAGGTACGCCGTCTGATATGCAATCAGAGAATATGCAGCGGAGTGCGATTTATTGAAACCATAGGCAGCAAATTTTGCCATCAGGTCAAATACCGCCTCAGCCTTTTTCTTATCCAGCTTGTTTTCACGCACCCCGGCCATGAAGAGCTCTTTCTGCTTCTCCATCTCTTCGGCTTTTTTCTTCCCCATGGCGCGACGCAACAGATCCGCACCGCCCAGGGAGTAATTCGCCAACACCTGGGCAATGAGCATAACCTGCTCCTGATATACGATAACCCCGTAGGTATCCTCCAGGATAGGTTCCAATTGCTCGAAGTCGTATACAATCTTTTTTTTGCCATGCTTGCGTAGAATAAAATCATCTACCATCCCCGAGCCAAGAGGTCCGGGACGATACAGCGCACACGCGGCGATAATATCCTCGAAACAGTTGGGTTTGAGCTTAATCAACAGTTCCTTCATCCCCGATGATTCAAGCTGGAAAACCCCTGTTGTGTCGCCATGGCTTAAAAGCTCGTAGGTTTTGGCATCATCCATTTCAATCTTGTCCAGATCGAAATCCGGGTTGGTCGAAACATGGATCAATTCCAGAGCCTTGTCGATTACGGTAAGGGTTTTGAGGCCAAGGAAGTCAAACTTAACCAGGCCAATTTTTTCCACATAACTCATCACAAACTGAGTCGCCTGACTGCCCGATTTAGGATCGGTGTATAGCGGCAGATAATCGGTGAGGGGCTCCGGGGTAACCACCAGTCCGGCCGCATGAGTCGAGACATGCCGGGTTAATCCTTCAAGGCGCAGGGCTATATTGATGAGTTCCTTGACCCGCACGTCCTTTTTGGCAAGCTCCTGTAGACGCGGCTCCTGTTTGAGTGCCTCATTCAGGGTGATATTGAGCACCGTCGGCACCATCTTGGAGATTTTATCCACCTCGCCGTAGGGCATATTCAGAGCACGTCCCACATCGCGGATTACCCCTTTTGCGCCGAGGGTTCCGAAGGTGATAATCTGGGCCACATTGGGCTCGCCGTATTTCTGCTGCACAAAACGGATAACCTCTTCACGCCCGTAGATGCAGAAATCCACATCGATATCCGGCATGGAGATCCGCTCCGGATTCAGGAAGCGCTCAAACAACAAGTCATAGGGCATAGGGTCGATATCGGTGATACGAATGGCATATGCCACCAGACTGCCAGCGGCACTCCCGCGCCCCGGGCCGACTGGAATATTGTGATCCTTGGCCCAGTTGATAAAATCGGCAACGATGAGAAAATAGCCCGGGAAACCCATACTGATGATGGTTTCAAGCTCGCGCTCGAGGCGGATGCGATAGTTTTCTTCCTCCTCAGGACCAAAATCTGGATTTAATTCTTTAATTGACTGGATGCGCTCCTTGAGACCTGCGCGCGACATCTCAGTCAACACGTCATCCAGGGTTTTGTCTGCGGGTTTTTCATACTGGGGAAAATGGTAGGTATTGAAATCAAATTCCACATTGCAGCGCTGCGCAATCTCCACCGTATTGCTGATGGCCTCGGGCACATGGCTGAAGAGTTCACCCATCTCATCCGCACTCCGGAGGTAAAAACCATCGTTGGGGAAACGCATGCGCTTCTCGTCGTCCATGGTTTTTCCCGTCTGGATACACAGCAACACCTCATGCGCATATGCGTCTTCACGGGTGAGATAGTGGCAATCATTGGTCGCAACCAGTGGCAGCCCCAGTTCATTACCGAGCTCAATAAGACCGGAATTCGCCGTGGCCTGATCAGGAATGTTATTTTCCTGCAGTTCCAGATAGAGGCGATCCCTGTCAAAGATGCGCGCCATCTCCGTAGTTCGGTTTCTGGCTTCATCCATGTACCCAAGATTAATCAGGGTAGGGATTTCCCCCCCCAGACACGCACTCATTGCAATGAGGCCTTCGTTGTGTGCTTCAAGCAGATCCCAGTCAATGCGGGGCTTATAGTAAAACCCCTCGCGGAAGGCGGCAGACACCATTTGGCACAAATTCCTGTATCCCACCTGATTTTTACACAGCAGCACCATATGGTAGGCCGCTTCAGATGAACCGCGCGCGTTCTTCTTGTCAAAGCGGCTCGAAGGCGCAACATACACCTCACACCCGATAACAGGCTTCACCCCGGCAGCCACAGCCTTGGTATAGAACTCTACCGCTCCGAACATATTGCCGTGGTCGGTTACCGCCACCGCTGGCATATTGAGCTCTTTTACCCGGTTAACCAGCTCGGGGATACGGATGGCACCATCGAGCAGGCTGTACTGACTGTGCAGATGCAAATGGACAAAATCAGCGTGTTTCATGGGGGAATCCGTTGTCGAATAAGGCAAGTGGTGAAATGGATGTACTCAACGTAAATGCTGCTGCAATGTGATTGGGGAATAAGATTGACCGGGCCGCATTATAACCCCGAGTTCCAACTCAAGCCAGGGGATCAATGCCAGCTTTTTGCAGCATACTTGTAAGCGAGATAAGGGGAAGCCCGATGAGGGCGGTGTAGTCGCTTCCGGTAACCTCCTCCATCAGGGCTATCCCGAGCCCCTCGACCTTGAAGGAACCGGCACAGTCGAAGGGGCGTTCGCGTTCCAGATAGTGTCTGATCCGGGAGGAACTCAGGTCACGCAAAACCACAGTGGAAACGACACTGGTAACCTGGGTTTGACCTGTGGAAGAATCTACCAAGGCCAGCCCGGTATAGAAATGGTGTTTTTTCCCCGCCATGCGCTCAAGCTGGCGTTGCGCGCCGGGCATATCTCCTGGTTTCCCCAGAATCCGCCCGGAGGCATCGCAAAACACCTGATCCGAACCGATAATCAATGCATCTGAACAGGTATTTACCAGGCTGCGCGCCTTCCCGAGCGCCAGGTGCTTCACCTGCAACTCCGGTGCAACCCCCGGATCAATAGTTTCGGTAAAATCGGGATCAATTGCTTTAAAGTCGAGACCCAGACGAGTCAGAAGATCTCTGCGGTAGGGGCTCGAAGATGCAAGAATAATAGATCGCTGCACAGTTACGTTCTCCAACTCAATACAGGCGTGATGCGCACCCAAAGTTCGCTGCTTCGAATTTGCTATCTGTTCTGCCAGCGCTCGAGCCAATCCAGAAGTTCGCGAGTTTTATCCTCCATCAACTTCTGATCCGCACGACTCTCCACATTCAGGCGCACAACCGGCTCGGTATTGGAGCTGCGCAAGTTGAAACGCCAGGTACCAAAGTCCATGCTCAAGCCATCTACGTGCTCTATATCTTTCGCTTCCGGAGCTAATTCACGCTCCAGCATCTTTAGCGCTTCGGGGGCATTGTTCACCTCGCGGTTGATCTCTCCACTCGCCGGATATGCCGCAATACATTCCTGCACTAACTGCGACAGGGGCTTTTTGCTCTTCGCCATCAATTCCAATACCAGCAACCACGGTATCATGCCGCTATCGCAATAGGAGAAATCGCGGAAGTAGTGATGAGCACTCATCTCCCCACCGTAAATCGCGTCCTCGGTGCGCATGCGCTCTTTGATGAAGGCATGCCCGGACTTACTCTGCACCGCCGTTCCGCCGCCGGCTTTCACAATATCCAGGGTGTTCCACACCAGACGCGGGTCGTGGATAATCTTCGACCCGGGTTCCTTGTCGAGGAACGCCGCCGCGAGCAACCCCACAATGTAGTACCCTTCAATGAACCGACCCTGCTCATCAAACAGAAAACAGCGGTCAAAATCACCGTCCCATGCAATCCCCACATCCGCACCATATTCCAACACGGCTTTTGAGGTTGCTTCACGGTTCTCCGTCAGCATCGGATTAGGAATGCCGTTAGGAAATCTGCCGTCAGGCTCATGATTAATCTTGAACATCTTACACGGCAGATGGGGTTCGATAGCGTCGAGGGTGGAACCGGCACACCCATTCCCGCCGTTGACCACCACTTTGAACTCCGGCAGATCCAGGGTATCCAGGTAGGAGAGCAGATGCTTGACATAGGCTTCACGTACATCCAGCTTATACACTGCACCAAAACGATCCGGATCGTCGAATTCGGCGGCCTCGGCTATTTTACGGATCTCCACCAGACCGGTATCGGCACTGATGGGGCGCGACTCTTCGCGTACCAGTTTAAGGCCGTTGTAGTCCATGGGATTATGGCTCGCAGTAACCATGATGCCGCCATCCATCTTCTCGTGGAAAGTGGCAAAATACACCTCTTCAGTACCGCACTGGCCGATATCGTACACATCCACGCCGGATTCGGTCAGACCGAGGCACAATGCCTGGGTCAAAAGTGGACTGGTCAGGCGCACATCATGCCCTACTACGACACTTTGCGGCTTAAGATGTTGCGCATACGCACGTCCAATGCGATATACCACCTCTTCATCCAGTTCATCGGGGACTCTACCGCGAATATCGTAGGCCTTAAAACAGGTCAGTTCCATGGACGATCCTTTTAGTTTACAGTAACGATTAGTTGATGAGTTTTTGCGACGCCACCAAGTGTACCCTGAGGCATGACCGGGGTCAAACAGGGAAAACGCCACGGCATTATGAATTACCAGAATCTACCCGTCCTGCGCAAGTATATACCTAGCCGCAGCGGGCAGGTCATCACACACTGCTATACGCTCGGTCTTCTGCCATTTCTGCACTGCAGGTTTATCGCAGGTCTTGTTTCCATATCCGGTACGCACAAGGACAGGATGACACCCCGCACCCAACCCCGCTTCAAGATCTGCAGCCTTATCTCCCACCATGTAGGATGTTGCAAGATCGATATTCAGATCACGCGCAGCTTCGAAGAGCATCCCCGGTTTCCCCTTGCGACATTTACACGCACCGGTGAACGGACCGTTTCCTGCGCTCGGATGATGCGGGCACATGTAGAACGCATCAACATGAGTAAAATATCCCTGCAATTGATTCTGCATATAGGTGTGCAGGCGTCCAACCTGGGCAGCGTTGAAGTATCCGCGTGCGATCCCGGACTGGTTGGTAACCACCACCACCAGAAATCCTGCGCGTTTCAAAGCGCGGATTGCTTCAGGGGCTCCTGGGACAAAGGCAAACTCGCGCGGATCAACGAGGTAATCCTTCTCAATATTGATGGTGCCGTCCCGATCCAGGAATACGGCACTGTGTTGCCTGCTATCCATGCGGTCATCCTATTTAAAATATTCACCAAAGAAAATGGCCACCAGTTCCCCAAGCGGCCATTAGACTTGCATGCTATTCCCACTCAATCGTTGCGGGTGGCTTACTGGAGATATCGTAGGTTACCCGGTTGATCCCCTTCACCTCATTGATGATCCGATTACTGATCCGCGCCAGATCGGCATACGGCATGGGATACCAACCTGCGGTCATAAAGTCTTTGGTTTCCACTGCACGTAACGCTACCACGTATTCATAGCTACGCCCGTCTCCCATAACTCCCACGCTTTTAACGGGTAAAAACACCGCAAATGCCTGGCTGATCTTGTCATAGTGTCCGCTGGTAACCAGCTCCTCAATATAGATGGCATCCGCCTGGCGCAGGATATCCGCATATTCCTGTTTTACCTCACCGAGGATACGTACCCCGAGACCGGGGCCGGGGAACGGATGGCGCCAGACCATACCGCGAGGAAGGCCAAGTTCTTCGCCGATGGCGCGCACTTCATCTTTGAAGAGTTCGCGCAATGGTTCCAGAAGTTTGAGTTTCATGTGTTCGGGCAGACCGCCGACATTGTGGTGGCTTTTGATGTTTTGTGCCTTGCCCGTTTTAGCTCCGGCAGACTCGATGACATCCGGGTATATGGTTCCTTGAGCGAGCCATTTTACCTGGGGGAGATTGACAGCATGCTCATCAAACACATCGATGAACATCCCCCCGATTATCTTGCGCTTCTGTTCCGGATCCGCAACACCCTTCAAGGCATACATGAAACGCTCCTGCGCATCCACGCGGATAACGTTTACCCCCAGATTCTCTGCGAACGTGGCCATCACCTGGTCCCCTTCGTGAAGGCGCAGCAAACCGTTGTCTACAAATACACATGTAAGCTGATCGCCAATGGCACGGTGAATCAATGCTGCTGCCACCGATGAATCGACGCCACCAGAAAGCCCCAGCACCACATGTTCATCCCCAACCTGCTCCTGAATCCGCGCCACCGCATCGTCAATAATACGTCCTGGAGTCCATTTGCCTGTGCAGGCACATATTTTACGCACAAAGGTATTGAGCAGCTCCTCCCCACGCGGGGTATGATTCACCTCTGGATGAAATTGAACCCCGTACAGATTACGCTCCACATTCTGCACTGCACATACCGGCGCGTTCCCGGTTCCAGCTACGACCTCAAAACCTGGAGCCACTACATCCACGTGATCGCCGTGGCTCATCCATACATGGCTTGTGCCATCGACGAAGAATTCATCGAACAGCGGGCCCGGCTTTCCTTTAGCCAAGAGTTCTGCATGCCCGTACTCCCGCTTACCTGCAGAAACCACGTTGCCGCCAAAGTGGCGCATCAGCAGTTGCATGCCGTAACAGATCGCCAGTACCGGCACACCGAGATCAAACAGCGCCTCCTCAACTGCTGGAGCGCCCTCTTCGTACACCGATTTCGGCCCTCCGGAGAGGATAATACCGTCTGGGTTAAACTGTTTGATGCTCTCGAGATCCATATCGAAAGGATGCAATTCACAGTAGACATGCGCTTCTCTGACCCTGCGCGCAATCAACTGGGTATACTGTGAGCCGAAATCCAGAATAAGGATCCGTTCGCTGTGAAGATCAGCCATGATTACTCCTGGTGTTGTTTAAAGCGCAGGGACAATTCAAGAATTGCCCCTGCAATCAACCTAATAAAACCATTTCAGTAAAAAGATACTCTCTATCACGGCTGCCCGATGCGATAGTTGGGTGACTCGTGGGTGATGTTGACATCATGTACATGGGACTCCCGCAATCCGGCGTTAGTAATCCGGATAAAGCGCGCCTTTTGTTGCAGTTCCTTGATATTCGCACATCCGGTGTAACCCATGCCGGCGCGCAGGCCGCCCACCAATTGATGAATATTGGAAGACAGGGTGCCACGATATGGTACGCGCCCCTCAATCCCCTCGGGAACGAGCTTCGCATCACTTTCCACATCGCCCTGGAAGTAACGATCCTTACTTCCGCGCTTCATTGCCCCCAGACTTCCCATACCACGATATGACTTGTATGTACGCCCCTGATACAGGATGGTCTCACCGGGGGATTCATCCGTACCAGCAAAGAGAGAGCCAATCATGATAATATCGGCCCCGGCAGCTATTGCTTTGGGAATCTCACCGGAGAACTTGATCCCCCCATCGGCAATCAGGGGAATCCCCGCACGGCTGGTTGCCTCTGCAACGTCTGCAATGGCAGTAATCTGCGGCACCCCAACCCCGGCCACCACACGCGTGGTGCAGATGGAACCCGGGCCAACTCCGACCTTGACCGCATCAGCCCCGGCCTTGATCAGATCAGTAGCTGCGTCGGCGCTGGCAATGTTGCCAGCTATGAGCTGAAGATCCGGATAACAGTTCTTTATTTCAACCACACTGTCGATTACGCCGCGCGAATGCCCATGTGCGGTATCGACTACAATCACATCTACTCCGGCCTTTACCAACAGTTCGATGCGCTCCATACTGTCACCCCCAACTCCAATGGCAGCGGCGGCTCGCAAGCGCCCGTACTCATCCTTGCATGCCAGGGGGTATTTCCGCACCTTTTCAATATCCTTAATAGTGATCAATCCTTTGAGGGCAAAATCATCATCCACAACCAGGAGTTTTTCGATGCGGTGCTTGTGGAGATGGAACTTTGCTTCCTCAAGGGTGGTACCCGGCGGTACGGTCACAAGGTTATCCCTGGTCATCACATTTTCCACCGGCATATCCAGTTGCGGCTCAAAGCGCAAATCGCGGTTAGTGAGGATACCCACCAGGACTCCGTTTTTGGTTACCGGCACTCCGGAGATGCGGTATTTTTCCATGAGCTCCAGTGCTTCATAGATCTTCTGCTCCGGCTCCACCGTAACCGGATCCACAATCATGCCGCTTTCCGATTTTTTAACCTGATCCACTTCGAGCGCCTGCTCTTGGGGTGACATGTTCTTGTGAATAGTCCCGATTCCCCCTTCACGCGCCATACAGATAGCCGCGCGTGCCTCGGTTACGGTATCCATAGCTGATGACATAATAGGGATATTGAGCTTGATTTTTTCTGTCAGATTAGTACTCAGATCTGCATCCTTCGGCATTATGTCAGATTGCGCCGGGATTAACAGGACATCATCAAATGTGAGACCTTCACGTGGTTCGGGATCAAGCATGGTGTTCTCCTTATGGATGTGCTGGTGCTGGTCGTTGAGTGGTGCTTATTGTCCAAAGTGCTGAGTGCTGAGTTTATTCTACTTTCCACTTAGCACTAAGAACTCAGCACTTTCTACTACCCAAGTATCTATGCCGGAATAAATGAAGTGGTGGAATCGATGCGTAACACCACTTCGGTTATTAATTCAATGGATGCCTGGATATCGTCGAGGGAGAGTACCTCCACCGGGGAATGCATATAGCGAAGCGGAACACTTAAAAGCGCCGCTGCAACACCCCCACGACTTAGTTGCATGGCGTTGGCATCGGTGCCAGTAGCACGTGCATGCCCACTGATCTGAATAGGGATCTGCTTATCCTGTGCGGTGGTGCTGATCAGGTCAAACAACACTGGATTTATATTAGCACCCCGCGCGATAATGGGACCTTTGCCGACCTTGAAGTCTCCTGACTCAGTCTTGTCCTGACCCGGAAAGTCAGTAGCAAACCCCACATCCACCGCTATGCCAACATCGGGGTTTACCCCGTAGGTGCTCGAAATCGCGCCGCGCAGCCCCAACTCCTCTTGCACAGTGGTAACACTGAACAGATCCACCTTGTTGCCACGTCGCGCACACACCTCTTGCATTATGCGGGTAACGATAAAGGCGCCCATTTTGTCATCAAAGGCGCGTGAAGTCGCAAGCGACCCCTGGAGACGTTCCATGCCGTGGACAAATGTTACCGGATCACCGATGCTGACCAATTCCTGCGCCGCATCACGATCCTCCACCCCAATATCTATAAACTGGGCCTTGAACTTTATCACGCTATCGCGCTCTTTAGGATCGATCTGATGGATGGGCTTTTTCCCTACCACTCCAAGTATCAGGCCGTTCTTGCTGTGTACATGGACGCGCTGGCCGGGAACGATATGCGCATCTACCCCACCGATGGGGGTAAAGAACAGAAACCCCTGCTCATCAATATAGTGGAGCATAAAGCCGATTTCATCACAGTGCCCGGCGAGCATCACTCTCGGTGCGCGCTCCCCTGCAAAGGTACCGGCTTCGGCGTGCCTACATGCAATAACGTTACCCATCACATCGGTTTCCAGCGTATCCGCACAACTTTTAACTTCACGGCGTACAATGCGCTGCAGTGGCTGCTCAAAACCGGAAGGACTGGGGGTGTTGGAAAATTCACGCAGAAGGGAAAAATGTTTATCGCTCATGGTTTGCATAATTTTCAGACCTGCCTTCTTGTGTTGGTATGCTTGATTGGTATATTAGTTACTGAAAATGGGCTCGATGCTTTTACGCTCACAGGTGCAGACGTTGCATGCAACGTCTCTACATAAACAATTACGCGTCTTCATTTGGCGTTTCTTGCTCAGTCATCCAACCTTATAAGACTAAGAACGCCTCATCAACCTCCCCAGATGGGAATTATTAAGGCTGCGCACAATCTCCACCTCAACCTCCGTGCCGATCAACTCCGCAGGAGCATTAAAATTAACAATCCGGTTCCACACATTGCGTCCAAATACCTGCCCCTCGCCCTGGCGGCTTTTCCCCTCCACCAGCACCCTCTGAACCGTCCCTACGTCCTGCGCCCAGATGCGCGTACTGATCTGTCTCTGGCGCTGAAGCAGGTCTTCAAACCAGCTGTGCTTCTCCTCCTTGGAGACCGGATCCTCCATCTGTGCTGCTTTGGTTTCGGGGCGGGGTGAATACAGGAATGTAAACGCATCGCTGAACCCGACCTCATCAAGCATCGAGAGGGTGTCCTCAAAATCGGCACGAGTCTCGCCGGGGAACCCCACAATGATGTCGGTGCTCAGGCGGATTTGCGGGCAGCAGCGCCGCAGCTCTTCAACCCGGTGGAGATACCCGGCACGAGTGTAACCGCGTTCCATGGAATGCAAAATATTCTCGGAACCGCTCTGGAGCGCCAGGTGCATCTGGGGGCACAACTTCGGCAGAGTGGCAAAACACTCTATGAGTTCCGGACTGAGATCTTTAGGATGAGAAGAGGTGAAGCGGATGCGTTCCACCCCGTCAACTGCATGTACGGCTTGAAGCAGTTGCGCAAAGCTCATTTCACCAGGGCTGGTAAGTCCGTAGGAGTTGACATTCTGCCCCAGCAGAGTGATTTCACGCACCCCCTGCTCTACCAGCGACTGTACCTCAGCGATGATTTCATCACTCCTGCGGCTCACCTCGCGCCCACGCACATAAGGAACAATACAGTAGGTACAGAAATTGTCGCACCCCTGCATGATGGTGACAAACTTGCTCACAACATTCGCCCCTCGGCGCACGGGAAATTCATCAAAGCGTGCAGAACTGTGGTTGAACGCAGTTTCACAGCGTTTGTGCTGCGACGTTTCGACATCCCGCACCATTTCTGCGAGTTTGTGCACATTGTGGGTGCCGAACACGATATCCAGACAGGAAACCTGCTGGAGGAGGCGTTCGCGCTCCTGCTGTGCCACACACCCACCTACAGCAATGATCAAGTGCGGATTTTTATCTTTTAGAGGTTTAAAACTCCCGAGATGTCCGTAGACCTTGCGCTGTGCCTTATCGCGCACAGAGCAAGTGTTGAGGATGATAAGATCAGCATTTTCTGGATGATCTATCTGTTGATATCCGAGGTCGGCAAGCATGGTAGCGATCCACTCGGAATCCACCACATTCATCTGACAGCCAAATGTTTCCAAATAAAGATTTTTATATGATTTACTGCACATGCTGCCCTCGGCTAATCCGGCTAAAACATTCGGTAAATCCCGTGAATAGACCAAAAGGGATGCTAAAAGTCAACGCTTATTTTCACAACGCTGTTTTGCTTTTTTCTCCCCTGCAGCTGTACAGATGTTTTGATAAAATCGTGTACGCCACCTGCGCATCTTCGAGGCATTCGAGGGTCACTTTCTGCGTGCCGAATTGAGCATGCACCCACCCGAGTCCTGTGGCGGCATTATTACGGTACAGCTCCAAACGAATATCCTTGAGTTCAGCATAAATATAACGGGTAACGCGCTTATCTCTTCCACGCTGAATCCATACACACGTATCGCTCATGATATAAAAAACGCGTTCCCATTCCAGACGTGCACGGACAAGGCGGCCCAGACTCAAGACAAGTGCTACCAGGAGCAATGGCACGGGGAGGAAAACAACGCCCCACGCACCATCTATACTCCAGGAGAGCCACATCCACGCCTGCCAGACCCCGGCCAAAACGCATATGCTCGCCCAGACCAGGGCACTGCGCCAGTGGCGGAAGGTATAGCAACGCGGTGCCGGACGCCCCTGCCAGAGCAACACTTCGTCTCCGATATCAATAACACCGTTGGATCTATTCATCCCGCTTACCTATGATCTCGAGCAACCTTCAACATATTCAACCCAAACGCCAAAGTATGCAAAAAAGCGCACAAAATTGCAAAAATACCAGTAGCCAGCACCGCCCTATTCGTGTAAAGTGACGCGTTTTTCAAACTTCACAATAACATTGCAAAGTAATATGCAGCATCCGCTGCCGGTGGGTGCCACAAGCCCTTACTGCACAGTTACATTGCAACAATGTACCGATCAAGGAGATTTTACTACATGACAGAACAGATCAGAAACATCGCCATTATAGCACACGTTGACCACGGCAAGACCACCCTTGTCGATGCGATGCTGCAACAATCCGGGGTGTTTCGCGCCAATCAGGAAATTACCGAGCGCATCATGGACAGCAACGATCTGGAAAAGGAACGCGGCATCACCATCCTGTCGAAGAATCTCTCCATCAAGCACGGCGACATCAAGATCAACATCGTTGACACCCCCGGACACGCCGACTTCGGCGGTGAAGTGGAGCGCGTCCTGAAGATGGTAGATTCCGTCCTTCTGCTCGTGGATGCATTTGACGGCCCCATGCCGCAGACACGCTTTGTCCTGAAAAAGTCCCTCGACCTGGGTTTACAGCCCATCGTGGTTATCAATAAGATTGATCGCCCCGGTGCGCGCCCGCAGGATGTGGTAGACATGGTTTTCGACCTCTTCTGCGAGCTCGAAGCGGATGAGAACCAGCTCGACTTTCCCATCATCTTTGCAAGCGCCAAGGAGGGCTTTGCCCTCGAAGAACTCGAAGACAACAACACCGATCTGGAACCGCTGTTCGAGTGCATCAAAGCAAAAGTCCCCGCGCCGAACTGTGATCCGGACAAACCGTTTCAGTTTCTGGTAACCAGCATCGACTACAACGACTACATCGGGCGCATTGCCACCGGCAAGATATTTAACGGACGTGTACGCGCCGGGCAGAGTCTGGCTCGCATCGATAAAAACGGTGTCGTGACCCAGGGGAGGATATCAAAGCTCATCGGTTACCAGGGAGTACAGCAGATAAGCATTGATGAGGCAGAGGCAGGCGATATCATCACCATCGCCGGTTTCAACGACATCAGCATCAGCGAAACCCTCGCCGCTCTCGATGCACCCGAGCCACTGCCGTATGTGAATATCGACGAGCCCACCCTCTCCATGAACTTCATAGTCAACACCTCCCCCTTTGCTGGGAAGGAGGGGAAATACGTTACCTCGCGCAATATCTATGAGCGTCTGCAGCGCGAACTGCGCACCAACGTTTCCCTGCGCGTCGAAGAGACAGAAAATACCGATACTTTCAAAGTCTCCGGGCGCGGCGAACTGCATCTATCGATTTTGATCGAAAATATGCGCCGCGAAGGTTTTGAACTCGCAGTATCCAAGCCGCAGGTGATCTTGCGCGAAGAAGACGGGCAGAAACTCGAACCCATGGAAAGCCTCACCATCGATGTACCGGAGGAATATCAGGGCACCATCATCGAAAAACTCGGGCAGCGTAAGGCAGAGATGCTGAGCATGAAACAACTCGACGGCGTCAACCGCATTGAATTTTCCATCCCCTCCCGCGGTCTGATCGGGTTCCGCACCGAGTTCATGACCGACACCCACGGCACCGGCACCATGGCACACTGCTTTGACACCTACGCCCCCTACAAAGGGGAGATCAGCGGGCGCAAAAACGGCTCCCTGATTGCCATAGAAGCAGGGGAAACCGCAGCTTACGCCCTTTTCAACCTCCAGGATCGCGGCATTCTGTTTGTTCATCCGGCCACCAAGGTGTACACGGGAATGATCATAGGGCAACACGCCAAGGAGAATGATCTGGTAGTCAACACCAGCAAAGGGAAAAAGCTCACCAATGTGCGCTCCTCCGGTACGGACGAGGCCATCCGCCTCATCCCGCCGCGTATCCTCACCCTTGAGCAGGCCCTCGAATACATCGACGACGATGAGCTGGTGGAGATTACGCCGAAGTCGATCCGCCTGCGCAAAAAGGTGCTCGATGCCAACGAGCGCAAAAAGTCGGAAAAGAAGAAGTAGTTCCACCAGATAATACGCAAACAACAGGGGGGCAAAGATATAATCTTCGCCCCCCCATGTTGTTTGCCCTGTTTCAAAGAAACTCAGCTCTTAGTAACGCATCAAAAATCAACGCTCAACTGAGCGGCAAACCGAATTTCACTCGGATATTCGTCTCCGTCAAACTCCTCTTTCTCGGTGCTGAATGCGCCACCCAGATCGAAGCGTGCAGCCCATAGATTAACTCCCAGACCTGCGGTATAAACCCAGCCAATATCACTTTCCGCCATATTTTTATATGCTCCAGCGCGCAATGCCAAAGTGCGAAGCACATCCCACTCCAGCCCAAACGATATATTCTGTGTGTCATAACCCCTGAATGTAGTCTCATTTTCACTAAGGTCCATATCCATCTCCAGGGTCAGAGTCGGGATGGGGATAACCGCCACTCCTGCGCGGAACTGAGGATCTAGCGTCACATCAGGAACCTCTACCTCTACTGTCTGTCCATTAGCAAGCATCTTTGTAGAACTATAACCGTCAAATTCAGGTGAATTAAGATTCCGCCCAGCCAGGGCAAACTGGACATATTTGTAGCGCCCCATAAGGCTTAGATCCACCCCGACATCGGCAGACTCCTCATAATCCTCATCGAATTCAGACAGAATGTCCTGTGCATCATCATCAAACACAATAATCTTGGTGCCATACACCCGCCCCAGCATAAACTTTACACTTGTCCCTACCGACCAGTGCGAGGAAAGGGCATGACCATAAGATAACGGGATCTCCAGAAGTCCAAAGCCGGAAAGCAATACGCTTGTTTCATTATTATCCAGGGTAGTTTCGGTTTCTGATCCAGAGGTGACCTGTCCCAGAAGCTCAGCCGTTCCTGCAACTAAGGCAGGGTCGATCCCTTCCCTGTCGGCGAGATAGTCGAGCTTGGCTACAGCCTCATCACTTAATCCCTTGCTGCTCAACAACTCTTGTTGCTCGGAGGAGAATACGCTCAGTTCGTAGTCAGCAGAAGAGAATCCATCCACCTGAATTTCTTCAATATCGCGATTGAAATCAGATGTAGTAAGACCGATATTTTGGGTATCAAGTTCCAAAACGCGCCCTGTCGCCTGCATAGAGGTACGCACACCTACAGCTACATTCCCGGTACGAAATCCCAACCCAGCGTTGGCGTCAGCAGTCATGGCATTTTCTGGACCACTAATTCCACTCAGTCCTTCGGACATGCGCACTAAATCCCGCAAACGTTCCGGATCATTCTGCAAGCCGTCTTCACCCAGAGAATCGTAATCTATATCGGTAAGTGTATCCAGATAGGTGCCGAATTTATTGTGAATGCGGTATCCGGCCCCCACATCCAAATCCATCCCCCAACGCTTGCGACCGCAGTCGTTATTATCGCACTCTAAACGCTCCCCTTCTGTATCACGCATGTCAAAAAAACCCAGTGCTGCAGGGTTATAATACATGGCGCGTGTATCGTTAACCGTGGCGGTAACCGCTCCTGCCATACCAAGAGCTCGAGGTCCGGCAAACAACATCTCCTGCGCTAAAGCAGAAGAAAGAGGCGCAAGAAGAGTCACGCTTGCAAGCATGAGTAGCAGACAGATTTTATTTGACTTCATTTCTAATTCCCTCCTGAAACTAAAAAATCCCAAAAATACAACTTGAGAGGGTCTATACCATCAGTGAATTGTTTTTACAATAAACTGATCGCTCAAACGCTTACACCCCAGCAGCCAACATGCGCATATTTGTGCATCTTATGTATAGGCTTCATAGGCTTCATAGGCTTCATAGGATACTTAGGATAGACTGCTCCGTGCTCAGGCCATTAATGCCGATATTGCTTTAACATTTTGGTCTAACCTGTAACCTAACAGAAAGGCAAACTTAGCATTGATCTGGTAAGATTTTCATGAACCCGGAGGGTTGATCGGTTCCGACTTTTATAGCAGATGTCATATTTTGGTCTTGTACCGTTGTCAATATGGTAACAACCAGACCATCTTAGCATTTGGATTATATAAATCTGCGCCGGGGATATTGTTTAAGATTGGCGGGTGAGACTGATGGGATCGGATCGAAGGCATTGCATGTAAGTCCGATTTTGGGCGGCAAAACCTCTACCCCACTTTTGAACTGGAAGAACTGCCGAACAACTCCCTGGATCGGCTCATACCACGTAAATATCGTGTATTCCGCACTGCCGCCAGCTGTATCAGATGTGCAGGGGTGCCGACGTGGTTACCAAAGCGTTCAATGAAATGGTCGGAATGGGCGATAAATTTCTCTACATCTATGCCCATGCGGACAAGAATGGCGGGTGATTGCTCTGGTATATAGCCACGCTTGGACGGATGTACTGCACGCCCCACTGTATCCACCAGTTCTAAATAATCATCAAGGGCAAACGGGATACCGGCATGCAGCTGTAAGGCAGGGTCAAAGGGGAGCAAGGGCGCTGTAGGTATATTTTTACGCTCAGCGGTATTTTCTTCAGGCTCATCAGAAGCATCTATTTGAGGTTCTGTAGTTTGCGGTTCTGCTTTCACCTCTTTGATGCGCTCCTGCACCGAGGTATGTGCACTTTCTTCGGGGTTCTGTGCCATTGCAGCACGTACCGGGTTAAGATCGACATACGCCATAGCAGCAAGGAGTGCCTGCTCATCGAGCAATGCCTGGCATTTGTAGCGGCTCTCCCAGAAGTGCCCTTTTGCGTCATCCTCAGCATTGGCACGGCGGGAAATGAATTCATTCAGGTTTTTCATAAACCAGGATAGATCGCATAGGCGTTCGCGGTACTGATCGGCGAGTTTCTCCACCTGGTTGAGTTCACCGGGGCTCATATCATTGCGTTTTTCACTAAGATAGCGGCGAATGATCAGCGGTCCCTGATAGAGCTGTGCCCAGCGCCGTATTACTTCATGGGTGGTTAAATCTGCGACTCGCTCGCGGTCTACACGCATCACGATATGGTAGTGATTGCTCATAATACTGTACGCGGCTACATCAATGGTAAAGATGGAAGCCAGCTGACGGATACGCTTTTCAACCCAGTCTCGCCGGTGTTCATAACTTTGCCCGGTGATGTGATCCACTCCACAAAGGTATGCACGGCGAACGCAGCGGGATACCACGTGGTACCAGGGTGTTTCATCGAGGGATACTTGTGAGTAGCGCGGGCTTGCCATAAGTGCGTTCCGTTCGGTTTTTGGCATGTTGGTGGTTTGTATGCTGCTACCCTAGCGGATGTCGAGGACGGTGTCAATTATAAAGTGTGTGTCTAATTCTTTTGTCCGGCAAACAACATCTCCTGCGCTACAGCAGAAGATACAGAAATCATAAAAGATAAACTCAAGGCCGCAAACGCCATAAACCATTTATCACGATACATATCTGGACACCTTCTCTAAAACATTCAAAATATCTTATACTTTACTTAAAACATGGAAGATTTACTTAATGATGTTTGCTGCGACTGCTATTTTCACGAACATCTACAAACTTGCTCGTGCTAAAAATTCTATTACCTTCCATGATGAACCATTCACCGCCGTACGGCTCCTCCGGAAGCTCATCGACAATTCCTGCTGACACCAGCTCTTTAAGTTTAGTGGGATTCTCTTCGTGCACCTTTTGATAGCGACTGACGGCGCGTTCGAGGAAGATTGCACCCTCGATCGCCTTTAATCTTTTCGTATACTTATGCCTGATTCGCTCGTCTCGGGTATTTGCGAGCATCTCTTTCAGTAGAATAACGGAAGCCTCGTGCTCGCCAGCGTAGTAGGATAGCCGTGCAGCAAGAGTAGCATAATAAGATGGAGCGCCCGGCATCTGAGCGGCTTTGGCGATATATTCGGCGCCTTTTTGCGAATCGTTGAGAAAATAGAAATAATAGAACCCTATCGTCAATGGTAGTCGACGCTCGTTGGGCCGGTACTTCATCCCTTTTTTTAGAATATCGATAGCATCTTCATACAGGTGTGGCCCCCAGGCCAGCATGCCACCGGCTAAATAGTAAGGATCAAAAAAATACGGATCGAGATCGGTTACTGCCAAAATAATGCGCTTAAAATACGCCCAATCTTTGAGGGTAATAGTCTCGCCGCGCTCAATTTTTTCTCCAATAAAAAAATTGGCCTGTAAAAACTGAAAATCAGCAGCTAGACCTTTGAAGTCGAGAGAGGCGATATTGGTAAATGAGGCCGGCAGCACATAGCGCACCCTGGCCTGCTGGTCAAGTAAGCTTTTGGCGGTATAAACCTGCGGGTAGAGCCATAGATGGGCTACGAACAGACTGCAGGCGATAACTAGCGCGAGCAACTTTTTCATAAAAACTCTTTGCGACTAAAAATCGCCGCTGACGCCAGCAATACCAGCAACAGATAGCAAAGACCGTAAGCTGTGAAGGCAAAAAATTCTCCGGGTGAAATCAGCATACCGTGCGCTGAAATCACCTTAAAATCAAAGGTGCTAAAATTTGGCACCAGGTATTTCAGAATATCGATGATCTGTCGCGTCGAGGTCGCCAAGCCGGCATCGGCGGTCTGCATCTGAATAAACCCGACCACAGCGCTGATGGTCTGACCGATGACATACATTGAAATTGACAGTAGCATAGTCAAAAATGAGCTGGTGGTCACCGTGCTAAAAAGAATAATAATACCGTTAAGCAACGAGATTTTGAGAAAATCGAAATAGACTGCCTGCAGGTAGGCCGTCCAACTGAACATGCCAAAATAACCTGCACTGTCATACTTCAAATACACCAGCACCACACCTGACAGGACAGTTAAAATTAAATAGGCAAAAAGCACTATGAGAGTGACACCAAAAAACTTTCCAAGAATATAGGCGCTACGGCTGATTGGTCTCGACAAGACAAAATGTATGGTTTTCTTGTCAAGATCTTTTGAAATCAGGTTAATCGAAACTGAAAGACAGATCAGCAGCCCGGCAAAGGAGATCGCGCTCAAGTTAAAGTCAACAGCGACCTTACCGATATCTTGCATAAAAAAATTGGCAAAGACGATGCTCATTACCATGACAAATAGCGCAAACAAAAATATACCGTAAAGTACTCTGCTGCGAATCCCTTCTAAAAATGTTATTCTTGCAATCGGCCACATACTGCCCTACTCCCCTTTTTCCCCAACAATAGAATAAAAGATGTTCTCAAGCGTTGCTGCCGATGAACGAACAGTCACGATCTTAATACCATGAGTTGTCAGTAGCTTCAGGGTTTCGTCAAAGCTGGCCACGTCGGTAAAACAGCTGATCAGTTCATCCTCGGCCGTGTAATCCAGGTTGCAACGCTGCAAAAGCTCAACAGTCTCGGGCCGATGATGCAACAGCATTTCAGTCTCTTTCTGCGCTAGCAACAGGTCATTATGACTCAGAGTGCGGATCACTCGACCTTCGTGGAGAATGGCTACCCGGTCGCAAAGTCGCTCTACGTCGCTTAAAATGTGTGAGCAGAACAGCACCGTGGTTCCGTCGGATTGAAGTTCCTTTATAAGTTCGAAGACCATTTTACGCCCAAATGGGTCGAGTCCGCTCATCGGCTCGTCAAAAATAACCAGGCCCGGATCATGAATGATGGCCGCAGCAATACCTGCGCGTTGCGTCATCCCCTTGGAAAAACCACGCAGCCGTTTGTCAAGGTGGTCACTCATACCAACCCGTTCGGCGACCTGTTCAGTCCTACGGCGAAATTCAACACCACTTATTCCAAAACTTTTCGCCGAAAACCAGAGCAGTTCGCGCAGGGTAAGGTAATCATAATAATAAGGGTTTTCAGGCAGGTAACCGACGCGGGCCGTGGCATCAACTTTGACCCACCCAGAGGTCGGACGGATAAATCCCAGTAGAGTCTTGATGGTGGTAGATTTACCGGCACCATTCAATCCGACAATTGCCGTAATAGAACCCGTCTCTACTCTAAGGGATACCCCCTTGAGAATCTTGACCCTAGAGGCTCGCAAATCGGGTTTTCGGATGGTTTTAACCAGGTTTTCAATCTCAACCATTGCTCCCATATCCTAAATTGCTACTCCTTGCTTATTGAATTGCTGTTGCGACAAGATACCAAGATCAAACAACTTTTGGTAGTGGTCCTGGCCAAAAAGATCAGCGGCCGGGATGTCATTATTCCGTGAGATTATAAGAACCTGGGAGATGTGAATAAAGTTCGAATAGGTTTCTATCTCCGGTTTTTTTTGGTAGGCTTTCTCAGCGTATTCTTTTGCTTGTGCGTAATAACCCAGCACAAAATAAATGCGCGCCAGTGCATACGCCATGCTGTGAAATGCATTTTCTTTGGCATAAACAAGCATCTGGGGGAGGAGATAATCCGCAAACTCTCTATCGTAGTTTTTCAGGATAGACTTGCTCAAATCGAGATACATCATATGTCTGAACTGCCACGCAAAGATCTCATCGCCCATGCCTTGTTTCAAAAGCATCCTATTTTCTTTAAATGTATCAAGATCAGGGCTTCGGGTAATCGTCTGCTTAAAATCAGCAAGAGATCGATTCATATCGATCTGATGAATAAGAACACCGTTCAACAGCAAACAGGCAAGGACAATCCCTGTTTTGACCTTCCAATTGGGAGGAACAGTCCAGACAACTCTCCCATTTTTCCAGATTAACGTCAGCAACACCACAAATACAAAATTCAAGGCATGGTAGCGAAACGGATGGCTAAAGGACATCACAATGGAAAAGGCAAACAAACACAAAACAAGAAACAGACTTTTCTGGTCTGTACTTCTCAGGCCACCCCACAAGGTAAGAACAACAAGCAGTATAACCCCCGCAAAAACCACAAAACCGTTTTCAGCGAGGATTTGCAAAAAATCATTGTGCGCCCACAGGGTCTGTGGAATGGTGTCATAGCCAATACGCAGAGTGTCGGCTGTTTCCCTTGTGTAGTCGCCCAGAACCTTTTTGAAATTGCCCAGTCCAACACCTTCGAGTGGCTCATCAATACCTATTTTCAGGGATGAATACCACAGATTAACGCGCACATAAGAGCTAACATCGCCGCTGGTTAAATTAGACTTATATAAAGTCTTTTCGAGTGAGGTCAAACCATAGAGCTGCGCACTCCCCAGAGCAACGAGCAACACCAAAGCAAAATAGACCAACTGGCGTCCACTGCCAAGCAGGCGTGTTTGTCTCTGGGCCAATAGCGCCCAGAGTAAATAAGCCAGCAACAGGGCCAAAAGACCGGCACGTGAGGTTGTCAAAAAAAGGCCAAAACCAAGGGTAACGACGGGTATGAGAGAAAAAAGATCCTTTCGTGCATAGCACTCACGCAAGTGCATATAGGCAAAGATGCCGACCACAAAAAGGCAAGCTAGAAGGTTCGGCTGCCCATAAACACCGGATAAGCTGCCGGTAAATTTTTCGCCAACCCAACGCTCAACAATATCGGCCAAGCACGTTTCACCCAGCCTATTGGCGTGAAAAACATAGAGGGAAATGACTAGAGACAGTAACGCACCCATAGATAGGGTGAAAGGCAAAAACCGCCCTTGGGCAAGAGGTTGAAGCAGGAAGAGCATGCCAACATAGGTCAATAAAATAGCAATATGTACCGGCTGAGTACTATTTGTTAACACAACAAAGAGTGTCAGAAAAACAACACCGCCGTGGAACCAAGTGAATTCAATAGTTGTAAGTCTTGCGCAGAAGATAAAATAGAGCAGAAGGAAATCAAAAAACGTAAGCAGTATTATCTCCTGCGAAATGTGTGCATAGGCATAGAATCCAGATAGTTTAAGTATATGGATCAAAACTCCCAAACAGAAAAGAACCATCAAAAAAAGCCCTCGAAGCGAGGGCTTTTTTTTTAACTTAAATGTTGCGAAAGTCATTTATTATTCGCTACCGACAGGTTTATAGTCATCGAAAGCTGAGCTGTCGTATGATGGTTCAGTTGCAATCAAATCAGAGCTTTGATACGTAGCAGTGAGCTCCTTTTCATATATTTCAGAGACGAAACTACCTCCTGCGTAAACTTTATCACCTTGAGAGTTCGCTGTTGACACTACATAATCACTTCTGTTGTCATTGGTGAAATAAGAACCTTCAACGTTGTTCGAAAGCTTGAAATCAGCCAACTTATCATCAAGATCGGCAGCTACAGCTGGCGCGGCCATCAAAGCGATACAGGCCGAGATAAATACGATTTTTTTCATTATATATCTCCTTATTTTTTAAATACTGAACTTAAGTTATGAATTTCTTTAGTTGTACCTTAGTTCAATCATTCAGCAGGGTAATTGAAAGTATCCGCATACTGCGACTCAAGATCCGTCTTAGAATTCACAAGGTCACTCTGGGCCGCCGAGTTGAATGCACGCGTACGATAAGCCGCAAACTGCGGAATCGCAATAGCCGCCAGAATCCCGATGATCGCAACAACGATCAGCAGTTCGATCAGGGTAAAACCCTTTTCATTTTTCTTTAACCTGAATTTGTCAAGCATAGTGTTACTCCTTTCTTGAAACAACCTATTCCGGGCCGAACCATTCGACCCGCCTGTTTAAACCGCCTGAAGCGGATTTGATTTGTGCGCCTCAATAATACGCCATTCAGTAGCATATGCAACATTTAAGCGCGTGAGCCGCGCTATTTGGTAGCGCCTGTTTTGTTCCTGATCTTGCTCTGTACTTGCTTCCTAATACTTGCCACCTAGAACTATGCAATTTGACAGCCAACCTGACTAACAAATCCCATAAAAAATTCAACCATGCCACAACTGTGCTGAATCAGGTGTTTTTACCACATGCATCGATATATACACATAGATTGAATATCTGTTCTTCAACCTAGACAAAAGCCATAACGGGTGACATTTTTTGTCAGTTGTGGTTATTTACCTGCCGTGTTTTGTTACCCGGATTAAGGATTGGGTGGTTTGGAACACAAACACCCATTAATTCCATGCCTTGTTAAGGAGGGGGGGGGTGGTACCCTTTTTTCCATCTCAGCCTGACTGATATTATCTTCGCTACTGGCTCGTTCTATACCCCGATTTATTTTTGCTGCTACATACAATCTGTACTGGATATCCTCAAATGTACAATCATCGGGCAGCTCATTTATCAATGTCTGGAGCATTTGCTTAGCAGTGTTCATTGCTACCTCCTCTTTCACACTCTGCTTTTATCTCTTTCTCAATTTTAGCATTGATTGGAGAATTGTTGAAATTGTCTTTTTTGCGCTGGTAGGAAAAGGATATGCAAATGGTTCTCTGCGACCATGTTGCGTGGTGGACGGTGTCCACCCTACAGGTGTCCTGACAGCGGGTAGCAAACATGGGCGGGCACATCGGTCCGCCCCTACATGATACCCTATGATGATTTTCTGGGGTTAAAATCATATGACAAAGATGGTAGCTATCCGAAAGACATCCTTTCTATGCTATACTTTTAACCAAAAAAAGTCCGCCCTCCGGCGTTACGGCTTTTTTTCAGGACCTCGACATACCTGATGTATGCCTTCGCCCCTGAAAAACCACCAGGCCGTGTAAGTCGAAATTTTTGCTTAGCCATATTATGATTTTTTGCGAAAGCATCAATCAGGGATTAGTATTAGTTGCGTGGTGGGCGCGTTGTCAACCCTGCAGCCAAGGAGTACGCATGATCAGTGATAAAGACAGGGCAATCATCCTCGCAATTGCACGTAAATACAGAGTGCCTAAGGTCTTGCTGTTTGGCTCTTCCCTTACAGAATCCGCAGGGGCGAGGGATATTGACCTTGCAATCGAAGGAATTGCTGATGCTGACTATTTTTCTTTCTATGGTGAGTTAATGTGTGCCCTCTCTAAACCGGTCGATATTATAGATATGTCAAAAGAATCCAAGTTTGTAGATTTAGTTAAGCAGGAAGGGATTCGCCTTGATGCCTGATTATCGTTTACGCATTGAAGCCGGGTACGAACCCATTGAGCGCACTTTGTCGGCATTGCCGGAAAAATCTCTATCAGAGTTGTCCGAACTGGAACTGGCAGGAGTCGCGGCAATGTTGCACAATTTTTACAACGGACTGGAAAACATTCTGAAACAGGTTTGCAAAGCGCGTCAGCTAGATATTCCCACCGAAGCCTCCTGGCATCGTGACTTGTTATTGGCTACAGCTGATTCAGATATTCTTTCAAATGATCTTATAACCGAGCTCAGTGCCTTTCTAGCGTTCCGCCATTTCTCCAGTCATGCCTATGCTTTGGAACTTTATCCAGATCGGATGGAACCTTTGGTGAAGAATGCAGATAAGGTTTTTTTGAAGTTTAAAGAAGAAATTAATTGGTTAGAGATATAGCGATTACGCCACCCATATGCGTGGTGGGCGGTGCCACCCTACGACTTCATTCTGTGGGTTCAGACAATTTCTTTTTGACCGGCAGGGTATCATTGCTGTCGCTACACCCCCATCCCGACCTTCCCCCATTAAGAGGGAAGGAGAAAACCTGCAAGCCCCCCCATCGCGGCTGGAAGCCGCTCCTACCGATGGGGATACATCCTTACTTCACTCAACCCAATTAGCCAACTTCAAATCTGCACCCCGCGCAAACTCTTTCAGATTGTTGGTCACCAACAAGGCGTCCAATGACAGTGCGTGGGCGGCAATCAAAAGATCATTCGCGCCTATGGGTTGCCCTGTTCTTTCCAATTCAGCTCTGATTTGCCCGTAAAACACAGTAGCAGCTTGATCGAATGGCAATATTTCGAGGGGAATAAGAAATTTGCTCAGGGCCTTTTTATTGCGCTCTTTCGACTGACTTTTGGCCACTCCGTACTCTAATTCAGCCAAGGTGATAGCGGAGATGGCGATGTCTCCGGGATGGTAATGCTGAAAATGCTGCAGAACCGAGGCTGGCTTACGTTTGATGAGATAAATGCAGATATTTGTATCCAGCATTATCATCAGAAATTCTCGCGTTCATCCAGCGCTGGCTGCTGGCGTTCCTGCATAAAGTCATCCGAGAACTCATCCAGACTGGAAAACAGGGCATCCCAGGAATCGGTCATAGGAATGAGCTGGACTATATTGCCGTTTTTTTTGATGTAGACCTCTTCCCCCTCAAGGCGGAATTCCTTGGGGAGTCGGACGGCTTGACTGCTGCCATTTTTGAAGATCTTGGCTTTTTCCATGACATCCTCCTTTTGTATATACTCTATGTATATACTATAAAGATATAAAATGCAATAGGTTCAAACGGTGGGCGGTGCCACCTAGATATATCAATCGCGGCTGGAAGCCGCCCCTACCAGCCCCTCAACTAATGTAGGCCAGCTTTGTACTCCTCCCTCCCAGATTTTAAGTTGTATTTATCCCCGTTTTTAGACAGAATGCACACAAGATTAGTACGCGACCTGGGTATAACTTGTTGACTTTACTTGTTAAGTTAGGAGATACGGTGGGAGAAGAACTCAATAAAGATGAACAACGGATTCTGCTGGATATTGCACGTGGTGCTATAGCGCGCAGGTTACAGGGCGAGAGTGGGTGCATGCCTCCGCGTGAGGAGCGGCATTTGAACCGCAAAAACGGCTGCTTTGTAACCTTGAAAAAGGGGCAGGAGTTGCGTGGTTGTATCGGCAACTTTCAATCCAAAGTGCCTCTGTTTAAAGAGGTGAAGGAGATGGCGATAGCAGCGGCATTTAATGATCCGCGTTTTTACCCCCTTGATGAGCAGGAACTGGATAATATCAGCATTGAGATATCGGTGCTGAGTCCGTTACAGAAGATTGAGAATATTGATGAAATCGAGGTGGGGATTCACGGCCTGTATCTGGAAAAGGATTTCTTCCGAGGGGTTTTGCTCCCGCAGGTAGCGGTGGAGCACCATTGGGATAAGAAGACCTTTTTGAATCAGACATGCTTGAAGGCGGGTCTACCTGCAGATGCGTGGCAGGATGGAGATGCGGATATCTACGTGTTTAGTGCGCAAATTTTTTCTGAGTAAGGGCAGACCGATGTGTCTGCCCGTTTTCGTGCACAAAATTATACGTTTGTTGCGATTCAAACAAGGGCGCACACGTCGGTGCGCCCCTACATTAGATTTCAACCCTGATCCGAATTAACCGCCTGCTCTTCTGTAGCGGCGGGTTCTTCCTGTTCCACTATGGGCAACGGTGTCTGGATGGAGTAGCCGCTGTTTTCCAGGATCACCTGGATGGCGCGGTTGCTCTGGGGCGCAAACAGGATAGGCGCGGCGAGGTTCAGGGTTACGTTGCGATCTGGATGCACTGTAACTACTACGAGCGCGTGGCATCTGTCTTCCGCACTCATGTTGAGGGCTTCGCGCTCGTGGGCTTCCGGCTCTACCATGTAGGTGGGAAAAAAGTTGGTCGGATCGGTGAGTACCAGGGCAATGTGCTCGTCCTCTACACTCTGAATCCAGAACAGGGGGCCATCCTTCTCGTTGGGCATAACTACAAAATCGCGCAGTTGCTCAAACCCGATAAGGCCTTGCGGGCAGTGAAGTACACCCTTGGGATCGTATTCTATTTCACCAAAACGGCTCTGGATGGTTTTCATTTATCCTCCTGTGTGTTGCTGGGCTTGGCTGCACCGAGTAGATCAAGGTCTTCGAGGGACCAGCCGGTGGAGTTGCGATTCTGCGCCATGATCTCGTCATAGAGTTCCTGGCGGTATATTTTTTTGTCTTTGGGGGCATCGATGCCAATGCGCACGTTGCCCCCTTTTGTTTCTACCACGGTGAGTTTGATATCATCGCCGATGATGATCCCCTCACCTACTTTGCGTGTGAGTATTAACATGTTCTACCTTGGCCGTAGTATGGAATTACATATAGTCGAGAATCGAGAGTTTGGACACCTGCCCAGTGACCTTCAGGGCGCCCTCGAAAGCGGTTTCGGTCTGGGTGATCTCAGTGATTACGTCAAGGATATCCACATCCTCATAGCGCGACAGGATCTGTTCCAGATCGACACGCACCCCTTCGAGATGCATCTTGGAACTCTCCAGGCGCGCGGCATTATTCCCCATGAGGCCGCGCTTACTCCGCACCTGATTTGCGCCATCTTCGAGTTTTTCGAGCATAGCTCCTAACTCAGGCACTTCGCTCAATTGGATGGGGGAGTCTTCGGAGTTGAGAAGAGATGTCGTCGCTGGATTACCACCATTATCTGTATATTCAAACACGGGTTTACCTGAGTTATCATATGCTGGCATACCACCAGCCGGATCCAGAGTTCCATCGGTATTAATGCTGGTACCTGAGTGTAAAAACAAAGGTTCAGTTGACGTTGAGATATCATTTCCGCCAGTATCGCTAACTACTATTGAATACTTTGCACTGTATTCCGCAATGGTCAGTGGTGTGCCGTCCTCTTCAACAACTGGCTGCAGGTTAATGGGTTCTCCAGCATAAGTCAGTGGTACCGGGTTGTTACTATCGTCCAGAACCTGACTTGGTGGAGATCCTCCATCCATTAAAACAGGGGTATAGTCACCGTTGACTTCATCTGCATACCCAATGGTAGAGGTGGGAAGTTTTTCATCACCATTATAAACCTGCCCACTTTCGCCCCGAATGGCGCGTTCCAGGTCCGTGAGCATGCTGAAGACATCCTGACCCGTAGTTTCCATCACCCCATCGTCATTCAGATCGGTCTGCCCGAGGAAGAGTTCGTTGCCCGGCATGTTGGTCTGGACGTATTCGCCTGATGACGCTTCGAGGCGCTTGATGTTGCTATCCCCGGCATAGGTGACCACATCGCCGTTTTCAGTAAATGGACGGGTATCCTCCTGATAGCCGCCGAAGATGTACTGCCCTCCCACCTGGGCATTGGCTACACTGAGCATCTCGGTTTTGATGTAGCCAACCTCGTCTGCCAAAGTTTTCAAATCAGCTTCACTCATAGAACCGTTGATGGCATTGATCGCCACCTCTTTAGCGCTTACCATAAGGTTTTCCGCCTGATCAAGATACGCATCCTGATTGGCGAGACGATCGCCGGCGGTAGATAGGGAGGAGATAAACCTGTCGGTAGCGCGCATCTGACTGCGCGCCGAGAGCACCGGGCGGATGGCGGCGGGGTCGTCGGAGGGACGGAGCAGCTTTTTGCCCGTCGCCGCCTGATTGCGCAGATCTTCAAGCTTCCCGGTGAGGCGGCCCATTTCGCTGTTAAGGCTGCGGTATGTGGTAGATAAAGTCGTTTTCATAGCTGTTACCTCTTGATGGAGATGACGGTGCCCATCATATCATCCACGGTGGAGAGGAGTTTGGCCGAAGCCTCAAAGCCGCGCTGATATTTGACCAGGGCGATCATCTCCTCTTCGAGGGAAACCCCCGCGGCGCCATCGCGCATGTTTTTAAGCTGGGTAAGGGAATCCTGAGCCCCGCTCTGCTCCAGGCGGTTCTGGCTTGCTTCGATACCCACGCGCGCGGCCATCTTGCCGTAAAAGCTCACAAACGTATCCTGGCCGTTTACCGCATTCTTATCCTTGAGTGCGGCTAACTGTAAGGCCTTGTTGTTGTCTCCGGGAGCAGAGCTGTCGCCTGCGGCAACCTTGCTCGGATCACGTAATGCCATAGCCATGAGGTCGGCGTAATTGGGCTTGCTGAATTCCGGACTGCTCTGCCCTGCAACGGTATTAAGGCCGGACATATCCACTGCCACACTATCAGCGCTATTCTTACTTGAATCATAAGCAGGTGAAAGGGTTAGCACATACTGGCCGGAATCATTCTGACGTACATCTGCGAAATCTGGACCCATCTCATCATTGATAGCTTCTTTCAATTCTTCGAGGTTGTATGGGCCACTCGTATCATCCAAACTGACTGTGGATTCAGCACCTCCTACCGATAGAGATACCGTACCACCGGTAAAATAACCCTGCGAATCTGATGCATACCCCTGACTTATGTGATCTGGCGGATTCTGAAAAAACGGAATCCCGCTGGAGCCATCCAGGCCACTCCCGGCTTCGTGGAGCTGATTGACCTCCTGGGCCATCTGGTATGCAGTGTAGTCGAGATCCTCCTTCAGGGAAGGCACCAGTTCGTCCCGAACTTCGATAAGACCGGAAAACTTGCCGCCGAGGTTCTTGCCTTCTACGGCAAAGCTGGAACCACCGATATTGAGCTGCAGATTGAGGTCATCGCCCTTTTCCACCGCTTCGATCTGCAGAGCCGTACTGCTCTGCACCAGAGGAAGGCCGCCGGGAAGCTGGACATTTACCGCACCACCTGGCTCTTCAAACGACTGCACCCCGAGGTCGTAGGTGAGTTCCTGCAACAGAACATCGCGGCGGTCGCGGAAGGTATTCGCGGATTGTCCCGTCCCGGCTTCGACGTTCTGGATTCTATTGTTGAGGTCGGCAATCTGATTGAGTTTCAGATTGACGGAATCAATTTCGGACTTGATGGTGGAGTTGATATTACCTTTGACGTTGTCCAGATCGCGCGAGATATTATTAAACTCCGCCGCAAGCACCTCGCCGCGCTGGAGTACCATATCGCGCTCAACCTGCCCGCTCGGGTTGGTGGAGAGCTCCTGCCAGGAGTCAAAGAAGCGATCAATTTCAGTGGCGAGGTTTTCTTCTCCTACACTGAAGACACGCTCTAACTCAGCAAGTGGGGTGGACTTCGCGTCTTCAGAACCGAGGAGCTGATTTTTATCCAGCAACTGTTCGTTGATGAACATATCGTATTCGCGCTCAACGCCGGATACCTTCACACCCTGACCGATGAAGAAGTTGCCAAAGTTCAGTGAGGGATAGTCGCTGAAAATGGGAGTCTGGCGCGAATACCCTTCGGTATTGACGTTGGCGATATTGTTACCGGTTATCTCCAGCGCCTTTTGATTGGTGAACATGCTGGTTTTGCCAGCATTGAGTGCTGCACCTAAACCCATTAGATCCTCCCGGACAGAAGGCGTCCGCCTGCGGTGCTGCTAACTACGCTGCCGCTGGTGTTGTAGGCATCGGGAGCTGATTTGCGCCCGAAAAAAGACATGGATTCACGAATCCAGTTAAGCGCGGACCACAACAGATACGCATTGCGCCTGTTTTCGAAGCGGATCTTATCTGCCAGTTCCTTGTCCGCCTCGGTTACAGGCATCTCCTCAGTGAATTGCAACTCCTGCATCAGAGCCTCTTTGGCGCTGACTACATCCTGCAACTCATCAAGGCGCAGATCACGCGCGCACTCGCGCTCGCGGATCACGAGGTCATAGAGCTGATTGAGTTGTTCACTGAGATTGGCGTTCATACATCACGCTCCTGGGCCAGAAACTGCAGCATGCTGCCAGCGACCTTCTTCAGATCGGGCTGATATGAACCATCCGCAACCTGTTGTTTAAGCGCGGCCACGCGTTCACTGCGCTGCACATCTTCACTCGGAGCAGCGGCTTCTAGAGCAGCAGAGCTTTCAACTATGGGTGGGCGTAACCCTTCAATACCTGCAGTTGCAGGGGGGGCTACAACGCCACTGTTCCTGGATGCCTGCTGGAGTACCGAAGAAAAACTCACCTTATCTTCGTTCTGCCCCTGCCTGGCTTCCGCCCCATCATTTTTACCCTGGGTGCGTTTTACCTGGTTAGGCTGCAGAGCCCCTTTATCACTCTGGATTTTCATGTCCATAACATCACCTTTTTCAGCGTCATTTATATTTAGCGTGTGTGCATGTGCCGGGGTTTCTTCACCGGAACACGCTTTGTTCGAGTTTCATTTGGATAGTCTACCTATCGACGCCGCAGAGAGAAATATTTAGTTTAAAATAGCGCAACTATTTGCCACCACTACCGGTAGGGGCTTGTGACACTCATGGAAAGGGCGTCTGTCGCCACGGAAGGCGACAGTCGAACGGCCATGGACGGCGCAAAGTGTCCCTTGGGATGGGTGCCACAAGCCCCGACTAAACAGTTGCAAAATTGATACATCTATTCCGTTGAAGACGCAGCATTGTCCTGGATCTGTGCCACCTGGCGGTATATCTCTTCGCCCAGCCCCATGCTCTGGCGGTGAGCAAGCTCCTGCGCAATGCGCCCGTCAAGCATATCGCGGTAAATCATCTGCGCATTGCTGGTTTCGATAATCCCTTCTGTGGGTTCATCTGAGCGCATGGATTTAAACATCATCTGCACCATGATGGCCTCAAATTCAGCAGCGGTATTGCGCAACTTATCGTCCTTGGATGCGATGCCAGTGGAATTGAAGGATTCACTCTGGTTCATGTACATACGCGGATCGACATGCAGATTCATATTTGCCCTCTAGATGATGGTTCAAATAATGTGTGGAATTGTCCTCTGTTTGGTGTATCGGCAGGTTGGGGAGGGAAGTTTACTTTTACGAGTGAACGAGGATAAGTCGGGTGATTTTATTCATGAAACCATCGCCGATATAGTTGATGTCTGCCTTTGTTCATCTATAATTTGAAGAAATAGCCATTTTCTGAGTTACTTCATATCACATCATACTTAAGTGACTAAACACCACAATTTAGAGTTTTCCTGCTCACCCGCTCCATTATATTCAATAAAAAGGGATACTTATGCGAAATACACACAGCGATACTGAAAAGATGAACTCAAAGCCGTGGTATGCACTGGATGTCGATGAAGTTCGCACACTGCTGGATGTGCCGGATGGTGGTCTGTCCGAACAGGAAGCAAAACAACGTCTTGAGCGCTACGGCCCCAACAAGCTCCCTGCACCACAACGGCGCAGCTCATTCGCGCGATTTCTGGTGCAGTTTCACAACCTCCTTATTTATGCGCTTCTGGGTGCGGCACTTGTAACCGGTGTGCTGGGGCACTGGCTCGATTTCGGGGTAATCCTCGGGGTAGTGATCATCAATGCGCTGATCGGATTCATCCAGGAAGGGAAAGCAGAAAAGGCGCTGGACTCGATCCGCGGGATGTTGTCTCTACGTGCGTACACTGAACGCGACGCACACCGGCGCGAAATCGCAGCAGAAGAGCTGGTTCCGGGAGATCTGGTGTTACTTCAGGCCGGAGACAAAGTACCAGCAGATATGCGCCTGCTCAGGACCAAGGATCTGCGCGTCGATGAAGCTCTCTTAACCGGAGAATCGCAGGCAGTAGTGAAGCAGACCGATGCGGTGAATGAAGATGCGGTTCTGGGTGATCGGCTGTGTATGGCCTATTCAGGCACGGTAGTAACCTACGGACGCGCAACCGGGGTAGTAGCGGCCACCGGAGAGAAGACTGAGATAGGACGCATCAGCGAAATGCTCACTTCGGTTGAAACCATCAGCACCCCGCTATTGCGCAAGATGGATGTTCTGGCGCGCTGGCTCACTCTCGCGGTTATAGTGCTGGGTGGGGCGGCGTTTACGTTTGGAGTGCTGATACGCGACTACACTGCTGTGGATATGTTCCTCGCTTCGGTGGGTCTGATCGTTGCCGCCATCCCCGAAGGATTGCCGGCGATTATCACCATCACTCTTGCCATTGGAGTACAACGCATGGCGCGGCGCAAATCAATCATCCGTCGCTTGCCTGCGGTCGAAACCCTGGGCGCGATTACCGTAATCTGTTCGGACAAAACCGGCACCCTGACCCGCAATGAGATGATGGTACGTGATCTGGTATGTGCGGATGCGACATTCGAGGTGGAAGGTGCCGGCTACAATCCCCACGGAGCGTTGCTCCACCATGGTGAGGCGGTCAAGGCAAAGAACTTCCCCCTCCTCAGCACCTTGGGACAGGTGAGCTTGTTATGTAACGATTCAACCCTGGGAAAAGACGATAACGAACAATGGACAATCCACGGCGATCCCACCGAAGGGGCACTGCTCTCTTTGGGGCCGAAACTGGGGCTCAACGCCAAACATGAGAACGCCAACCTGCCCCGTGCTGACGCGATTCCGTTTGAATCCGAGCATCGGTTCATGGCTACCCTGAACCACGATCATACAGGGAATGCGTTTATCTTCCTAAAGGGAGCGCCGGAGCGGGTGCTGGAGTTATGTAAACAACAAGCGCGCGGAAACGATAATGTAGATCTGGAATCCGTGTTCTGGCACGAGGCGGCGGAAAAACTTGCCGCCAACGGACGCCGAGTTCTGGCTCTGGCGTGGAAGAAGGTAGATCCAGAGCAGCACAATCTCACCTTTGAGGATATCCACACCTTTACCCTCTTGGGACTGGTAGGAATCACAGATCCGCCACGAGTTGAAGCGATTGAAGCGGTCAAACGGTGCAAGACCGCCGGAATTAAGGTTAAGATGATCACCGGCGACCACGCACGCACTGCCCTCGCCATTGCACGTGACATGGGGATAGGCGACGGTGAACGGGTTTTGACCGGTGCCGATATAGAGGATGCGGATGATGCCCAACTTGAGGCCTGGGTGCGCGATGTGGATGTATTTGCGCGCACCAGCCCCGAACATAAGTTGCGCATCGTAGGAGCCCTGCAAAAATGTGGAGAGATATCCGCCATGACCGGCGACGGGGTCAACGACGCTCCGGCATTGAAACGTGCGGATGTGGGCGTCGCCATGGGACTGAAAGGGACCGAGGTATCCAAAGAGGCATCTGAAATGGTTCTCACGGATGACAACTTTGCCTCCATAGTGGATGCAGTTGAAGAAGGGCGCACGGTGTATGACAATATCCGTAAGGCGATCACCTTTATCCTCCCGACTAACGGGGGAGAAGCCTTTGTGATTATTGCAGCTATTGCCTTGGGCCGCGTAATGCCCATTACCCCGGTGCAGATTCTGTGGATCAATATGATCACAGCGGTATCCCTGGCGTTATCCCTCGCGTTCGAGCCGCCGGAGAAGGACATTATGACACGCCCGCCACGTCCCCCCGGGGAGCCGCTTGTGTCTGTATTTCTGGGATGGCGTATTTTCTGTGTTTCTTTGATTTTACTTACAGGAACATTCGGGCTTTATCTGTACGAACGCGAGATGGGTGCAAATATCGATACCGCTCGCACTATTGCGGTAAACACTCTGGTGATGTTTGAAGCGTTTTACCTGTTTAACTGCCGCTACCTGCATCGGAACGTAATATCGCGTGAGGGCTTACTCGGAAATCGCATGGCGCTGTACGCTGTAGGTGTGGTCGTTGTTTTCCAATTATTGTTCACATACGCCCCTCCCTTGCAGGCCCTGTTTGCTACCGCTCCTTTGGACGTCACTGACTGGATAAAGGTGGTACTGACAGGCTCAACGGTATTTATTCTGGTTGAGATGGAAAAAGCCATCATGCACAGATATCACCGCAGGGTGCGTAAATTTAATAGCAAGTAAAAAGAAATAAGGGGCAGACACATCGGCCCACCCCTTATTTGATCTGAAAAGTAGTTTCGGAACCTTTATTAAATCACTACCAACTCGGCGTGAAGGGCACCGGCGACTTTTATAGCCTGAAAGATAGCGATCAGGTCACGCGGTGTTGCACCAATTGCGTTGAGGGCGCGCGCCACATCCCCGATACTCACCCCCATGGGCATCACTATCAGATTACCCTTTTCCTCGGACATCTTCACCTGGGTATCCGGTGCGGCTACAGTTTGCCCCTCTGAAAGCGGGCCGGGTTGGGAAACCTGAATTCCCTCACTGATCACCAGATTAAGATTGGCGTGAGATACAGCCACGGTAGAAAGACGTACATTTTCACCCATAACCACGGTACCGCTACGCTCACTAACTACTATGCGCGCACCGGTGTCGGGCTGGATCTCCAGATGTTCCACCTCAGCGATAAACTCAATCAAAGGCATTTCCCCCTGTGAGGGAGCCTGCACATTGAGGCTACTGCTATCCACAGGATCGGCAATGGGACTGCCAAAGTAGTCGTTAATCGCCTGCGCCATCCGGGTTACCGTGGTAAAATCTGCATCGCGCAGCTGGTAGCGTAATTTTCGATCTGCAGGCAACTTAAACGCCACCTCACGCTCGACACTCGCCCCCCCGGGAATGCGTCCTACGGTGGGATGATTCTTCTGCACCTTGGCGGCCTCCCCTCCGAAAGCGAGGGCACCCACCGCCAGAGGCCCTTGTGCTACGGCGTACACCTGCCCATCGGGGCCTTTGAGGGGAGTCATGAGCAACGTTCCCCCCACGAGGCTGTCGGCATCGCCAATGGAAGAAACCAGGACATCGATGGAGGAGCCGGACTTCGCAAATGGGGGCAATTCGGCCGTCACCATTACGGCGGCAACGTTATCTACTTCCACTTCGTCGCGATCGAGACGCATACCCAGGCGTTCCATCATATTCACCAGCGACTGCACGGTAAATTCGGTACTGTCGCTGTCACCGGTGCCATTCAGCCCCACAACCAGGCCATAGCCGACAAGCTGATTTTTACGCACTCCGGCAATATCCGCGAGATCTTTAATGCGGCTCGCATGGGCTGCGCCGCTGAGCAGGATAACACCCAGGGCAAGCGTAATGGAGGATTTAAGCAGACGCAACATGAGTACAGTCTCCTACCTAAAATGGGCTAATGACATCGTAGAGGCGGAGCAACCAACCGGGACGCTGTTTTTCGTCAATCACCCCTTTTCCAGAATACATGATATTTGCATCGAGGATATAACGCGAATCGATCTCGTTATTGGGAGTGATATCCTGCTGGCGGATAATCCCGCTGAGATTTATGAGCTGTTTTTCGTGATTTACCATTACACTCTTGCTCCCGGAGATTCGCATGTTCCCGTTGGGGAGCACCTCGATAACCTGGGTGGTAATGGTAGCAGTAAGATCCTCCTCACGCGTGGTTGACCCAGTACCTTGAAAATCGTTGGTATACCCCGCACTCATGAGATTGGCCGGATCGATATTGCTGTTAAGATTGGCGATATTGCTCTCAAGCCCGAATAGGCTGGTGATATCCGCACTTGCAGAGGTGCTGCGTCCGGTACTGGTGGTGGCCTCTTTGCTCGCACTCGCCTGCTCGCGGATGATAACCGTAACAATGTCGCCCACGGTTGTGGCGCGATTATCCACAAACAGGCTGCCGCGTCCGGTGGTCCACAACGAACCCGCTGTCTGAGGCTGGGGCGCGACAATTTCCGGCTTTTCCTGAGCTATCCTCTCAATTTCCTGTTCGGCATCGTGACTTTTTGATGCACAGCCACTCAGAACGAAAAGCATAAGGAGCCCGAAGGGCAGATTCAGATTCAGTCTGAACATATTAAAACCTCACCTTCACAGTATTGATCCCAATAACCTCTGCGTGGATCTCTTTCAGCGAGGAGCTGTTGCGTATCCGAATAGTCTCGCCCAGACGCCCATCCTCACGCGCGGTTCCGGTAGCCTCGATACGCATGGAACCACGTTCTGCAATTATCTGCACAAATGCGCCACGTTCGATAACTACCGGTGTCTGCAGATGGCGCCGATCGAGAGGATCTCCGGCACGCACACTGCGCCCCAGCTCCATCCCTACCACTTCCTTCAGAGAAAATACCGGATCACTGATATCGGCAATATCGCACCGCGCCATACCTACATCACTTGGCTGAATCTTGTTTCCGCGTCGGATACGTGCATTAGCCACCACGACAGCGGCTTTTGCCGACATTCTTCCCCGAATGGTCATATTGTTGACTACGCGTCCATCCACACGATAAATCAGGGTAAGGCTCCGGCTATTCAATAAATTATCTGCACCGGGAACCACCTCAACCTTCAAGTCCCCTTTGGGGGCCACAAAGTCTTCGGGCTCAGTATACGGTTCGAAACGGATATCCACATCAGGAAGCACATTCCCCTGTCGGGCAACATAATCGGCAATACTTGCCTGAATGTCGGCGCTCGAAATCCGCTGTCCGGCACGTGTTACCGTAATATTTTCTGCTCCGCTCCAGCTCAGGGTTTCAGGATTCACTCCGGAACGCTGAAGAGCACGGGCGATAAATGGACGGTCGAAATCACGACTATCCCCGGCTGATGGGGAACGCCCCAGACGCACATTCTCTAGCTGAGGAGTGGTCGGAGTCAGGCGCGCCACATCGCCGAGAGTTATCTCATCAGCGTCAACGCTGGTGCGCGCTGCCAGTTCAACCTCGAGCGCGGAGGCATGAGTAGCCCCCACTGAACCCGGGGATATAACGCTCCCGAGGAGTAATAATATGCCAGCTACCATGCTGCGCCCCGGATATACACTCAACTCAGGCATATTAGATCAGATTATTGGTCATCTGCAGCATTTCATCTGAGGTTTTAACCGTTTTGGAATTCACCTCATACGCACGCTGACCCGCAATCATATTGACCATCTCCTCCATGACGCTGACATTGGAACCTTCGAGAAACCCTTGTGCCAGAGAGCCAAATCCTTCCTCTGTCGGAAGACCCACAATTGCCATGCCGGAGGAATCTGTTTCCGCATAGAGGTTGCGTCCGAGACTGCGCAATCCTGATTCGTTACTGAACATCGCAAGCTCAAGTACCCCTACCTGATTCGGAGTTGATTCGCCATCGAGAAACACATCTACTGAACCATCCTGGCCGATGGAGATACTGGTGGCATTTTCCGGAATTGTAATCTGCGGCTCAATAACATAACCTTCTGAAGTAGTAAGACGTCCGTCACCATCCTTTTTCAAAGCACCGGAGCGGGTATAGGCTGTAGTACCATCGGGCATCTGCACCTGGAAAAACCCCCGCCCCTCGATGGCCACGTCAAGCTCATTTTCGGTCTTCATCAGATCACCTACACTGAATATCTTCTGCACTGCCGCAGTACGGGAGCCAAGCCCGACCTGGATACCGGTAGGCGATACGGTATCTGCAGAAGTGGCACTCCCGGGAGTTTTGGTTACCTGATATAAAAGCTCCTGAAAATCGGCGCGACTCTTTTTGAAACCGCTGGTATTGACGTTAGCAAGGTTGTTGGCAATAACATCGATATTGGTTTGTTGGGTGTCCATGCCGGTAGCGCCGGTCCAGAGTGATCTGATCATGAGATTATCCTTTCAAAATTGCTATTTGTAGAGTGATATATAATTTGCGATTTAAAGAGTCGCTATTTCACTGCGTTTAGCGTTGAGGTCGTAGTAGTTTTTCAACGCCTTATTATAAGACTCATACACTCGCATATTAGTCATCATCAGGGCCGCTTCCTCCATCATGTTGACGTTGGAACGCTCCAGATTCCCCTGCAGCACCTGACTATCCTGCGACTGAGCTACTTCCTCGGGATCTCCGTTGAAGACAAAACGCCCCCCACCCTGATGTTCCAACCCTTCAAGGGGGAGATCAAAAACACCAACCTGTCCCGCGACTCCTTCCTGCGTCAGAACCCGTCCCTCTTCATCAACTTCAAAAGGGCCGGCAGGAAGGATGATGGGCTCATTATCTGCGGACATCACCGGGTTTCCTTCAACATCCACCATGGTGCCTTCGGTAGTGCGCCTGAAGTTGCCGGCGCGGGTGTAAAGCATATCTTCTCCGCGCTGTACACGGAAAAAGCCATCTCCGATGATGGCGAAATCGAGATCGCGTCCGGTATCGGCAGTGACTCCCTGATCAAATACTGTCCTGGCTTCCCCAATAGTGGAAAAGTTATTCCCTTTGGCGCTACCGGTCTGGGTAGCATCGTCTAATACTGCGGCAAAACTGGTGCGTTGCTTTTTAAAACCATTGGAATTGATATTACTGAGGTTATTGCTCACAACATCCGCAATATTCATGCGCGTAACCGCGCCGCTCAACACTGTATATATTCCTGAACTCATACTCAGCACTCCGTAGAATAATTATAGACAAGCACATTTGCCTGCACCACATGTCGGCAGATTCGAGGAATTAGTTTAATCGCAAAGGATATTTCGAAAAGGAAAGCACAGGATTGGGAACATGGGCATGCACAGGGGATGTCCATGCGTATGTTTTACACCAATGGTGAATTACGGATCATGGTTTGCAACTCAGTGCTAAGCATCCAGCTGCGCTAGGCGGGATAAAGACATAAGCTGAGACGCTTCGGCCACGGAGATATGCAGGATTTCAGCAATCTGTTCGGCATCCATCCCCTGCTGCGCCAAGGACGCCACATGGCGATAACGATTGGGTGCATCGCCGGAGCGTGGCGCGCTCTGCAGGCGTGAGACCAGATCCTCCTGCGGCATGGAGGCACGCGGCATCTCCTGTGGGGAATGCGCGCGCATCTGGTGATCTTCGAGTCTATTTATGCGCTGCAAAGCGTGATTAAGCTGGCGTTCCGACTCATTCAGGCGCTCCTGAACGCGTTGAAGACGTTTATTCAGGCGGCGCAGAATCAGACCCATGCACAACACCATAAAAGCAAGAAGCGCCGCTACCACATCCATCTGTGCAATAACGCTTATAATATTAGACATATCAAGGGATCCCGACATCAAAAATCCTTGTCGCGAGCCAGTTTGACCTTCAGCTTTACCAGCGCCTGGCTGTGCAACTGTGAAATGCGTCCTTCTGTAAGATCGAGCACCTCGGCAATCTCCTTCTGGGTCAGCTCTTCGTAGTAGTACAGAGAAACTACAAGGCGTTCCTTATCAGAAAGTGCTTCAAGATGCCGCGCCAATTGTTGAGCCAGGGCACTGTCCTCCAGTCGCTCTTGTGCACTGGGGGAGTCATCCTTGAGCAGATCCATAAAGTTGCGCGTTTCGTCCTGTTCGTCCAGTACCTCGTTCAGACTCACACATCCCAGATGACCCACCTGCGTCAACATCTCGCGATACTCATCCACGCTGAGCTCAAGCTCGGCAGCAACTTCATCCTCTTCGGGGGAACGCCCCAGACGATGCTCCAGGCGTTCTATAGCTTTGGAGATGCGCCCCTGCTTCCCCCGCAGAGAGCGGGAAAACCAGTCCATCTTACGGATTTCATCATAGATCGCTCCGCGAATGCGGCGCTCAGCAAAGGTCTTGAACATAATGCCGCGTTCCGGATCGAAGCGTGATGCCGCATCCATTAAGCCTTCCATTGCCGCGCTCATCATATCATCGCGATTCACAAACCCCGGCACCTGGCTTTTCATCCGCTCTACCACCAGACGAACCAGAGACACATGTTCGCGCGCAAGATCAATAGTGGGAGAGCCGGTATTTGCATAGAATCCGTACGGTGAAGACATATCAGGCGTTGCTCCCCAGCGACAACAGACGTTTCCAGAAAAACTGTAACGAGCCCTTGGGTTGGGTATGTCCGGTTTCGGCTACAAGTTTGCGTGCGAGTTGCTCAAAGGCCTGACTTACTTTATTAGCGGGATACATTTCCACCATCACCTTCTGGCACCGCACTGACTCGTACATCTTGCGTTCGAAGGGGATACCCCCCATATAGTCGATGGATATATCCAGATAACGGTTCGAGACCATGGTAAGTTTGCGATATACATCCAGGGCTTCGTCCGAATGACGTACCGAATTGACAATCAGACTGAACGATTTTTCGTGATACTGCGATGAAAGCAGCTTCATCAGGGCATAGGCATCGGTTATTGCCGTGGGTTCGGGGCTGGTAACTACCAGGATATCCTGCGCAGCCTGATTAAAATAGGTGACATTGTCCGAGATCCCCGCCTCGGTATCGATAAGCACCACATCATAATCCCCCGGCAGGGTTTCGAGATCGTCAAGCAGGCGCATCTTATGCCCGGAATCAAGACGGGTAAACTTCTGAACTCCGGAGCCTGCGGGCAGAATGTGAATACCATAGGGCCCTTCTACCATAATTTCAGACAGACTGTGCTGGCCGGAGAAAAAATGGTTGAGGTTGTACTGTGGCGCGAGCCCAAAGACTACATCAATATTAGCAAGCCCCAGGTCTGCATCGATAATAAGAACCTTTTTTCCCATCTTTCCCAGCGCAACGGCCAGGTTGGAGACGACTGCAGTCTTGCCGACTCCCCCTTTACCACTGGTGACGGACAACACACGTGCAGCCTGATTGGATCCCGCATTCATACGCGGGCTTTCACTTAAATGGTCACTCAGAGACCGCAGGGTTCCGGCCTGATCGGCATGCTCAGACGATACATTACTCATGAATTCTATCCTTCACTATTTCCGAGAACCAGATCACCGACGTGTTCCGGGGTGAGCAGAACGATGTCCTCGGGAACTTTTTGCCCATTGGCCACATACGATAAGGGGCAGTTATGGCGAACGTGAATATTCAGCAATACTCCGGCGCTATCGCATTCATCGAGTTTGGTCATTAACAGACTGCGGGGTTCGAGAACGCTGAAGCGTTTGTAAATTTCATACAGATCACGATCGCGGGTGGTGGCGGAAAGAACCAGGTGGGTTTCAATCTGCGGGTCCACCGCAAGAAACGCTTCCAGATCATCCAGGCTTACCGTGTCACGCGGACTTCGTCCAGCGGTATCAATAAGGACAAGATCCTTGTTCTGGTGCCGCTCCAGTACCTGCTCCAGGTGTTCGGGGCGCACCACCACTTCAACCGGAAGATTCATAATCTCGCCGTACACCTTCAACTGCTCCACGGCGGCTATGCGGTAGGTATCAATAGTGATCAGAGCTACCTTCTTCCCTCCTGCAAGCAGATATGCCGCGGCGAGTTTAGCAATGGTAGTGGTCTTCCCTACTCCGGTAGGACCAATCAGGGCTACACGCCGTTTCTCGCCTTCCTGTTGGGGGAAAAGAGGTCCATGGGTTTGTACCAGATCGGCTATGGTAGCGTGCAGGAATGTGCGTAACTGCTCTTTATCTGCTATCTGTGTGGGTGAGAGCTGGCCCGTCACAAAGTGGGCAATGGTCTGTGCGGTTTCATCTTCAATACCATAGTCCTGCAGAATCTGCAGTACCTCTCCTTCCTGACCCTGGCGTGATGCAGCCTGATGCCCCACCCCCGGGTTGAAACTGTGGGCCTGAGGAACAGCAATGCGCGGACGCGCCAACTGCTCCAGACGCTGGGGCAGATCTTCTACCAGGTCACCCACCATTTTGCGCAACGAACCGAGTTCTGCGCGTAACTGGGATACATCATAATCATCATTGTTGGCATGCTGTGAGGCAAATTGTGGGTGAGAGCTGTCAGGTGAATATCCCCGCGCAGGCTCTGTCTGCGGCGCTACATCTGCGGTGGAATTGATCACCGGCTGACGCCGCCAGAGCTGCGCATAGGTAAGTTCATTTTCCGCACTCTGGATGTGATCCGTGAACGGTTTGGAACTTTGCGTCTGCGGTGCAGAACCAGGAGCGGAAGCAGAAGGAAACGTGGAGAGCTGCTCCTTGTCGATATCCATTCCGGCATCATCGTCAATTGCGGCAGTAACCTCTAGCACCGGCTTGCCGAACAATCCCATACCTCCCTTACGCACCGTGCGTGAGGAAAGGATAAGGGCGTCCGGCCCCAGTTCCTCCTTGATCATGCGCAAGGCCGAAGACATATCTTCTGATTCAAAAACCTTAACTTGCATCCATCCTCACGGTTCCAATAGAACGTACCTGCAGGTGTGGAGCGATCTCATTATGCGAGATCACCGCCAGGTTTGAGAGGTAGCGTTCAGTCAGTTTTTTGACATGTGGTCGAATTGTTGGCGAACACAACAGCACCGGCGTGGTGCCACCGCTGAAGTTCTGTACCTGCTGCGCTATGGCATCCAGAATTGCCTGCGCCTGGCGCGGATCAAGAGCCAGATATGTGCCACCGTGCTCGGTTCGTTGCAACGCCTGATTGAAAATCTCTTCCACGCGGCGTTCCAGGGTCATCACTGCAAGCATTCCATCCTCGGCATATGCAGAGCTTATCTGACGCGCCAGGGCGCTGCGTACATGTTCGGTCAGGGCATCCGGGTCGTTCACTCCAGAGCTGTAGTCTGCCATGGTTTCGAGTATGGTGCGCAAATCGCGGATTGAAACCCCTTCACGCAACAGATTCTGCAGTACTCGCATGATCAGCCCGAGACTCAAGGGCTCCGGCACCAGCTCTTCCACCAGCTTCGGGTAGACCTTCTTCAGGTTATCCAGCAAGTTCTGTGCCTCTTGTCGTCCCAACAGTTCGTGAGCATGGCGTTTTATCACCTCGCTGATGTGGGTAGCCATTACAGTTGTGCAGTCCACCACAGTATATCCAGCGATCTGAGCACGCTCTTTTTTGTCTTCCGATATCCAGATAGCCGGGAGGCCAAAGGCTGGTTCTTTGGTTTCGATCCCCTTGATGGTCTCAGTCGCCATGCCGGGGTTCATCGCCATATAATGCCCTGGCAGCATCTCTGCTCCTGCGACTTTGACCCCTTTGAGGACAAGACTGTACTCATTGGGTTTAAGCTGGAGGTTGTCCTTGATGTGCACCGGCGGCACGATAAACCCCGATTCAAGTGCAAACTGCTTGCGGATGGAGCGAATCCGCGCCAGGAGTTCCCCCTCTTGGGCTGCATCTACAAACGGAATCAGACCATACCCCACTTCGAGTTCCAACAAGTCGACGTGGAGCATTTTATCGTAGTCTTCCTCTTCATCTTCAGTGCGCGGACGCGCCTGCTCCCGTGCTTCTTCCTGTTCAGCCACCACTTCAAGCTCGCGGGTCTGCTGCATCCGAAAAGCGATCAAACCGAGAATGACAGACAGGGTGACAAAGGGACCGAACGGCATCCCCGGAATTATCGCAAACGCAAGTAAAATGGATGCAACCACCCACAACGCCTGAGGGTGGATACTGAACTGGGTTTTCAGATCGGAGCCGAAATCTCCAGTACCAGCGGAACGCGTCACCAGAATACCTGCAGCAGTGGAGATAACCAATGCAGGGATCTGCCCCACCAGACCGTCACCGACGGTAAGGATGGTGTAGTTCTGCGCTGCCTCTACTGCAGGCATCCCCTTCTGCATAACCCCTATAACAAACCCCGCGCCAATGTTGATCAGCGTGATGATGATTCCGGCTATTGCATCCCCGCGCACAAACTTACTCGCACCATCCATGGCACCAAAGAAGTCTGCTTCCTTGGCAATATCTGCGCGGCGTTGCTTAGCCTCCTGATCGTTGATGAGGCCGGCATTCAGATCCGCATCGATCGCCATCTGTTTGCCCGGCATGGCATCGAGGGTAAAACGCGCGGTAACCTCAGCCACACGCCCGGCGCCTTTGGTGATAACCATAAAGTTAATGATTACCAGGATAACAAATATAACAATACCCACCACATAGTTGCCTCCGACCACGAACTGCCCGAACGACATAATAACTGCGCCGGCTGCGTCCGGGCCAGTATCGCCATGGAGGAGGATCAGGCGTGTAGAAGCGACATTAAGGGAAAGGCGAAACAGAGTGGTAGCAAGCAGAACCGCCGGAAAGATGGCAAACTCCACCGAACGCGCCATATAGAGGCTCATGACCAGAATCAACAGCGCGGTGGTGATATTCAGAGACAGAAAAATATCGAGTAAAATAGCCGGCAGCGGAATGATCATCAGCATCAGGATCGTAACCAGACCCAGAGCTGCCATCACATCACTGCGCACCAGCAGGTTTACCCATTTATTTTGCGTTACTATCTCAAACATCAGTCAGACATTACCTTTTCAGACCATATACATAGGCGAGAATTTCTGCCACTGCTTTGAACATCGATTCCGGGATGACATCGCCGATTTCCACCCCGTACAATGCGCGCGCCACCGCAACATTCTCCACCTGAGGGACATCGTGTTCGCGCGCGATCTCACGGATTTTAAACGCCAGCTCTTCTGCCCCTTTCGCAATAACCACCGGGGCGTCCATATTTTCATTATCGTAGCTGATAGCTACCGAAATATGTGTCGGGTTGGTAATAACCACATCCGCTTTGGGCACCTCGGACATCATGCGCCCGCGCGACATCTCCTGCTGAAGGGAGCGCACTTTAGACTTAAGCTGTGGATCGCCCTCGCTCTCCTTGAACTCCTCTTTCTGCTCCTGCTTGGTCATCTTCATCTTCTCTTCCATCTCCCAGCGTACAAAGATATAGTCGATCAGAGCGAGGAGCAGCATTACCCCACAACATTTGAGCAATACAGTCAGAGCAACATCTCCGACGTAACCCAAAGTACTAATAACCTCCATGTTCACAAGTTCCAATGCACGTTGAAACTCATTAGCCACAGTACTGTAGGCCACATACCCAACTACCCCGACCTTCACCAGGGATTTGAGCAATTCCACCAGGGAACGCTTGGACACAAAACGTGCGGCCCCTTTAATGGGGTCGAGTTTGCTTAAATCCGGGACCAGGGGCTTGCCGGTTACCAACCAACCAATCTGCACAAAGCTCGAGAGAAACCCTACCACCAGCACCAGAAACCACAGCGGCATAATAAGGCTTGCACCCTGACGCAGGACAAACAGGAGCAACTGCACCGTAGATTCCGGAGTAACAAAAAAAGTACCGGAGTTGCCCAACAGGTGCTCAATCAGCTTGGTAAGATCAGTCCAGAACGATTCGGCGTAAAAATACCAGAGGAGGATAGAAGAAGCGAGCAACAGCGCAGTGTTAACCTCTTTACTCTGGGCCACCTGCCCTTTCTTGCGAAAGTCGGCGCGCCGTTTCGCCGTAGCTTCTTCTGTACGTTCCTGTCCCTGTTCCTCCGCCATCAGCCTCTTAGCCCTTCAAACAACAACCAAAAGCGTTCCGGCAATGCTGCAAACTCACCTTGCAACAACGATACCACAACCGCCATAGTCAGACCGGTTATTATGAGGGCAAGGCCGATATTGATGGGGAACGAAAGGAGAAATACATTGAGCTGCGGAAATACCCGCGTCATGATGCCAAGGATAAGACCTGAGAGGAGCAGAACCGCGAGCACCGGAGCACTGAAGCGCACTGCCAGGACCATCATGTGCCCCATGAGTTCAACAATGTACGGAACCGCGGGGCCGGAAAGATCAAGTAATCCCGGAGGCAAAAGATCGTAGGACGCTACCAGGGTGCGCAGAAAGATATGATGCCCATCGATGGCGAGAAACACCAGAATCGCAAATACATTCTGGAACTGCGACATCAGGGAAACCTGGCGCTGATTCTGCGGATCATACACATTTGCCGCCGCGAACCCCATCTGATACCCCACCACAGTGCCACCAAACTCTACAGCAGTGAAAATCAGGCGCGCCGCGAAGCCGAGCATGGCTCCGAGAATCACCTCATTGGCCATGAGCAGCCCCATGGACAGAGTGGAAAAGTCCACTCCGGATACATCAATATTCACGGCCGGATACACCAGGATGGTGAGCATAAGGGCCAGAGCCGCCTTTGCACGCGCCGGCACCATTCCTGTCCCATATACAGGCATACTGGAGATTATTGCCGCAATACGCGCCAGACACACGAGCATCTGCTGCACGGTGGTTACGGAGATGAGGGAAAGCTCCACTTATCAGCCCCCTACCGTGCCGATGGACTGGAATACATTGTTGGTAAAGGAGATCATCACCTGGATAATCCACGGCGCCGCAACAATCAGTGAAACCAGAACTGCAACGATCTTGGGGATAAAAGTCATGGTCTGTTCATTGATCTGGGTTGCAGCCTGGAAGATGCTAACGAGCAAGCCGATCAACAGTCCGGATATCAGCATAGGAGCTGATATCATAAGTACGGTTCGCACTGCATTCTGGCCCAGATCGACTACAAATTCAGGGGTCAATATGTGCCTCCTTTCATGCGGTGTGCGCTCTTCACCTGGCGCACTCTGATATCAGGCGAAACTGCGCACCAGCGAACCGACCACCAGACCCCATCCATCTACAAGAACAAACAACAGCAACTTAAACGGCAGGGAGATCATGGGTGGGGGGAGCATCATCATCCCCATCGACATCAGCACCGAGGCTACCACCATATCTATCACCAGAAAAGGAACGTAGATCATAAACCCGATCTGAAAAGCGCGATTAAGCTCAGAGAGCATAAACGCCGGGATAAGGGTAGTGGTTTTGACCTCCTCAGGCCCAACAGGCTGATCATTCCCGGCAATATCAATGAGGAGGGCCAGGTCTTTTTCGCGTGTCTGATTGAACATGAATTCCCGCATGGGGAGCACCGCTTCATCCAGCGCACTTTCAAGGGCCATTTCACCCTGCAGGTAGGGTTGAATAGCGTTGTCATTCATGGTGCTGAACACCGGGCTCATAATAAAAAACGTGAGAAACAGTGCCAACCCTATAATAATCTGATTGGGCGGCATCTGCTGGGTTGCCATAGCCTGACGCACAAACGAAAGCACCACCACAATCCGTATGAATGCAGTGGTCATAAGAAGTATCGCCGGTGCCACGGACATAATGGTGAGAACCAGCAACACCTGAATTGCAGTTGAAACCTCAGTCGGTGTGGTTGCGTCTGTGACTCCGAAGGAAATTGTGGGTATCTCGATAGCCATGCTTACGCGGGGCAGCAACAACACAGCCAGAAACACAAGTGCGGTTACACTTCTGGGCACGACTTATTCTCCTGTGTTTCCGAATTTTTACCTGATTGCGCCCTGTCTTGGGAGGATGAAGCTTCTGCGGGCAATTTATTCGCCCTGAACTGGCGCTGCATCAACGCAGCAAAGGATGTTTTACCCCCTCCATCCGTTTCAACCCCGGTATTTACCGCCCCAAGGCTTCCGGAGGTATCGTCATCGGAAGTATCCCACTCCGACAACAGACGTATGTGCTCTCCGGCAGCGGAGATAAAAAAACGGTGTCCGTCAACATCCACCAGATAAAGAGCTCGCTTGGGCCCCAAATGGCGCACCGCGCGAACATTGATGAGATCATGTGCACTCCCACCTGGCAACCAGGTACGAGATTTGCGCACTAGCGCATATAACAGAAGAAACAGCCCTACAACTATCCCCAGAGCTGCCAGCATTTTCAAGGTCATGGGTACAAGGGAAAGGTCATTAGGATCTGCGGGTGCAGCAATTGCGACAGCGGGGGCTGCAATAAAGAGTAAAACCAGAAAAGCGCGCATAGTGAATCAGGCCAGATTTTCAATACGTTCAGCGGGGCTGACAACATCGGTAAGACGCAGCCCGAGTTTATCGTCAACCATCACCACTTCGCCCCGCGCTATGAGGCGCGAGTTGACATACACATCCAGCGGTTCATTTGCCTGCTTACCCAGCTCTACCACATATCCCTCATCCATCTGCAGCAGATCTCGCACCAGCATGCGCGAGCGCCCAACCTCTACAGAGACATCCAGAGGGATGTCGAGCAATAGTTCCAAGTTTTTGATGTTTTCGTTTCCGCCTTCGCCCACCCGTTTTCCTGAAGCGTTAGTTCCATTCTGAGCGGAAGTGTTCTGTTGCGTCTGTTCCTGGGTCTGTTGCTGATCTTCTTCTGCCATCTATACCCTCCTCTGCAGACGGTCTACGATCCGTACCGCTTTCTGGTTGTCGCGTAATCCTGCAAATGCAGAAAACTTTGCCTGCCCTTCCACGAGCAGACGCACTGTGCTATCCGGGCTGCAATCCAGCGAAATGATATCTCCAACACGAAGATCAAGGATTTCGCGTACGTTGAGTTTCACCCGCGCCAGCTCGGCAGCAACCATGACCTCCATATCCGCAACCTGCTGCGCCATGTAGTCACGCCATTGCCCGGTAGGACCTGCCATACCCAATTCAGTCTTGAGTTTCTCGCGGATAGGATCAAGAGAGCTGTAGGGGATAACCAGGCGCATGTTTCCTTCAACATCTTCAATCTTGACCTTGAAGTTCGCCACCATCATATCTGTATCAGATGGAACGATATTTACCAGGCGCGGGTTGGTCTCCACATGGATCAGGGAAGAGTTGAGCTGTTCTATGGGGCTGAATGCCTTATTAACCTCTGCACAGGTATCGGAAAAAATCTCCTTCGACAGATTCAGCTCTATGGCGGTGAGATTGCGTTTCGGAGACTCAGTGTGGAGATCTGATGAACCTCCAAGAATGATCTCAATCTGGCTGAAAGCAAGATTGGAGTCAAAAATAAGAAGGCCGTTCTTCTTCAGAGGATCTATCCCGATCACCCCGAAAAGCTCATGGTTCATACACTCCTCGATCAAGGAGCCGAACTCCACCTCCTGAATAGTGTCGCGCACCACCGACACCGTACGCTGCACCCGACTGGATATGGAAAATGACAGATTGCGCGCAAAGGAATCAAGCAGGATATCGAAGTTGGGCAGACGAATCCCGCTCTGGCTGCGCGACTGCACGAGGCTGAAGCTGCTGACCTTCCTGGGTTTGGAAGAGTAATCTGCTTCCTCAACTTCGAGTTCTGCATCCAGGGCACCCTCACGAACTGCGGAGAGTAGTTCGGATATTTCATCTTTGGATAAGATTCGTTCCAATACTATCCCCTACTGCACCACAAATTCGGTAAAATATATCCCCTTGACTTTGCCTGTAGTCAGAAGCTTATTCAAGCGTGCAATTATCTCCGCACGAAGTTGAAGCTTTCCCTGCAGGTCACTGAGCTCTGCGAAGGTCTTATTCCCTATAAGAAGCAATATCGCATCCCTGATCTGAGCCATTCGTTCAGTAATCTCTATCGCAGTATCCTCGCTGCCAACCTCTATCGTAATCGCGGCTTTTAGGTAACGAGTCTCGTTTTTATCCAAGATATTAATGATAAAATCATTTATATCCACCATCGGGCCGATAGCAGCGTTGTTCTGGCTTTGTGCAGACTCTTCATCACCACCGTTTGGGGATTTAGCAGAACTGTTTGCCCCTAGAAAGTAAGCGGCAACTCCAACGAAGAGCAATACAACAATGATACCCGCTATAATCAGGATCAGTTTGCCTTTACCCCCACCTTTTTCCTGTTTTTCTTCATCAGCCATCTACTACTCCTGCGGAGATATATGTATGCAATTCAGTTGTGTGTATGATACATGCACAGATAAAACCTTAAGCCATCAAAACGGCAATTGTTCGTTGGCATCAATCAAGTATGGAAGTTGTTTACGGTAATCACCTATACTTTCGAGCACAAACTCTACACGCCGGTTTTTAGCTCGATTCTCTGGAGTATCGTTAGGTACAATAGGATGCTGATCGCCGTACCCGACCGCAGACATCCGATCCAGCGGTAGCAATTCATCCTCCTGGAAAAAGCGCAGCACTGCAATGGAGCGCATTACCGAAAGCTCCCAGTTACTCATATCAGAACGCGCAAATGGGATATTATCTGTATGACCCTCGATACGTGCCTGAAGCGGCAGAGGTTCTATCAAACCCGCAACCTTGCGTAATACCGGATGCGACACATCCTTCAACTGATCGGAGCCGGGCTCGAACAAAACCGCATCGTTGATACGCAAAATCACCGCACCACGATCTTTAACCACCTCTATAGACTGGTCAAGACGCAGACGGTTCATCTGGGTCATGATCCGAGTGTAGGTGCGCTGCACCAGATCGTCCTGAATTGGAGCAATTTCGACAATGGTGGGTTGGGATATCTGCTGTTCATCCTGCCCCCCAAATACTCCAAACGCCCCACGCAGTGAACCCGCAGCCTGGTTGAACTTGATCTGATCCATGCTGGCCATGGAGAGGAGAAGCACAAAAAACGTCAGCAACAGGGTAACCATATCACTGTATGTCACCATCCATTCCGGAGCGCCCGCTTTTTGTTTCTTCTGCTTCTTTGCCACTAGATCAACTCCAAAAAGAGAGGCAACATGGAGGAATGCTGCCGTAACAAAGGCTATTTTTTATTGAAATTGCTCTGGCGTTGATTGGGTGCAACAAACGCATGCAAACGCTGCTCCATGATGCGTGGGTTTTCCCCCGCGAGGATCGAGTTCATCCCTTCAGCAATGATGGTTTTACACAACATCTCGGACGCCGAACGGTGCTTGAGTTTCCCGGATATGGGAGTAAACAGAATATTGGCCGCTACCGCACCATAGAAGGTGGTAAGGAGTGCTACCGCCATCGCTGGACCGATAGTAGAGGGATCGTCCATGGTCTGGAGCATCTGCACCAGGCCGATCAGGGTACCGATCATCCCGATGGCGGGCGCGTAGGCAGCCATGGTGGCAAAGATCTCCGCTCCACTCTCGTGGCGCTCCTCAATGTAGTCGATCTCGTGTTCTAACATCAGCTTAAGAGATTCCGGTTCCTGTCCATCCACCGCCATCTGCAGCCCCTTCAAAAAAAACGGGTCGTCAATCTGTGACATAACAGACTGCAGCGAGAGGATCCCCTCTTTACGTGCCTTGGTGGCAAATTCAATCAGTTGGGATATAATGTCAGACGGATTCTGCTCTTTCACAAACAGGGTCTTTTTTGCCACTCCTACAGCGCGAAATAACTCTTTAAACGGATAGTGCACCAGGGTGGATCCCAGGGTCCCGCCACCCACAATCATGATTGCCGCCGGATCTATAAACAAAAAGATAGATCCGCCGGTCATGATTGCAGCAATCATGAGGCCGAAGGCGGCTATTACACCGAAAATAGTCGATAAATCCATGTGCTATACCTGGCTATACCTTAAATTTACAGGATATGGATAATAAAAACGCGGGATCAGAGCTCTAAATATTTACTATATTTTGCTTTGCTCTGAGAAACTTTTGACATCTAATGTCACAATTTCTGCATCCTAACAAAATTCGTATCACTTTACTACGAAGAGCAACAAGATTAAACACCTAAACACTCCCCTTAAACCAACAGTGGCGCCGGATGGTACAATCCGACGCCACTGTTGGTTATCCACAACATAGGTTCAACCCAGTTTTAACTCTAACGCTTAAGGTTGATCAATTCCCCCAACAGCTCATCGGTGGTGGTAATGATCTTGGAATTGGCCTGGAAACCACGCTGAGTAGTGATCATTTTTACAAACTCCTGCGCCAGGTCGACATTCGACATCTCCAGTGAGTTGGTGAATATTTTTCCTACCCCGGAACCTACGGTACCGATGATCGGGGTACCAGACTCATCACTGGCCCCGTACATATTGTTACCCACTTTGCTCAAGCCCAGAGGATTGGAGAATTTGGCCAGCGCAATCTGTGCGAGCTTACGCGGTTCACCGTTGGAATAGTTGCCCAGTATATTGCCGTCCCCATCGATATTAAGGCTCACCAGGGTTCCAGTAGCAAAGCCATCCTGGGATTGGGAGATAACATCGGAATCACTAGAATACTGGGTAGCACCGAATTCAAAGGCCACAGTTTGGCCCGCGTCGGCTTCATTGTTCCATGCCATCGCTCCTGCCAGCGTTTGGGGGTTGGTAACTAAATCAGCATCAAGCTTATTCAAGTCTGTAGTTTCAGGATAACCACCTCCTGCAGTCTCGAAAAGATTGCCAGTGCCATCGTACCCACGATTAGCAGTCGAAACCAAAGGTTTCCAAGCAGTAGAAATATCAGCCTCAGCTACTTCATCCCCAAAAAAAAGGTCATCTTCATCTACTGTTCCAGTTCCATCTCCATCAACAGCACCGTATATCGTGTCGCTTAAATCTCTGGTATTTACCAGGCGACCACCGGTGTCAAAGGTCAGCATACTTCTGCCCACTTCAGCCCACTCGGAAAAATCCGTATCCCAACCTTCAATTTCAGCACCATTTACAACGGTGTGCGCTTCCCACTGCATGTAGCCGTCCGGATTTCCTTCTGGATCAAGTTTATTAAAGTAGGTGGTAACCAGATGTTCACGCCCCAGAGAGTCAAACACGCGTACGGATGATGCATAGTTGCTTGTTTCTGATGGTTTTGATATGTCAAAAGGGGAAGAATCCACAGTGCCATCGGAGTCGTCCCCCAGGTATGGGGAGTTGGCATTCAAGTTGGTCATCAGACTTATTTCACTGGTCTCCCGCGCCGGAGCAAAGGTTTTGGTTTCAATCTGCAGATCAGTAACATCTCCCATGGTTTCCCCGGTTTTTGGATCCAGATAATAACCCTGTACTGCAAAACCTTCCGGATTAACCAGAGTGCCCTCTTCATTGAAGTTAAATGCCCCTGCACGGGTATAATTGGTAGCACCGGTTTCGGGATCGCTTACCATGAAGAAACCAGGACCCTCGATAGCAAGATCGGTGTTCGATTGGGTATTTTCAAAGGTCCCCTGGCTGAAGATATTATCTACAGAAGAGAGCCCAACCCCGCGCCCTACCTGGGAATTGCCTCCGGAACCGGATACAGAGGCGGAAAGCAAATCTGAAAATACTGAACGACTGCCCTTAAACCCGATGGTATTACTGTTGGCAATGTTGTTGCCCAATACAGTCATGGCATTGCCGTTGGCGCTGAGACCACTTACCCCGGTAAATAATGAACTCTGAATTCCCATGTTATCCTCCTCGAAAGCACGGCAGACTGTCCGTGTTCTGTGGGCCCCCTGCTGTTGAGGACCGGCCCGATTTATGTGATTATTCTGCGTTGTTTAAGCAATTATTGCGCTGTCTATGTTGGTGAAAATATTGCCTTTGAGTTGTTCTTTATCCGCCACGGTTACCACCGTGTTGTCCTTGACACTTACCACCATGGCGTTGTTGTCCAATAACACAAGCGAGTCACGGCACCCCTTAGCCTGCGCCTGGGATACCGCCTGGTTCAGGCGCCCCATACTGTCGGGGCTCAGCTCAATCCCGCGGCTCTGCATACGCGCCGTGGCGTGTTTTGAAAATGTGACCTCGCCACCTCGCAAGTGCTGTTCGAGCACCGCGCCAAAAGCAGGTCCATTTCTTTCAGACCCATTGTTGCGCTCTGTTCCCCGTCCTCGCGAAACCGTATCCGGGGCGCGTATATTCTGCGGTGGTATGTAGATATTGTCAGCCACATCAAAATCCCCTTACGCTCTCAATTTCTGCGAGTTTGAATTCACCTGAATCGGTGACAATCGTATCGGTACCGTCAACCATATCCACGCCGATAACCCGACTTTGTACCAGCGGATGTGCCGCGACCGGATCCTCACCGTTGAACGCCGAGATGGCCACGCTGTACTTGCCCTCCGGCAGTTGATTGCCACTGTCGCCCATACCGTCCCATTCAAGCATGTGCTGTCCTTCACTCATCTCAGCCAGGGGTTTGGCTGCCACAGTATTGCCGGCACTATCGCGGATATATAAAACCCCCTGCTCTGCGGCTTCGTCCATGTTATACCCCAGCTTGACGGATTCGCCCTTTAGGGTAAATTCCGATCCCTTGGATACCACTTCGGTACCGATCATAGAAAGAGCCGAGAGGCGCTGCATCTCTGCTGTACTACTGCCCATCTCTTCAAGGGAGGAGTTAATATTGAATAACTGTTCCAGCGAACTGAACTGTGCCAGTTGCGCGGTAAATTCAGTAGCATCCGCAGGGTTCATGGGATCCTGATTTTTGAGCTGTTCCACCATCAGGGTGAGGAAGTCCTCCTTGCCCATCGCATTGTTCTGCGACAGAATGCTGCTGCCACTGTTGGAGCTTCCCGATGTTATACTGGATATATCGGCCATGATTACCTCAATTCTTTAGAATGATCCACTTCTATTAGACGTGAACGCTCAATCCGCCTGCAGATAATGCTTTACCCGGGCTATCTGCGCTTTCCGATGCGTCTACATCAACGTCTGCTATGCGTGTGCTGCCGCCAGTCTCACGCCGACGTGAAAGTTCATCATCGCTCTGCGCTCCGGCCTGATCTTCGGCACTGCTGTCACCGAGACTCACCTGAAAATCCTCTACCGTTACCCCCTGGTCTTCCATGGCAGTGCGCAGACGCGGGAAGTTCTGTTCCAGAATCTCGCGTACCTGCTGATTCTGTGCCTGGATCTGAAGTTTCAGCTGATCCCCTTCCATAACCATACGGATATTGAGTTCGCCAAGTTCTTCGGGATACAATTTTACTGTTACCACGCTACTATCTCCGCGCGCGTGAAGATTCAGATGTTGAATGGTTTGATCCACCACCCGGGCCGTGGGCATGGTAGCACCGTTTTTCAGGGACATGATTCCGGGATCGGTGCTGTTATTTCCGATTCCGGTCCCTTTTTGCACCCCAGAGAAATCAACAGCCGCATTGTCCTTGGTACCAGCCGGATCAGCTACGCCCTTCATACCCATAAGATCTGCTGCCGCAGATCCTGATGTGGCTGTAACTCCGGTTCCCATGCGTGCCTGCCCATCAACCGACGCCTCCGACTCACCTTTGGTTGCTGCGATCTCCGTCCGCGCCTGCTGTATCAGGCTCTGGGCCTGCTCCTGTGGATTCAAACCTGAGAGGCGGGCTGGAAGTACGTCTGTATGCTGACCATTTTGTTGCCCCTGACGCTCACGCAGACTGGAGAAATCCGTTGTTTTATTCAGCAACGCCGCAAAGCGTGGATCATCGACCTTCGCCGCAGTATTGAAGGACTCCCTATCCTTCTCGGCTCTAAGTACAAAACCCTCTACGACTTCAGGCTGCCTCAATTGAGATAATGTCTGCTCCTGAGAGCTTTGCTGATTTCTGCGCATCGCCTGCTCCACCAGCGCAAGAAGATCCGAGAGTTTACTTTTCAAATGCCCAGTATCTTTAATATTGTCATTAAGAGGAGATTCTTTGTTCATTTGCTTTAACGCTGCAAAAATATCCTGCAGTTTCTCCTGCAGTTTCTGAGCCTGAGCTTCGCTCAGTCTCATGGGAGCCAACTCGCCAGCATCGGTGGAAGCAAGAGCATTACCACGCAAAACATCCTGCAGTTCAGAAGCAAGCTCTCTTCCGGCAGGAGTTTGCTCCAATATTTGCAGGGCTGCCTTTAAGTTGCTTTGCAGCTGTTCCTTTTCGCTCTTAGTTAACTCAAGTCCAGCGCCTTTAGCTTCACTATTAACATGACCTTCCTGCTTCTCTGACCCATTCTGCGCTTGGGAGGAAGCGGTATCAGGCTTTGCGCCGCCTTGGGCAGCAGGGGATTCAGAATTGCTCTGCTGCGATGCTACTGCTGCCCCAGCCAAATCTTCATCACGCCTTGACTGACGAGATTCCTGCTGTGAGATCTCCGGGTTACCCTGTGCACTGTTAGTGGATTCATTGCGCGCTGAAGAGTTATGTGACCTGGTGCGCGAAGCGGCATCACGCATAGCAGGCTCGAATGAGGAGCGCTCACTCTCTTTTCTCACATCGCTGTCGGATGTGGGACGAGGTCTGTTCCCGGAACCTGCTGTCTGAGTTTGATGCATAAATGGTAGGGTATTCATATTTTACCTCATTTATCCCTATAGCCTGTTTTATTTAGATTGGTCTGTATCAAGTCAGTCTTCTTTAAGGGTTGAGTATGCTTTACTGATGCGAGCGGCTTTCTCGCCTTCCATGTTTTCCAGCACCGCACCTGCGCTGCGTGCCTTCATACCCCCCAGAATCCCCACAACAAGTTCGCTATCCAGTTCAAGAAAAATATCTGCTGCCCGGGCCGATTCCATGCGATTATACATGTCACTTAGCTGATTGACGCGCTCCTGTTCCCGGGCATCCTTATCTGCAAGCATCTCTTCCAACTTTAGGCGTAGCTGCTCGAGCTGTTCGAGCTTCTTATCGACTTCATCCTGCAGGATATTTAGTTCCAACTCGCGTTTCTGCAATTCCTGCTCTCTTTGATTCAGTTGCGCGCGATTCTCTTTAAACTCCGTCAACAAACGACGCTCCTCTACCGAACCGATACCAGCACTGCTGTTTTCAGCATCCTGAGCAGTAACACTGGTTGTCAGAGCAACAAGATAAATAGCGAGGGTACAGGAAAAAACCAGAGTGCGAATATTCATACATCATCCTTAAAACAACGCAGGATTGTCATTTCATCGAGTTCGTTCATCTCTTTGTATTTAAGTTCTTGCTCTATCTCGGCAAGTTTTTTTTCTTTAAGTTTTGCGAGCAGGTGTTTGTTCTTACTTGCATCTGCAAGTTCTTCTCGGCACTGGTGAACAAAATCTTGAGCTTTTTTGAGTTCCCATTCCAGTCTGGTGAGCTGGTGGCGCTGGTGCTCAATACGATTTTCATACAACAAAAACTCGTGACTGAGCATCCCCTTACTCTGGCGCTTTTCGTATTCAATACTCAGTGATTCCAGATGCTCGCGGGCTTCGTCTATGCGAGCACAGATCTGCTGTTCCTCGCTAACGGCCTGGGAGAGCTTTTGCTGCGCCAGATCTTCGAGGCGCTGGCGATGGTCGAGTACTACTTGTAATTTAAACGCGCTCATAGCGGATATATCTTCCCCTTGCAGAAGTGGAATAGATTTTAGAATGTACGTTGGTGTACGGGATTTGAAATTTCAGAAAGGTGTGGTGCGCGGGTTAATCCCGATCTTCACTGCGGCGATCTAATACAAGTTGTTTCATCCGTTCCACAGAGTCCTCCAAACGATCCTGCTCGTTCATCCCCTGACGTAAAAAGTCATTTACGGCATCAATGCGCGAAATTGCGTAGTCAATCTTCGGGTTGCTTCCGGGAACATAAGCACCGATATTGATCAGATCTTCCGCTTCTTTATGGGTCGCAAGGATTTCACGAATCTTACTGCTATCTTTGATGTGCTCTTCATCCACAATATCGCGCATGACCCTGCTGGTAGAATGGAGGATGTCGATGCAGGGATAGTGGTTTTTCGCTGCGAGCTCGCGCGATAGGACAATATGCCCGTCCAGGATGGAACGCACACTATCGGCTATGGGTTCGTTCATATCGTCCCCTTCAACCAGAACCGTGTACAATCCGGTAATAGTACCAGCCTGCTTGAAGCTGCCTGCGCGTTCAAGCAGTTTGGGGAGCATGGCAAAAACCGACGGCGTGTAGCCTTTAGTGGTGGGCGGCTCCCCGATCGCAAGTCCCACCTCGCGCATTGCCATAGCGAAGCGGGTCACAGAGTCCATCATGAGGAGAACATTCTTACCCTGATTGCAGAAGTATTCTGCCAGAGTGGTTGCGACAAAGGCGCCACGCATCCGCAACAGAGGTGAACGATCCGAGGTTGCTGCGAGTACAACGGACCGTGCGAGTCCTTCGGTACCCAGATCGCGCTCGACAAATTCACGCACCTCACGCCCACGCTCTCCGATCAGGGCAATAACATTGACATCTGCGCGCGCATGCTTAGCCATGGTACCGAGAAGCACACTCTTTCCCACCCCGGAACCAGCCATAATTCCCATACGCTGCCCCTTGCCACAGGTGAGCATGGCGTTGATAGCGCGCACTCCCAGATCAAGTGGTTCGTTAATCTGTTTGCGCGCCATGGGATCCGGCGGGAGGGCATACAAAGGCATGTGCTTATCAACCCGAGGAGGATTCCCACCATCAATGGGATTACCCATGGCATCAATTATACGTCCGAGAAGGGCATCGCTACACCCCATGGTGGCGCTACTACGCAGTACCCGGATCAGACTTCCCGGCCCCAGACCACGCAACTCCCCTAAAGGCATGAGCAGAGTATAGCCGTCACGAAACCCGACGACCTCAGCTGCTACGGGTTCGCCGGAATTGAGTGGCAGGATTTCACACAGCGTACCCACCGTAGCAGAAGTACAGTATCCCTCCACTACAAGCCCGACAATTTTGGTAACTTTACCCCAGACCTTCATGGTCTGGAATGCACCCAGGTTTGTTGGCAGGGATCTCACTCTGAATACACCATGGTTTCTTTAAGATGGGCAAAGATCTCATCAAGCTGGGTTTCCAACGTTGCATCCACGCGTCCCGAAGGAGACTCCAATACGCATCCGCCTCGAGTAATGGATGCGTCACCAATAAACTCGATATTACTTAAACCGCTCAGGCTTGCTATAAACAGGGGTTTATGTTCCTTAAGCACCTCTATATCTTCCGGATTAACCCGGATGTGGAACTCTTCGGCCTGTACTGCGGCATTGATGGTCTGCTGCACGATGCGCACCACGACCTCTTTATGCTCACTGATTTCAAAGTGGAGAATACGTTCCGATATTGCCATAACCAGCTGGAGCATATCTTCGGCACTACGCTGCATTATGGATTCGCTTTGAGTACTGAGTTTCTTCGCCGCCTGAGTAAGGGCTTTGGTGGCCTGCGCGAGCTTTTCTTCCACCTCTTTTTTCCCCGCATCCACCCCTTTCTGGTATGCCTGTTCCTCGAGCGCCTCTACATCAACCTCAGGCTGAGAGGGCACGGGTTCAGGCACTGGATGCGCTTCTACAGAGTAAGTTGCGGCGCTTTTTCCCGGGTCACCTTTGGGTTGCGATTTTGCTGCTGGCTGAACCTGAGGAGCTGCAACAAAGAGACCCGGCTCTTTTTCACTCAACTCTTCGAGGTTGCGCATACTTACGCATACATAGCTACCGGATTCAAGTTCGCGCCAGATCTTAGACAAGAGCATCTCCCGATCCGCGACCCGGGATCACAATCTGACCCTCTTCCTCCAGCTTCAGAGCCAACTTTACAATACTCTGCTGCATCGCCTCCACATCGGTGAGACGAACCGGCCCCATCGCCTCCAGGTCTTCCTGTATCATCTCTGCGGCACGGTTGGATATGCAGGAGTAGATTTTGGCCTTCAGATCATCGGGGGCGGTCTTCAGCGCCATGGTAAGGGTATCATTATTAACCTCACGTAAAATCATCTGCATGGCGCGGTTGTCGATATTGATCATATCGCTGAAGGTGAACATCTTCTTGCGAATGGACTCTGCAAGTTCAGCATCGGTTGCATCAATGCCATCGAGAACCTTGCGATCGGCACCTTTTTCCATGCGTCCAAGGATATCTACAACCTTGTCGACGCCACCAACCTCCTGCTGCTCTTTGCTCACGATACCCCCGATCTCCCGCATGAGGGCCTCTTCGATCTGATTAAGGACCTCCGGGGCAACCCGATCAATCTTGGCAATCCGCAATGCTACCTCTGCGGTTAAATCATCGCCTAGATACTTCATTATCTTGCTCGCATGGTCGGATTTCTGAGTGGATAAGATGAGGGCGATGGTTTGAGGATGTTCGTTTTCAAGGAGACTCGCTACCATACGTGGTTGCATGGTAGCAATGGTTTCCAGCGGACGTGTTTCCACCCCGCTCATAATCTCCTGGTAGATCTGGCTGGCGTGTTCATCACCGGTCTCGTTCAAAGCAGTGCGAATAAAATCCTTGCTTTTCACATACTTGCCAGGGTTCTTCTTCTGCACAGAGCGAAACTCCTGCATAACGTCAGCCGCAACATCCGCCGGGATATGTTCAATATTCATCATGGCTTTGGTTATGGCACGTACTTCAGCGGGGGGTAAATCCTTGAAAATCGATGCGGTAACCGACTCTCCCAGACATAATAACAATACCGCTGCTTTTTCCGCTCCACTCATGCGCCCCAATTGCATTTGTTCGGTGCTCACACAACTACTCCGTTATCTGAAATATTAAGCCAAAATCGTAACTATTCATTATCCGATATCCAGGAACGTATCACCTGAGCAGGTGAGTTTTCCGCCTTCAAGATATCCTGGCGAATTTGCTCTGTTGGATCCAGCTGGGTTTTGTTGCTGCGCCCCGCTGCCATCTCTGCTTCGAGCTCCTTTACTGTCTTCATATGTTGCGTGGTTGACTCAGATTGCAAAGTTTTTAACGTGGGACGAATCAGAAGTAGATACAGCAATATAGCACCAACCCCCATAGCTACATACTGTAGAACAGGCACAAATGGAGCTATGCGATCCTGCCAGGTTGGTTCCGGAATTTCCGGGCTGGTGTAGAACTGATTCGCCAACGGCATGGAAGTAACGGTTATCTCGTCTCCTCTACCCGGATCGATGCCAATGGCACTCTGTACCATTTGACGGATCTCTTCAATCTCTTGTTCAGTGCGCACAGTAGTCATAGCGCCTTCAGAGTCACCCCCCTCTTCGCCGGCATCAGGTTCTATAAGTTGCTCCCCTACCAACACAGATACCGAAAGGGAACTGATGATCCCTACCGGGGATTTCATGCGGTTGATAACTTTGCTGATTTCGTAATTGATGGTCTCGGCACTGCTTGATCCACCTCCGCCCCCGGCGGCAGCCGCAATCTGTGCATCCCCAAGATTGCCCTCTACTCCAGGAACTCCCCCTACACCACCGGGATTCTGAGTTTTCTGTTCACTGATCTGCTCACTGCGCGGCACCACAGTCTTGGGATCGTAGAGCTCTTCGATCTTTTCCTTTTGCGCAAAATCGAGCTGAGCCGTAACCTTTACCAGCGAATTAGCGGGTCCCAGCGCACGATCGAGCAGCTCTTGAGCACGATTCTCCAGATGGCGCTCCACCGCACGTTGATATTCGAGCATTCCCGGAGTCATAGGACCTTCGAGGCCCTCTTCCGGTCGCTTCGACAGCTCCTTACCCGTAGTATCCACCACATTTACATAGGCAGAATCCAACCCCTCAACACTGCCTGCAACCAGATTAACAATTCCATCGACTTGATCGTCCTTGAGTTTACGCCCAGGAACCATGCGCACTACAATAGAAGCGGTTGACTTCTGTTGCTGACTTTTGAACAAACGTTTCTCTGAGAGTGCCAGATGTACACGCGCAGCCTCTACCGGAGCCAAGGAGGCCACGGTACGCGACAATTCCCCTTGTAACGCCCGCTGATAATTGACTTTCTGTACAAAGTCGGTGATGCCCAGACTCTGCTTATCAAATATCTCAAACCCCACTCCTCCGCCCTGCGGCAAGCCGGAACTTGTAAGTTGGAGGCGTGTTTCATGCACCATCTCTGCGGGGATGTAAATGCTACGTCCGTCACCGCGCAATTCGTAGGGTATATTGTTTTCTTTAAGCCAGGTGACAATAGCAGAGGCATCGGATTCTGATAGATTGGCAAACAACATCTGGTGGTTAACCTGACGTGCCTGAAGAATAAGAATGGCAAACAGCGTCAGAGAAAACAACACCACGGCTGCGAGGCTGATCTTGCGTGACAGCGGCCAATCTCTGATAGCGCTGAACATATTCCATTTTACTTCTTCATCTGCCATAAATTCACCAATTTAAACTTTAACGTCCATACACCCGAGAGGCCAACTTGATCTACGTGTTACACCTGCATGCGCATAATCTCCTGGTACGCGTCCATGGCTTTATTGCGCATCTGTACCAGCAGGCGCATGGATATATCGGCTTCCTCCATACTCAGCATAACCTCATGCAGGTTTTCTGCCTTTCCGGTCTGGAGTGCCACCGCCGCCTTATCCGCATCGAGCTGGGCTTCATTGGTCTGGCCCACTGCGTCAGCAAGCATATCTGCAAACCCGGTGGTGCCCGAAGTTTTCTGCATCCCATTGTCGGGGAACAGGCTTTTCAGATGGGTATCAATGGAAATGTCCTTAAGCATATATTACCTCCCGATCTCCAGAGCTTTCAACGCCATTCGCTTGCTCGCCTTGATACTGGTTATATTGGCTTCATACGCCCGCGTGGCCATCATCATATCTGCTGTTTCTTCGAGCAAATTGATATTGGGCATAGCCACGTATCCATTTCCATCCGCATCCGGATGACCTGGATCAAACATCATACGCGGCTCTGACTGATCAGCAGCTATCTGACTTACCCTCACCCCCTGGGGCTGAGACTGCTGCATGGCACTGTTGAGTTGTTGATTAAAACTTGGTTGCTGGGTTTCGAATACCACCATTTTACGCTGATATGGCCCCCCCTGTGGGGTTCGCGTGGTCTCGACATTCGCCATATTCGCGCTGATGGTATCCAGGCGAATCCGATTTGCTTTTAAAGCAGATGAAGCTATATCCAATGAGTTGAACACATCCATAAATCCTCCATACTATGACAATGCGCTACATATGCTGAGCACATCATTAATACTTATTTTCAGCCTAACATGTAATAAAAGATGTTACTGCCCCTGGATGGCATACTTCAGAATACCCATTTTCTTGCTCAGCAACTGGGTTGTCGCTTCGTAATAGAGCTGATTCTTGCCCATTACTACCATCTCATGATCCATATCCACGCTATTTCGATCTCCCAGTCCGGTGGTATCTGGATGTTCGACAATACGCCCCTGGACATTTTCTACAGAAGCCCCCTGCCGGGGCAAATGGAGTGGATGGGTGCGCTGGACATTGGAATCGTTAGCTGCCACCGCATCACGCAACTGATCTTCAAACTCAAAACTCTTGGCCGCATATCCAGGCGTCTCCGCATTAGCGATATTGGAGGCAATAACCTGCTGGTTCTGCACGCGTAAATCAAGGCTCTTTTTCAGTACTGCCGCTGTGGAATCGAATAAACCGTTAGCGCCCATATAAACCTCACCTGTTACTCAAAGACGAAAAGTTGTAACTCAATCGAAACGTTGCATAAGCAAACTCTGCTGCGCCAGTCGTTTCCAGCGCGAGTCTCCATTAGATTCGGCAACTCGGGTCAAAAATGTTAGCCCGCGCCCCCGCTCTCCTTGCTCCAGGAAAATATTGCCCATGCGGTACAGCGCAGGAAGACGATATTCTTGGGTATCGCTCAAACGCTCGTAGTATTCCAGCGCCGCGACTAAATCCTGCTGTGCATACAGAGACTCTGCGTATACGAAGAGGTCCTGCGACTCGGCACTGTCTGATGTCACCACCTCGCGTAATTGCTCTCCCGCTCCAGCTACATCACCCTTACGCCAAAAGTGGCGCGCTGCATAGCGATCCAGTTTATCACTGTGGGGACGATTGTTAGCGCGCAGCATATTTTCAGCTTCAGCCTCACGTCCCAATTCAAGCAATGCTTTAACGAAATGCAGATAGACCGTGGCGGCGCGCTGTTCGCTATACCATATCCCCGCATCGTTGTAGCTGTCCAGATAGCGCTGTGCGTACATGGCCACGTTGCGGTAGTCACCCAGGGCATAAAGAGATTCAACCAGCGGAACATACACCGGTTCGATCTTGCCATCATCTGCAGTGGCATCTACAACGTACTGATAAAGCTTAACTGCACGGGGGTAAAACTCCAATTCATTAAACAGCTGGCCCAGGTTGAGCAGGAAGTCGTAATTACGTTGGGTCGCCACCAGAATATCGCGGTTCTGTTCTACCAGAAGCATGGCATCAAAGTGCTGCCCTTGCGAGATGAGATACTCAATATATGAAGGTAAAATTTCTGCTAACAGTGCCTGCGCATAAGGACGCAGCTCAGACATGCGATCCTTGTGGAGAAAATCCATTAAGGTTGATATCGCCTGCTCCGAGCGCTGTAACAGATGATACGTCAGGGCTTGCTTGAATTGAACTTCCGCTTTCCCTTTCCGGGTTGGCATTTCATCGATTAATTGGGTGTAATCCGACAGAGCCTGCTTTCGACTTCTGATATCGGAACTCGCTGCGCTCAGATCTGCAAGTTTTAGCTGTGCAAGCTTGGCTGCATGGCTGCCGGGCATAACTTTGCCGAGGAAATTCAGTGCCGCATCACTGTTTCCTACATGCAGCATACTTTTAGCTATATAAAATTTGATCAGATCACGCAGCTCCTGCTTTTCCACATGATCATGCAGGCGTGAAAAAATCTCCTGCGCCTCCGCATAACGTTCTTTCATATACAGCGCCTGGGCATACAATCCGAGGGAATGCGGATGATCATCAAGTTGTCCTGCAGCATCAAGCTCAGGATAGATCTTTAACGCAAAGTCAAAATCACCCAGTTTAAAACGTGCATCAGCCTCGCGCCGCTGCAGCACACCGGCAGGCTTCAGCTCTTTATCTCGCAGTCCTTCTAACAGTTGCAGCACAATCTCACTCCGGCCTGCTGCCAACTCAGCTTCAGCCTGCAACAAGGTTGCATATGGTTGTTGCCCAAGCCCTGAACTGCCGGAAACTGCAACACCCAATTCAGCAAGCAAATCAAACAACTGTTCTTTGTCACAACTCATAGAATATAATTTGAGCAGATCGGCACAGGACTCCATTTGCTCTAGATATTCCCCTTCCTGCACTTCTTCCTGCACTTCTATACCATCAGGCTCATTCTCTTGAGCTGCGCTAAAGGCATGCAGGAATCTGTCCGCAGCAGGGCATTTGTCCTCGCGCAGTGCTATGTCGGCCAGAACCAGATTTCTCACCTGTGTTTCAAAGGTGGATAGATTTTCAAAACCTATACCGTTGTAGGCATTCTGTGCAATGTCCCATTTCTCTAGCTGCCCCGCATCCAACACTTCCCCTGGGACCAAATCTCGCACCGGGAGATATAGAGCTAAAGCCGGAAATGGAGGCAACGTATATTCGATTGGTATATCCAGTTCTACAAAGCGTTCATAGTCATAAAAAAATTGTTCCCATTGCCCACGGTATTTAGAAGCAATCATTCTGCGGCTCACCCCACCCACAGGGCCTACATGTATCCCCCCCGGAAGAGATCTGGAGATAGCCGGCCGCGTTCCCGTCCCCTGCTCACGCCAGTATATATCGAGAGCGATCTCCTTCTCCTGTTCGCGTTTCACCGCATTTACAAATACCGGCGGGCGCCGGAGCAAAAAAGAGAGGAGCAAACGTTGAGGCGATTCACCGATCAAAATTCTCGCAATGGATTCATTATCCTCAGGCACCGCTACATCAGCTTGCACATATGTATCCAGCAGGGTTATTTCAACCTTCTGTCCTGAAGTTGTGAGCTCATGCAGAGGGATGCGGTCGAATCCCAACACGATTCGCACCGTATTCACATCCTGCTCTATGCGCACACGCTCCAGTTCGACGATTGGAGCCGCACAAACTACCTGGGCATATGCCATGAGACCCAGCAACACAATCTGAAAAACAAAGGTTCTAATATGTGAGGTTAAATAATAGAGCAACGCGGGAAACCCAGGACAATAATCAGTTTAATAATCATGTGCAGGCCGAGGCCATACAACACAGGATGATTTCAATAACAAAACACCATGCAATAAGCACGCCAGCATTCCAAGCTAAACATATTGCGCAAACCTCCCGAAATTATGATGTTATGCCACACCAAAGCCCCCACCAGTTCCAGCCAAACCTTCACTCACATTGCCGACAAAGTCATAATTTTGACTTCGGACAAAAAGGTGTTTAGAAAACATATGGCTTGTATTACAATCACTCATCATTTAATGTGCTGAAAATAAAACAAGAACATACAATTCGGGGGTAGTGCAACCCTGGGAAAAGCTTGGCCTGACAGGTTATTTAATCCATCAATCATTGGATATTAAATATGCTTGCGCCCATGCCTCAAAAGATCATGTACTCGCTTATGTATACGGAACATCCTCGACATTGTTATCAGCGCTCCTGTAGCAGAACATACCTGAACGAAGGGAACTTATGGATCAAGGGCAACAAGAGCCTTCTTTCAGCCCTACAACTATGATGTTCCGCTTTTTGCTTAACCTTTGATCTATACCCGCTTTATGGAGAGAACATACCTATGACCGATGATTTGAGCAGCGATCAGATAGAGATCATTGTGGATTTTGTCCAGGAAAGCCAGGACATGATCGAGCAACTGGAACCAACCATCATTGAACTCGGCCAGGATGCGGATCCCGATACCATAAATGCCGTTTTCCGTCTGTTCCACTCCATGAAGGGCAGTGCCGGCTTTCTTGAATTCAACCACATTACCAATGTTGCGCATTCTGCCGAGAATCTGCTCGACTTAGTACGCTCCGGCAAACTTGAGCTCAAGCCGGACCACGTAAACCTACTGTGCGAGTCCTGCGATTTCTCCAAAGACGCCCTGGAACATGTGTCTGGGACCTACTCAGATGAAGCCATGGCCGAACAAGCTGCAGATATGGTGAAAAAGCTCAAAAATATAATGGATCAGGATGCGGTGAATAAGTCTGAACAGCAGGCAAAAGAAGTTTCTGAGCCCGCAGACAGCGCAGAACCCCATGTGCAAGAACAGAGTGCGGCCGAAGAGGAAGAAGACTTCACCCTCGATATCACAGACGAGATGATAGAGCGCTACATCCAGGAAGCTGAGGAGTTGCTCGAATCTGCTGAAGAAGGGCTGCTTGAATGGGAAAAAGATCCGAGCAATACTGAAACGCTGGGAATGATCTTCCGCAACATCCACAGCTTCAAAGGCAACAGCGGATTTTTTGGTTATGCCAACCTAGAAAAGCTCAGTCACAACATCGAAAACATCCTCGATATCATCAAGAACGGAGGACATTTCGGCGTAGATAACCCGTATGAGGTGCTCCTAAACGCCGTTGATGCCCTCAAAGACAGCGTAGGCAGTCTCGCCAGCCACGGCGGCAAAGATCACGTCGAAGACCTGGAGTATCATATCGGGGCACTCCAGGAACTCCCAACGCCGCGCTTGGGAGAGATGCTAGTGAAACAGGGCATTGTCAGGGAAGAGGATGTTGAATCGGTCCTTTCTATCCAGAAAAAACCCTTAGGAAAATATCTGGTGGAGATGGGCAAAGCATCACAAGAAGATATCGAAAAGACCGTCCAAACACAAAAATCCGAGAAAAAAGAGACACCGCGGCCTGAACGCAAAACCAAAGCAGCCCCTCCAGCGAAACGTCAAGATATCCGCGTCGATCTGACCAAACTTGACAGCCTTATCAATTTGATCGGCGAGATGGTTATCGCCGAAAACATGTTGATCCACAATCCAGACCTCGAGGGTATGGAGTTGGAGAACTTCAATAAGGCCGCGCAGCAGATGACAAAATTGGTGCGCGAACTTCAAGAGATGGCGATGGTTATCCGCATGGTTCCCGTCTCAGGCCTATTCCGCCGCATGATCCGCCTAGTTCATGATCTATCTGCTAAAGCTGGTAAAAAGGTGGAACTGAAACTTTTCGGTGAAGGCACCGAAGTAGACAAGACCGTTATTGAAACCATCACCGACCCCCTGGTGCATCTGTTACGGAACTCCATGGATCATGGCCTTGAGCCCCCCGAGGAACGCCTTGCCGCAGGCAAGAGTGAAACCGGCACCATCAAGCTCTCTGCGTGTCACGAAGAGGGGGAAGTATGGATAACCATTGAAGATGACGGACGCGGGCTGAATCGGGAAAAAATCCTTTCCAAGGCAATTCAAAATGGACTGATTGAGGGTGATGGTTCTGACTTGCCAGACAAGTACGTGTACAACCTCATTTTCCAACCCGGGTTCTCTACCGCAGAAAAGATCACCGACATCTCTGGACGCGGGGTCGGGATGGATGTGGTTAAGCAAAACCTGGAAAAGATCAAAGGCAAGATTGATGTCAGCAGCGTCCCCGGGCAGGGAAGCATAATGAAACTACGCATCCCCCTGACCCTCGCCATTATCGATGGCATGCTGGTCCGTGTCGGCGATGTCCATTGCATTGTTCCGGTGCTCGCTATAAAAGAAGCCTTCCGCCCTGAGACCGAAGGGATCACTACAACTCCCGACAATCAGGAACTGGTGCGGGTGCGCGAAGCATTTCTGCCGGTGGTCAAGCTTCACGAACTCCTCGAGGTCGAACCTGACAGCCGCGAACTGGTGGAGGGGATTCTGATCGTACTTGAACATCAAGATCGCTACGTGTGCCTGCAGGTGGATGAAATCATGGGACAGCAGCAAACCGTGATCAAAGGTCTGTCTGAATACATCGGCAACGTCCATGGCTGTTCTGGATGTACCATTCTCGGCAATGGGGATATCTGCCTTATTCTCGACGTTGGCAGTCTGGTTGAAGGTCAATAGAGGGAGAGTATATCTCTATGAGATCTGAACGTTCAAGCGCCGCCCCTGCAACCGGAACCATGATGGACATCAGCGACAGCGAGTTTGCCTCCCTACGCCAGATGATCTATACCCGCTTTGGCATCAATCTCACAGAGCAGAAGCGCTCGCTCCTGGTGGGCCGATTGCAGAAAATGTTGCGCACCAATAAGATAGACACCTTTGAAGATTACTATCGCTTTCTGGAAAAAGACACCAGTGGCAAAGCGGTAAGCGATCTGATAAATCTTATCTCGACCAATTATACCTATTTCAACCGCGAGAAGGATCATTTTGATTACTACCTGAATACAGCTCTACCCAACATCTGCGAAGAAATACGCAACCGCGGAGAAAGCAACCTCCGCGTCTGGTGTGCCGGCTGTTCCACAGGAGAAGAAGCATATACACTGCTGATGCTGATGCACGAATATCTGGGAAGTGAGTACCCGCGCTGGGATGCCGGATTACTGGGCACAGATATCTCAGAGCGGGTCCTAGGCACTGCCCGCGAAGGTATCTATCCCGCAGACAAAGTCGCATCTCTGCCGGAAAATCTACAGCGCAAGTATTTTACCCGGCTGGCATCGGGTCAGATGCAGGTAAGTGAGAAAATCCGGCGGGAAGTTACTTTTCGGCGCTTTAATCTTATGAATACCACCTTCCCGTTTAAACGCCCGTTTCACATCATCTTCTGCCGCAATGTAATGATATATTTTGACCAGACAACGCGAAACGCACTGGTAGAACGCTTTCATCATTTCCTTGAACCCAAAGGATATTTCTTTATCGGACACTCTGAAACCCTCGGGCGCGACAGCAAGCTATTTCGCTACATTATGCCTGCGGTGTACCAAAAAGGGAGCTAACCACTCATGCCCAAAAAAATCCGTGTACTTGTCATAGACGATTCTGCCCTTATCCGGCAGATCCTTACCAAGGGTCTATCCATGGATCCGGAGATTGAAGTAGTAGGTTCTGCTGTCGATCCATATATTGCGCGCGACAAAATAGTCCAACTGCGTCCCGATGTCCTGACCCTGGATGTTGAAATGCCCCGTATGGACGGAGTGGAATTTTTACGCAAGCTGATGCCGCAATACCCCATTCCTGTAGTTATGGTCAGTTCTCTGACCCAGCGGGGCAAGCAGATAACAATTGAAGCCCTCGAGGCCGGGGCGGTAGATTTTGTTTCGAAACCCACGAGTAACGTAGCGCAGGGGATGAACAACATGCTCAGCGAACTGCGCAAGAAAGTCAAAACTGCGGCCGGGGCAAATGTATCACAATGGAAGAACAAAGCTCCGGCTCAGCCCGGAGCACAAACCTCCATGTCGTCCAGGGCACTGGCAGAATCAACGGACAAGGTTATCGCCATTGGTGCATCTACCGGCGGCACCGAAGCACTTAAAAAAGTGGTATGCAAGTTTCCCGCAACTGCGCCCGGGGTAGTGATTGTGCAACACATGCCGCCCGGATTTACCAAAATGTTTGCCGAGCGCCTCAATCAACTTTGCGCCATGGAGGTCAAGGAAGCGGAAACCGGTGATCGAGTCCGCAGTGGGAGAATACTGATAGCCCCGGGAGCCAAGCAATTAGAAGTAACACGTTCCGGCGGGATGTACCAGGTTCGCTGTGAACCGGGCGAGAAGGTCAGTGGTCACTGCCCCTCAGTGGATGTTATGATGCAATCGGTAGCTAAAAACGTAGGCAGCAATGCCATCGGAGTGATGCTTACCGGTATGGGCTCTGATGGTTCCGATGGAATGCTGGCCATGAAAAACGCCGGTGCACGCAACATCGCCCAGGATGAAGCGAGTTGCGTAGTTTTCGGGATGCCCAAGGTTGCATACGAAAAGGGAGGGGCTGAAAAACTTGTCCCCCTGGAGAACATCGCAGCAAAAGTCATTTCCATGTTAACGGAGAAATAAGAAGCCATGGGCAATATTATTCTCGGAGTTGGCGAACTTGGCGCCACCAACAGTCCAGCAGATTGTGTCAAAACCTTCGCCCTTGGATCATGTGTGGCGGTAATCCTTATGTGTCCCAAAACCCACACCATAGGGATGGTTCATGTTGCCCTGCCCGAATCTAAAATTAACCCGGACAAGGTAAAAACACGGCCTGGATATTTTGCCGACACCGGAATACCCGCATTGCTCAAGAAAATGTCTACCTTCGGATGCGACCCCGGAGGGCGGGGTTTTATTGTTAAACTTGCCGGCGGTGCACGTATTATGGATCCCAACAACACCTTCAACATCGGCAAGCGCAATGCACTGGCAGTAAAAAAGACTCTGTGGAAGTTCTCTCTTGGCGCGGTAGCCGAAGATCTGGGTGAAACCTACAGCAGAACTGTTACAGTCTCAGTGGCAACGGGTGAAACACTGATAACCTCACCCGGACGCAAAGACTGGAAAATATAGATATGGAGAAGACCATGGAACAACGTGCTACGCGCGCTGATATCCTCGCGGCAATACAGGAGATACCTCTGCTCTCTCCCAGCGCATCGCGCCTGCTGCAGATAGCATCTAAAGAAGACTACGACATCAATGAAATTATTGAAGTAGTCAAATGTGATTCCGCCCTTACCGCAAGATTGCTGAAAACGGTAAACTCAGTTGCCTACGGCCTGGTGCACCAGGTAACCAGCATTGATCGTGCGGTGAGCTATCTGGGGGAACGACTTGTTGCCGGGATCGCCCTGGAAGATAGCGCCAAAGCCTTGTTCAACAAGAAACTCGAAGGTTATGAAGGACCTGTAGGAGAATTGTGGGAGCACGATCTGCGCACTGCAATTGCAGCACGGGAGATTGCGCGCCACTGTCAGACTGAACTGAGCAAGGATCTTGCTTTCACTGCGGGAATTCTCCATGCCATAGGAAAGGCCGTGCTAAGTGACTTTCTGCATGGTTCTGCATCTGAACTATTGGCAGACATCGACAGCCATGATGTTAAAGACTACCTGGAAGGTGAACGCAACATCCTCGGGATGGATCACACCGAAGCAGGTTTTGAACTCGCCAAAGCATGGGAACTGCCCGAATCACTGCAAATGGCGATTCACCATCACCACACGCCGCAAGAGGCTCCAGAGGAATATCGCCCCCTGGTCTACGCTGTGCATCTAGGTTGTATCATTGCCATGATGTCTGGAAGTCACTCTTCGGATGCGCTTCAATACCACCTTGACAAACACTATACCGATTATTTCAATATCACCAATGAGCACATCGCCATGGCACTACTCGAAGTTAATGAAAGCGTGGGGGTTATCCAGTCTGCGCTTTCCGAAGGCAGGGAGCTATCAGAATGAAGCGAATTGTAATTGCCGATGACTCAGGCACCGCAAGGATGATGATCAGACGCTGTCTCGAAATCGTAGGCTTCACAGAAGCTGAATTCGAGGAAGCGAAAGATGGACGCGAAGCCCTTGCACTGATGAAAAAGAATCCACCTGATCTTCTGGTAAGTGATCTGAACATGCCCAGCATGGATGGAGAAACCCTGCTGCAATGGGTCAAAGCCAGTCCTAAACTGGTGGATGTTCCGGTTCTGGTGATATCCAGTGTTACCAATCCGGCTAAAACGGCGGAGCTCAAAGAAAAGGGTGCATTTGCAGTTATCGGTAAACCGGTAAACCCGGCACTGATAAACGAAGCCCTAGCCCCCATTCTATCAGACTAGAAAGGCTGTCTTTATGGCGGAACTACAGCAGTTACTTGGAGAAAAACTCTCCAACGTGGTGGATGAAACCTTTGAAAATATGGCCTTTATCAGTACCGAGGAGGTAGATGAGGAGCAGTTGCCAGTAAACGCGGAGGAGCTGCGTGAAGTACGGCTACTTGTCACTTCCCCTATAGTTATGGAGATACATCTTCACTTGGCTGAAGATCTTCTGCATCAGATTGTGGAGACCATGTACACCATCGATGCGGACGATATCACCGATGAACAGATTGTGGACGTGCTTGCGGAAACCCTCAATACCCTCGCCGGGCGGCTTATGACTGAGCTGCTGCCTCCTGATCAATCTTTTTCCCTGAGTTTACCGGAAATTGTCACAGATGACCTGGCTCCACCGGATGAAAACATCGTTTTTTCTGCGTTCTACCTTGCCGACGATCTTCCTGTAAGCATCAAAATATCCGCAGCTGCGCTAGAAGAACTTGAAGGACTACTTAAACACTAAGCAGACACTAGGCATTGTATTTATTAACATTACTCTATTCACTACAAGGAGAAATTACATGGGTAAACGTATTCTGGTAATTGATGACTCAAGCACCATGAGAAAGATTGTCTCGCGCTCTTTACGCCAGGCAGGATTGGAATTCGATGAAATTCTCGAAGCATCTGATGGTCAGGAAGCTCTGAATTTGCTCGAGAACGAAAAGGTTGATCTCATCCTCAGCGACATCAATATGCCCAACATGGATGGCATAGAATTTCTACGCCAAAAAAAGGAGCTCGATGCCATCAAGGATATCCCAGTGGTTATGATAACCACCGAAGGTGGAGCAGATATTATCGGCGAAGCAAAATCCCTGGGCGCGGCTGGCAGTGTTAAGAAGCCATTCAAGCCGGACACCATCAACGAAGTACTCGGTGATCTGATTTAATGTAACCTTTCCCTGCACCCGCTTAACTCAATACACCTATGTATATAAGCGGGTGCAGAATTTACTTTGCGCCAGGAGATCTTCTGTGGATTTACAAAAAAACATTACCGATGCAACAACTGAAATATTTGAGACCATGATCATGGTCGACATCATTGCAGGCGATCCCATAACAGAAAAAATAAACAATTTCAAATGCTCTGTTTCGGGTGTTATAGGTCTTGCCGGCTCCTGTAAAGGGATGCTGGCCATCCATCTGCCGGACAAGGTAGCCATGTCTATAACCGGGAGTTTCTTAGGCATGGATGTTACGGAGGTTGACGATGATGTAACTGATGCCATCGGTGAATTAGCCAACATGGTAGCGGGAAACATCAAAATGATTCTCGATGAAGCGGGCAATAATGTCACTGTTTCCATTCCATCCTGTGTGCACGGGGAAGAATACACAATGGACACCGTATCAGATTCTCAACGAGTGGTAATTCCGTTCAACATTGACAGTGGACAGTTTCTGGTAGAACTCCAGATAAAGAACTGATCTACACGCTAATTACCCTCTGAAACCAGAATAAGCATAGTTAAAAACCGGTACTGGTGTAGATGACAGGAGTTCATATTGGAAACAGATCTGCAACAACAGATAATCGATGCGACCCAGGATGTATTCGATACCATGTTAATGTTGCCCATCACTTCAGGTGCGGCCCTCGCGGACAAGGTGTATCAATTTAAAAAGAGTGTTTCTGGGATGCTTGGGTTTTCTGGCGACATCCAGGGGATGCTTACCATCCACTGCCCTCAGAATGTAGCCTTCGGCATAACAGAACAACTTCTGGGAATGAGTGTTGACAGCGTAGACGAAGATGTGAAAGACACCATCGGTGAAATGGCCAATATGATTTTAGGGGGGATCAAGGAAACGTTTCTGAATCAGGGAACCGACATCAGCCTTGCTATCCCCACGGTTATGGCCGGACGTTCCTATCAGGTAAAAGGGGTGGATTACGCTTCATGGACCACGGTTCCCTTTTATCTTGACGATGGCGAATTTCTTGTCGAATTAAAACTCAAAACCCTAAATTAGCAGGTACTTTTGTGGCAGATCGAGCAGTCGTTGATCGCGTTTTTAACGCCATTATCGAGCAGACCTCTGAAGAGGTTGGTGCCCTTCTCGGTGCTACTGTCACCCTTGAAAACCACCAGACCAAGCTGCTGAGCAAGGAACAAATTTTTGAGATAAAGCGCAGTAGGGCGGTCCTGAGCACCATGGAGATCAGCGGGGATCAAGAGGGGAAAGGTTTTTTAATAACCGACCAGAAAGACTCTATTACCTTCGGCGGCACACTAATTATGTTGCCTCCCGACCAGATTGAAGAAAACTGCAAACAGCGCTCCTTTGAAGGCGAAGCTGCTGACGCCTTTGGCGAAGTGGCCAACATTATCGCCGGGGTATACACTTCTATTTTTCTGGATATGTATCCGGAAAACCTCCATTTTAAACGTACCGATGTAGATGAATTCCTTCCTGGAAGACTCGACCCGGCTTCAGACCTTCCCTTCCCCCCCGCAGAGTATTTCTACTCCAGCTGTTCGATAACCCTGGAGGAACAGAATATGGGGATGCTCGAAGCCATTATTCCGGCTGAGATCCTCGGTCTGGCTTCAGCTGCACCAACCACTGAAGAGCAACAAACTACGGAACAACCAGAAAAAGAACAGGACACCTCTGATAAAGATTCAGAGCCAGACAGTGAAGAAGATCGTGTTACACAGACTCCCACGACAGATACCGCTCCAGGGTCTGGAAAAACTTCAGACAAGGAAACCACCGCAACCGAACCACCAAGCCCCAAAGAAGAGCCTGCAGAGGCTTTGCAAGAGGAGATTGAAGAAGATGGGAAGTATGTAGAACTTTCTGTCGCCGACCGGGCACTCAAAGCATCACTGGAGCAATGCGCCGAGGAGATCGGTGGATTGATCGGTATTGAGGTGGAACTTAGCAGCCTGAATACCGCCTACATCTCCAAGGAAGAATACTTCTCCAAACCAGGACCAAAATCCACCGTAACGGAAATGCTCGTGAACGGCGATCAGGACGGGTGCTCTTACTTTATTATTAATCTTAAAGATTCCATCTACTTTGGTGGCACCCTGGTGATGTTACCAGAAGATGAATTGACGAGCAGAATGCGCTCAGGCGAACTCGATGGAGAAATTGAAGACGCCTACGGTGAGGTGGCAAACATTATCAGCGGCGGGATTGTGCAGAACTTTGATGAAATGTTCCCGCGCAAGTTCCATGTCAAAAAAGGTAATGTAGAGGCTTTCACGCCTACCAAGGTGATGATGGAAGATCCGAAACCTTTTCCGGCTGGAGAATACTACAGTGTCAGCGCAAGTATGGACTGCGACACCCATGATCTTGGACGTTTGACCTATCTTGTCCCCGTCGAGCTGTTGCATATCCCCCCACGTCCGGTGGATAGCGGGTGGGGAGATAGCACTGCAAACGATGAATCAGCGCCACCAAGCAAAAAAGACAGATCCCAAGCGGATCAAAAACCACACGTGGAACAGACACCCGATGCCACAGTGGAAGCAACAGCAAAATCTGCCACACCGGAGAGCGCTACAGAAGCAGACACGCGGGAAGAACCTAAAGAAGCGGTCGTAGCGGTAGTATACAAAGATAGCGCGTCGGCGGATCCGTATACCGAAGTTTTGAACGAATGTGGCCACACTCCGGCTCCTCTGGCAGCTAATCAGAGTTTCAATTCGCTGCGTAAAAACAAGGTTCATGGATCACTGCTCATTATCGACAAAGTGGATGACGATGCCTTTGCCCTTATAATAAAAATCCGCTCTGAAACTCCGGCCGATCAGCCACTTATTGTGGCCGGCCCGGACTGGACTCGCAGTGCGGTGTTGAAGGCGGTTAAATATGGGGTAACCGACATTATCCCCACTCCGGCCACCGCCGCAGAAATCAAGGAGAAGGTGGAACACAATCTGAAAATTTCTTGCTAATCCTTCTGTAAATCGCCACAATACGACCTTGCCCTCAACTAACCTGATATACGTATAAAGTGGAATACCGTTGGCCGAATCAATTGTGCTAGATATCGACAATTCTATTGAACCGCAGTTACTCGAGTATCTAAAGCAGGTACTCGGGATGGATCTTCTTGTGTTGCACTCATCTGCACAGGCGCAGGACGCAGTGCGGCGCCATAAGATCAAGCTGTTTTTTTGTCCTGTATCTGCCAATCCCCTCGAAAGTGCAACGCTGCTCAAAGGGATTAAAGCCAGATCTCCTTCCACCATCACCCTCATGGTGGTACCGCAAGATACCAGCGCATCCATCAGTGACATTCTTCAAATTGGTGCCCATTTCTATCTCCACACTCCCTGCAGTAATGCGGAAGCTGCAGAGATAATTGGGCGCGCCGAACAACAGTACGCTGCCGAGAATAACGCAGATGGAGAAGCACAGGATCAACTCGTGATGTTTCCCGAGATTATTGGTCAGACTGTGGAGATGGAAAAGCTTTTCGATATGATCCGCCTCCTCGCCGATGACAGTGACAGCACTATTCTGATCCATGGTGAGAGCGGTACGGGCAAAGAGTTGGTCGCAAAAGCGGTTCACAACAACAGCCCCAGAAGACACAAAAACTTCGTCCCCATAAACTGCGCTGCCATCCCCGAAGAACTGCTGGAAAGTGAGCTTTTCGGACACGAGAAAGGCTCTTTCACCGGCGCTACCGCAAGCAAAAAAGGGCGCCTGCATCATGCAGAAGGGGGCACACTTTTTCTGGATGAAATCGGAGATATGAAACCCCTTCTCCAGGCCAAGATTTTGCGGGTGATTCAGGAGAAGGAATTCGAGCCCGTTGGAAGTGTTAAAAGTGTAAATGTGGATGTACGCATTGTTGCCGCAACCCACCGCAACCTGGAGGAAGCGATAAAAAGGGGTACCTTCCGTGAGGATCTTTACTATCGCCTCAACGTTGTCCCCCTGCATATTCCGCCACTGCATCGGCGGCGCGATGACATCCCCCTGCTGCTCGAAACATTTGCCCAACGTTTTTGCACCAGCAAGAAACGTCCCCTCTTCAGCTTTTCCCAAAATACCGTGGAGTGCCTGCAGGAGTATTCCTGGCCTGGCAACGTACGTGAATTGGAAAATCTGGTGCAGCGCTTATCTATCCTGCACAGCGGTAAAACTGTATTTCCGGAAGACCTCCCGGAGAAATACCTGCAAGAAGAGTCTGTTGATTCTCTGGAGATAGGATCACACGGAGCAAAAGCCGATTTCAACACGCAAGTAAGCGAATTTGAGGACCGCCTTATCCTCCAAGCCCTTATGAAAACCGGAGGCAACAAAAAGGAAGCCGCTGAACTGCTAAACCTCAAACGCACTACTTTACTCGAAAAAATCAAAAAGAAACAGCTCGGCAGAAATCTGGACAAGTAGAGTCATCGGCGCGCTAATTTGATGTAAAATGGGGGAAATTGATCCCGCTCAAAGCAGTTACTCTCTCTTTTGCTAAGCTGCAATTATTATGGCATCATTTTCAGATTTGAGCACAAAAGAGAAAAAGGATCTTAAAATCCTGGCATGGTTCACCTCTGTGTATTGCAAAGACCACCATACACAGCCACGACAGAAGTTTAATAAACTCACGCATGAACTCCCTTTCCTGCAGCGCTTCACCTACTGTTCCGCATGTAGTGAGTTCCTCACCTACGCCCTAGAACGCCGCTTGAAATGCCCGCTGGAAGAAAAGCCGTCATGCAAACACTGCCATATCCACTGCTACCGTCCCGGCCATCGCGAAAAAGTGCGTGAAATTATGCGCTATTCCGGCAAAACCCTGATTAAACGGGGTCGTTTGGATCTACTCTGGCACTATCTGCTATAGCACAAACGTAAAAAAGGGGCAGCCGCTAAGGCTAACCCCTTGAATTTATTGGCGCGCAATGCAGGATTCGAACCTGCGACCTCTAGCTCCGGAGGCTAGCGCTCTATCCAGCTGAGCTAATTGCGCATGCGCATGCGTGTATAACGTATCCACGCACGAAACGCAACTGCTAATCGATTGGAGGCTTGCGGGATACACTTATATACGCAAAAACTCAGCCTCAGCATCTAATACCTCTTGCGGAATCTCTTTTCCGGCGTGGTATGCCATTTGGAGGGTATGCAGATACAGGGATCTGGCTTGATCCATACCCACCTGTTCCAGGGGTTTGTCACGCCCGGCGATGATGTATCCTTCCCACGAAACCATATTGCCACCACAGTTGTACAATTCTACGCACTTCTCCCAGGTCAGACACCATAGATCCGGAGCTCTGTTTGACTTTACCCAGGTCTTAAAATCAGGCTCTTTCTCCTGATACTCATGCTCTTCCCACAAAGAGCCCTGAATTTCTTCTTTCTCCATCTATGATTCCATCCACATTGATTTTCTGCCTTAATACAGCATGAGCTACAAACTCGGCGAGATACAACTGTTCCACCCTGGTTTACAAGCCCACGCCATATGTTAGTATTTTATTAAATGTCCAGTAAGAGCTTTTGGCACCCATTCCAAGGGGGGCTTTGCGCCGTCCATAGCAACAGACGTCCTTTCCATGGGCACCACAAGCGCCTATCGATATAGGATCGGTGAATAGTCAGGTATTTTATAGAATTTACCCCTTAGCGCCAAGAAATCTATAACAGAATCCTGATAACAAAGGAGGTTTATTATGCGCACTAACGACAACCAGGGCAACAGGAACGATAGACTGATTCAAGAAGAGATCCACGATCCATACATGAAACGGAGTAAACCCAGCTCCCCTACTGTGTGTCCCGAGTGCGGGGTAGTATTCAATGATGGCAGATGGCAATGGCAGGATCGCGTCGAGGCGCAGGCGAATCAGGAATTATGCCCGGCTTGTCAGCGTATCCGCGACAATGCCCCGGCCGGGATTCTCACTCTAAAGGGGGATTTTATCAACAGCCATCGGGATGAAATAATGCGCCTAGTAGACAATAAGGTGGAAATGCAAAAATCTGATCATCCAATGAAACGCATGATGGCTCTTGAAGAAGCAGATGATGGCAGCATAATCCTGACTTTTACTGATACCCACCTTCCAAGAGGGGTCGGCCAGGCTATTAAGAGCGCTTATGATGGAGAGCTTGAAATTCAATACCCGGAAGATGCTCAACTTGTGCGGGTATATTGGGAACGCTAGAAAAACACCTTCCACCTCCTCTCATGCTTACCTGCTGTGCCGCTGAGATATTCAGCGGCACCCCCTATTCCCAGAGATAACTTATACTCGCCTAAGCGCTCGGTGATTCTTGCAAAAGATGCCGCACTCATCTACACTCGACTGTAGTTGCTTTGACATTGTTCAACTGCTCCAGTGTCAACTCACCTAAACTGCGTGACAGATATTTTATGTAATTGAATGATGCTTTTGCAGAAAGAATCAAAATACTATGGCTAAGCAAAAAACCCAAATACCAGGAGCACCATCACCACCGTAGGGAGTTTGCATGCAATGTCTCAACTTACGGATGTTAAAGCAGCGATACTATCGGGCCTATTTGCAACGTGGTACCGCAGTTGGTGAGTTTTTGCGATGTCATCATGGAAATGTGGGTTAAAGCTATTTTTCACCCTTAATTACGGGAGCATGTTTAGTGAATACTTCAGCTGATCAGCAGGAAATCGTTCGCCAATTTCAAGAGAAGTTAAACCAGGTTCAGGCACAGCTCAGCAAGAATCCCCAAGAATCTGAAGAATTTTCCCAGATTGATTCCTTCATCACACTCTTGCATGACAATGCCGCTCCTGCAGATCTGACCCAGCTTGAAACACACGATTTAAAAGAGCTATGCCTGAAGATGTTCACCCACATCAATCAGCGCGAAGGGGAGCTGGGAATTAACTTTTTTTCCATCAATCGTCAGGATCAAGGCGTACTCGTATGCAGCTGCGATGAAGCTCCGTTTCTGCTCGACTCCCTGCTGTTGCTGTTGCGACGCCAACGTCTATGCTGGCAGGTAATTACCCATCTGCGCCTCAAGGTTACACGTAAAAACGGAAATATCACATCACTCAACGATGCGAGGCTCGAAATGGCCAACGAGTCGCTCCTTATTATTCAAAGTGAGGGGGCCGCCGGAACCGCTGAGATGCTCGACAGTATCCGCCAGGTATTGACAGATGTTCTACGGGTTGCCACAGATCGAGGCATACTGCAAAAAACCCTTGAAGAGCTGCAACCGGAGGCAGAAAAAGCGGGATACGGCAGTTTCTGGAACTGGCTTATCGATGAAAACTTTGTTCCCCTATCCTACCGCCAACTGCAGTTAAAAGAGTTTGACGACGGTCAGGCGGTAGAACTGGTAGATGGCACAGAACTCGGGATTGCGGCGGATCCGGCGCACAACCGCCTTACCACACCCCTGAAATACACCCAGTGTGATGCTCACCTGCAGGCCTGTATCACCCAGAATGAAACCCTGGCGGTAACCCAGAGTGGCAAACCCAGCCCCGTATGGCGTGATGAGCTCCTTACATCTATATCCCTGCGCGGCGAAACCAATAGCGGAAAAGAGATAATTCACGACATTGCCGGTCTCTACACTCAGCATTCACGCGGGATTTCGGCGCTAGATATCAAGGAACTGCGTACCAAAGTGGAGCAGTCCTTAACCGACCTGGGTATTGCACCAGAGAGCTACAACTACCGCAAAACCGAGGATCTGCTCTCCACCTTCCCCATCACCGAACTGTTTTTCCTCGGCCAGGAACAACTGCAGGTCATCATAAATTCTCTGCTATTTTTCCACCATTCCAGTGTACGTACCGTAATGCTGGATCACGATTCCGGCCGCCTTAATCTGCTCCTGATTATACCGCGCTCCCTCAAACCCAGTGCCGACTTCTCCTCCCTTGAAGCGTACATGAAGCGTTTGTGTTCTGCCGAGATCCTCAGTTCACAGATTTTACACCTCGATGCCGAACACTTTATCGTCCAGGTGCAACTTATCGGCTCTGAGATTAACACAAGCCCGGATCTGCCTGCCTTAAGCGATCGCCTGACCGAAAAGCTACGCAGCTGGGAACAGAAACTGCGCCAGGAATTAATTCTACTTAAGGGAAGTAAAAAGGGTATGGAACTGTGGCATATATATCGCCACGCTTTCTGCGATAACTACCGCGCCCGGGTTTCCCCCAAGATGTGTATCAACGACATAAACATGCTCGAGCGCGTACGTGCAAACAGGCATGAACACATCAACATGTGGAAATCGCCCCACTCCGATTTGCGCTGTTTTCTGAAATTCTACAGCACCAAGCAGGACTATCTCAACGAACTCATGCCGCTACTGGTCAATCTTGATTTGACTATCAGTGAAGAGATTGACTTCATTGTGCGCCTGCCAGAATGCAAAGCTTACATCAAGAGTTTTGGAGTCCTCAACCAACTGCCCGAGTCTGCCGACCTTCTCAAGCTTAAAGAGACTCTGGTTGAAACACTAAGTGCAGTGCGCCGGAATCAAGCGGAAAATGACTATCTCAACCGTCTGGTAGTACGTACCGGGATGGACTGGCAACAAATTGATGTATTCCGCGCTTATCGTAACTACTATTTTCAGCTTGGATCCCCATTTACCAAGCGCACCGTTGCATTTGCTCTTATCAATAACCCCCGCACCTCAAAGGCGTTGTACAACTATTTTGAAGCACGCTTCAAACCCGATAAGAAATGGGCTGATCCCATGGTACGTGAAGAACAGGCACTGTCGCCTGCACGTATGGAATTGATAGAGAGCCTGGAAGAAGTAGACAACGTCAACGAAGATAGAATTCTGCGCACCATGTTTAATCTGATCGATTCCACGGTACGCACCAATTTCTTTGTACGCCGCACGCAGGATGACTACTTCATCTCTATAAAGATCAGTTCTATCGGTATTGCAGAAATGCCCGCCCCACGCCCCATGTTTGAGGTATATGTGCATAACGCCGCCATGGAGGGGATCCATCTACGCGGAGGCAAGGTAGCCCGGGGGGGAATCCGCTGGTCTGACCGTCCGGATGACTTCCGCACCGAAATTCTGGGGCTGATGAAAACCCAGATGACAAAGAACACCCTTATCGTCCCTGTGGGCTCCAAAGGTGGTTTTGTGGTTAAAACACCCTTTGAAGAGCGTGAAGAGGGGATGGAGCTCTCGAAGCGCGCATATCAGACTTTGATGCGCGGGCTCCTTGATCTTACCGATAATCGCAAAGGGGGTGACATTATCACCCCTGAAAATATCGTCTGTTATGATGAGCAGGATCCGTATCTGGTGGTTGCAGCAGACAAGGGTACGGCCCATCTGTCTGATACGGCCAACGCTATCAGCGCCGAATACAACTTCTGGCTTGACGACGGTTTCGCGAGTGGGGGCTCCCAGGGATACGACCACAAAGAACTGGGGATTACCGCACGTGGGGCCTGGGTCTGCGTCCAGCGCCATTTTCGCGAGATGGGTATCGATATCCAGACCGAGCCTTTCAGCGTGGTGGGAATCGGCGATATGAGCGGCGATGTGTTTGGCAACGGCATGCTCTTGTCCGAGCAGATCAAACTATGCGCCGCCTTCAATCATAAGCATATCTTCCTCGATCCTGATCCGAATCCGGCTACCAGCTTTGCGGAGCGAAAACGCCTGTTCACCCTTCCCCGCAGTGGCTGGGATGACTACAGCGAAGACCTGATATCCCCGGGAGGAGGAATCTTTGAGCGCCACGCCAAAGAGATCCCACTCTCCGCTCAGGTACAGAAATGGCTTGGGGTGCGCCACGCTTCGGTAGACGGTGACACCCTGGTACGAATGCTGCTCCAGGCCCCCACCGATCTACTGTGGAATGGTGGCATCGGCACCTATGTAAAACACTCCCAGGAAAACAACACCGACGTTGGGGATCGGGCCAATGACAACGTACGCGTGGATGGCAACAAACTCAGAGCTAAAGTATTGGGAGAAGGGGGAAATCTGGGCTTCACCCAGATGGGACGGATCGAATTCGCCCTCAACGGCGGACACCTCAATACCGATGCCGTGGATAATTCCGGCGGGGTTGATTGCTCAGACCACGAAGTCAATCTTAAGATATTCATGCAATATCTTAAAGAGCAGGGACAGATCAATAATGAAGAAAAGCGTAACAGCGAGCTACAGAATCTGACCGATGCGGTATGCAGTGCAGTGCTTCACAACAACTACACCCAAAGTCTGGCTCTCTCGTTGGATAAAGTCCGCAACAACGAAGAGGCCGAGGTGTTCAGCGATCTTGCGACACGCCTTGAAGAGATTGGCCTCCTGAATCCAACAAGCGAAGCGCTGCCAAAGACAAAAGAGGTTTTGGCGCGTAAACAAGGCTATACACGCCCCGAACTTGCGATACTCCTCGCTTACAGCAAAATGAGCATATTTAACGGCCTGCTCGAATCAGACTATCTCGATAGCGAGTTTGCCCTGCAGTATCTCAATGAATACTATCCGCAGGAGCTACATACCAAATACGCCGAATATCTCAATGGACACCCCCTGCGGCGCGAAATAATCGCTACCATGATAACCAACCATGTTGTGGATCAGTCCGGCGCAACCACGTGCTTCCGTCTCGCGCGCCGCCACAATACTGAAATAATTGACATTGTCCCCCAGTATCTGACGTACGACCGCATCCTGAACGGAGCGGCTCTACGGGCGAAGCTGTATGCGCTCGACAATAGAATGCCCGCAAAAGAGCAGTATGCTCAGATGTTACGCCTTGAAACCGCATTGGCAACCATGTGTGACTGGTCACTGCGCCAGGGCGATGCACCATTTCCGGCACATATTCCAAAAATACAGGAGCAACTACGCGAATATCGCACCCTGCTCAGCAGTACGCTGAGTCCAGAGCAATGGGAAGATTGCCGCGCACACGCAGATGCTCTGACTGAATACGGCCTGGATGCGGAAACTGCAATGGAGCTGGTATCCCTCCCGTATCTGGACAATTTCATCCCGTTGGTGCAACTGCAGGAAAAAACCGGAGAGCAACTCTACCCCCTTGCAGAGACCATGGCCGAAGCGATGCAGAACATGCAGCTGGAACGCATACTGCATGGCCTGGATCAGGTACCACTGCGCGATCGCTGGGATCGCCGCAGCAACAGATTACTCAAGAGCAGATTCCAGCAGGAGATTTTCACCCTCATAGAAGAGGTGATGCAATCATACAATGGCAACATTGACAGCCTGCTCTCCAAACAGCGTCCGGCATATATGCGTTATAAGCGCTATATAAAGATGCTTAGCGAAGGAAGCCACGCCACCTTTCATCCATATATGGTGGTACTGGATCAACTGCAGAAGATGTTGCAATAGCACGTTCAATATAACTTCAACGGAAAGAGTGACATGGCTAAACAAAAAACGCTTGTAGACATCCAGAAACTCTACACAGAAGGGACAAAGATCACCGTTCTCACCGCATATGACTATCCTTTTGCGCGCATCATGGATGAAGCCGGGATAGATATGATTCTGGTGGGAGATTCTCTCGGCAGCACCGTGGCCGGGTACGACACCACCCTGCCGGTTACCATGGAGGAGATGCTCTACCATACGCGCTACGTGGTGCGTGGCAGCAGCAGCGCTCTGATTATTACCGATATGCCCTTCATGTCATATCAGGCGGATGTGCGCGATGCATGCATCAATGCCGGACGTCTGGTCAAGGAGGGTGGTGCCCACGCGGTAAAAATCGAAGGAGGAGAAAACATCGTCGACACCATCGCAGCCATAGTCAACATGGATGTCCCCGTAGTAGGGCATATCGGTCTTACGCCCCAGTCTATCCACCGCATGGGTGGTTTCAAGGTGCAGGGACGTAAGGATGAGCAGGCCAGACAGCTCCTCGCGGATGCCAAAGCGGTAGAACAGGCTGGTGCCTTCGCCCTCACCCTCGAAGGGATCCCCGCTCCGCTGGCGAAAGAGATAACCGAAAGCATCAGCATCCCCACCATCGGCATCGGTGCCGGAGCGGATTGTTCCGGGCAGGTGCTGGTTATCCACGACATCCTCGGCCTGTGCGAAAAATATTCTCCCAAGTTCGTCAAGCGCTATGCCGATGTAACTGAGATCATCCGTACCAGCGTCGACAGCTATATTCGTGATGTACGTGAAGGGACATTCCCCGGCGAAGAGCACAGCTTTAAGTAAAGCACAATGTCATCCCCTCTCCCTCTGGGAGAGGGCTAGGGTGAGGGGAATACGCCATCAAAGCCCCCTCATCCCCCCCTCCGGGGCACCTTCTCCCCAGGGGAGAAGGAAATGGACATGAAAAGCTTGGAGTAAAGTCCAGAGCCTTAAACTAACGAACTAATGTGATAAAGCATCAAACAAGCTACAGGAGAAATCAGAACATGGAAACAATCCGCCAGGTGGATGAGATGCAACTGCGCGCCCTTGCCCTCAGAGATGCAGGGCAGCGGATCGCTTTCGTCCCCACCATGGGCTATCTGCATGAAGGACATCTGTCTCTGGTGCGTGCGGCGCGCCAGCACGGTGATGTGGTAGTACTCTCCATTTTTGTGAACCCGACCCAGTTTGGTGCGGGAGAGGATTTTGCAAGCTATCCACGCGACTTGGGTCGCGACAGTTCCATGGCCGCGCAAGCCGGCGTCGACATCATATTCGCCCCCGAAGCGGCAGATATGTACCCACGCGACTACGCCACCAGCGTACACGTGGAAGGGATAACTGAGACCCTATGCGGCGCCAGTCGTCCGGGTCATTTCGATGGTGTCACTACGGTGGTATGCAAACTCTTCGGCATTGTGCAGCCCCATGCCGCCCTGTTCGGGATGAAGGATTTTCAGCAGCTTGCGGTAGTGCGCCGCATGAGTGTGGATCTCAATATTCCTGTAGAAATTATCGGCATGCCCATTGTGCGTGAAGATGACGGTCTGGCCATGAGTTCGCGCAACAAGTATCTGAGCGCGGAAATGCGCCAACAGGCTCTGGCATTGTCCGAATCCATCCGCAGCGCCACTGCTGCTACACTCCAGGGAGAAACCGATGCAGTAAAACTGCGGGAAAATGTGAAGAACAGAATCAGTCAGGAACAGGACGCGCGCATCGACTACGTGGATATCTGCCACGACATCACCTTAGAACCAATGACACAGATAGATGAGCACTCAGTCCTGCTTGTGGCGGTATTTTTTGACTCCACCCGCCTCATCGATAACCACTACCTTCTTACCCCCATGAACTGATGCCCATACACCTGTACAGCAGTCGCTATATCGTTCCCATTGAAAAAGACCCTGTGGAAAATGGTGCTCTGGCTGTTAAGGACGGCCGCATTATTGCGCTCGGAGGCAAAGCGCAACTCCTAAAGCGTTTCCCCCATGCTTTAGGCACAGATTTTGGCGATTCCATCCTCCTCCCGGCATTGATTAATGCGCACACCCATCTGGAACTGAGCCATTTCCCGCGCTGGCAGGAGCAGACCCGCACCTACACAGAGCAGAATAAGCCGAAGGTAGAACATGGCTTTACCGCCTGGATTCTGCGCTTAATTGAAATCAAAAAGGCTCTGGGACGGGATCCGGGAATTTACCGTAGCGCGTGGCATACCGGTCTGCACCTCTCTCAATGTGCCGGCACCGGCTATATCGGCGACATCCTTACCACACCTCAGCTGAGCGCTACCGCAGCCCAGTGTCTACCCGGACGCGGCTTTATTGAGATCATCGGGCATGATCCGGCACAGGTTCACGCCCGCCTCGAACACCTTCAGCACTGGGCTGAGCATGCACCACATGCCCTCTGGGGTGCCGCTCCGCATGCACCCTACACCCTGAGTCAGGATATGCTCAAACTCAACTTCCGCACCACAACTACTCACCATCTGCCCAGTTCTATCCACCTGGCTGAATCAGATGAAGAGGTAGAGTTTCTTTCCAGTGCATCCGGTCCCATGGCGCAAGAGCTGTATCCCTTTGTACACTGGGAGCAGCACCTGAATCCACCGCGCCGCATGCGTCCCCTGGAATGTCTCCAGAACGCCGGAGGATTACGCCAGGATACCCTCCTGGTGCATGGAGTGCATCTGAACAAGAGTGAAATCGGTGACGTGGCCGCGAGTGGAGCCAATGTGGTCTTGTGTCCACGCTCTAATGCACGCCTCCGCTGCGGCAAGGCCCCCGCAGGTGAATATCTGCGCGCGGGTGTTCCTCTCGCGCTCGGCACCGACAGCCTTGCAAGCAACACCTCCTTGTCCATATGGGATGAAATGGCCTTCGCTCTACAGTGGTTCAATGGAGATCTGGCTCCAAAACAGCTCCTGCATATGGCCACCGCAGGCGGTGCCAGAGCGCTGGGGCTGGAGGATACCGGCTCATTGGCACAGGGCCAACGGGCTACATTTGCGGTAGTCTCCCCCTCTACCCTCCCCGACCTGCCGGATGTGACGGAATTCCTGTGTCAATCACGCCGCGGACGGGAGGTAACCGCTCTTTATCGGGACGGAATCAAGGTTGACCTCTCCACCCCGACCAGCAATGAGGATAGACCGGTATGAACGATGCCATAAAGCAATTCTTCCACCAGCTTCTCCACCCCCAGCGTACCATCAGCGAAAGCGGCACCGTGGTGGAAATAAAGCCCAAACGCCTTGCTCTGGTGGAATGTGCCAGCAAGAGTGCCTGCTCCGGGTGCGGAGCCGCCGGGAGCTGCTGCGAAAAAGGCCCCGACACCGACACCAGGCGTATCCTCGCCGACAACATCCCCTGCGCGCGCGTCGGGGATAAAGTCAGGGTGGAAATAGAAACCAGCGCCGGCATCCTCGACTCGGAGACGATCCAATATCTGATAGCCTTTGTTATGCTTGCACTCGGGCTTGGGCTCGGTTATGGTATCGCTTCGGTCATAGCTGTGGGGATATCCGCAGCTGCACTCGCTGTACTGATGGGCGCCGCGTTCATGACCGGAGCCATCGGCATCCTGCGCTTCGGGCGTCAGGCTGTAGTCCAGACTGCCCTGGCCAGAATTGTTGAAATTGAACAAATCACCCCGGATGACAAGGCATAATAGCCATGGGTATAAAGATCATAGCCAAAAACAAGAAAGCCTACCACGACTACTTCATTGAAGAAGTATACGAGGCCGGTATCGCTCTGCAGGGTACCGAAGTAAAGTCACTGCGTCTGGGCAATGTGAACCTTAAAGAATCATTCTGCCGCATCAAGGATGGCGAAGTATTTATCAATAACATGCATATCAGCCCCTACGAACTCGGCAATCGCGAGAACCACGACCCCACCCGGGTACGTAAGCTCCTCCTCCATCGACGTGAGATCGACAAACTCACACGCAAAAGTGATGAAAAAGGGTTGACACTCGTACCTACCAAGATCTACTTTAAGAACAGTAACGTTAAGCTTGAGATTGGCATCGGCAAAGGCAAGAAACACTACGACAAACGCGAAACCCTGAAACGTAAGCAGGCAGAACGCGAAGTGCAAAAGGCGATTAAAGATAATCTTAACCGCTGACGATATGAGCAAGAGAGAACAAATCGCTTTAAGCGTCAAACTATACATCCACTGGGGGTGCCAAGGTTTCGACGGGGATTGGAAGCGAAGGTTGCATGTCGGGGACGCCAGTTGGCCTCGTTAAAAAACTGGCACTAATACAAACGCCGACACTGACGTTTCGTACGCACTGGCAGCTTAATAGTTGCCTCGTCTCTGATGCACTTTGTCTGTGAGTTATTAGAGACGTCATTTTAGCAGACTAGCTGTTGTGCTTCTTTCCGCAGTATACCAGCGAAACCTTAGCGGAATCGCCGTTTACAAGATCCTGTCCGTGGGAGCGGTAAACGGTTAAACTTAAATCACCGGACTACACATGTAGACGCCTTACGTGAAATATTTTCGGACGCGGGTTCGATTCCCGCCACCTCCACCAGTCGAAAAAACCCCTTGAGAAATCAAGGGGTTTTTTTGTATCTTTATCCCTTGCCCTTCTATCAACGTCCGTTGACATCCACGCATTATGAGGGTAGTTATAGCACTGAATAATCTTGAAACCATCGCAATAATTCCTCAACAGAAGATACGTTCTCTTTATAATCCACACCTCAATTCTGGAACCTTCTTATAATGGCAAAAAAGGCTGTTGCACCCAAAAACAAGAAATCATTTGAACAAACCCTGTGGGAAACTGCCGACAAATTACGTGGCACGGTGGAATCTTCCGAATATAAACACGTGGTCCTAAGTCTGATATTCCTTAAATTCATCAGCGATAAATTTGAACAGCGCAAGCAGGAACTGATCGACGAAGGTAAAGAGGACTATGTGGACATGGTGGAATTCTACACCATGAAGAATGTCTTCTATCTGCCCGAAGAATCGCGCTGGGGGTTTATTCAGAAACAGGCCAAGCAGGATGACATTGCTGTAAGAGTGGATACCGCCCTGCACACCGTGGAGAAGAACAACAAATCCCTGCGTGGCGCACTGCCGGATAACTACTTCTCCCGCCTCGGTCTTGACCCCAGCAAGCTCGCCGCCCTGATCGACTCCATCAACAATATCGATACCATCACCGACAACGAGCAGGATGTGGTCGGGCGCGTGTATGAATATTTCCTCGGCAAGTTTGCCGCTACCGAAGGTAAAGGCGGAGGTGAGTTCTACACCCCCAAGTGTGTGGTTAACCTGATTGCGGAGATGATTGAGCCCTTCCAGGGGAAGATTTACGACCCCTGCTGCGGTTCCGGCGGGATGTTCGTGCAGTCGGTAAAGTTCGTGGAGAACCACCAGGGGAGTACGAAGGATATCTCCATCTACGGGCAGGAATACACTGCCACCACCTACAAACTCGCTAAAATGAACCTCGCCATTCGCGGCATTGCCGGGAACCTGGGCGATGTACCTGCGGATACCTTTTTCAAGGATCAACACCCCGACCTCAAGGCCGATTTCATCATGGCCAATCCGCCGTTTAACCTGAAAGCATGGCGCGGCGCAGATGAGCTTACCGATGACCCGCGCTGGGGTGGTTACGAAGTGCCGCCGACCGGCAACGCCAACTACGGCTGGATTTTGCACATGCTTTCGAAGCTGTCGCAGAACGGGGTGGCGGGGTTTGTCCTTGCCAATGGTTCCATGTCAACCAATACCACCGGAGAAGGCCTGATCCGGCGCAAGATCATCGAAAATGATCTGGTCGATTGCATGATCGCCCTCCCCGGCCAGCTCTTCTACACCACCCAGATACCGGTGTGCCTGTGGTTTTTAGCGCGAGACAAGTCGGCACGGCCCTCACCCCAGCCCTCTCCCACAGGGAGAGGGAGTAAAATGCTGCGTGATCGTCGGGGGGAGACGTTGTTTATTGACGCGCGCAATATGGGCACCATGCTGGATCGTACCCATAAGAAACTCACCACTGACGATATTACCGAGATCGCGAGTACCTACCACCGCTGGCGCAATGAAGTTCCCCCTCTCCCCCTGGGAGAGGGTCGGGGTGAGGGCGAGCATTACCAGGACAAGCCCGGCTTTTGCAAGGCTTCCACCCTGGATGAGATCAAAGCCAACGACTACGTACTGACGCCGGGGCGCTATGTGGGTGCGGCTGAGATTGAGGATGACGGTGTGCCGTTTGAGGAGAAGATGACTGAGCTGACCCAGACCCTGTATCGGCAGATGGAAGAGTCGGAAAAACTCGATGCGGTGATTCGGAAGAATCTGGAGGCGTTGGGTTATGGGGGGTGAGTGGCTCGAGAAAACACTTGGTGATGTCGTAGAACTGAAGCGTGGGTACGACCTCCCCAAGAAACAACGACAACCGGGTGATGTGCCAATTATTTCATCTGCGGGTATTTCTGATACTCATGTTGTGGCAAAAGTCAAAGGGCCAGGCGTGGTAACTGGGCGATACGGCACTATTGGGGAAGTTTATTATTCAGAGGAAGACTTTTGGCCTCTCAATACAACGCTGTATGTACGTGACTTCAAAGAGAATAACGAAAATTTTATCTACTACTTTTTGAAATCCATTGATTACTTACAATATAGTGACAAGGCTGCTGTTCCAGGTGTGAATCGGAACCATTTACACATGGCAAAGATTTACTTCCCAAGAGATGTCAAAGAACAAAAAGCAATCGCCCACATCCTCGGCACCCTCGACGACAAAATCGAACTCAACCGCCGGATGAACGCCACGCTGGAGGCTATGGCGCAGGCGCTGTTCAAGAGCTGGTTTGTCGATTTTGATCCGGTGATTGATAACGCGCTGGCTGCTGGCAACCCCATCCCCGAACCGCTACATGCCAAAGCCGAGGCTCGAGCCGCCCTTGGCGACAAGCGCAAACCTCTCCCCGAAGCGATTCAAAAGCAGTTCCCGAGCAGCTTTGTCTTCAGTGAGGAGATGGGGTGGATTCCTGAGGGGTGGGAGATAGCATCAATTGGGGAGTTTTGCGAGATTATAGATTGTCTACATTCTAAAAAGCCTGCTCAATTAGAGGAGGATACGGGGAACATCTTGCTCCAGCTGAACAACATCAGAGATGATGGATTGCTTGATCTCAACAAAAAGTACTTTGTGTCTGATGAAGATTATAAGAGATGGACTTCTCGCATAGAGGTTCGTCAGGGAGATTGTGTCATAACAAATGTGGGGCGTGTAGGTTCTGTATCCATAGTACCGAGAAGAGTCTTCGCTGCGATTGGAAGGAATATGACAGCAGTCAGACTGCGGGAGGGTAACGACTTAAAGTCATTCATCATTACGTTGCTTAATAGCCATTATATGAGGATGGAAATAGACCGCCGAACAGATGTCGGCACAATTCTGAATGCGTTAAACGTAAAGAGCGTACCTCTGTTACGCTTTTTAAATTCAGGTCAAATACTGAGTTCTTTCGAGTATCAAGTTTCGCCCCTTTTGACAAAACGCCAATATCTGCTGGAGGAGAATTTAGCTCTTTCAGGTCTCCGTGACACCCTCCTCCCCAAACTCCTCTCCGGCGAACTCCGAATCCCCGACGCCGAAAAACTGACACTGGAGGCCATATAAGCAACTTCACCGATGAAAAGCTTTAACCAAACAGGCGAAAATGATGACCATTACGACGGAACAAATTGATTTATGGCGCAGTGCTAAAACTGAAACTCAGAACCTGGAGTTTAAAGAAGCCAAAAACCAGTATGACAACAAAAAGTTGTACCGATACTGTGTGGCGCTTGCAAATGAAGGAGGCGGGCATCTGTTGTTGGGGATTGCAGACAAGCCACCCAGAGAAGTGGTTGGTACCTCGGCTTTTAACAACCCGGTTGATATGGCGTCGAAGCTGTTTCAGGCCATCGGTTTTCGGGTCGATATTCAAGAGGTGCAACATCCTGACGGACGGATTCTGGTTTTTATCATTCCACCACGACCGCGTGGCACAGCATATCACTACGAGGGTGCCTATCTCATGCGATCGGGGGAAGATTTGGTGCCCATGAGTGAGGATAAATTACGTCAGATATTTGCTGAGGGTCAGCCTGGCTGGCTCGAAAGTTTTGCGTTGGAAGATGTCAGCGCTCAGGATGTTGTGCAGCTTCTTGACACCCAAACCTTCTTTGATCTGCTGAAAATGCCCTACCCCACAGAACAACAAGGCGTGATTGCCAGGCTACTTGATGAGCGCCTAATCGAAGCAACCACAAATGGGTTTTGCATTCTGAATATCGGTGCGTTGTTAATTGCCAAATCTCTCAAGAGTTTCCCCGACGTTAGTCGCAAGGCCGCAAGGGTAATTGTTTTTGATGGTGATTCTAAGATTAAAACCAAGTCTGACGTCACCGGTGAGAAGGGATATGCAGTTGGCTTTGAGGGTTTAGTTGACTATGTCATGGGGCAGTTACCTCAAAATGAGGTCATTGAGGAAGCAATTCGTAAAGATGTCAAGTTAATCCCCAAGGTGGTTATCCGCGAATTACTGGCCAACGCTTTGATCCACCAGGACCTGGAAATGAGAGGCGCTTCGCCGGTTGTTGAGATATATGCCAACCGTGTCGAAATCTCGAACCCAGGTGAGCCCGTTGTGCCAGTGGAACGTTTTATCGACGGCTACCAATCTCGCAATGAGCGCCTTGCCGATTTGATGCGCCGTTTTGGAATTTGCGAGGAAAAAAGTAGTGGCATTGACCGAGTCATTGAAAATGCTGAATTGTTGCAACTACCTGCACCGGAATTTCTGGTGAACTATAAAAGAACAAATGTCATCATTTATGGTCCGCGTAGTTTCAAAGAAATGAATGGCAGTGACCGTATTCGTGCGTGTTATCAGCACTGTGTACTTCAATGGGTTATGAGAAAACAGATGACCAATAAATCTTTACGTGAACGATTCGGTGTATCGGAGGGAAGTGGTAATGTGATTTCTCGGGTGATTTCTGATGCTGTTGATCAAGGATTAGTAAAAAATGATCCCAATGCCCCCGAGTCAAAGAGATATGCTCGTTATATCCCAGCATGGGCGTAAGTGTTAATTTCATAGCAAATTGTTTCTAGCTACCATCAACACCATAACAGGCTAAAAAAACATGTATTTTTTATTTCACTGCAAATCGAAGTGCCACCATATCGGCCATACAAGAAGGTGCATTAAAAAAATCTGGAGCAAAAATCATTACGTTGCATAAGGACATATCTGCATGATCCACCTGCACTGCACCAAAAAACTCCTGGCCAAGTTACCCCTGTATGACGATGGGCGTTTACGCAGCCACCAAAGCCGCCCCCTGGTGGCCATCGGCGATAAAGCAAACCCATTGAGCGGCTGGCACGCCAACCTCATTACCCTGCAACGCAGGCAGTGCGTGCTCTTTGTGCATGATGCGACCCGTTTTCCGGTGTTTGTTCCAGCATTGAAGAAGCCTGACTTTGCCGAGCTGGACTGGCATTTCCAGGATGGCTTGATGAATACCCTGCTCAAGGCCGGTGCCGATGATAAGCTCATGAAAGCTGCGGAGAAACATCTGGCCCCCTTGATGTGTGACAATGCCACGGACCGCTCCGTGCAGGGCACCATGAACCGGATGGCGCAGGATATTGGACACATTCTTGATTTTGAGGAAGGCTCGGTGATGGATTTATCCCCCTACCGCACCGGCGTGTGGCTCGCGGAGCGACCCTCCTCGATCAAGGGAAAAGATTATATCTGGCCTGCCCGGGAAATGTTGGAATTGTTGGGGGCCGAAAGGAAAACCCATGTCTGAAACACACCCGCCACCAACCGGTGAATTTACCCTCTACACCACCGAAGACGGTCAGACACGCATTGAGTGCCGGTTTGAGAATGAAACCATCTGGCTCTCGCAAGCGCTGGTGGCGGAGTTGTTCGATCGTAACGTGCGCACGGTCAATGAACATCTGACAAATATTTACGAAGAGCATGAACTTAACCCGGAATCAACTATCCGGAAATTCCGGATAGTTCGTCAGGAAGGTTCTCGATCTGTCGCTCGCACCATTGATCACTACAACCTGGAGGCCATTCTTGCAGTCGGCTTCCGTATTAAATCGCCTCGTGGCACCCAGTTCCGCCGTTGGGACAATAAGTCCATATTTTCTGTCCACCTTGCTAAAAGAATAAATACTCAGTTGAGCCTCTTGCAAAAAGCCGAAAATCCAGTGCCCGTCATTCCAGCGTAGGAACGTCATCCTCGACTACGATCGGGGACGGGAATCCAGAAGATCTGAGGTCTGACCCAAAAAACTGGATCCCCGTTTTCACGAGGATGACGACCTTTTCAAGAGCCTCAGTTGTCCGGAATTTCCGGACAACTGGATATTTATTGAAACTTATAGAATGATTGCCCCCACCGAAAGATGATTGATGAAATTCACCGAGGAAAAACTGGAACAGGCCATCATTGCCTTACTGGGGGAGCATGGGTATCCCTATTGCCCCGGTGAGGTGATGGAACATAAACCAGGCGAGGTTTTGATCAAAGATGATCTGCGTACCTTTCTGGCTAAACGCTATGCCGCCAATCATATCACCTCCGATGAAATAGAAGCGGTGATCCGCCGCCTTGAAGCTCTGCCTGCCTCTGATCTGTACGAATCCAACAAAACCATCCATAAAATGGTAGCCGACGGTTTTCTCCTCAAGCGTGAAGACCGCAACCAGAAAGACCTCTACATTCAGTTGATAGATTATGTCGGGCTGGAAGCGTTACGTCTCCCCGACCCGGACACCCTCGAAACCGTGGTAACAGAAGACTTTAAGGGCTACTCCAGCGAGACGGATAGCAACCTGTACCGCATGGTCAATCAGCTTGAGATCGAAGGGCTGGAAAAGCGCATCCCCGACGGCATTCTGTATATCAATGGCCTGCCCCTGGTGGTGTTTGAGTTCAAAAGCGCGATCCGCGAAGAGACGACCATCCACGATGCCTACGTACAGCTTACCACCCGCTACTGCCGGGACATCCCTGAGCTGATGAAGTACAACGCCCTGTGCGTGATCTCCGATGGGGTGAACTCGCGCATGGGCTCGCTCTTTGCTCCCTACGATTACTTCTACACCTGGCGTAAAATTACCGGCGATGAGGACATTGAGCAGGACGGGATCAGTTCACTGCATACTATGATCGATGGGCTCTTCGATAAGAAGCGCCTGCGCGAGGTGATCCGCCACTTCATCTACTTCCCCGATGCCTCCAAGCACCAGGTCAAGGTAGTGTGTCGCTATCCGCAGTTTTATGCCGCGCGCAAGCTCTACGATAACATCAAGCTCCACCGTAAACCCCAGGGCGATGGCAAGGGGGGCACTTACTTCGGCGCGACCGGCTGTGGCAAGAGTTTCACCATGCTGTTTCTATCCCGCCTGTTGATGAAGAGTGTCGATTTCGAAAGCCCGACCATCGTCCTTATCACCGACCGCACCGACCTCGATGATCAGCTCTCCGGCCAGTTCACCAATGCCAAGGGGTATATCGGGGATCAGACAGTGGTGAGTGTGGAGAGCCGCTCCCAGTTGCGCGAACTGCTCAAAGGACGAAACAGCGGCGGTGTGTTCCTCACCACCATTCATAAGTTCACCGAGGACACCCAGCTCCTCTCCGAGCGCGACAACATCATCTGCATCTCCGACGAGGCGCACCGCAGCCAGGTTAATCTCGATCAGAAGGTGCGTATCACCGAAAACGGCGTGAAGCGAACCTTTGGGTTTGCCAAGTACCTGCACGACTCCCTACCCCACGCCACCTATGTCGGTTTTACCGGCACCCCCATCGATGCCACCCTGGATGTGTTTGGCGATGTGGTGGATAGCTACACCATGACCGAATCGGTGAAGGATGATATCACCGTGCGCATTGTCTACGAGGGGCGGGCTGCCAAGGTTCTTCTCGACAACACGAAGCTGAAGGAGATCGAGGACTATTACGCTCAGTGCACCGAAGATGGAGCGAGCGACTACCAGATCGAGGAGAGCAAGAAGGCCACCACCAACATGACAAGCATCCTCGGCGATCCGGACCGTATCAAGGCCCTCGCCGTCGATTTCGTCCACCATTACGAAACACGCCTGGAAGAAGGGGCAACGGTGAAGGGGAAGGCGATGTTCGTCTCGAGCAAGCGGGAGATAGCCTACGCCCTCTGGAAGGAGATCATCGCCCTGCGCCCTGAGTGGAACGAGGTACTGGCCTGTGAAGCAGGAACAGACCTGACCGAGCAGGAGAAGAAAGAGATCAAACCTATGGAGCGGGTCAAGATGGTCATGACCCGGGGTAAGGACGACCCCAAAGATCTGTACAACCTGCTTGGCACCAAAGAGTACCGCAAGGAGCTCGACCGCCAGTTTAAAACGGAGAAATCCAACTTCAAGATTGCCATCGTGGTGGATATGTGGCTCACCGGGTTTGACGTGCCGGAGCTGGATACTATCTACATCGACAAGCCGATCCAGCGCCACAACCTGATCCAGGCTATCTCCCGCGTCAATCGCAAGTATGCCGGTAAGAATAAGGGTCTGGTGGTGGACTATATCGGCATCAAAAAGCAGATGAACCTGGCCTTGGCCCACTACAACAAGGCGGATCAGCAGAATATCGAAGAGATCAGTCAGTCCATCATCGTGGTGCGCGATCACCTCGACCTGCTGAACAAGATGTTCCACACCTTTGATGCCTCCCCATACTATAGCGGCAGCCCGGTTGAACAGCTCAATTGTCTCAACAATGCTGCCGAGTTTGCTCAGCTGACCGATAAGATCGAAAAGCGTTTCATGCAACTGGTAAAGCGCCTTAAAGCCGCCTATGACATCTGCTGTGGTTCTGAAGAATTAAAACAGCAAGAGCGTGATCAGATCCATTTCTATCTGGCGGTGCGCTCTATCGTCTTCAAACTCACCAAAGGAAATGCACCCGACACGTCTCAGATGAACGCCAAGGTGCAGGAGATGACAAGGGAAGCCCTGCAGAGCGACGGGGTTGAAGAGATTTTCAAGATGGGTGAGGACAAGGCCGGTTCAGTCGATATCTTCGACGATGACTACCTGGCAAAGATCGAGAAGATCAAGCTCCCCAACACCAAGGTCAAGCTTCTGCAGCAACTTCTAGCCAAAGCAATTGATGATTTCAAGAAAGTGAACAAGGCTAAAGGGATTGATTTCTCTAAGAAGTTTAAAGCGCTGGTGGATATGTACAACGAGCGTAAGGAAGATGACGTGCTGGTGAGTAACGTACTGGAAGATTTCTCCGATGAGATTGTTGACCTGATTCATGCATTAAAAAAAGAGCGGGATTCCTTCACTGACCTCGGCATCGATCTCGAAGAGAAAGCCTTCTACGACATTCTTAAAGTCCTCGCTGTCAAGTATGACTTCAGCTACCCGGAATCTAAATTGCTGACCCTGGCAAAGGCGGTAAAGAGGGTTGTTGATGACAAGGTACAATACACCGACTGGAACCAGAGGGATGACATTAAAGCTGAGCTGAAAGTGGGGTTAATTCTGGTACTGGCCGAGCATGGCTACCCACCAGTGGATAGGGATGAGGTGTACAAGGAGATCTTTGAGCAGGCGGAGAATTTTAAGAGGTATCGGGAAAAATAGGATACACCATTGACGAAACCCGTCTTCTTAGATAATGCCCTGGGTATGACGAGTCTCCTACAGGATTCTGGATACCGTGACCACCTTCACCCCCCAAGTCACCCCCCATCACCCCTCAAGTCGGCGCGCTGCTGGCGGCGATCCAGGGCGAGATGGGCCGCGAGGCACTGCAATCCAACTTGGGGCTCTTGGATCGCAAATCCTTTCGCGAGCGCTACCTGAAGCCGGCCTTGACCGTCAAGGGCAGCCATTGGCTGGCGCAATATAGCTTGTGGTCAACAGGCCAAGGATTACTCGGGACAACAAAAGTGAAAATCTTCAAAATCATCAGAAGGAAGTGACCAATCCTATGAGAAAATCGCGCAAGAAAAAACCAACCTGGACCGATCTCAAACGCCAGCTTGCCGACCTCGACCGTCCGGCGTTGCTGGGCTTAATTCAGGATCTCTACGCCGCCAGCAAGAGTAATCAGGCTTTTCTTCATGCCCGCTTCGCCCTGGGTGAAGATGTGCTCGAACCGTACAAGATAACCATCGACCGTTGGGTTTGTCCGGATGTCATGCTCAATCAGGATATTTCCATCGCCAAGGCCAAGAAAGCCATTTTCGATTACAAGAAAGCCATCGGTCGCCCGGAAGAGGTGGCGGAATTGACAGTGTTCTTCTGTGAATCCTGTGCAACGTTTCTCGAGTGTTACGGTATGGATGACGAGGGTTATTTCAACGCCCTGGTGCGCATGTTCGAACAGGCGTTGAAGGCAATTGCAGCGCTCGAGCCAAACCAGCAGGAAGACTTTCTAGAGCGCCTCGAATGCGTCCGGCACGAAGGCCACAACTGGGGCTGGGGTGTTGGCGATGACATGGACGATCTGATGCTGGAATACGGATTTGCCGAAGAGTGACAAGCACCTGAATGAACAGATTAAACTGCAGCGGCTCCGACTACTGCAGGTGGCCGATCAGGTTGATTTATGAGCTTTTATGGCACCGCAAAAGACGTTTTATGTTTATGCCATACGTGTACGATAATTCAGGAAAGGAATAGATGGGAGAGTATAAAATACACAGACGCCTCACCTTTGTTCTCCAGGCAATCCTGATGGTGGGGTTCATGGCTGAAGTATGGTCAGGACAGTGGTTTAATGCTGCCATCACAAGTGGGATCATTTTAATAACATTCGCTCCCATATTTCTGGAGAAAAGGTTTCGCGTTTTTATCCCGCCGGAATTTGTCCTAGTTTCGATTGCCTTCGTCTTTGCATCGCTATTTCTTGGCGAGATTCATGGCTACTACACCCGTTACTGGTGGTGGGACATCGCCCTTCACACCGGATCGGGAATTCTGCTCGGTATTGTCGGCTTTTTATTGGTGCACGTACTCAACGAAACTGAAGATATCGGCGTGCATCTTAAACCGGGTTTTGTTGCCCTATTTGCCTTTCTGTTTGCCGTGGGGATGGGAGCTCTTTGGGAAATATTCGAATTTGGCATGGATAGTTTTTTCGGCATGAATATGCAAAAGGAGATGCTCGGCGATGCCTCTGGCTTGACCGATACAATGTGGGATCTGATAGTCGACACCCTGGGAGCAGGGGTAATTGCGATACTTGGGTACGGCTATATTAAAACTGCGAGGAACAAATCATTTCTTGAACGGTGGATTCATGCATTCATCAGGGGCAACCCAGGCCTTTTTAGCAGGCGCTGATAGATTTTAAAAGGTCAGAGCCAATGCCGCGAGCTACCAATTCCCCAGTTGGAAGCCCTTGACGGGCTCCACGCTTTGAGTAACCGAGGTTGCAACAGCGCCTGCATGTCTCGATACACATTGACCTTCGCCCATTCTAGAGTCTGCATAGAATAAAGTCACTGCCTGGGCGCATCAATCTCAATCAGTGCTATTTCCGGCGGAGCCAGCACTCGCATGGGTGGTCCCCAGGTGCCGGTGCCGCGGTTGGTGTAGAGATAGGCACCGCCTGGGATGGTGTACAGCCCATCCTGATAAGGATATTCGAGGGCGGTGAGGAAATTGAAGGGAAATATCTGCCCGCGATGCGCATGCCCGGAGAGCTGTAGATCGAAAAGAGCAGCGCTTTGCGGGGTAAAGCTCGGGCGGTGTTTAATCAACAGGGTAAATTGTTCGCTCCGATTTTGGTGCAGCACCTGAAGTTCACGCTGATCCTGATCCGCGTCTCCGCGCCCCGGATCATCTACCCCTACCACCCGCAGAATACCTTTCACATCAATGCCGCTGTTACGCACAACCGTAAAACCACTGCGATGCAGAAACCTTAACGCCTGCTCTTTACCCGCATAAAATTCGTGATTACCCATCACCGCGTATTTACCCAAAGGCGGGTTAACCCGGCGCCACAACGCGCTTAAAGAATCAATATGATCAATCTGCGCATCCACAATATCCCCACTGGCCACCAGGATATCCGGCTGCAGCTCATGAATACGTGAGATTACAGGGGCGAGGGCTTCTTCCCGATGAATCAGGCCCAGATGTAAATCGCTGATATGCGCAATGCGCACCCGCTCTATTCCTTCCGGCAACTTATCGCTCTCCAGAGTCACCCGCTCGACGCGCAAATCCGTTGCCTCGTACATGCCGTATATCCCTACACCCAGAACCATCAGCGCCACTAACAGAGAGCAAACAGGACCGCGAACACTCAAGTTGGGCGCTCCCAGATGGCTCAGCCCCAGGGAAAGCACGTGCCATACCCCGACAAGAGCAAACACGCTGAATGCCAGGAACAAGAATCCCATCCAGCAAAAACCCACCCACGCCAGACCCCGTGCCGCCAGCTCGTAACCGCCTTTTTCCAGCGTCCGCACCAGTAGCGGCGCCATAATCATCAGCACCATCCACATCCAGGTCAGCGTCGGAAGGGCGCGATGCCCTTTCAGAAGAGGATGCATTCCCCAGAAAACCAGGGCATGCATGGCGGTATAGATGCTGAGGAATATTACCAGAAACAAAATCATGCGATATCCATATCCAAAGCATGGGGCAGGGTTTCGACAAAGGCGCGGATCTCATCGCGTACCTGGCGGTAACAATCCAACTGCTCCTCTTCGGATGCGCCTCGTTGCGCAAGCTCTTTTGCCTGCTGCGGCGGATCATCAAACCCGACATGCACCACCCTGCTGTTCCCCGGAAAAAACGGGCAGGTTTCATGCGCATGCCCGCACACGGTTACGACCACATCGAATTTGACATCACGGAACTCCTCAATATTCTGGGAACGCTGTGCAGATATATCCACCCCCGCCTCCGCCATCACCTTAACCGCATTGGGGTTGAGGCCGTGGGTTTCAATCCCGGCGGAACAGGCTTCAAGCACATCTCCCTTGAGGTGACGCGCCCACCCTTCCGCCATCTGGCTGCGGCACGAATTGCCGTTACATAGAAATAATATTTTCAGTTTTTGGCGCATATTTTCACCTCAAATAAATGGTGTAAGAATGTCATGGAATTCTTGCGTAAGAGATGATCAACTATAAGATTTTTTACAGTGAAAATGCATAGATATGGGTAATGGCGTAATAGATCCCGACAGCAATAAACGCGGTTCCGGCCACGTAGCGAACCCAGATCTCGATCTGCGTCAGGCGATTAAATGCTTTGCCCACATATGCAGATCCGGATGCCATAAGAAGCGCGAAAACAACCACCGGCAGCGAAGTTCCGACCCCATACACCACCGGGAGTATAAAAGGAGATTGTTGCTTCAGCGCCAACGGGATGAGGCCACCGAAAAACAACCCCGCAGATACCGGACAAAAAGAAAGGGCAAACAAAAAACCAATCGGCGCGGCCCACATAAATCCGCCCTTGATCACCTTTGCCTCAAGCCTCCGCGTGCCCAGGTTCAGCGAAGCCGTGGAACCAACCCAGCCCAGAAGCACAAGCCCGAGTATAATCAGGATAGGTCCGAGCGCTTCATTCATATATTTTTGCAGAAAACGCGACATCTCTGCGCTCCCGAGCATGCCAGCAGTGATTACAAAACCGAGAATTACATACGCCAGGGTACGCCCCGCCGAGTAAAGAAGACCGGAACTGATGACATGGCTCTGAACTCCGGCTTTTCGGCCAATGAATGAAATGGCTGCGATGTTGGTTGCCAGGGGGCACGGACTTATGGCGGTCAGAATACCTAGCCAGAAAGCAGAAAATAGAAGAGCCCAGCTCATGAATCACCTCTACTCTGGCGCAGATATCCGTCAATGGCGTTACTGATATATGCGTTGAAGGCTTCAGGGTCGTCCATCAAAGTCCACACATCATCGAGGCGTTTGTAATCATTGATTGTACCATCCACCATCTCAGCGACTACCACACAGCTTGCAGCCACTTCAAAGTCTCTGGCCAGGGTTTCGTTCTCCTGAAAATCGGCTTCGATCCACCTAATGGTCCCTGCATCCATCTCACTGCGGTAGGAGCTGTTGAGCAATTCGCGCGTCATCTCCTCTATGCTGTTACAGGTCACGCAGCGAAATGTGGAATGCAGATAGTACACCACCACCTGATCTCCTTCAGCACCTGTGAAGCTGTGCGTAGGCGCATCAGACTTCACAGAATGTTTTCCCAGAGCAAAGCCGATACTTATCAGAACAAAAGCGAGTAAAACTCGGGTGAGGATATTTTTAAAACGCTCCATTCTGCTTACTAACCTTCCCCGGCATCTATATCTTTATGGCTTTCTGCCGCCTGGGCCGCTTCAAAATCATACCCGAGTTCTTCCCATTTCTGCAGAATCGCCTCTTTGGAGAGAAATCCCACATGGCGCCAGAGCTCTTTTCCATCTGCAGCAAAAAAAATCTGCGTGGGGATAGATCGCACACCATGTTCGCGCGCTCTCGATTTATTTTCAGCCTGCCACACATCTACAAATTCGACCTCAAATACACCCTGATATTCTCTGGTTAGTTCATCAAGAATCGGGGCCATTTTCTTACACGGGATGCATTTATGTGCACCAAGATCGAGTAATTTCGGCAATGATTGCCCTGTTTCAGATTTCGGAAAAGTATTTTCCGCCTCCGTACACGCAACCAACATCAAAAGAACGACAACTGTCATCAGGCACAAGGCGTATTTAAGTGTAAATTTCATTCTGTCGCCTCATGATCTTACTTTTGGAGCAATTTTTTCAACTCATCCTTACCCACCAACTTGCCGCTCAGCTTTACATCTCCATCAATGGCAAGAGCGGGGGTTATCATCACACCCATAGCCATAATGTCTCTGATATCACTGACCTTTTCGATCTCATAGTCGAGATTTAACTCCTGCGCTGCAGCTTCGGCAGCTTCAGCAAGTTTGGTACATTTCGCACATCCGGTCCCCAGAATCTGAATCTTCATGTGTCTTCTCCCGTAATTCTTTAATTTTGTTTACGCACGTTTTATTGAAACTATTCACCAACACAACCTGCAGGGCTTGTGGTACCCATGGAAAGGGCGTCTGTCGCCACGGACGGCGACAGTCGAACGGCAATGGACGGCGCAAAGTGTCCCTTGGAATGGGTGCCACAAGGCCTTACTTAACTATTTAAGAAACGTGGCGCTGGTCTTTGCCTGTGATTCAAGTACAGCTTCAATGCACCCCATGAACTGAAGCACGCATGGCACCTTCAGGCGGTAGTACACCTGTTTGCCGCGCTTTTCATCTTCAACGATACCGTTCTGTTTCAACACGCTCAAATGCTTGGATACGGTGGAAAAATCCGCTCCGATCGCATCCACAAATTCGCACACACAGCGCTCTCCCTGCGCCAGCTGTTCTGCCATCCACAAGCGGGTCGGATGCGCAAGGGCTTTTAACACGGCGGCTTTAGCGCTATAGAGCTGTCGTTCTTTGTCATTCATTGATAGTCACCTCGTATTTGTTTATATGGTTAAATAACCAAATATATACATTCGTGTCAAGGGTTGATGTAGTCATTAAATGTGGAGAACATACAGGAATGCAACTGTGCTACAATTCCGGCATCAAAACACAGCCTTCGTTAGCTGCAACAAGGAGAATTAAATATGCCCAAACTGCTGCAAATGGACTTTCCTTTTTCCGGTCCTTTCGGGGATGAAATGGCGGAATCCTTACGCGACCTCGCGCTGAGCATAAATGAAGAACCCGGGTTTATGTGGAAGATATGGACGGAGAATCGCGCGCACAACCGCGCTGGGGGGATCTATGTGTTTGAGACCGAAGAGGATGCGCACGCATATCTGGACAAGCATCGCGCCAGACTTGAAGAGCTCGGCGTAAGCGGCATAAATGCACACATTTTTGACATCAATCCGACTCTCTCGCAGCTTAACCATGCCCCGCTCTGAGTCCACCTCAACACCGCGCCGGAGAAAGGATTACCCTGTGAACACGCCCGGATTCAAGCGCTACATCGGCATCGACTACTCCGGGGCCCAAACCCCGGACGATCCATTACCCGGAATCCGGGTATACGCAGCTGACACCCGTTGCAACCCAGCGGAAATCAGCAATCCAGCCGCTGGGCGCAAATACTGGTCGCGCATGGAACTGGCCCACTGGCTCGGAGAACGTCTGAATGAGGACATCCCTACTCTGGTGGGGATTGACCACGCCTTTTCCTTTCCGCTGCGCTATTTCGAGGCTCACCACCTGGAACCGGATTGGGATAACTTTCTGGATGACTTCTGTGCCCACTGGCCCACCGCTGAAAAACATACATATGTCGATTTCGTGCGCAATGGTAGCTGTGGCAATGCTGAAGCGCGCAGCGGCAATACGCGCTGGCGCCGCGAGTGCGAGGAGCGCGTAGGGGCTAAATCGGTGTTTCACTTCGATGTGCCCGGCCAGGTAGCCAAATCCACCCATGCAGGACTGCCATGGCTGCGCTATCTGCGTCAGGAGCTGGGCACCAACCTGCACTTCTGGCCCTTCGATGGCTGGGATATCCCGCGCGGGAAGAATGCCATTGCGGAAATATATCCATCCATGTGGAGCAAAGATCACCCTCGCGAGGAACGCACCCCCGATCAGCACGATGCCTATGTCAGCTCGCTGTGGCTGCAACAATGCGACTTGAACGCGACTCTGGGAAATTTTCTCCACCCGCGCCTGAATCCATACCAAACGGCTATGGCTCAAGTGGAGGGTTGGATTCTGGGCGTGGAATAGGTAAACTTACCGTCCTGAGATTTTTGCATGGAACCCGAAACTTCTGAGATACTGAATTCCCGCATGCACCAACTTAATCCACATGGCCCTTGACTACACCACCCTCAAATATCTGCGCCAGAACAATCCGGCCTGGCGTCTGCTGCGCTCGGATCACGCCGCTCTTGTGACCAGCTTTCTGCAGCGGGTTTTCATCACCCCCAATGGGCGCAGCATGCCTCGGCTTCGGGTTTTTACGCTCCCTACTTGAGGCACTTATAGGATAACAACCCGTGGAACAAGACACTTATATACGCCGCGGCACCGGACTCTATGTGCGTGCCAACCTGGCGCTCTTTATTGCGGGTTTTGTCACATTCTCCACCCTGTACACCTTTCAGCCGCCGTTCCCGATTCTGGTGGCACCCCTGCTGATGGTAGCGGTTATTCAGATGCTAAGAATCTTTGAAGACAGGGCATGGAGAGAAAAAGACGTTTGAAACAAACCTGAACCTTCGGAAATCAAACCCGAAGATTAAACGCTACCCCCTAAATCTGAGGGTGGTATCATATCCAAAGGGTGGGCAGAACCTGACAGCCACCTGAGAATGCTAAACGTCTATTTTATACATTTCCACAGGAGCCTGAATATGCGCACTGCCCCCAGAGATATAGTTAAACTCGCGCACCTGATGGATGCCTCCGTCCCGGTACCATTTATACACAAGCGTATCGGCATCGATGGAATTATGGGGATTATCCCCGGAGTTGGTGATGGTATTGGCGCCCTGTTTTCTGCCTATATTATCGCAAGGGCAGCACACATGGGGGTTCCGCGAGCGCTCCTGCTGCGCATGGCGGGAAATGTGGGGATTGACACTCTGGTGGGAACTATCCCGCTGCTGGGGGATCTATTTGATATGACTTGGAAATCCAACCTGCGCAACCTGCAATTACTCGAGCGCCACCTGCGTGATCACTATCAAAAGTAACGCTGTGACCTGATCCGTGACCACGCGCGCGTTACGCAGTTTGTACTCCATGAAGATCAGGTTGCATACAACATAAGATGTGGATTGACACCGCGCCATTGTAAGCACTAAGGATGAACGTAATCCCCTGGGCCAACTGCAGACCTGCGTTGATAGTCTCCGGCACCTTACACATTATCCCTTGCGTGTTGTCGCCGACGTTGGGGAAAACAGCCATTTCCGGGCAAAATAAAGTATATGAAAAAGCACATACACCTTTTGCATACACGTGCTCCCCATCGGATAGCGCGTCTAAAATACCTTATTCAGGCTTTTCTGGGTCTGCTGCTTATTCCTGCAAGCGTATGGGCACTGGATGCCGAAAAGCTTAGGGTTGAAATAACAGGTATTAACGGGGATGTGCGAAAAAACATAGAAATTCAGCTCAGCATATTCAATGCGGCACAAGAGCAGAAAGCGGACTTACTTGAACGTTTGAGTCTGCAGAATAAGGAGAAAAAGCCGGCCTTGTCTGCTGCAAGAATTAAACGCTTACATCGAACAGCCGAAAAAGAGATCCTACAGGCCATGCAACCCTTTGGTTATTATGCGCCGGAGGTTGAAGCAAAACTTCAACATATCCAGGGCGAATGGCAGGCTGTTTATAACATTTCCCCCGGCCCTCCCACCGTACTCGAGCATGTCGAAATTCGCGTAACTGGTCCGGGCAGGGAAGAACCTTCAATCAAAACAATACTGCGTTCGACACCGATTATTCCGGGCAAAAAACTCGACCACCGTGCATATGAACAAACCAAAACCCGGCTCACAGATGCCCTCTATAACGCAGGCTATATTGATGCAAAATTTGCCCGCAGCGAAATCAGGGTTTATCCTTCCAGGCACAGAGCCGATATTTACCTGATTGCTGACTCAGGACCTCAATTCCAGTTCGGCCCGGTCACTGTGGAGCAGGATATTCTGCATCAGGCTTTTGTAGATAAATTCGCAACCTTCAAACGCGGCGCCCCCTTCGATAGCAGCAAACTGATCGACTACCAGCTTGCGCTTACCGACAGCAACTACTTCAGCGAGGTTGAAATCATCACCAAGCGCGAGAGCGCCAGCGGCACGGAAATTCCAATCACAGTCAAAACCAAAGCAACCAAACCGCAGCGATATACTGCGGGTTTCGGTTTCGGCACGGATACAGGCCCACGTTTCAGTGCCGGAGCTGAATTGAGACGCATCAATCAGCGCGGGCACAAAATCCGTTTTGATCTTCTCGCCTCTTCCATCGAACAATTTTTCAGCAGTCAATATCTGGTCCCGGTCAAAAATGTCGCCAGCGACAATCTTGCCTTTAGAGCTTCAGTTTCCCAAAACCACATAGGCGACATAGATACCCGCCAGTTCAAAGTAGGTACCAGTATTAACGAAAACTGGCTGGGATTCAGGCGCCAGCTTTACCTTACCCTTGAACGGGAGAACTTTGACATTGGGGATGGAACGCAAACATCAACATTGGTGATCCCCGGCATTCAGCTATCCCGGACTTATGCTGATAACCCGTTATTTCCGCGTTCAGGCTACAGCGTCCAACTCGATATCCATGGTGGATTAAAAAGCCCCTTAACCGAGACCACATTTCTGCACACCCGCATCAGTGCACGCTCAGTGCTGCCCCTTGCACAACGCGGGCGTGTGTTGTTGCGCACCGAACTTGGTGCAATCCGGGCAGCGAATTTTTCAGACCTGCCTCCTTCTCAACGATTCTTTGCCGGTGGCGATCAGAGTGTCAGGGGCTATGCATATCAGGATCTGAGTCCCAAAAACAGCGATGGAGATGCAATTGGCGGCGAATTCCTCAGCGTCGCGAGTGTGGAAGTAGATTATCTGCTGTATAAAAATTTTGGTGCCGCTATGTTCTTTGATGCAGGTAATGCGGGCAATGACATACTCACTGAGCTCAAAAAAGGAACGGGGATGGGGCTGCGCTACCGTTCACCCGTAGGGATGATCCGTTTAGACGTTGCCCATCCCCTGGATGACAGCACCGACAACTTTCGCCTCCACATCAGTATCGGAGCGGACCTATGATACGTTGGCTGAGGATCACACTGCTTGCTGTGCTGGCCGCATTTACACTGCTGGTACTCCTCCTGACCTCCACACTTGTCTGGGTCACTGCCACCGAAAGTGGGGCACAATATGCCTGGCGCGAAGTGCGAACGTTTTTACCCCCCGGTGTTGAAATCCGCGCTCTGGAGGGTCGGGTAGCCGGCCCCCTTGAGATAAGGGGGCTGAAGATCAGTACCGCTGACTTTGAACTTGAAATGGACAGGATCACTCTGGAATGGCACCCATTGCACCTGTTAAAGCGGGTATTGAAGGTCGAATACATCGCTTTAGAAGGAGTTCGTTATACGCAGCTGGGACAAAAACCGGAAAAATCCGAAAAACAGGCCTCCCCGGCAAGTTTCCCGGAACAGATAGAGTTGCCTCTTGGTCTTTCTATACACCTTGGGGAAGCAAGCATGCGCGATTTTGAGTTTCGCTCCCGGGCGGATGGTACGTCCTTTGGGATAAATTACGCCATGCTAAACGCAACGCTGGACAAGCAGCGGGCTGACATCTCGAAACTCAAAGTCGAGTCCCCGCTCTTCAGGGTGGAGGGGAATACACTTCTGACAACCCGCGCTGACTTCCCTATCGAAGGTGAACTTAAGTGGCGCGTTCCTGTGCCGGACTATCCCGCAGTACACGGGCATACGCTCCTGAGTGGCGACCTTCGCGAAATAACTATCACCCAAAGCATCGCAGCACCCTATACTATAGAAGGCACTGTACTTCTACTCAATCCTGTTGAAAAACTCGTCTTTGAAGCTTCATTGGATGTTAATGCATTGAAGCTTCAGGCCTTGAGAAAAGATTTCCTTCCCTTAACTGCGCAGATGGCCATTACGGGTAAAGGAACATTAGAGCATATCATCTTCAGTCTGGATGGCTGGGTTGAAGAGCCGCGTATGGGGCGGGTCAATACAGAGTTGGATGGCAGATTCAAATCCAACACCCTGACTCTCGATGCGCTCAACCTGCATATGGCAGAACAACCTGCACAAGCAACCGCCAGAGGACAGATTGAATTTGCCGCCACCCCGAAGCTTGACCTTACGCTCGGCTGGAAACAGTTACAATGGCCACTGGAACACCCCGGGGTGAAAAGCTCCAGCGGGGATATCGCTCTACAGGGTGTGATCGATGCCTATACCTTGAGGGCGCGCGCAGATGTGGAGATCCCGGATCAGACTGATGCCCGGCTTGTGCTTGAGGGCCAGGGGAGTCATGAAGCGCTGCAATTGTCACATATTGATATGCAGACCCTTGAGGGCGGGCTCGAAGGAAACGCTGACTTCAGCTGGGCGCCTCAACTCAAAAGCCGTATCGACCTGCGCGGACAGAATTTTAATCCGCAAGGGATTCTGACGGACTGGCCGGGGCAACTGGGATTTTCACTCCAGGCACATGGGCGGATAGTGGATGAAGAGCCTACGCTGGAATTGCAGCAGTTTTCGGTACATGGGCAACTGCGCGGCCATGAGGTGAGTTTGAGTAGCGCCGCTGCATACGAGGCAAACACCACAACCCTGAAACAATTCACCCTCTCCTCGGGCTCGACCAGGATCGAGGTCGACGGCACCCTCAGTGACATGCTCGATGTGCGCTGGGAGGCTCATAGCGCTGATCTTGGCACCCTGGCACCCGGGGCAGAAGGACAACTGGATGCCAGAGGCACATTTGTCGGGGCGCTGAAAAAGCCCCGCATAGGAGCAAAAATCAATGCGCACGGCCTGGCGTATCGAGACTATCGCCTGCAATCGCTGCGCCTGGATGCGGATGTAGACATGGCAGGTAAAAGCGAGTCAAAGGTGTGGTTAAAAGCAGACGATGGCCGTGTACCCGGCACCGAAATCCGCAACATAGTCCTGAGCGGAGAGGGAACTGCAGACGCCCACACCATGAACCTGGCGGCGAAGACCTCTCTTGGCGATGCTGACATAGACCTGCAGGGCGGATTGGACAACCCAGGGCAACAGGAGATGGTGTGGGATTTCAGCTTGAATCGTGCATTCCTCAAATATCCCCCTCTGGAAGGCTGGAGCCTGCAACACCCCGTTTCAGGACAAATTTCTGCCGCAGAATCATCTCTTTCAGCGAGCTGCTGGGAATCTGGAGAAGCATCACTGTGCGTAAATGGCAGGTACTCAACGCAAGAAACACAAGCTGATTTCACCTTGTCGGATCTCCCCTTTTCGTATCTATCCCATTACATTCCCCCCGATGTGGAGATCCAGGGCACCCTGAGTGGGCATGGGACATTCAGGCAAAGCGAAAACCATGACCCTGTTGCCACACTTGATTTCCAGACCTCTGCGATTCGCCTGCTCTCGCGTACCAAACACAAGGAAGAGCATGGAGACGATCTGATTGTGGAGTTCCAACCTGGTGATCTGCGTATACACACGGAACAGGGCAGACTTGCAGCGAACATGCAACTCCCCTTATCCAAACATGACAGGATAGACATCAAGGGCGCTGTTGCTGCGGGAAATGCCTCGTTCATGCAGCGCCCTCTGGATGGAGAGATCAGCACGGAGATTCATAACCTCGATTTTATTGCCCCACTGCTTCCCGAGGTGCAGAGTATTGCAGGGAGGCTCACGGGTACCATGACTGTCGCAGGGAGTCTCGAAGCGCCAGTATTCTTTGGACGTCTGACGCTGAGCGATGGAGCAACAGAAATTGAACGCTTTGGACTGGATTTAAGAGACATTGAAATCGAATTGAACGCAGGGGGTGCTGACAGGATTGGATTACATGCCCAGGCCATTTCGGCTGAAGGAAAACTGAATATTGAAGGCACTTCCGATTTGCGCGGCAACACAAATATCAGCGTAAAAGGGGAGAAGTTCAGAGTGATCAACACCCTTGAAGCACAGATTGACGCATCGCCGGATCTGGCTATAGCCCTGCGTGAAAACAGAGTGAATGTCGATGGTGAAGTGGTGATTCCACAGGCACAAATTACCCTTAAGGAGTTACCTGAGTCAGCAGTCGGGGTTTCCGATGATCAGGTGATTGTCAAAGCAGAAGACGAGGGTGAAAAGCCAGCCACAAGTACGCGCGAAATCCATGCGCGGGTTCGTACCATTCTGGGGGATAATGTACGTTTTGAAGGATTCGGACTTAAGGCGCGTATCCAGGGAGATATTCTGGCCATCGATAAGCCGAACGAACCTACCACGGCCAGTGGTGAACTGAGAATTGTAGATGGGGAGTACCGTGCCTATGGTCAGGGGCTGGTGATCGAAACCGGGCGTATTCTCTTTTCCGGCGGACCTATCAGCCAGCCCGGTATCGATGTGCGCGCCGTGCGCCGCCCCAGAGAGGGCATTACTGTTGGAGTACAGGCGAGAGGTGACCTCAGAAAACCTGAGTTCAGTCTGTTTTCTGAACCAGGCATGACCCAAGGGAATCAGCTTTCCTACCTGGTGCTCGGGCGCCCGCTGAGTGGGACATCAAGCAGCGAGGGATCGGCGTTGAGCCAGGCGGCTCTGGTGCTGGGGTTAAAGGGAGGCAATGCGGTGGCAGAAAAAATCGGTGGGAGCTTGGGGCTCGATCAGTTCGGTCTGGATCCGGGCGAGGCCGGATCGGACACCAGCCCCCAAAATGCCACTTTCGTGATCGGCAAGTACCTGTCTCCTCGGCTGTATATCAGTTACGGGCTGGGTTTATTCAATGAGACCTCCACCCTGCGGCTGCAATATACCCTCAGCAATCACTGGAAATTGGTTACAGAATCCTCCAATGAGGCAAGGGGAGCAGACGTGATCTATGAGATTGAAACCGGGAAATGATATGATTGTTTAAATCTCTTAAAAGAGAATAATTTGGACTACATCCATTTACCCTTGTAATAGCGTAGGACTTTTGTATTCTTCCAGAGTGACTATTGGTAACTTGCTTAGTGCACACTGACCCCCGGGGGCAACAGCATGAACACTTTTAACACAGCAAAGAACTGCTTCAGCGCGGGGTCGCGTATATTTTCCACCCTGATGTTCGTACTGCTGTTATCCGGAATACTTCCACCTTCTGCCTTCAGCGTCACTGACGATAGTCCCGAACTTACCCCCGAAAATACTACAGCAGGCACCCTGCTTTCCGCGTCCGAACCCTCCTACCCGCCCTTCTGCATCGTAAACTCCAGACACCAGGCCGACGGCTTTTCTGTCGAACTCCTGCGTGCTGCGCTGGATAAAATGAACTACAACGTCTCCTTCAAGGTGGATAAATGGGACAGGATAAAGGCAGAACTTGCTAGCGGAGAGCTTGATGTGCTCCCCCTGGTTGGGCGCACCCTGGAGCGCGAAAAAATATTCGATTTCACCTTCCCCTACATTACGATGCATGGCAGCATCGTAGTGCGCAAGGATCAGAAGGATATTCACTCCATCGCTGATCTGAAGGAAAAACGCGTTGCGGTTATGAAGAGCGACAATGCGGAGGAATACGTCCGGCGTATCAACCTGGACGCCGAGATAAACACCACGGATACATTTAAAAACGCCCTGATTCAACTGGCGAACGGCAACTTCGATGCGGTTATAATGCAGCGCCTTCCCGCCCTCGAACTTATCAATCGTCATAATCTCGCAAATCTGAAGATTACCGGCCCACCTCTGGAGGGCTTTACCCAGTCACTGTGTTTTGCGGTGCAGAAGGGCAACAGCGAGTTACTCAGCATCCTCAATGAAGGCCTTGCGATTGCCATCGCCGATGGTACCTTCAACCATCTGCACACCAAATGGTTTTCCGCCCCGGGTGCCCTGGCAAGCCGGAGAATAAAGGTGGGTGGGGATGAAAACTTTCCGCCGTACGAATTCATCAACGCCAATGGCGAACCGGACGGCTTCAATATCGACCTGGTGCACGCCGTTGCCGAAAAGCTGGATATCAATATCGACATTCAACTCGGCCCCTGGTCAGAGATGGTCACCGCCCTGGAGGAAGGAAACATAGACCTGCTTGCAGGGATGTTTTATTCGAGCCAACGCGATCAGCAGTTCAACTTTTCTGCGCCACACACGCTAGTAAGCCATGTCATTGTGTCGCGTAAGAAAGCTCCCGAAATTGACGAACTTGCACAATTGGAAGAAATAAATGTAGCGGTGCAACGTGGCGATATTATGCACGATAAAATGCTGGAACTGGGCTTTTCCGATAATCTGGTACTGGCTCAAAGCCAGGAGGGATGTTTTGATCTGGTTGCATACGGTGACGTAGATTACGCCTTGATGAGCAGACTTTCGGCTTTGTACTGGATAAAACAATCGGGCGCCCCCAACCTGCGTCTTAGCGAACAATCTGTAGTGACACCTGAATACTGTTTTGCCACCTCGCAGCGTAATCACCATCTGCTGCAAATCTTCAGCCATGGGCTCTCGGAATTAAAAGCCACAGGCACATATCGTCAGATCAGACAAAAATGGCTGGACCCCCTGGAAGAAGAAGGGATAGATCGGCAGACTCTTATCAAATACAGCATATTCATTGCGGGCCCGGTTCTGGCATTGCTGGGGTTTTCCCTCCTGTGGACCTACACCTTACGCAAACGGGTGGCTCAGCAGACTCTGGCCCTGCAGACTCAGACAGAGGAACGACTCAAGGCGGAAGAGAAACTGCATCAGAAGTTCAAGATGGAAGCAATCGGGATTATGGCCGGTGGGATCGCGCACAACTTCAACAACAACCTCGCCATCATCCTTGCAAGCCTGGATCTGGCACAACATGAGCGCACCAACCCCGACAAGGTGGAACGCCTTCTCACCAATGCGCGTACCGCAACGTTGCGCTCGCGTGATCTGGTGCAGCAGATTCTCACCTACAGCCACCGTGGCTCTACCGAAAAAAAAATCCTGAACCTGAGCACTGTAGTAGAGGAAACCGTGAGTCTGGCACGCTCCACCATCCCTACGAGTGTGGGGATAAACCTCAACATTGCCCCTGACGCTCTTTCCGTCCAGACATGCGCCCATGAAGGGCAGATACAGGAGGCTGTTCTTAATCTGTGCAATAATGCGGTACACGCCATGGATGAAAAGGGCGAGATTGACATCAGCCTCGACAATGTATGGATAACAGAAAACATTGTACCTGCCCCCTATGAATGTGAAGCAGGCAAGTTTCTGCGTTTGATGGTTCAGGACAACGGTTGCGGTATAGATCAGGATCTGCTGGATAAAATATTTGATCCGTTCTTTACCACAAAAGGGGTTGGAGAGGGTACAGGCATGGGGCTCGCCACGGTGCAGGGAATGATCAAACAGCATGGCGGCTTTATCAACGTCACCAGCAGGCTCGGAGTCGGCTCCACATTTGAATTGTATTTCCCTGTTATGCAGACTCCAACAGAAGAGGAATCTGCAACAAAAGAGAATATTTATCATCCAAAAGGGGGACAGGAAAAGATTCTGGTGGTAGATGACGAAGAGATCCTGGCCGCATTATTGCAAGAACAACTCGAATCACTCGGGTATGAGGTGGCAAGTATCACCAGTAGTACTGAAGCCTTGGAGCTGTTCCATGCCAACCCTGATCATTTTGATCTGGTGATAAGCGATCAAACCATGCCGGAGTTGACAGGAATAGAGATGTTGACCCAATTTAAGCAGATCCGTCCGGATATCCGCACCATTATCTGCACTGGCCACAGCAGCAAACTGAATGAACAGAAAAGTTCAGAGCTGCATATTGATGCCTATCTACACAAACCGTTAGAATTGCCCGAATTAGACAAAACCGTGCGTGAAGTCCTGGATCCGGCGAATGATCAAAGCGTGTACACAAGTTGATGGGTTCTACTACTTTGCTCCTACAACCTGATTGCGCCCCTGTTCTTTGGCTTTATACAGCGCTTCATCCATGCGCCTCAGAAGCTGATCGCGCTCTTCTTGTTCCTGAATTTCCGCAACACCGAAGCTGGCCGTTACCCTATCAACATCAGTAAACTCGAATTGTGCTATGGCACCACGTAGCTTCTCAGCGAGATTGAGCGCGCCACCGATATCAGTACCGGGGGCAATAATCAGAAACTCCTCTCCGCCCCAGCGCCCCAGCACATCGATATCGCGCATATGCTCTTTGCATAGAGAGGTGAACTCCTGTAACACTTTATCGCCACTCAAATGACCATGGGTATCGTTGACTCGCTTAAAGTGATCAATATCACACAAAATAAGCGCAAATTTCTGCCCATAGCGTTCATAGCGCGTATGTTCGCGTTTCAGCACTTCATCAAGCTTGAGGCGATTGAATATACCTGTTAGGGGGTCGGTTACCGATATTTTTTCAATGCGTTTTTTATCTGTAATATCGTGGCGCACCGCCATATAACCATACACCTCGCCCAAACTATCGCACACGGGCGATATCGTAGTATCCACCCAGTAAAAACCTCCCTCTTTGGTTCTGTTTTTAACTTCACCATGCCATATTTCACCTGATTTTATGGTATGCCACAGATCCTCGAAAACCGATTGGGCCATATCCGGATGTCGAATAATATTGTGGTTCTGTCCCAGAAGTTCATGCACCTCATATCCGGATATTCGGCAGAACGCTTCACCCGCATAGGTAATAACTCCATCCGGATCGGTCTGGCTGGTGAGGACATTAGCATCCACGATTTCTATGTAGCGTTTGAGTTCATGCTCAGCGCTCCTCGCAGCGGTAATATCGCGCTGTACCCCGAAATGTCCGGTTATGGCACCATCACGGTTGTAGATGCAACGATAGTCGCCTTCTATGATTATACTGCTGCCATCACTGCGTTTCTCCGTTGTTTCGATATGCAGGCGTCCATAGTCGAACAGACGGCGAAACAGCCGCTTCCCTTCGGCAAGGTCATCTGCAAAAAAATCTGCAGGAGTACGCCCAAGCAGATCTTCCTCTTTTAGCTGGTATTGCTCCTGAATCGCCTGATTGATCCTGGTTATGCGTTGATGGGTGAAAACATATTCAAGCAGCTCGTCCAGCTCCGCTTTATCTGCACCAGCCCAGTCCACCGGCTCATCCAGCATCATAAAAAAGAACCCATCCATCGATTGGGCAAAAAACAGATCAAGCAGATTCTTGTTCTCTTCTATTTCAACCTGAAGTTTCTTTTTGGAAGTTATATCCTTATATACACCGCGATAGCCACTAAAGCGCCCCGTAGAGGCAAAAACAGGCACGATAGTGGCCAGAAGACATACCTGTGTTCCATTCTTATGCGTATGCCAGGTTTCAAGATCCGGTAGAGTCATCCGTTTGTCGCGGCAATGGACTAGATGGCGTTTAAAATCCCGGTGCTGCTCCCGAATTACACTGCTGCCAAGATCAAGCCCTTTCAATTCTCCCGCAGAGTATCCCAGTATCTTGTCTACCTCACCCGCAACCATGGTATAGCGCGATTGCGCATCGGTCTCCCATATCCACCCCGATGAATTCATGAGGATATCACGCAGACGCTTTTCACTCGATTTAAGCGCAGAGTCGTTTTTGAGTTTCAACAAACCCACCCAGAGTAGTACCCCCCCCAGCAACAGAAATCCGCCGTGAAGAAACCACACCAGGCGCTGGCTCAGCGCTGGAGCGGACTCGGTTTGCGCAGCCATCTCCCAATCACCGCCAGGCAATGAAATAAGAGACTGGATGGAATCCCGGGCATCAAACAGAGCCGGAGGGCCCCAGAACACGTGCTTATCCGACTTTTTTCGCAACGCAATCTGCAACCCTGAAAGTGCAGCCGTACCACTCACCTGCTGCAACAGGGTGTCACTGTCTATAACAGCAGACACCACGCCCCAGAAATGGCGTTCCTGATCAGTGCCGCTATACACCGGAATCCTGCCCACAATCCCGCTTCCCCCTTGAACCAAGGAAACCGGCCCATCGACCACCATGGCGTTCTGCGTATAAGCTGCACGCACAGCTTCCCATTGGCCAGAAAGATTGCGGTAGTCTACCCCTATCAGGGATTCGTTTCCTGCTTTTGGATAGTAACTATTCAGCACCGTCCCCGTTGAACGTTCATATTCGGGATGGATACTTACTCCGGGCGCATAAATTGAGGCGACTTACCCTCAAACAACAGGCGCAAGCCTTCGGACGCACTGACGCCTTGT
>Ga0306868_1000022_pt1 | contig 150168 bp, 130 predicted proteins | sample AntRauTorckE6832_FD_190411 | JGI IMG/M metagenome (GOLD analysis project Ga0306868, IMG submission 190411) | Saline lake microbial communities from Rauer Islands, Antarctica - Metagenome Torckler E6 #832 (v2) (version 2) | ecosystem: Environmental > Aquatic > Non-marine Saline and Alkaline >... | reverse complement strand
CACCTTGGAAAACGCAAAATTGCTTGAAAGGTCAGTTGAAAAAGGATAGGTTACTTGATATTTATGGCTGATGGAAATGAATTTGCGGAAAAGTTAGGGCTGTCTTAAAAAGCGATGTCCTATCACCCACTGCTGGCAATTGAGGAGTGAATGATTGCTGAGTTTTACTAGAGATAGCTTGTAATTCATGAAGTTGAACTCTCCAAAATAAAGCTTTATCGATTAAATAACCGAAAGAACATATTACAACAATAAAGCATGCTGAAATTATAACGGATTTAATTTTATGGTTGCCCAAAACATTTCTCCTTATTTCTTAATGTAATGCCATAGTTTGGAATACAAATATTTTACTACCCTATCATTATCTTGAATCTTAAAAAAGGCAAAATGCTTTTAAGAAATTTTGTTATCATAAAAATAAAACGAACATTTTAATGTCAGTACCACACTGTGATAATGACAAAATATCGGGTGCTTATATTGTCAAACTACATGACAATAAAGACAAGATAAAGGTATTTATGTCATTCAACAAATTCACAGGTAGATCTAATGTCAAAAATTATTGCATACACACGAGTATCCACAGATTCACAAGACCTGAAAAACCAAAAGTTAGAGATACTCCAGTATGCCGATAAGCATCAGTTCCAGATTAATGAATGGTCCGAGATCAAAGTCTCCAGTAGGAAAACCACCAAAGAACGTCTAATTGATCAGTTGCTAGAAAATCTTGAAACAGGAGACACCCTTATCGTTTCCGAACTGTCCCGTCTTGGGCGCAGTGTGTCATGATTCATAGGAATTTAATGCCATTCTTCAGCAGCAAAGTGAAGCAGTCTCACTGCTTCACTTTGTCTGCTTGGAAGAATCTGTTAGGCCCTGCTTTCTGAGGAATACTGTTTCGACCGTCGCTATGATTACCATGCCGGTTATCGCCACACCTACGACCAGCGGGTCAGACATTACTTTGACCCAGAGAAATCCCCCTAGTACCAACAAGTCAAGCAAAATTGCCGTAACCAGAATCAGAAAATTGGCATGAATGTCTTTGCGCAAATAGCGCAGTATCCCCCACTGTACCGCTATGTCCATGATCAGATAGAAAATAATACCTAGCGCAGCAATCCGGCTCAGGTCAAAAAATGCGGTCAAAAACAGACCGAGAACCACTGTGTAGACAAGTGTATGTTTCTGGATGCTACCCGGCATTCCGAAGTGACTGTGAGGCACCAGCTTCATCTCGGTGAGCATGGCGAGCATTCTCGATACCGCGAAAATGCTGGCTATTATGCCTCCTGCCGTGGCTAGCATTGCCAGAATTACCGTAAACCAGAGGCCATACTCACCGAGTGCCGGTTTCGCGGCAGCAGCCAGAGAATAATTTTGCGTTGCGATAATATCACTCAGTGACAAATTGCTGGCCACTGCAAATCCGACCAGGGTGTAGATCACAACACAAAAGGTGATGGAAATAGTAATGGCCCGGCCCACATTGCGATGCGGGTCTTGGAGCTCGGAACCACTATTGGTGATGGTAGTAAACCCTTTGAACGCAAGAATCCCTAACGCTGTAGCACCAAGAAAGCCACTCAACGTAGATGGGTCAGGTGTTGTCCGGGTAAAATCCACCGCAATATTGTCCGCAACCCATATGCCGGCCACGCCAAAAATTATGATGCCGCCTATTTTTAGAAAGCCGATGAAAGACGCAACTCCTCCGATTAATCGATTCGTAGATAAATTAATGAGGAAGGCGACCAGTATCAGACCAACGCCTAATGCTGGAACCAGTATCTCATGATCGCCTGTATCAAAAAGCTGCATGGTGTATGAGCCAAAGGTTCGAGCCAGAAAGCTTTGAGCAATCACCATAGAGAAATACATCAGTAGCGCATTAAACGCTGTCGCTAGAGAGCTGCCATAGGCTTTGTAGAGGTACATGCCAATGCCACCTGCAGAGGGGTAGGCATTAGACATCTTCACATAGGAGTAGGCGCTGAATGAAACAACGAGTGCGGCCGAGAGAAATGCCAGAGGGAAAAGCACCCCGGTCATTGCAGCCATTTGGCCGGTCAAGGCGAAAATACCGGCCCCAATCATCACGCCAGTTCCCAAGGCTACCGCGCCAATCAGTGTCATACTGTTTTCTTGGTATTTCGGTGTCCTATCTTCTGAATGTTCCATAGAAATCTCCATATGGTTGCCTAACAAGTAATTATACGGTTCCGTATAACATCACTTTCGAAATGTTATACGTCGGCAAATTTTCTCTGCTTACAAAAATCTCATATAAGATACTTTCTTCCAAGCTTTTAAATCCTATATGCCTACCATATTGTGTTTGTGCAGCCGGGTTTCAGCAAGAGAAATTTCTGCATCCCAGATCAATTCCCCACATCCAGATTTCCCCATCCATATTCTTCCACCAGCGCCTTTAATTCCGGGGGGCGATAGTTGGGGTCTTTCTCGTATCTGGCTTTTACACTCGGATGAATTTTGCAGGGCTTTTCTTCGTCCAGCAGTTGGCGATGCAGGGGGCGTTTGAAGCGGTACACGTGTTTACGCGATTTATGCAGTTTGCCCTGGCTGCCGTCGGTCAGGGTGTCTCGAATGTGTGGTTCTACACTCAAACCGGCTTGATGGGCTTCGTCGAGCATCCATTTGAGAGGGGTGTCAGATGCACAGATGGCGCTGTTTTTGTCGGGAGGGTATGAACCGCCGATATCTGCGTGAACCCCGGCAAACCAGGTCTGCTTCAAATCGACTCCTGGCCTGGAGTGCCAGATGGTGGGCTTGAAATCTTCGCGTTGTTCATCAATGGCCATGGCATGACGCGCAATGGATACATTTGCCCCCATTTTGGTGTCATAGAACTCGTCATGGCTTTCAAAAAGTCCCATTAAACTGAAAGGGATGCCCAGCGCACCCACGGTATCCCACACGCCGATAAAATGGACCGTGCGTGAAGGATGGCTGTGGTTCTGCCGGAACGTGCGTGCAGCTGAACCTTTTGGATGGTTTTTCTTCGAGGGGCTTTTGTAGATTTTCCAAGCTTCACTGATAAGGCGTGCATCCGGGCGTTTCAATATCCCGCAGTTGTTAATAAGGCCGCTTAGTGCGCGTACGGTATAGGCACCACGGCTGAAGCCGAACAGGTAGATATTGTCATCGGGGGAATAATTTTGCACAATATAGCGGTAACCATCGAGGATGTTTTTATGGATTCCACGTCCGGTTACGCCTGCGCTGAGGTTGTTGTGATAGGAGCCCAGGCCCCAATCGTAAAAAACGTGTTGTTTGCTGGCGTTATCCGGGCTGATCGCGCGCGCAAGCTTCAGTATGTTGGTGGGGAAATCCTTTGCGATGTCCTCTTCAGGTCGATTCCAGGTGCCATCGGCACATACTACAATATTCGCCATGGGTATGCCCTCCTTGACGCAGCGTTAATGCCACACCGGTAAATTAAAATTGCATATTACAAATCCATATCATTTGTTTACAAGTGTTCTAATAAAATTATCTCATGGATGCATTTGTTCTATGCGACGTACCAAGAAGCGCAGGTTACCCTTTTGGGCCTCTGCCAAGGGGTTGCTGCCAGGAGGCGATAAAGATGGAACGTCTGTTTGAGCGCTACCACACCGCTACCCCACACACCTATCGATATAAGGGGCATACCTGATGGAACCTCTGTACTGGCAAATACCTGTGTTGTTTGGAGTGGGAATCGTGGCGGGGATTCTCAACGTTCTCGCGGGGGGCGGTTCTTTGCTCACATTACCCCTGCTGATATTTATGGGGCTACCTTCGGCGGTGGCCAATGGCACCAATCGCATTGCTATTCTGTGTCAGAACATCTTTGCGATCCGTTCCTTCCGCCAGCGTGGGGTGATGCCGTTGCAACTGGCGCTGCTGTGCACCCCGCCGGCGCTGCTGGGCAGTTGGGTGGGGGCCAGCCTCGCTATCAATCTTGATGATGAGATGTTCAACCGCATCCTTGCGCTGGTTATGCTCGGGGTGTTGCTGTTTACCCTCCTCGACCCCATGAAGCATATGCGCACGACGGATATATCCTTTGGCTGGGGGCGCAAACTGGTGCTGGTGGTTTCATTCTTCGGCGTGGGGATCTACGGTGGTTTCGTGCAGGCCGGGGTGGGATTTCTCATCATCACCGCATTGTTGATCCATGGTCTCGATCTGGTACGGATCAACGCCATCAAGGTGTTCGTGATCTTTGCCTACACCCTCGTGGCCCTGGGGGTCTTTATCCTCCACGGCCAGATCAACTATGTGCTTGGCATTGCCCTCGCCGCAGGCAATTCCATCGGCGGCATAATCGGCCCCAGGCTCGCAGTGGATAGAGGGCATGAGTGGATTAAAAAGGTGGTAAGTATAACCGTGCTCATATTTGCGTTAAAATTGCTCATTGCACCTTAATTCGCCGCTACAGAAGCAGGAGAGTTCCAGCAAAGGCACAATCCCTTTAACCCATCAATCATTCCCGCCTTCAGAAGAGCCAAATCCTAACAGCAAGCCAAAAAATCCCCCGAGTAACGCCCCTGACCAGGGGCTCGAGGTCGCACCTCAAGTGTTGCCGGCGCATTGTCCCATATAGCCGATTCCGGCTCCGGCAAGGAGGCCAAGTAAGGTGAAAATCAGGATTTTTGTATATTTTTTCTGCATATATTCTTCCTTTTTGCAGGCACATCAGGCGCCTGTGTGATGTGGATTGTTTAAGTGGGTTTGTGATCCAGCTAATGCATTCTACCTCAACTGAATATGGGGGTAAACCCGGCTGTATCCATAAATATGATAAAAAAAGTAATAATTTGATCTGGATCATGTTTCTCGAGACGCAGATAGCATAAGCTCACCTCAACATGACACATCAAAGCATCACCGCAACCGCGATTATCAAAAGGAGGAGACATGAATCTGAAACAGAATATAGGGAAACAGGCAATTCAGGATGTATTGAACAACCATCCGCACATAGGTGAAATTCTGCAGCAGCATGATATCGGTTGTGTGGGGTGCGGGGTCGGAATTTGTCAGCTCCAGGATGTAGTGAGTATTCACGCCTTGGGTAACGAGGCAGAAAAAGAGATCGAAACCCGGATCAATGCATATCTTGAGAGTACCAACAGCTAACTGTACGCGAACTTGAGACACTCAAAATACAAGGAGATACGTTATGCACAAATTAGCATGTGGATGCCCCGGAAGCCAGGTACGCACTTTGAAGAGCAACCCCACCACCCCCGAAACGGATGCGGGTGAGAAACGCACATCGCAGCTGCGCCAGTGGCCCACCCAGTTGCATCTGGTCCCCGCAAATGCGCCGTATTTACAGGATGCGCACCTGCTCCTGGCGGCGGACTGTGTGCCCTTTGCCTACGCGGATTTTCACCGCGACTTTATTCAGGGCAGAGTGGTGCTAAACGCGTGCCCGAAGCTGGATGATACCAGCCCGTATGTGGAGAAGTTGACCCGGATTGTTCAGGACAACAATATCCAGAGCTTAACGGTAGCCATTATGGAGGTTCCGTGTTGCCGCGGCATGGCCCTGTTTGCGCAAAAGGCGCTGGAACAGGCGGGCAAAGATATCCCGCTGGAGGTTGTGATCATTGGAGTAAATGGCGAAAGGAGGAGCGCATGAAAACCGACATTACCCGGGTATTGATGGAGGAACATCAACTTATTTTACGCATGATCGATTTGCTGGAGCACAACAGCGCGCACATGGAGCGCGGCAATTTCAGCGAGTGGAAATTCTTTGCCGATGCGCTAGACTTCATCCGTACTTTTGCGGACCGCCACCATCACGCCAAGGAGGAAGATGTGCTCTTTCATGCGCTGGTGGAAAACGGTATGCCGGCGCAGCGCTCACCCATTGAGGCGATGCACATCGAACATGAACAGGGGCGTGCGCATGTGCGTGGTATGGACATCGCACTCCAGCAAATACGCGCGGGGGAGACCGAGCAGACCCAGACCCTGGCACAGCATGCTCGCGCCTATGCCGAACTCCTGCGCGAGCATATCGAAAAGGAGGACACCATCCTCTACCCTCTCGCAGAACGGGTTCTGCCGCAGAATATGCGTCCTGAGATCGTGGAAGGATATGCGCAGGCCGATACCCATGCTCCGAAGGTGGCGCAGACGTACCGCGCCATGGTGGAACACTACGAAGCGGCACGCAGCGCTGCGGCGTGATGCCTGATGAATAACTGAACCGCGACAACAAAGGAGACACACATGAGCGAAATGGAAAGCAAACTCAGCGTGGATGGCGCACATGCCTACAATCTGGCACAGATGACGGAATATCAGGAAGGCGCGGTAGTGAGCCGCACCCTGTTGAAAAACTCCAGCGGCACCCTGACCGTGTTCAGTTTTGACGCGGGTCAGGCCCTCTCAGAGCATACTGTGCCTTTCAATGCCTTTATTCAGGTGCTCGATGGTGAAGGGGAGATCACCGTGGACGGCAAAACCACAACAGTTAAAAGCGGCGAAATCATCCTCATGCCGGGCGGTCTCCCTCACAGTGTACATGCGGAAAAACGCTTCAAGATGTTGCTGACTATGTTCCGCACCAAAGTGGCATAGATGGGAAAATTAAACGTGCCCGCCATCCGATAGCAACATCAAGCGCACGGACGGCGGGTTTTTTCTTTTTTTATTCGCCGGTATCTATACCCTGCCAGCCCCCGCCGAGGGCCTTGTATATGTGGGTCAGATTGGCGGCAACCTCACCCTTGCTCTGGATCAGCTCATCTTCGAGCTGGAGGAGGGCGCGCTGGGCATCGAGGACGTTGTAGAAATCCACCAGACCGGCGTTGTAGCGATCACGCGCAAGCCATTCGGTGCGGCGCGCCGCTTCCACCGCCTTCGCAAGATACTCCTGACGTATCTGCTCTTTAGCGTAGGCGGTGAGGGCATCTTCAATCTCCTGCTGGGCACGCAGGATGGTGGCATTGTACTGTAGCAGAGCCTCATTGTACTTCTCCTCCTGGAGCTCGATATTGAGACGCAGGGCATTGCCGCGGAATATATTCCACGAGATCCCCGGTCCGATGCCCCAGAACTGACTCGCGGAGTCAAAGAAGTCACTCCCGGAATTGAGCGCTTCAAGTCCGATGGTGCCGAGAAGGCGCAGCTTGGGATAGAGTTCCGCCTTGGCAACCCCGATGCGTGCACTCTGAGCTGCAAGAAGACGTTCAGCCTTACGGATATCAGGGCGGCGCCGCATCGCCTCGGCAGGAATCCCCACTGCCACCTGAAGCGGTGCCTCGGGGATGTTACCCATGGAGGAAAACTTTTCACGCAATGCTCCAGGTGACTGTCCCAGCAGCACCGCGAGATTGTTCTCCGCCATACGGATCGCAGCTTCCAGGCGTGAGACCTGCGCCCTGGTCTGCTCCAGATTCCGTAGCGACTGTTGCAGATCGAGCTCATCGATGAGCCCCGCCTTGAAGCGTGAATTGTTGAGATCGTAGGTCTTTTTCTGCGTGGCAATGTTGTCCAGAGCTACCTTGAGGCGCTGCTCTGAGGTGCGCAGCTCGATGTAGTTCAGCGCCACCTCAGCGGTGAGGCTGGTCAGTACCCCGTGCATATCCGCACTGCTCGCTTCAAGCTCCGCCTGCGTACTCTCTACCGAGCGCCGGATACTCCCGAACAGATCGAGCTCCCAGGAGGAGTCGAGTCCGGCCATGTACCAATCGTGCTCCTCTCCGCCCACAGGGGTGCCGAGATTTTCACTCCTGCGCTGGCGCTGCATCTGCCCTTCGGCCCCCAGGGTTGGGAAGTGATCCGCCCGACTCAGACCACGATTGATGCGCGCCTGCTGCAGGCGGGAGAATGCGGTTTTGAGCTCCAGATTGCCCTCAATGGCGCGTTGTTGCAATGACTGTAGCAGCGGATCTTCGAACACATCCCACCACGCGGCCAGTTCACTCTCTTCAATACTCGACGCTTCCAACCCTTCCTCCATGGAAGCGTACCACTCCTCGTGAGCCGCCGGGTCTGCAACATAATAATCCGGGCCTAATGTACATCCAGCGAGAAAAAGGGTGGCAGCGATAATAGTGAACCTCTGTATAAACACCGTTATCAGAGGATGCTTTAGTATTGGCGTTACGGCTTGTTGCGGCATATTTCACCTCTTGATTCACGCATATCTATCCACATAATAGCATATGCGTTCAAACACTTAAGATGCGCTCAACATAAATCTTCCTCTACCATAGTGGGGTATTTTACACATGGGGTGGCACTTAGGGGGGCGGATCAAGTATGATGAGGAAAATTCAGCCCAGGAGTTTTCATGAAATCAATAGCTGGTCAACTAGCATACTTTGTCCGTGGACGCGCACGCCAGAACCTCAAAGTGCTGTTGCTCTACTTCGCGTTTCTCATCGCTATGACGCTGGCGTATGCCACCATCTTCCGCTATCTCATGTTGCATACCGAAGGACGCGAGTTTTCCTTTATCGCCGGCATCTACTGGACCATCACCGTCATGACCACCCTCGGGTTCGGGGATATCACCTTTCATACCGATGTCGGGTATATCTTTGCCGGGATAGTGACCATCTCAGGGGTGGTGTTTCTCCTCATCATACTCCCCTTCGGCATGGTGAGTCTGTTCCTCGCCCCGTGGATTGAGCAGCGCTTACGCTACACCCCCACCCTGGAACTTCCTGCCTCAACCAAGGGTCACATTGTGATCTTCGGCCTCGACTCTATCACCCGCCTGTTCATCAAAAAGCTCAAGGGTCGAAACATGAACTTCGTAATAGTTACACAGGATTACGATAGAGCCCTAAAGCTGCAAGAACAGGAGGGGCTCAAGGTGGTACACGGCTCCGCCACCGATGCGAAGGTGATGCGCCGCCTGCGTGTAGAGGGGGCACGTTATGTAGTAGCAAACCTGTCTGATCCTCAGAATGCCAACATCTGCCTAACACTGCGCTCAATTTGCGATACCCCGATAGTGGCGCTGGTGCGTGATCCTGATCATCAGAAACTGCTGCGTCAGGCCGGGGCCAATCATGTGATTGCGATGCCGCGCATCCTCGGACGTTTCCTCGCCACGCGTGCCACCACCCGCGGGGCGATGGCACATGTGCTGGATACCTTTGGGGCACTTCAGATTGCGGAGTTTCCGGTAAATGGCACTCCGTTTGCGGGGATGACCCTGGAGCAAGCTCAGATCCGCCAGAAGACGGGACTTTCCGTGATCGGCTTGTGGAAGCGTGGCCAGCTGACCATTCCCCACCGCGATACCATTCTCGACGAGGACAGCCTCGCCCTCCTTGCGGGGAGCAGCGACCAGCTAAAAGGGCTGGAAAAACTCATAGGCGACCCTGAGAGCAGCGATCTGATCTTTGTCCTCGGGCATGGACGTATCGGCTGTGCCGCTGCGACCTTTCTGGAGCGCAAACCCGCCCCCTTTGTCCTCATCGATCAGAGTGAAAGCAGTGTGTGCCACAAACACGTACCGGTAATCGGGGACGCAACCTCACGTACCACCCTCACCGATGCGGGGATCGCAAACGCCACCGGGGTTATAGTCACCACCAATGATGACAGTATCAATGTGTTTCTCACCCTCGCCAGCCGGTACATGCACCCGAACATCCGCATTGTGGCGCGTGCCAATGAAGATGAAAATGTAGATCAGCTCTATGCAGCGGGCGCCGATTTTGTCGTATCCAACTCCTCGGTGGGAACCAGTATCCTCATGAATCTGATTGATCGTAAGGCATCCGTGTTTTTAAGCGAAGGGATGAACATCTTTAAACGCCGCGTTCCCAAGGCCCTGGGCGGCAAACAGATCATCGAATCCGGGTTACGCAATGACCTGGGGTGTTCCATTATTGCGCTAAAACACCCGAATGGACATATGGACACGTCTCCCGAGCCCGACACCGTTCTGCAACGAGGAGTCAGCATGCTCCTTATAGGGAGCGTAGAGCATGAAAAAGCATTCGATGAGCGCTACCCACGTGCACATAAAAGCAAGTGAGCTAAAAATCATGTCAAGGTGCTGCGCACTCATAGTAAACGCTGACGACCTTGGCTGGGCCACAGGGCGCGATCGTGGCATTCTGCGTACTATCGACACAGGCATTGTCTCCAGCGTATCCCTTCTCGCCAATGGCGCTACCTTCGCTGCTGCGGCAGAGCAGGTGCGAAAGCGCCAGGTGGGTGTCGGTGTTCATCTTAATCTCTCCGAAGGAAAGGCTTTAGTCGGGTATATAAATGGGCTTACCGACAGAACAGGGAATTTCCTGGGCAAGCAGGGGGCACGCGCGAGCTTTAGGCGCGCCGCTTTTGATCCCGCTGCGGCGCTCGGCGAACTTAAAGCTCAGGTGGAAGCAGTGCTGGAACAGGGTCTTGTCCCCGATCACGTCGATTCTCATCAACATATGGGAATCTTCCCTTCCATCTTGCCCCTGGTCGTTGAGGTATGTCGCTCCTATGAAATAGATGCGGCGCGTCTGTCGTGTCCGGCGGAGGCTGAAGAGCATGATCCGGATGGAGCGTTAGGGGAGGAACTACAGTTATATCGTCGGTTAGGGCGAGGCATGCTTGAGAAGTTTCGCCATGCCGAAGTGCTATCCCCCGCAGGGATATGGGGAATGCCCCTCCTCGACCGCCTGGATGAAGCAAGCCTGTCTTCTCTGCTGGAACAGATTCCGGATGGATGCTGGGAACTCATGGTTCATCCCGGAGATGAGGATCCGGGGATGCCATTCTGCGGACCCGAGCGAAAGCGCGAGCAGGAGGCGCTGATCAGCAGCTCGGTACGCGAAATGGTCTGCACACGTAATATCCGCTTAATCACCTTTGGAGATCTGCATGCGCATTCTCATCTGCTCGCCTGAATATAACCCCGCCACCGGGAACTGGATCAGTGCGCGCCGCTATCAGCGCGGTCTTGAACGTCATGGCCATACAGTGCATTTGTGCCATCTCGATTCTGCTGCGACTTCGCTGGAGCGGACGGTGAAGGAACATAAGCCCGACATCCTCCTCCTGATCCATGCGTTCCGTACCGGACGCCAGTGGCTCAACAGTGCGAAGTTGCGAGCCTGCCAGGCGCAGTTGCCACTGATTGTGATGCTCAGCGGCACCGATATTAATGAAGGGCTCTATGACCCCCTTCAGGGACCAGTGATTGAAGAGGTAATGGATTCCGCCGATGCTCTGCTCCTGCAGAACCCCATGGAGGCTCAGCATCTGCGCACCGAGTTCCCCCGCTGGGCCGAGCGCCTGCATGAAATCCCAGCGGGCATTGAACTCGGGATGGAGCCTTATCCTCTGCGTACGCACCACCACCTTGCGGCAGATACACTGCTGTTTCTGTGCGCGGCAAGTATTCGCCCGGTAAAGGGGGTGCTGGAATTGCTTGAGCTGTTTGACCCTCTGGCGCAGCAGCAACACCCGGCATGGAAGGTGTTGTTCTGTGGTCCAGAGTTGGACGGGAGGTACAGCCGCAATTTTTTAGCGGCACTGGATGTGCGCCCATGGGCGCAATATCTCGGAGTACTCCCCCCCACCTCTATGGGGGATATCCTCGCTCAGGTGGATGTGGTGGTGAATAATTCAGTTTCCGAAGGGATGCCCAATGCCCTCATTGAAGCAGCAGCGGTGGGTTGCCCGATTCTGGCGCACGATATCCCCGGCAACCGCCCGGTGGTGGAGCACGGGGTCAACGGTCTTCTCTACACAGATGCATCGGGGTTCAACACCGCAGCCACCAGGCTCCTGGATGATTCTGAACTACGTCGCACCCTCTCATGCCCCCGCCCCGAGCATTACGCACCGGAACAGGAAGCACTAGCGCTGCATGAGCTGTGTTGTAGATTGAAGGGGTGAATATGCGTCTGTTTGTAAGCATCAATCTTAAGGATGAGGTTCTGGAAGAAGTGCGCCAGCTGCAGCAACAGCTGTGCGCAAGGGAGGACATGCGCATTAGACCAGCGCGGCATGTGCATATAACTCTGGGATTTATCGGCGAGGTAGAGTCAGCAAATGCAAGCCGGATTGCGCAAGCGCTGTGCAATCTGACATTTTCTCCCTTTGAGGTCAGTCTGGCAAAGCTCGGCTTTTTCGGAGCGCGTAGACAGCCGCGCGTCATCTGGCTCGGAGTAGAACCCCGCGAACCCCTTATTGAACTGCATAGTAAAGTGAAAGAGGCGCTTAAACAGGTGCCCAATGCAGATTTCAGTAAGGGGGATTTCGAGCCGCATATCACCCTGGCGCGCATCAAACAAGTTTATGCACCCCAAACACCTGTTGCAGCTATTTACGCTATGCCGGTGTCGAAACTCAAAGTAAGCGTTGAAAGCTTCAGTCTGATGCAGAGCACCATGCAACCTTCGGGCGCTATATATACAGAGCTGGGCTACTACCCTGCTACGTAAAGATGATTACACCTTTCACATCAAAATATCCAGCGCAACCCGAGGGTCGCCCCGATACTTTCCCATTCAACTTCGTTCAAGCGGATTCTGGTTGCCGAACCATCGCTTCCATAAGCGGTATGAGTGCCATCCTCTGTTAGCATATAGGCATAATTGAGGTTACCACTCAGAGCCCAGCTCTCGGTGAACAGGTATTGCACTGCCAGAGAGGTCATAATGCTGACCCCGTCGGCATCGTGCTCGAAACTTACTGGATGTGCCAGATCGGTGCGCAGGTTCCAGTCCGCTTCTGCTTCATAGTTGACATCCTGCACCTCCAACATAGCCTCAATGATCAGACGTTTGCCTAAAAGAACCGACGCATCCATCCCAATCCAGGCTCCATCCCAGGTTGCATCATAGCTGGAGTTGAGATCGGGCATATAGGTGCCAACAGCAGGAGTCATCAAAGAACTACCGATCACCTGTAACCCATTAGTCAGAGTCAGATTCTGTTCGTGGTAATTGTACCCTGCGAGCACAGCAACACTGACTCTGTTATCCCAGAATCTAAATTCAGGCCCTATCCCGGCATTGAGCGTCAAGGTATCCCCATCATCACTTTCGGAGATTGAACGCGAGAATTCGTAGGTGCCATCCGCATCACTTCTGTAATCGGAATCGCGCACCTCTCCATCATATATCTCACCATATGCACCTCGGACTCGAATGCAAGTGGCGAAAGGCATGGTGCCGTTTTCTACTACCAGGCGCCCCTTACCCCCGATCTCATAGATATCCAGCTCATCCCAGTCGAGTTGTGATGAGACAATATAAGAGTCATAGTACTCAACCACACCGGAAGTATCCCATGTCAAACGATCCTGCCGCACCCCGCTGTTGATTTCAAAGCTGGCCTCGCGAATCGCATCTGCGCCGGCAAGGGGTACATACACAAACACGCAGCAAATCAGGGTTAAAACTGCCTTTTTGATTCTGAGCATAAATATTCTCCATAAGGATGGCTATGGGTGCGATATAGAACAGGATGAAGTAAAAAGAATTAATTGCGTAATATGTCAACTAACACAGAACACATGTTCGAAAAAAGAAAAATATGTTTACTTGGAGTCTGTCAAGGGTTATTTTAATCAGAATGGCTACAATAGTTATAACACCTACATAGTGTGCAAACACGCACAAAGAAAATGAAACCAAAGGAGATAAGCATGAAGGTATCCAGAAGATTGAACAACCAGTCAGGTCAGGGCATGACCGAGTACATCATCATTGTGGCGCTTATTGCCATTGCCGCCATAGCGGTATTTACCTACTTTGGTTCCACGGTGCAGGAGCAGACTGCCGCCATGACCAAGGAGCTTTCCGGTCAATCCGGTGATGACCAGGTGAAAGCGGCTCAGGATGCAGCCAATAGTGCAGCAGACAATGCGTCTAAAACCAAAGGGTTGAAGAACTACACTGGCGGTGCCGATGCTGCAGGCGAATAATTCATCTATAGAGTGAAGGATGCTCAGGAAAAGCTTTTTAGCACCTTCCAACCAAAGATGCCGCCGAGCCAGATGATGAAGACATGACGACAAACGGGCACACTACATATGCTCCAACGCCTGAATAAAATTCTCCGTGGCAGGCCCAAGGGGCAGGCCGCGGTGTTTGTTCTCGCTCTGCTCGGGGTGGTGCTGGTGTGCACGGTGTTTCTGTATAAGTCGGGACGCATCACCAGCGAAAAAATGCAGCTTCAGAATGCCGCAGATGCCGCAGCCTACAGCGCCATGACCCTGGAGGCACGCTCCCTCAACTTTGCCGCTTACACCAACCGCGCCATGGTGGGCAATGAGGTAGGCATAGGGCAGATGGTGGGACTCCTGTCGTGGACGGATCAACTGACCCAGGCGGAAGAGTATGGCAATGCATATGTGGCTATAATTGAGCCTGCCGGAGATGCTATTGCCGCCCTTCTTATTGAAACCGTGGGCGGCGCGGCCGTCGTTGAAGCGGCGACCCAGATTATTGTGAGCACAATTGAAACCATATCCGGAGTTATGACCGCCGTCGGCGATGTCATGGAGGCGTTTCTGGATATGGTCGCCGGGCCGGCAATCAAGGGATTATCCCTGGTAAACAAGGTCTACAGTACCAGCCAGATGGTGTATCACGCCGCCACCTACGGCGAAGTGGTAAAGAGTCTGTATCAGAATCTTGAAGACAATACCGAGGGAACCAGTTTCAACCGCAGCGATATCCTTAATGATGATCAGGGGGGAGCACGCCTCTCCGATCTGGGTATAATTGCTCTGGTAGGGCATGTGCCCTCGTTCTGGAGTGGGTACACCCAGATATACACAAGCCCCACCTCCGCAGCCAAACGTAAAAAGAAAGATGAGGAAAAGAAGCAGAAGGAAGAAGAGAAAAAGCGCAAGAAAGAGGAAGAGCGCAAAAAGAAGGGCAAAGAACAAACCGATAAAGAAAAAGAGAAAGAGAAGAAAAAAGACGAGCAGAAAAAGAAAAAGGACAAAAAAAAGAAAGAAAAGCAGAAGAAAAAGGATGCCGCCAAGAAAACCGGCATGGGGCGTATGGCTGCCACGGTGCGCGAGGGGCGCGACCCCTTTACGAGTGGGGATAGGGATGAAAACACCAACCGTGACTGGGCTATTGAACTCGATCTGGACGTATCCGTCACCATCCCCATTATCAAGGTCAAGGTCGGGGGAGAGTTTGTCCTCGGTGCAGAAAGCCTCGGTGCTTCAGAATTAATTTACACCGATGGCTTTGCCTGGTCCGGAACCGATACAAGTGTATTGGGGACCCGCCTGAAGGTGTTTGGACACTGGTTCTCGCTTCCCGGCGCGCCTTTTGGATCCGGCGCGTTCCAGGCACCTGAGTCTTTAGAAGCTACTCTGTTGCCGCAAAATCTTCTCTTTTCGCCTTATACCAAGTTTGGCAGCCGCTCTCCTGAAGCGTATGGCGGCGCTGGAAATACAGAGCACTATCTGGCGTGGCCGGATACAGTCAAAGATATGGAGGAGAACATTGTCCCGGACAACCCCTACATGGGATTGCAACCCTACCGGGATATGGCAAGCATGGAGGCGCCCAAGCCAGGAGGTGGAATCGTTCCCTTCCAGGCGCCGTATTTCATGGTTGGGGTGATCCGCACCCTGAAGGATATCGACACCAGTGGGCCGCAGTTTGGCGGAAATCTCAATCTGACCAATTACGTCAGCGACACCAATGTGGATCGCCTGGGAGCGATAGCGCGTGCGGAACTGTACTTCATGCGCCCTGAACATCCTGACTACTTTGCACGCAAGGATGGACATACGGAAAAACCCAACGTTTTCAGCCCATTCTGGCAGGCACGTCTGGTTGACACCAGCGACCTGCAGCGTTTTACCGCTCTTGCTCTGCAGCAGCGGGTATTGTGGCTCACGGAGGACGAAAAGAAATTCATCGGTGGAGGTGTACTCGACGATGTCCTCAAAATCGTGGATGAAGTGCTCGAGGGGCTTGCCGACATCGTAGATCGGGTGCTGCGCCTGTTTTTATAGAAAAGTAACTATTCACCACTGCTACCGGTGAGGGCTTGTGGTGCCCATGGCCGTTCGACTGTCGCCACGGACGGCGACAGTCGAACGGCCATGGACGGCGCAAAGTGTCCCTTGGAATGGGTGCCACAAGGCCTTACTGAACAGCTACATAGAAAAACAATTGGAACAAGAATATCAAAAGGAGAGTGGATGCACCAGTGGCAGAAGCACACAGGACAGCAGAAAGGTCAGGCCGCAACGGAGTTTGTGATTGCGGCTGCTTTTGTGCTGGTACCTCTGTTTCTCACCCTTCCCCTCCTGGGCAAGTATATCGATATCAAACACGCTGCGATCCAGCACGCACGCTTCAGTGCTTGGGAGTATACGGTGTGGTTCGGGCAGAATGAATACATCCTCGACGGGGTAGAATCCAATCAGAGTGCCGGGGTGAAGAAATACAAACAGACTGCCGAGGAGGGATCTGAATACTTCTTCAGCGACCGTACATCACCGGATTACGGCACCTCTTCAGCTCCTGCGGGGGTGGACCCTCTGTGGCAGGACCACCGGGGTGTCTCCCTGTTTGAGTTAAAGGATATACAGACCGAAATAAAGGAACACCAGACTCCGGCTCCCTTTGGAGTGATCGGGGAGGTGCTCGAAGACCTGATTGATATTGTGGGCACTGCGGTGGCATATCTGGGAAAACTGATTACGGCCCTCGGCCCCGATGCGGAATTTGATGTACTGCGCAATACCAAAGGTTACTTTACCTCCGAAGTGGAGATTCCGGTGCGCTCTCTGAGTCAGGTCCTGCCACAGTACGGTCTTCAGGGAAAGAACTCTTCTGCGGCACAGCCCCTTACATTCAGCGCCAAAGCAGCGGTACAAGCAAACAACTGGAACGCCGCAAGTCGCAAACATGCAACCAGGGAGAGCAAAGGGCTTGTGGTAACCTCCATTCTATCTCCCATATCGCACCCGGTTAACAAAGTTATCAAGGGAATTAACGACCTGGTAGATTATATACCCCTTATCCATGTTGAACTGCCCGGGGCTCCGGAATTCGGCTATGTAAAGGATGATCTCATCCCATTTGAACACCTGGAGGATAATAAAAAGAAACTCAAGTCCAAGGGCGGGCTGTATTCCTATGAGTAAAGTGAGCGCCTGCACTACATCTGCTTATTCATGTCGTTCCGATCTCCAAGGGCGTATCGCGAGCTTGGCACTGGCATTCACATTCTGCATGTTGCTCTCAGCAAATCTCCACGCTGCGCCGGATTTTCCCGCGCCGGACTGGCTCGAGCGCACTGCCATTGCGGAGAAGATGATTATCCATGGCATCCCTTCGCAGGTGGAATACTTCGAGGCCGAGCGGGATATGGATGAAGTGCTTGAGTTTTACCGCCGCCGCTGGCAGGGAAATTATGCCGGGCACGCCGGCTATCGCGAAGCGCATGTAGAACCATGGCATGTGATCTCCAGGCTGGAGGAGCGCCATCTGCTCACCGTACAGGTGCGGCGCCAGAGTGCTCTGAATGCGGATGGCTACCTTGCGATTGCGGATCTGGATGAAATCGGCACAGAGAAATCGGCGGCGAAGGATATCCCCAAAATGACGGGAACCAAAGTGCTGAACCACAACACCAGCTTTGACCCCGGCAAAAAGGGGGAGGTGATGATGCTCGCAAATAAGTTTTCCGTCTCCGTGAACGGCGAGTTTTATCGCGATTACTACAGCGAAAGAGGCTGGGGAGTACTCCAGGATCAGAAGCTTACTGATGCCAGGGCCATGGCGTTCCGGCGCTTTGGCAGCGAGGTGCACCTGGTGGTAAAGAAGTCTGACATGGGCTCGGTCGTGGTGATCAATAGGGTAACCTCAGATTAAATACTGGAGGCAGTGAACGAATGCGGAAAATACTGCGGCAACTTCAGAAATATTTCCCCTGCCGATCGGGCAAACGGGGGATTCGCTTAACAAATGAAAGCGGACAATCCACCATAGAATATCTGGTGGTGTGTTTAATTCTCCTCGGCGTATTTCTTAAAGGACCGGGCATCTACAACAACAGCGTAGGCTCAGCTATGGAGAATAAATACCACAGCTATGCATTCTCCGTCGCGATATCTGATCCGCCACGGAAGGCATTTGATGATGAAATCCGCAAAGATGCCGCCAAGATTGAACATGTCCTCGAAGTACTCGAAGAGATCGAAGACGAGATAGAACACGCGCATATTCCAGATCCGAGCGATATACATATCCCGAAGGGGATCGAGAAGGTATGGGAGAAGATTACCCATCTGTTTTAATAACTGCACATAACTGCTAACCCGGGGTAAGAGACTGTTATGCCAAAAATTGAACAAAGTGGAGAAAAACGTAAATCCCGCAGATTGCTGGGAATGGCTATATTATTTGCCCTCCTGGCCGGGTTGGGCACACTGGTGCATCTCAAACTTCTGGAGCGACGCCTCGAACATCGTCTTGCCCCGCAGGAGAAGCAAACCGTGCAGGTGGTGGTAGCAGCGCAGCATCTCCAGGTAGGGAGTCCGGTCAATACCGCGACCATGGCAGTACGCAGTGTACCGGCAGAATATGTCAACAGCGATGTGGTTACCGCAGATAAGTTCGATTCGGTTAACGATGCGGTCCTCAATAAAACCCTTGAGCATGGCAAGATGCTCAGCAGCGACTACTTTGATCTGAATATCCCTAAAGACTTTTCCGGCACCATCAAGATGGGAAATCGCGCCGTTACCATTCAGGTGGGGGAGATCAATTCGATCTCCGGCCTCATCCGCCCGGGCAACTTCGTGGATATCTCGGCCAGACTTCATGCCGGCAATATTTCCGGTGAAACCGACGCCGGTGAAGTGATTATGCCGGTGCTGGAGGATGTGCTGGTACTCGCGACCGATCAGAAGAGTGCACGCCCCAACGAAGATGAATTCAAAAACCTCCAGGTCTCCCAGCGGCGCCAGAGCTACGATACCCTTACTCTTGAAGTAACCCCGAAAGAGGCAGCCCTGCTCACCCTCGCAGAATCGCACGGATCCATCGTAGCTACGCTGCGCAATCCGGAAGATACTGCGGGGTTGCGTTATAACCGCATCGGTCTCAGCGATCTGGTGGGGAATGCGGATACCCTGTTGCGCGAGGCACAGACCAAACATGCCAATCAGAGCGTGGCGGGAGTACATACCGATACCGACGGCAATCTGATTACTAAAGGGGGAGTAAAGATCACCGACCCCAATGTGCGCATGAACAAGGACGGCCTGCTCGTAACCAAAGATGGTACCGTCCTTTCCGGGCGCGGTCTGGTAGTGGGCAAGGATGGCAAGATTTACACCAAGGATGGCAAACTTGTGGACACCGCAAGCCTGGTTGCGGGCAAGGACGGTACCTTGGTGGATAAAAACGGTACTGTGGTGGATGGCAACGGCTATACCACTACCAAGGGTGGCTTCCTGGTGGATAAAGACGGTAATGTTTACACCCACGACGGACAGAAGCTCTCCGGAGTTGAAGTGGGCAAAGACGGGCGCGTGCGCACCAAAGATGGCAAGGTGCTTAATGCGGATGATATCAGCGTTGATCCGGACGGCACGGTACGTCTCAATCCTGACAAATCCAGCCCCATCAAACTTGATGCCGATGGCAATCCTGTGAGTGCTGATAGTACCCCGGTGGCGGCTCGGGATCTGGTGGATGTGGACAAGGACGGCGTGGTGCGCACCAAGGATGGCAAGGTGCTTAAGGGGGTGCACGTGGGTGACGACGGCAAACTCTATGACGCCGACGGCAACGAAGTGAGTGCCAAAGATGTTGTCAACGCCACCCAGGGGATGCACATGGATGCCCAGGGGAACCTGGTGGACCAGAATGGTAAGCCGCTACATACCCGCAGTAGGGCCGACAAGGCCATACATGTAGACAAAAACGGGCATCTCATCACCACCGATGACCAGGCGGTCCAGGCAACGGACCTTGTCGATGTGGACAAGGACGGTGTAGTGCGTTCCAAGGATGGCAAGGTGCTTAAGGGGGTGCATGTCGGCGATGACGGCAAACTCTATAACGCTGAGGGTAACGAGATGAGCACGGAAGATGTTGCCCTTGCCGCCAAAGGCCTGCACAAAGACAAAGACGGGAACATCGTTGACGATCAGGGCAATCCTGTCGCGGCGCGCGATCTGGTCGACGTTGGCGCTGATGGAACCGTGCGCACCAAGAACGGTAAAATAATTGCCGTAGCCTATGTGGACAAAAACGGTGTGGTACGCAATGCCGATGGCTCGGTTATGAGTGCTACGGACGCCGCTTTGCAGGACACTGCGGCGCAGTCGACACCCCGGGGCACCCCACTGGCAGGAGTAAAAGGGGAATATGATCCTGCCTTTGCTCAGTCCATTAACTCTGCGGCCCCCTCCTCCAGCGCAGCGCCAGCATCTTCGGATGTGGAATACATCATCGGCGGTGGCAGTGACGGCGTGGCCAAGACCTTTATGATCCATGTCCGCCGTATGAATGACGAAGACAAATAAGTAATGCAGTGTATGTATGTGCTACTGCAACCTAACAACCTTGGGATTAGTAGAATGACAAAAGTGAATCGAGCACTGAAGATACAATGTGCAACCCCGTTTCTACACCGCTTTCTGCCCTTGCTGAGTGTGCTGATTTTCTCACTCATGTTTGCACCTTGCGGCGTGTTGGCTGCAAAGCAGAGCATCGATATGTATGTGGGTGAGGTCAAGGTCCTCGAGATTGACAAAATCGAGCGGGTGGCCATCGGCAATCCCAGTGTGGCAAGCAACAGCATTCTGCCGCAGGGGCAACTGGTGCTTCTCGCTGATGCTGAAGGGGTTACAAGGATGCACATCTGGCTCAAGGATGGCAGCGAACGCGATTTCGAAATCAGTGTGCATCAGAAACGCACCCTGGACAGTTACCAGGAGCTGGTGCATCTGCTTGCAGACATCCCCGGGATCAAAGCCCAGAAGGTGGGTGAAGTCACAGTAGTAAAAGGCACCATCGCCCCGGAGGATAAAAACCACTACAATCGGATAATGGCACGCTACAAAAATGTCCTGGATCTGGTGAAAACCAGCGACACCGCAACGGATATTGCACGTCTGCTTAAAGATATCCCCGGTATTACTGTTGATGAAGTGGGGGGTGCCCCGGTTCTTTCAGGCGAAGTGAGTTCCGAATATGCTCAGGTAATCAAGGTAGTAAAAGAAAAATATCCCAACCTTATGAATCTCACTCGCATCCATGAGGCGGTAGCGGGCAAGATGGTGTACATGAAGGTGCGGATTATGGAGATGAATCGCTCCATTACGGAAAATCTTGGCATCAACTGGAACGTAATGCAGGGGATAGCAGGGCCTTCGTTTGAGTTCGGTATCGAAAGCAATACCACTAATGATGACACCTCCATTCTCAACAACACCCAGCAGGATAGTATTCCCGGATCTCTGGCCGCAGCGGGCAAGAACAGCATTACCAATCCGGTGGGGTATTTCGGTATCGCCACCGGGGTGAGTTCGGTCCTCAATATCTTCGAGGGGACCGGCGATGCCATTGTCCTCGCTGAACCGCGTTTGAGCACACGCTCCGGAGGCTCGGCGGAATTTCTCGCCGGGGGAGAATATCCGGTGCCCACAAGTAACTCCATGGGGGCAACTAATGTCGAGTTCAAGAAATACGGCATCCAACTGAACGTGCAGCCCACGGTTGACGATATGGGGAATATCCTTGCCCACATCGAAACCGAGATCAGCACCATTGACGAAGGCAACTCGGTCAACGGAATTCCTGGCATCAGTACGCGGCGCACCAATACCGATGTGAGCCTGAAGGCGGAGCAGACCCTGGTTATCGCCGGGCTGGTTAAGGACGAAGCACACAAAAATTACAACAAGGTAAAATGGCTCGGCGAAGTCCCGGTACTGGGGCAGTTGTTCAAATCCAAGGATTTCCAGAACAAACAAACTGAGCTGGTGATTTTTATTACCCCGTACATCTACGATGCTGCCTCCGAACTCAATCGTAAAGAGCTGGAGAAAAGCGAAGCAATAGACAAGGAATTCGCGCGGATTATCGAGGGTGAGAGCATCCTAGAATGATGCTTTCGCAGAAAGTACAAGGACAACTATGCTGAATATCCGGGTTAAAGACAGTAAAGGCAACGAACTCGACTGTGTCGAATGCGCCGAGGATCTCTGCACCATCGGGCGCTCGGGCAAGAACTTCCTCCAGCTCAAGGGCTGGCGCATAGCCGGGAGCCACGCACAGCTGGAACGGCGCAGTGATGGCATCTATGTGGTGGACAGATCCGGCGCTATCGGCACCCTGGTAAATGGTGACCCTGTTGAAACGTTTGGCCCCCTCGCGCCTTCAGATATGATCGCCATCGGCAACTACAGTCTGAGTGTGGAAGATCCTGAAGCTCTATCTTCAGCAAGTGCGCAAACACCCGTTGATATGGGGGATGAATCCCTCTCCACTAAACCCATGCCCCAACCACAGGCGGATGTATCCGCACCACAGCAAAGCGAAGATACTTTTGAACCTGTTACACCAGCAATACCCCGGCACGATCAGACAGACAAAACTCAGCATAAACCTGCTGCGCAGGATGAACCTTCAGCTACAGATGCGCGTTTTGTGTGGCACAAGCGCATCCATGCCAGACTCATGGAGGCCATGGATATCCGACGTACCGATGTGGAATCCCTGGATGATACACAGCTCACCGAGTTAGTACAGGGGCTGATTCAGGGGATTATCGAAGAGATGGACGCAGAACTACCCGCCCATCTCCAACGCGAACGCCTGGCTAAAGAGGTCCTCGATGAAGCTGTAGGTCTCGGCCCCCTGGAGGATTTTCTCGCAGATGATTCCATCACCGAGATCATGGTGAATCAGTATGACAAAATATACTACGAAGCGGGTGGCAAACTGCACAATTCGGATGTCACTTTCAGCAGCAATGCTGCGGTGCTAGCAGTTATCGAACGCATTGTCTCCCCCCTGGGGCGGCGCATCGACGAAAGCTCCCCCATGGTGGACGCGCGGCTTAAAGATGGCTCCAGGGTTAACGCTATTATACCGCCTCTGGCTATAAAAGGGCCATGCCTGACCATCCGCAAATTTTCCCAGAAAAATCTTAGCGTTGATGATCTGTATCGCTACGGTTCCATCTCCCCGGGAGTGGTGCAATTTCTGCAGAATGCGGTAAAAAATCGTAAAAATATCATCATTTCCGGTGGTACGGGGAGCGGGAAAACCACCTTCCTCAATCTGCTCGCGAGTTTTGTCCCCCACGATGAACGCATTGTCACAGTAGAGGATTCCGCCGAACTGCGCCTCGAACAACCCCATGTCGTGTCACTCGAGGCACGCCCGGCGAATATGGAGGGTAAAGGCGCGGTTGCGATCCGCGATCTGGTTAAAAACTGCCTGCGCATGCGCCCGGATCGTATTGTGGTGGGAGAGTGTCGCGGCGGGGAAGCGCTGGATATGCTTCAGGCCATGAATACCGGGCATGATGGCTCCCTCACCACGGTGCATGCCAACAGTCCGCGCGATGTTATCTCACGCCTGGAGGTTATGGTGATGATGGCGGGGACGGAACTGCCGGACAAGGCGATTCTGGAACAGATCTCCTCGGCGGTGGATATAATTGTACAGCAGTCACGCTTTTCCGACGGAAGTCGCAAAATAACCCATGTCACCGAGGTGACCGGGATGGAGAGCGGCGTGGTGCAGATGCAGAATCTGTTTACCTTCAAGCAAAGCGGACTCGACGCCAACGGCAAGGTTCTCGGCACACTGAAACCCACCGGGCGGGTGCCCGAATTTTACGAAGATCTGCGCCAGCGCGGATTGCAGGTTGATATGAGCATCTTTGAGCAGGATTACGATGTTTGATCTGATTATTGCCATACTGTCGGCGATGGCGGCAGGGATACTTGCATGGCTGTTTTTTCAGTCCATGTACGACAAGCTCGCCTACTACCGCGATGTGGTGGAAGATATAACCACGAGCAAATTCTCCGAACTGTTTCTGTTTGTGGATGTGTCGCGCTATTTTTATTTCTACCTCTTAGTGATCACCATCACGCCACTGGTAGTGCTGGAGCTGTCGCGTGATTTGATCCTTGCGCTGGTTACATTTGTGGTATTGCTCCTCTCGCCTTTTATCATTCTTAAAGTTATGATCAGGAGACGCATGCAGAAGTTTGAACGTCAGCTGCCCGATGCACTCCTCATGCTTTCCGGTTCATTACGTGCGGGTTCAAGTGTCGCCATTGCCCTGGATAGTTTGATCAAGGAGAGTCCCGCTCCCTTAAGTCAGGAGTTCAGCCTCATGGTGCGCGAACAGAAACTCGGCCAGAACCTGGAAACCACAGTGAAAAATATGGAACGGCGCATCCCTCTCGAAGCCCTCTCCATGTCTTTGAGCGCGATCCTGATCTCGCGTGAAGTGGGGGGCGATCTGGCTCAGACCCTCGAATCACTCGCGGATACCCTGCGGCGCAAACTCACCATGGAGGGTAAAATCCAGAGTCTCACGGCCCAGGGTAAGTTGCAGGGGGTAGTGATGAGTGCTCTGCCATTGCTCCTGATGCTGGTGCTCCTCAAACTTGAACCCCAGGCTATGGGAATGATGTTCACCACTAAAATCGGCTGGGCAGTGCTGTTTCTGATTCTGTGCATGCAGACTCTGGGGTTTATTGCGATCCGCAAGATCACCCGCATCGATGTGTAGTAGAAATTATGACCCGAAATAGATGAATGAGTTGGCAGTGCCAACTCTTATACAATCGTGAGGAATTGTTACTACGGTGGAAAGGCAGGCGGATATGTTTATTATTGATAGCCTGGATCTGATTATCAGCTTCAGTGTCACGGCTTCCATTCTATGTCTCGTGTTGCTGCTGGCGCAGGTATCCCGACAGATTCCTCCCGACGAGCGCGAGTTCATGGATCCGCTCCCCTCAATGCTTGAATTTATCTGGCCCCTGGTGCGGATTGTGGCGTACTACGGGTGCTCTCTTCTGCCCTACGCTTACGTCAGGAATGTGGAAAAACGCCTGCGCCGCAACGGCATGGGCTACATGATGCTGGCGGAGGAGTTTCTTGCGCTGCGCGTGGTAGCAGCCTTTTTTGTCCTCACTCTGGGATACATGCTGCTTGAACTCCTGGGAGAGTGGAACAATGTCCTGTTTCTGGTGCTTCCCCTGGTGGGATTTTTCTATCCCGACATCTGGATGCGCGATATCCGCAAAAAACAGGTGGATGCCATCCTGCGCACCCTGCCCACCTATCTGGATTTTATCTGTATGGCGGTGCATGCAGGGCTGAACTTTTCCGGTGCTATCGAGCAGGCGCGCAAAAAAGCTCCGGCGGGGCCGCTCGTGATTGAGTTCGGCGTGGTACTGCGCGATCTGCGCGCTGGCATCCCGCGTTCCAAAGCACTGGTGCGCATGGCGGAGCGTCTCGAAATCCACGAAGTTACCAGTTTTGTGAATGCGGTGGTGCATGCGGAAAAGATGGGTTCTACCCTTGCCGGAGTCCTCCAGATACAGGCGGAACAGCGCCGCAACGAGCGCTTTCAGCGTGCGGAGAAAAAAGCCATGGAAGCCCCGGTAAAGCTGGTGGGACCACTGGTGCTGTTTATTTTCCCCACCACCTTCATGGTGCTGGCGTTCCCCATCATCATGAAATTCATGCAGCAGGGATTATTTTGAAATACGGATCTCTGCACGAAATAACCTCTCAAGCCCGCACCGGCAGAATCGTAGTGCCCCAGGTTAAACAGACCACGCGCATGCTGGAGCGGATGCGCGGCCTGCTCGGACGTCCCCCTCTAGAACCCGGAGAGGGGCTCCTGATTCGCCCGTGCAACTCGGTGCATACACTTTGTATGCGCTATCCCATTGATGTTATATTTCTTGATCGTACTAATACAGTGCTCAAACTTGTGCCGGCACTGCGTCCTTTTCGTCTGAGTCTGGGGCTGGGTTCTGTTGCGGTGCTGGAGCTCGGAACGCATGAAGCACAACGCTGTGGCATTGAGGTTGGAATGCGCCTTGGCTGGGAGGATATATGCAAGGCAGGCTGATAGTGATAGCGATACTAATGGGCATGGGTATAACTTTAGGTGGATGCGCACGTCCGGATCTGGAAGACAAGCGCCGTGAGGCCTATCGCCTGTATCAGGATAAAGAATACGCCGCCGCGGCGCAGGAATTTGAAGTCTTGGTGGAACATATACCTCGCGATGCCGAGCTCTGGTTTCGCCTTGGCAATGCTTACACCCGCAGCATGCAACCCAAGCGCTCCATAAGCGCATATGAAAATGCGATCCTGCGCGATCCGCGTCTCACGCGCGCATGGTACAATAAGGGGGTCGTGCATCTGCAGCAGGGTCTCAAGACCTTTGTGGATATGCACGAATACGTGGACTCAGCGGATCCGGTAGCGCGCCAGGGAGAACTCAAGCGTGATCAGCTCCTCGAACTTCTCTCTCCCTCGAACGCTGTGGATTGATATGCATGCGTGCTTCGGATATAAAAACCTTTTCCTAAAGGGGAAAAAGATCCTGCGCTCTTCCTCTGGCCAGGGGATGGTGGAGATGCTCGTGGTGCTGCCGGTGATGCTTCTCCTGATTCTCGCCACCATTCAGGTCGCTCTGATCTATCACGCCAAGATTACCCTCAACTACGCCGCCTACGAAGCGGTGCGTGCCGGCACCCTCAACTGCGACAAGCAGTATCAGCAGGGCTACAACGGTGCCCTCTCCGAAGCCGGGCAGTATGCCGCAGTCCAGGAAGGACTTGCGCGTGGGCTCGCCCCCCTCTACAGCTATTTTGAGCCCGATTCGAGTAAGCACGCCGATATGCACGATCCGGCTCACAGTCAGGTGGAGGCGTTTCAGCAAGGACGCGCGCATGTATATGCAGATATGAAATCCAACCTTGACCTGGTTCGTATTGAACGCCTGAGTCCGAGCGAGAAAACCTTCAGCGATTTTGCTATCGATGGGGTTATCCCCAACGACAATCTCATGTATCGCTCCAGCAGCAGTGGACGCGAATCCAAAGCCTCCATCCAGAACGCCAACATCCTCCATATTCGCGTAACCTACTGGTATCCGCTGTATGTCCCCATGGTCAACAAGCTGATGTTCAATACCTTCATCTGCGGACGCGGTCCCGGTGGCGATCTTTTTTCCCGTTGGGCATCACATCCGGCGTGTCGCGCCGACACTCCCCGCATTCCCATCACCGCAACCGCAGCGATGCGCATGCAGGTTCCGGGCGAGAACAGCACCGGGTGGTACACGCAATAACGCAACATTTATGCACGCGGATACAGCGGGGGCAGAGCTTCCCCATCTTTCCCCCTTACATCCCCCTTGCGCACCTTTCCACTTTTCCCCGGGGAACAAGTGTATATCGCTGCAGCGAGCTCCTCGCCATTCCAGCGCTCAGGATTTGCAGAGTAGAGGGCATCATCCAGTTGTCGGAGCGCTTTCTGATGCTGCATGCCCCCTTCGTTGCAAAGAGAATCAAGGGGGGTCGGACTCGTAGGATATTGTATAGCCGCCCACTGGTGTAACAGATGGCGTGCGCTTTCGGCATCATGGTGCTGCGCCGCTTTAAGAAGATCCTCTTCGATACTGCTCCTTTTTTTCGCTCCGTTTGTGGCAAAGGCCGTCTCGGATTTACTCATTCTCAGGCTTTTCAAGCGCTTACGCGTGCGCCACCACATGACAAAGGTCACCAGCCATCCCAGAGCGCACAGGCCTGCCATCCCCACCCACACATGATCCCGCGTTGATGGTGAAGGAGAATGGGCGGTGACAGACGTCGCAGCCGGGCGCGGCACTTTATCGTCTGCTCCCTTTTTCAAGGCTTCAGGCGCGTTTGGGGAGTATGCTAGAGGCTTATTGTTTCCATCCGGCTTTCCAGCTGGAGGCGTTGTGGCAGGGGGGGCCTCCTGCGATGCACGTTCTGCCGGGAGGACCTTCACTTCCCGAGGCTCAATACGCGCTGTACTCCAGCGCTGGGCGCGCAGATCCCACCAGTGGAGGGTGATACCGGGAAGGGTGAAGGCTCCCGCCTCGCGCGGCACAATCGCCGCACTCTGACGCAGTCGGGCGCTGATCAAGTTATCCTCTTCCTGGAGATTTTCGCGCTCTGCCTGATCCGGATAGAGCTTGAACTCCGAGGGAACCTCAAGGGGCAGTTCCGACAGCTGCTGCGCGCTGGTCCCCTGGGCATCTACACTGATAGTACGGGTAGCCGGTTCCCCCACGCGCAATTGGGGCGGATTCTCCTCCCAGCTGTCATGCAATTTCAGCTCCTGCGCCGGAAGCCAGGGGTGTTGGGTATGCGCTGGAGGCTCCACCTCGATCTGCGCTGCGGCGGTGCGCTGCAGCATCCGTTGAGAGCGGGTGCCAAAAGGCTCAAACAGACTCCCCCGTCTTCCTCTCTGGCTCCCAGCGCGCCTGTCTTCAATCTGCGCTTCCATACTCACAGGCGGAATATGCAGGGTGCCACTCTGGGCAGGGATGATGGCGTAGGTCCGTTCAATGACATCGTAGCGCCATCCACCCCGATAGGTCTCGCGGCGCTTATCCTCGCCAAGCCTGATCACTTCTGCGTCAACCCCCTGGGGCTCAGGGGCTTCAAGGAACGCCTGTTGCAACGGAGTACGGAACAGCAGACGCACCGTATAGAGTATCTGCTGCCCCACATAGACCTGCTGCGGCACTGAGCCATGTTCCAGAATCACCTCTGCATCATCGGGGGTGGCCGGGGCATCGCTGACTTCAATTACCACAGGTTCGGAACAGCTGGAGGCGGCACACAGTTCGGGCAGGGTGAGTTCGCCGCTGTGTCTGGGTAGGAGGCGCAGGCTCCAGGTGTTGATCTTGCTCATAGAACCATTGATAATATTCACTTGGGAACCGCGCGCACGCGCCACAATCTCGAAATTGCGCTCCAGCGGAGTTAGATCCAGACTATCGGGGTCGCCCTCCTCAAGGATGATTTCAACCCGGAGGGACTCATTGATACCGATGGCATTGCGCGCCGGCTGAACCTGGAGCTGAGCCCAAACCTCAGAGGGGGTTAACAATCCTGCCAGAAGCAATATCATCAGCATATATTTTATACTGTTCACTCCTACCATCGTTTTTCTCCTGCTCGATTTTGCCCATCTGAATCCTGATGTTGATACTGATACAAAAATTTGCGCCGCAGCAACCCTCCAGGATCGTCTGGAACCCGGCGCAACAAACGCTCCGTGCGCTCCTGCTCCGCTGAAAGGGGCTGCCCAGGGGCAGGCTCTGCTGCGGATGCGACCTGCTGCTCCTGCTGCTCCTGCTGCTCCTGCTGCTCCTGCTGCTCCTGCTGCTCTTGCTGCTCTTGCTGCTCTTGCTGCTCTTGCTGCTCTTGCTGCTCTTGCTGCTCTTGCTGCTCTTGCTGCTCTTGCTGCTCTTGCTGCTCTTGCTGCTCTTGCTGCTCTTGCTGCTCTTGCTGGTCTTGCTGGTCTTGCTGGTCTTGCTGGTCTTGCTGGTTCTGCTGGTTCTGCTGGTTGTTCAGAAGTTCCTCCACTATGTCGCGGTTTCTTCTGGCATCCTTCATCTGTGGTTGGAGTCCGAGGGCTTTATCGTATGCTTCCAGCGCCTCTTCCAATTTTCCCATCCGTGCCAGGGTGTTCCCGCTGTTGTACCAGTCATCTGCAGTATTGGCGGGTTGCCACGCCTCAAGGGCTTCGGCGTATTTTCCCTGGCGGTATAGGGCGCTCGCACGCCAGCGTTTATCCTGAAAGGTCTTTCCGGCAGCTTCAAAATCCTGTGCAGAAAAATGTTGTGCTCCTCGTTGATCCGCGTTGCGCCACAGGGCGTCCCAGCCTGCAGCGCTGTCATTAGCAGCATGCAGACCTTGAGGTAATATAAGGAGGAGCGGGAGACACAGGAGCCAGCCGCGCCGGAAGATGAGGACTACCAATAATGCCAGAGGCCACAGTAGCCATACCCCGGCATCATGCCACACCTGTCCCATGGGGCTGGATTGGTGCGCGTCCGGATTGTCCTCGGCTTTTCCTTTTGGCAGAAGTGCCTCAAAACCGGAATCCTCCAGTTTCAGATGCTGATAAGCTCCGCCGCCAGCTGCGGCAAGCCGCTTCAACCCCTCCTTATCCAACGCGGGCAGCACGATATTTCCCGCATCATCCTTTACAAATCCGCCACCGGGGCGGGGCACCGGCGCGCCCTCCTCGGTACCCACACCAAGGACACTCAACCGATATCCCTGCTTACGCACCTCGTGTGCGGCATGTGCAGAACCTGCGGGTTCGTCTTCATCCGTTATCAACAACAACGTACCGCGATCCTGCCCCGCCTGTTGCAGCAACTCCACCCCCTTCTGCAGCGCGAGTGCCGGATTGCTTCCGGGTACGGGCATAATACCGGGGTCAAGACTCTCCAGCTGTGCGGCAATGGTGCGGGTATCGTCGGTAAGCGGGGTTACGCTATAAGGTTGCGCTGCAAAAACCACCAGCGCGGTGTAGCCCTCGTGGCGCTGCTGAAGCAGATCGGCAATCTTCAGGCGAGCCTGCGCCAGGCGGCTCGGCTTTACATCGGTGGCATACATGGAAGGGGAGAGATCGAGGACTATCACCACTGCGGAAGTGCGGGTAAAAAGGGGCTGTTCCACCCGCTCCCAGGCTGGGCCGGCGAGGGCAAGGCTGAACAGCGCCAGCGCCATAAGCAGCGTACTCAGACCCAGGCGGCTGCGCTTTGCGCCGGAACCGACGAGGATATGCGGCAACAGGTGCGGATCGCACACCTCCTCCCATCCCCTGGAAGAACGGGCATTACGGTGACGCCCCCACAGCACCAACAGAACGAGGAGAGGAAAAACCACAAGCCACAGCGGGCGTAAAAAGTGGAAGTCTGTGATGCTGGTTTCAGCTCCCATGTTGACCTCCATTTCTATCTGATCCTCTGCGTTGACCTCCGCCGCCCAGGTAAACAGACAGCAAAAGCAGAGTGAGAAGTACCAGAGCTCCTCCTAAGGGCCAGGGATAGAGTTCGGTGAACGGGCGATAGTAGCGTGCATCGCTGTCCACCGGTTCGAGCTCGTCTATGCGGGCATAGATCTCATGCAGCTCGGCCGTATCATGCGCACGGAAATAACTACCTCCGGTGGTTTCGGCAATATGGCGCAGGGCTTTTTCATCCAGGTCTGCGGAGGGATTGACGGTACGGGAAAATAGCAGACCTCCGACCTCCATGCGTTCGGAGCCAATGCCGATGGTGTGGATGCGTATACCTTCCTGTGCTGCGAGTTCAGCCCCCTGTTCGGGACCGAGAGCTCCGCTGTTGTTGATTCCGTCAGTAAGGAGGATCATCACTGCGCTCTGACGCGCAGCAGCATGTGCGCGCAGACGCTTCACTCCCAGACCGATGGCATCACCGATGGCGGTGCGCTCCCCGGCAAGCCCCACAACAGCCTCATTGAGGAACTGACGCACGGTTTTGTGATCAAAGGTGAGAGGAGCCTGAACATAGGGTTTGTCGCCAAACAGAATCAGACCGATGCGGTCTCCCTGGCGCCTGGCAATGAAGTCGTTAGCCACTACTTTCAGAGCGGTAAGGCGCTCAACCTGCTGTCCCCGGAAAGTGAAGTCCGGGGTATCCATGCTTCCGGAGAGATCGACACACAAGAGCAGATCGCGCCCCGCCATAGGTAATTTAATCGGCTCACCGAGCCACTGCGGCCGCACGCACGCAAGCACCAGCATGATCCAGACCAATCCCAGCATCAGTACACGCGCACGAGACTTTTTCATGTCCCCAGCCCGGGTCGGGAGGATGGCAAACGGCGCCAGGCGTGGAACCCACAGCGCCGCCCCATTATGCTCACGCTGCGGAGGGAAAAAACGGTACACCAGCAGGGGCAATACCAGCAGCACTCCGGCCCACGGCCACGCAAAGGTCAACATGACTCCCCCTCCGGCTTTTTATGCAACGGCAGGCCTAACGATTCTTTTGACTTCAGCGCCGGCAGGTTCTTGATCCAACACCGCGCCAGTTCCACCAGCGTGCGGGTATCCACTTCGGACTTCAGCGCGGGGCGATAGGGGGCATCAGCAAGACACTGCCCCTCTCCGGCGCTGAAAGGATGCGCTTCAGCCTTTGCATTAAGGGTGCGATCGAGAAATTCGAGCCATGCCCTCCCTGCAAGACCTGCGGAGTCGGGATAGTAGAGGATGGCAACTCGGCGCAAGAGCACAGAAAGCTCGCGCACCAGGGTTTCGGGTTCGGTGATAAATTGCTCCTCGAGACGCTCAAGATGGTGCAGGGCGACGCGCTGATAGTGGCTCTGCCGCCGTTTCCGCCGCCAGAGCCACACCAGCACCAGTGCCATGCACATTACTACGCCCAGGCCCCACCACCCCGGCGCGAGGGGCCACCAGCTCACGTGATCGGGAATGTGAATGTCGTGCAGTTTTGCGAGGGGATCTGCACCCTGGTTCTGTAGCATCAGCGCCTCCGCGGTTCCAAAGGACGGATTTGATCGACACAGGCTGCGAGGGGATCAATAGTGGAGCAGGGAACATACGCAGCCCCGCGACTTCTGCAGAACTGTTTCAGTTGCTCGCAGTGAGCAGCGAACCCTTGCGCATAGGTGGTGCGCACCCGTGCATCGAGGTGCAGCTGCATATGCCCGTATCCGTCGCTTAGGGGGTATACACCTCCTGGGGGTAAATCCGCTTCAAAAGGGTCGTAACAGTGCACCAGACACAAATCGCAGTGGCGCGTCAGGAGAGCAATCTGTTTTTCCACCTTCTGGTTCCACTGGTTGAAGTCACTTACAAGGGCAATAAAGCTTCCGGGGCGCACCACGCGCTGCATCTGCTCCAGCATCTGTTCCAGGCGCTGGTGAGGTTCAAAAGGCTGATGGATATCGCGCTCCCACACCGGGTCAGATACCATCTCACGCAGAACCCGCAGTACCGCGTTCTTACCCAGTTGCGGACGCAACCCGAGGGTGCGCTCTTCGGAAAACACAAACGCCCCAAAACGATCGTTGCGCTGGAGCGCCTGCCACCCGAGGAGCGCGGTGAGACGCGAAGCCTGCACCGCTTTGAAGCAGCCGCGCGTAGCAAAAAACATCGGCCGTCTATAGTCCAGCGCTACCAGAACCGGACGCTCGCGCTCTTCATCAAATACCTTGGTATGCGCCCTGCCGGTACGCGCAGTGACACGCCAATCAATAAGACGCACATCATCGCCGGGCTGATAGCCGCGCACCTCTGCAAAGATGATCCCCCGCCCCTTGACGCGAGAGTGATACGCTCCCTCTCCGTGGGCACGGCTGGCACTGCTGTGGCGCTTTACCTGTACCAATTCCTGCCGCCGTGCAATGAGGTCGGGCAGATCTATACGTATTGAGCTGGGGATCGGACTGGTGTCACTTGTATCCGGCATGCTTCAGACTCCTAAGGCAGGGGCACCCGCGCGAGGAGTTCCCGAATGAGGTGATCGCAGCTTATCCCCTGCGCCTGCGCTTCGTAGGTAAGGAGAATCCGGTGGCGCAGGACGTCGTAGGCCAGACTCTGAATATCCTCGGGGGTTACATAGTCGCGCCCGCTGAGCCACGCACGTGAACGTGCACAACGATCGAGCGCAATGGTCGCACGCGGACTCGCGCCATACTGAATCCAGCCGGCGATATCCTCCCCATACGCCAGGGGTTCGCGCGTCGCCATAATCAGCTGGACTAAGTACTCCTCCAGATTGGGCGCGAGATAGAGCCCCAGCACCTCGCGCCGCGCCCCCAAGAGTTCCACACGGCTTATTTCATCCCGAGGTGTTTCTGTGGCTACTGAGGACGTGTCACTCTGCGCTTCCACGCGCGCCAACTGGAGAATCTTGCGCTCCGCTTCCAGCGCCGGGTAGCCAATAGTTACATGGAGGAGAAACCGATCGAGTTGTGCTTCGGGGAGAGGATAGGTGCCCTCCTGCTCGATGGGGTTCTGGGTCGCCATTACCAGAAAGGGTTCACTCATGGGATAGGTGGTATGCCCGATGGTTATCTGGCGTTCCGCCATCGCCTCAAGCAGGGCGGACTGAACCTTGGCCGGAGCGCGGTTAACCTCATCCGCAAGGATCAGATTGTTGAATAACGGCCCCTGGTGAAAGGCAAAGCTCCCATCCTGGGGACGATACACCTCAGTACCGGTGAGATCTGCAGGGAGCAGGTCCGGGGTGAACTGAATGCGATGAAAGTCCCCCTGAATATATTCTGCCAGGAGGCGGATAGCGCGGGTTTTGGCGAGTCCCGGCGCCCCTTCCACCAACATATGTCCATCCGCAAGCAGAGCAATGAGCAGACGCTCGATCAGCTTCGGCTGTCCGATGATGCGCTCTCCCAAAGTCTCGCCTAGCAGTCTGTCGGACTGGAGCCACCAGCGAATTAAATTAATTCGCGCACGGGTGGCATCTCATGACAAATGTTATTCACTGATCTTCTATTGGGGTCAATTGTAGCTTTTACTCAATCATCATATGAGTGAAATGGGCTGTACACCCCTTGAAGGGGCTACCCCGCCAGCTTATGCAGTCGTTTAAGGTTCCATGCCATACAGACAAGGTTCCATTCTCCACGCACTGATTCCAATGTGCGCAGTAGGAAATGGCGAAATCCCATTACGGCTTTAATAATGCCAAACACCGGTTCAATCGTGCATTTGCGTCTGGCATATAATGCTTTGCCTTCGTCGGTTTTTAGGCGGTGTTTCATAGTTTCCACCACATCGGCGTCTGGAGGCAGTGGAGGTGGTTCACTAAAGAGATCTTTGAGCTTTTTGTTGTGTTTGTCGCGATGGGCACTTATGTAGGGAGTAATTTGCTGTTCTTCGCAGTATTTGACATTGGCTTCGCTGAAATATCCTGCATCAGCGAGCAAGCTGTCTATGCTGCCTAATTCTGGGGGCAGATTTTTCAGGCATTCAAGGGCTGGGGCTATCTCGTTTTTGTCGTTGGTATTTTGAGTTAAGTGTTGCGCTACAATCAGCAGTGATTCGATCTCTACACTGGCCTGGGCGTTATAGCATTGCTCAAAGCCACCTCCTGAAATGGGCATAATCCGCGATTGAGCGTCGGTTAAATTTACCTGGTCTTTATCGCGTGGTCCTGGCTCTGGTGCTTTAGGTTTCTTACCCTTTGTTTTTTGGCCTGTTTTCTGCTCTTTGGTTTTGCGTTCTGAGATTTTTTTCTCGTATTCTTCTTGCTCTTGAGCATACCGCTGCTCAGCTCGACGTTCAATTTCTGCCTTGGCCTGAGCAATGGCTTCGAGGCGTTCATTGCGCAGTTCCAGCTCAGAGGGAATGTCTATACCATCAGGGCGTTCACTGTTGTCGGCTTCTTCAGCCTGGCGCAATAAATAAGCAACTTCTTCTTTTAGCTGGGATTCAAGCTGGTTTGCGTATTTCCAACTTAAAGCCTGATGCTTGGAGGCATTGGCTTTAACTTTGGTACCGTCAAGGCTGACTTTGCCCAGTTTCAAGCACCCCATTTGCTGGGCTATTTGGAGTATCTGGACAAACAGCGGACTCAGCTGAGGTAAAAAGCGTTTTCTGAAGGTAGCAATGGTATCGTGGTCAGGATGGTCGTTGGCGCAGATATATCGGAATGCTATTGATTCATAGGTTGCCTGCTCTAACTTGCGGCTGGAGAATACGCCGGTAGCGTAGCCATAAAACAATAGAGCCAAGAGCATCTCGGGATGATGAGCTCTGGAGCCTCGACCGGCATATGATGATTCTATTTCGATCAGATCGAGTTGATCAACTATCTCTACAATAAAACGAGCCAAATGCCCTTGGGGCAGCCATTCATCAACGGATGGCGGTAGTAGATACATGGTTTCGCGATCAACTTCACGGAACTTGTAAGCCATATTTAATGCACCTTTGTTCGGGGTTGATTTTCCCCGGTAGTGTAACATTTTTTGCTCGTAAAGTCCGACAGACTGCTAGCGTAACAAAACGCTTCTGTAACGATTCCATTCCCGATTTCCCTCTGTGGTTTGTGCGTTTAAAGAGTATCAGCGTCTAATACCGTAGAAAGAGTAATGACTGCGGCAGGTAAAATCAAGGGAGACAGAACAGAACTGTGCGGAAGCACAGTGTTTTTTATCTATCTACACAGAACATAAAAGCTGTATTCCGCGCGGTCTTTTCCGCTTCTTCCTTCTGGTTTAGATGCACCCCCCTCTTGACCCCATCACCTGCGGGTGCGAATATACCTGCATCAAACACTTTGGGTAACTATTCACCGCCCATGTGAAAAGAGCCGTGATCCCCGGTCTTAGGAAAGCCCACGCTCCCACCGGGAACCATAGCTCTATCACCTGATGGCTATTTCAAATGAAGCTGAACAGTTACCCGATATTTAAGGAGAAACCCTGTATATGGCGGAACAACAGGAGATGCACACCGATTTGCAGCATCTGCAGACCATTCTGGACAGCGTATCCGACGGGGTTTTTACCGTGGATAACGATATGTGTATCACCCTGTTCAACCGCGGGGCGGAAAATATCACCGGCTTCTCGCGTGCACAAGCGCTGGGGCAGCCGTGCTGTGAGATTTTCCGCACCAATGCGTGTTTCGACAACTGCCCCTTGCGCCACGCCATTGCCAACGGTAAAAATATCAACAATCGTGAAGTTACCATTCTGGATCGCGACAATCGCGAAATTCCCATCTCTGTCAATGCCGCGGTCCTTCTCAACCTCGAAGGGGAAGCGATTGGTGGGGTTGAGACCTTCCGCGACCTGTCCCAACTGCGTGCCCTAAGCGGGGAGATCCGTAAGAAATTCAGCTTTCAGGATATGATCAGCCGCAACCATAAGATGCAGCAGCTATTCGATATCATCCCCGATGTGGCAGAAAGTGACGTTACCGTCCTGCTCCAGGGGGAAAGCGGTACCGGCAAAGAACTCTTTGCGCGCGCCCTGCACAATCTTAGTGCACGCAAGGATGATCCCATGGTGGTGATAAACTGTGGGGCTTTGCCGGAGCAACTGCTGGAAGCGGAAATTTTCGGGGTACGCAAGGGGGCATATACCGGAGCAACCATGGATCGGCAAGGGCGTCTCGCAACTGCAGAGGGTGGAACCCTGTTCCTGGACGAGATCGGCGATCTGCCTCTATCCCTGCAGGTCAAACTGTTGCGCGTCATGGAAAATCGTGAGTATCAGCCCCTGGGGAGTGATAATACCAGGGTGGCCAATGTGCGCTTTATCACTGCAACCCATCACGATCTCTCCGAACTGGTTGAGCAAAAGCGCTTCCGGCGCGATCTATTCTACCGTCTGAATATTGTCACCCTGAAAATCCCCCCCCTGAATGAACGCCAGGAGGATATCCCGCTCCTCCTCGATATCAGTCTGGAACGCTTTTGCAACAAGCACGGCAAGAAGATCCATGCCTTCAGTCCTGAGGCGATGGAGCTACTTCTCAACCATCAATACACCGGCAATATACGCGAGTTGATTAACATCGTGGAACGCGCCGTGATACTATGCCGCGGCGCGCAGATAGAATCCAACCATCTGCCCCTGAATGCTGAAATTCCGCAGACGCATAAACCTTCCACTCCGGTAAGCGGTGCAGAGCTCAAGCAGCTCCTGCAGCGGTTTGGGGGCAAAAGATCCGAGGTCGCTGCCCATCTTGGGATTGACCGCACTACCCTGTGGCGTTGGTTGAAGAAACACCATATCGATTGATGTAATGTTGCAGCGTTGCATGCACCGTTGCAACGACGGTTGCAACGGTGCAAACTCCCACTAGACGGCCGCATACTAAAACAGTTCATGTTTTATGTTGCATGTGCAACAAAGAAAGATTAAGCCATATCTGTACGCCCACCTCCTAAGTGCCTGTATTTTCAGACCTAGCGTAAAGAAACTCCTCTTGGCACACCCCATGCAGTATCTGCAGGATATGAATTCAAGTTCAGTCCACATAGCCATCCCCTGCTACGAAGGTCGGGTGTTCCCGCGCTTTGACGGTGCGAACACCTTTTGCTTTTTTGAAGTAGATCGGAACAGTGGTGACCACACGATGAAAGAGCAAGAGGCCTGCCCTCAAGGCAAAGAGGTATGTGACTGGCTCGCACAACATCAAGTGGAAGGGGTGATCTGCTCCGGCATTCAGCGCGAGTATCAACTTAAATTGGATCGCGTTGGTATCTGGTTTTGCTGGGGCATTTCCGGTCCTATTGCCCAGGCGATCAAACAATGGGCGCAACATCAGCCCCCGCAGGCACTGACAGCGCAGGGCTGAAACGCCAGGTTTAAGTATTATTTTGCTATGTAATTACCGCCGCCCAGCTGCGGCGGGTCTGTTATGGAGGAGTTTGGCACAGCTGTTTTATTGAAATGTGATGTGATGGATACGGCAGGGCTGCAATGCTTTTTTATGTGATGTAGATGTTATCCGCCCTGCCGCTAATCTTACCCTGAGAGCTGTGCTATCCACATCTGTTTGTATTTATTGTTATTGTCATGTATCATCTTCATGCCCGCTATACATATGTTATAGCGGGTTTTTTTTGCTGTTTTTGTGCATACCTCGTTTCAAACTTCTCCCATCAGGAGGTCTGAATAATGTTCAACACCCTCGATATTCTACGCCAGCGTCGCAGTATTCGCCAGTTTTCGCCTGAGCCTTTGAGCGACGATCAGATTGACCAACTAAAGGAGATCGCCCTGCGCTCCCCCTCTTCGCGCTCCCTCATGCCGTGGCAGTTTATCTTTGTTAGCGACAAAGAGAAGCTCCGCGCCCTGGGACACACCAAACCACATGGCTCCGCGTTTCTGGAACAATGCGCCCTTGCTGTGGTTATCTGCGCCGACCCGCAACGCTGCGATGTATGGATAGAGGACTGCTCTGTGGTTGCAACCCTGCTTCATCTCGGCGCAGCCGACATGGGACTGGGAAGTTGCTGGGTTCAGGTGCGTATGCGCCCACATGATGACAACAGTGATGCTGAATCCTACGTGCGCTCAGAGTTGAATATCCCCGAGCAGATGCGTGTGGATATGATCGTGGGGATCGGGCACCCGGCAGAGGAAAAAGCGGGGCATCCGCAAGCAGAACTACCTGCGGAACGCATCCACCTGGAACAGTTTGATTACAGTGCAAAATAATAACTATACGCCATGCTGAGTAGCCTCGAAAACCACATCCCGTTTCTCCCGTACCTGATTCCACCCCTGCTGGGGGCGTTGATCGGTTATGTCACCAACTACATAGCGATACGCATGCTGTTCCGCCCTCTGCGCCCCTGGTATATTTTCGGGATCAGAATCCCCATGACGCCGGGAATCATTCCGGCGCGGCGCGGCGACCTGGCGCGCAAGATGGGGCATATGGTTGGGGAGCATCTCCTCACCTCCGGAGATGTGGGGCGCACGCTGGACAAGCCGGAGTTCCGTACCCAGGTGTATGACACCCTCGCACACAAGCTGGATAACTTTATCCAACGCCCCCTCGGGGCTCCCATCAGCCTTATACCCCGGCGCCTGCAACGGCGGGTTGGAGCCATTGTGGAACAGGTCAGCGGCAGGATCGGCACCAAGGTGAAAAAAGTGGTCCAGTCTGCGGTATTTGCGCGCCGTCTGGAGCATCTGAGCACCCAGGCGGCGGAGGAATTGCTCGGACGTGAGTTGCGCGAGATTCTGGATCAGAACAGTTACGACCGTCTGCGTGCCAATATTGCCGCCGCGATGCAGGAGTGGCTCCAGCGCCCCGAAACCAGGGAACAACTACAAAGCTGGCTGGATACACAGTTGGATTCCTTTCTTAAGAGTGATACCAGCCTCGACGATCTACTCCCTGTGGAGATTGAAACCCTCCTGACGGAAAAGATACGCGCCCATATCCCCGCCCTGGGACAGGAACTCATCCAGGCCATGCGCAGCGGCGAGAATCGCGCCGAACTGGAGAAGATGGCGCGCAACGGGGTGGATGGAATCATCGAGTCTGTGGAGGGGCTCTCCGCTCTGGTGGGAGCGCTCTTCGATATGGATATCATCTATGCGCGCCTGCCGGAATTTATTGACAAGGCGCTCGATTCCCTGGAGGAGTGGATCCATACCGACGCAGCGCAGGAAGCGATCGGAGCCGTGGTGCACAAACGCATACAGGATTTAATGCAGCGTCCGGCAGCAGAATGGATCGAAGGACTGAGCTATGCAGAGGTGAGCAAACTCAAGCGCAGCGTCAGCAATACAGCGTATACCTTTCTTACTTCAGCCACACTGCAGAATCAAGCCCTGGAACTCCTCGACACCGCCTTCAACCAGCATGGCCACCGTACTCTGGGGGAGTTGAGTTCTCCACTCCTCGGCGACACCCCCTCCCGCAGCGCCGAACGCCTCGGTAGCGGGGCAAGCCGCTACATCCTCAAATTTCTGCGCTCCGACAATTTTTCCCGTACCAGCAGCGCGTGGATGGAGCGCCAGGCGAACCGGCTGGTGTATGAGCGCCCTCTCGGCACCCTGGCAACCTACCTCCCCAGCGATGCGCGCGAAGAGCTCTATCAGGGGCTGATGCGTCAGTTCATCCTGCTGCTGAAGAAGGAGCTCCCCCCGTTGGTGGAAAGCCTCAATGTGGCGCGTATTGTAGAGGACAAGGTAAACCAGCTGGATCTTCTGGAGGTGGAGGATCTGCTCATGGGGATCATGCGCGAACAATTCCGCTACATCAATCTGTTCGGCGCGCTCCTCGGCTTTATCCTCGGGCTGCTTAATCTGGTACTACTGTATCTGTAGCATACGGAATCACTGCTTCTGCTCACGCAGATGCATCCCGACCCAGCGGCGCGCAAATTGAAACGCCGTGCGTCCGCAGCGTTTGCTCTTGTCATGCGACCATTGGATCGCGGCTTTTTCACACTCCGGCGTCCACTCCAGCGTGCGCCCCAGCTCTGAGCACAGACGTTCAATGCATTGCTGCACCACATGCAGATACTGATCCTGACTGAAGGAATCAAACGAAATCCACAGCCCGAAGCGATCCGCCAGGGAGCTCTTTTCCTCAATACTCTCTGAAGCGCGGATTTCACCCCCCTTTACATGATTACCCAGGTTGTCGTAGTCGTACTGAGGAATGAGATAACGCCGATTGGAGGTTACGTAGATCAGGCAGTTGGGTGGTGCAGAGTACACCGAGCCGTCGAGGGCGCTTTTAAGAATCTTGTAGCTGCGTTCGTCCCCTTCAAAAGAGAGATCATCGCAGAACACGATAAAGCGGTAGGGCTGATCTTTAATCTGGGCAAAAATGTCGGGCAGGCAGTGGAGATCGTCCTTATCGATCTGCACTACGCGCAGTCCCTGTGCCCCGTATTCATGCAGCAGGGCGCGCACCAGGGATGATTTTCCGGTGCCGCGCGCCCCCCACAACAGCACATTATTCGCCGGCAACCCCTCCACAAACTGGTGAGTATTCTCCGCCGCCATCTGCTTCTGAGTATCGATCCCGAGCAGATCGTCCAGGTGCATCGGCGAAGTATCCGGCATCGCTTCCAGATATCCCGCTACATTGTGACTGCGCCAGCTCGCCGCCAGGGCATTGCTCCAGTCCACCGGTTCCACCACACGCGGCAGAATTTGTTCCACTGCCGCAAGAACCCGCTTCATCTGCGCGATTAACTCTGTATCAAATTCCATGGATACACCTCTTAAAATCATCCGAACGTACGATCCGTAGGGGCAGGTCCCTGTGCCTGCCCGCTCCATCGGTGGCGTTGCTGCGACATTGAACCAGGGCACCCACAGGGGGGATGCCCCTACGACTTGAGGTTTTGCTCACGTTCCCTTCTCCCTTGGGGAGAAGGTGCCCCGGAGGGGTGGATGAGGGACGGCTTTAGGCTGTATTCCCCTCACCCTAACCCTCTCCCTTGGGGAGAGGGGATTATTGTTAAGATATGGAGATACTGAACCCAAAAAATCCTACTCCAAACCAGCTATAAAATTAAAGGGTGTCGTACCGGGAATCTTGCGCCCCTGCCGATACGCATCCAGGACATGTTTCCCCTCCTGGCTGAACACCCCGAGGTGGGACAAATCCAGGATCATGCCACGACATCCCATATCCATCAACTCACGCGTATTCTCACACAGAGAGAAATCGCTCTCGGCGCTCAGAACCGTCAACCCCGCACTGGTTCGTACACGATAATGATCGCCGCGATCTGAGACAATGGGCTTATCCCCTTTGAGTTTGGGGATTTTGATTCTGGAGGTGAGCATTGCCACGCTGCTGTACACCAGGGCGCGCAGAGGCAGATCACTGCTGTTGCGCACCACGGCGGCCATATTGGCAGCATCATCTTCGAGATAGAGTTCACCCGATGTGGCCCCAAGATGATGCCAGGCGCGCGCAGCAGAGCTGTTGAGGCAGAACAGGCGATAGCTGGTCTCCAATTGTGCTTCGGGATGCTTACTGAAGAGGCGGAAATGGCTGAGGTTATTGAGGCGGAATTGCACGTAACCACAGCTGAGCAGATAGTGCACCGCCTGCTGCAGACCGTCCCAGTCGCGGTCAAACACAATAAAAGGGATATCCCACACCACACTGCGTTGCTGGCGCGCGGACACCTTCCAGCGCCGATGCATAACCGCTGCACTCAGGGGAACAATGACCCTGTCCACATCCGGGGTTTCCATGGCGCGCATTTCGCGCACATCACGCACAATCACAGAGGTATCCGGGGGAGGCGTTTCCCCACCTCCGGATGGGTGCAGATCCTCCAGGGCACGCTGACGCTGTACTTTGCGCCTACGGCTTAACTCTGCACTTAGATCGGAATCAAGCCTGGAATAAAACTCACGCCGGATCTGTTTGAGTTTCTTAGGCGGGATAATCACCGCGGGGAGCTCTTCCACCTCGACATTGCGCAACTCAAAGGGGTGGGTACTGCTCTGCGCAAATACCTGCTCCAGCGTCGCTGCATCCAGAGGGCTCTGTTGCGCCGCAAACACCTCCACTGCATAGCTCGTACTCAGCTCCACGCCGTCCACCCAAGCATGAAGATGCAGTTTTTCATCCTGCAGCGCAACCTTCAGATCCAATGGACGCGCCGGGGGCTTAACCTGCTGGAGGCGCTTTCGGCAAGCCGTATCACTCATGGAAAACGCCTGCTGCGACGACACCTTGTATACCGCATCTCCGACGCGGAAGCGATCCTTGAACGGGGTAGCGACACTCACGGGCCCCGGGCCCATGGCGTTGACCTTCCCCTTCGAGGCGAACATCTGCTTTACGGTAAATGCGGTTCCCACCTGGTCGTTGCGCGGCTGCACCCGCACCCGATCCCCCAGGAGCACCTTGTCCTTGCTCTTAAAACTCAGACGTCCACCATCCACGCGGGTAACGTCACCGAGAAAGCGCCCGGTTGACCCACGTCGTTGCGGGGTGGCAAGGTCTGCAGGTTGCTCCCCACTTAAAAAACCCTGGGTCGGGGTGCGCCCGAAGGAGTATTTGAGCAGCTGGCGCGCTTTCTCCCGCGCTGATTTTTGCTTGGCTGGGGAAGCATCCATCACCAGCCGATAGGCACGCACCACATTTGCGACATATTCAGCGCTTTTCATGCGCCCCTCGATCTTGAAACTACTCACCCCGGCAAGTTGAAGATCGGGGAGGAGATCAATTACCGAGAGGTCATTGGGAGAAAAGTAGTATCCATGTTTGCCCCCCACGTTGTAGCGCCGCCGGCACGGCTGCGCACAGCGTCCGCGATTGCCACTTTTCCCACCCAGATAGGAGGAGAACATGCACTGCCCGGAGAAGCTGAAGCAAAGCGCTCCGTGGATGAAGTGCTCAAGTTCCATCCGGGTCTGGGAGCGGATATGCGCAACCTCTTCCAGGGTAAGTTCCCGCGCGAGAACTGCGCGGGTGAAGCCCATCTGCTCCAGTTGCTTAACTCCCGCAACATTGTGTACCGTCATCTGGGTGGAGGCGTGGAGTTCAAGTTCGGGAAAGTGCTCGCGCGCCAGGCGCCACACTGCAAGATCCTGCAGAATCACCGCGTCCACCTGTGCCTCGCTCACAGCGGCAAGCATATCTACCAGAGGGGGGAGCTCTTCCTCTTTGATCAGGGTGTTGATGGTCACAAATAACTTGCGTCCGCGCTCATGCGCATACGCGCTCATAGCAGAGAGATCCTGCAGGGAGAAGTTTTTCGCCTTTGCGCGTGCGGAAAAGGATTGCAAGCCGCAGTACACTGCGTCAGCGCCTGCCTCCATCGCAGCGAAAAACGCCTCCAGACTTCCGGCCGGTGCTAGAAGTTCCGCGCTGACCGGGCCAGTTGGTGCAGGGGCGGGAGGCTTGTTCTCCACCCTTTGTTTTTTCTGTCCTGCTTGCTTGCGCGCTGGATGTTTGTGCTTTGGTGCTGTTTTTTTACTCAATGAATTTTTCTCCGGAAAATTGAAAAGCGATTTAACAAACGTGTAATCGGGGGGGGCAATAACCAGGGCAGACACCTCGCTCTGCCCCTACGATTACATTCAACCATCGGTGCAAATCTAGCACCAATCGCGTCATTCACCGTAGGGGCGAAAATTTTTCGCCCCTACCAGTGCGGTGCAATATCGTTGAAGGGTTTGCATTTAATATGCGCAACGCACCCGTGTAGGCACTATAGCACCCGTGCTCATCTAGCCCCAACGCAAAAAGCCCCTCCGGCTGGAGGGGCTTTTTGCATCATGTAGCTATTCGGGTCTGAAATTCAGGCCGGGCTTATCACATCATGCCGCCCATGCCACCCATTCCGCCCATGCCGCCGGGCATAGCGGGTGCGCCATCGTTGTCTTCCGGAATGTCGGCGATGCATGCTTCAGTGGTCAGCATCAGACCGGCAACGGATGCGGCGTTCTGCAGAGCACAGCGGGTAACCTTGGTAGGATCAAGCACCCCGGCTTCGAGCAGATCCATGTAGGTTTCAGTTGCAGCATTCAGGCCGTAAGCGCCTTCGTGCGCCATCACCTCGTTAATCACGATAGAGCCTTCCAGGCCGGCGTTGCCCGCAATCTGACGCAGGGGCTCTTCGAGAGCGCGCTTCACGATCTGTACGCCGAATGCCTGTTCGCCAGTGACTTCGGTTTTCTCTACCGCTTGGATGCAGCGCAGCAGAGCCACACCACCACCGGGGACGATACCTTCAGCTACCGCAGCACGGGTCGCGTGGAGGGCGTCTTCAACGCGGGCTTTGCGCTCCTTCATTTCGGTCTCGGTGGAAGCACCTACCTTAACTACAGCAACACCGCCTACGAGCTTCGCGAGACGCTCCTGGAGTTTTTCACGATCGTATTCACTGCTGGTTTCTTCGATCTGGCCACGGATGATTTTTACGCGGCTCTGGATGTCTTCATCGGTACCTGCACCGTCAACGATAGTGGTGTTGTCTTTGTCCACTACCACGCGCTTCGCGGTTCCGAGCATATCCAGAGTAGCATTTTCGAGGGTGAAACCCAGCTCTTCGGAGATTACCTGCCCACCGGTAAGGATAGCGATATCTTCGAGCATCGCTTTGCGACGATCACCAAATCCAGGAGCTTTGACCGCGCATACATTCAGGGAACCGCGCAGCTTGTTGACTACCAGCGTAGCCAGCGCTTCGCCGTCAAGATCCTCGGCGATGATCATCAAAGGACGCCCCTGCTTGGCAACCGGCTCCAGCACCGGGAGGAGGTCACGCATCGCAGAGATCTTCTTGTCGGTGATGAGGATCATGGGATCGTCCATCTCCGCGCTCATGCGCTCGGAATCGGTAACAAAGTAGGGAGAAAGATAGCCGCGGTCGAACTGCATACCCTCAACCGTTTCGAGGGAGGTCTCCATGGATTTCGCTTCCTCTACCGTGATAACCCCTTCTTTGCCTACCTTGTCCATCGCCTCGGCGAGGATGTTGCCGATGGTCTCATCGCTGTTGGCAGAGATGGTGCCAACCTGGGCGATCTCCTTGTGGTTGGCAATCGGCTGGGAGAGCTCACGCATAGCCTCAACGGCAACGTTTACTGCTTTATCAATGCCACGCTTGATCTCCATGGGATTATGCCCGGCGCTGACCAGTTTCACCCCTTCGCGGTAAATAGCCTGCGCAAGTACCGTTGCAGTAGTGGTACCATCACCGGCGATATCAGAGGTTTTGGACGCCACTTCTTTTACCAGCTGCGCGCCCATGTTCTGAAACTTATCTTCGAGCTCAATCTCGCGTGCAACGGTAACACCGTCCTTGGTAATCAGGGGTGCGCCATACGCCTTATCAATTACCACGTTACGCCCTTTGGGCCCCAAGGTTACTTTGACGGTATCGGCAAGCTTGTTTACCCCGGCCAGAATCTCGGCGCGGGCTTTTTCAGAATACTTAATTTCTTTTGCAGCCATATCTTAACTCCTCTTTAGTATAATTTGCTGAATCGCATAAATAACTGTGTTCCCACAGCTTAATTTTACGCTGGTGTGTTCAAGGTCTTAAGCGAGAAAATCCTATTCGATGATCCCTAGAACATCTTCCTCACGCAGCATGAGATAGTCTTCGCCGTCAACCTTGATGTCGGTACCGGCGTACTTGCCAAACAGAACCTTGTCATCCTTCTTCACGGACATGGGGAGAACCTTGCCTTCTGCAGTGGTCTTACCGGGGCCAATCGCCAGAACCACACCCTGCTGGGGCTTCTCTTTAGACGCGGTATCGGGGATGATGATACCTGCAGCGGTTTTGGTCTCTTCTTCCACACACTTAACGATGATACGGTCATGCAATGGTTTGATGTTCATAGTTTTCTCTCCCTGTATTATTATTGGTTAGGTTTCCGGCATAATTGCCGTGGGTTAAAAGCAAATCCTTGTTAGCACTCTATTTCGACGAGTGCTAACAACAGTGGACAATATAATCCGCTCCGGCACATTGTCAAGGTTTTGTTCCAGAAATTTTTCATATCCCCGCTGCAGATTAGCACAGAGATAGAATGGAGCCGACTACACCAGCTTGACAGCGGATATGCCGCATGCTACATCAGCAAAATTACTCCAGAACTGCCTCCTGATATGCCCCATCCATATGCGAAAGGATCACGTAGATGAAAAAGAAACTCTTCATTCCAGGGCCGGTTGAAGTCAGCGCCGATGTATATGCCGCCATGTCGAGCCCGATGATCGGGCACCGCATGCCTGAGTATGCCGAACTGCACAAGAGCGTCACCACCCAGTTGCAGAGCCTGCTGAATACGGATAAGCCGGTATTCCTCTCCACGTCGAGTGCGTTCGGCATCATGGAGGGAGCAGTACGCAATCTGGTGCAGAAACGCTGTGCCAACTTCGCCAACGGGGCCTTCAGCACCAAATGGCACGATGTTACCAAACGCTGCGGGATTGAAGCGGATCTCTTTTCTGCCGAATGGGGCCAGCCCGTCACTGCGGAAATGGTGGATGAAGCGCTCTCCTCCGGCAAGTACGATGCCATGACCATAGTGCACAACGAAACCTCCACCGGGGTGATGTCGCCGCTGGCAAGCATTGCCAAGGTGATGGAAAAGTATCCGGAAGTGAGCTTTATTGTGGATACGGTCTCCTCTATGAGTGCGGTACCCATAGATTTCAGCGCCCTGGGGATGGATGTGTGTCTTGCAGGGGTACAGAAGGCGTTCGGCCTTCCTCCCGGCCTTGCGGTATGTGCGGTATCGCGCAAAGCGCTGGAAAAAGCGAAAACCACCCCGAACCGTGGTTACTATTTCGATTTTGAGGAGTTTGAGAAAAACGATCTCAAACACAACACCCCCAGTACCCCGTGTATCAGTCTGATCTACGGCATGGACGCGCAGCTGAAGAAGATGTTTACCGAAGGGCTACACAAGCGCTACGAACGCCACGCGCACATGGCCGCAATGACACGCGAATGGGCACTTAAACACGGTTTTGAGCTGTTTGCCGCCGAAGGCTACGCCTCCATGACCCTGACCAGCGTGTGCAATACCCGCGGGGTGGATCTGGAAGGGATAAAGAAAACTCTAGGCGAACGCGGCTACGCCATGGACAACGGCTACGGCAAGGTCAAGAACGAGACTTTCCGCATCCCCCACATGGCGGACATGCAACCCGCAGATTTAGAGGAGTACTTTGCAGTGCTGGAAGAGGTGCTGCCGCCGGTGGAATAATAGGTAGATACAAGGGGCAGACCGATAGTGCGGTGCATCGGTAGGGGCGAAAAATTTTTCGCCCCTACGGCGAATGACGCGGTTGGTGTTAATTCTGCGCAGGAGGTTGTGTACGATCGTAGGGGACCCACTTGTGGTTGCCCTAGTTCAGCGTCACAGGGGCGCGAACGATGGAATGGGCATGTACGGTGCAAAATATCCACCGAGGGTGCAATCCCTACAACACCTCCAGCCCCGCGAACTTGAGGAGTAAACGCTTGGGCCCGAAGCGGTTGAAGTACACTATCACCTTTTGTTTATCCCCCGATCCTTCCATACGGCGCACCGTGCCGATGCCGAAGCGTGCGTGCTCCACTCTGGAGCCGATGCGCAAGCCGCGCTCGGGTGTAGCGCTCGGTTCCACTTCGATTACGGGCTCATCAGCTTTGGGGGTAGCGGCTTGAGGGCTCCCCCCCGGCATAGCTGGCAGGGCAGATTCATGCTCATGCCCCTCTGCATCTGCGGGTAACTGGGCAAACAGGGAGGCCAGATTATGGGTTGAGGCTGGAGTCTTAGCTGTGGTAGCGCCTATCTTTGCGGATGGGGCATCTACCAGATGCGCGGGGATCTCTCCCAGAAAGCGACTCGGGCGGTTAAACTGGTAGCTGCCATATACGCGCCTACGCCGCGCATTGGTGAGGTAGAGCTTTTCGCGTGCGCGCGTCATACCCACGTAGCAAAGGCGGCGCTCCTCCTCAAGTTGATCCCCGCTGTCGCCCGCACGCTCGCCGGGGAAGATTCCCTCCTCCATTCCAGTCATGAACACCACGGGGAATTCCAACCCCTTCGCAGCGTGGAGGGTCATCAGGGTGACGCGTTCGCTCTGCATATCCTTGGTGTCGAGATCAGTAACCAGGGCTATCTGCTCCAGGTATTCGTGCAGATCCTGCGCGTTGCCACAGCGCTCCTCCATCCCTGCGAGGAGCTGATCGAGGTTATCTGTTCGATCGCGACTCTCCTGGGTGTTGTCACTCTTAAGCATCTGCGCATAGCCACTATCTTGAATGAGCTCTGCCGTAAGTTGCGGGTAGGGAGTTTCTTCAAGGCGCGCGCGAAAGTCCTCCATCAGGGCGACAAAACGCCCCACCCGTTTTGCTGCCGCACCAGAGAGAATATTCTGGCTTAATGCAGCGCGACAAGCAGGGTAGAACCCTCCCGCATCCGCTTCTAACGTGCCGATTTTAGCTACGGTGGCCGCGCCGATGCCACGTGCGGGCACATTGATGATACGGCGCGCGGATACCGAATCCACCGGATTTACCAATACACGCAGATACGCGAGGATATCCTTGATCTCCATGCGGGCAAAAAAACGTGTGCCCCCGAACATCACGTAGGGGAGCTGCTCGCGCATCAGGGTCTCCTCCAACACACGCGATTGCGCATTGGTGCGATACAGGAGCGCCATATCTCCGAGATGACGACCCGCGTCACACTCGCGCCGCACACAGTTTACAATGTGGCGCGCCTCCTGCAGATCATCATCGAGTTCGGCACAGCTAATGAGATCGCCTCCGTCCTTGTCGGTCCACAGGGTCTTTCCCTTGCGCCCCACGTTGTGCGCCACTACCTGTCCTGCTGCTTCGAGGATTACGGCGGTAGAGCGATAGTTCTGTTCCAGCTTGATGGTCTTGCACCCACTGTAAGCACCTTCAAAGCCGAGGATATTCCCCACCTCGGCGCCGCGCCAGCGGTAGATAGACTGGTCATCATCCCCAACCACACACAGATTTCCATGCGCAGAGGCGAGCATCTGCATCAGGCGGTACTGCACGATGTTGGTATCCTGAAATTCATCCACCAGCACATGCAAAAAACGCTCTGCATAGCGCTGTAAAACAGCCGGGTCTGTCTCAAATACGCGCACACACTGGAGGAGCAGATCACCGAAATCGAGGGCATTGGCGCGGCGCAGGCGCTCCTGATATTCAGTGTAGATGCGCGCCACCAGACGCTGTTGCGGGGTATGCTGGGGGTAGTTGTCCGGTAGTTGTCCCTTGTTCTTGGCTGCATCAATCGCTCCCGCGGCGGCGCGCGGTTTGAGCTCCTTATCGCTGATCCCCAGTTCCTTGAGTACCAGTTTCAGGAGGCGCTCCTGGTCCTGATCGTCATAAATGGTAAAGGAACTGCTGAACCCTTCGAGGATCCCGATCTCGCGGCGCAGAATACGCACACACGCGGAGTGAAAGGTGGAGATCCACGGCGATTCACTCCCCGCCAGACTGGCTTCGATACGGGTGCGCATCTCCGCGGCTGCCTTATTGGTGAAGGTCACCGCCAATATGCGCCACGGTGGCACACCACGCTCATTAATCAGGTGGACAACGCGCTGGGTGAGGGTACTGGTCTTCCCCGATCCAGCTCCGGCGAGGATCAGGAGGGCACCGTCACCATATTCAACGGCTTCACGTTGCTCCGGGTTGAGGGCGGGGATATTCTCAGACATGCTCTTCCTCCAGGGTACGTGCCATCAGGGCGCGATTATACGCCGATACCATGTCGCGGCGCGAAATCAGACCTATAAGCTTTTTGCTGTGGTTCTGAGCCACCACCGGCAGTTGTTCAATGTTGCGATAGCCGATCTTGCGCATCGCTTCGTCCAGATTTTCTCCCGCATACACCGTGGTCACATCAGTGGTGGCAAGCTCCTTAACCACTATCAGATCCAACAGGTCTTTTTCAAACACCACCCCGAGAAAATCCTGCACCGAGATAATGCCGCTCAGCTCTCCCTGGGCATTGATAAGGGGAAAATTGGTGTGGCGCGTATGGGAGATAAACTCGGCAAACTGGCGCAAGGTCATCCATTCCGGGATGGTCTCCGGATTTTTCACCATCACCTCACCCACCTTGATTGACTTCATGATGTTGCGCTCTTTGCCTGCCTCCAGGTCAATACCAGCGCGCGAGAGCTCAATGGTATCGAGGCTGTCTTTCTGAAAATGGCGCGAGATGGTAGTACCGATAACACACGCGAGCATAATGGGGACAATAACCTCATATGATGAGGTCATCTCCCACAGTAGAAAGATTGCGGTCATGGGGGCGTGGGTCGCAGCGGAGAGAAACGCACCCATGCCGATAAGGGCAAAAGCACCGGGCTGAATCGCCAGCGAAGGCAGAAGTGCGGCGGCAATCTTGCCGAACCCACCACCGGTTACCGCCCCCAGATAGAGTACCGGGGCAAACAGACCCCCGGGCAAACCGGAACCAATAGTGATGGAGGTCGCCAGCGCCTTGAACAGAATCAGGGCAAGAAGCAGCATTATGGTGCCTTCACCATTTAAAAACTGATCCATGAATTCGTAGCCATTGCCAAACACCTGGGGCAGGGCGATGCCGATAACTCCCACCAGAAAACCACCCAGAATCGGCTTGGTGAGGCGTGGAAGGCGGATTTTATCGAACACCGACTTCACCTGCATGTGGGCTCCGATGAAGCCCGAGGCCAGTACACCCACCACGACCCCGAGGAGGGCATACAAAAGTAGCTGCCACAGGGAACCGGCCTGGTACGGCGGCACACTGAACACCACCTCGTTACCCAGCAGGGCGCGCGAGACCACGGTGCTCATGCCGCTGGCAATTACGATGGAGGTAAAACTGGAGAGTTCAAATGAAGCCAGCAGGACAATCTCGTGGGCAAAAAACACCCCCGCAATAGGGGCATTGAATGTCGCTGCCACCCCGCCGGCGACTCCGCATGCCACCAGGACCTTCAGGCGGTTCCCACTCACCTTAAAGCCTTGACCGAATTTGCTCCCCACCGCGCCACCGATCTGGGCAATAGGGCCTTCCTGTCCGGCACTGCCACCCGTACCCAGGGTGATAGAACTCGCAAGGCCGCGCGTGATGATGGTGCGTCCCGGAATTTTGGCACCATGGAGGTTGACCTGGGCGAGAAAGGAGGAAAAGCCGAATTTCATATCTCTGGCGAAAAAGATTCCGAACGGAATCAGAAGCAATGCCCCCGTAACCGGGAACAGAACCACCAGAAACCGACTCGCGCTCCAGTGTTCAAATGAAATATTGAAAACCTGCAGCCCCTGCTCCATGACCAGCCAGTGGAAAAACTCGATGGCACGCCGGAACAAAAAGTTGCACACCCCGGCCAACACCCCAATGATGAGTGCAAGGGTGACCATGAAGGTGTTTTCGCTGACGGAAAAACGGGACAGGAGAGCAAGGGTGCGTTGGCGTATGTAGCGAAGCATGGAAGTACCACCTGATGCCATATTGATGTACCCCTCTACAGAGAGGTAAAAAAACTGGAAAGTCGACAAAAGAGGTAATACTACGGCGCATTTGCCTTGGTGTAAAGGGCAAAACATGGGATCACATAATGGATGAAAAGCACTGCCCGGGGCACACCCTGAAAGGATTACATGCTTGCCTGAGCCTCAAGGAGAGCGAGAAACTCCTTCTCCGGCTGGGGCTTGGCGTACAGATATCCCTGCGCATATTTATATCCCATCTGTTGCAGGTAACCTGCCTGCACCCGATGTTCAATCCCCTCGGCTACAAGCTGAAAGCCCATAACACGGGTGAAGGACACCAGAGATTGTGCCAAAGCCGCATCAGAACGATTTTTATGAATATCCGTTACAAAGGCGCGGTCGAGTTTTATCTTATCCACAGGGAAACGCTTCAGATACGCAAGGGAGGTATAACCGGTGCCGAAATCATCCAGCGAAAGTCCAACCCCGATGGCGCGCAGCTCATTCATACGCGTTATGGCGTGTTCCACGTCCTGCAACATCAGACTTTCGGTCAGTTCAAGCTCAAGGCATGGGGCCGGAATGGAAAAATGCTTCACTATCCCGTCCACGATCTTTACAAAGTCATCTTCCATAAACTGCGCCGCAGATACATTCACCGCAATGTTCAACCAGCATTTATGTTCCGTGTGGTAACGTTTAATCAGCCCTGCTGCCTGCTCCATAACCCAGGTTCCGATAGGAATGATAAGTCCGCTATCCTCCGCCACCGGGATCATGCGATCCGGCCCGACCCAGCCCAGCTCGGCGGAATCCCAGCGTAACAGAGCCTCAGCTCCCACTATATTCCCCGTCGAGATTTCCACCTGGGGTTGATAGTAGAGTAGCAGCTCGTTGTTCGCCAGCGCATAGTGTAGCTGTGCTTCGAGCTTCAGGTCTGCGGCGGATTCAGTGGAAAACTCCGCAGAAAAGAAACAGTAACGATCGCGCCCCTGCTCTTTGGCCTGATGCATGGCCACATCAGACTTCGGCAGCAGCGAAGTATGGTCGCGCGTATCCTGGGGATACAAAACGATGCCGATACTTCCGGTCATGAACAGATCCACCCCCTCCACATGCAGGGGTTCACGCATTGCACTCAGCAATTGTGCCGCCACCTGGCGCAGGGCGTGTTTATCCGCAACATCAGGGAGCAGTAGGGCAAACTCATCCCCTCGTAGACGTGAAAGGGTATCGGACTCCTGCACGCACGCCAAAAGACGCTTCGAGGTTTCCACCACCACGCGATCTCCAGCGCCATGCCCGAGACTGTCATTGACCTTTTTAAAATTATCCAGTCCGATGGTCATAACCGCAAGAAGCCCATGGTGATCATCGCGTTCATTATCCAGATGGAGGAGAGCCTGCTGCAGACGATCCCGGAACAGCATCTGATTGGGGAGCCCGGTAAGGAGATCGGTCTGCGCCATGTGGATCAGCTTTTCCTCCTGAGCTTTCTGGGTACTCAGATCGGTAAAGATTGCAACGTAACGCCGGGACTGACCTTGCTCATCCTCAAGACGCCGGATGGTGAGCCACTCGGGATAGATCTTACCGATTTTGCTCCGATTCCAGATCTCCCCCTGCCATACGCCGTCTTCCAGCAGCTCCTTCCACATGCTTTTGTAAAACTCAGCTTCATGGAGTCCCGACTGCAATATGCGCGGATTCCTGCCCAGAACCTCTGCTTCGGTGTAACCGCTGATTTCACTAAAGGCACGGTTTACTGCGAGAATGGTACCATCCATATCCGTTACCAGCATCCCCTCGGTGTTATTCTCCACCACCATGGAAAGCTGGCGCAGGTGCCACTCCTTTTCGCGCCTCCGGGTGATATCGCGCACTGCGCTCAGGACCGCTTCTTCCCCCGCAAAAGTGATGCGCGCACTGTGAACCTCCACCGGTACTTTGACTCCGCTACGGGTGGACTGTTCGCATTCAAACACCCTGGAATCCCCTGCAAGGACGGAATCAAAGTTTCTGCACATTTTTCTATCGCACAGCAACTGGCAGTTGGAATTCTGCAAGTCGGAAAGGGAGTAGTCCAGCATCTGCAGAAAGGGCTCGTTAGCCATAAGCACGTTCCCATCGCAATCACGCACCACGATCCCATCGGGGCAGTTGTCGAAAATACTCTGGTATGAGCGCTTCTGGCGCTCCATCTCTCCACTCAGGGTATCAAGCCCCATAGAGCGCACCACTATCCAAAGCATGCGCCCGAACGCCGCCACAAATAAAAATATGAACCCGGCCTCTATCCACCTGTTGTAAGCCCACACGAGGGGGGAATCCGCGGAGCACTTCTTTAACACCAGCATGTGTGGATTTTCGTCTGTTCCAGTTATGGGCACTTTCGCTTCCCACTGATAAGCACGATTCATCTTCGGACGCGTAGCATGGAAAACTTCATAACCATTGGGAGCGCGTAGTACCAACTTCTCATAGGTACTATGGCGGGCAAAAAATCCACTCAGGGTACTGCGTATCTGGACATAATCGGAACGAAGGAGGGGCTCGGTGAGCAAGGTAGCAAGAAGGTTCTGTTCGGTTTCAAAGGAATGAGACATGGAATCCTGCAGGAGCTGTTCGCGCTCGTAGCTGATGAAGAGCAGACCACACAGCACAAGTCCCAGGATAGCGAGTGCCATCACGATCTGCACTTTTTTGTAGGTGCTCAAGCGTGTGGAAGCGTGGCGTATGCTTTTCTTCACTGGGATTCCTCAGACAGGCAAGCGTGCGCATGCTGGGTATACATACGCATAGTGGCAAAGTCGGCATCCTGTACCGGAGCGATTTCTACCAGATCAGGACGCACTATTTTTAATATTTTTCGACCATTCTCATTATTGTGCATATCCTGCAAAATTGCCTCTATTCGGTCCACTAGGCGCTCTTCTAGACGAGGAGTAGCCACAAAGGGGTGGTCAACCACGTCCGGGATGCGGTGCAGAACCCGCAAACCTTCGTTGTGCAACTCTTCAAACACTTCATATTTCAAAGCCCCGGCATCAAAACGCCCCGCCAGGACAGCATAGGCAACGTTCTGGTGATTGCCCACAAAGGAGTAACCTCCCAGATCCTCTAAGCATATCCCTTGTTGCACTAAGATATATGCCGGCACCTGAAACCCCATAGTCGAGTCAGGCGAAGTAAATGCAATGCGTTTGTGCTTCAGTTCGTCAAGGCGTTGCAGAGAGCTATCCTCACGCACTATAATCACACCCTGAAGACCCGGGACCTCCCCCTGAATAACGCCTAAAAGGCGCAAATGCTGATTGCGTCTGCTTGCCTCCACATACAACGCCGGCCCCATAAAAGCGAAATCGACCTCTTCAGCGACACATTTTTCTCTGAGGTCAGTATAACTCGAACATATCTCAAGTTCTATCGGCATGCCGATTTGGGCATGAATATATTCAAGCAAGGGGTTAAAGCGCTCCTGCAGTTCCACTGCAGATAAAAACGGATGTACCCCGAAGGTCAACACCCGTGCCCGCACCAGGGGAGGAGAGAGGCACGCCAGAACGACTAAAACAACACAGACCCACTTGAGCATACACCTCTCCACCATCCCTGTCAGACCAGCACCCGGAAATACACACCGAACAGTCGTTTCAATTTAGCAGATCGGGGGAAAAGTATAAAGGCAAGAGTTGAGCGGGAAGGGGCAGGTATTACATGTCAGCGCGCAAGCTGGAGAACCTTTGCGGCAATGTTACCAAGGGGAAGGGAGTAATCGGTACCACCGGCCTTAACCGCTTCTTTCGGCATCCCGTACACGACGCAAGTAGCTTCATCCTGAGCGATGTTGAGCGCGCCCGCATCCTTCATCTCCTTCATGCCACGTGCTCCGTCATCACCCATGCCGGTCATAATTACGCCGATGCAGTTGCTCCCCGCATAGCGCGCTGCACTGCGAAACAGGACATCTACAGAGGGACGATGGCGCGACACCAGGGGGCCGTCCTTGACGGTTACATAGTAGCGCGCACCACTACGCTGCAGCAATGTATGTTTATTACCCGGAGCAATGAGGGCGCGTCCGCGGATTACCGTATCTCCATCTGCGGCTTCTTTCACTGTGAGGTCACACAACCCGTCGAGGCGGCGTGCAAACGCGGCGGTGAAGTTCTCCGGCATGTGCTGCACAATAACGATTCCGGGTGCATCGGCAGGAAACTGCATGAGAAATTCGCGTAGCGCCTCGGTTCCGCCGGTGGAAGCCCCCACAACTACCACCTTCTCCGTGGTTTCTGCCATGGCACGCGACCCCCCACTGCGCGAAGTTGTCGCAGGCATAACCGCATCAGCAGTGAGTTTGGGCTCCACCTGCTGCGATGGGCGTGTACATGTCGGCTCCACTTTTGCGCGTGCTGCCGCCTTTACCGCATCGCAGATGCGTACCCGCGACTCTTCCAGAAACAACTTCGTTCCCATGCGCGGTTTCTGAATAATATCCACGGCGCCGTACTCAAGCGCTTTAATAACCGTCTCCGAGCCGCTCTCCACCAGACTCGAACACATAATAACCGGCATAGGATGCTGAGACATAATCTTCTGCAGAAACGTGAGTCCATCCATGCGCGGCATTTCAACATCCAGGGTGATGACATCCGGGATAATTTTTTCCATCTTCTGCGCCGCAATATATGGATCAGCAGCGGTTGCTACCACCTCAATACCGGGATCAGCATTGAGGATCTGACTCAGCGCCTCGCGCACAACCGCGGCGTCATCAACAACCATGACACGAATTTTTCGTCCCATCTTAAATTGCTCCCACTGCCTCGCGCCCCTGCAAGCGCTTTACATAGACCTTACCGCTTCCTGAGAGAAACACGATCTTTCTCCCTACGCGTCCACCGATGTCTGAATTGATCAAGCGAATGCGATTCTGCTCCAACCAATGCAGGGAGGCCTCAACATTCAACTCCCCCACGTTACGGAAGGTTCCGGTATTGCGGTAAAAACTATTCGCCCCTCCAAACATCTTCGCCTCCATTTGCCTGACATAAGCACCATTGGCGTTGAGACGACGGAGCATATTATCCAGCGATATCACCACAAAACGATCACTGTCACATCCTTCAGGGAGCATGGCATGGTTCATAGCTCCCATATGGGTAATGGGGCAGTACAGCGTCACGCTCACGCACGAGCCCAGCACCGTTTCTATGCGGCACGCCTCTCTCGCAAGATGACATTCACCCGGTTTCAGGTAAACAACCGGCATCCGTTCATGCTGCATGGTGTAAGCCTCTGTCATTTATCGTTGATCTATGTACGCACATATACAGTTGAGGCCACCTGGCGCAGGGGAAGGTCGAACCCATGCAGAGATTCCGAATGCCCCAAGAACAGATATCCCCCCGGATGTAAATGGCGGCAGAACTTCTGCACCAGGCGTTCACGGGTGTCGCTGTCAAAGTATATTATTACATTGCGGCAAAAAATAACATCCAGGGTATAGGGAAGTTGGAACGTGTCGTCCATGAAATTGAGACGTCCGAAGCGTACTTTGCGGCGTAACTGAGGGGCGATGCGCACCAGCTGGGAAGTCCTGTCCCTGCTGCGCAGCAGATATTTGCGCCGGATAGGTGCAGGTACCGGGATGATTCGATCCGCATGATAGATCGCAGCTTTAGCATGATCCAGCACCCGGGTGGAGATATCGGTGGCTACAATCTCAAAGTCGAAGCGATTCCTGCGGTGCTGCTCGGCATACTCATTCAACACCATCGCCATAGTATAGGGTTCCTCCCCGCTCGAACACCCGGCACTCCAGATTCTGAAAGCGCGCCCGGCACGCGAACTCTGCTGCCATGCGGGTAAAACCGTTGTTGTGAGATAGTCGAAATGATTGGCTTCGCGAAAGAAATCGGTTTTATTTGTGGTTACAGCATCAAATAACTCCACCCGTTCGAGGTTCTGTCCTGCACTGCTGAAGAGATAATCACAGTATGCAGTGACATTATCGAGTTGCAAGGCGCGGAGTCGCTTAGCCAGACGTCCATTCAACATGGTCTTCTTGGATTCGGTTATCTGGATTCCGAGCTCCCCATAGATATAAGCGCTCAGACGCTCGAAATCACGCTTCCCAATCTGCATTTTCATCCCTGTTGGTAACAGTTACCACGCTGTTTTTTGCTCTCTAGATACCCTTTGATCATAGCAACATTAAAACCATTTTTGTAAACAATTTCCATTTTTTAATGTTTTGGCCGAAGGCCATTAAATATGAAGTGCAAACGGGCTGCGGCAGTGCGCCATCAACAAGAAACGCCCCTGCAAAGGGGCGTTTCTTGTTGCTCGGTTATGGAAGTTCTTGCTTAATCAATATTCCTCAAAATCGTCGTCAATCTTATCCTTGCCTGCGCCCATGTCGAGCTTCAGACCAGATCCGCTCTTCTGGTTACTGTCGCTTTTCACAGGGTTCTTGGGCTTACTCGTCGGCGCCAGAGGCTTATTGCTGCGCTGTACCTGCTGTGCTCCGGATACCTTGAAAAAGCTGATAGTGTCCTGGAGTTGCTCGGCCTGGCTGCTGAGCTCTTCGGAGGAGGATGCCATCTCTTCGGAGGCGCTGGCGTTCTGCTGGATCACCTGGTCGAGCTGCTGGATCGCTTTGTTGACCTGGTCGGCGCCGGTGTCCTGTTCTTTGCTCGCGGCGGCGATCTCCTGGACCAATTCAGCGGTGCGCTGGATGTCGGGGACCATCTTGGTGAGCATGTCACCGGCCTGTTCGGCTACCTGGACGCTGCTGCCGGAGAGGTCGCTGATTTCAGCGGCGGCATTCTGGCTGCGTTCAGCAAGCTTGCGCACTTCGGAGGCGACGACGGCGAAGCCTTTGCCGTGTTCACCGGCGCGCGCGGCTTCGATGGCGGCATTGAGGGCGAGGAGGTTGGTCTGGCGCGCGATCTCTTCGATGATGGAGATCTTTTCCGCAATGTTCTTCATCGCGGTTACGGTCTGGCCTACGGCTTCTCCGCCTTGTTTGGCGTCTTCGGAGGATTTGACCGCGATCTTCTCGGTCTGCATGGCGTTATCAGCGTTCTGCTTGATATTCGCGGCCATCTGCTCCATGGAGCTGGAGGCTTCTTCGGCGGCGGCAGCCTGTTCGGTGGCGCCCTGGCTCATCTCTTCGCTGCTCGCGGAGAGCTCCTGACTCCCGGCGGCGACGTTATCCGCAGCGCTGCGCACGTCGGCGACGATGCGCTGTAGCTGCGCCACCATCCCTTTCAGGGCGGCGGCCAGCTGCCCGACCTCGTCCTTCTGCTCCACATCCAGATTTGCCGTCAGGTCACCTTCGGCAATAGCTGTAGCAAAGTTGACCCCTTTGAGCATGGGTCCGATAATCCCGCGCGCAATGATAAAGGCAAGGAGGATCCCAATGGGCACAGCCACTGCAACAAAGATAATCACCCCGGTGCGGGTATTGGATGCCGCATTAAGCATCTCCTCGTCGGTCATGATATTTTCAGCGGTGGTGTGGTTGATCTCTCCGAGGAGCCCCTGTACTTTCTGCAGGTTTGGAACGGTCTCGTTGGCATAGATCTCTTTGGCGCGTTCCATCCCCGCGACCATCACCCCGGCGCGGGCTTTCATTTCGCGCAGAACTGTCTGGGTCTGACGCAGGGCCGGAATGGTCTGCTGCTCAAAAACCTCATGTGCCTGCGCTTTGGGCTCGCGGATAATCTCTTTTGCGGACTGATGCAGACGCGCATGCGGTTCCTTGATCTCTTCAAGCAACCGCGCGAACTCTGCATCCGCCTGGGCAGCTATTCTTCCGGCCTCTCCGTAGATGAATTTACCCAGCCCGCACATGCGCTCGTTGGTTTCCACTGCCAGCTGCTGTTGATCGGTAGCAAAATATGTCAGAACCGTGCTGAGCCATTCCAGGTGATCCACCTCTTTTTCCGCGAGAAACTGAGGCAGATTAACATCGGCCTGAACAAACACTTCACCTACCTTTTTCGCCGATTCGTGCAAGGAGGTGTGGTACTCTTCAATGTCATCGAGGAGGGGTTTGATCGATGGTACAAGGGCTTCTGCTTCGCGCCGTGCTTCACCATAATACCATTTGCCGAAGGCGCACTTGTGCGAATCCGTTTCTACCCTGAGTTCGGTTACTTTATTGTTATTCAGCAACTCATTGACCTTACTGGCCCAGTTGAGATGATCAACCTCACGCTGCACCATTTCGGCCCTTAGCTTATTGCCATCAATAACTTCCTCAGCATTGTCAACAATATTGGTGATGCCGTAAATGCTCCACAATCCAACTCCGACGAGCAACAACAATACCAGGCCGAACCCGATAAAAAACTTTGCACTAAGACGAAAATCTTTCCAGGCCATACTGCCTCCTATTTTTTAGTTGTATCTGTTTAAAGGGCGTTATAAATAAACTTTAAGCGAGCTTTGTGCCTTGTTTCATTTTATCTGGAACAAACGTCTTAAAGATATCATTATCAACTCGCCTTTTGCTGCAAAATAGCGAGTTCATCACTGGAAAACACCTTGTCAATATCCAGTATCATGGCAAAGTCTTCTTCAACTTTGGCCATTCCGTGGAGGAATTCGGTATTGAGACGCGCTCCCATGCGGGGAGGCGCTTCAATCTGGTCCGGACTAAGCTCGAGCACCTCTTGTACAGAATCCACTAAAGCACCGATCATGGTGGCTTCTCCTTCGATCTGTACGTGCACAATAATGATGCAGGTGTCTACAGTTTCCGCCACGCTGGGGAGACCAAATTTCGTGCGCATATCGATTACCGGAACGACCTTGTCACGCAGATTGATCACCCCGCGCATGTAGTCAGGCGTCTGGGGGATACGAGTCATATGGGTGAATTCGAGAATCTCACGTACCTGACCCACGGGTAGAGCGAACATTTCTTCGTCAAGATTGAACGTTAAATACTGATTCCCACCACTGTGATCCTCCGTTGTCATGGCCTCCATCCCTTTCTTCTCATACTATTCTCCTGGTTCTTCTACTGCAGTTTCATCTGCAGATGTTGAGGTTGACACGTCGGCAGAAAATATGCTGTCGATATTAAGAAGTAGAATAAACTCTTCGTTATGCTTGCCCACTCCGCGGATAAATTCGGTATTAAGGCGTGTCCCCATGCGCGGGGTGTCTTCAATGGTGGCAGGGTCGAGGTCGAGCACTTCACGCACCGAATCTGCTACGGCACCGATGCTGGTCTGCTCTCCATCTACTGTAGCGCTGACAATGATGATGCAGGTATTGACAGTACGCTCCATGGGGGGAAGACCGAACTTGCGATGCATATCCACCACGGGCACTATGCTCCCCCGCAGATTTATCACCCCACACATGAACTCCGGGGTCTGCGGCACCGGGGTGATATCGGTATAGTCGAGAACTTCGAGAACCCTGTCGGTGGCGATGCCGAACACCTCGCCATTGAGGATGAAGGAAAGATACTGATTCATATTGCTCGTGTTTGTTTCGCTATCACTCATGGTCTGACTCCAGGTTTTTTTCCTGCACATCTGCCTGATGCATGAGCTGCACCAGGTCGAGAATCAGGGCGATACTTCCGTCTCCGAGGATGGTACCCCCGGATATGGTGCGCAGGTCTTTGTACAGCGGCCCCAGGGGTTTGATTACGGTCTGGTGCTCGCCAATAACGTTGTCCACCACGAATCCGAGGCGTCTGGCCCCGGTCTGGGTGATGACAATCTGCTGGATCGGCGGGGCCTCTGTGGTGATGCCAAAGGTTTTACGCAGGGGGATATATGGAACGAGGCTGCCACGCAGTTTGGCGAGATGGCGTCCGTGTGCCTCCTCCACATCTGCACGGGTCAACTCTATACATTCTTCTACCGCTGTGAGGGGCAGAATAAAACTGTTGCCATCGATAGTGACCAGCAGACTTTCAATGATTGCGAGGGTAAGGGGTATCCGCATCCGCACCGTGGTGCCATGTCCAGGTTTGCTGTGGAGTTCGATGCTCCCACGCAGGGCTTCGATGGCGCGTTTCACCACATCCATCCCCACGCCGCGCCCGGAAAGGCCGGAGACCTGCTCGGCGGTGGAAAAACCCGGGGCAAAGATGAGTTGAAAACACTCCTGTTCAGTCAGGGTGTCATCTTCACTGATCACCCCTTTGGCTATCGCCTTCTGACGCAGTTTCTCCGCATCAAGCCCCTTACCATCGTCACGGATCTCAATGGTTACGCTGTCGCCGGAGTGCTCGGCACCGAGAAACACGGTGCCATGGCGCGTCTTACCTGCTGCTTCGCGTACATCCGGCATCTCAATGCCGTGATCCATACTGTTGCGGATAATGTGTATGAGGGGGTCGTTGAGTTGTTCGATGACGGTCTTATCCAGTTCGGTCTCGGCACCGGCGGTTTCAAACTCCACCTCTTTGTTTAGATTGGAGGCGATATCGCGCACCAGGCGCTTGAACTTGCTGAAGGTGCTGCCGATAGGAAGCATGCGGATATTCAGGGTGCTGTCGCGCAGTTCTTCGGTGAGACGTTCTACCTCCTCGGCAATGGAATCGAGGTCAGCATCGTGGCGGATGGCAGCTACCTGGCTCAAACGTGACTGGACAGTAACCAGTTCACCCACGAGATTAACCAGGTCATCCAGACGTTCGGCAGGAACCCGCAGGCTGCTCGCTACCGGGGCCTTCTCCTGCTTCTTGCTCTGGCGCTGTTCCCGTGCGGCGCGTATAACTTTCTGCTCCTGCAGGGCGGCTTCTATCTGGTCCTGATCCACGAGGCCGGCCTCGACAAGCATTTCGCCGATGCGCTTGCTCTTCTCCAGCACGCGGTCGATATCGGCCTGGGTTACCTCACCGCGGCCCACAAGGATATCCCCGAGGCGTTGGCGCTCCTCTTCCCCCTCTTCACCGGTATCAATAAGATGAATACCCAGATCGCAGTCGTCTTCGACAAACATGAACACATCGCGGATGGCGTCTTCACTGCAGGTGGAGGTGAGGAGGACATTCCAGCTTACATAGCACAGCTCTGGCTCCAACTGATCCAGGGAGGGAATTTTACTCATTTGCCCGACGCTGTGGCAGGCACCCAGATCGCCGAGTTCATCGAGAAGGGCTGAGATTTTGGTGCCGTTCTGCAGGATGTGAGGATGGGGATTAAAGGCTATGCGATAGGTGCGCAGTTCGTTCTCATCGGAAGCAGCGGTACCTGCTTTGTCCTGACTTTGTGCTGCCGGTTTCTGTATCTCCGGCATGAACTGCTGCAGCTGCGTGACTAATTCGGCATTTTTTTCCTGGTCTACTGCTGTGCCACTACAACATGCATTTAAAAGCTCTTCGATGTGATCACGCGCCTGCAGAGAGATCTCCACCAGGGCTTTACTTACATCAATCCGCCCGTTGCGCACCAGATCGTAAACGGTTTCCACCTCGTGGGTGAAATTGGAGATGTCACTGAAGCCGAACATCGCCCCGGAGCCCTTGATGGTATGCATAGCCCGAAATATCTGTCCCACCACCTCCATATCGTCAGGACGTTCTTCCAACTCTAGCAAGGCGGTCTCGAGCTCGGCAAGGAGCTCATATGCCTCCTCTCTGAAGGCTTGTTGCGGTAAATCAGACATTAATCCTCTCCTCCAGCCTTCATGCAGAGACCGGATGTGTAATTAAAATACAGTAATTCATTAATCCAGAGTGTATGATCATCACCATGGCGAAAAAAGATCCTCTCACTGTTTTTCTCTGCCACCTCTATGCTGTTGCGGAGTTAGTCCAGAGGCATTGATTACGGTTTTCGCGCGAACATCCACTTTCGCGCATAAACCCAAGGCGCTGAACCATTTCGAGTACGGGGGGTATGAAGCGGTTTTTGAGCTCAAAAGTCTTCCCATGTTCGTAGGCGTAGAGGTTGGTGGCGCACATCAGCTGCAGGGCTGTGAAATCGACTTCTTCAACAGCATACCAGTCAAGAACCAGATGATCAGTGGCACTGAACCCTTCAAGAAGCAGAGACTTCAGCGCTGCAACAGATTCAATATCAATGCTACCGGAGATGCTGTAGTGCAAATGTTCGGTACCATCGCCTGATGTTACGTTTTTTTTCTCTACCTCAAACATCAAAGACTCCTTCGCCTGTGGTGCAGAATCCGTATTCACGGCTTTTAAGCACTCTTTTATCCAAGCACCTTTTTAACTACCCCGAGTAACTTTTGCGGCTCAAAGGGCTTTACCAGCCACCCGGTTAGACCTGCAGCCTTGCCTTTGGCCTTGAAATCGGCGCCCGCTTCGGTGGTAAGCATCAGGATGGGAGTAAATTTATAGTTGGGACTGGCGCGCAGTTTCTGCACCATGGTCAGGCCATCCATTACCGGCATGTTGAGGTCGGTAAGAACCAGATCGAACTTTTGTTTTTGCGCCTGCGCCAGCCCCTCCTGGCCGTTAGAGGCCTCCACCACTGTGTAGCCAGCACCTTTGAGGGTGAACGATACCATCTGGAGGATGGAGCGGGAATCGTCTACTGCGAGTACGGTCTTCGCCATCTGATTTCTCCTGTTTTCTATAGTTTCAGATGTTTCTTATAGAGCTTTAGAACAGTTCAATGTCACCTTCGTCCATACTTTTCTGGGCTACCGGATTATGCTGACTCTCACGCACAAGGCGGTTCGCCTCCTGCAGCATCTGCTGGAGCTTAAGCATGTGTTGTTGCTGCTGGTTGAGGCTTGCGCTCTCTTCAGGGGTAAGATCCACTTCGAGGGCGGCGAGGGAGTCAAGAAGGTGATCCATAGAATCCACCCGGCGGGTGACGGTATCCACCACCTGGGTCGCCATGTCCTGAAACTGCAGTGAGGTAATCGCCGAACCCACCTGCTGCGATACACTCTGTGAGATATCCCCGATCTCGGCGGCACTCTCATCTACGCGGGTATGAAACGAGCGGGTTTGCTCCAGAATGGTATTCACGTGTCCCTGCTGGGTGGAGGCGAGGGTCTCAGAGCTGGTGGCGACCTTTTTGATTGATTCCTCCACCTGTTCAAGGGAGGATGCGATTCCCTTTACCGAGGAGTATATCTGCTCACTGAAGCGATTGGAGCGGATGGAGAGATTGCGCACTTCGCCGGCCACAACGGCAAACCCTTTACCTGCAGCCCCGGCCCGTGCCGCCTCCACCGAAGCATTAACCGCAAGCAAATTGGTCTGATCCGCTATTTTACGTACATCGTGGAGCATCGCCTGAATGTTGTGGAACTGCTGTTGCGCCTGCGCCATGGACTCACTCAGGCGCGTAGCATCGGTGCTGTTTTTGACAATGCCGTCAATCAGGGTTGCAAGGGTCTGCTCAATGTCCCGAAACAGGGTATTGAAGTTCACCTGTTGAGAGTCCTGTATTTCTGATCCAGTACCGCTGATGGTGGCGGCGAGTTCCTGTTGGCGTTTGGTCTGACGCTCGAGCTCGGTAAAGCTGTTGACCAGCTTATCGATGGCATCCGCAAGGATTTCTTTTACCTGCGTATTTTCGCTGCGGATATTACCGAACTCCTTGCCGGTCTCCTGATTGAGGTAGCCGAGCAATTCGCGCGTAGCCCCGAGATTATCCACCAGGGGTTTCTGTGCCCCCGAAATTGAAGCAGAGGTGCTTGCCTTAGGCAGTAACAGTATAATTCCCAAACCTGCCGCGAGCGCAACAATCAGCCCCAGCCACCACATACCACTTATCCACGCAACAACAACAGCGGCGCCAAGATTAAGCCCCGCAACCAGCAGCAACTTTGTACGATGAGGAGATTCAACCCCCATAATTCACCTCTTAATTACAAAAAGGACAAAATTAGTTATAAATCATTTTTGTTGATACATCTCTTCAGTCACGCTGAAGATAACATAAAAATGTCATTTCCCAGCCCCAAACAAAAAGTTATGTAAAGTTGCCGCTATACCGCTGACAAAAAACGTCAAATAACTGCAAAACATCATCACAAAGGTGTTTTAATACTTCAGATTCACGCAAAATAAAAACACGCCTACATGCCTGCTAATTATGTGCCATTTTTAAATTGATTCCACAATGGCGCAACAGCTGGCGCACAAAACGATAGGTGAGCCCCCACAGGGGTGGGGCATCGGGGTCGATAAAAAAGGATGGAACCTCGGATTTCTCTCCATGCCAGTCGATACACTGCATGGCGTGATGACGCGGGTGTAAAAAGTGTGAAAGCGACACCCAGAAGTGGCGCTGCACTTCGTAGTTACCCTGTACCCAGGTATAAGAGGCCGGGACATTAAACACAAACCCGCTTACGCGCACCCGCACGCGTGCTGCATAGATGTCATCCATTTGACCCAGGCACTGCTCTGCACACAAGCGCATATCCACCTCTTCGAGGGTTTCACGCACGGCCGCTGCGTAGGCGCAGCTGTCCTCGGGGTCAATCTTGCCGCCGGGAAAGCTCAGATTCCCCGACCAGGGGTCATTCGGATGCTTAGCGCGCTGGATGAGGAGCAATTCGGGGCTGTGTTTCTCACCATAAGCTGAGTCCCTGAGGATCAGTGCTACAGCGGCATCGCGGTGTTGGGGGGCCGATTCAAGCATCACAGGGGTGCACTGCTGTAAAGCACGCTTGATCTGTGCTACCGTGAGGCGCTCGGTGGAAGGTTTAATCTGTTTGCAAATGGATTGGGTCATTGTAAAGGTCTCACCGGATACTGCGCCAGCGCCGGGGAGAAAGCGCTGGACGGATATACATCGATATTCTTATAATCCTGGAACAATTCATTTTGGCAAAGGGTTATCTTTTTATCTACATCCTATTGCAGCAACAATCATAGCTTTCAAGGATTTTTTATGCTTACTGTACCTGTAACCGATGGCGAATACCATACCCCGGCCGATGCCGCAATCAAACCCCTCACTCTTTTACCCACGCCGGCATTTTACCTTCAGGCATTCTGGATTGTAATGCGCAGTGCCAACATGGCGCGCCAGGGGATGTATACCGACGGTGACTGGGCCCAAAGCAGTGTTGACATTATCCATGCCCTGGAACGCTGCGGCTGCACCTTTGATATCAAGGGAATGGAAGCCCTGTGCACCGACCCGCAGCCGTGTGTGTTTATCGCCAATCATATGAGCACCCTGGAAACCTTTGCCCTCCCGAGCCTAATCTCTCCATATCAGCGTGTCACCTTTGTGGTCAAGCGGGGACTGGTGGAGTACCCGTTTTTCAAACACGTGATGCGCTCACGTAACCCGGTCCTGGTGGATCGCAAAAATGCGCGCGATGATCTGAAGGCGGTTCTTTCTCAGGGGATGGAACGCCTGCAGAGCGGCATATCCCTCGTGGTGTTTCCACAGAAGACCCGCACAACTGAATTTGCTCCGGAGCATTTTAATAGCATCGGTGTGAAGCTGGCACAAAAAGCCGGGGTGCCAGTGGTCCCGATAGCTCTGAAAACCGATGCCTGGAGAAACGGACACCTCCTCAAAGAGTTCGGTCGCATAGTGCCGGAGCGCACTATCCACTTCAATTTCGGTCCGTACATTCCGGCTGAAGAGCTGGGCAGGCATACCCATACACAGATCATCGAGTTTATTCAGCAGCACCTGCAACGCTGGAAGTAGCTAAGGTTCAGACCTGAAAAGCTATTGGCCCCTGCATATGTGAAAAGTAAAAAAGGCGAACCAGCCATAAAGCAGGTTCGCCTTTTTTACACTTTTGATAGCAGCAAAAATACTGACGGTTAACTGCCGCACCCGCCACAGCTGGAACCGCATCCGCCGCCATCCTTGGAGGTGATGGTAAAGCCGTCCTGGACGAAGTGAATCACCTGGTCATCGGCAAAGCGAACTACCTGAGGGTCAAGAAGTACGTCAATATCGTTAATCTTCTGCTGTGTGTCATCGTCATTTGACTCATCCAGAGTCAATCCCAGAGAGGGACCGCCTCAGCCAAAACCCGCCATCACCAGGCGCAGAGATTTGCCGGGATTCTGCTCCAGAACATTCTGCAATTCGGCTTTTGCCTCGTCTGTTATTGTGAGCATAAGAGTAGCTCCTTTCATGGGTTGCACATTGATTAATCGGCTCGCTGTGTACCTTCGAATAGAGTATAGCGGCAGCCTATTAAACAGCTTATAAAATATCTATTCTGTCAATATGCAGAATTTTATATATTTTTGCAACCGTTTAAACCCCGAAGAGATCCTGTGCTTTTCAACAGATAAAACATAGCAGGCGAGCAGCTTACTGCCGCACACGCATCATCCCGCCGGCACCGCGCACAATCCGAACCCGATCTCCCACATAGAAGGGGACATCCGCAGCCTGCACCACGGCAATAATTTCACCATTGTCGAGTTCTACGGTAATCTCCAATCCATCTACGCTGGTTGCGCCCTCCTCAATCGCACTGCCGAGCAGGGCTCCGCCAATGGCACCGGCAGCGGTGGCAAGGGCGCGGCCGTGTCCGCCACCCACGGTATTGCCCGCAATGCCACCCACAACTCCACCGGCGACGGTACCCGCGCCGCTCCTGGTTCCTTCAATAGCCACCGGGGATACCGCCAGCACCGTCCCGTAGTAAACCGACATCTGGCGCTGAGCCTGATCACGCGAATACACCTCGGATGAGGTACGACTCGCGCACGCGCTAACCAACACGATAAGAAAAAGAATCCCTGCCATGTGTAAGTATCTCATGATTACACCTCCCGGATGTCTGAGTGACATCCTTTATCCTAAAGTTGTAGTACAGCGCCGACGGAACCGAAGAAAAATCTCGCCCCCATTCGCTCGCGTATCTGGGCAGCGCGGTTCTGCCCGGTGCAGTGGGATACCCCGATATGCTGAATATCAAATTGCTTTAGATCCTCCATGGTACGCTCAAACTGTTCCGCCGTCGCCGGGCCCAGGTGGGTTCCGCCCAGAACCGCCTTAATCGGCTGCGCAGGAAAATTCTCCTGCACCTGCAGGAGAATATTAATCATCCCTGCATGGGCGCAACCGAGGATAACTGCGAGCCCTTTCTTACATTCTACCACAACCCCCATATCATCCTTAAATGGGTCCTGGATAAAGGAGCTGTCAGACTGCGGCACTACCAGTTCAGGGGCACCCTGCTCGTAAAGGGTGCGACGCTGCACCTCGCCGGTTACGTGGACTCCGGGGGCAATTTCACAGAACTCCGGCGTCCAGACAAAACGGGCCCCCAGGGTTTCGAGAAGCTCACGCCGCTGTGGAATCCCGATAAAGCGTAATGCATGTTCTGTTCGGGAATAGCGCGGCGCGAAGATATCTGGATGCGCAAATACATCCAGCTCATCTATATATGTGAGCACCTGATCCAGCCCGCCCACATGGTCATAGTGGCCGTGGCTCAGCACCACGCCATCCAGGCAGCGCAGGTCCTTCCCCAGAACCCGCGCATTGCGCTCTATCCCGAAGCCCTGCCCGGTATCCACCAGTACAGTGGTGTCACCGCGCTCAATCAGACACGCAAAGCCGTGTTCCCCCACTGCAGGGATGGCACGACCGACACTGTTTTCACATACAATTGTAAGGGTAGTTTGCATATTGACCTCGCTGCATAACATTTCATTCAATAGATACCTTGAACTCTAGTTCATCCGCGCGCCCAATTCCAGTGCTAACGCGCAACAATGGGGGACTGAATACAAAAAAGTTCAATACAGCTGTTTTTTTTATTTGACATAGACTGCGGGAACTATCTAGTATCTACGCCTTAGTTTGTCTAAGGGCCCATAGCTCAGTTGGTCAGAGCCACCGGCTCATAACCGGTCTGTCCCAGGTTCGAGTCCTGGTGGGCCCACCATTTTTCTTCCACAGGAATAATATGGTTCGAACGCAGCTGAACATTCCCCTTTGTCTATGCGCCACAGCAGAACCAGAGGAACGAAGAACAGGATATGTAAGAACCGAGAGTGCAACTTTTCAAGCTGCACTCTCTTTTTTTGCCCAGCTGAAACATACAACACGGTGACTAGAGGATGAAAAACAACACCCTGCATCTACACGATTTTATAGGTCTTATCCATCAACTCTATCCGCCCGATCTCGCGGAGGAGTGGGACAATGTGGGACTCCAGGTCGGTGAACCGGGCAGTAAGATTAAACGCATCATGGTTGCCCTGGATCCGACCTTTACCAACCTGCAACATGCCCATGAAAAAAACTGCCAGCTTCTCCTCACCCACCATCCCCTGATATTCAAACCTCTGAAACACATCAGCACTTCGGATTCTACCGGTAAATGCATCGCATATGCTCTGCGCCACGACATCAATATCGTATGCGCCCATACAAATCTGGATAGCGGTGCAGACGGTCTCAACGACTGGCTTGCCGCCACTCTCGAGCTGGAACAGCCCCGCATCCTGCAACCCTCCGCCCGGGAAGAGTTTTTAAAGCTTGTAGCGTATGTGCCGGATTCCCATGCTGAGGAGGTTATGGAGGGTTTGTTCCGAGGCGGTGCCGGACATATAGGACAGTATGATAAGTGTGCCTTCAGTACCCGGGGGTGCGGGCAGTTCCGCCCTCTGGAGGGAAGTGATCCATTTATTGGTAGCAGCAACGAGGTTGAGCACGTGGAAGAGTCCCGGGTTGAAACCATAGTCCCGCGGCGGAATTTGAACAAGGTTCTCAAGCAACTCTTCAAAGTGCACCCCTACGAGGAAGTGGCCTATGATCTGTTTGAGCTCCAAAACCGCAACGCCACCGCAGGACTGGGGCGCATCGGCGCACTTCAATCGCCCTCTACGCTGAAGGAATTCGGGCATCGCTGCAAGGAACGTCTTCATTGTAGCGGATTGCGCATAGTGGGCAGCCATGACGCTAAAGTACACAAGGTCGCGGTGTGCAGCGGCAGTGGCAGTGGCGCCATGTATGCAGCAAAATTCAGCGGCGCTGACACCCTGGTTACCGGGGATATGAAATATCACGAAGCACAAGTCGCCCAGGAACTGGCGCTCAATGTAATAGATGCCGGACATTTCGCCACCGAAATTATTGCCGCTGTTGGTCTGCGCCGTATTCTTGGGGCAGAGCTGGATAAGCGTGGCTACTCTACAGAAATAATCTGTGCATCCGACGAAAAGGATCCGTTTACTTTTATCTGAGCTTAACTAATTACCGCAGGGGTGGAAAGAGCCATGATCCCCTGGTGTTATTTTAAATTGAGCTGAATAACCTGAATTCATACCCCAACTTATATGACGGAGGAGATAACGTGAAGGAAGAAGTACAGCAGTTGATTGACGTGCAGGAGCTTGACCAGAGAATTCTTGCAGCACGCAAAAAGAGGAGTGAACTTCTGGCACGCAAGGAGAAACTCCAGGCGCAGGCGGAAAAGCTGGAAACGATTGTGAGTGCAATCCAGGAACAGATCGATGAAGTTCTGGAAGATGCCGGAAGCATGAACCAGGATCTCGCCAAAGAGCAGGACAACGTTGCAAAAGCGGAAAATCGCCTGCCGGAGGTCAAAACCCAGAAGGAATACCTCGCGATCCTGAAAGAGGTCGATGCAGCGAAGAAGAATCTCAAGGATATCGAAGAGGCGCTTAAACTTAAGCAGCAGGTTCAAAGTGAACTTGAAGCGGATAAGAGCGACAAGCAGAGTGAGCTCGACGAACTCAACAGCGATAACTCAAGCCAGCTGAAGGATATCGAAACCCTGGTAGCAGAACTGGAAGATATCGAAGCCACAGAAACCCCGAAGCGGGATAAACTTGTTGCCCAGGTACCTGCTGCGCTGCGCAAACGCTACGAACTGGTTCTGAACCGCCTCAACAGTGTCGCGCTGGTGGAAGCGAAGAATTACACCTGTACCGGCTGCAATATGCGCCTGCCGCCGCAGTTTTTCAACAACATGCTAAAAAGCAAAAACATTTCCACCTGCCCGCAGTGTAATCGCCTTTTGTATATCGAAGAGGCGTAGTATTCTATACTCAGGGTTGAAGAAGCACAGGCGATCGCCGGTTCTATCCTTCGGATAGGACGGGAGGAAAGTCCGGGCTCCGCAGGGCAGGATGGTTCCTAACGGGAACCGGGGGTGACCCCAGGGAAAGTGCCACAGAAAACAGACCGCCTGCGTCCCCGCGATGCAGGTAAGGGTGAAACGGTGAGGTAAGAGCTCACCAGTTCCGGCGGTGACGTCGGAAGCTAGGTAAACCCCATCCGGAGCAAGGCCGAATAGGGAAGCGTTTGAGGGCGGTCCGTCCAAAGCTTCCGGGTTGGCTGCTTGAAGGCGTCGGCAACGGCGTCTCTAGAGGAATGATCGCCCCCGCAGTTCTGGTAACAGGCTGCGGTACAGGACCCGGCTTACGGGCTTCTTCGACCCCTTTTTACTTTGCATTATACGTGACTGCTCAGCGGCGATTTTGTAGGTCGGGCACCGCCCGACAACATGCATCCAGACTCTAGCATGTCGGCGGCCAGTGGCCACCCTACGACTTCTAACTGTATACAGAACAATTTACCTTTTCTTGCATAAGTCGACCATTTCATGCTGAATACAAATCGACATACGCGCTGGAATGAGGTGCTGAACCAACTCCGGTGCGAACTCAACAGCATTGCGGAAGAGGAACTGCAGTGGCTGAGACAGCGCATCGCCCTGATTGAAGCGGTGCAGGAACAGATCCACGCCCTGTTTCTCGACGCGGACGGCACTGAGATATGCCGCACCTGCTCCGGCTCCTGCTGTGAGCACGGCCATAACCACATCACCCTCATCAATGTGGTTGCGGCTCTCCTGCAGAACAAGGTACCCGAAGTGGATTTTTCCGCCACCTGTCCGTTTCTGACCCCGTGCGGCTGCAGCATGGATGTAACCCTGCGCCCGTTTAACTGTGTCACCTTCATCTGCGACCACATCGAAACCAATATGAGTGGAGCAGAAGTGGAAGAATTTTATCGCCTGGAAAAACTCTTGCGCGCCCACTATGCTGAGCTAGATCAGCGCTATGCCGGTTCGAGTCTGCGTGGTTTGTTTATCGGCACCAGCCGCCTTGGCTCGCAGCGACTCCTGCAACGCAGGAGCATTTAACCTCTCGACACCCGAACATCGGATATTGGATATGGATTTAACCTTCAAACGCAAGAACGGCATCATAGATAACAAAATCGACGAGCTCCTTGAAGACGTCGGTGTGCATCATCCGCGCATCATCCGCGACATGATCATCAGCGCGCTCAAAGCGGGAACCAGCAGTGACTACCTTGCGGATCTGAAACTGATGCGCACCACCATGAACGAAATGCGTATCACCAATGAGGTGTTCAGTCCGTATCGCCATCGGCGTAAGGTGACCATCTTTGGCTCTGCCCGCACCACACCTGAAGAGCCTATCTATCAGAAATGTGTCGAATTTGCACGCCTGCTCGCACAGGAAAACTACATGGTAATCACCGGCGGAGGTGGGGGTATCATGGAGGCAGGTAACGAAGGAGCGGGTTCAGATAACTCCTTTGCGGTCAACATCCGCCTGCCGTTCGAACAAAGCACCAACAAGGTTATGCACGGCAGTGAACGCACCCTGATGTACAAATACTTTTTCAATCGGAAGGTGGCATTCCTCAAAGAGGCCCATGCCGTAGCTCTGTTCCCCGGCGGATTCGGCACTCTGGACGAGGCGATGGAGACCCTGACCCTGATTCAGACGGGGAAAAATCCGCCGATGCCTCTAGTTCTGATTGATGATGAGGACAGCACCTACTGGGAAGACCTGTTCCAGTTCATGCGCAACGTCCTTCTGCCGCGCAATCTCATTTCCGGGGAGGACTTCGGCCTCTTTACCATCACCAGCAATCCCCGGGAAGCTCTGGAAGTGATAACCAACTTCTATAGCGTGTACCACTCAAGCCGCTATGTAGACGACACCCTGGTAATCCGCCTGAATAAACAGCTCACAGAGGAGCAGATCGATATTCTGCAGGAGGAGTTTGGAGGGCTGCTCAACAATGAAGGCACCATCCGCGCATGCCGTGCCTTTGAAAAGGAACACGACGAGCCCGACCTGTGGAATCTGCCCCGTCTCGCGCTGGACTTCAACCGCCGCAATCACGGCTATATGGTCGCCCTGATTCGACGCATCAACTCATTTTTCAACGCCTGATTCCGGAGGGTCTTACGGTGGGGTATAAAAATCTGCAGAGCTGTGTCACCGATTTGGAACAGCACGGGCAACTGTGCCGCATAGATACCGAACTCGATCCACATCTGGAGATTGCGGCACTCCAACGCCGCGTCTACGCCGCCGGGGGCCCGGCATTGCTGTGCACCAACGTGCGCGGGTGCAAGTTCCCCATGCTTGGAAATCTGTTCGGCACCCTGGAACGTACTCGCTTCATCTTCCGCGATACCCTGCCGGTGGTAAAGCGCCTGGTGGAGGCGAAGATCAACCCCGCCGCAGCATTGCAGCGCCCGTGGCAGTTCGCGCGCACCCCCCTTGGAGCCCTGCATCTGCTCCCGCGCCGTACCAAACGGGGGCCGATTCTGCAACAAGAATGCCGCATCCATGATCTGCCCCAACTGGTATCGTGGCCCGATGACGGTGGCGCGTTTATCACCCTACCGCAGGTATATACAGAAGACCCCCATCACCCTGGATTACGCCATTCGAACCTTGGGATGTATCGCGTCCAACTAGGGGGCAATGCCTACATACAGGATCAGGAGGTAGGCCTGCATTACCAGATTCATCGCGGAATCGGGGTACACCATCAGACAGCGGTGGAAAAGGGCACATCCCTGCCGGTCAATATCTTCGTAGGCGGGGCACCAAGTCTGAGTGTGGCTGCGGTAATGCCACTGCCGGAAGGAATGCCGGAGCTGAGCTTTGCCGGACTCCTGGGCGGACATCGCATCGCCATGACCTCAGGAAAATCGCCGCTGCCGTTTCCCGCTGAAGCCGATTTTGTGCTCTGCGGTTCTATCGACCCCACTCGCACCAAACCGGAAGGACCTTTCGGAGACCACCTTGGATATTACAGTCTGACGCACGAATTCCCGGTGGTGGATGTGCATAAGGTTTACCATCGCAAAGATGCCATCTGGCCCTTCACCAGCGTCGGACGCCCGCCACAGGAAGATACCAGCTTCGGCACCTTTATCCACGAGCTCACCGGCGAACTTATCCCCACGGTACTTCCGGGGATTAAGGCGGTACATGCGGTGGATGCCGCCGGTGTACACCCCCTCCTGCTTGCCATCGGTTCAGAGCGCTATACCCCCTATCAGAACCCCGAGCGCCCACAGGAACTGCTGACCCAGGCGCATGCCATTCTGGGGCAGGGCCAGCTCTCACTTGCAAAGTATCTGTTTATCGCCAACGGTGCGGACAATCCGCAGCTGGATATCCACGATGTGGCCGCGTTTTTACAGCACTGCCTGCAACGCTGTGACTGGAAGCGCGATCTGCACTTCCACACCTGCACTACCATCGACACCCTCGACTACAGCGGCGATGGCCTCAATCAGGGCTCCAAGGTGGTTATTGCCGCTTGCGGTGAACCCCGACGCGAACTCCCACAGCGCTGTCCGGAAAATCTCGAACTTCCGTCCGGATTTGACCGGCCTGCGGTTCCCATCCCCGGGATACTCCTGGTGGAAGGGCCGGCATGCAGCGCTCCTGATGCCAGTCCCACTCTGGAACTGGAGCGTTTCTGTACCGCTCTTACCCCACAGGCGAGCATCAATCAGTTCCCCCTCGTGGTGTTATGCGATGACAGCGCCTTTGCCACCGCAACCTTCAACAACTTTGTGTGGACCACTTTTACCCGCTCCGACCCGGCGCGCGATATCTTCGGCATTGGAGCATTCTGCATCGACAAGCACTGGGGCTGTGAAGGGGCGCTGGTGATTGACGCGCGGCGCAAAGCCCATCATGCACCACCCCTGGTGGACGATCCGCAGGTGGAGAAAAAACTTGAACGCCTGGCGTGCAAGGGGGGACCACTGCATGGTATCATTTAAACCTGTTATGTTAACGATATTATATCCTGAAACGGCCTGTGTAAGCATATGAAATATCCAAATAAATGTTCCGATCTGCATATATCCCACGCCATCGGCAACACCCCGCTGGTGGAATTGAAAAAACTCAATCCCAACCCTAAGGTGCGCATCCTCGCCAAACTGGAGGGAAGCAACCCCGGCGGTTCAGTCAAGGATCGTCCGGCGTGGTACATGATCAAAAATGCGCTTGCAAGTGGAGAACTAAATCCTGAGCGTACCCTGCTCGAACCCACCTCGGGCAATACCGGCATCGCCCTCGCTATGATCTGTGCCACCCTGGGCATTCACATCAAACTCGTGATGCCCCCCTGTGTGAGTATGGAACGCCGCGCCGTTCTCGAAGCTTATGGAGCTGAGGTGGTTCTCTCGTGCCCGGGCCAGGCCACGGATGGCGCGATCCGTATGGCACACGAGCTGGTGCAACAGGATCCCAAGCGCTATTACATGCCGAATCAGTACGCGAACCCGAGCAATCCACAGGCGCACTACGAAACCACCGGACCTGAAATCTGGCAGGAATGCGGTGGGAAAATCGATGCCTTTGTCGCCGGGCTCGGCACTTCCGGCACCATTATGGGTACTGGCCGCTTTCTGAAGGAAAAGAATGCTTCTATTGGAATTATTGCGGTGGAACCCACCCTTGGGCACAAGGTACAGGGGTTGAAAAATATGAACGAATCTATAGTCCCCGAGCTATATCACCCTGAAAACCTTGACGACAAACTGATTGTCCAAGATAATGAGGCTTTTAACTGTGCGCGTGACCTTGCCATCAACGAAGGGTTGTTTGTGGGGATGTCGAGTGGGGCAGCCGTTGCGGGTGCGCTGCGGATTGCAGCAAAAATGGAGCACGGCACCATCGTCACTATTCTTCCGGATCGTGGCGATCGCTATCTGAGCACTACGTTGTTCCGCTCCACCTGCGCCAACTGTCCCCCTTGATGGCAACACAGTTTTTCTGAAAAGTAGATTCAATAAGCCAGAGGAGAGCAACTATGCAGACCTGTCAGATTCTCGGCAGCGGACACGCGGTTCCGGAACGGATTCTGACCAATGCCGATCTGGAGCAGATGGTTGACACCAATGATGAATGGATTGTGGAACGTTCAGGTATCCGCCAGCGCCACATTGCCGAACCCGGCAGTTCTCTGTCTGATCTGGCATCTGAAGCGGTACAGCTCGCGCTAGAGCGCGCTGAAACAAGGGCGGAAGACATTGATCTGATTATTGTGGGTTCAGTAACCGGGGATATGAAATTCCCCGCCATGGCGTGTCTGCTGCAGGAGAAAATCGGCGCCACCAAAGCTGCGGCCTTCGATATCTCCGCAGCATGTTCTGGTTTTCTGTATGCCCTGCACCTGGCCAAAAGCCTCATGCAGACCTGCCCGTATAAGCGCGTCCTCGTGGTTGCGGCGGAGATGCTTTCGAGCATGGTGAACTGGGAGGATCGCAACACCTGCGTGCTGTTCGGCGATGGCGCCGGCGCTGTGGTTCTCGGCCCTGCTGAGGACGAGCGCGGCATCCTCAGCAGCACCATCCATAGTGACGGACACTACAGCAAACTGCTCTACAACCCGGCCGGGAGCCAGCATATTCTGACCCCGGAGGATCTTGCCAACAACTATGCCACCATCAACATGCAGGGACGTGAGGTCTTCCGCCACGCGGTCGCATCCATGACCAGCGCCCTCAACGAGGCACTGAATCAGGCGGGGTTGAGCGCGAGTGATCTAAACTTCGTGATCCCCCATCAGGCGAATATCCGCATCATTGAGGCGATCGCAAAGCGCTTCAAGGTTCCGGAAGGGAAGATCATTATCAACGTCGAGCGCTTCGGTAATACCTCCGCCGCCTCCATCCCCATCGCTCTGGATGAAGCGATCCAGGATGGCACCATCAAGAAAGGGGATATCGTAGGTCTCACCACCTTCGGCGCCGGCCTTACCTGGGCCGCGTCCATTATACGGATTTAAGCGCTGCATTTACGTAGGCGCAGCCACTGAAGGGCGAGCATGGCGGTGGCATTGATGATGCGCCCGCTGTCCATGAGCTCTACCACTTCATTCCAGGGCAGCACCATTATGCGGATATCCTCTGATTCGTCCTCAACCCCTCCCAGGGTTTCATGCATGCCCGAGCTGTCTATCTCAGCGTAAAACAGGTGAATCTGCTCCGAGCTGCCCCCAGGGGTGAGGTAGTAGCGCCCGATATATTCAAGTTCCTGGGGGGTGCATCCGGCCTCTTCCTGCGCTTCACGCCGCGCCACATCTTCCAGCGATTCCCCTTTTTCCACCACTCCTGCAACCACTTCGAGGAGCCAGGACGAATCAGGATCGTCCAGAGCTCCAACGCGAAACTGCTCGATCAGAACCACGCTATCGGCATCCGGATCGTAGAGCAGCACTGCTACCGCCTGACCGCGTTCGAGCAACTCGCGCGTCACTACCGGTGACATCTCTCCGTTGTAGAGACGGTGACGCAACTTGATTTTGAGAATGCTGAGAAAGCCCGAATATTCCTCGGTATGTTCCAGGATTTCTATTGTTTGCTGCTCTCTATCCATAAACTGAAATCCCCCCTACAGCACCCCACGCAGATACCTGCCCGTATGCGATGCAGTCACTTTTGCAACCTCCTCAGGTGTGCCACTTGCGACAATCTCGCCGCCGCCACTACCCCCTTCAGGTCCCAGGTCGATCACGTGATCCGCGAGTTTGATTACATCGAGATTATGCTCGATAATCAGCACCGTATTCCCGGTATCCACCAGGCGCTGAATCACCTCCATGAGCTTGCGCACGTCATCGAAGTGAAGCCCGGTGGTGGGCTCATCCAGAATGTAGATGGTGCGCCCGGTGGCGCGTTTCCCGAGCTCACGTGCGAGCTTGACACGCTGCGCCTCGCCGCCGGAAAGGGTGGTGGCGCTCTGACCGAGCTTGATATACCCCAGGCCGACATCGCGGACGGTCTGAAGCTTGTTGTTAATGCGCGGGATATTTTCGAAAAAGCGGCTCGCCTGATTCACCGTCATATTCAGCACGTCGGCAATGCTTTTGCCCTTATACAGCACCTGCAGGGTCTCACGATTATAGCGGCTCCCGCCACACACCTCGCACTGCACATATACATCGGGGAGAAAGTGCATCTCAATCCTGATCACCCCATCGCCACTGCATGCTTCACAGCGCCCCCCCTTGACGTTGAAGGAGAAGCGACCCGGTTTATAGCCGCGCACCTTGGCTTCGGGCAATTGGGCAAACAAATCACGAATATCCCCGAATACTCCAGTGTAGGTGGCAGGGTTGGAGCGCGGCGTGCGCCCGATGGGGGACTGATCGATATCCACCACCTTGTCAAGCTGCTTACATCCTTCAATGCGGCGGTAGGTTCCTGCTCTCTCGCGGCTTTTATTCAGCTCCTGTGCCAGCGCGCGATAGAGGGTATCAATAACCAGGGTGGATTTGCCCGAGCCTGATACCCCGGTGATGCAGGTCAGAACCCCGAGAGGGAATTTCACATCCAGATTCTGCAGGTTGTTGCTGCTCGCGCCCTGAAGTTCGATATAGCGCTCGCTGCGACGGCGCTGTGGCGGTAATGGAATTTCGAGTACGCCATTGAGATATTTACCCGTGAGGGATTCCGGATCCGCAAGGATCTCCTCGGGAGTTCCCTGGGATACCACCTTGCCCCCGTTCATCCCTGCCGCCGGGCCCATGTCGATCACATGGTCGGCATCTAGAATAGTCTCTTCGTCGTGTTCCACCACAAGGACGGTATTCCCCAGATCGCGCAGATGCATGAGGGTATCAAGGAGACGCCGGTTGTCGCGCTGGTGCAAGCCGATGGAGGGCTCATCCAGAATATACAGCACCCCCATGAGAGAGGAGCCAATCTGGGTAGCGAGACGAATGCGCTGTCCTTCACCACCGGAGAGGGTGCCGGCAGAGCGATTCAGGGTCAGATAATCCAGTCCCACCTGATCGAGAAACCCCAGACGTTCGTTGATCTCTTTGAGAATGCGGCGTCCAATCTCGGCATCCTTGGAGCTAAGTTCAAGATCTGTGAAAAATGCCCGCGCCTGCGCAATCGACATCCGCGTGATATCATCAATATTCTTCTCCGCCACGCGCACGTGTAGCACTTCGGGACGCAGACGCGCACCGTTACACGTGGGGCAGGGCATGATATCCATGTAGCGTTCCATCTTTTCACGCAGATTATCGCTGTCGCTCTCGCGGTAACGCCGCTCCAGGCTGGGAATCACCCCTTCAAAAGGCTTTTCGTAATAATGCCGCCGTTCTCCCTGATCGTAGTAAAAACGGATCGGTTCCTTGCCGGAACCGTACATGAGCACATCTCTGATCTTTTCCGGCAAATCGGCATACGGGGTATCCACAGAAAAACCATAGTGCTGGGCCAATGCATCGAGAAGCTGCTGGTAGTAATACGCGCGCCGTGTCACCCAGGGTTCAATCGCCCCTTCGCGCAACGTCGCATCGGAGCGGGGCACAATCTGTTTGGGGTCGAAGTAGTTGCGCGTCCCGAGACCTGAACAGTCCGGACACGCCCCCTGCGGATTGTTGAAAGAAAACAGGCGCGGTTCTATCTCCATATAGGAAAGGCCGCATTCGATACACGCATGCTTTTCCGAAAAGCGCAGGCACTCTCCACCCACCACCTGGATCTGCACCAGACCTTCGCCGAGGCGCAGCGCGGTTTCCACCGAATCTGCGAGACGCCCTTCGAGCCCCTCTTTCATGATGAGGCGATCCACCACCACCTCGATGGTGTGCTTTTTTTTCTTATTCAGCTCTGGTGGATCTGCTAGTTCATGGATCTCGCCATCAATACGCGCGCGCACATAACCCTCGGCCTGGAGCTGCTTCAGTTCGCGTTTGTATTCCCCTTTACGCTCACGCACGAACGGAGCCAGCACCATGAGTTTGGTGCGCTCCGGCAGTTGCATCACCTGATCCACAATCTGCTGTACACTCTGGGGCTCAATCTCGCGCCCGCAGCGATGGCAGAAAATCTTGCCGATACGTGCAAACAGCAGACGCAGGTAGTCGTAGATCTCGGTCACGGTACCCACGGTGGAGCGCGGGTTTTTGGAGGTGGTTTTCTGTTCGATGGAGATCGCGGGTGAGAGGCCGTCAATGCTATCCACATCGGGCTTTTCCATCTGCTCGAGAAATTGGCGTGCATATGCGGAGAGACTCTCCACATAGCGTCGCTGCCCCTCGGCATAGATGGTATCAAACGCCAGGGTGGACTTTCCTGAACCGGAAACCCCGGTTATCACCACAAACTTATCGCGTGGGATCTCCACATCTATGTTCTGCAGGTTATGCTCGCGCGCACCTTTAACAATTATTTTATCGATCATGCATGAACCTTCCTGGCGTCCATCTGGAGCGCCGTTTCAACTGCGGCAATCAAACTGCATGGGTTGGCTTTACCGCTTCCCGCCATATCATAGGCGGTACCGTGATCCACTGAAGTGCGGATTATCGGAAGCCCGAGGGTAACGTTGACGCCGTCATCGAAGTGGAGCATTTTCAGCGGAATCAAGCCCTGGTCATGGTACATACACACCACTGCATCATATGCACCCTGTAGCGCAAAGTGGAACAGCGTGTCCGCACTGTGGGGACCGCTCGCCTGGATTCCATCCTGCTGGGCCTGTTTAATAGCAGGGGCGATGATACGCTCCTCCTCATCCCCGAACATCCCTCCTTCACCCGCATGGGGGTTGAGAGCCAACACCGCGATGCGCGGTGCAGCATCGGGGCAGAAGTACTGCCGCAGCGCCGCATGGGTAACGCGCAGGGTGGCTTCAACCTCCGTCTGTGTGAGTACTGCGGGGACATCTTTTAGCGCCAGATGAGTAGTCACGAGACACACCTTGAGCTTCGGCCCCGCAAGCATCATTACAACCTTCTCCACTGCGCAACGCTGCGCCAGCAGTTCGGTGTGCCCGGGGAATTCACAGCCGGCGGCGTAAATCGCCTCCTTCTGGATCGGAGCGGTTATCATTCCCGCTGCATTTCCGGCCTGACAGCGAGCACAGGCCCATTCAATGTAATCCAGCATGGCGCGTCCGTTGGCAGCGCTAATACGCCCAAAGGGGGTTTCATCGAGGTCAAGATGGGATAACGGCTGGACTCTCAGGGTTCTCTCTCCACACACTAGACCAACCTCTTCAGCGTCTCCAGGGTTGACGTCTGGATTATATCCGGCTATGCGCGCCGCGCGTTCCAATACCGCAACATCTCCGCCAACAACAAGGCGAGCAGCATATTGATCCAACGCACCGGAGAACACCGCCTTCACAATGATCTCCGCTCCGATCCCTGCGGGATCTCCCATAGTTATCAGAAAGGGTTTATCCACACCGCCTCCACAATTCCAGACGAATACCGTAAAAGAAAAAATCGTAATCAGCAATAATATCTAACCTGGCGGGTTATGTATAGAACAAAGTCTGTAGAGTAAATCAGAGCAATAAAACCATATGGCATTAAGATTTTATATGGTACGCGAATTGCTTAAAAAATTGATTTGCCGATATTTTCTCCTGCTCCCGGCTTTTCAGTTCCAGATTACAAACTGATTAAGCCATATAACCACGCTATAGCGTAAAAAGCCTGCGCTCCACAACATAACTCCATGCTCCCTCAGGATAAAAAACATATGCAATACCAAACCTCCAAAACATCTCCCCTGCTGAAACAATCTGTTTTTCTCGCTCTGAGTGCGGCTTTCCTGCTCGTGGTTCAGACTCTGCTGCGTGCAGCACTTCTGCTGTACAACTTTGAGCAGGTTGACGGGATTCAGATTGCGGATATCCTCGAAGCGTTCAGAAATGGGCTGCGCTTCGACCTGCAGTTAACCGCCTACATTTTCAGTCCATTGGCGTTTACCCTGTTTATACGTAATCCGGCACGTCAACGCATATTCCAACGCGTGTGGCTATGCTTTGCTACCTCCACAACCATTCTAATCGGCCTGGTGGAGTTGGTATTTTATCGCGAATTTCATCAACGGATTAACAGCCTGGTGTTCCAGTATATGCAACAGGATCCTGAAACGGTGCTCAGCATGTTGTGGCACGGTTTTCCGGTACTCAAGTTTCTGGGGATCTGGGGCGTACTCAGCTACATGGTTGCGCTGGGTTATAATTATCTGCACAGACGCACCCGGAGCACAGACATTCTACATCGTGGATATGCCTGGGGGAAAAGGGTCGGGGTCTTTATGTTGTTTGCCGTAGTGATATTTCTCTCGGCACGTAGCACCTTGCGCCAGGGCGCCCCGCTGCGCTGGGGAGATGCCTTCACGACAAACGCCGCATTCACCAATCAACTCGGTCTCAACGGTACCAGGTGCTTGTTCAAGGCCGCAGAGAAACACTTTACCCGCACAAGCGGCGACCTGTGGGATGATCCAATGCCCCCTGAACAGGCGCTGAAAAATGTGCGCGACCTTTTAATAACCAAACATGAAACCCTGGTAGACGAAAACACTGCCGCTGTACGGCGGATATATACCCCGCCTGCGGAGACCGCGCTACCGGTACAAAATGTGGTAGTGATTCTGCTGGAGAGCTTTTCCGCCAATTTTGTCGGTGCCATGGGTGATAGGCATAAGATTACCCCCTATTTCGACCAACTCGCATCTGAAGGTCTTCTGTTTACGCGCTTTTTTGCCAACGGTACCCATACACATCAGGGACTTTTTGCCACCATGACTTCATTCCCCAATCTGCCGGGGTATGAATATCTGATGCAACTACCCGAAGGGACGCATAAATTTTCCGGTCTCGCAAACTTACTGAGCAACAAGGAGTTTAACAATCTTTACGCTTATAACGGAGATTTTGCCTGGGACAACCAGTTCGGTTTCTTTTCCAACCAGGGGATGGATCACTTCGTAGGACGTCCCGACTTCGTGGATCCGGTAGTCGAAGATCCTACCTGGGGGGTTTCGGATCAGGATATGTTTGCACGTGCGGCGCAGGAACTGGAGCAAATGCAGGGAGACAAGCCGTTTTTTGCCCTGCTACAGACCTTATCCAACCACACCCCGTATGCCCTGCCTGATACGCTCCCCACCAAAGAGGTTGAAGGGGTCGGCTCTATCGATAAACATCTCACGGCCATGCGCTACTCCGATTGGGCTCTGGGACAGTTTTTTAAGACCGTGCGCGGGATGCCATTCTACTCCAACACCATGTTCGTCATTGTCGGGGATCATGGCTTTGCAGATAATGAGCGTATCACCGAGATGGATCTCAATCGTTTTCATGTCCCGCTCCTTATCCTCGCCCCCAAGGTACAGGAAATCTTCGGTACCACCTGTGCACGCGTAGGTTCTCAAGTGGATGTAGTGCCTACCATCATGGGGCGTCTCGGCGAACGCGTACAGCATCAGGCCTGGGGGCGCGATCTACTTGCCTTGCCCCCGGCTGATCGAGGTTTTGCGATTATTAAACCATCCGGCAGTGACCAGAGTGTCGCAATGATTGAAGATAATAACATCCTGGTATGGCCGGATGAACGGAAGCCTGAATTGCACATCTACAATATGCCGCAGCAGAGTGCACAAAAAGTTGAAAACAGCTCCTTGGCCCAGCGCTTAAGCGCCGATCTACAGGCATATATCCAAAGCGCCACTCGAAGTCTGCAGAAGAATACCACCGGGATTGAATAAACCAGGTGGTGAGATTTGCGCACTTCGCGCTACCATGAAAAAAGCAACCCCTTGTCTGCACTTCCACAGGCAAGGGGTTGCTTATATCCGATCGAAAAGCGCAGACTATCTCTGAAATATGCGGGCAGTATCGCACTGTATGGCGGATTGAAAATGGCAGTCTAGCCCCGCAGAGCTATGGGATATGCATTCTGCCACTACCCGGCTTAGCACTTACGCTATCTGACAAAAAACCTTGGCTTTAGCGCCACAAACCGGACATTGTTCGGGCGCAGAACCCATTTCGATGAAACCACATACCGGACACAGGTAAAATTCGCACTCATCCAGATCTTTGCCCTCTTTGACCGCTTCAAGGGCTTTGGCGTAAATATCTGCATGAACTTTCTCCGCGTCCACCGCAAATTTGAACATGGTTTTCGCTTTGTGTCCATCAGCAACCGCCTGGTCTACCATGGGCGGGTACATCTCCTCATATTCGTAGGTTTCACCCTCAATGGCTGCACGCAGGTTGTCTGCGGTTGAAGCAATCATATCCATCGCCTTAAGATGGCCTTCTGCGTGGATACGTTCCGCCTCTGCCGTGGTGCGGAACAGTTTGGCAATATTGGTAAAGCCATCTTTCTCTGCTTGCTTGGCAAAGCCACGATATTTCTGGTTGGCCTGGCTCTCGCCGGAGAAAGCCTCTTTGAGGTGCTCATTTGTCGTTGCCATTTTTTCTCCTTTCAATAGCGCTTGAAGTATTTATTCCGTCTCGACCCTGTTCAGAAGGTGTTTTCTGTATCATAAACGACCAGAAATCTATTTTCTAGCCACGAATTCTCTCATAAGCATTTGATGTTTGGGTGCTGAAAAACCGCCCACGCCGGTATAAGTTCCCTAAGTGGGCTGAAATTACAGCCCGAACATACGGCTGCGCTGGAAAGGATGAGTGGATTCCAAGTAGCTTATTCTCCATAAGTAACTGTAAGCAAAAGACTTTTCCCTGACAAAGTGTTTATGAATTTTCTTTAGACATGGCATGTATAAGTTTTATACCGATGCATGAAAATGATAGGCAGGCCGGAAAGTGGATGAGGGGGATTTGGGCTTGAAACATCCCCCTCACCCTTAACCCTCTCCCGGGGGGAGAGAGGGCCATTCATTTAATGAAAATATTTGGCATTGATCAGCATGTGAACCGCTATACTTGCGGCATATCCAAGGGCAATGATCGGGGTAAACACCAGGTGACGCCCGAAGGTATATACCCCGCGGGCGGTACCCATGAGGGCAACCCCGGCGGCGGAACCGATGGAAAGCATGCTTCCGCCCACGCCGGCGGTAAGGGTCACCAGGAGCCAGTGGCCGTGCGACATGTGCGGCTCCATGCTCAGCACTGCAAACATCACCGGGATATTATCCACAATCGCGGAGAGGATCCCCACCAGGACATTGGCGTTGAAGGCCCCCAGATCGTGATACATGAACTGTGATGCCATGGCGAGATAGCCGAACTGACCCAGACCTCCCACGCACATGATGACACCATAGAAAAACAGCAGGGTATCCCATTCGGCGCGGGAAATTTTGCGGAACAGATCGAAACCCTCCTGGGCATGACTGTCAAACTCGGTAACTGCGCTGATATGCATAGCCGGATCTGACATAAGAGCTGCATGTTCGCGCAACTTGATATAGTAAGAAAATACCCCGAGATATCCCAGACCGAGCATCATCCCTGCGGCCGGGGGCAGGTGGAGAAAATTGTGGAAAGACACAGCGGTTACGATGGTACACAAAAACAGGATGATTATACGCTTGGCACCGAACTTCATATTGGCTTTCTCATCCAGGGCTGCAGGCCTCTCCTTGCTGATCATAAAGTTCATGATCAGAGCCGGCACAATCCAGTTAACCAGAGCCGGAACAAACAAGGCGAAGAACTCGGCAAAATCAACCACACCCTTTTGCCACACCATCAATGTGGTAATGTCACCAAAAGGTGAAAACGCTCCTCCGGCATTGGCTGCCACCACCACGTTGATACACGCCATCACCACAAAGCGCTGATTCGAGCCACCTACAGCCATTACCACCGCACCCATGAGCAGCGCAGTTGTCAGGTTATCCGCCACCGGAGAGATGAAAAATGCGAGTACCCCGGTGAGCCAGAACACCATGCGCAAAGAAAAACCGCGTGACACTAACCAGGAACGTAGGGCCTGAAACACGTTGCGCTCCTCCATGGCATTTATATAGGTCATGGCCACCAGCAGGAAGAGAAACAGTTCTGCATATTCAATTATATTGTGTTTAATGGCATGGTGTGCTGCATCCGGTTCTCCCATGGCCTTAAAGGTAATAGCCACCAGAATCCAGATGATCCCTGCTGCAATAAGCACCGGCTTACTTTTGCGCAGATGAATTTTCTCTTCCATGATTACCAGAGAATAGGCCGCAACAAAGAGGATCAGTGCCGTTATTCCTGCCCCTGAAGCAGTAAGATTGTGGGATATTCCGCCTTCACTTGCAAAGGCAGGGAAAGCAGGAAAACATAACCATAGCAATACAGATTTCAAAAATAATTTCATTTTTCCCCTCGCAGTGTAATTTTGTAGCATTTCTGGTTTAAGTACGCGTAAATACAGGTGACGCTACATCGGTTTGCGCGTTCACAACTATTTTAAGCCGCAGAATTCAGATCTACTCTCTCGTGCCATAGTACCGGCATGCATAATTATCCATTTATAACCAAGCAAAGCAGAAAACCGGTATTGTTTGTATAATAGAAAATTGAAGCAATTCGTACCAGTTCAGGAAGTGGTTGTGGCACCCATTCTAAGGAACGTACTGTTCCCTACCGATAGCGGATCAGTGAATAGTTACAGCAATTTTTCAACTGAGTTTGACATAAATATCAGGCCACGGGAGCAGGATTCCCAATGTTATCCGGCACCAGGGGCCCAGATAAAACCAGTCCCACTATAAGATTTTGCCATCCCTGAAACGGGTGAACATGGCGTCATAGACACCTGTGCGGAACGTTAAAATTGGAGAAATGAAGGGTCAGGCTGGAGGTGCGCGTGGACACAGGTGTTCCTGCCCATGCAGGGATAAAGGATTGAAGTTAAGCTGGATTTGCGTATTACTTTTATGAAAAGCTCGATCTGAATTGATCGGGACAGAAGGGATGGCCTCACACCCCTGCGGGTCTGCCTCTCCACATTTGGCGAGGATTTTCTGTGGATTGGTTGCTATGCGCTCGGCCTGAGCACTGTTGCTTTTGTGAATAGAGCAGCTATCTGAAGAGTCAAAGGCCTGTACCGAAACGGGTAATCCGGAGATGAAAATCAGTATATATGCAAACAGATACACAAGTGCCCGCATAAATATGCCGGAAGGCAAAGGTTCATTGTGGTTACAAATAAACGTGTTCAATCCAATATATCTTTCCGGTAAATTTATAAATCCACCTCGGGGTGCACTCAACCCCGGATATCAACCACCAACTCCAAGCAGGCATAGTTTTTCTATGCCTGTAGGACAATGATGTCAAGAAAGATATTTTTTACACTATGCGCTACTTGTTTAGTTTTCTCTCACTCAGCGGGTTTTCTCACCCGAAAAGGTCAGTAAACAGCTCCAGTGATGTGTGGCCCATATTCAGTTCGCGCACAAAAAGCCTCTCTGCGCCACAGATTGAAGGAAATTCCCCTGTGCTGGCGTAACTGGCTTGCTACCCGGGTATGATGTTCCTGATACAGATCCGCGAGCTCCTCGCTGCGACGTCCACGTCCGTATATCTTCCACAGGCGCTGAGAAGAAACCTGTAACTCCTTGCGCCCCATAAATGCCGTAACATCCTTCAGAGGGTAGCCGAGGAAGAGTCCTATTTCGTGGGGCAGTTCCGTGCCGACAAAGCGTGCCGACAATTGCTGCAGGGTTTCCTCCATTCCATTCGTGGAATAGCCAAGGGTACGAAGAAACGTCATCGCGCTGCGGCTATTAAGCCGCCGTTGCAGTAGGACAGGATCGTACAACAGCAGGAGGGTGGAATTGGGCGAATCCACTAATGGCATTGCTTCAAGGTGGGATTCCTGCATGAGCGCGGCACCGTATTCGTGCCATAAGGTATACATATTACGCCCACATCCAAAGGTACGATTGGAGATGCGTACCAGATTCGCTGGCTTGACCCCGGCCAGCACCTCGGCACTACCAAACACCAGAAACGCCGCCAGGCACTCATGCGGGTCAGGATAGTTGGCTGCCACACTCATCCATGGAATTCTACTTGTGCGGGTTTTACGCAACCTCTGCGCACGCATCTCTACCTGTTTGCGCTTGCATTCCTGTTTCAATTTACACCCGGATATCTGTCTCATCATATCTCTCCCCCTGTATGCGAGTACACATTCTCGCTTAATCGATACTGAAAACGAATATCAATATAGAGAAGGGGCGAGTAAATTGCAAGGCCTTTTTCGCTTCTTCTGCCGCAGGATTAGGGAATAACTTTGCTCTGTAAGGAGGGGAAAAAGAAGGGGGCACCAAGCTTTGCAGCCAGGTGCCCCCTTCTTACGTGGATTAAATGTTTCCTGCGTTAAAGGCGTACCTCTATGTAGGCATTTTCTCTCAGTTCTTCGCGCCACTCCTGAAGTTTGTTCTCCATTTTTTCTGAACGCAACTGCTCCGCAATTTCTGCTTGTACCTCTTCCAGAGGTGCAGTACGTCCGGGAGTACTCTCTTCCACCCGCAGGATATGCAGCACATCACCATCTTGAAGGATGTCAGTAACCTCGTCGGCGTCTAAACCCTCAAGGGCTTCATTGAACATGGGGCTGAGCTCGCCAGGTTTAAAGTAGCCCATATCACCACCGCGCATATCCATAGATTCTGGCCAGTCGGCAAGTATCTCTTCCAACTCGCGCCCGGAGACCAGCTCCTTGCGCACCTTCTCAGCCTCCGCATAGGTTTCGTTGCCTTCACCTCCCAGGGGGATGGAAATACGGCTCAGGCGTATCTGTGCCGGACGGCGGAAATCATCCTGGTGCGCCTCATAGTACGTACGGATTTCGCGCCGAGTCACATCGGCCTTGCTTTTCACCTCAATCCCGGTGAGTTTAAAGCGCAGAATCTGATTACGTAGCTGCTCGCGGTATTCACGCATGGTCATCCCCTGAGCTACGAGAGCCTGTTCCAGCTGGGTGGTGGTTATACTGTTCTGCTGCTCCACATCCTGCACCGCTCGATCGACATCATCTTTGGATACCCCGATACCTATTTCTGCGGCACGTTGTTCGATAAGAATGTCGGTAATCATATTCTGCAGTACCTGCTCACGAGGCATGGCGGCCTCACGTGGCTGTGCCTCGACACGCTGATCAAGCTGACGGGTGGTAATAATTTCATCGTTTACCACCGCAGCGATGCGACTAATAGTTTCTGCCTTAGCACTGCTTGCACTGCACAGCAGGATCAACCCGACGCATGCAGCTATGAAATGCGATATAAATATATGTACTTTAAGCATGGGAATATCCCTTTATTTTCTCGAGGGTTATAATTTGATGGCGTCGCAAAAACTCACCAACTGCTGCGTTACTGTAATTATCTCGCTGCTTCGACGTACGTAAGTACGCCTCATTGCTCGATAATCACACGCCTTGCATTTGGCGCTTTTTGCTTAGCCATTCAATTTTGTGCTTTCTGCGAAAGCATCATAATTTGGGACATCTGTGAGTAAATGGCTGCGTACAAGGGTGTATCGCGCCTGAAGCTACCACGCTCAGCGGAACAGCTGCAATTGCTTTCTCGCTTCTTCCAGCATCTGCATATCCTCAAGACGCGACATACTGATGCGCAGGCGATAGTCTGGAGAAAGACTGTATGTTTTCGGATTTTCCTGGATCAGGCGCAGGAGTTTATCCGGCGCTACCGTAGTAGTGGAGTGGAAGCCGAATACCAGCGCCCGCCCATCGTACTCTGCCAGATCAATGCGTAGTTTCTTGAGTTCCACGCGCAGTTTCATCATCTCTAAGAGTACCTGCCCCGGCTGGGGAAGGCCGCCATAGCGATCCTGGAGTTCGTCTACAATGTCATAGAGTTCCGCCTCATCTGTGGCCGCAGACATTTTTTTGTAGAATACCAGGCGTTGATTGGGGTCTGCGACGTAATTATCCGGCAAAAATGCCTTGAGCCCGAGACGGATTTCGGGGTCGATACGCCCCTGCTTTTCCGCGCCCTTGAGCTCCTGAATGGTATCTTCAAGTAACTCGGAATACATCTCGAAGCCGATAGCGGCAATCTGCCCGGCCTGACGCCCGCCCAGGAGATCCCCGGCACCGCGGATCTCAAGGTCATGACTTGCGACGCGGAATCCGGCGCCGAGTTCAGTCTGATCCTGCAACACCTGCAGGCGCGCACGCGCATCGCGAGTGAGGGTTGCTTCTCCGGGGATCAATAAATACGCGTAGCCACGCTCCTTGGAGCGTCCCACCCGTCCACGCAACTGATACAGCTGGGCAAGACCGAAACAGTCTGCCCGGTTGATGATTATGGTATTCGCACGCGGGATATCCAGGCCGTTCTCGATGATGGTACTGGTGACAAGCACCTGGGTTTTCCCTTCAATAAACGACATCAGCACCTGTTCAAGATCTTTTTCAGCCATCTGCCCGTGGCCGACCCCGACCTTAGCCTCGGGAACCAGGTTCTGCACAAATTCAGCCATGGCACTGATGGACTTTACCCGATTGTGTACAAAGTACACCTGGCCGCCACGCTGGAGCTCACGCATAATGGCCTGGCGGATGAGATCATCGTCAAAGCGGGTGACATAAGTGCGGATGGAGAGGCGATCCACCGGCGGAGTATCAATCACCGACAGATCGCGCAGCCCCAGCATACCCATGTTCAAGGTACGCGGAATGGGAGTAGCACTCAAGGTAAGCATTGCCACCTCAGCACGCATCTTCTTCAGGCGTTCCTTGTGCTTCACCCCGAAGCGCTGCTCTTCATCGATAATCACCAATCCCAGATCATCGAAGTGCACATCGCGCTGCAGCAGGCGGTGGGTGCCGATGACGATATCCACCTTGCCCTGTTGTACCTCCTTCAGGGTGGCGCGGTTCTGCGCCGGAGTACAGAAACGCGACAACATGCGGATACTCAGCGGATATCCCTCCAGACGTTCGCTGAAGGTAGCGTGGTGCTGACGTGCGAGAATAGTAGTTGGTACCACCACCGCTACCTGACGACTGTCGAGCACTGCCTTAAAGGCGGCACGGATCGCAACCTCGGTTTTACCATATCCCACATCACCACAGATGAGGCGATCCATAGGGGTAGCTGACTGCATATCCGCAAGCACATCCTGAATCGCCGCCATCTGATCTGGAGTCTCTTCGTAGGGGAAAGCCGCCTCGAAGGCGCGGAACATATCATCCGGTGCGGAAAAGGGGCGTGCTTTGCGCATCTTACGGCGCGCGTATATATTCAGCAACTCGCGTGCCATCTCCTCTACCGCAGCGCGCGCCTTCTGGCAGGTTTTGGCCCAGCCCTGGCCCCCCATTTTATCCAGCTTGACATGATGACCGCTGGCATCCGCGTACTTCTGCACCTTTTCGATGCGCTCTACCGGTAGGTACAGTTTGTCCCCACCGGCGTATTCGAGCTGGATAAAATCGCCCTCAATGCCCTCGCTGTGGACCTGCTCGAGGCCGCGGTAAATTCCGATCCCGTGATCCGCATGCACCACGTAGTCACCCTCGTGCAACTGCGCTAAGGATGAAAGGGCCGCTTTTGCACGCGCCCCCTCCTTACCCCGGCGCCGTGCCCGCGGGCCGAAAATTTCTTCTTCGGTGATTATAGCTACGTGCTCGTCCGGGAGTTGAAAGCCACGTGTCAGATCGGCAACCCGCAGCACCGCAGATTTGACATCTGCCCCGGCCTGTTGCTCCGGTGTTAGCTCCACTCCTCGCGGGCGGAGCAGATCATCGAGACGTCGCGCCTGACCTTCTTTGTGGCACACCAGTTCAACACGCCATGATTCACCCTGCCACGCCTTGAGCTGTCCACTGAGGAGATCCAGTCGCTCCTCCGCTTTGACTCGGGTAAATGCGGCATTGGAGCGGCAGTTGACTCTGAACACCTGATGTTCATCATCTAGCTCATATACCTGGAGAGAGCGGATATCTATGCGGCGTGGCACTCCCAGAGCTGCTTCGAGCTCCTGCACGCTCAAGTACAGTTGATGCGGTTCCACAAAGGGTTCAGATCCTGCGGCGACACGCTGGATACCCGCAGTAATCTGGGCACTGAACTCATCCATGGCGCGGTCGGTTTCGGGTGGATCGAGACGCACGACCGTATGAGGATTAACATAGTCGAACAATGTATCAAGACTAGCGTAATTGAGAGGAAGGAGAAAATTGCGCCCCGGAGCCAGTAGCCCTTCGCGCACCTCCTCCAACACCGCTTCACGCGTGGTGCGGGGAAGTTCCAGTTCGTCGCAGCGCTGTTTGAGGCGCTGACTGAACATTTCCAGATAATCGCCTGCCAGCACCATTTCATGCGCGGGCACGAGTTCGAGACGCTCCGGCCCCTCCGCCTCACTGCGCTGGGTTTCAGGGTCGAAGTAACGCATGCTTTCAATGAAGTCGCCATAAAAGTCGACCCGCACCGGCCTGGAAGTCGTGGGCAAATACAGATCGAGAATGTCCCCGCGCAGGGAAAATGTCCCCATATCCTCTACCAGCGGTACATCGCGATACCCCAGATCGTATAAACGCCGCCGCAGGGTATCGCGTTCATACTCCTCTTCAAGGATCAGTTCGGTACTGAGAGCATCCAGCGCACTGACAGGAATCACCCGTTGCATCGCCGCAGCCGGGGTAGTAATAACGGCTTCGGCACGCCCGCGGCGGATAGCAAGGAGAGCCTCCAGGCGTGTAGCTTCAAGATCACGGTGGGGAGTAAGAGGATCGTATGGAGCAACCTCCCAGTTGGGGAACAAATATACCGTTTCCGGTCTGGAGGCAAAAAACTGCAGCTCCTGATGCAGGCGTCGGGCCTGGTTCAGATCAGGAGCAAGAAAAACCAGCGCAGGCTGCCCTGGACGCAGGAGAGGCGCGATAAAACGTCCCGCCGCACTTCCACTCAAACCAAGCAGATCGGCAAAGCCACAAAAGCTCTCCATCTCGGTGCTGAACGACTGCACCGTGGTGTGAAGGTGCTCCTGTATGGTGTTTTCCTGTGATGTCACGGGGTCTCCAACAGCAACGGGCGCATGTGCGCCCGTTGCTGCATATAATAAAAATTTTCAAGTTCTGAATCTCAATCCCTGGGTATGGCAAGCATGCGCTCCAGGGCACGATGCGCGCCCACGCGGATATCTTCCGGAACGGTAATCCGATGTTCAAAAGTGTTCAGACTGCGCTCAACATCGTCAATGCTTACGCGCTTCATGTCCTCACAGATAAACTCGTAATCGGGAAAGACAAAAGTCTTATCCGGGTTGTCCTTGTGCAACTGGCATGCAATGCCGCGCTCGGTAGCAATGACAAATTTTCTGTGAGAACTGTTTCGCACAAATTCGAGCATCCCGCCGGTTGAAAGGATGTGATCCACTTGTGCCAGCACCTCGGGAGTGCATTCCGGATGCGCCATACTGATTGCATCGGGGTGGGCGCTGAGGCACTTCCGCATTTTATCCGGATCCAGTTCATCGTGGATGGGGCAACACCCATCCCATAGATGACACACCTTATCCACCCTGGAGGCGATATAGCTACCCAGGTTGCGATCCGGTACCAGGATAACCTCGTCTTCCTCGAGGGAATTGACCACCTTGACCGCATTGGCACTGGTACAGCAGATATCACTGGCAGCTTTGGTTGCCGCAGTAGTATTGACATACGCCACCACCGGAGCGCCCGGATACTTGACACGCATCTCCTGAATCCCCTCCGGGGTGACCATGTCGGCCATGGGGCAACCTGCATCCATATTGGGAAGAAGCACAGTCTTTTGCGGCGCGAGGATTGCCGCACTTTCGGCCATAAAATGGACCCCGCAAAACAGAATGGTGCTCTTATCGGTCTCTGCTGCGGCAATGGAAAGGGCGAGAGAATCACCCGTTATATCCGCTAACGCCTGTATTTCATCGTTGAGATAGTTGTGCGCCAGAATCAGGACATCCTTTTCCTGCGCAAGCTTGCGGATACGCTCTATCTGGGCGGTATAGTCTGTAGTCGATTCAATCATTTAATTACTCCTGTATAAATAGCGATTTGATAGTAGTGCAAAAGCGGATAAACTGTCAAACAGGCATGAATGCTAGCATATAATTTTTTGACCCGGTAAGTAAAACCACCTGAAATAGTCAGGCTTGGTGGCGATCCGATTTTTCCGCTTAACAATCATTACACCTAGAGGAGGGCTTTATGCCACGTACACGTCTGTCAATCTGGACCATGTTTCTGGTGTTGATACCGTTGCCGTTCAATCCAGCCGCAGCAACGGGAAGAAATGGCAACGCTGAACTGGAACACGCAACTTTTGCCGGCGGATGCTTCTGGTGTATGGAACACCCTTTCGCGAGTCTCGAGGGAGTAGAGGAGGTGATCGTAGGTTTCAGCGGCGGGGAGGAGCGAGACCCTGATTACGCTCAGGTAGCGTCCGGTTCCACCTCTCACCTTGAAGCAGTGCAGATAACCTACGATCCTGCCGTGGTGAGCTACACCCGGCTGCTCGACACCTTCTGGCGCCAGATTGATCCTACGGATACAGGGGGGCAGTTCGCCGATCGGGGTGAGCACTACACCACTGCAATTTTCTATCATAACGCAGCGCAAAAACAAGCTGCTCTAAAATCCCTGGAACAGTTACAGAACAGTGGGCGTTTCAACACAGAAATAGCCACAGATATTCGCGCATATAAAAACTTTTATCCAGCCGCTGAGGAACATCAGCAGTTCTACCGCAAATGCCCGCTGCGCTACACCCGCTACCGAACAGGCTCCGGAAGGACGCAGTTTCTCGAACAAACCTGGGAAGAGGACAAAACATCTCATGCCAAGATTACCCGGCAGAAGGGCAAGTTTTCACCTCCCACGGATGCGCAGTTGCGCAAAACACTCACTGAACTGCAATACCGCGTCACGCAGGAAAATGGCACCGAACCGCCATTTGCAAACCCATACCATGATAACAAAGAGGAGGGCATTTACGTCGATATTGTCTCCGGTGAAGCTCTGTTCAGCTCTACGCACAAATTTGATTCCGGTTCCGGATGGCCGAGTTTTTATCAGGCACTGGACCCGAAGTCTATAATCGAGGTTAAAGATAACAACCTGTTTATGAGCCGCACCGAGGTGCGTAGCCGAAAGGCCGATTCCCACCTGGGGCACGTATTCCCGGATGGCCCCGATCCGACAGGACTGCGCTACTGCATCAATTCCGCCGCGTTGCGTTTTATCCCCCTTGAGCAGATGGCGCATGAGGGATATGCTGAATGGCTGCATCTGTTTAAAAACAAGGAGGAATAGAAATTGTCCGGACTGAAACACGCCTGAAAGAGACTATATCCATTTGTCTTTTTTGTTCTTTTCTGTATACTTGCCCCTGTTAGATGTGATTAAAGCATTCAATGTACCCACGTTAAAAGGAGATCATACGATGAAGTTATTCAAAATGTTGCCGTTGTTGGCTCTGGTAGCACTGCTTGCGAGTGGATGCGCCAAACCGGTTCAGGAAACTGAAGATGCTACTGATGCCACAAGTGAAGCGGTCAGTACCACAGAAGATGCATATGGCAGCGGCTACGAAGATACGAGCATTACCGAAGATGAGGTAAGTGATACCGCTTCCTCGGATGAAGCTTATGCAGACACCCAGAAGCAGGTGGAGCTGGAGCGGATCCATTTTGCATTTGACAAGTATGACCTCGACACCGATGCACGCCAGACCCTGCAGAACAACGCGCTCTATTTGGAGCAGCATCCGGGGACAAGCATCATCCTTGAAGGGCACTGTGACGAGCGCGGTTCAGATGAGTACAACCTCGCTCTGGGGGAAAAGCGTGCGCGCGCTGCCGCTGAGTATCTGGTAAATCTCGGGGTGGAAGATGAGCGTATCCGCACCATCTCCTACGGAGAGGAAAAGCCTCTGAACCCCGCTTCCAATGAGGAAGCCTGGGCTCTCAACCGGCGCGCAGAATTCAAGCCACAACAGTAGCGGGCACCACACCAGCACAGTATCTCATTGTGACTGTTGCTAACACGGGCCGTACAACTATCTGTTGTGCGGCCTTTCTTTTGCGCCACCAATATAAATCAGGAGAATGTTTTCCATGAAGTACAAGCTTATCCGTTGTGCCGCAATCCTGACCCTGGGTTGCCTTAGTGCCTGCGCCCCTCTACAGGGGAATCAGGCCCTTAAAAGCGATTTATCCAAGGTACAGAACAAGGTATCCGCCCTGGAGCAACGTACGACAGGTCTGGAAAAAGACACAGGGGTGAAGGAGATTCTGCGGCGCCAGGCAGAGCAACGTGCCGAACTGGACAGCATCCGCATCGACCTCCAGAGCATCAACGGGCGTATTGCTGATCAGGAAGAGTCCTTAAAGCAACTGCGTGAGCAGATCAGTCTGCGCCAGTCTGATCTGGAACTGCGCGTAGCGGAACTGGAAGATGAACTTCAATGCCTTTCAGAAATCCAACCATCTACTCCGGCCAAAGTGGATCAGATCCCTGGCCCGCTTCCATCCACGAATGGAGAGACTGAATCCTACCACGACAATAACGAAGCAGGAGCAACCGCACCTGCATCAATTGAGAATCAGGGTGGCTCTTCAACGTCAGCAGAAGAACTGTACCGCTCAGCACTCAAGCTGGTGCAACAGGATATGCAGTTTCGAGAAGCACGAGAGAAATTCACCACTTTTGTGGAGCAGTATCCCCAGCACGAGCTTGCGGTAAACGCGATGTACTGGATCGGGGAAACCCTGTATGGAAACAAAAAATATGAAAACGCCATTCTTCAGTTTCAGGATGTGATCCAGATGTATCCGCAACACCCCAAAGTACCTGCAGCACTGCTGAAACAGGGCCTGGCTTTTTATGGCCTCGGCGATACGCGTAATGCCAGGATAATTCTGCAAAAGGTCGTGGATAAATATCCCGAGAGCCCGGAAGCGAAAAAAGCGCAGGAGCGCCTGGAGAAATGGTAACCATGGATTCAACCCATCCCGGCCCGGATACTCTGGTAAGGGGAATGAGTAGCGATGGCGCCTTCAGGATTGCGGCTGTTAACACCACCAACCTGTGCGCCCACATCTGCAGGCTCCAGCACACAGACCCCACAGCAAGTGTTGCTATGGGGCGTGTTGTAAGTGCCGCGGCACTTATGATAAGCCAGTTAAAAGGCAAACAGCGCCTCGCCCTCAGTGTGGAGGGAAACGGCCCCCTAAAAAAACTCCATGCCGAAGTGAGTGCAGCGGGACACGTGTGTGCAAGTATAAAAAATCCCTGCGCGGACCTTCCGCCAAAAGATAACTCTTTCGATGTTGCCACGGCGGTAGGCAGGGCAGGTTTTTTGCGCGTAGTAAAGGATCTGGGGATGAAGGAACCCTATAGCGGTATGGTACAGTTGAGTACCAGCGAAATAGGCGATGATGTGGCGCAGTATTTTGCCGAGTCGGAACAGATACCCACTTCCGTAGCGCTTGGAGTAATGCTGGATCGCGATGGACATATCAGTGCATGCGGCGGATTGATGCTCCAGGTTATGCCGCAGACGGATGAGGAAAAGATTGACGCAGTGGAGAACCATATCAAATCACTTCCTTCAGTATCTGATCTAATCATGCAGGGGGCAACTCCGAAAGACCTTATCCACCACATATTCACACCCGAGAGTGTACACCTGTACCCACCTACAGAGCTGGAATTTAAATGTCATTGCAGCAAATCTGGAGTCGCTCGGATGCTTGCTACCCTGGGAACGGATGAACTCCTGGAACTGCGAAACAGCCCGGAAGAGCGCGCGGTAACCTGCGAGTACTGCCGCACCCGTTACACTTTCACTGCAGAAGAAATAGGGCAGATCATTGAATCCCTGCAGGAACGCAAACAATAAAAACAGTTGGACTGACAAGTTACACAAAAAAGCGTATGTTGTTACTGTTCCTTAACCCACGCGGAGAACACCAATGGCAGGAAAAAAGCGCAAGCGTTTTGGTGAGGTGCTTCTTGAAGCAGGAATAATTAACCAGGAACAGCTGGACGCTGCTCTTAGGGCACAAACGGGCAGCGGCAAAAGCCTGGGCGAAATCCTCGAAGAGCAGAATATCATCGAACAGAAAGATGTTGCCGCAACCCTGGCGCACCAGTTCGGATTCAAAACCGTGCGCAACATTGCGAACCACAAATTTCCCACCTCCATCCTGGAGTTAGTTGACAGCCAGAAAGCACTGGAAAAGCAGATATTTCCTCTAAAGGTGGAAGATAGAAAGCTCTATCTTGCTGCAGTCAACCCTCTGGATATCGAAACCCTGGACACCCTCTCGTTTGCCACTGGTATGCATATCGTGCCGGTTGTTACCACTCCAGCGGAGATTCATGCAGCGGTAAACACCCACTACCTGAACAATATCGTTGAAGATTACGATGATCAACACTGGCGCATCCTTGTGATCGATACTCCACAGATGGCAAACATCACTGCGAGTATCCTGCGCGAGGCGCGCTACAGTGTGAGCACCGCTAATGACAGCAGTGAGGCGTTAAAGCTCTGTTCCAGCACCCATCCCCATCTGATAATTATAGAAAGTCAAATACCGGAGCTGGATATTGGCCGTTTCTACACTGCGTTAAAGAACCACGACAGGACGCAGAATACACCGCTGATAGGACTTTCGTTCCGCGCCACCGCATCAGAAGAAGCAAAACTTCTGGATATGGGTTTTATTGACTTTATTGCTAAGCCGGTTAATTCAGTGCGTCTCCTCGCCAGGGTACGCCGTGCGCTGCGCCTCCTGTATCAGGAAGGACGCTGAAGCAGAATTCCGCTCTCGAGCGCCTCCTGAAGCCAGGCCGCCGTGCGGGACGGTTCCAGTGACCCGAATTGTGCAGGCAGTTGCGTAGCCCCAATACAAGAGCGGAACAACTCAACAACTTCAACAGGGATCACTCTGCATTCCACTTCACCATCCGGATCGCGATAAAACAGTGCGCCGCAACGTTTCGTTGGATTAAGATAGACAAACTCAATCAGATCTTCCACTCCGGTAGTGTGATAGAGCTCAACAGGATAGGAAAATTCGCCCATCCGCACCCCTTCTGCAAGAGACCAACTTCCCGATTCAATCTGTGCAGTATTGCTGTCCTGCGCAGCTCGAGGAACCAGAGCAGGGGCTAGGATTGTTTCTGCATACAGATAATGGTAATGCATAATATCCAGCGCTGCAGGTACGAGATTTTCCAGCCCGAGCTTAGAAAAATATGTGCGGACAAACTCATGTTGCAACTTGTAGGCCTGCTCCACCTCCCAATCCGGCAGGGGTGCCAATGTACTTATGTGCCCTTCGTGTTCCAACCATATGCCGAGATGCTCGAGAAACTCAACTCCGTTGCAATTGCAGGCACTGCACAGTACCTCGAAGTAAGCTACGGCACGGCCGGTATTATAGAACAGATTCAATGCCGCCGTAAGGACAGCTGCACGTGAGAAAGCTTCTGTGTCCATACTCGATGTGGAAGTAACCGTATAGGGTGGATCGGGCAGTGCGTTAATAGTAAACATGGCACGCCGTTGTTCCAGTATCGTTCCCGGAAGTAAAGCAAGGGGGAAGAGTTCTATCTGATTGGGATAGAACTCAAGGGTGGCCTCGAGGCTCTTGCATAAACCGGCATAAGTATCCCCTGGAAGTCCATAGATAAGATCAATCCCGTAGGTAATTCCATGTTGATACAATTCAAACAATCCCGCTTCGAAACGTGGCATATCCAGGGTGCGATCCACATTTTCCAACACCTGAGCATGCACCGACTGGAGTCCGACCTGTACCGAGCAGGAAAGCTGCGCGAGCAATTGCGCAGTTTCAGCATCAATATATTCCGCTTTTGCTTCAAGATGATAGTGTATCCTGGGAGCATACTCCAGAAACAGGTGCAGCAGTTCTTTACCTCTGAAACAGGGCACATTAAAGCTTGAATCCAATACCCATACCTGCTCAACCCCGCGCGCCACAAATAACTCAAGCTCTTTTTGCAGGCGCATGTAGGGGGTCTGAGTTACCGCGTGACTGCCGCGCGCATCGAAACAATACGCACAGCGAAAAGGACAACCGCGTGCTGTTTCAAGCAACACCCCGCGTTGTGGTTCAAGAACCCCGTTTAACCAGGGAGATTCAATCAATAGCGTCCCGATTTCACACCAGCTCTGAGTTTCAGCAGACCTTACAAAGGTTCCATCCAGAACATTTACCACCGCCTGCTTAAATAGAAGTTCGGCGTGTCCCTGTATCACAACATCATAAACTGGAGTTGATTTCGAGTTCTGCTGCCATGAAGATGTATTGCAGGATACCTCGGGTCCTCCAGCGATAAATACGGTATCCGGCAGAAAATACCTGAGTGCATGTGCAAGATCCTGCAATCTGGTACGATTCCATACATACAGACTGAAGCCAATAACTTTTGGCTTTAGATCAGAAACCTTCTCGCAAATATATTCCAGATCGAAATCCGGCGGGAGGTTCAGGATTTCACACCTGCACGAAGGAGGAAGTGCAGCACACAGCGATCCTGCCCCTAGAGGTGTATTCTGTAGAAGGCTGCCACTATGACACGCAATCAACACAACATCTGTTGTTTTGTTTTTCACCTGTTTCAACGTTTCAACTTCGCTTTAATTTTGGGTTTGCCATTTTCGTTGACCACGTCAAAACTGCACTGTACGTTACCATAGCGCTGCCGGATTACCTCCTCTTTGGTGCGCAGAAAGGTCTCCATGGTGTTGATCCCGTCAATGGAAGCCGGAACCCTGCACTCCATACACAGGCGCAGATAATTCTTATACAGCTGTGCCGAATCGGTAGACGCCGCAAAAGCGGGTTTCGCTTCACGTTGCGGGGTTGCAGAATAATTTTTTTTGGTATGACGCGGGTAGCGCCCTTCGTCCATCTGACGCTGAACCCTCTCCCACATCCCTTTATAGGAGTGGAACCTACTGGCCAGATTCTGTAGGCGATAGCGCAGTTCCGTCTGCACAATTTTCCGGCGCCCGAGGAGGCGCAACTGGCGTTCAAGGTCATCTCTGGCCTTCATAGGAGCAATTTTTTCCACCCCGGCAAAGTATTGTTCGTATTGGACCCGTAACTCCTTGAGCATTTTTTCAACCTCAGCGAGTTGACGGGAAATAAGCTCGCGCTCATCTTTCATATAAGTGCCCCACTGGCGTTGTTCTTGACTGAATCCTTAATTTCCGTTAGAAATGAGATTTTAACATATACTACGAGGGATTACGAATGAAGAGCAATAATCTCGGAGCAATTATCCTTGCCGCAGGCAAAGGAACCCGCATGCGCTCCAAACATCCAAAGGTACTCCATCCCATAGCTGGTTACCCTATGGCGGCATATCCACTTAAGTTAACCAGAGAACTCGGATGCTCCAAAACCGTAATGGTGGTTGGACACGAAGCTGATCTGGTAAAGGATGTTTTTTCTACCTATGGGGTAGATTTTGTCCATCAACACGAACAACTCGGCACCGGGCATGCCGTTCAGGTTGCGTGGGAGGAATTGCACGATTTTAGCGGTACGGTGTTGTTGCTCTGTGCCGATGTGCCATTACTTCAACGCGAAACCCTGGAAAAACTGATCGAAACCCATAGATCAGCCAACGCCTGTGTTTCTGTCCTCACCGCCGAGGTGGAAAACCCGCAGGGCTACGGGAGGATTTTACGTAATAATGGTATGATCCACTCCATTGTAGAAGAAAAAGACGCGAGTGAAGAACATAAACACATAACAGAAATCAACACCGGAATCTTTGCCCTGGAAGCGCCAGCAGTTGCCACCTTGCTGCAACAACTGGATAACAACAATGCTCAGCAGGAATACTATATTACCGACATCATATCCATCGCGGCCAGAGAGGGGCTTTGCATAAGTTCTTCGATCCTTGAAGATGTAGCCGAAAGCATGGGGGTAAACGACCGTGCCCAACTCGCGAGTGCCTGTGCACAGATGCGTAGTCGGATTAATCGTGCGCATATGTTTGCCGGAGTGAGTATGGAAGATCCTGCTTCGACCTATATCGATGCCGATGTGTGTATTGAAGCGGATACCTACATCCAGGCAGGTGTCCATCTCCACGGGACTACTCACATTGAAGCTGACTGCATTATCGAAAGCGGAAGCGTTATCAGTGACAGCCATATCGGCGCGCGTAGCTTTATACGTTCCGGCAGCATTATCGAAGGGTCTACTTTAGAGCAACAGTGCAGTGTTGGTCCTATGGCCCATCTGCGTCCCGGTACGCATCTGCGTGGTTTCAATAAAATCGGCAACTTTGTTGAAACCAAAAAAGCGGATATCGGATTGCGCTCCCAGGCCAGCCACTTGAGTTACATTGGTGATGCCGAACTGGGAGAAGATGTCAACATCGGCTGCGGCACCATCACCTGCAATTACGATGGGGTTAACAAACACAAAACCACTATAGAAGATAAGGTTTTTGTCGGAAGTGACACGCAGTTTGTCGCCCCGGTCACCATCGGACGCAATAGCCTCATAGGTGCGGGTTCTACAATTACCAAGGATGTTCCTCCCGATTCGCTGGCACTTTCACGCACAGAACAAAAAATTGTTCCGGGGTGGCGCAAAAAAAGTAAGAAATAATAAACTAAATATCGCTTTTATAATTTTTACTTAAGGGTAGTAATATATACCCCATCAACCTGGAGAAATAACCGCATATGTGTGGCATTGTTGGATATATCGGAGAACAGAACGCGGCAGATATCATTCTCGACGGATTGAAAAAACTCGAATACCGTGGCTACGATTCTGCCGGAATTGCAACCTGTGAAGACGAACAATTATATAGCGTCAGAGCCAAGGGAAAGCTGGTCAATCTGGAACAGCAATTGAATAAGACCCCCCTCAGTGGAACCCTGGGCATCGGGCATACCCGCTGGGCAACCCACGGCAAACCCTCCACTGACAATGCCCATCCACACCGTGCGGGAAACTTTACTGTTGTCCATAACGGAATCATAGAAAACCATCTAGAACTTAAACACCAGCTGCATAACGCTGGACATCATTTCAAGTCTGAAACTGACAGCGAAATTATCGCCCACCTCATCGAAGATCGACATAAACGGGGAGGCAGTTTTGTAGATGCGGTGCGCGAAGCAATCCAGATCCTCGAAGGTGCATTTGCAATTGTGGTTATTTCAGACAAATATCCTGACCAGATGATTGCAGCCAAGTCCGGTTCCCCTCTGGTTGTAGGGCAGGGGGTTAATGAGCACTTTGTCGCTTCCGATATCCCGGCCATGCTCAGCCATACGCGTGAGATGATCTTTCTTCACGACGGGGAAATGGCTATCTGTAGCAGAGAAGGGTTGTCTTTTATCGATTTTGAAGGCAATGCACTCGATAAAATGAGCAAAACCATCACCTGGAGCCCACTAATGGCGGAAAAAGGTGGGTATCGCCATTTTATGCTCAAAGAGATCCATGAACAGCCGCGTGCCGTTGCCGACACCATCGCCGGAAGGGTGCACAAAAACAAGCAAACGGTGGTTCTGGATAGTCTGGGCATCGAACCTGAGACCCTTCGCGATATCGAGCGCATCTATATTGTCGCCTGCGGAACATCCTGGCATGCGGCCCTGGTGGGAAAATTTCTCCTGGAGAAACACGTTAAAATTCCGGTAGAGGTGGATATTGCAAGTGAATTCCGCTATCGCAACCCCCTTGTCAGCGAAAAGACCCTCACCATAGTGATAAGTCAAAGTGGGGAAACCGCCGATACCCTGGCGGCATTGCGTGAAAGCCACGACAAAGGGGGAAAAGTTCTGGCGATCTGCAACGTAGTTGAATCCTCCATTGCGCGTGATAGCGACGGCGTCCTTTACACCCATGCCGGGCCTGAAATCGGGGTGGCATCCACCAAGGCCTTTACCACTCAGCTGGTGGCCCTTTTCCTTTTCACCCTCTACCTCGGGCAGGTGAGAAACTGCATTGACCCGGATACAGGAAAGGATTTAATCGGCGAACTCCTCACCCTCCCGCGAAAAATGGAGGAGACCCTGGAGCTGGATGCACAGATTGAGGAAGCCGCAAGAAATTATATCCACACCAGTGATTTCCTCTACCTCGGACGGGGCAATCAATATCCTATCGCCCTCGAAGGTGCGCTAAAGCTCAAGGAGATCTCCTATATCCACGCAGAGGGATATCCGGCCGGAGAGATGAAGCACGGCCCTATTGCCCTGATAGACGAAGACCTGCCTGTGGTGTGCATTGCCCCTTATAACCGCACCTTTAGTAAGGTTGTATCCAATATGGAAGAGGTGAGAACCAGGGGGGGGCAATTGATAACCATCACCGATAGTATTCTTCCATCCTTACAGGATAATTCTCAGGATCTGTTTACCATTCCGACAATCAATGATGATCTGATGCCTGTTATTACCTCTATTCCATTGCAGCTGCTGGCCTACCATATTGCCGTCCTTAAGGGAACGGATGTAGACCAGCCACGCAATCTGGCAAAATCTGTCACGGTTGAATAAAATTGAAAAGATCAACTAATCACTACGGCGATGGATAGTGGCATAATCGCCGGTTTCAGGGACGCATAAACTCGTCCTGAGGCTTGAATGGCTCTATCCATAAGACAGACACCTTTCCACCGGGAACCAGGGTTCTATTACCTGATGGTATTTCAAATTGAGGTAGATAGTTACTAAAAACACGTTATTTCTGAAGTAACATACTACACAAGTGATATAATGATCAGACGTATGGAAATAAAAGTTAAGACCAGTTTCAACATACGCGTAAATTTCTGCTCCGGGATATGTTGCCGCACCCGGGTACCGAACCAGGAACCACCAAATACGGCCAAAACAAGTCCAACCATTAGCCATATATAAGTAAAAAAGCAAAACCCTGCAGCCATAAAAATGGTAATTTTTGCCAGACTTACCCCCGTCATCATCATAGACGAGGTAGCAATAAGTTGATCCCTCTTCAGCTGTTGTTGAAGTAAAAAAGGAAGGTTTAATGGCGCAGAGGAACCGACGAACAGAGTGATAAATATCTGCAAAAAGCCCAGGAATCCGAATCCAATCCCCCTAAAAGATATCTCGCGCGATTCAGATCCATCTGTTACATGGGTTGTTTCAGTTGTTATTGGTCCATTAGGTTTTAGAAGTTGCGCTATTTTCCGGGGCGGTATCCACACCATCAGCAGTACAAACATACCTAGAGGAAGAGAGGAAAATTTTACCTGGGAGATACTGTAAACGCTTGCGGCGCCTGGAATGCCCAATATTACACCCAGCATAAAAGGCAGACCGATATTCCATGCAGTTACCTCTGGTGATAACACGGCCCTGCTGAAGTTGCTTGCAAGCTGTGTAACCGCATGGATAGGGATCACAACGTTTACCGGCAGAAAAAGCGCCATGACCGATATCAGCAACATACCACCTCCAGTAGCTGTTACTGCAGTCAAGGCAGAAGTAAAAAAAGCCAGGATTATCAGTGCAACCTCTGTGCTCATGGAAAACTCCGCTATGACAATCACATTGTGCTTCTGATATACTGCGCCCATATTCAATCTCCCACAACCACAAACAAATTATACCAAGGTTGCCCTTAACGCACTCTATGGAAACAGATATATGTTAGGCAAAATTTTTCGTTATACCCTCATTACCCTTGTAGCCGGGGCAATCATTAGCTTTTCTGCACTGGCAGGGGCATATTTTTTTGTATCCCGCAGTCTGCCCAAGTTGGATAAACTTGAAGACTATACACCTGCGGCAGTTACAAGTGTTTACAGTTCTGATGGACACAAAATTGCTGAATTCTACCGCGAAAGACGTATTGTGGTTCCGGTCAACCGGATGCCGCAGAAGTTGATTCAGGCCTTTGTTGCCGCAGAAGATGCGGCTTTTTTTGAACACGAAGGTTTAGACTTTGTGTCTATATTTCGAGCAGCAATAAAGAACATCCGCGCCGGGGGAATTGTCCAGGGGGGAAGCACCATAACTCAACAGGTAGCCAAGAGTCTCCTGCTCACGCCGGAACGCAAGTTCTCGCGCAAATTCAAAGAAGCCATTCTCGCCTGGCGTATTGAACAAAACTTCTCGAAACGTGAAATACTCCATCTGTATCTCAATCAGATATATCTCGGCCACGGAGCATACGGTGTACAAGCTGCGGCAGAAAACTATTTTGCAACCGATGTAGAGAATCTCTCCCTTGCCCAATCATCCATGCTTGCAGGGCTACCCCAGGCCCCAAGCCGTTATTCCCCCTACAGCCATTTCGAGCGGGCACGTAAACGCCAAATATATGTACTGGAGCGCATGCTTGCGAACGGTTTCATAACCGCGCCCCAGTTACAGCAGGCGCATGCAGAAGAGCTATCTATTCACCCGAGGAAAAATAACACTGCTGCCGGAACAGGTTACTTTACCGAGCAGGTACGACGTTATCTGGAACAGGAATTCGGGGAAGAACAACTCTATACTGCAGGTATGGAGATCCATACCACCATAAACCTCGACATGCAGCAGGCTGCACAGATGGCGGTACGCGAAAATCTACAGGCTCATGACCGACGCAGAGGATTGAGACATCCGAAACGTGTCATAGCTCCTGAGCAATGGGATCAGGTGTTTAATAATATCCCGGAGCAACTTGAAGATGGAGAAATTTATCCAGCCATCCTAAGTGATCTAAACTCTGAAGGTAATATTGAAGTGCAGTATGGCAAACACAGGGGTATTATCCCACGCACTTCCCTGGAGGGGGGCGAACCGTTTAAGGTTATTCCCTACTCAGAATACCGTTCAGAAAAGACTCAGCAACCAGGTGGACCTGTCTATCTCCCTATTGGTTCCGTTATCCATACACGGGTCGAAGATACCCGGAAACAACCATTTGAGGCTACGTACTTCCAGTATCCGGAAGCCCAAGGGGCAATGCTGGTGATGGATCCGAATACCGGACAGATTCGCGCAATGGTTGGCGGGTATGACTTTGCCTCAAGCCAGTTCAACCGGGTGCTTCAGGCAAAGCGGCAACCAGGATCCGCCATTAAACCCTTAATATATGCTGCCGCTCTGGACAAAGGTTATACTCCTGCATCTATAATTGTGGATACACCCTTGATTTATAAGGATATCGATGAGGAGGGGGAAAAGAGGGAGTGGAAGCCGGACAACTACAGCAACAAATTTTACGGAGCTACCAACCTGCGTGAGGCCCTCGCACATTCGTATAACGTCATATCCATAAAATTGCTCAAGGAAATTGGCCTCCGCTATGCTGCCAACTATCTACACAACTTGGGAATAAAGTCAGATATAAATATGGATTTGAGTATGGCCTTGGGTACCAGTACCGTAACTCCGCTGGAAATGGGTACAGCGTACTCGGTCTTTGCCAACGGGGGGATCCGTATTTCGCCCGCGTATATCGATAAAATTTATGATAGACACGGCAAGATTCTTAAATCTACTGATCCGGCAGATTTTCCCACCGGTCCTAAACAGGGGCAGGAACTTATATCACCCCAGAAAAATCGCGTAATGCCTAAGGAGATAGCCGCTCTTATAACCAATATGCTCGAATCAGTAGTGCAAAATGGTACTGGATGGCGCGCAAAAGCGCTGAAACGGCCTGCTGCAGGGAAAACCGGAACCACAGACAACCTCCATGATGCATGGTTTATCGGGTACATCCCCCAGTTGGTTACGGTTTCATGGGTTGGTTATGATCAACAGCGTCCTCTAGGGAAACATGAGACTGGATCAAAAGCAGCAGCTCCGGCTTGGGTTGATTTTATGCAGCAGGCGTGCTCATCGCTGAAAAAGCGTAACTTTTATATCCCGGATACAATGGAGTTCCATCCTGTAGACCCGGAAACCGGGTTTCTGGTACCAGAGGACAGCCAGAATATGCGCATTGAGATGTTTGCCCCAGGAACCGCGCCGGACACCTACTCAATCGACAGGCAGAAGAATCAGGCCAAAGATTTTTTTCGTCTCAATTAGGGGGGCATATCAGCAACGTTGTTTGCAGATATCCTGTACAATACACGCATTACATTCCGGTTTTCTTGCCTTACACACTGCGCGCCCATGATATATGAGAAGGTGGGAAAGCATGCTCCATGAAACTGGCGCTACTATAGTGCACAGATCCTCTTCAATCGCTTGTGGATCTACATTATCGGTGAGTCCAATGCGCCTGCTTACACGTTTCACATGGGTATCCACCGCAAACCCTGGAATATCAAAGGCATTACTCAAAACCACATTCGCGGTTTTACGCCCTACACCCGGAAGTGACACCAATGCATCCATATCAGCAGGAACCTCTCCGCCAAAGGTTGTAGATATCTGCCTTGCGGTTTCGATAATGCGTGTCGCTTTTGTTTTATAACATCCTATGGGGCGGATAATTTCTTCTATTTGCGCCTTATTTTCCGCGGCATAGGCGCGTGGCTCCGGATACTCCTTAAACAGAGTTTCAGTTACCATATTTACACGCACATCAGTGGTTTGTGCCGACAAAATAGTCGCGATAAGAAGTTCAAAAGGGGAGGCATAGTTCAGGGAACATTTAGCTTCAGGATATTCCTGCTTAAGCCGTTTTATACATTCTTTCGCTCGTTGTACACGGGTCATAATCCTCTATTTCACTTTTCTACAGCACTGCGCCCAGGATAATACCAAACAAGTTATCAATATAATTAACAGGGTTTTCCACAGGCATATATCAATTACATTTAAAAACTGAAGAGCCTGAAAGTCCCTGCCCCATCTTACTAAGGACACCCATTTCCGTGCGGATAACACTTTTTCCCGTGTGGACACGCATATCCATAATCAGGGGGAGGTGGGTTAGCTTTTTACGTGTGCGTGGGGTATTGTCTATTTTTACATGTTCTACCTCTATCCCGCCGACGGCATAAAAACGATCGCGACTTAAAACGGGGCAGCAAGCGGGGAAGGTAGTACGCAATAGGGCGGGAGAAATACGCTGAAGTCTGCTCTGAAACTGAGGATGGCCGGAAATCCACAGGGTATCCATAAAGTCTCCGGCTACAATGGTAGGGAGTAACATATCGTAGCGCCCAAGCAAATCTGAACCAAGGAGCTTTTTTATCTGTGCTGGACGGCGGAAAAAATTTCCCTTCAGGCGCACATTAAAAAACAGAAACCGCTCCATAGCCACGCTCACATCTGCCACCAGACAATTCGATCCTTCCCCCAAATCATATTCCTGCACCTGCCTGAGGGAAAAATTCCAGCTCATAAACGCCATTGTATGACTGGCCCCGCTGTTTACCCCGGATGCTTTTACTTCCTGTGCCAGATTAGGTGCTGAAATATTACTGAACAGAGCAGAGGTATTTTGCAGAGCGAGCATGTCTGGGGCTATATCGCATACGTAGGAGCGGAAAAATGCTATATCCGTGCATCCGTCCAAGTTTAACGAAAGAATGCGTAGAGTTCCAGACATAACATCCCCTTAAGGAAAACTGAATAGGTGGGTCTACATGCGTTCGATGGATTGGATGATTACCGGCTTTATAGGTACATCGCGCATCCCTTTTTTACTTGTGGTAGCAACTGCTGCAATTTTATCTACTACATCCATCCCTGCAACCACCTCTCCGAAAACAGCATACCCGTAACCCGAAGAAGATGTATTGCGGTGGTTGAGAAAACTATTATCCGCTACATTTATGAAAAACTGACTGGTGGCGCTATTAATCTTATTGGTTCTGGCCATCGCAATGGTGCCGCGTTTGTTCTTCAAGCCGTTATCTGCTTCATTGACAATAGGATTTGCGGTAATTTTTTTAGCCATATTTTTACTAAAGCCACCGCCCTGGATCATAAACTCTGGAATTACGCGGTGAAAGATAGTCCCCGCGTAAAAATTACTATCTACATAATGAAGAAAATTACCTATTGTTTTGGGTGCTCGCTCTTCATTGAGATCTATCGAGATATTACCATGATCTGTATGGATAACCACATCTGCGGCTGCATAACTAAACTGAACCAAGAGAAGCAGGAGCAGCATAGGGGTAATGAACAGAGAGGTAATTTTTGTGTGCATAAGTAGTATCCTGAAGGTTAAATGTACTCCGATTTCAGCGAACGCCGCATCAATTCTATAACAGCGGCGCGCGGATCTTTCTCTTCATAAAGAACCGCGTACATCTGGTTGATTATGGGAACATCAATTTCTAGTTTTTTTGCCAGATAATACGCCGATCTGGTAGTTTCGACCCCTTCAGCAACCATATGCATATGGGAGAGAATATCCGCAAGTTTTTTTCCCTCCCCTAACGCTATCCCCACGGTACGATTGCGTGAAAGCTCCCCGGTACAGGTAAGAACCAGATCCCCCATCCCTGCGAGACCGGCAAAGGTTTCAGCACGCGCACCCAAAGCAAGACCAACCCGTTTCATCTCTGCAAGACCCCGGGTAATCAAGGCGGCGCGGGTGTTATTCCCGTATTGGAGCCCATCACATACCCCGGCTGCAAGAGCTATGATGTTCTTAAGTGCACCACCAATCTCAGTCCCTATCACATCGTCATTGTTGTAGATGCGAAAATAATCAGTGCTGAAGAGGTCCCGTGCCATAGTGGCAACATCTTCCTGTTCTGCAGCTACAACAGCAGCAGAAGGGATCTCCTGCGCGATCTCACGCGCAAATGTGGGGCCAGATATAAATGCGGTTTTCCCCTGGGTGTGATGATTTTCCAGAGCCTCGTTAATAACCTCGGACATCAGCTCAAGGGTGGTATTTTCAATCCCTTTGGATGCAGAAATTATTGTAGCAGCTGGATTGAAATAGGGCGCCGCCTGTTTGAGAACCGAGCGCATCAACTGCGATGGGGGTACCAGCACCACCACCTCATGAGCAACTACATCCTTTAATACGGAAGTATAAGATAAATTCTGGTGCAGGCTGATACCGGGAAGGTACTGATTATTCTCCCGATGCTTTTGCATATACTCTACGAGTTCTGCTTCATAAGCCCAAAGTTGAACTATATATCCTTTTTTAGCCAGCACGTTAGCCAGGCTTGTACCCCAGCTGCCGGCACCTACTACCCCTATATTCATACCCATACCTGTATGTATTTGCTGCTATTCTTCTGAGTCATCGTTAAGTGCGTCAGCTACTATTTCATCTTCTACCTTTTCGGCCAGGGTAGCAACAGCACCAATATGCTCTTGTGCGTCCAATACCATGAGGCGAACCCCTTGCGTGTTGCGTCCTATAATGGAAAGATCGCCTACATTGGTACGCAGTATCTTACCTTTATTAGTGATAAACATCAGATCTTCTAAGGTACTCACCAGTTTTATATCCACTACGCAGCCATTGCGAGCCGATGTTTTAATAGTAATAATCCCTTTTCCGCCCCGGGATTGCGTCTTATATTCATCGATACTCGTGCGTTTTCCGAATCCTTTTTCTGTCACCGTCACCAGAGTTGCCGAGGTTGAATCGGTAACCACTTCCATACCGATTATGCGGTCACCATCCACGAGTTGCATCCCGCGTACTCCGCGGGCTGTACGCCCCATAGGGCGTACATCAGTTTCCGCAAAACGGATGGATTTGCCGTGCTCACTTCCCATGAGAATATCCATATCCCCATTGGTTATACGGGTCGCCACCAGAGCATCTCCCTCGTCGATGGTCATTCCTATAATTCCACCTTGACGCGGATGGGAGTAGGCCATTAGTTCGGTTTTCTTCACTACACCGTTACGCGTACATGCAATGATGTATTTATTTTCACTGAATTCTTTAACCGGCAGAATGGTCATGATGCGCTCATCCTGCTCTAATTGAAGTAGGTTCACAATCGCTTTACCGCGCGCAGCATGCCCACCCTGGGGTACCTCATGCACCTTAAGCCAGTAAACCTTACCTCTATCGGTAAATATTAGGATATAGGAGTGAGTTGAAGCTACAAACAGATGTTCGACAAAATCCTCTTCTTTAGGTTTAATTCCGGAACGTCCTTTACCTCCACGGCGCTGAGAGCGATATAGCGATACGGCATTGCGCTTTATATACCCTGAGTGGGTAACCGTAACGACCATATCCTCCTCGACGATGAGGTCTTCAACGGAAAAATCCTTGGTTTTAGGTATGATCTCCGTTTTACGTTTATCAGCGTATCCCTCTTTAACCTCTACTAACTCCGTCCGGATTATTTTAAGGATCTCCACATCACTGCCGAGAATTTCCTTAAGACGTGCAATTTTCCCCAACACATCATTGTATTCATTAATGATTTTTTCACGTTCAAGCCCGGTGAGGCGGTGTAAGCGCATATCCAGGATAGCCTGGGCTTGAATATCGGAAAACCTGAAACGTTCAATAAGTCTTGCTTTGGCGCTGGGTGAGTTTTCCGAACTCTTGATGATCTGGATTATTTCATCCAGATTGTCCAGAGCTTTTTTCAACCCTTCGAGGATGTGTGCACGTGCTTCTGCCTTTTTCAGTTCATATACACAGCGCCGCGTTACGATGTTTTTGCGGTGCTCAATAAAGTGATCCAGAATTTCACGCAGACTAAGAACCTTTGGCTGTCCATCCACAATAGCAAGCATTATGATACCGAACGAGCTCTGGAGTACGGTCATTTTGTACAGTTGATTCAAGATAACCGCAGCAACCGCATCGCGCTTCAGTTCAACCACGATGCGCATTCCATCACGGTCGGATTCATCACGCAGATCGCTAATCCCTTCGATTTTTTTATCTTTTACCAAATGGGCTATTTTTTCGATTAAACGTGCCTTGTTTACTTGGTAGGGAATTTCATTAACAATAATACTTTCCCTCCCGGTGCGGCTGTCAATCTCCACAACAGCCTTTGCGCGCATCTGAATGATTCCTCTTCCGGTTCTATATGCCTCACGTATATCGTCATATCCCAGAATAAAAGCCCCGGTAGGAAAATCTGGACCGCTTATTTTTTCGGTGAGTTCATCAAACGAAAGTGATGGATCATCAATAATGCCTACAAGCGCATCTATCACCTCTCCTAGATTATGCGGTGGAATTTTTGTTGCCATTCCTACTGCAATACCCTCTGAACCATTTATCAGCAGATTGGGGAATTTACATGGCAGAACCACCGGTTCCGTCTGTGATTCGTCGTAGTTTGGGGCAAAATCTACGGTTTCTTTATCCAGATCTGCAAGCAATTCGTGGGCAAGTTTTGCCATACGCACTTCAGTATAACGCATAGCTGCTGCGGAATCGCCATCAATGGAACCGAAATTCCCCTGCCCATCCACCAGGGGATGACGCATGGAAAAATCCTGTGCCATACGTACAATGGTGTCGTAGACTGCTGAATCGCCATGGGGATGGTATTTACCAATTACATCCCCTACAACACGGGCAGATTTTTTATACGGCTTGTTGTACTCGTTACCCAGTTCATGCATGGCGAAGAGCACCCGCCTGTGGACCGGTTTAAGTCCATCGCGGATATCTGGAAGAGCACGTCCGATTATTACACTCATTGCGTAATCCATGTAGGATTTACGCATTTCGTTTTCTATATTTATACTTGATTTATTATGTTGAGATAACATAAGGATGTTCCTTGCAATACGTTTAAATTATCTTAAATATCCAGATTGGAGACGTTCAAGGCATTACGCTCTATAAAGTCACGCCGCGGTTCTACCTGATCACCCATAAGAACGGTAAATATTTCGTCCGCCGCAACAGCATCTTCAATTTTAACCTGAAGCAGGGTGCGTTTTTCCGGATCCATGGTGGTTTCCCATAGCTGATCCGGATTCATCTCACCCAGACCTTTATAACGTTGCACATATTGCCCCTTTTTGGCGCGATTTAGCACAAAATCTAATAAATCCCTAAACCCGTCAGCATTTCCCACTATATTTCCATCCTGGAGCAGGGTTATATCTTCGTCATTTATATATTCAATATTTTTATATAGTTGCAGAAGATATTTATATTCTTGTAGAGAGAATTGCTCCAACAGCTTTCGGTCAATTCTCGCTCTGGTGCTTCCCATGGAAAACAGAATTCTGGCTGGATTGTCGTACAGGGTGAAATTAGCTTCCGGAGCTACCTTTTTGAGGGTATGAAATAATTCGGTCAGATCTTCGTTGTCAATAAAACCATTCTGAAGCTTGTTTTTTACGAAAATATCCAGAACCTCGCGTTTCACTCCCCGGTTAACTAATTTTTCGAACATATTGTTGAAGTTAACAATTGTATTTAACGTAGGAATAGCTTGCTTACCACGGAGCGTTTTTCCACTCTTGCCCATATTTATTTCAAGAGAGTCCACCCCGAGATTCAAGAGATATTCCAGCAGGGTATCTTCATCTTTTATATAAGTTTCCTTTTTACCCCGTTTCACCTTGAATAACGGAGGTTGGGCAATATACAGATATCCCTTTTCAATAATATCCGGCATCTGGCGGAAAAAGAATGTGAGTAACAGGGTGCGGATGTGGGAACCGTCAACGTCAGCGTCCGTCATTATGATGATGCGGTGGTAACGGATTTTATCAATATTGAACTCGTCTTTACCTATACCAGTTCCCATTGCCGTTATAAGGGTACGTATTTCATTTGAGGTAAGCATTTTATCAAAGCGGGACTTTTCCACGTTCAGTATCTTACCTTTAAGTGGAAGAATTGCTTGAAAAGAGCGATCACGCCCCTGTTTTGCACTACCTCCGGCACTGTCACCCTCGACGATATATATTTCACTTTGTGCAGGATCTTTTTCCTGGCAATCAGCCAATTTTCCTGGGAGTGAAAGACCATCTAAAGCACCTTTACGTCGAGTCAGATCTCGAGCCTTACGTGCCGCCTCTCGAGCCTTTGAGGCCTCTATCCCTTTTTCAACTATTTTCCTTGCTACTGCCGGGTTTTCTTCCATGAAAGTGCTTAACTTTTCATTGAGTAGAATCTCTACATATCCTTTTATTTCAGAGTTACCCAATTTTGTCTTGGTCTGACCTTCGAATTGTGGATCAGGAACTTTTACAGAAATAACAGCAGTAAGTCCTTCACGCAGATCTTCACCCGTGATGCTGCTTTTGACGTTTTTTAGTAAATTATTGGATGAAGCATAGTTATTCAGGGTTCTAGTAAATGCTGTTTTAAACCCAATAAGATGTGTTCCACCTTCGTGGGTGTTGATGTTGTTGGCAAAAGAAAATAATTTTTCATCGTAGGCATCGCTATATTGAAATGCGATCTCTATTGCCACATTCTCCTTAACTCCTTCGAGAAATATTATCTGTGGATGTAAGGGGGTTTTCGCACGATTAAGATATTCAACAAAAGAGGCAATTCCCCCTTCGTAGATAAATTCATGTTTTTTTTCGTTTATGAAATCATTTATCTCAATTTTTATTCCGGCGTTAAGAAATGCCAGCTCGCGCAAGCGTTTACTCAATATCTCGAAAGAGAATTCTGTTTCTTCAAATATCTCTGCATCAGGCCAGAAAGTTATTTTAGTACCACTTTTATCCGTTGTGGAAATCTCTTCCAGTGGCGTTAGCGGTTTCCCTTGTTCATAGCATTGCTGATATTTTTTTCCATCTCGCCAAATTGTAAGTTCTAGACGAGATGAAAGAGCATTGACAACTGATATTCCGACACCATGTAATCCACCAGAAACTTTGTAGGTATCGCTGTCAAATTTTCCTCCGGCATGGAGAACGGTCATGACAACCTCAGCAGCGGACTTGTTTTCTGATTTATGGTGATCAACCGGTATGCCGCGCCCATTATCTATTACTGTGACAGAACCGTTTTCATTCAGGTTTATTATTACTTTGTCACAGTGCCCAGCGAGGGCCTCATCAATCGAGTTATCTACTACTTCATATACTAAGTGATGTAATCCCAGGCTCGCTGTAGAACCTATATACATCGCTGGTCGCTTGCGTACAGCAGTGAGACCTTCCAGAACTTTGATATTATTTGCATCGTAGGTTTGGTTCATTTTTTATTTTCCACCATTTACACGCTTATAGGCATTAAGACTGCACAGTAGGTATCATTTTTTTCAGGTACAATAAGACTTGGTTTTCCTCCGGAATTGAGAAATAGTTCAATTTGTTCACAGTCAACACTGTTTAAAATATCTAAAAGATAGTTGGCTTTAAATTTAGAATCTCTTTCCTCAAGTTTGTAGCTTATTTCGAGTCCCTCAGTAGCATTTCCATATTCGTTTTTGGCAAATACCTCTAAGTTGTCATCGTTTAAGCAAAGATTCACCGTGCGATTTTTTTCATCTGAAATTATGGATACTCGCTTTATCGCTTCAAATAGCTGTTGCGTATTTATACATGCTTTTGTTTCTGTTTTTTCAGGGATAACACGGCGGTAATTAGGGAATGTAGCGTCTATAAGGCGAATTGATAAGGTGATGTTGTCTATATCGAATACAACCTTTCCGTTGACCACCTGCATCTTCAATTCTTTATCTGTATTTTCACATATTTTTTTTATTTCCAGTAAGCCTTTTTTGGGAATAATAATTCCTGTATTGAGGATCTGGTTTTCTTGGTCAAAATTTTCTTTCAAGCATACTAGACGATGACCATCCGTAGCGACGTAATGTAGCATTTTTTCTTCAGTGTGAATATACAATCCATTTAAATTGAATTTTTTTTCATCATTAGATATACAATTAATGGTTTTTTCTATTATATTTTTTAGTTCTTTAGGCTCGTAACCCCTTATAATTTCGTCTGTTTCTTTTTTTATATTGGGGAATTCGCTTGGATCTATAGCTGCTAAGTTGAATTCAGACTTTCCACTTTTTATGTTTATCCAGTCATTTGTTTTTGTATCTATAATTATTTCCTGACCCGGCATTTCTCGTACTATTTCGAATAATTTTTTGGCAGGTAGTGTTGTTCTCCCTGATTTTATTATTTTTGCTTTAAGTTGTATTTGGATACTTATTTCCAAATCTGTTGCCATCAGGTACACACTATCGTCATCAGTGTTTATTAAGACATTTGCCAGAATTGGTAAGGTTTTTTTCTTTTCAACAATTGATTGAATAAGAAGTAGGTTTTTAGCTAATAGGTCTTTTTCTATCTCTATATGCATGGAAGTACTCCCTACTTTTATGTTTTTTAAAAAGATAGTAATAGGTAATAAGGGCTGTGGATTGTGGATAATTTTCTATATATTTGTTTTTTATAGGAAAATTCAGCTAAAAAAAATATCACTTTTGTGGATAAGTGTGTCTTGCTGTGTATAATTATTTCACTTGGTTTTTATGAACAGGTTTTTCAAGAGTTTTTAAACATCTCTCTTGATGTGTTTTACATATACTGAATGTAATTAGCTTGGTAATAACGTATTTTTAATATTTTTTATGCTCTGTTTTAGACTTGTGTTGTTTTCCAGTTCTGCTTCAATTTTCTTTATCGCATGTATCACCGTTGAATGATCTTTGCCACCGAAGTATTCTCCTATCTCCGGATAAGAATAAGATGTAAGTTGACGACATAAATACATAGCTATTTGACGTGGGTAGACAAATTTTTTAGTTCTTTTTGCTGATTTTATATCTGAAGTTTTTATATTAAAATAGCTGGTTACTTTTTTCTGTATATCCTCAACAGTAATCTCTTGATTGTATTCAACTATAATGTCTTTAAGGATTTCCTTTGCCATTTCAATGGTTATAGGAGTTGATGTTAGACTTGCATATGCACCAATTCTTACTAGATAACCTTCTAATTCCCTAATATTGCTTATTACCGAACTGGATAGAAATTCAGCGACATCTTCGGGAAGTACAATGTTGTTTTTTTCTGCCTTAGCCTCCAGAATTGCCTGTTTTGTTTCTTTGTCAGGAGCCTGTATATCGGCAATTAGACCCCACTCGAATCTTGACCGCAGTCGTTCCTCAAGTCCTGGGATCTCTTTAGGAAATTTATCCGATGTAACCACTATCTGTTTGTGGGAATCATACAAAGAATTAAAGGTGTGAAAAAATTCTTCCTGCGTTCTTTCCTTGCCGGCTATAAACTGAACATCATCTATAAGGAGAACATCTATTGAGCGAAATTTGTTTCTAAATTCCTCCATTTTTCCGTAGCGAATGGCATTTATAAGTTCGTTGGTAAATTTTTCTGAAGAGTAATAACACACTTCAGAATCAGCCTGATCTTTAATTATTTTATTCCCTATAGCATTTAGAAGGTGTGTTTTACCTAAACCTACTCCCCCATAGATGAAGAGGGGGTTGTAAATGGTTGCGGGATTATTTGCTACAGCTATGGATGCTGCAGCAGCAAATTGGTTTGAATTGCCGGAAATAAAATTATCGAATCGATATTCACTATTTATATTACTTTCTCGATTGTTTTTTTTAACTTTACTTGATTCTTGAAGATGAGGAGAGCTGGTGAATTTTTCTGATGTTTTTTTATCAGGTTTTGGAACTTTAATGTCACATATTTCAATTTCTATTACAGTTTCCGTCCCGCTGATTTTTTCCGCCAATGCCTGTATTTTTACAAGATAGTTCGTCTGTATCCATTGTTTTACAAAACGGTTAGCTGCTTGAAGTTTTAAATATTTATCTCCTGTTTCAACACAATTGAGAGGTTGTATCCAGGTTTTAAAATTCTGAGCAGATACAGTGTCTCTTAATTCTGCCTTTATCTGATTCCATATTTTGTTGTCTGAGTTTTTATTATTCATGTCAACATTTTATCAACAGGTAATTTTATATTTTTTTATGCAATTTCAATATGTTGCATAAAGATTTGAGTTATCAACAATCTACCAGAGCTTAAACTCCCGGGCAAGTATAATAATGTAAATATACTCCAGGTGAATTAAACACCTGTTTCCATAACGTTTTCTCTTGAATAGGCGTGGTTTTGGGTGTATGTTGCCGGTTTGTATCTGGCTAAATAGTTATCTATGGAGAATAGGTTATGAAGAGAACATATCAACCGAGCAGAGTAAGTCGTAAAAGAACCCATGGGTTTAGAAAGCGGATGTCAACTCCAGGCGGACGTAATGTTATTAAAAATAGACGTGCGCGTGGACGGGCAAGGCTGGCTGCAACCATACCAGTTAAGTAGTTGCAATCCTACAGCTTGCCAAAGCGCCATCTTGTTAGGCGTTCGTACGAGTATAAATGTATATTCAGGAGAGGGGTTAAAGTAAATTTCCCTTCTTTTTATGTTTATACTTTTGCGAAAAAAAATGGCCCCACTCGGTTAGGACTAGTTGTTAGTCGTAAAGTCGGTGGGGCTTTTTTGCGTAATCGGTTTAAACGTGTCATTAGGGAGTTTTTTCGCCTTCACTATACAGATTTACCTTCCCATACAGATTTTGTGGTTGGTGTAAAGCCTGCTGCTGCTTATGAGGATACTCATTCCTTTAGGCTTCAATTACGCGAAATGCTGAAGAGGGTGTAATAATGTTGAACAGTATAGTTATGAAATTTATCCTCTTTTACCGCTTTTTTATTTCACCGTGTATCCCACCCTGTTGCCGTTATTTGCCAACCTGTTCAGATTACAGCATGCAGGCGTTGGAAAAGTATGGTCTGGTTAAAGGGGGATGGCTTTCCCTTGTACGTCTACTAAAATGCAACCCCTTCTTCAAGGGTGGTTACGATCCTTTAAAATAGTAAAAGGTTTTGTTATGGAAAATAAGAATACCATTTTAGCGTTAATTCTGATGTTGGTTGTGTGGACTGCTTTTACGTTTTTGTTCCCCCCTCAGGAAGATAAGGTTACTGATGTTTCGCAGGAGAAAAAACAAAGCGTAAAAATTAGTTCGGAGGGCATTTCCAACTCCTCAGATTCTGTGTCATCCTCTTCAGTAGATATGCACAGATCTGTGCCGGAAGGGGGATATAAAACCCTTCCATCAGATGAGTTTATATCTTTTGAAAATGATTTTTATGCTCTTCACTTCAATAAGCGTGGTGGAATAATTTCTTCTGTGAAATTACTCGAATATCGTCAGGAAAATTCTGCCGATGCTCCTCCTGTGAATTTATTGGATAGAGACAATAAAATATCTACCTTGAATGTTTTATCCGGAAGTGGTTTTAACTTAACTGGAGATGAAATATATAACATTAAAAGGCGTAAAATAGGAGAAAAGCGTGAAGTCATCCTCTCCACTAATCTGAAAAACGGCATAGAAGTAACAAAAGTGTTCCGTTTTTCGCCAGATTCATATTTGGTTAATGTTGATATAAATCTTTATAATAATACAGATAAAGAGCTTACAGATGTAGTGCAGGTGCGATTGAATAATTACTGGGAAGACGCATTTGCTGACAATAGATTTGACTATATAGGTTTCACCTCCTATGTGGATGGAGAATTACACGAGGATAAGGTTGAGGATATATCTTCTGCCTCTAAGACTTATTCTGGGGGTATTTCATGGTCTGGGTATACAAATAAATATTTTCTTTCCGCTTTGGTAAATAAAAATAATGTTTTTGATGCAGTAGCGCTCGAACGCAATTCAGAGCGTATCACTAACAGCGCACGCGTGTCTGATTTCTATATTCCTGCAAATTCAAAAGCTACTATTTCTTTTGATGTGTACCTAGGTCCGAAGAATATAGATTATTTGAGTGCTGCAGGTGAAAACCTCAAAGAAGTGGTAGATTTTGGTTTTTTTGCTTTTTTGTCTAAGCCTTTACATCTTTGTCTTAAGTTTTTCTATGATTATGTACATAACTACGGTGCTGCTATAATTGTTCTTACGGTTATCATTAAGCTGTTATTCTGGCCTCTGACCCAAAAAAGTTATACTTCAATGAAGGCTATGCAGACCCTGCAGCCGGAAATGAAAAAGCTGCGTGAAAAATATCGCGGTGATAAAGAGGGCCTCAACCGCAGCATGATGGAACTATATAAAGAACATCGGGTAAATCCTCTTGGAGGATGTCTGCCTATGCTTGTTCAAATACCCGTATTTATTGCATTATACAAGGTGTTGCTCGGAACAATTGAACTAAGACATGCTCCCTTTGCGCTTTGGATAACGGATCTTTCTGTAAAAGATCCGTACTATATTACCCCTATTATAATGGGGGCTACGATGTTCATTCAGCAAAAGATGACACCGAGTACGATGGATCCCCTGCAAGCAAAGATGATGCTGGCGATGCCGGTTGTGTTTACCTTTATTTTCCTAAATTTCCCTAGTGGCTTGGTATTATACTGGTTGGTAAATAACCTTCTTACAATATTCCAGCAGTATCTTATCTATCGTAAGCCTGCACCGGTTAAGGGGTAGTACTTACCTCTTATACCTTCATCCAGTGTATTATTTAAATTCCCTTCTATGATAGTATAGGAGGGAATTTTTTTATGGAGAGAAATTTTTATGTATTCCGATGGAGACACTATAATAGCTCCGGCAACTGCAGTTGGTATCGGTTCAATCAGCATTATACGTTTGTCTGGACCTGATGCTTATACGTTCCTTAACCGCTGCTTTACCTCATTTAAAGGCTCAACAATATTATCCAGCCATCACTTTAAATACGGAAGCATTGTTGATGTTGAAGGTAATGTACTTGACCGTGTGATGGTTGTATATATGCGCGCTCCAGCATCGTTCACGTGTGAAGATGTTGTCGAGGTTCACTGTCATGCTAATCCATATATTGTAAAACATATTCTTAATCGCTTTACTTCAATGGGCGCACGCTTCGCTGAGCCAGGTGAATTTTCGTATCGTGCTTTTATGAATGGCCGTATTGATCTGTCTGAGGCTGAAGCAATTGCAGAATTAATTGAAGCTGGTTCGGATACTTCAGCCAGAATTGCTTTACAGCATCTCGAAGGAAGTATGTCTTCCATGGCTCAAAAGTTGCGCGACCATTTGTTTCAGATGTTAGCTTTGGTTGAGGCATATCTAGATTTTCCTGAAGATGAAGTGGATAATATTCACATTGATATGTTGAATGATTCTGTGGACGAAATACTTAAACAAATTGAGGCTCTAATATTTACGTTCCACACGGGTAAAGTTCTGCGTGAAGGATTATCTATTTTAATTCTAGGAAAACCTAATGTGGGAAAGAGTTCACTCCTTAATTATTTCCTAGGCCATGATAGAGCTATTGTGACCGAAATACCCGGCACAACCCGCGACTTTATTGAAGAGCATATCACTTTAGGGCATTTGCCAGTTAAGTTGGTTGATACAGCCGGTCTTCGAGATTCATCTGATATAGTAGAACAAAGGGGAGTTAAACAAGCTTTAGACAAAATTAAAGACGTCGATCTCGTTCTATATGTTGTTGACGGCACGGAATCCAATATACCAATTTTTGATTCGGATGAAGTACCTTTAGAAACAACCCCCTATATTCTGGTTGTAAATAAATGTGATAAATTTGATACCAATAAAATCAACTTGCATCATGAACATGTATGTGTTTCAGCAGTCACAGGGTATGGTATGGATTTACTCAAGAAGTATATTGAATTAAAATTTACCGTGCCGGAAAGCGTCGATAGTAGCGTTATAACCGAAGAACGACATTATGATATTTTTGTACAAGTTAAAGGAGAAGTTGACGCCTTTAAGGCCGGTTTAGAGGCTCAGCTTCCCGGAGAGTTTTTGGCCTGTCATATTCGGGATGCTATGAGCTGTCTTGGTAGGATTACTGGCGAGACTGTTCCTGAGGATATTTTGAATCATATTTTCACAAAATTTTGTGTGGGAAAATAATGTTTCACGTGAAACATGGATGGTAAGTATGTCAACTTACGGTAAAAAATACGATGTAATAGTAGTAGGAGCAGGGCACGCCGGATGTGAGGCAGCATTAGCAGCGGCACGCATGCAAGCTAAGACTTTACTCTTAAATTTAAATCTGGATGCGGTAGCGCAAATGTCCTGCAATCCAGCAATCGGGGGTCTTGCTAAAGGACATTTGGTGCGAGAAATAGATGCATTGGGTGGACAAATGGGGTTAGCTATTGATGTAGCTGGGATTCAATTTCGTACATTGAATACAAAAAAAGGCCCTGCAGTGAGAGCGTTGCGTGCCCAAGCAGATCGTCTGGCATATTCACGCTATATGAAAGGGATTGTAGAAAACTACCCCCTGGTTGATTTAAAGCAAGGGTCGGTAAAAGAACTGAAAGTTGAAGGGGAGCGCGTATGCGGAGTTGTTACTAAAGATGGAATTGAGTTTGAAGGTAACGCAGTAATACTCACAACCGGAACCTTTATGCAGGGTTTGATTCACGTAGGTTTGGATCATTATGCCGGTGGTAGAGGGGGGGAGCCTCCTTCAGATGGTCTCTCTTCCCAACTCAAATCCTTCGGACTTGAGGTAGGGCGCCTTAAAACTGGGACACCTCCACGTATTTATAGTGGAAGTATTGATTACACCAAGGCGGAAAGACAGCCTGGAGATAACCCTGCGCGACCATTTTCCTTTATGAATAAACCTGTTGTGCGCGACCAGGTATGTTGTTATATAACCGAGACAAACGAAGCTACCCATGATGTTATACGCAGTGGACTGGATCGGTCTCCGTTGTATAGTGGGATTATAGAAGGAATAGGCCCCAGATATTGTCCCTCTATAGAAGATAAAATTGTGCGATTTCCGGAGAAACTAAGCCATCAGATTTTCTTAGAACCTGAAGGTCTGGATACTGCTGAAGTTTATCCCAACGGACTACCAACCTCCCTTCCAGCCGATATTCAGCTGAAGTTTCTACGTACTATCCCTGCCCTGGCTAATGTGGAAATAATGCGCCCCGGATATGCGATAGAATACGATTACGTTGACCCTATACAGTTGAAAAATTCACTTGAAACGCGAGTAGTGAGGGGATTGTTCCATGCAGGGCAGATAAATGGGACATCCGGTTATGAAGAAGCCGCAGCGCAGGGTTTAGTGGCAGGGGTTAATGCGGTACAGTATTTGCGCAATTCCGAGTCCCTGGTAATTGGAAGAGATGTTGGGTATGTCGGAGTGTTGATAGATGATCTGGTTAGTTTAGGGTCAAAAGAACCGTATCGCATGTTTACCTCCAGAGCTGAGTATCGTCTTTTGTTGCGTGAGGATAATGCAGACCAGCGTTTGACACCTATAGGGCGAGAACTTGGATTGATAGACGATGTACGCTGGAGGTTGTTTAATGAAAAGATGGAAGAGAAAGAGCGCGGCGAAAATATACTCAATAATTCACGCGTAAGCCCGGGAGATGTAGGATTGCTTAAGCAGTTGGGTATAGCTGAAATGAAAAACGGGCAAAGTTTAGCAGAATTGCTTAAACGGCCGGATTTGTCTATTGATCAGCTTGCTAGCGTGGACGTAGCACTAAAGAATATTTCTGAAGATGTACAGAACCAACTTGAGGTCGAAATAAAATATGCAGGTTATATAACCAGGCAAAGGGAACAGGTGGAGAGAAGTAAAAAAACCGAGGCAATAAAAATTCCGCCGGATTTTGATTATACCCAGGTGGCAAGCTTATCTGCCGAGGTAAAAGAAAAGTTGGCTTCGATACAACCGGAAAATTTACGTCAAGCAGCAAAAATACCCGGAGTTACTCCTGCCGCAGTATCGGTATTGGCGGTGCTGTTAAAGGGTAGGGGTTGAAAACATAAATGGATAAGTACAGGCAGTATGTTTACGCCCAGCTGCAGGGGATAAATGAAAAACCGGATTTGGTACTGGAGAAATGCGCCTGGTATATTGATGAATTGCTGAAGTGGAATCGATCAGTTAACCTAACATCAATAACCGATCCAAACGAATGTTGGGAAAAACATATCCAGGATTCTTTGCTAGTTCTCCCTTACATAAGCCAAGCAGAAAAAATGCTGGATATGGGATCAGGCGCTGGTTTGCCTGCGATACCTGTTAAGATTAGTTGTCCGGAAATGTATGTTGTGTCTGTGGACAAGGTTAGGAAGAAAGTAAATTTTCAAAATCACTGTAAGCGCCACCTACACTTGCATAGGTTTGAGGCAATCAATGCCAACATAACGAGTCTTAAGTGTTATGCGAACAGCTTTGACGTTGTTATTGCGCGCGCTGTCGCGTCGCTGGAAATATTGGTACAACTGGGTGTCGCATACATAAAGCCCGGCGGAAGATTGCTGGCTCTGAAAAGTCGTATAGATCAAGATGAACTTCGAGCAGGGATGCAGGCGGGTAAATCTAACGCTCTTGAAGTGGAGCAGGTAATCCATACCACACTAAAGCCCTCAATGGCAGAGCGGACGTTAATAATAATGCGGCATAAATAAATATACACAGTTGAATAGTTATATGTATATTTATATAAAACAAATTGTACGGACGATTAGTGTGTTGTTTATCAGCAAATAAAATTGGAGAATATATGGCAGTTATAATAGCCATCGCAAATCAAAAGGGCGGTGTCGGTAAGACAACTACCTCAGTAAATCTCGCTGCATCACTCGCAGTGGCAGAAAAAAAAACCCTCCTGGTTGATATGGACCCACAAGGGAACGCGTGTAGCGGTGTTGGGATAGATGTTAATATCCCAGAATATACCGTCTACGACGTTTTAATGAATACAGACCTGGATGCTGTGGATGCGGTGATAGATACTCAGGTGCCGCAGTTAGATATTATCCCTGCAAATAGTGATTTAATTGGGGCAGAAATAGAACTAGTGGGGGAAGAAGACCGAGAAACAAAACTAAAGAACAAGTTGTGCCACATATCTTCCCGTTACGATTACATCATTATTGACTGCCCCCCCTCTCTTGGCCTCCTTACTGTCAACGCTCTTGTCGCAGCTGTCAGTGTTATCGTGCCACTCCAATGTGAATACTACGCCATGGAGGGTCTAAGCAGGCTTACCCAGACCATTAATCTCATAAAAAAACAACTCAATGTTGAATTGCGCTTGGATGGGATTGTTCTGACCATGTTCGATAAACGCAATAATCTATCCCACCAGGTAAGCGATGAGGTCAGGCAACACTTTAAAGAGCAAGTATTTAATACGGTAATACCGCGCAATGTCCGTCTGTCTGAATCACCAAGTTACGGTATGCCGGTACTCATGTATGACATAGGATCTAGCGGAGCCAAAGCCTATCTGGAATTGGCGCGCGAGTTAATGCAGAGGAATTAACACCATGGCTAAACGACCTGCACTTGGAAAAGGTATGGGAGCACTTCTTGATTCCGCAGCACAATCAGGCAGAGGGCAGTATTTTCTATGTCCCATTGAAGAGCTCAGACCCCATGAAAACCAGCCTCGTAAACATTTTGACGGGGCTAAAATGGATGAGCTGGTTGAATCCATCAAAGAAAAAGGGGTTATTCAGCCTCTGGTGGTGCGCCGCGCACAGGATTATTATCAGATAATAGCAGGCGAGAGGCGTTGGCGTGCTGCGCAAAAAGCTGGGCTGAAAGAGATACCGGTTACGATCCAAGATGTATCTGAAGATTGGGCCCTTGAAATTGCACTTATAGAAAACATTCAACGTGAAGACCTTAATCCTATCGAAGAGGCTCGTGCATATGAGTATTTGATGGCCAACTTTGATCTTTCGCAGGAAGAGGTATCGAAGCGTGTTGGGAAAAGCCGCTCTGCAGTTACTAATGCCTTGCGTTTATTACGCCTTCCCCAACAGATACTTGAGCAAGTGGCAAGCGGAACATTGAGTATGGGCCATGCGCGTGCGATGCTTACTCTGGAACATGAAGAAGATATGCAGGAAGCTGCTGAGCAGATAGGCAAAAATAAACTCTCGGTACGGGAAACCGAAAAATTGGTGAAAAAGATTAAGAGATTCACGCAAGAGAGTGCAAAGGAAAAGATAAAATCAGCTGTAGATCCGGAATTGTTAAAACTTGAAGATATCCTGCGTAAAAATCTCGGAACCAAAGTGAAGATAATTTCCAAAGGAAAAGGTGGGAAAATAGAAATAGCATATTCGAATGCTTCGGAACTTGAGCGTCTCCTAGATTATCTTAATTTAGTGTGAAACATTGTTTCCACTCGGACGAATTTGGGGATTAAATTGGCGCTACACGCAAATTTAATCCAGGTAAAAAAACGGCTTTGAACTGCCGTCTGAAGGGATAAAAAACGTGTCTGAACGGGTAAAAACTTGACTTTTTCCCGAGCCCTGTGCTAAGTCTGCCCTGCTCTGCGCTGCAGGGCTTTTTTATAGTGATGCAGACCACGCCATAGGGTGGTTTTTTGCACCGTTTAGGTATGTATTCGGATATGGAAATTAAAAGAGGGGTAGCGCCGTGATAAGCATTGATTGGACCATCCTGGTGCAGTTCGTTAACTTTGTGGTACTGATGCTGATACTTAATGTATTGCTGTATCGTCCGTTACGCAGAGTAATGGCAGAACGCCGGGAGGGAGTTGCAGCCAAACACCAGAAAGCTCGGGATCTAGAAGTGTCCATCAACGAAAAGATGGAACGCTACGAGAAAAAACTGCATGAAGCTAAAGTTGATGCCGGTCAGGCAGCCGCAGCGATTCGTAAGGAAGCAGCCAAACGTGAAGCAACAATTCTCGGCTCAGCTCGGGAAGAGGCCAACCGTCATTTGGATCTCATCAAGGTTCAGGTCGGCAAGCAGGCTGAAGCGGCGCGTAGCGGCTTGAAAAAAGAGACGCAGGATCTTGCCGCAGCAATCGCTGGAAAGGTTCTGGGGAGGAAAGTAAAATGATTTCGTTGCAAGCAGTGAAAAAACACAGCATCGCGTGCCTTACTGCTGGAAGTCTGATTGGTCTTTCTGCTGGTGTAGCGCTAGCGGCTGGTGATGCACATCAGGTAGACAGCGGCGTCCTGCTAAAGGATTTTCTCTACCGCGTACTTAACTTCAGTCTTCTGGTTGCGGGGCTTGCATATTTTGTCGCCAAGCCACTGAAGAACGCCCTGGCTAATCGCCGCGTGGGGATAGAGCAGGAGCTTAAAGAGGCGCGAGAGGCAGCGGATTATGCTGAACAGCGCTTTGCAGAGTACGATGCGAAGCTCACCCGCGCTGAAGAAGAGATCGGCCAGATCAAAGCTGATATCAAGGAAGAGGCACAAATTGAAAAGCAGCGCATTATTGAAAATGCGGAGCAAATGGCTGCCAAAATTAAGGAAGACTCTGGTAAGACAGCGGATAATGAGATTGAAAAAGCGCGCCTTGCCCTGAGACAGGAAGCAGCTGGATTGGCTGTAGAACTTGCCGGCGATCTTCTGAAGAAGAATTTCAACCGTGAAGATCAGGCACGCCTGGTTGAGGAATACAAGCTAAAAGTAGGAGAACTGCATTGAGTAAAAGTGCGATTTCGAAACGGTATGCCAAGGCTTTGGTAGAACTGGCGGTAGAAAAAGATCTGCTGGAATCCTATGCAGGCGAACTTGGCCAAGTAAACAGCCTCTTTAAACGCGAAAATGCGCTACGGTTGTTGTTGGAAAGCCCAACATTGGCGGTCGAAAAAAAGACCGCAATCATGGCCGATGTAGCGAAGGCGATGGAACTATCAGATGGGATTAGAAACTTTGTCTGTCTGCTCACCCTGAAACATCGTATTCAGTATATGCAACAAATCGTCACTGAATATTTAAATCTGGCGGATGAAATAAGTGGCGTTGTCAGAGCAAGGGTTGAGTCGGCTACTAAGCTCACCAAAGCGCAACTTGAAAAAATCAAGGAAGGCTTGGAGCAGCAGAGTGGTAAGACCGTTAATCTCAATACAAAAGTAAATTCTGCCTTATTGGGTGGACTTAAAACCGAAGTTGGCGGGAAAGTATTTGACGGAAGTATTAAAACCCAGTTACAGCGGATTGAAGATACCTTAAAGAAGGGGTAAGCGTACTCATGGAAATCAAAGCAGAAGAAATCAGTGCGATAATTCGAAAGCAAATCGAAAACTACGAGGGTGGGGTTGAGGTCAGTGAGACTGGTAGTATTATCTCCATCGGTGACGGCATTGCCCGTATCCACGGTCTCGATAAGGCCATGTCAGGTGAGCTTTTAGAGTTCCCTGGTGGCGTTATGGGAATGGTTCTTAACCTGGAAGAGGATAATGTTGGTGCAGCAATTCTAGGTGACGCCGAGCACATCAAGGAAGGCGATACCGTAAAGCGTACCGAGCGTATCGTGGAGGTTCCCATTGGTGAGCAGCTCCTCGGACGCGTAGTAAATGGCATCGGGATCCCTATCGATGGCAAAGGAGATATCAAAACCGATAAGTTCGGCCAGGTTGAGATCAAGGCTCCCGGTATCGTTGAGCGTAAGTCCGTTCATGAACCGGTGCAGACAGGTCTGAAAGCAATTGACTCCATGGTGCCGATCGGGCGTGGTCAGCGAGAGCTTATTATCGGAGATCGTCAGACCGGTAAAACAGCTGTAGCTGTAGATACCATCATCAACCAGAAGGGTGAGGATGTCGTATGTATCTATGTTGCCATCGGACAAAAGCGCTCTACCGTTGCACAGGTGGTTGATAAACTCAAGCAACACGGGGCTATGGACTACACTATTGTCGTAGCAGCTACCGCTTCCGATCCTGCCCCGTTGCAGTACATGGCTCCCTATTCAGGCGTTACTATGGGCGAATACTTCCGCGACAACGGTAAGCACGCGGTAATTATTTATGACGATCTCTCCAAACAGGCTGTGGCCTATCGTCAGCTTTCTCTGCTTCTGCGTCGTCCGCCGGGACGTGAGGCGTTCCCAGGGGATGTATTCTATATCCACAGCCGCCTCCTTGAACGCGCCGCTAAACTCAGTGATGAGCGTGGCGCAGGTTCTCTTACCGCGCTGCCTATTATAGAAACCCAAGCTGGTGATGTTTCAGCCTATATTCCCACAAACGTTATCTCCATTACAGACGGACAGATTTTCCTTGAAACCGATCTGTTCTACTCCGGTGTACGTCCGGCGATTAACGTTGGTCTTTCTGTATCCCGTGTTGGTGGTAGTGCACAGATCAAAGCGATGAAGCAGGTTGCTGGCACCCTGCGTCTTGCTCTCGCTCAGTATCGCGAGATGGCGGCTTTTGCTCAGTTTGGTTCTGATTTGGATGCAGCAACGCAGAAGCAGCTCCAACGCGGTGAGCGTCTGGTTGAGATACTCAAGCAACCACAATACAAACCTCTCGATGTAGAGGAACAGGTTGTTATCATTTATGCTGCGAATAACGGCTATGTTGATGATTTCCCGGTAAGCTCCATCCAGAAATACGAGCGTGAATTGCTACCCTTTATGCAAAGCAAGCATTCAGATTTCTTGAACGATTTGCAGCAGCAAAAAAAGCTCGACAGTGACCTCGAAGGGCGTCTGCAGAAAGCTCTGGAAGAATTTAACGCTCAGTTTGTAGTAGCATAAGCCATCACCTGAGGATTCAATTATGGCAAATCTCAAGGAGATAAAAAAGCGCATCGGCTCGGTGAAAAACACGCAGCAGATTACCAAAGCGATGAAAATGGTATCTGCAGCGAAGCTCCGCCGCGCCCAGGAAGCTGTTGTTGCGGCCAGACCATATTCCAATAAAATGAAGGAAGTTCTGACCAGCATAGCTGCGCGCGATATCGAGACCTCACACCCTCTGCTGGAACAAAGAGATAAGCGCAATGCCCTGGTATTGCTCATTACCGCGGACAGAGGTTTGTGTGGTGGATTCAACAGTAATATTGCCAAGGCCGCGACCAAGTTTGTCGAGCAACAGACCGATGACTACGCGGAATACACCCTCAGAATAGTCGGGAAAAAGGGCAAGGACTTGCTCAAACGGCGTAAGGAACTGACTATTGACAAGGTGTACGAGAATATAACCGGTAGTGTAACCTACGCTACGGCCGCGCTGCTCGGGCAGGAAATTGTCGATGACTACGAAGCTGAGCAATACGATGCGGTTTATATTGTCTACAATCAGTTTCACAGTGCCATCAACCAGGAAGTAACTATTAATCAGCTACTTCCCATTGTTCCTGAAGAAGTGCAGGAAGAGCACTATGTCGCCGACTATATCTATGAGCCCAGCGCGGAGAGGGTGTTGCACTCAATTCTGCCTAAATACATTGAAGTGCAGATTTTCGAGGCATTGCTTGAGTCAGTTGCATCTGAGCATGGCGCACGTATGAGCAGCATGGACAGCGCAACGAAGAACGCTTCCGAGATGATCGATAAACTGACGTTGCAATATAACCGGGCCCGTCAAGCAGCTATTACCAAAGAGCTGATGGAAATCGTATCCGGTGCTGAGTCGATTAAATAGAAAATTTTAGGATAAAACTCTCCACGTAGTGGTGCAGAAGGAGTAATTCATCATGAACAAGGGTAAGGTAGTTCAAGTCATCGGGCCGGTTGTTGACGTTCAGTTTGAGGCCGGCAAACTTCCTGAGGTTTATTTCGCGGTCAAGATTACAAATCCAGCGATCAACGACCAGGAGTGGAATCTGGTTTGTGAGGTAGCTCAACATCTGGGGGAAAATACAGTACGTACCATTGCTATGGACGGCACTGAAGGTCTTGTTCGTGGGCAGGAGGTGCTGGATACCGGCAAACAGATTACCATGCCGGTAGGTAAGCAGACCCTGGGCAGGATTATGAACGTAATTGGCGAGCCTGTGGATGAGGCGGGCCCCATAGGGGCAGATGAACAGTGGGAGATCCACCGCCCTGCGCCAGAATTTGTCAAGCAGTCTACTACCGTTGAGTCCTTTGAAACCGGAATCAAGGTTATCGATCTTCTCGCTCCCTACGCACGTGGGGGTAAAATCGGCCTCTTCGGTGGTGCGGGTGTAGGCAAGACCGTCCTGATCATGGAGTTGATCAACAACGTAGCCCAACAGCACGGGGGCTTTTCCGTATTCGCTGGAGTTGGTGAGCGTACACGTGAGGGCAATGACCTGTGGGAAGAGATGAAAGACTCCGGCGTTCTGGATAAGGCCGCCCTTATCTATGGGCAGATGAATGAGCCTCCCGGTGCGCGTGCACGCGTAGCGCTTTCCGCTCTTACCGTTGCAGAGTATTTCCGTGATGAAGGTGGTCAGGACGTGCTCCTGTTTGTGGATAACATCTTCCGTTTTACCCAGGCAGGCTCTGAGGTGTCCGCTCTGTTGGGACGTATCCCCTCTGCGGTAGGGTACCAACCCACCCTGAGTACGGAGATGGGCGAACTGCAGGAGCGGATCACTACGACAGATAAAGGATCCATTACATCCGTACAGGCGGTATATGTTCCTGCAGATGACCTTACCGACCCTGCACCGGCTACGGTTTTTGCCCACTTGGATGCAACAACCGTTCTCAATCGATCCATTGCCGAGCTTGGCATCTACCCTGCAGTGGATCCGCTCGATTCCAGCAGTACCATTCTCGATCCCCAAGTAGTGGGGGAGGAACACTATGAGTTAGCGCGTGAGGTTCAGTACGTTCTGCAGCGCTATAAGGATTTGCAGGATATTATTGCCATTCTGGGCATGGATGAGCTTTCTGAAGAGGACAAGCAGGTAGTTGCGCGCGCGCGTAAGATCCAGCGTTTCCTCTCTCAGCCGTTCTTTGTAGCGGAAGTGTTCACCGGTTCACCCGGGAAATATGTCGAGCTTAAAGATACCATCAAAGGATTCCGTGAGATCCTCGATGGCAAGCATGATGACCTGCCGGAACAGGCTTTCTACCTTGTTGGAACCATTGAAGAGGCTGTAGAAAAAGCTAAGTCAATGGCGGCAGCGTAACCTGGATCTGTTCAAACGTAAGGTTGTCTTGCACGTATAAAGGAAGTCGCACATGGCTGAAAAATTGAAACTAGAGATGGTTACACCCTATAAACAGGTGTTGTCAGAAGAGGTAGATGAAATTGTTATGCCTGGACAAATGGGCGAATTAGGTATCCTTCCGGGGCATACCCCTCTGCTGACTACTCTGAAAGTGGGCGAATTTACCTATCGCAAAGGCGGATCCTCCTTTCATGTAGCCGTTAACTGGGGTTATGTTGAAGTAGAAGAGGATACAGTCATAGTCCTCGCTGAGACAGCTGAACCAGCAGATGAAATTGATATGGCCAGAGCAAAGGCAGCCCTTGGGCGTGCTGAAGAAGCTCTGAAAAAACTTAGTCCTGAAGACAAGGATTACCGTATCATGGAGGCAGCGTTGGAGCGTGCTATGATCCGTATTCAGGTAGCAGGTGGCAAGTAGCTTTTTCCACGCTATCAAGTCAGTAACAAGAAAGGCAGCTCTTTGCAGGGCTGCCTTTCTTGTTGGACGGTAATGACTAATTTTGGCATAAGCTATTTAAGAATTACTTAGCTCACCCGCGTTTATTTTGCTTGTTGTTCGAGTTTTTTTATCGCGTCTGGTTCTCCCAGAATTATTAGTGTATCGCCACCTTCAATAGCAGTGTTTGCTGCAGGGTTGAACGTCATATCGCTAACGCTTTTTTTCCTTATTGCTACAATAATGATGTTATGTGTGGAACGGATTGCAGAATCCTGTAGCGTCTTTCCCACAAGCCCTGATGATGGTCCAACCCTTATCTCTTCAATCTGCAGTTCCAGATGATGATAGCCGGTCGCTATGTCGATAAAATCCACTACAGAGGGGCGCAAAACAGCTTGCGCCATCCTGCTTGCGCCGATGGTGTAAGGGGATATCACCTTGGAGGCACCAGCGCGCAGAAGCTTTTTCTCGGTAATATCTTCACCTGAGCGTGCAAGGATATACAGAGTAGGGTTGAGCCCACGAGCTGTCAGAGTAATGTAGACATTATCCGTATCCGACGTTACAGCAGTAATAATTCCCCGTGCATTTAATATCCCGGCATTTTCGAGGGTTGCGTCAACAGTGGCATCTCCCTGTACGTAAAGATAACCTTCCTCCTTGAGTTTTTCACATATGTCCAGATTCTGCTCGACAATAACAAACGGAAGTCCGTTAGCATTGAATTCATTACAAATGAATTTTCCGATACGCCCATAGCCACAAATAATGTAGTGGTTTTTCAGTTTATCAATTTGCTGCTGCATTTTTTTTATTCCGATTATCTCCCTGAATTTCCCCTCCACCATAAACTGCACCAGACTACCTAAAGTATATGCCAGAACACCGGTGCCGGATATGATCAAAAAAGAGGTGAACAGTCGTCCTGCTTCAGAAAGGGGATGAACTTCGCCAAATCCCACGGTGGAGATGGTTACCACCGTCATGTAGAAAGCTTCTAATACAGTCCACTGTTCATAATAGATATATCCAACGGTACCCGTAATCAAAACGAGAACCAGAAGGATAACGGCTATGAATATATTGTGTAGGCGATCCATAAATTTAAAATATAATTAAATATGTGGATTTACAAGCACAGAAGACACACATATGAAGATGAAAAAAACACATAAATACACAAGCAGTAAATAGATAAAATAATTGCTTTACACTGTATACAGTATACAATATATATGTAGTATGAGATTGCAATTAAAGATAATTGCACTATTTGCATGAATTCTAAGTAATACGCAATTGAATGGAGATTTAACAGTGCAGCATCAAACCTTGCGCGAAAAAATTCTGGGAAATATACGCGATGCGATTCTGAAAGGGGATCTAAAACCGGGGGAACGGGTGTCCGAACCGGATATTGCTGAGCGCTATGGAATCAGTCGTACTCCCATTCGCGAGGCCTTCCGCCAACTGGAGTCAGAAGGATACTTAACGGTTATTCCACGCAAAGGAGCCGTAGTTTCCAAGCACAGTGAGAAAGATATCGAGGAGTTTTACTCCATCAAAAGTGTCCTGGAAGGGTATGCTGCGCAGTTGGCGGCGGAAAATATGACGCCAAAAGATATAGATAAGCTAGAGAGCATAAACAGCCGACTGGAAAAATTGAGTAAAGGCAAAGATGTAAAGACCTTTTTCCGTGCCCATAATGAATTTCACGAATACTTTATTCGCGCTTCAGGGAACCAGAAGCTGTTGGAACTGATACAGCAACTCCTGAAAAAATTCGAATATCTCCGGATTGCATCGCTTTCTCTGCCGGGACGCATGGAGCTATCGGTACAGGAACACAAAAAAATCATTGAGGCATTTCGTAATAACGATGGCCACACGGCTGATCTGCTGGTACGCAAAAATGCCGCCTACGGTGGTCAGGTACTCTTACAGAACAAGAATGAGGAGAAGGAAAAGCAAAAGAAAGGCGGATGTGTATAAAGTCATTCCTGATGACGGACAACATTAGCCTATGCAATGTTGGCTGTTATGCGCGAAAGCGAGTGCTGCGTTCCAGCATATAAATGGTGGCAACCAGCAATGTTAGAGTCAGCCCGCCACTAAGAGAAAACGCCAGCCCCATAGGGATATCTCCAATGCCCAGAAGTGCGTGACGAAAGCCATCTAAAAGATAGAACAGTGGGTTGCACTGGGAGATCAAACGCCAGAACGGGGGAAGAATAGAAATAGGGTAAAAGACGCCGCCCAGAAACACCAGAGGCAGAATTACAAAATTGATGTAAAGGGAGAGGCCGTCAAAGCTATTGGCAAAGGTTCCGGCAATGAGACCCAGTAGAGCAAAAAGCATGCTGGCAATGACCGCCATAAGCAGGGCATACCATGGATGTACCCAGGGCAGCACTGCAAACTGAGTTGAGATCAGACCCACCACCCCACCTACCAGCAATCCACGCAGCATTCCTGCCAGAGTATATGCGGCCACAATCTGTTTCGATGTAAGAGGCATCACCAGCAGATCCGCAATACTTCCTAAATGACGCGACATAAACAGCGATGATGAAGTGTTGGCAAAAGAATTGTTGATTACCCCCATTAGAATCAGTCCCGGTATTACGAACTGTGCATAGCTGAAACCATCAACAACGCTAATTCTCTCACCAAGAGTGGCACCAAAAACAAATAAATACAGCGATGCGATTAAAATTGGGGTTACAAGGGTTTGAGTCCACACACGTAAAAAGCGATGCACCTCCTTGAGCAACAGGGTAAAAAATGCTCGCGAACTCGAAAACTCATGGTTATTGGAATAAAAATGCATGTCAGTATGTTGCCATCTATAAATTAATGATTCCCGCTCAGGTTTGCGTGAGACGCAAGAAAATCTCTTCCAGGGTGGGTTCGACGGAGGTAATATCGTGGACTATGACATTTGATGCAGCCAGCTGGGTTACAATGGTACCAATGTCTTCGGTATGTCCGGTTTTGAGTGAAATTCGAGTACCATTCTGATCCATGATGGGCTCGAAAGACAGCAGTGCTTCCGGTATCTGTTTAAGGGGCATGCGTAGGTGGAGACTGAAACGGCGAGTATTTTCATGCTGTATGAGTTTGTCGGTTTCCTCCAGGGCCGCAAGCCTACCATCCTTTAAAATAGCAATACGGCTACACATCTGCTGTGCTTCTTCAAGGTAGTGCGTGGTGAGAAGGATTGATGTGCCAGTGGCATTGATATCGCGGATGAATTGCCACAGGGTATGGCGCAACTCAACGTCCACTCCGGCTGTAGGCTCATCCAGAATTAATAATCTGGGTTTATGTATAAGCGCCTTCGCCAGCATAAACCGGCGCTTCAATCCGCCTGAAAGCTGGTGCATACTCTTATGAATGTGTGTTCCGAGTTGGAGACGTTCAATCAGATAGTCGTGCCAGTTCGGATCACGTTTGATGCCGAAAAAACCGGGATGAAGGGTGAGAGCCTGTTGAATAGTGAAAAATGGATCAGCGACTATTTCCTGGTGCATAATTCCGGTTAAGCGCCTCGCCTTTGGAACCTCTGGAGTGTGGGGAGTGACTTTGTGCCCGAAAATAGCAATCTCTCCCCTTTCAATGCGCGCCACCCCGCTGATCATGTTGATGGTGGTGCTTTTACCTGCTCCATTGGGTCCGAGTAAGCCGAACACTTCTCCCGGTGCAATAGAAAAGCTCAGCTCATTAACCACCTGAGAGGAGGAGTAACTTTTGCACAGATTTTTTATTTCCAGCGCGGGTTTCATCCCTGTACTATAGCCCAAAAGACGCTACCCTGAGAACCTTTCATTTTGCGCAGCGATTGTGTAGAGTGAGGCTCAATGCGAAGAGAGCCAGCAGGTAAATACTCCTTCAGTACCCGGTTTGAACTCTCAAAGTTATCCTACAGAGAAGAGATATACAATTATGAAAAAAGCGGTAGTTCTGTATAGCGGCGGGCTGGATTCCACCACCTGTGTCGCTATTGCAAAATCGCAAGGGTATCAGGTATATGCGCTGAGTTTTTCCTACGGACAGCGTCACAGTGTCGAGCTGGAGAAGGCCAGAGAATTTGCTCCAAAGCTTGGCATTGCGCAACATCTGGTCGTGAATATGGATATGCGCCAGATAGGGGGGAGTGCTTTGACTGCGGATATTGATGTGCCCGGCGCGGATTCCGAAGACAGTCACATTCCAGTTACCTATGTGCCCGCGCGCAATAGCATCTTTTTATCCTATGCCCTGGCATGGGCAGAGGTGTTACAGAGTTTTGACATCTTCATCGGGGTCAACGCAGTGGATTACTCCGGCTATCCCGACTGCCGTCCGGAATTTATCGAAGCCTTCACCCGTATGGCCAATCTGGCTACCAAAGCAGGAGTAGAACAGCAGGGTGCATATACCATCCATTCACCCCTGATCCACATGAGCAAGGCTGAGATTATCTGTGCCGGAACCGGTCTGGGGATAAATTATGCTCTCACCCACTCATGCTATGATCCCGATTCGCAGGGGCGTGCGTGTGGCAGATGTGATTCATGTGTTCTGCGTCTAAAAGGCTTTTACGCGGCAGGACTGGAAGATCCGGTGGAATATCAACCCCGGACAGGAGAGTGACATGCCCAATACCATGCCAGACGTACAACAGTCTACGGACACACGGCGTATAGCCATTGATAAAGTCGGGGTAAAAAATGTGCACTATCCTATAGTAGTGCAGGATAAAAACAACTCGCGCCAGCACACCATCGCTAGGGTAAATATGTATGTGGAATTGCCCCATCAATTCAAGGGCACCCACATGAGCCGATTCATGGAAATACTCAACCGCTATCGCGATGAAGAGGTCACCCTCAACGATATGGAGCCTTTGCTGCGCGAAATGAAGATCAAGCTTGGCTCAGAATGTGCGCACATGGAGTTGAGTTTTCCTTACTTTATCGAAAAAACCGCTCCAGCCAGCGGTGCGAAGGGGCTGATGAGCTATACATGCCGTTTTATTGCCACTCTTCGCCGAGATAAGGATTTCATTCTTGAAGTAAGTGTGCCCGTAACATCGTTGTGCCCCTGCTCGCGTGAAATCAGCGTCCATGGAGCCCACAATCAGCGTAGCTGCATCACCGTAGCTATCCGCGCGGACGAAATGATATGGATAGAGGATCTGATAGCCCTCATCGAGAAGTGCGGGAGTGCACCGGTGTATTCACTCCTGAAGCGTGAAGATGAAAAAGTGGTTACCGAGCAGGCGTACCAAAACCCCATGTTTGTGGAAGATATAGTCAGGGCGGCAACTTTGCGTCTTCAACAGGTAGCGTGCATCAAGTGGTTCCGGGTCGAATGCGAGAATTTTGAGTCGATTCACAACCATTCTGCCTACGCGACCCTGGAAAGCAAATAAGCTTGTGGATAACATTGTTGAAGGCACAGACTTATCCACAGAGCATGTGGAAAATTCTTGCGCCACTCTGGCGTTTAATGCCACTTCAACTTCAAATTAATATTCGGATGGAGTAAGCAGTGATTGAATTACTTTTGGACGCAGGCCCGGTTGTTAAACTGGTGCTGTTGATACTCGTGTATTTCTCAGTAGTTTCGTGGGCGATCATTTTTTATAAATGGAGGGTTCTCCGGCGCGCATTACGCCAGAGCAGAGTGTTTCAGGATTACTTCTGGGAGAATCGGCGTCTTGAGCAGGTCGTTCAGGAGCTCAAGCAATATCCGGCCTCCCCATTAAGCAGTGTGTTTCGAAGTGGATATCAGGAACTGGTGCGCCAGCAGCGTGGTCAGGGAGAAGGGCAGGCACTAAACACTAGTGTGGCAGCAAATGTCAACCGCTCCATGGAGCGTTCATGCACCGCTGAGACCGAACGTCTGGAAAAGCATCTGACCTTCCTTGCCACTACCGGATCCGCAACTCCGTTTATCGGATTGTTCGGCACCGTGTGGGGGATTATGGGTTCCTTTCACGGAATCGGACAAAGTGGAAGTGCCTCGCTGGCCGTTGTGGCACCTGGGATCTCTGAAGCCCTGATTGCAACAGCTATGGGACTGATGGCCGCGATTCCGGCAGTAGTAGCGTACAATAATTTTCTCAACAAGGTAAATATACTGCTGGGACAGATGGAGAGTTTCAGGCAGGATTTTCTAAATATCGTAGAAAATCTTACGCGGAGAAGTTGATGAACAACAGATCGACACAGCGGCGCAGTGCACTGGCGGAAATCAATGTTACCCCTTTTGTGGATGTGATGCTGGTACTGCTGATTATCTTTATGGTAACAGCACCAATGCTCGAAAAAGGAGTGGATGTTGACCTGCCCCAGGTTGAACAAGCTCCAAACCTGGAAGCGGCACAGGAATCACTTATTGTAAGCATCGATGCGCAAAATCGGCTTTTTGTAGGACGTCAGCAGGTGGATTCTCCCACAAAGATGGTAGCGGTCCTGCAGCAGGTGCTGAAAGATAAAGAGAATAAAGAGGTTTATCTGGAAGCTGATCGCAAAGTGCCTTATGAGCGTGTAGTTCAGGTATTGGCTGCGGTTCGAAAAGCTGGAGTTACCCAACTCGGTATGATCGCTACGGAGCCTGAGTTGTAAAGTCTATGAAGCACAATATGGCGCAACGACATAAAGGCACTCCTTCCCCTGCATCAGAGCCAGGCCTTGGGCGCATGTTGGCATTTTCAGTGCTCCTGCATGTGCTTATTCTGGTGTATGTTTCCGGGGTGCTGTTCAATCAGACCCGAGAGCCAGAACGCCTGAGTTATAAAGTCAATCTGATCAACAAACCTGTGGCCCAGCCCCGCCTGGGAAGACCGGATGTGCAGAAGCAGGTGGAGAACCCAGCACCAAAACCGCCAGCACCGGAGGATAAGCCAAAGCCTGAACCTGAGTCGGTTCCAAAGCCGAGTCCGAAACCGAAACCAGAGCCAAAGTCTCAACCCAAAGCGCAATCGGAACCGAAGGCAGTAAAAAAAGTAAAAAAGCCCGAAAAGAAACAAGACAAATCAGCGCCAAAAAAAGTAAACCCAACGCCTGAAAATAAACAAGAGGTTAGACTCGCAGCACAATCGCCATCTGCTCCACCAGCCGTGCAGCCTCAGCAGCCTATGCTTAGCGCTGCCGAGATTGAGAATCTGTATAAACAGGATACCCAGGAGCGTATTGACGAGATACGTCAGCAAAAGGGAACAAGTGAGCGCATTGAGCGCCTCAAGCAGCAGCTGGCCACAGATAAGCGCACCTCGAGCCCCTCCACAACAGTCGCAAGTGGCCGGGTGGGGAGTGTAGGTGGAAGCGGATCTCAGGCGGGGGTGGATTATACCGAGTGGATCAAGGGCTATCTCATGGAGCACTGGACCCTGCCCCGCACCCACTGGAAGAAGGAACTCTACATTATAGTGGAGTTGCGTTTTGATCCCCAGGGCAGGCGGCGCTCCTACAGGGTGATTCGCTCTTCTGGAGACAGTTATTTTGATCAGAGTGTAGAAAAAGCCGTTACAAAGCTGGACAAGCTTCCCTCTCCACCGGGGAAAGAGTTGTCCTTGAGCATTAAATTTGACCCCGAAGAGATGTATTAACGTATGAAATATATGCTTGTTGTGCTGCTGTGGCTTGTGCTTGGCTCTGGAACATACGGGGCATTTGCAGCTGATATAGAAATTACTACTCCCGGGCGGACGACGATTCCTACTGGGCAACCAGAATTTCTACCCCTGGGTTCGATTGACCCTGAGGTAGAGCGCACCATAGCAGAAGTGCTCGCCCACGATCTGGATCTGAGCGGGATGTTTGAAATTATCTCGCGTGAAGCATACCTGGATGATGCCAGAAATCTGACCCTCACAAGTGCCGAGGTGGACTTCTCTCAGTGGGAACTTCTAGGAGCTCAGCTACTCATCAAGGGGGCTTATCAGCTTAAAGGGGAACAACTCGAACTCAAGGTTCGCCTTTTTGATGTAGATAAGCGCCGCCTTCTTACCGGGCACAACTACAAAGGGGACAAAGGTGACCTCAGGCGTATGTTGCATCGCTTTGTGGATGAGATCCTTGAAACACTGACCGGAACCCGCGGTACTTTTGATTCCAATATTGCGTTTATCTCCAGTGCGACTGGCAACAAAGAACTCTATCTCAGCGACATCGATGGCCACAATGTCAGACGTGTTACTAATCATCGCAATTTAGTGCTTAATCCGGACTTCAGCCCTGAGGGGCGCGAACTGGTATTTACCTCTTACCGAGAGGACAATCCTGATCTGTATCGTCGCAGCATTTTCAGTGCTGCAGAGGCGCACATCTCAGCGCGCGAGGGCCTCAACATTGCCGCGCGCTACAGTCCTAACGGCAGGGAATTGGCTGTTACGCTGTCAAAAGACGGGAATGCGGAACTGTACCTGCTCGGGGCTAACGGCAAAATCCACAAACGTCTCACCAATGCCTGGGGCATTGACGTAGATCCGAGTTGGAGCCCCCTTGGAGACAGGATCGCTTTTGTTTCCAACCGTCACGGCAACCCACATGTGTTTATTCTTGATCTCCTCAGCGCAGAGGTCGAACGCCTGACCCGCAATGGTAAGTACAATGCGACCCCGGCGTGGAGCCCGAATGGGGATTGGATTCTGTTCACGCGTCTCGAAGAGGGGGTGTTTAACATCTACCGTATTCGCCCCGATGGCACTGACGAGCATCCGATTACGTTCGGTGCTGGAAATAAAGAGCATCCGCGCTGGAGTCCCGATGGACGCTTTATTGCGTATTCTAACGATATCTCAGGGGAAAAGCGCCTTTATATTATGCGCTCAGATGGTTCGGGCGCGCGCGAGGTAAGCTCTCTGCCCGGCGCAACCAGTCATCCTGCGTGGGGAAAGCGCTGAAGACCGCTGCCGGATCTGTGCATTGACAACAGGGGACAGTTGCTCTAGATTGAAAAATCGACAACGTCATTATCCAGAGTGGTGGAGGGAACTGGCCCGATGAAACCACAGCAACCGGCCCGATGCGGGTGACAGGTGCTAATTCCACCCTTCAATAGAAGGGAAAGATGGGGCGAAGTCTGACAATACCTGGTTCAGCTCTTGTATTGAAAGACCCTTTCCCCTCTACTGGATAGGGTCTTTTTATATATTCGGGGGTCAAATCATTGGAACAGACCGAACTTGTAACTACCAGGTATGTAACGTTTGACACCGACCTGCGCCTCGAGAGTGGGCGCCTGCTCGGTCCCTTTACCATTGCATACGAAGCCTATGGCACCCTCAACACTGCGGGCGACAATGCCATTCTCGTGACTCACGCGTGGACAGGAGACTGTCATGCTGCCGGACGGCATCACCCTGATGATCGCAAACCTGGCTGGTGGGACAACCTTATCGGCCCGGGCAAGGTTCTCGATACCTCACGCTTCTATGTGATATGTGCCAATGTTATCGGCTCGTGTAAAGGCTCCACCGGCCCTGCGAGCATCAATCCCAGAACGAACCGCCCCTATCGGCTGAACTTTCCCCTGGTTATGGTGCGCGATATGGTGCACGCGCATAAGCAATTGCTTGATCATCTCGGTATAACCTCTCTGGTGACGGTGATTGGCGGGAGCATGGGTGCGATGCAAGCGGTAGAGTGGGGAATTCTCTACCCTGAATTGACCCGTTCCATCATCCCTATTGCCGGTACCGGGCGCACCTCACCCATGGCTATCGCCCTTAATGCTATTGCGCGTCAGGCTATCTATAACGATCCCCTGTGGAAGAAAGGCAACTACAAGCCGGAACATCCGCCCGCGAGCGGGTTTGCCCTCGCACGTGCGGTGGGGCATATATCTTTTTTATCAGAAGAATCGATGGAGAAAAAGTTCGGGCGGCGTTTTTCACCCCGTGACGGTGTGTTTGATTTCTTCGGCCAGTTTGAGGTGGAGCGCTATCTGGGCTACAACGGGAACAATTTTGTCTCCAGGTTTGACCCCAATTCCTTCCTCTATCTGGCTAAAGCGCTCGATCTGTATGATGTCGGTTGGAATTTTTCCTCCATGGAGGACGCTCTCTCCCATTTGCATTGTCCATCGTTGTGGTTTGCGTTCACCTCTGATTGGCTCTATCGCCCCGAGCAAACAGAGGAGGTGGTGGATATCCTCGCTGAATTGGGAAAATCTGTATCCTATCACCTGATCGACTCAGACTATGGACACGATTCATTTCTGGTAGAGCCGCATAAGTTTACCCCGTACGTAGTTGATTTCCTCGATGAGATTGCACGCTCACAGGGAGTCTGAGCCCTATTCCGGGAGCAGAGAACCTTTACCTGTCAGGGTCTTGATTGTGCGTAGTAAGGCAGGATGTTCCTCTGCAAACGGATCCACCTCGATATCTATGCGTGTTTCAGGTTTTGTGTGAGCGTAGAGAGGGTCATAGTACTGCAGCATCAGTTTTTCGATCAATGTATCCCAATCCCTCCGACCCAGGAGTTGATGCAGCTGCTCTACCCGCGCATGCCCCAGGCGTGGCACCAGGGCGTTGATAGCGTCTGTAAAGGCCTGCGAGGGGAGGTTCTCCACATCGTAATCTTCTGCAATGACTCTGATCCTGCTGCCCATATCTGTTTCGAGCCACAGGGTGGTTTCTTCCTGCATGGATGCATGGAGACGCTTTGGTAGCATCACGCGTCCGATGTGGCGACTTTCTCCCTCTGTGAGGATAAAATCCCGTGTGCCCGTGTGGCGCAATTCATTCCACAACAGCGCTTCAAATTGTTTTTGACTTGGCTGTCGTGAGCACCCTATGGCTCCAAAAGCACTCCCACGGTGGTTGGCGAGATCCTCCAGATTCAGTATCGGCCACCCCTCCCGTTTTAGCTGTTCGAGAATTCGGGTTTTGCCCACCCCGGTAAGACCGCGCAAAACTAGCATCCGCGCCCACCGGGCGTGCTCAAAATAATCGAGCACATGGTGTCTGAACGCCTTATGTCCGCCACTTAGTTGAAAAACAGGCAGGCCACACAGGTGGAGGAATGACGTCATAGCCGTACTGCGCAGGCCACCACGCCAGCAAAATACAATGATGGGGCGCCTGTGCTGTTGATGGAGCTCTTTGATATGATTTATAACTCCGGGCAGACATGGGGAGATGATCTCCATCCCGCGCATGCGTGCCTGGGCCGCACCCTGCTGTTGGTGGATGGTACCCACCTCAATGCGCTGTTCCTCTGTCAGGATTGGAATATTATATGCGCCTGGTATAGTAGCTTGGGCAAATTCACTCGGTGCACGTACATCGATAAAAATAGAGCCCTTGTCCAGATGAGCAATAGCTTTTTTGATATCGATTTGAACGTGGGGATTGAGCAGAGATGTTCCGCGTTTCATAAAAACCTGGTAGTTTATGGTGGTTGAATGTAAAAAGAAACACAATGACTTTAAGCCGCTAAGCTGCGGGACACATCACAAGTCCACACTTAGCCGACCACAGCGGGGGTAATGTAAAGGTAATCTGCCGGAAAAGCAATTGACACTTACCATGCTACATGGTAGAAGACCACGTTTGAAAAAAATGGATTGCGCAATATCAATAAAGAAGGAATTTCATGGCTGAAGACCGCAGAGAATTGTTTAAATCCCTCGGTTTTTTGTCCAGTGTCGGCATTTGCATGGTTGCTTCCATCCTTATCGGGATGGCGATGGGCTACTATCTGGATCAGTGGCTGGGCACCGCACCGTGGATGCTGTTGATTTTTCTCGGGTTTGGTATTGCCTCCGGCTTCAGGAATATCTTTATCCTGACTAAACGGGAATTAAAACGCCAGCGCACTCAGGACAATGAAGAACGAGAGGATCGGTCTTGAGTGAGGAAGATCAGAATCTGCTCGCTGAGATGGCGCGGCGGAACTGGATCGTACTGGCATTGCTGCTTGCAGCCAGTGCCCTGGCACGCAGTCCGGATTTCACCCTAGGTGTGCTCTGGGGCGGACTGACAGCAGTAGCAGGATATCAGTGGCTCCACAGCGCGTTGCAGAAAGCGTTAAGGCATTCGGATGCCGGAACAGTTCGTAGTTTTCAAGTAGGATATTTATTCCGCCTGCTGGCGTTGGCTGTTGTCCTCGGGTTCCTTATAGCCGTGGCCAAGGTCAACATCCCGGGGCTGGTGATAGGATTATCGGTTGTGGTTATCAATATATTCTGGACCACAGTGAAGCGCATATTTTAAGCGAGGAGGCGCGTTCTCAAAATGACTCATCCTTTTCTGATTTTTCAGTGGCTCGAACAGCAGCTGAATACCCATGTAGGCGAACATGTTACCTACACATGGTTTGTGATGCTGCTGCTCACGCTGTTGGCATTCATTGTATCTCGTGGGATCAAAGAAGTGCCGAGCGGTTGGCAGAACCTCATGGAAAGCGTGGTTGGGGGGATTGAAAACCTTATCAACGAAACCATGGGGCCCAAAGGGAAGACCTATTTCCCTCTGATTGCAACCTTGGCGCTTTTTATTCTGGTGTCAAACCTGATTGCACTGGTACCGGGTTTCTATCCCCCTACGGCGAACCTGAACACCAATGCCGCCATGGCATTGACGGTGTTTGCCATGACCCACATCATAGGGGTTAAGGAGCACGGTTTCGCATATCTTAAGCATTTCATGGGGCCGATCCTGGTTCTCTCCCCGTTGATCTTTATCATTGAGATTATTGGCCATCTGGCGCGTCCCCTCTCTCTTTCCCTGCGTCTCTTCGGCAACATGTACGGGCATGAGATCGTCCTGATGATCTTCTTTGCCCTGGTACCGTTTCTGTTGCCTATCCCTATGATGTTGATGGGGGTTCTGATTGCTTTTATCCAGGCGTTCGTATTCACCCTGCTGGCCATGATCTACATCGCCGGGTCCCTGGAAGAAGCGCACTGATACGTTTAAGCAACCGCACGTGCGGTTAAGTGGTCCTATATTGTATAGGAAGAATAAACTCATATTGTAACAAGGAGAACGAAGATGACATTTTTTGCATGGTGTATGATTGCAGCTGGTTTTGGTATGGCAATTGGTTCTTTTGGTACCGGTCTCGGTCAGGGGCTGGCTATCAAATCAGCCGTTGAAGGCGTTGCCCGCAACCCCAGCGCAAGTGGTAAGATCCTCACAACAATGATGATCGGTCTGGCGATGATCGAGTCACTGGCAATCTACGTATTCGTTGTTGCCATGATTATTCTGTTCGCCAATCCGTTTACAGCTCAGGTAATGGAGCTGGCTGGCAAGTAAGTTTTACTTACTTATCCAGGAAGTATAATAGAAAAGGCGCTCCCCAACAGGGTGAGCGCCTTTTCTATTTGATACAAATATTGCTGGATAGAGCTTATTTTTTCAGCTCATAGGGCCAGCCAAGAATCCCACCTTCCATGTAGCGTACGTTTCTAAAACCGGCCTGTTGCAGAATCAGTTGCGCTTCATAGCCGCGCAAACTCATCTTGCAGAACGGCACGATAAGGGTATCCACCGGAAGTTCAGTAAGTTTCTGACGCAATGCTCCCAGGGGCATCAAAGTGGATCCCTCAATGCTCACCACTTCTTGTTCCGCAGGCGAGCGCACATCCAGAAAGATAAATTCCTCGCTGTTATCCAGCATCTCCTTTACTGCTACAGCACTTAAACTTTCAGCCAGGCCATCGAGTTTGTTGCGCATTGCATTAGCTGTTTGATGCAGTGCATCCATGGCGTTGGAAAACGGTGGGGCATAGCATAGATCCAACTGGGCCAGTTGATCCACGGTCGCGCCTAGAGTAATTGCGGTGGCGATAACGTCAACACGTTTGTCAACCACACCAGGACCCGCAACCTGAGCACCCAGCACCTTGCGGCTCGAACGTTCCGCGATTAGCTTAATCACTATGGGATTGTTGCCGGGATAGAGGTGAGCAAAGTCGGGGGCAGATACTACAATACTTTCAGGCTTTAAGCCGATGAGCTGTGCATCCCTTGACGACATTCCGGTGCGTGCGACATTCAGGTCAAAAACCTTCACCGCGAGAGAACCGAGAATGCCGGGGAACTGTTCTTCATGCCCGGCAATATTATTCGCGACAACGCGTCCATGCTTATTAGCGGTGGAGCCAAGGGGTACATATACCTTCTGGTTAGTGAGAAGGTCTGTGCACTCAGCGCAGTCACCGGCTGCATAAATGTCCGGATCGGAGCTCTGCATGTAGGCGTTAACTTCGATAGCCCCGGTTTCTCCGAGCTTGAGACCGGCATCTTTAGCCAATTTCACTGCTGGCTGCACGCCTACTGCTACCAGAACCAGATCTGCAGGATAGACCCCTTTAGTTGTTACTACCCGCGTTACATGCTCTTCCCCTTCGATGCGCTGCAGAGGCTCAGCTAACCGGAGGTTCACCTTGTGGCGTGACAGCTCGTGATGTACCATGGCAGCAATGCTGAAATCCAGCGCCGTGGACATTACTTGATCCTTCATCTCGATGATGGTGACGTTGAGACCTCTCTCTGTCAGGGCTTCAGCGACTTCGAGGCCGATAAGACCGGCGCCGATGATGACCGCGTTTTTTCCTGTTTCAGCCAGGCGGTCAATCTCTTGTGCTTGCTCCATGGTTTTAAGGGGCAACACCCCGGGAAGGTCCATTCCCGGCAGAGGTGGGATGGTGGGCTCGTTTCCGGTGGCCATTACGAGCTTGTCGTAATCCAGCTCAGACTCTTCGCCGCTGTCGAGATTGCGAATCAGTACCTTTTTTTCTGTGCGCTTGATTTCAAGTGCTTCGGTACGCGTAAGGGTTTCAAACCCCTTGACTCGGGCAAAAAAGTTTTCATCCCGCAAAACACCGGTGGGAGTTTTTCTAACTTCAGTGATGTCATCATACAGGCCCTCAATATAGTAGGGCAGAGGGCAGGCACCGTAGGAAATATTGCGAGAACGGTCGATGACGGTGATCTGTGCATCGGGATCCAGACGCCGCAGGCGACACGCGGTTTTCATTCCTGCCGCAACACCGCCAATGATCACTATGCGCTGTTTGCTTTGTTGCATATGGCCTCCTCGTATACATTGAGCATTAAATTACATAAACAGTGGAGCACTTTACCTCGCGCATATAAGCATAAAAGTTTTCCTATGTCACGAGTTGATCCTATTTCATCCTGCCTGAGAACAAGTGTTCGTGGGGTTGCGTTGTTATTTGGGCTGCGTATATATTGAATGCATGTCACACAAGCTGTGAAAACTATATCCGAATAAAATGCTATTGCGTGTGTTAACTGGAGCACATCCCTACACCTGGACTCCAGCTATTCCCGACCATATATCACATACCGGGGATTTATGAGTTATTAACAATATTGGGTTATATTTTGCCCGCTGGATGCTCCAATTTTACTCTTTTGCGCCCTGATCGGGCAATTATTAGCAGT
>Ga0306868_1000021_pt1 | contig 151222 bp, 149 predicted proteins | sample AntRauTorckE6832_FD_190411 | JGI IMG/M metagenome (GOLD analysis project Ga0306868, IMG submission 190411) | Saline lake microbial communities from Rauer Islands, Antarctica - Metagenome Torckler E6 #832 (v2) (version 2) | ecosystem: Environmental > Aquatic > Non-marine Saline and Alkaline >... | reverse complement strand
GAACGCCTGCCAGCGGCGAGCCGCGTCGAGGATTACGAAGCGCTGCTGCCGTGGAACTGCTCGCCAGCTTCTGCCTCTGCTTCCTGAAAAAAACCGTCCGCCAGGACGGGGTTCATGGAGCGGTTACAGCGCTTTCGTCATCGCGGTTGTGATCATCTGGCCCCACAGGGCAGCATGGTGCTGATCAACCCGGACGAAGTGCACACCGGCTCCAAGGCGCACGAAGACGGTTGGCGCTATCGCGGTTTCTATCCCGACAACGCCCAGGTTCTGGGGGCGCTGCAGGAGCTGGGTCTGGCCAAGGCTGGCATGCCGTCGTTTGCCTTCAGTGTGCTGCATGATCCACGTTTGCACGCGGCCTTTCTGCAACTGCACCAACTGCTCGAGGGCGGCGCCGAGGCACTGCAGCAGCAACTGGCCTGGCGTGAGGCAATGCTGCTGCTGTTTCAGCACCATGCGCAGCTTGCCGAACCACCTGCGCCTGGGCGTGAGCCCTGGGCAGTGGCTTGTGCCAAGCAGATGCTCGCCGAGCGGCTGATCGAGCCGCCCTCGCTGGAGGAACTGGCGGCTGCGGTCAATCTTTCACCGTTTCATTTCGCTCGAGTGTTCCGCCGCGAGACCGGCTTGCCACCGCATGCCTGGCTCAAGCAACGGCGCCTGGAGCAGGCGCGGGCGTTGCTCAAGACGGGCTGTACGGCGGTCGCTGTGGCCATGCAGTTGGGCTTCGCCGATCAGAGCCACTTGTCGCGGCAGTTCAAGCAGGTTTATGGCGTGAGCCCTGGCGAATATCGCAGCGCGGTGGCCCGGAGCTGACAGCAGGCAAAAAGGACCAGGCATGAAAAAGCCGGCGCTCCTTATCGGGGCGCCGGCTTTTTCAGCCCGCTATGTCGATCAGAATTCGTGATCGGCGGTGTCCGGGTTCAGGTCGCTGATGCCCAGTTTGCCCGCAGCCTGCTCAATGGCGCCGGTCTGCTTGACCAGGGCAGCGATGGCGTCACGCACCAGTTGCTGGCCTTCGGCGTTGCCTTGCGCGATCAGCTGGTCGAAGTGCACGTTGTTCTTCTCGGCGCTGTCTACCAGTGCCTGCAGCTTGGCTTCGGTTTCCTGCAGGTCGGCCTTGAGCGTGGCATCGGCCTGGGCATCAGCCTTGGCCACCAGCTCGGACAGGCTCGGGCCGGTCAGGGTGCTGCCGTCGACCTTCTTGTACTCGCCCAGGTAGACGTTACGAATGCCTTTGCCGTTGTAGAAGTGCGAATTGTGGGTGTTGTCGCTGAAGCAGTCATGCTCGTCTTCGGTGGAGTTGGCTTCCAGTGCGACCTTCATGCGCTCGCCCGCCAGTTCGCCGAGCGACAGGCTGCCCATGCCGAACAGCATCTTGCGCAGACCGTTGTCGGCCGAATCGGCGACCAGCTCGCTGCGGTAGTTGCTTTGCACGCCGTCTTTCCACTGCTCGACCATGTCGTTCAGGTCGCTGACCAGCAGGTCGGTAGCCGCCTTGAGGAAGGCACGGCGGCGCTCGTTGTGGCCACCGGTAGCGCCTTCACCCACTACGTAGTCGGTGTAGGGACGCTCGCCGGCGCCTGGCTCGGTGCCGTTGAGGTCCTGGCCCCAGAGGAGGAATTCGATGGCGTGGTAGCCGGTGGCGACGTTGGCTTCGGAGCCGCCCAGCTCGTTCAGGCTGGCCAGCAGCTCGCCGGTGATTTCGCTGACGTCGATCTTGTCTTCACCCACCTGGATCTCGGTGTTGGCGATGATGTTGGCTTGCGCGCCCGGGTTACCCAGGGCGTGCTGGTAGTCCTCGGCCACGTAGTCGATCAGGCCTTCGTCCAGCGGCCAGGCGTTGAGCTGACCTTCCCATTCGTCGACCACCGGGTTACCGAAACGGAACACTTCGGTCTGCATGTAGGGCACGCGTGCGGCCAGCCAGGCTTCGCGCGCAGCTTTCAGAGTCGCTTCGCTGGGATCGGCAAGCAGTGCATCGACGGCAGTCTGCAGGGCCTTGCCGGTGCTGGCGGCGTCGCTGAACACAGCCAGGGCCAGATCGGCGTAATGGTTGACCACGGCCTTCGCCGCTGCTTCATCGACCTTCGCCGCAGTGGCTGGCGCCGCGCTCTCGGTGGCGGCAGCAGGCGCAGCTGCCTGGGTCGCGGGGGCTTTGTCTTCGCCACAGCCAGCGAGGGAAATGGCGATGGCCAGCAGGCTGGCGGAGGCCAGAGGCATACGAATCATGGCGGGGTCCTTTGCATGTACGAAATGTGGATGGTACTCAGTGGTACCTGAAAAACTGCAACATAATGCAAATGTTTCGCATTATGTGTAAAGGCCATTATTCGTTGCTGTGCGGGATATCGCTATCGAACCACCTGGTTGCCGTTAGAATGCCAGCACCCGATTCGCAGTTCTGCCTGGAGAAAACTGCATGAGCCTGACCGCCGTGATCATCATCGTTGTCCTCGTCCTGCTCGGCGCCTACGCGGTGTCGCTGTACAACGGGCTGGTACGCCTCAAGCATGGCGTGAGCAAGGCCTGGTCGAACATCGACGTGCTGCTCAAGCAGCGACACGACGAACTGCCCAAGCTGGTGGAAACCTGCAAGCAGTACATGCAGTACGAAGGCTCGACGCTGGAGCGGGTGATTGCAGCGCGTAGCGCCGTTGCCAGTGCTCGCGAACAACATGATGTCGGCGCCCTGGGCAAGGCAGAGAGTGGTCTGCGCGCGGGCCTCGGTCAGCTCTTTGCCCTGGCCGAGAACTACCCTGAGCTGAAGGCCAACGACAGTTTCCAGCATCTGCAGCAGCGTATCAGCGGCCTGGAAAATGGCATCGCCGACCGCCGCGAGCTGTACAACGAGGCGGTCAACCTCAACAACGTGCGCATCGAGCAGTTCCCCGATGTACTCATCGCTCGCATGTTCAACTTCCAGGTTGCCGAACTGCTGGTGTTCAGCGAGGCGGAAAAAGCCGATGTGGACATGAAATCATTGTTCAACTGAGAACCTGTTAATGATCTGCTGCGCGTCGGCGCTACTGCGTTAAAAGCACGCTCGGATGCTCATTTACAGCACGTAAACTCCGCTTCCTCGCGTGCTTTTGCCTTGTATCGCTCTAGCTCGCGAGATCATGAACAGGTTCTTAGATGTTGCAGGTCGATCCCTTCGGCTTCTTCTTCACGCTCACGTTCACCCTTGGCGCCTGCCTGGGCGGTGCCTGGTGGTGCCTGCGGGGTTGGTCGCAGGCGCGCCATCTGCTCGACACACCCACCTCGAAGATCCGCTCGGCGGCGCAGGGTTACGTCGAACTCTATGGTGTGCTCGAAGCGTTGCCGGACATGCAGTTGCGTGGGCCGCTGACTGGCAAACCCTGCCTGTGGTGGCGCTTTCGTATCGAGGAGTATCGCTCCAGCGGCAAGAAGCGCAGTTGGCGGGTGATCGAGAGTGGCGCCAGTGACGCCTGGTTGCGCCTGGTCGATGGCACCGGCGAATGCCTGATCGACCCGCGTGGTGCCGAGATTCGTGCGGCGGTGCGTGACGTCTGGGAGGGCAACCTGCGGCACCCGCTGGGCCCGGCCAAGACCGGATTGTTCGGCTTTCTCACCAGCGGCCAGCGCTATCGCTACAGCGAAGAACGCTTCCATGTCGGCCAGCCGCTGTATGCCATCGGTGATTTTCGCACCCGCGGCGCTGCGCAGCAGGGGTTCGACAGGCATGCCGCTCAGGGCGAAGTGATCCGCGAATGGAAGGGTGATTACGTTGGGCTGCTGCGGCGTTTCGACAGTGACGGCAACGGCGAGCTCGACGAGCAGGAATGGAATCGCGTGCGATTGGCGGCGCAACTGGAAGCCGAGGGTCGGCACCGGCAAAAGGCGTCCGAGCCGGCGCGGCACCAGATGGCCAAGCCTGGTGAGCGCCAGCCGTTCATTCTCTCCAACAGCGGAGAGGATGAGCTGGCCCGCAGCTTCTACTGGCAGGCCGCCGGCGGCGCCGTACTGTGCCTGGTCGGCGCATTGGCCACGGCCTGGCTGCTGGGTGTGCAGCACTGGTGAGTTGGGTTTGCGGGCTCGAACGAAAACGCCGCGATTGATCGCGGCGTTTTTTGTGGGGGACGTTCAGAGCGTCGCGGCTGAGCTCAGGCGTCGCGACTGCTTGAGGAACAGCGTCAACTCGCGCGCTGGCAGCGGTTTGCTGTAGAGGTAGCCCTGACCCTCATGGCAGCCCTGGGCGATGATGTAGGCCTCCTGCTCGGCGGTTTCCACGCCTTCGGCGATCACTTGCATGCCCAGGCTCTTGCCCAGCTGGATGATGGCGCGAACGATGGTGGCGTCGTCTTCGTCTTCGAGCAGATCCTGCACGAAGCTCTTGTCGATCTTGATCTTGTCCAGCGGCAGGCTTTTCAGATAGCTCAGCGAGGAATAGCCGGTACCGAAGTCGTCGATGGCAATAAGCGCGCCGGAGCGACGCAGGCTGAGCAGATGCTGGGCGGCGGTGCTGATGTCTTCCATCAGGCCGGTCTCGGTGACTTCCAGCTCCAGGCTTTTGGGCGGCAGGCGGTAGACCTGCATCAGATTGTTGACCACGCGCGGCAGCTCGGCGTGGTGCAGCTGCACGGTGGACAGGTTGATGGCCATGCGCAGCTCGCTGAAGCCTTGGTCATGCCATTCGCGCAGTTGGCGGCAGGTCTGGTCGAGAATCCATTCGCCGATGGGGATGATGGTGCCGTTCTGCTCAGCCAGCGGAATGAACAGGTCCGGCGGGACGAAGCCGTGTTGCGGGTGCTGCCAGCGTAGCAGCGCCTCGACGCCGACCACGCGGTGGTCGCGGTAGTCTATCTGGGGCTGGTAGACCAGGTGCAGCTGGTTCTGCGCCAGGGCATCGCGCAGATCCTTTTCCAGCTCACGGCGGCGCCGCATCTCGCTGTCGACGCTGGCGATGTAGAACTGGTAGCGGTTGCGCGAACGACTCTTGGCCAGGGTCATGGTCTGTTCGGCTTTCTGCAGCAGCTTTTCGGTGCTGTCACCATCTTCCGGGAACAGGGTGATGCCGATGGTGGCGCGCAGGCGCACTTCGTGCTGATCGAGCAGGAAAGGCAGCTCCAGGTCGTCGAGTACGCTCTGTGCCAGTTCGGCGGCTTCGTAGGGTTGTTCGATATCGGCTTGAACCAAGGCGAACTGGTCACCGCCCAAACGGGCCAGTGCGCCGAGGCGGCCGCTATGGCTGCGCAGGCGGTCGGAGAGTGCGAGCAGCAACTGGTCGCCGCTCTGGTAACTGAATTGTTCGTTGATGCCCTTGAAGTCATCCAGGCCGACGCAGAGCACGGCGACGCGACGCTGCAGACGGCCGGCATCTTCGAGAATCTGATCGAGCTGCTGTTGCAGTTGCTGACGGTTGGGCAGGCCGGTAAGAAAATCATACTGAGCCATGCGCAGCAGGCTGTTCTCGGCTTCACGGCGCAGGTGGGTGTTGCGCTCGATGGAGGCCAGCAACTGGTTGGCGGTGTTGATCCACAAACCCAGCTCGTTCTTCTCGTTGCCCTTGAGCATGGGCAGCTTGTGTTCGCTGGGTCGGTCGGGATTGATGTTGGTGAGGTGCTCGATGATCTTCGACAGGGGTTTGGTCAGCAGCCAGTGGTAGACCAGATAGAGCACCAGGCCCATGGCCATGGCGCGCAGCACCCCTGAGATGAAGATGATCACCGAGTTGGTGACGAAGCTTTCGCCGTAAGGCGCCGTATCGAGGGTGATATTGAGGTCACCGTAATACTCGCTGTAAGGGCCGCGGCCGACCAGCTTGGTGGCGAACAACTGCTCCTGACCGAGAATCGGGTCGGTCAGCCAGCGAGTCGGCATCTGTGCCAGATCGCGAGTGCGCTCGGCCAGCATGGGTTCGTTGGGGTGGCCAATGGAGGCGTGACGCACCGATTCGTGCTGGAACAGCCCCTCGATCACCTGCATGCCCATCTCGCGGTCCAGGCTGTATACCGCCTGGGTCGAAGGGTCGCGGAACATGCCGAGGATGCGATGGGCATCGTTGGCCACCGCCTGACGTGTCTTGTAGGCGTCGAAGACAATCTGCGCACAACTCAATACCACCCCGACTACCAGTGCTGACAACAGCACCACGCGGAGCAACTTGAGTGACAAGCTGTTTTTCAATTCCAGCTTCAAAGGCAATTCCTTATGTCGATGCTTACAGCGTCAGTCAGGCGAGAGTATTGGCAATCTAGGCCTGGCCGTCAAAGGGCCATCATGCCTGGTGGCACTATTTATCCCACAAGGAACGCTCCTGGTGCGAATCGCCGATTGGAGGCCGACTCACTGCTCTGTGTCGGTGCGATTGCGCCGTACTTGAACACCTTTGGTCATATTGACCGTCCGTCGTTGTTACGCCCTGTGACGCGCCACCCGCCGTCTGCTTGGCCGCTGGCACAAGAGTTGCGAAGGCCGGGCATCGACCGGGAGGGGATTCGTGATGAAAACGCTCGTGCTGTTGCTCGTCGCTGTCAGCTTTGCCCCACAGGCCCATGCCGCCAGCGAAGAGGCCGCCAATACGGCCTGGCTGGTGTTGGCCAGCGTGCTGGTGTTCTTCATGCAGGCGGGTTTCGCCCTGTTGGAGAGCGGCATGTCGCGGGCCAAGAACGCGGTCAACGTGATGATGAAGAACTATATGGACTGCTGCGTTGGCGGCATCGTGTTCTGGCTGTTCGGCTTCGGCCTGATGTTCGGTGCCAATGTCACTGGCTGGTTCGGCATGAGTCACTTCGCGCTGAATGACGGCGAGCCCTGGGATTACACCTTCCTGCTGTTCCAGATGATGTTCGCCGCCACCGCTGCGACCATCGCCAGTGGTGCCATGGCCGAACGCACGCGGTATGGCGCCTATCTGGTTGGCGCGGTACTGATCAGCGGTGTGATCTATCCGATATTCGGCAGCTGGGTGTGGGGTGGTCTGTATGGCGGTCAGGGGTGGTTGGCCAAGCTGGGCTTCATCGATTTCGCCGGCTCGACCGTGGTGCATAGCATCGGTGCCTGGTGCGCGCTGGCAGGGATTCTGGTGCTGGGCCCGCGTCTCGGGCGTTTCGCCCCTGATGGCAAGGCACGCTTGATCCCTGGGCACAATCTCGGCCTGGTGGCATTGGGCGGTTTCATCCTCTGGGTCGGTTGGTTCGGCTTCAACGCTGGCAGCAACCTGGAAGTCAGCAGCAGTCTTGGCTTGATCGCCCTGAACACGCACCTGGCTGCGGTCGCTGGTGCGCTCGGCGCTCTGCTGGCACAACGCAGCACGGCCAGCCCGGTATTGCTGACCACCACGGTGAACGGCTCGATTGGCGGGCTGGTCGGCATCACCGCCGGTTGCGCCAGCATGGCTCCGGGTTTCGCCCTGCTCAGCGGTCTTGTCGCCGGTTTCGTCGTGGTCTACGGCATGCGTCTGCTCGATCGCCTGCAGCTCGACGATGTGGTCGGTGCTATCCCCGTGCATGGTTTCGCCGGTATCTGGGGCACCCTGGCTGCGGGTCTGTTCTATCAGGGTGACCTGTTCAACTGGGAGCGTGTCGCGGTACAGGCATTGGGTGCTGCGGCAGCTTTTCTCTGGGCCTTTCCGGTTGCCCTGGTGTTCTACTTCCTGTTGGCCAAGACCATGGGGTTGCGGGTTTCGACCCAGCATGAGCAGCGCGGGCTGGATTTTGCCGAGCATGCCGAGGTCGGTTATCCGGAGTTCAATCTGACGCAGACCTTCGACAGCGAGCAATGGTCGAGGAGGGGCTAAGCATGAGATTGAGCCTGCGCCGTCGCGCGATCTACACCGGCCTGGCCGGACACTTTTCGGATGAAGAGGTCTGGCCATTGCTGGCCCTGTGGGAGAACAAATACGCGGAGCAACCGCCGTTCGCTCTCAATGAATTTCTCGCCGAGGTGGTGCTGCGTACCGAGCGCAAGCTCGAACGCGCACGCCTGTATCGCGAGTTGGTTGGCGCCCTGACGGGGCCATCCTCGCAGCTGTTGCCTGACCCGGAGGAGCAACTGGCCGCCTGGCGCCAGGGACGCAATGAGGCCGTAAGGCAAGTGGCGACTCCGGATAGCGCCGCACAAACGACCTTTCTGGCTCTGAACCAGGCCTTGCTGGAGCAACTCGATGGCGCGCAGCAGGCGGCGCTGAGGCGCTTTGCCGCCGGCAACCTGTCCGGTATGGGGGTGAGTTCCGAGCTGTCGACGCGTTTGCGTATCTGGTTGGAGCAGGGCGGGAGCGACGGTATCGCCAACCTGGGGCTGGAGCAACTGCGCAAGCTGCTGAACCTGCTCTATATCGGGCTCTGCGAGTTTCTCGGGCCGGTACGTGCCGACCGTGTACTGAGCCAGACGGTCAATCGTGTGGAGGAGCAGGGGGTGGAGTTTTCACCGCGCAGATTGCTCTAGCTGCGCAGCCGTGATGCACAAACGAAAAACCCGGCCTGAAGGCCGGGTTTTCGCATTACGGGGCTGAGATTCAGGCCGCGTAGTTCTGGGCGACGAAGTCCCAGTTCACCAGGTTCCAGAACGCCTCGACATACTTCGGACGCAGGTTGCGGTAGTCGATGTAGTAGGCGTGTTCCCAGACGTCGCAGGTCAGCAGCGGAGTATCGCCGCTGGTCAGCGGGCAGCCGGCGCCGATGGTGCTGGCCAGGGCCAGGGAACCGTCAGCTTTCTTCACCAGCCAGCCCCAGCCGGAACCGAAGGTACCGATGGAAACCTTGCTGAACTCTTCCTTGAACTTGTCGAAGGAACCGAAGGCAGCGTTGATGGCGTCAGCCAGGGCGCCGGTCGGCTGGCCACCGCCGTTCGGCGACAGGCAGTTCCAGTAGAAGGTGTGGTTCCACACCTGAGCGGCGTTGTTGAAGATGCCGCCCGAGGAAGTCTTGACGATTTCTTCCAGGCTCTTGCCTTCGAACTCGGTGCCCGGCACCAGGTTGTTCAGGTTCACGACGTAGGTGTTGTGGTGCTTGTCGTGGTGGAATTCGAGGGTCTCGGCGGAAATGTGCGGCTCGAGGGCATTCTTTTCGTAAGGCAGCGGCGGCAATTCAAAAGCCATGGTCTATCTCCTACTCAGGTCGTGTGCGGTATGCGCAAGGCCGATCACGGGCGGCCTATAGGCGGCGTCGAGTTTGTACTCTTTGCGCCGCAGACTCGGGATCATAGCACCCGACCACGGTCATAACCACGCAACATCTGTGTGGGAAAGCCGGTGCCAGGGCCTTTGCAGCATTGGGTTCGACAAGCACAGACGCCAGCAGTTGCCTCTTTCGGCGCGGCCGCGCCGAAACGCCAACAGACTTTAAAGCGCGCCGGCTTTCTTCCAGGCCAGATAACTACTCACCAGTTCCGGGCCCAGTTCGCCAGGGCGGGCGTCGAGCACCGGCACGTCGTGGGCGGCCAGACGTTCGTGCAGGTCGGCGCGGGCATTGAGGTAGTCCAGTGTGCCGCAGTAGGCCAGGGCCTGATCGAATTGCTCCACGGGCGTCTGACGCAGGCGATCCAGCGCTTCCTCGCGCAGGCTGGCGATCAGCACGCGATGCTGGCGCGACAGGCGACGCACGGCCGCGAGCAGATCCTGATCGTCCTCATCGCGCAGGTTGGTCACCAGCACCACCAGCGAGCGGCGGCGCTGACGCGCCAGCAGCAAGTCGGCAGCGGCGCTGAAGTCGGCAGGTTGCTGGCTGGTGTCAAGGTCGTAAACGGCATTGAGCAGCACGTTCAACTGCGCAGGGCCTTTGACCGGCGCCAGATAACGCGACTGGTTGCCAGCGAAGGTTGCCAGGCCGACGGCATCGCCCTGGCGCAGCGCGACGTAGCTGAGCAGCAGGCAGGCGTTGAGCGCGTGATCGAAGTGCGACAGCTCGTCGTCCTGGCTGCGCATACGGCGGCCGCAGTCGAGCAGGAAGACGATCTGCTGGTCGCGTTCGTCCTGGTATGCGCGGGCGATGGGGGTGCGCTTGCGGGCAGTGGCCTTCCAGTCGATCTGGCGCAGGGTGTCGCCATCACGAAATTCGCGTAGCTGGTGAAATTCCAGGCCCAGGCCGCGACGCGGGCGCTGGCGCACGCCCAGCTGGCTCAGCCAGTCATCCACGGCCTTGAGCTGTGCGCCATAGAGGCGCGCGAAATCCGGATAGACGCGGCTTTCGCCGGCGAGCGGCAGCAGGCGCTTGGCCTGCCACAGGCGCAGCGGGCTGGGCAGCTTCAGCTCGCACAGGGCGAAATGGAAATGCCCGCGGACCAGCGGCTTCAGGCGATAGCTGACCCGTGTCTGCTGGCCGGGGTGCAGGGTGATGCGTTGCGGCAGGAAATCGAATTCCATGCCTTCAGGCACATGGTCGAAGACTTCGATTTCCTGGGTTTGAGTGAAGTCGTGATGAGCGATAAGTTGCACCTCGCTCCAGCGCCCGAGCGGCAGGTTGCCGGGCAGCACGCGCTCCAGGCGCGGCGAGTGCTGGCGGCGCAGCCACAGGGCATCGACGGCGGCGATCAGTGCCAATGCCAGCAACAGCCCCCAGGCCAGTGGCATCAGGCTGTCTGCCAGGCGCATGCCGAGCAGGGGCAGGGCGCCGAGCAGCACGGCCGCAGCGAACAGGCCGCCGAGTAGCCCGAGGAGCAGGCGCGAAGGTTTCATAGGCGTGGCGCCGGTACCTGATCGAGCAACTGTTGCAGCACCTGATCCACCGACAGGCCTTCGATATCCAGTTCCGGCGCCAGACGTACGCGGTGACGCAGCACGGCCAGCGCGCAGCTCTTGATGTCATCCGGCAGGACGAAATCGCCACCGCGCAGCAGCGCGCGAGCACGGGCACCGCGCACCAGGGCGATCGACGCACGCGGCCCGGCACCCATGGCCAGGCCCGGCCAGCTGCGGGTGGCGCGGGCCAGGCGTACGGCGTAATCGAGCACCTGATCATCCAGTGGCAAATCGCTGGCGATCTTCTGCAGGGCCAACACATCCTTGGCTTGCAGCAGGGTGCGCAGCGGGCTGACTTCGAGCATGTCGGCCTTGGCCGAGCGGGTCACCTGGCGCACCATGTTCAGCTCTTCATCCTGCTGCGGATAATCCATGCGCAGCTTGAGCATGAAGCGGTCCAGCTCCGCTTCCGGTAGCGGGTAGGTGCCTTCCTGCTCGATCGGGTTCATGGTCGCCAGCACCATGAACGGCAGTTGCACCGGCAGGGCGCGGCCTTCCAGGGTCACCTGGCGCTCCTGCATCACTTCCAGCAGGGCGGCCTGGGTCTTGGCCGGTGCGCGGTTGATTTCATCGGCCAGCAGCAGGTTGGTGAACACCGGACCCTTGCGCAGCTTGAACTGTTCGCTCTGCATGTCGTACACGGCATGGCCGGTGACATCGCTGGGCATCAGATCCGGGGTGAACTGGATGCGTGCGAATTCGCCGCCAAAGCAGCGCGCCAAGGCGCGCACCAGCAGGGTCTTGCCCAGGCCTGGCACACCTTCGACCAGCACATGGCCACCGGCGATCAGTGCGGTCAGCACGTCGTCGATCACCGCGCTTTGGCCGATCACGGCCTTGCGCAGCTCGGCGCGCAGGGCCTGGGCCAACTGGCTGGCACGCTGGCGCTGCTGCGCTTGCGGGTTGCTCGGCGCGGCGGCAGGGGGCTCCTGCACCGGCAGGTTGTCGTTCTCGGGGATCTCGCTCATAGGGCATTCCTGAGGGTTTGCAGGTGGGCGACCTGGCGGGTGAAGTCACTGGCGGATAGGCGCTGCGGCGGCAATGGGCGCATGGCCTGGCTGATGTCCTTGGCGGGCAGGCGGGTCAGGCGACCGAGAACCTGCCACTGCTCGGCGACGGCGAGCTTCTCGAAACCGGGATGACGGCGCCGTGCGCGGCGATTGATGTCTTGTTGCAGGCCTTTGAGCAGGCTGTGCTGGCCGCTGCGGCGGAGCAGGAAGTCGGCGCTGCCACGCAGGTGTTCCTCGAGCTGGCGCCGTGCTCGGCTGGCCGGTGCCTGCAGCGGGCCATGACGCATGCCGACGTGCCACAAGGTGGCGATGATCAGCAGGGCCAGCACCAGCAAGGCCAGCGGGAAATGGCGCAGCAGCAGGCGCGCCAGACCATCGCTGTCGGCGTGGTAAAGCAGGGTCACGGCGCTGTCCTGGCTCAGATACCAGAGCAGCCAGGCATGGTCGTACTCGTTGATATTGCGGTTCTGCCAGATCCACGGGTCGCTCAGTACGGTGATCAGTCCGTCGCCGTGGTACAGCTGCAGCAGGTGCGTGGCAGAGTCGCTATTGGCCCAGGCGTGCGCGCGGTTCTGCGCATCGTACAGGTGAAAATCGGTGTCGAAGGCGATGTAGGCCGGGGCCTGTTCGTTCTCCAGGTAGAGCTTGGTGAGTTGCGGGTAGGCTTCGTGCTCTTCGTTCTGCTCGTTTTCCGCTTCTGCCTCACTGGCTTCTTCGTCGTCCAACTCGTCACTCATGTATTGCTGGACGCCGAGCAAATCGAGCAGCAGGTCGCCGCTCTTGCCTTCTTCTTCGTCCCATAGGCGTTCGGCGATGAACAGCAGGTGACCGCCGCCCGCCGTCCATTGCAGCACGCGTTCGACCTGACGTGGCGTCATGTTGCCGCGGTCGGCCAGCAGCATCAGGGTCTGGCCTTCGCTGGGCAGGCCATCGAGCACATCCAGGCCTTCTGCGCGGCGGGCGGCAATACCCTGTTTGCGCAGGAAGTGCTCGGCAGCCAGGTAAAGGCTGCTGGCAACCTCGGGGGCTGGGCCGTGCTCGATCACGTCTTCATAGGGTTCAAGCTTGCCCAGCACATAGCTGGCGAGCAGCCCCAGTACCAGCAGCAGGGCGATGGCGAGGATGAAACCGGCGCGCCGACTCATGCCGCACGCTCCTGACCGAACAGGCTGCGCCAGCCCTGACACAGGCCCTGACGCAGCGATTCGGCAGGCAGGCGGTGACCATAGGCCAGGGCCTGCCAATGCAGGGTGAGCTGACGACTGTAGTCCTCCAGGTTCTGCTGCCCGAGGCCGGCGACCAGGTGCAGCACTTCGCCTTCGGTGTGCGACTGCTTCAGGGGCAGGCGGTGTTCGTGTAGCAGGCGGCTGAGCAGGGCGCGGTAGAGCAGACCGAGTGCAGCGCGCGGTTGTTCGGCCCAGAGCCGCTCAGCTTCGCTGGCGACATCGTCGGGCAGTGTCTCCGGCGCCAGTTCGAGCCCGAACAGCTGCTGTGGTGCGGCCTGCCGGCGCCGCGTCGGCAGACCGATGCGTTCACCAAAGGCCTGCAGCCACTCGCGGTAGCGCCACAAGACGACGGCCAGCAGCGCGGCCAGCGCCGCCCACAGCAGTACTTCGAAGACTTGCGCGACGACATCCAGGCTCTTCCACCATTCGCCGAGTTTGAGCAGGTTCTTGAGCATGTCGAGGAAGGCTTCGATGTCTTCCGGTTTGGTTTCCTCCGCGGGCTTCTCTTCGCCCAGGCGCCAGCGGGTGACGGTTTCGCGGTGCTGGAAGGGCGGTTCGTCGAGCAGGGCCTTGATGCTTTCACGCGCGGCCTGGCTGCTCAGTGGCTGCTGGAGCAGGCGCGGCGCGTCGGGGCCTTGCGGGTCAGCCTGCTTGGCCTCCTCGCTGACGGCTGGCGCTGTGTCGGCCCAGGCCTCGCTGGGCAGCTGCGTCAGCAGCAGGGCGCAACCGAGCAGCAGGGCATAGGCGCTGCCGGTCAGGCGTTGGCGCAGGCGGCGGAAGGTCAGTTCGATATCCCAGGCTTCCAGGGCGGTGCGGCGGTTGAGGTAGAGGGTGAAGCCGCAGGCGACATAGACCGGCTCCCAGATGATCAGCAGCAGCACGTAAAGCAGGTTGGACAAGTGTTCCAGCCACAGCCACTGGCCGCTGCTGGCGGCGATCAGGCTTTCCCAGGTCCAGTTCAGTTCCACCTGCTGTGGCAGCATCAGATAGAACAGGGCGACCAGGCCCATCCACAGGGCAATTTCCAGATGCATGCCGACCAGCGTCAGCCAGGTGGCAGCGGCGCTGTCGCGTTGGCCGAGCACCACCAAGCGCTGGCTGCGTGCCTGACCGGCCAGGCCCTCCAATTGCAGTACAGGCAGATCGAAGCTGCGCGTCGGGCTCAGGCGGCGCCAGGTCAGGCTGGCCAGCAATTGTGGCCATAGCAATTTCGGTAGGGCGCGCAGGGCCTGTCTCAGCGAGGGTGTGTTGCCGAACAGCGCTTGCGACAGGATGTAGAGCGGCAGTCGCTCATAGGCCGGCTTGAGCCACCAGAAGACGAAGATGGCCCAGCCCGGATACTGCCAGAGCAAGGCGCAGAGCAGGGCGAACAGCGGCAGCGTGACCAGCGCCCAGCTGGCCATCAGCAGGCCGGCGTGACGACGGGCCAGCAGCACGCCGAGGTCGATGGCTTCCCAGGCGCTGCGCGGGCGGATGGCAACGCTGGCTTCAGTCAGGCGCATGCTGCCTCCGACCGGCCAGCAGCAGATAACCCAGCACCAGCGCCCAGAGCCCGGCACCGACGGCGTACTTGATGTCGGGGGTGGCGAAGGTGGTGGATGACCAGAAGGCCTCGATGAAGGCGGCCAGCAGCAGGAACAGGATCACCCCGGCCACCAGCTGTATCGCCTTGCCAGCGGCCAGGCGCAAGGCTTCGCCACGGGGCAGGCGGCCCGGAGCGAGCAGCGCCCAGCCGAGCTTGAAACCGGCTGCACCCGCCAGGGCGATGGCGGTCAGCTCGAAGGCGCCATGGCCGATGACGAAGGACCAGAACGGCTCGCCATAGCCGATGCGCGTCAGGTGGCCGGCCACTGCGCCGATCATCAGGCCATTGAACAGCAGGAAGAACAGGCTGCCGAGACCGAGCAGCAGGCCGCTGGCGAAGGTCTGAAAGGCGATGCCGATGTTGTTCATGATGTAGAAGCCGAACATCACCCAGTCGTCGCCCGAACCGCGGTCACTGAAGCGGCCGAGGCGGCGCGCGTCGGGATCGTACATGCGCTCCATTTCGCTGACCTGGTCGGGGCTGACCAGGCTGAAAATCAGCTCGGGATAGAGATAGGTCAGCAGTCCCATCACTGCCAGGCTGCCGAAGAACAGCAGGCTGGCGACGCATAGGCTGCGCCATTCGCTGCGTACCAGACGCGGGAAGCCGCCGAACAGGAAGCGGATCGTCTGTGCGCCGAGGTGGCTGCGATGGCGATAGAACTGCTGGTGGCCGCGCATGGCCAACTGCTGCAGTTGATCGATCAGGTGGCTGCTGTAGCCGCGCGCCTGGGCCAAAGCCAGATGCTGGCAGAGTTGTCGATAGCGGGCTGCGAAGCTCTGACAGGTTTGCGCTTCGGCCTTGCCGCGCTCGAGCGCCTCGAGCTGACTGTTGAACGCATCCCAGTCCGGCTGATGGCGACTTTCGAACAGGCTCTGTTTCACGGTGCGCTCCCCAGCAGGCCACGGGCGATGCCGTTGAGGCGCGGCTCGGCCTGTTCGGCAGGCACTTGTAGCGGTTCGGCCAGCAGCGCCGCCAGCTCCGCTCTGCGGGCGGCGGACAGTTGGCTGCCACGTTCGGCAAAACCGAGAATGGCGCGTTGTTCGTCAAGGCTGAGCGGGAAGGGCGCTGGCAGCGGTTCGGCATCGGCCAACTGCGGTTTGCTCAACGGCGCATCGCGATAGACCACCAGCGTGCCGGCGGCGATATCGCCGAGGCGCTTGAACGCCGGGTGGTTCAGGCAACTGATGATGCCCAGGGTATAGCCGAACGGCAGGATATCGACGAAGCGCAGCAGGTTGCGCGTCAGTGAAGCGGCCCAGCCGATTGGCGTACCGTCATCGTGAACCACGCGCAGGCCGAGCATCTGCTTGCCGGGAGAGCGGCCCTGGTTGAACACCTCGAACAGCACCATGTACCACCAGGTCACGAGAAACAGCAGGATAGTGCCCAGGCCCATGCCGAACTGACCGAGCAGGCCGAGAACGATGAACATCACCATCAGGATCAGGCCGCGAATGGCCAGGTCGATGGCGAACGCCAGGGCGCGCGGGACCAGCCCGACTGGTCGCAGATGCAGATCGATACCTTCCGGCGTTTCGACCTGATAGCGAGTATCCAGGGGCGGCAGTGGGGATGAAAAGCTGGCGCTTGAGCGTGAGGGCATCGGCGGACTGCATCAAGGAAAGCCCGATGCTAGCGAGCAGCGGGCCACGAACGCAACCGGGCCAGCGAACTGGCCCGAGTCACGTCGACTTATTGGCTGGCCTTATTGGGCAGCAGGCAGTACGCCAAAGATGGTGCGATAGAGCACACCCATGGCCACGACCATCAGCGGAATGCTCCACACCAGACCGATACCCAGCGGGATGGCGCTGACCATGACGATCAGGCCGAGCAGCAGGAACAGGCCGAAGACCTTGAACCAGTGCTGAGTGATTGCCTTGCGCGAGGCTTCCAGTGCCTGCCAGGGCGACAGACCACGCTCGACCACCAGCGGAATGGCCAACAGATAGGCCACAGCCAGGTAGATGCCGGGGATCAGCAGCAGGATCATGCCGAGGTAGATCAGCAGCATCATCACCACGGCGGTGATGATCAGCGGCACGGTGCGGCCGAAGTGGCTGAAGATTTCGTTGAAGTTCAGCGGCTGGTCGGCGGCGCGGCGAATGCCAACCATGTTGATGCCGGCCATGAAGGGGTAGGCCAGGGCCGATGCCAGCAGCGAAATCAGGATCTCGCCGACGAATACCAGAAACAGGTTTTCGCTCAGGGCGCCGAAGATGCCGACGACGCCGCCGAGGATGAAGGTGGCGGCCAGCAGCACCACGTAGAACACCAGGAAACCACCGATGATGATGCCTTTGGTGCCCTTGACCTTGCTCCAGGATTCGCTCAGCAGCTCGCCGATGCTGAAGTCATAACCATGTGCCAGGGCTTCGTCGATGCTCGGTGTCTGGTTAGACGGCGTCTGTTGCAGGTCGCTGGTGGGAGCGGCATAGGGATTGGGGGTGATCGCGTCACTCATGGTTGCATCCTTGTAAGTAGAGTGGGGAGACTGGGCAATGCTAGTGGTTACGGCTCTCGCCCGACAAGTGCAGCGACCCTGGCGCTGCAACGGCTGTGCGCTGGTTCATGCTTTGGCCGGCGGCGGCGAGCCTGGAGGTGAATGATAGACTGCCGGCAACTTTACGTCCGGTACGGAGCCGCCAATGACTTCCAGCATCTTCTGGTACGACTACGAAACCACCGGTATCAATCCGCGGTGTGACCGTCCGCTGCAGGTGGCGGGTATCCGTACCGATGAGGCGCTGAACGAGGTCGGCGAGGTGCTGAACATCTACTGCCGCCCCAGCGACGACATCCTGCCGCACCCTGCAGCCTGCCTGGTGACCGGCATTGATCCGCAGCGCCTGCAGCAGTTGGGGCTCGACGAGGGCGAGTTCATGACTCGTGTGCATGCCGCGCTCTCGGCGCCCGGCACCTGTGGCGCCGGCTACAACAGCTTGCGCTTCGATGATGAGGTGACGCGCTACAGCCTCTATCGCAACTTCTTCGATCCTTACGCGCGTGAGTGGCAGGGCGGCAACAGTCGCTGGGACCTGATCGATCTGGTGCGCACCGCTTATGCGCTGCGTCCCGAGGGCATCGAGTGGCCTGAGGAAGAGGGGCGGGTGTCGCTCAAACTGGAGCGCCTGACCCAGGCCAATGGTATCGACCATGGCCAGGCTCACGATGCGCTGTCCGACGTGCGCGCCACCATTGGCCTGGCACGGCTGCTGCGCGACCGACAGCCAAAGCTTTACGACTTTCTCTACCAACTGCGCAGCAAGCAGCGAGTGCTGGATCAGATTCGCCTGCTGCAGCCGCTGTTGCACATTTCCGGACGTTTCTCTGCTGCACGTCATTATCTGGCACCCGTGCTGCCGCTGGCCTGGCATCCGCGCAATCGCAATGCGCTGATCGTCTGTGACCTGCAGGCCGATCCGTCGCCCTTGCTGAATCTGGACGCCGACACGCTGCGTAGTCGTCTCTACACGCGCCGCGAGGACCTTGCCGAGGGCGAGTTGCCGGTGCCGCTGAAGCTGCTGCATATCAATCGCTGCCCGGTAGTGGCGCCGCTTTCGGTGCTGCGCGAGGCGGATCGGCAGCGCCTGCAACTGGACTGGTCGATTTGTGAGCGCAATGTCGAGGCGCTGAAGAATGAACAACCGCTTTGGCAGGACAAACTAGCGGTCATTTACCGTGAAGAGGCCTTTGCAGGCAGTAACGACCCTGAGCAACAGCTTTACGATGGGTTTATCGGGGATCGTGACCGTCGTTTGTGTGAACAGGTGCGTGGTGCTCAACCCGACGCATTGGCCAACGACAAAAAATGGCCGTTCGATGATGCACGACTGCCAGAGTTATTGTTTCGTTATCGGGCGCGTAATTTCCCTGCCAGCCTGTCAGCCGCTGAATCTCAACGCTGGGAAGAGTTCTGCCGGCAGCGTTTGAGTGATCCAGAGTTTGGTGCGCCCAATACCCTGACGCAATTTCACACGGCGTTGGAGCAGTTGCGCACGGACTGCAGCCCCGACCAGTGGCAACTTCTGCAGCAGTGGCAGACCTATGCGCAGGCGCTGCAGGCGCGTTTTGCCGTGAATCCTGCTGGCGTTTAAAGCGGGCAACAGACAGTCAGAGCGATGCGCAGAGGCGATGGTCGCGTCTGTGCGTTGTAAAAAATGCAGGGGACGGGAACTTTTCGCTCGTTCAGCGTTATTGCTGATGCAGGCATTTGCCCAAAACTGTTGCGCCTGAAAAAATATCGGCAATAAAAAACGCCAGCGTGGCTGGCGTTTTGGGTATCGCTCAGGAATTAGCCCAGCAGAGTGGCCCAACCTTCGACGACGTCGGCGCCCCACTTGGCTTTCCACTCTTTCAGAGTCTTGTGGTTGCCGCCTTTGGTTTCGATCACTTCGCCGCTGTGCGGGTTCTTGTACTGCTTGACCTTGCGCGCACGCTTGGCAGTCACAGGCTTGCTGGCACGTACGCCTTTGCCGGTTTTGGCTTCAGGATCGAGCAGGGCGATGATGTCGCGCAGCGACTTCTGATATTCGCCCATCAGGGTGCGCAGCTTGCCTTCGAATTCCAGCTCTTTCTTCAGCTTGTCGTCTTGCGACATGTTCTTCAGACGCTCTTGGAGCTCTTTGATGCTTTCTTCGATGTTGCGGTATTCGTTGATCAGCGACATGGGCATTACCTTGGCGTGAATAAGTCTGTGGTAGTCAACAGTGGTCTAATAATAGTCACGCACTTATAGCAAGTAAACAGCAGGCCACAAAATAACTGCAGTGCAATGCAACCCTATGTGTCGCTCAGGCTTAAATTTAATCGGCTAGTGCAACTAGGCCATGAAGTTTTCGCTGCGCGCAAATAGGGCACTTGCCGGGCGCTCAGTCGCGGGCTTGTGCAGGCGCATGGCTGCTGCAGTTTTGTTGGCATATCGTTAGAATGGCCGACTTTTTGCGCCGCCATTGGGGTTTTAGTTATGCGCACGTTCAGATTGGTCATCTCCTGCCCTGACCGCGTCGGCATCGTTGCCAAAGTCAGTAATTTCCTCGCTACCTATAACGGCTGGATTACCGAAGCCAGTCACCACTCCGATACCCAGAGTGGCTGGTTCTTCATGCGTCACGAAATCCGTGCCGACTCGCTGCCGTTCGATCTGGATGGTTTCAAGCAAGCGTTCTCGCCCATTGCCCGCGAGTTCTCCATGGAGTGGCGTATCACCGATTCGGCGCAGAAGAAGCGCGTGGTGCTGATGGCCAGTCGTGAGTCGCATTGCCTGGCCGATCTGTTGCACCGTTGGCACAGCAATGAACTCGATTGCGAGATTCCCTGCGTGATCGCCAACCACGACGATCTGCGCAGCATGGTCGAGTGGCATGGCATTCCTTACTTCCATGTTCCGGTCGATCCCAAGGACAAGGCCCCGGCCTTCGCCGAGGTGGAACGCCTGGTCAAGGAACATCGGGCCGATGTCATCGTCCTGGCGCGCTACATGCAAATTCTGCCACCGGCGCTGTGCGCCGAATTCGCCCAACGGGTGATCAACATCCATCACAGCTTCCTGCCGTCGTTCGTCGGCGCCAAACCCTACCACCAGGCTTCGCTGCGCGGCGTGAAGCTGATCGGCGCCACTTCGCATTACGTTACCGAGGAGCTGGATGCCGGTCCGATCATCGAGCAGGACGTGGTGCGCGTGACCCATCGCGACGATATCGAGGAAATGGTGCGTCTGGGCAAGGATGTGGAGAAGATGGTGCTGGCACGTGGGCTACGCTATCACTTGGAAGACCGAGTGCTGGTGCACGACAACAAGACGGTGGTGTTCGACTGATCTTGCTGCGTGGGCCGGCTCGATGTACGTCAGAGGAGAACGCCCATGCTCAAGTCCATCAAGGTGCGCGACTACATGACTCGCCATCTGGTGACCTTCAGGTCAGATACCGATCTGTTCACCGCCATCAATCGATTGCTGGAGCACCGGATTTCCGGTGCGCCGGTGGTCGATTCCCAAGGCCACCTGATAGGCCTGCTGTCGGAGGGTGATTGTCTGCGTGGCATTCTCTCCGGAGCCTATTACGAGGCAATCGGTGGGACAGTCAGCACTTACATGACCACCGAGGTGGAGACGGTCACCCCCGAGGCCGACATCATCGAGTTGTCCGAGCGTTTTCTGCGGGGTCGGCGGCGGCGTTTGCCGGTAATCGAGCACGGTCGTCTGGTGGGGCAGATCAGCCGTTGCGACGTGTTGCGCGCCGTGAAGGAGTTCGCCCAGCATGAGCAGGGCTCCCTGGAAGTCAGCTGATGGAGGCTCGAACGGCATGACCGATCCACTGGAAAAGGCCACCTCAAAGGCGCCGCCGACCCTGGGCGAAGGCTGTGTACGGCGATACGACCCTGATGCCCTGAGCGAAGAGGATGGGACCGAGTTCGCCGATGCCGCCGAACTGTGGCGTCAGTTGCAGGAGCAGGCCGAAGACAAACCTGAGCGATAATCGAGAAGGGCGCCGTGGCGCCCTTCTTGTTACTGGCTGTTTCAGATTCGGAAGCTGTCGACCATCTGCTTGAGGCGTGCGGCCTGCTGCTCCAGATCGCCGCAGGCGCGCAGGGTGGCCTGCAGGTTTTCCACGCCCTCCTGGTTGAGGGTGTTGATCTCGATGATGTCCATGTTCAGTGACTCGATTACCGAGGTCTGCTCTTCGGTGGCGGTAGCCACCGACTGGTTCATCCCATCGATCTCGCCGATACGGGCGGTCACCGTGCCCAGGCGTTCGCCGGCCTGGTTGGCGATGTCCACGCTTTCTTCGCTGTAGCGCTGGCTCTCGGTCATGGTGGTGACCGATTCTCGCGAACCGACCTGCAGTTCCTCGATCATTTTCTCGATTTCCTGCGCCGACTCCTGGGTGCGGTGCGCCAGGTTGCGCACCTCATCGGCGACCACGGCGAAACCGCGTCCGGCCTCGCCGGCTCGAGCCGCCTCGATGGCGGCGTTGAGTGCGAGCAGGTTGGTCTGCTGGGAGATGCTCTTGATCACTTCGAGGATCTGGCCGATGTCCACCGTCTTGCTGTTGAGCATCTCGATCTTGGCGCAGGCGTCGCTGATCTTGTTCGATAGTTCACCCATCGAACGGATCGCTTGCTGCACCACCTTGCCGCCGTCTTCTGCCAGATGGCGGGCATCCGATGCCTGGCTCGAGGCGTCGGCGGCGTTGCGGGCGATTTCCTGTGCAGCCGCGCCGAGCTGATTGATGGCAGCTGCCACGCTATTGGTGCGGCTGGCCTGTTCGTCGGAGTTGACCATCGAGGAATTGGAAGCATTGACCACCAGCTTGGCTACTTCGTTGACCTGGACGGTGGCCGATGACACTTCACGGATCGAGCTGTGGATGCGTTCGACGAACTGGTTGAACGAGCGCGCCAGGGCGCCGAATTCGTCGTTGGACTGAATCGCCAGGCGCTTGGTCAGGTCGCCCTCGCCCTTGGCAATATCCTCCATGGCCTTGCCCATGGCGGTCAGCGGCTGCATCAGTACCCGGATCAGCAGGCCGAGCAGGGCAATGATCAGCACTACGGCAATCACCGTGGCGATGATGGCCGAGGCGCGGAACTCGGTGAGCATGGCATAGGCCTTGTCCTTGTCGATCGACAGGCCGATATGCCAGTTGACCGAGGGCAGGCCCTTGACCGGGGTGAAGGTGAGGATGCGGGTGTCGCCGTCGAGCTGCGCTTCGCTGAATTCGCTGCTGATGCGCGGGGTGTTCTGCGGATAGATGTCCTTGAGGTTCTTCATCACCAGGTTCTTGTCCGGGTGCACCAGAACCTTGCCGTCGGCGCTGACCAGGAAGGCGTAGCCGATGCCGTCGAAATCCAACGCGTTGATGATGTTCACCAGGGTCTGCAGGCTGAGGTCGCCACCGACCACGCCAGCGGGCCTGGCCGGGGTAGCGATGGTGATGATCAGCTCACCGGTGGCGGCATCGACGTAAGGCTCGGTAAGGGTGGTGCCGCCAGCGGCCAGGGCGTCCTTGTACCAGGGGCGCGTACGTGGGTCATAGTCGGCGGGCATCTGCTCGTCCGGGCGCATGGTGAAACCGCCGCTTTCGGTGCCCAGATAGGTAAAGGCGAAGGAAGAGGTCAGCGCCTTCTGCTCCAACAGTTTGACCACGCGATCCGGCTCGCTGTCGTTGCTGATCGACTGCGCTGTGCTTTCCACCAGCAGGATGCGTCCGGACAACCAGTTCTGGATGTTGCTGGCGGTCACGTTGCCCATTTCATGCAGATAGCTTTCCAGGTCTTCACGGATGGCATTGCGCTGCAGGTAATCGTTGTAAAGGGTGAATAGCGAGAAGGCGGCAATCACCACCAGTGAGGCTGCGAGCAGAATCTTGTGGCTGAACTGCAGGTTTTTGCTCATGTTGTCTTGCGTCCGGATGGCTCTGGAACCAGTCTTGTATTCCACGGCTGCGCTTGTAAGAGCGTTTTCGCGGGCTGTTGCGGCAGATGGGATGGGTATTTGTTCTGCTGTTTATATCGGTATAACTGCAGTAAAGCTTTAACCCAGGGGATGGCAAGATGCCTTTGAATTCACAGTTCGTATTGGGTGCTGGCAGTGATGGTCAGGCGGTTGGTCAGCCTTTGCGCCTGGCCAACCGTCACGGTCTTATTGCCGGTGCCACCGGCACCGGCAAGACGGTGACCCTGCAACGGCTGATCGAGACCTTCAGTGACGCCGGGGTGGCGGTGTTCGCCGCTGATGTCAAAGGTGATCTGTGTGGCCTGGGCGCTGCTGGCGCACCGCAAGGCAAGGTCGCCGAGCGCATCGCCAGCATGTCCTGGCTCAATCACCAGCCGCAGGCCTACCCGGTGACGCTGTGGGACGTACATGGCCAGAGCGGTCACCCGCTGCGTACCACGCTCAGCGAGATGGGGCCGTTGCTGCTCGGTGCCCTGCTCGAGCTGACTGACAGCCAGCAGGCCGCTCTCTACGCAGCGTTCAAGGTGGCTGACCGTGAAGGTCTGTTGCTGCTCGACCTGAAAGACCTGAAGGCGCTGCTCGGCTATCTCAAGGACGATCCGCAAGTGCTGGGCGCGGACAGCGCACTGTTCACCAGCACCTCGGCGCAGGCGTTGTTACGTCGTCTGGCAGGGCTGGAGCAGCAGGGCGCCGAGGCCCTGTTCGGCGAGCCGGCATTGCAGCTCGAAGACCTTCTCCACCCTGACCGTGACGGCCGCGGGCGCGTGCATCTGCTCGATGCCTCCCGCCTGGTGCATGAGGCGCCGAAGGTGTATGCGACCTTCCTGTTGTGGTTGTTGGCCGAATTGTTCGAGCAACTGCCGGAGCGCGGTGACGCCGACAAACCGGTACTGGCGCTGTTCTTCGACGAAGCGCACCTGCTGTTTCAGGGCACGCCCAAGGCGCTGCAGGAGCGTCTGGAACAGGTGGTGCGGCTGATTCGCTCCAAGGGCGTCGGGGTGTACTTCGTGACCCAGTCGCCGAGCGACCTGCCGGATGATGTTCTGGCTCAGTTAGGTCTGCGTATTCAGCACGGCCTGCGCGCGTTCACGGCCAAGGAGCAGAAGGCCCTGCGTGCAGTGGCCGATGGTTTTCGCCCGAACCCGGCATTCAACACGCTCAGCGTGCTGACTGAACTGGGCATTGGCGAGGCGTTGGTTGGCACGTTGGAGGAAAAAGGCACACCGGCCATGGTTCAGCGCGTGGCCATCGCGCCACCGCAGTCGCGTATCGGCCCGCTGAATGAGGTCGAACGTGCGGCATTGGTGCGTCAGTCGCCGCTGGCTGGGCGCTACGACAAGCCTGTCGATCGCGAGTCGGCCTATGAGCTGCTCACCGCGCGTGCGGAGCAGGCTCGCAATGTCGAGCCAGTCGAGCCGGCAGAGAAGCGGAAGGCGGAGCCGGGGCTGGGCGATATGGCCAGTGATCTGATTGGCAGCGCGATGAAGAGCGCGCTGCGCCAGGCCGCCAACCAGATTGGTCGGCAGCTGGTGCGGGGGCTCATGGGCTCGCTGACGGGTAGCAGGAAGCGTTAGGTAAGTGCTGGAAAAGCCGTCATTCCCGCGGAGGCGGCTCAAGAGCAATTGGACTCCCGCCTTCGCGGGAGTGACGGTAGAAAACCTGTTCCAGAACTTCACCGGCTACGGGGAGCCTGGGGCGGCGTGTCGCTAGCCGGCGGTTTCGTCGGCTGCGTCCTGCTTGTCCTGGCGTTCTTTCTCGATTTTCTCGATTTCTTTCTCGAAGGCCTGGTCGAGCAGGCTGGGCTTCTTGCGCCAGGGTTTGCGGTCGGGGTCCGGCTGGGCGGCGTAGGTGATGACTTCTCCGCCGTATACATCCTTGTAACGCTGCGCCTGGCGCTCGAGTTCGGCGCGCAGTTCGTCTTTCGTCACTGTTTTTACCTGTAGGTTGTGATCGACCCACACAACAGCCGAAACACCAGGTTTCACTGTTGCGCTGAGGGATCAATCTAAAGTGCTTTGCCTTGGTTGGCGGGGAGAACAGTTTGCAAAGTTCCACGCTTTGCATCTTTCTCCTTTCTCTTCAGTTACTTATCTATTTGTAACTTTTTTCCGAGAAAAGTTGCATTGGGCAACTGGCGAGTATTATCGCCAACGCCCTTTGAATGTCCAGTGATCAGTCTGCCAGCGTCTGGTAGTGCAGGCTGAAACTCATCTGAACACTTTGCTCCGCGGCCAGTAATCGTAGCCCCGGTTGTCCCGGCAGATGGTGGGCGTTGACCGGGTGGGTGACGGGCTCGAAGCAGAAGAAGTTCTGCGCCTGTGGGCAGAACAACAGAAACATATCGCTGCCCTGTGCCTCGCAGATGAGTTGATAACCTGCATCCGGTTGAATGATGCGAGCGCGCCCCGGCCATTGGGTGAACGCATTATCGACAAGTTGCTGCGGCAACAAGGTGGGTTCGGAGAAGTTCCAGGCCTGCGGTAATTCGACCCACTGGCTGGACAGTTTGTCCTCGCTACACAACCAGACGCCGCCTGCTTGCGCCTGCACGCGCGTGTGTGCAGTGCGCGGCAGATAAGGATGCAGACCGAGTCCATACCAGGTGGGCTGCTCGCCGAGATGTGTGGCTTGTAACGTCAGGCGCAGACAGCCGTCAGTGAGTTGTACGTCGAGAGTGGCGTGATAGGGAAAGGGCGATTGGCTCTGCAGTTCCAGGCTGGCGCTGTCGGACGTCGCATTGACTATCTTCCAGGGTTGTTGCCAGGCACTGCCGTGTATCGGCAGTGCTTCGTGTTCGGTGTTGGCGCCCAGCGCTTGCCAGCCGTCAGGGGTGGCGAAACCGCCGCCGCCAATGCGGTTGGACCAGGGTAGCAACGGGTAGCAGGCCAGGCGTCTGGGATTGGCGGCAGCCAGCGCCTGTTCGTCGCTGTGACGAAGCAGTGGCTGGCCGTCGCTGAGGCGCACCCAGTTGACCAGGCTTGCGCCCAGTTCCGGGGCGAGAGTCAACTGTGTCAGGCTATCGCGCAGGGTCAGCAGAGTCGTTGGCATTTGACGCTCCTAGGGCGTTATTTGTCGGGAATTCATAGTGTCATCGTACAACTGCTGGGCTATCATTACGGCAAAGCCTCAAGTCTTAAGTCGAGAGTCCGTCCACCATGGAAACGCAAAACGCTCAACCTCGTGCTCGTCGCAAGCACCGCAGCCTGGCCCAGGAGCTGGTAGCCGATCTGTCGCAGCGCATTCGCGATGGGCTGATCAAGCGCGGTGAGAAGCTGCCGACGGAGTCGGCGATCATGGAAGAGCAGGGCGTCAGCCGTACCGTGGTGCGCGAGGCTCTGTCGCGTTTGCAGGCAGCCGGTCTGGTCGAGACCCGTCATGGCATCGGTACTTTCGTGCTGGACACGCCCAGTGCCAGCGGTTTTCGCATCGACCCGGCGACCATCGTCACCCTGCGCGACGTGCTGGCCATTCTTGAGCTGCGTATCAGTCTCGAGGTGGAGTCTGCCGGGATGGCGGCTCAGCGTCGTAATGACGCGCAGCTGAAGGCCATTCGCGAGGCACTGGATGCCATCAACGAGAGCGCGATGCATGCCAGCGATGCCGTGTCCTCGGACTTTCATTTTCATCTGCGCATTGCCGAGGCCACCGGCAACCGTTACTTCACCGATATTCTCAGTCATCTGGGTACTAGCATCATCCCGCGGACCCGGGTCAATTCCGCCAGCCTGGAGCGTGACGATCAGGCCCGCTATATGGCGCGCCTGGAGCGTGAGCACGAGCAGATCTTCGAAGCCATCGCGCGCCAGGATGCCGAGGCGGCGCGGGCTGCGATGCGTCTGCACCTGACCAACAGCCGCGAGCGCTTGCGTCAGGCGCACGAAGCGGCCGAGGCCGAAGCGCTGCACGGCTGAGCAGCCGCTAGCGGCGGTAAGCCAGCAAGACAATCCCGCCCACCACGATCAGCCCGCCGAGCACCTGCAGCGGGCCGAGCAACTGGCCGAGCACCAGCCAACCCAGCAGCATGCCGGCTACTGGTTCCATGTTCATCACCGGCGCGTTGCGGGCAATGTCCAGGCGCGGCATCAGGATGAACAGCATCGAGAACGCCGTGCCATAGAGCAGTACCAGGCAGGCCAGGGCGATCCAGCCGGCCGCCGCGTTGGGCAGACCCAGGCCGCCGGGCAGTGCACCGCTGGCACCGGCCAGGGCCGAGGCACTGAAGACCACCGCCATGGTCAGCATGCTGCGCACCCGTCCGGGCATGGCTGACAGTCGATGTTCGGTAATCCACAGCGCAACGGCGAAGACCCCCGCAGCAGTCAGGCTGAACAGTACCCCTTCGACCCAGCGCGCGTCGAGCTGAGCCTCGCCGGACAGGCGCGCCGGCACATCCAGCACCAGCACCAGACCGAACAGGATCAGGCCCATGATCATCGCGGCGCGGCCGGTTGGCGCCGCGCCACCGAGTGCCCAGGTGAGCAGAGCCAGCAGAATCGGCGAGAGGTTCACCACCAGCAATGCCAGGCCTACCGGGATGCGTACCACTGCCGAGTAGATGCAAAAGCTTTGCACCGCGATCAGCAGCCCCAGCAGCAACTGCCAGCCCCATGTGGTGCGGCTCAGGCGCAGCGAGTCACGTTGCCACAGCACCAGCGCCGCGAGTACCAGCAGGGTGCCCCCGGAGCGGAAGAGCATGGCCATCAGCAGACCGGTGTCGTGGTCGAAGGCGATGCGCGCGGCGATGTGGTTGCCAGCGAAGGAGCAGGCCAGGGTGGCGAGGATCAGCGCGGCGATATGCCGGGGGAACGGGGTTGCTGACATGGCAGGGCGATACGTCCTTATAAAGCGAGAGCCGTCAGGCGGCGGCTCGGGGTGAATGAAGCGGCCCCGCACGCGGGGCGGTGAATCATAAGGTGCGATCTCGCGAGCTAGAGCCCTACAAGGCAAAAACAGGCGAGGAAGCGGAGTGTACTTTTGTACATGAGCATTCCAAGCCTGTTTTTACGCAGCAGGGCCGACACGCAGCAGATCGTAAATCAGAGCACGACGCTCGGCAGCCACAGCGAGATGGCTGGAATGTAGGTCACGGCCATCAGCACCATGAACAGCGCGGCGTAGAAGGGCAGCAGTGCCTTCACGGTGTTCTCGATGGTGACCTTGCCGATTGCAGCGCCAACGAAGAGTACCGCACCTACCGGTGGCGTGATCAGTCCAATACCTAGGTTGACCAGCATGATCATGCCGAAGTGTACCGGGTCTACACCGAAGGAGGTCACCACCGGCAACAGGATCGGGGTGAGGATCAGGATCAGCGGCGCCATGTCCATCAGCGTGCCCAGGGCCAGCAGCATGAAGTTGACGCACATCAGGATCACGTAGCGGTTGTCCGAGAAGGTCAGGAACGCGGTGGTGATCTTCGATGGGATCTGCATCAGGGTCATGATGTAGCCGAACGCGGCAGCGAAGGCGATGAGGATCATCACGATCGACAGCGTGCGCACCGTGCGGTGCAGCATCTTCGGCAGTTCACTCCACTTGTAGTCGCGGTAGATGAACATGGTCACGAAGAAGGCCCAGATCACCGAGACGGCAGCCGACTCGGTGGCAGTGAACACGCCTGAGAGAATGCCGCCGAGGATGATGACCATGGTCATCAGGCCCCACAGTGCTTCCACTCAGATCTTCAGCGCCTGGCGCAGCGGAATCACTTCGCCCTTGGGGTAGTTGCGCTTCTTGGCGAACCACAGGCACAGCGTGGCCAGGGTTACGCTCATCAGCAGACCCGGGCCGATACCGGCCACGAACAGCGCGGCGATGGATACGGTGCCACCGGCCGCCAGCGAGTAGATCACCGAGTTGTGGCTGGGCGGGGTGAGCAGCGCCTGTACCGAGCCGGAGACGGTGACGGCGGTGGCGAATTCACGCGGGTAGCCTTTCTTCTCCATTTCCGGGATCAGCACTGAACCAACCGAGGCGGTATCGGCCAGCGAGGAGCCGGAGATGGCGCCGAAGAAGGTCGAGGCGGTGATGTTGACCAGTGACAGACCGCCGCGGACGAAACCGATCAACACCCCGGCAAACGCTACCAGGCGCCGGGCCATGCCACCTTCGGCCATGATCGCGCCGGCCAGGACGAAGAACGGAATGGCCAGCAGGGAGAATTTGTTCACGCCACCGGCGATCTGGATCATCACCGCGTGCAGGGGGATATCGATCCACCAGGCGCCGATCAGTGCGGAAACGCCAAGCGAATAAGCAACGGGGACGCGTAGCAGGATAAGGACAATGAAACTGCCTAAAAGAATGGCGGCATCCATTTACGCGGCCTCCTTGGAATCTTCAGTGTGTTCGAAGTCGACGGCACGACGCTTATGTTGATCGCCGTACAGCAGTTGTTCGATGACGAACAGGAGGGTGATGAAACCGCCCACCGGGATTGGCATGTAGCTGATGCCGACGCGTACCGAGGGCAGGGTGCTGAGGTACTGGTTCCAGGTCGCTACGCAGAGCTTGTAACCCCAAATCAGCATGAACAGCGCGATGCCGCCCATGACCAGGCGTACGAACAATGTGATCAGCGGTGCCAGGGTTTGTGGCAGGCGATCGGTCAGTGAGGTCACGGCCATGTGGGCACCCGCGCGGTAGCCGGCAGCGGCTCCGATGAAGGTGAACAGCACCATCAATAGCACTGAAATAGGCTCGGGCCAGCCCAGTCCTTGACCCAGCACGTAACGGCTGAATACGCCCCAGGGGATGATCAAAGCCATGATCACGATCGCCAGGCCGGCGGTCGCGATACAGGCACGGTAGATGGCGTCATTGACGCCCAGAACCAGGTTTTTCATGAGACTTCACCGGTTGCGCGGCGCAGGCGAGGTGCCGGCGCCGCGCGCTTGCGCGTGGATTACTGAACGGCTTCGATACGCTGAATCAGTTCAACGAACTGCGCGCCGTACTTCTCACGAACCGGGGCGGTCGCGTCGTAGAAGGGCTTGGTGTCGATTTCGATGAATTCGACGCCTTCAGCCTTGAGTTTCTCTACGCTGCTGGCGCTTTTCTCGTCCCACAGTTGGCGCTCTTCCAGTTGCGCTTCCTTGGCCAGTTTCTTGACCAGTTCCTGCTGTTCCGGTGTCAGCTTGTTCCAGGTGGTCTTGGACATCAGCAACGGCTCGGGCAGGATCAGGTGGTGGGTCTGGGTGTAGTACTTGGCGGAGCGGAAATGGTTGTGCTCGAGCAGGGTAGGCGGATTGTTCTCGGCGCCGTCGATCACGCCGCTCTGCAGGGCGCTGAAGATTTCACCGGTGTCCATGGCGATACCGTTTGCACCCATGGCGTTGAGGGTGTCGATGAACAGCGGGTTGCCCATTACGCGGATCTTCATACCTTTCAGGTCTTCGATGCTGCGTATCGGCTTCTTGGTGTAGAGGCTGCGGCTGCCGCCGTCCATCCATGCCAGACCGACCATGTTGAAGTCGGAGTTGGTGATGGCGTCGAGGATTTCCTGGCCGATCTCACCGTCGATGATCTTGCGCATGTGGTCGACGTCGCGGAACACGAACGGCATGTTGAACACGTTGGTGGCCGGAACCACCGAACCGACCGAACCGAGGCTGACGCGGGTCAGCTGGACGGCGCCGATCTGGGTCTGCTCGATGACTTCCTTCTCGGAGCCGAGAACGCCGCCGGCGAACATGCGGGACTTGATCTCGCCGTTGGTGGCAGCTTCCAGCTTCTTGCCGAGGTTTTCCATGGCGACTACGGTCGGGTAGCCAGCAGGGTGGATTTCGGCAATCTTCAGGGTCATCTCGGCCTGTACGAAGGAGGACAGACCGAGCGCTAGCGGAAGTGTGGCGAGAAGCAACTTACGTTTGAGGTTCATGCGGAAAACTCCGTCTTGTTGTTGTTGGTGTACAGCAGTGTGAGTCCGGTGCCGCGAGCGGCCCGGGGTGAATCGGATCAGGGTTGGAAGGCAGGCTCCTCGATACCGCAAACGCCGGCTTGCAGGGCGAATACACCACCGGCCAGAGGCTGGTCGGAAAGATCGCCGCCGGGGCGGATCGAAGTGACGAACAGGGTGTCCAGATTGGCACCACCGAAGGCGCACATGGCGGGCTTCTTCACCGGCACGGCGAGCGAGCGATCGAGTCGGCCGTCGGGGGTGAAACGGTGGACCAAGCCTTCGTCATTGCCGCAGATCCAGTAGCAACCATCGACGTCCATCGCTGCGCCGTCCGGGCGACCCGGATGTTGCTTCATGTCGATGAACAGACGACGGTTGTGCGGTGTGCCGCTATCAATGTCGTAATCGAAAGCCCAGACGCTCTGCACGCTGGGGTGCGAGTCGGAGAGGTACATGGTGCGGCCGTCAGGACTGAAGGCCAGGCCGTTGGGCACGATGAAGTCGTCGAGCACCTGTCGCAGTTGGCCGTCGTAGCGATACAGCGCGCCGACGCGCGCGCCTTGGGCCATATCCAGCAGCATGGTGCCGGCCCAGAAGCGGCCTTGGCGGTCGCAGCGACCATCGTTGAAACGCATCTGCGGGCGGGCATGTTCGACCTGTGCCAGGCGCTCGGCCTGTACGCTGCCATCGTCCTGCGGGCGTAGATGGAAGATGCCGCTCTGCATGCCGGCGAGCCAGCCGCCAGCGGGGTGCATGGCGATGCAGGCGAGCATTTCGTCAGCCTGCCAGCTCTGCGTCTGGCCATCTGCCGCGGACCAGCGATGCAGGCGGGCGGCAGGGATGTCGGCCCAGTAAAGAGCCTGTTCGGCAGCGTTCCACACCGGGCTTTCGCCCGTGGCGTTGCGCGCATCGACAATCAGTTCGGCTGTCATGGCTGTGGCGCTCTACTTGTTGTTATGGCTTGGGGCGGTTGCGGCGTTCTGTTCAGTCGTCGCCGAACGGGCCGGCGGCAACGAAGGCGCCGCCCTGGTAGATGCGCGCCGGATCGTCGGCGGCCGGCATCGGCTGCGCTTCCACCTTGTCGCGGAACACTTCCGAGCTGTCCTTGGGCTTGAAACCCAGGTGTGCGGCCTGGCTGTTGTCCCACCACACATCGCGGTTATCCGACATGCCGTAGACCACGGTGTGGCCGACGTTCTCGGTATAGAGGCAGCGTTCGAGCAGGTGGGTAAGGTCGTCGTAGCTCAGCCAGGTGCTCATCATGCGGCGGTTGGCGGGTTCGGGGAACGAGGAGCCGATGCGGATGCTGACGGTTTCGATGCCGTAGCGATCGAAGTAGAAGCTGGCCATGTCCTCGCCATAGGACTTGGACAGGCCGTAGTAGCCATCCGGGCGACGCAGGCAGTTGGCGTCGAGATGCTCGTCCTGCTTGTAGAAACCGATGACGTGGTTGGAGCTGGCGAACACCACGCGTTTCACGCCATGGCGGCGGGCCGCTTCGTAAACATGGAACACGCCGCAGATGTTGGCACCGAGGATTTCTTCGAAGGGGCGCTCGACCGAGACGCCACCGAAGTGCAGGATGGCGTCGACACCTTCGATCAGTTGATGCACGGCAGCTTTGTCTGCCAGGTCGCAACGCACCACTTCTTCGTGGGGGCCGGCAGCAGGGGCCATCTCACCGATGTCGGACAGACGCAGGATATTGGCGTAGGGGCGCAGACGTTCGCGCAGTACCTTGCCCAGTCCGCCGGCAGCGCCGGTCAGCAGCAGGCGATTGAAGGGGCGCAGTTCGCTGGATATCGTGGTCATGGCGGGGCCTGGACTCTTGTTGCTTGTTGTTATTGGCTTGTCATACGTTGTCGTATGACTTGGCTCGATTATCAGCACCAACCCAGGCAATGTCAACGCGACAGTGGGGGGAAATTGAGGTGTTTTGTCTGCGTTTCACCGAGCGGGTCCAACCCGTTAAACACCCATCATTGGTAAGGAAAACTACAGCTCGGTAGGCTCTACTACGGTAATTTCTTGTGTTCGCACAGAGTATTCGAACAGCGTGCGGGTGGTCTCAGGCAGGGTCAGGCTCGGCATTCTCGGCGCGCATGTGACTAAAGTTGTATGACAACGTATCTCGACTGAGGTGGAGTGTCTTCTTATGCGAAGCACTCGAGTGACTGGAGGCGTGACATGGGCAGGAAACCTGCTGGCATCCGCAGCAGTGCGGCCCCGACGCTGATCGATGTCGCCAGGGTCGCGGGGGTGTCGCCGATCACCGTATCGCGGGCACTGGGCCGCCCCGAGGTGGTCACCGATGCCACCCGCAAGCGCGTACTGGAAGCGGTGCGGGCGACCGGTTACGTGCCCAATCTCGCCGCAGGTTCTCTGGCGTCCAGCCGCAGTCGGCTGGTGGCGATCTTCCTGCCAACCATTGCCAATTCGATTTTCGCCGATACCGTGCAGGCGTTGACTGACCGGTTGGCGGCTGCTGGCTACCAGACCTTGCTCGGCCTTACCGGTTACAGCCCCGAGCAGGAGGAGGCCTTGCTCGAGGCGGTGTTGGGGCGTCGGCCAGACGGCATTGTCCTGACCGGCACCGAACACACCCAGGCGAGCCGTGAGCGCCTGGCGCGGGTGGGCATTCCGCTGGTCGAGGCCTGGGATCTGTGCGAATACCCGGTGGACATGCTGGTCGGTTTTTCGCATGAGGCCGTGGGCCAGGCAGTGGCGCGCTATCTGATCGGCAAGGGCTATCGTCGGGTCTCGGTCGTGGGCATCGATGACCCGCGCGGCCTGCGCCGTTATCGAAGCCTGGTGGAGGCGCTGCAGGGCCATGTGAGAGCTCCCGTGGCAGCGCAGATCCTGCCTGCACCGGCGACCTTGGCGGTCGGCCGCGAAGGTCTGGCGCGTCTGCTGCAAGAAGATGCGGCCGGCGAAGTGGTGGTCTGCAGTTCCGATACGGTGGCGCAAGGCGTGATGGCCGAGGCGCTCAGCCGTGGCTTGCGCATTCCACAAGATATTGCCGTGATGGGTTTCGGCGACCTGTCCAGTGCGGCGCACACTTACCCGCCGCTTTCCACCGTGCGGGTGGATGGGCCGCGTATCGGCTGCGCCATCGCCGATGCTCTGCTGGCGCGCTTCGCCGAGCCTGCTGCGGCGCGCCAGCCGCTGCGCCTGGACGTGGGGTTCGAACTGATCGAGCGCGGCAGCGCCTGAGCCTTTCAGGCCAGGCGCAGGTGGTTGTCCCACAGGCCGGCCGGTAGCTGCAGGGCGTTGGTGACGATATGCTCGCCGCGGCAATCGTACAGGCGGCAGCGGCCCTGACCCGAGGTCACGACGAAACCTTCGGCAACCGCGCCAACGCCTGCACAGTCCGGCAATGGCACATCCAGGCGCACCTGAGCGCTGTCCAGATCCCAGATGAAGAAGCGGTTGCCGCGCGGTGCGGTCAGCGCCAGCAGGCGCAGCTCGTCATGAATCGCCACGCTGGCGGTGTACTGGTTCATGGCCACGCGTTGCGTCTCGCCCAGAGGAAAAGGCTGGAACGGCTGGCCGGGGCGCTTGATCGCCAGCAGCGGCACCTGATCATGCAGATCGCCCATGTATTGCTGGCCGCTGACCACCGTGCCGTCACGCGCGACAGCCAGGTGGCGGATGCTGTTCTGCTGGTCGGCCAGATACTCCTGGCTGACCAGGCTGCCGTCGCGCCTGATCAGCACCAGACTGGCCTGCATGGCGTCGAGGTTCATCTCCACGCGGCTTTCCGCTTCGGTACGGATACCGCCGTTGGCCACCACCAGGGTTTCGCCATCGGGCATCCACAGCAGTTGGTGCGGGCCGACGCCATGGCTGCTGTGCTCACCGTCGCGCAGAAGTTGCTCACCCTGCAGGCGATAAACGCCAATGACGCCCCGGCCTGGCTCGGTGGTGTCGTTTTCGGTGGTGTACAGCCACTCTCCGCCCTTGTGAAACACCGCGTGGCCGTTGAAGTGGCGTCCGGCCGGCGAGCTCAGCGTTTGCAGCAGGCGACCGTCGCGGGTGTCGATCAGGTAGCTCTCGGTGCTCGGCCGGCGACCGACGAACAGGGCCATCGGCAGGGCGGGGTGCGGCACCACATCGTGGCAGCGTTCGTTCACCGGCGTGGCGAAGGCGCGCTGACCATCGAGGCGATAGCCGACGGCGTAGTGGTTGCCGTCGCCGTCGTCACGGGCTGACAACAGCAACGGCTGGCCGGATGGGCCGAACAGCGTCCAGCCACCGAAGGCGCCTGCCGCCGCCAGGCTGGCAGCGGCTGCACTGAGGCCGAGGAAGGCTCTGCGTTGCATGCTCAATCCCCGTCGTGGGCGTTGAAGCCGATCTGCACGTCGAGCGCCTTGGCCAGTTCGCTTTCCTGCAGGCGGTGCAGGCGATTGAGGCTGTCGTACAGCTCGTTCAGGGCGGTGCGACCGGCGTTATCTTCCAGCAACTCACCCAGGGGACTGTCGAGTGCGGCCAGGCGCTGACGGGTGTCCTGGTAAGCGGCGTCGATGCGTTTTGCCAGGTCGGCCTGGTCGTCGCCCAGCAGCGACTGGATACCGTCACGGTTGCTGCCGTGCCACAGCAGTTCGGCACTGGCCAGTGCGGCGCCCTGGTTGGCCAGGCTGCCGGCACTGCGCCAGGCTTCGGCCTGATAGGGCTGGGCGATACCCTTGCTCTGCCGGCCCATCGGCGCGCCGAGTTTCTTCTTCAGGCCATCCAGGGCGCTGACCTGCACGCGCAACAGCTCGGCGATCGCTTCGTTGGCGTCGGCGTAGCGCTCGTTGGGGAATGTCTTCAGCTGTTCGGCCATGCCAGATTTGGCCTGCCATTCGCCGACGATCTGCGCCGCAAGTGCCTGCTGGTGTTTGCCGATGGCTTGCAGCAGTGGGCAATAGCGCGCTTTCTGTTCAGGCTGGGCGAGGTCCAGATTGGGGTCGAAAAGAATGTATTCGTAGGCGGTCAGGCCCTGAACCACCACGCTGGCATTGGACAGGTCATCCGCACTCAGCTGCGGCTTGTTCTTCAGCAATGCTTCGACCTGGCGCTGCACCAGGTTCTTCTTGTCCGGCCAGAACTGGATTTGCCAGGCGCGGTTGCCCTCGGCCAGCGGCCCGACCAGCAATGGCTGCAGGCTGGCCCAGGCGCTTTGCGCGCCGAGAAAGGCCTGGCGAGCGGCACTCAGATCGGTGCTCCCTGCGCAGAAGGCTTCGGCATTGGCCGCCAACTGGCGGTCAGCTTCCTGCCAACTGCTGTAAGCCGGCAACAGCACGCCATCGGTCAACGCAGCGCTGACCTTGGCTTGTGGGTCCTGCTGACCACAGCCGACCAGGGCCAGGCCGAGCAGGGAGGCGATCAGGGTTTTGTGCAACATCGCAGGCTCCTCAGAGGGAATTCAGGAAGGCGAGCAGCGCTGCTCGCTCGTCGGCATCGAATTTCAGCACATGCAGTTTGGCCGCTTCGGCCTCGCCACCGTGCCAGAGAATGGCTTCCAGCAGGTTGCGTGCACGGCCGTCATGCAGGAACTGAGTGTGGCCATTGACCGCTTGCGTCAGGCCAATGCCCCACAACGGCGCCGTGCGCCATTCGCGACCGCTGGCGAGAAACTCCTCGCGGCCATCGGCCAACCCGTCGCCCATGTCATGCAGCAGCATGTCTGTATAAGGACGGATCAACTGGTTGGCCAGTTCCGGCTCGGCGGCAGCGGCCGACGTAGTGAAACTGGGTGTATGGCAGTTCTGGCAGCCGGCCTGATGGAACAGGCTCTTGCCCTTGAGCACCTCGGGCGCATCGACATCACGCCGGGCCGGCACGCCCAGGTTGCGGCTGTAGAACAGTACGCTGGCCAGGATATTGTCGCTGACCTCCGGGTCGCCGCCATGCGGCGCGGCCAGGCAATCGGTTTGCGCCGGGGTGCAGTTGTCGTGAGGGATCAGCGAGCTGGTCAGGCCCATGTCATTGGCAAAGGCATCGGCATTCTGCTGATTGAGACTGGGCTGGCCAGCCTTCCAGCCGAAACGGCCGAGCACGGTGCGCTGCTGCTGGCGGTCCCAGACCTGATTGGGGCGACCGGAAATACCGTCGCCATCGGCGTCGTCCGGGTCGGCGCCTGCCAGGATATCCGCCTCGGCAATGGCCTCGAGCAGGCCGAGGCCGATCATTGGCGGGGCGATGCGAGTGGAGAACAGGGTGTCCGGATGCATGGCGCCATAGCCCAGCTGGCTGATCTGCAGCTCGGGCTTGCGCAGCTCCACCAGTGTGCCATCGGCGAAGCGCACCGGCACACTGCTGTAGGTGACGCGGACCTTGCCCTCGGGAGCTACGCCGGGGTTGGCCATGTCCTGCAGTTGCGTACCGTAGGTGGGTTCGGCGACGACGCCCTGGCGCACTAGCACTTCGGCATGCTCCGGGCCGGCCGGCAATGACAGACGCACCAACATCGAGGCGGCGCTGACCGCATCTGGCCCCGGCGGATGGCCACGGCCATCCTTGATGTGGCAGTTCTGGCAGGCATTGGTATTGAACAGCGGGCCCAGGCCATCACGTGCGGTGGTGGTGGCTGGCGCCGTGACCCAGGGATTACGGAAGAAGCTGTTGCCTACTGCGAAATCCAGGCGACGGCTGGGGGCCAGGTTCGCCGAAGGTAGGGAGAAGGCGTTGTGATCGAACTTGCGTACCGTCGCGGCGCCGGCCGAGAGATGTTCGCCAGGCTCTGCCTGGGTGAATTCAGGCTGCTGTTCGCAAGCGATCAGAGACAGGGCCAGAAAGGGCAGCAGGCAGCGCTGGAGCGGCGACATCGAGAAACAATCCGAACTGGCAGGGAAGCGGGGCGCCAAGATTAGCAGGCTAACGGAATTTAAATAAGATGGATTAGCGTTAGCTGTGCGCGACCAGAGGTCGCGGCTGCATCATCCTCATCGAGATGATGCAGTTCCTTTGGGTGTTGGACGCTAGACGCCGGGTCTGTTCACTGCAATGAACCACTTCGGCTGCATGGCGCCGAAGTCGCTGCGGATGTTCGAGGGCAGGTAGCTGGCCGAATCCAATACGTGCATCTGACCTGCCGAGCGTTCGAAGACCACCCAATGCCAGAAGTTGCGGCCGTTTTCCTGGTGGTGCTTGATGGCCAGCAATGCCAGGTCCGGCAAGGCTTCCCAGGAGATGAAGGGCGTTTCGCCGGTTGCCGTCCTTGCGCCGCCGCTGGCGAGCAGGCGGCGCACGTATTGGGTATCGGACCACAGCGACTCGTCTTCGGCATGAATGCCCATGGCGTTGGCGATCTTCTTCATCTCAGCGTAGGTCTTGCCAAGGATGTTGGCGGAGGCGGCAATACCGCAGCCGCTGACTTCTTCCTGCACTACGCAGCTGGGTGCGTATTCGGTGAGATTGGCCAGCGGCACCCAGCCTGACTCCACGCCGTCTTCGCGTGTACACCAGCACCAGCCATTGAGGCTGCGCGACGCGCTCAGCCGCTCACCGAGGTGTACATCGAGTTCACGGGCGGTATAAGCCTCGCGAGCGCGGGCGCGCAGGTCATCGAGGCGTTCGATGACCTGGCCGGGGACCCAGCCGTCCTCCTGACCATGAGTGCTGCAGAAGAACCAGTTATCCCAGCCCTTGTCGCCCTGATACGCCTCACCAACCGTGAGCGGCGCGCCCTCGGCAAAGGTGATCGGGTTGGGAAATTCGCTGGTGTGGGGAGTGGTTACGATCAAAATCCGCGGCGTCATGTGCGTCCTGCCAAAGCTGTCCGTTGCGTTTGAGCGACAGAGTATCGGCGGGTTTGCCCCTGGGGAAGCGCCCTGAGCCCTGTTACATGCGCGCGCCCAGCTCCAGGGAAATCGCGTCAGCGCACTGTTGCAGGCTTTCCCGGTAGCGTTCACGTGCTACCGGGCTGTCCATCACCGCTTCCGGGCCGGACAGGTTGATCGCCGCCACCACTTCGCCTCGATGGTCGCGCACGGCGCAGGCGATGGCGGTGGAGTAGTCGGAGCGGTGCATCACCCAGCCGCGCTCGCGGTCGCGTTCGAGCAGTTGCTGCAGCTCGGGCAGGGTCTTCGGCGCGGGCGGCGGGTAGTCGTCCAGGCGCACGTGTTGGTAGAGCGTGTCCAGCGCCATGGGCGTCAGGCCGCTGAGCAGCATGCGGCCCATGGCCGTGCAGTGGCAGGGGATACGTGTGCCGATGGGGATGTTCACCGACAGGCGCTGGGCGGCGAAGGCGCGGCCGATGTAGAGGCTGTCGGTCTGCTCGCGGATGGACAGGTGGCACGACAGCGAGGTGCGGTCGCGCAGGGCATTGAGGTGCGGCATAGCGATGTCCACCAGGTCGCGGCTGGCCAGGTAGGCGAAACCGTCGCAAAGCACCTGTGGGCCCAGCTCGTAGCTGTTCTTGCCGAGCTTGCGCAGGTAGCCCATGTCGGTGAGCGTGACCAGGATGCGGTAGATGGCCGAGACGCTGACCCCGAGGTGCTCGGCGATGGCGTTGCTGCTCAGGCTGCGTTCGCTGGCGTTGAACATCTGCAGGATGCTCAGGCCGCGTTGCAGGGCGGGGACGCGGTAATCCAGCTCGTCTTCGGGGATGCCCATGTGGCGCTCCTATCGTTCATTGTAGGAGCCGGCTTGCCGGCGATGCTCTTGATCGCCCGCAAGCGGCTCCTACGGGTTTTCGGCTGGCGGCAGGGCGTCGATCCCTACCGGCTGTCCGCCGAACTCCTGCATGGCGTCGAGCAACGCCCCCCATAGGTAATGCACCGAGGCGCGGTCGCAGAGGATGTGCAGGCACGGCACTTCGCCCAGCGGCAGGTTGGCGACGATGACGTTGACCCGCGCCGCCGAGGTCTGCGCCACCTGGCCGACGGCGAAGGCCTGCGCGCTGAGGTCGACGCCGCAGAGCTTGGCCATCACCTCGGCCTGGCAGGTGCCGCTGAGCACCAGCCAGGCGTGGCTGTCCAGGCGCGGCAGCAGGTACTGACCGGCGCTGGCCTGCCACTGGTTTTCCTCGCGCTGCGCTTTGCTGCCGGCATCGTGCAGGCTGCCGAGTAGCAGGTACTCGGTTTGCGACAGGCGCAGCACATGGCCGCCATCGGCCTGGCTCAGGGCCTGGTTGGGCGCCTGCGGCAACTGGTAGCCCAGCACGCCCAGGTAGTCGGCAGCCGCAGGGCCGCGCAGGCCGTAGCGGGCGAGGTTGGTCAGATCGAGCAGGGCGCAGTGGCCCAGCAGGGCGCTTTCGTCGCCCTGGCCGTAGCTGGTGACGATGCAGCTGTCGCCGAACTGGGCGAGGGTGGCGCCGGCCTGCAGGCGGTAGAGCGGGCTGCGCGCTGCGAATTGATTGGCTTGGAGGGTCATCTCACAGCTCCTGGCGTTGGCTTTCAGGGTCATAGAAGGGCAGTTGCACCACCGTGGCCTGCACCACCTCGCCGCCTTCGACGCGGATCGGGATGCGCTGGCCCGGCGTGGCCTGGTCTGGCGCGCAGTAGGCCAGGCCGATGATCTGGCCGAGGGTCTGCGAATATTCGCAGGAGGTGACGTTGCCACTGATGTCCGGTCCCTTGAGCACCAGATGGCCTTCCAGTGGCTGGCTGCTGCCCTTGGCCAGGGTGAAGCCGACCAGCTTGCGGATCGGCGCCTGTGCCTCGAGGATCTCAACCGAGCGTTTGCCGACGAAGAACGGCTTGCTGCGGGCGATGGCCCAGCCCATGTCGATCTCGGCTGGGCTGGTCATGCCGTCGGTGTCCTGGCTGATGATTACGTGGCCCTTTTCCAGGCGCAGCAGGCGCTGCGTCTCGACGCCGAAGGGGCGAATGTCGAACGCCCGGCCAGCTTCCATCAGCGCGTCCCACAGGGCTTCGCCGTAGCGCGCCGGAACGTGAATCTCGTAGCCCAGTTCACCGACGAAACCGACCCGCAGCAAGCGGGCGGGAATGCCGGCACCCGAGAGACTGGTAATGGTGCCCAGGCGTACCGCCAGGTAGGGGAAGCCTTCGGCGGACAGGTCGATATCGCTGCACAGTTTGGCCAGCACCTTGCGTGAATCCGGCCCGGCCAGGTTCACGGCGGCCAGTGCGGCGGTGACGTTGGTGATGTCGACGTTCAGGCGCCACTGCGCGTTCCACTTGAGCATCTGCTGGTAGACGCGATCCACGCCGCTGGTGGTGGCGCTGACGTAGAAGTGCTCGTCGGCAAAGCGCGCGCAGACGCCATCGTCGATCACCACTCCATGCTCGTTGGTCATCAGCGCATAACGCGAACGGCCCACCGGCTGCTTGGCGAAGGCGAAGGTGTAGAGGCGGTTGAGCAACTCGGCGGCGTCCGGGCCGCGTACGTCGAGCCCGCCCAGGGTGGACACGTCGATCAGGCCGACCTTCTCGCGTACATGGCGCGCCTCGGCCTGCATGCAGGCTTCACGCTCCTCGGGCTTGCCGTAGTAGGCCGGGCGCTGCCAGATGCCGGCGGGCATCATCTTCGCCCCCAGCTCCAGATGGCGCGCGTGCATGGCGGTCTGCCGATACGGGTCGAAACCGCGGCCTGCAACGTGTGCCAGCTTTTCCGCGACAAACGGAGGCCGTGCGGTGGTCACCCCGGTTTCGCTGACGTTGCGCCCGGTGGCCTTGGCGACCAGGCGTGCGGTGGGCAGTGCCGAGTGGCGACCTTGCGACGGGCCCATGCCGACGGTTGAGAAGCGCTTGACCAGTTGCACGTCGCGGTAGCCGATACGGGTGGCGTTGACGATGTCGCGCACTTGCAGGTCTTCGTCGAAGTCGACGAAATCCTTGCCTTTCGGGTGCGGGAAGATCGGCCAGGGAAAGTTGGTCGGCGCTTCGCTTCGGTAGTCGCCCGCAGCCGGGGCACTATCCAGGCCCAGAGCGGCCAGCGCCTGTGTGGCGCTGACTGCCGCATCGAGCAGCACGTTGTCGAGCAGGTTGCGGCCATTCACTGAGCCGGCCACCTGCAGGCCACTCGGCAGGCCGCTGAGCAGGAATGCGGCGCTGGCATCGTCGTAGCTGAGCTTGCCGCCGGCCTGGCACAGCAGTTGGTACACCGGCATGTAGCCGGCGGACATGCACAGCAGGTCGCAGTCGATGCGCACGCTCTGCATGGCGACTTCGCCTTCGCCGACGATGCGGCGCACGTCCACGGCCTGCAGATGGCGTTCGCCAAGCGCCTCGTACACCGTGCTGCCGATATGGCAGGCGATGCCACGGGTTTGCAACGCGGTGACCAGGCAGCCATCGTCTGCACGCTCACGCATGTCTACCAGGGCCGCGACTTCGACGCCGGCTTCATGCAGATCGAGCGCGGCCAGGTAGCCGTCGTCGTTGCCGGTCAGTATCACCGCGCGCTGGCCCGGTTTGACCGCGTAGAGCTTGATCAGGCGCTGCGCGGCGCTGGTCAGCAGCACGCCGGGCAGGTCGTTGTTGCGGAACACCACCGGCTGGTCGAAGGCACCAGCGGCGACGATGCACTGGCGGGCGCGCACCTTGTACATCCGATTGCCCTGGATCACCGGCAGGTAATGGTCGGTGAACCAGGCGTTGCAGGTGGCCTCCTTGAGGATGCGGATATTGGCGTGGCCTTCAACGGCGGCCAACAGCTCGGCGCGCAGCTCGGCGGCACGTTTACCTTCGACGTCGAAGCGTGCCCAGGCCAGCGCGCCGCCGAGGTAGTTCTGCTGTTCGATCAGCAGCACCTTGGCTCCGGCGTTGGCAGCGCTCAGCGCCGCACACAGGCCGGCTGGGCCGGCGCCGATCACCGCCAGGTCGGTGAACAGGAAGGCCTTGTCATGGTATTGCGGCTGCAGCTTGAGGTTGAGCACGCCGAGGCCGGCCTTCTTGCGGATCAGCGGTTCCCAGACCTTCCACATGCCCTTGGGCTTGTAGAACGAGCGGTAGTAGAAGCCCACCGGCATGAACTTGGAAAAGTGCCCGAGCAGGGCGTCGCGATCCTTGTCCAGGCTGCCGTTGTAGTTCTGCGCGCTGACGTCGAGGTCGGCGGCCAGCGGCTGCATGTCGGCCAGCACGTTGGGTTCGTCTGGCAGTTGCACCAGGGTGTTGGCGTCCTGCCCGGCCATCGACAGCGGGCCGCGCGGGCGGTGGTACTTGAACGAGCGCGACAGCAGCCAGCGCTGGTTGGCCAGCAGGGCACTGGCGATGCTGTCGCCGGCCAGGCCCTGGTAGGTGACACCCTCGAAGTCGAAACTGACGGGGCGGTTGCGGTCGATCAGCAGGCCCAGCGGGGCCGGCAGGCGGATGTCGGCGCTCATGCGCTCACCTCCTGGGGTTTGGCAGGCGCGGCGAAATCGACGCGGCGGTCGAACAGTTCCTTCGGGTCGAAGGTGCGCAGGATCTCGTCGCTGACGGTGTGGCGTTCGGCCAGGAACCAGTAGCTGGAGGCGTTGTGCATCCACCATTCGGTGACCACGCCAGCGCGGTTCTCGCTGTTGAACACGTAGTCGGCCCATTCGGCGTCCGAGCAGGTATTCGGGTCGGGCATGCGCTTGAGTTCGCCGCCGTAGGTGAATTCGGTGATGTTGCGAGGCCCGTTGAGCGGGCAGGGCATGATCTTCATGGTGATCCCCAGTCATTCAGCTTGCGTAGCGGGTGGCGTCGGAACGTCCCCCGAGCTTCGATCTGCTCCCTCTCCCATGCTCTTTGCTCAAGGGCAGGGAGAGGGCTGGGGAGAGGGTGCTTTTGATCAATGCAGCCCTCTCCCCCAACCCCTCTCCCGCAAGCGGGAGAGGGGAGTTCGTTCAGTGGCTCGCCGCCGTGGCGCCCATCTCGTTGACCTGGCGGAAGGTCGAGAAGCGCTCGAGGGCGAAGGGTTTGATCAGCTCCGGTACCTTGCCGCCGCTGGCGACCAGCTCGGCCATGGTCTTGCCGCAGATCGGCGTGGCCTTGAAGCCCCAGGTGCCCCAGCCGGCGTCGAGGTAGTAGTTGGTCAGCGGTGAGTGACCCATGATCGGGCTGTAGTCCGGGGTCATGTCGGTGCTGCCGGCCCACTGGCGCATCAGCTTGGCGCCGGCCATGAACGGAAACATCTCGATGGCCGCTGCCAGCAGGCTTTCCTTGAGATCTAGGGTCGAGCGCGTGTTGTACAGCGGGTAGGGGTCGGAGCCGCCGCCGAAGACGATCTCGCCACGGCTGGTCTGCTGTACGTAGCAGTGCAGCGCCGAGGAACTCACCAGCGGGTCGAGGAAGGGCTTGAACGGCTGGGTGACCATGGCCTGCAGCGGGTAGGTGTGGATTGGCGCCTTGATGTTCAGCTTGTTCATCAGCAGCGAGCTGGCGCCGGCCACCGCCTGCACCACACAGCCGCAGCGCACGTCGCCACGGTTGGTGCGCACGGTGGTGACGCGGCCGTTCTCGACGACGAAGTCCTGCACCTCGGTCAGTTGGTGAATTTCCACGCCGCGTTTGGCCGCCTGCTTGGCGTAGCCCCAGGCCACGGCGTCGTGGCGCGCGGTGGCGCCGTCGATGTGCCAGAGCCCGGCAAGCACCGGCAGGTGGCCGGGGTCGAGGTTCAGGCTCGGCACCAGTTCGCGGATCTGCTGGCGGTCGATCATCTCGGTGCGGCCACCGAAGTGCTTGTTCACCTCGGCGCGCTGGCGGAAGGCGCGCACGGTGGCGTCGGTGTGCGCCAGGGTGAGCTGGCCACGCTCGGAATACATGATGTTGAAATCGAACTCGTTGGACAGCTCCTTGAACATCCGCACCGACTCGGCGTAGAAGCGCACGCCTTCGCTGGTGAGGTAGTTGGAGCGGATCACCGCCGTGTTGCGCGCGGTGTTGCCACCGCCGAGGTAGGACTTCTCCAGCACCGCGACATTGGTCACGCCGTGGTACTTGGCCAGGTAATAGGCGGTGGCCAGGCCATGGCCGCCACCACCGATGATGACCACGTCGTACACCGGCTTGAGTTCCTTCGGCGCAGGCAGGTCGACCTCCACGGGGTATTCCGAGGACAGGCCGTACTTGAGCAGGGCAAGGGGCATTGCGGTTACTCCTGGGCCGTCAGGCCATGTTGCTGGCGGGCGGCGGTGACAGTGTTTTGCATCAGCAGGGCGATGGTCATCGGGCCGACGCCACCGGGTACCGGGGTGATGGCCGAGGCCACCGGCAGCACGGTGTCGAAGTCGACGTCGCCGACCAGGCGCGAGCGGCCGTCCTCGTCGATGCGGTTGATGCCGACGTCGATCACCACCGCGCCGGGTTTGATCCAGTCGGCGCCGATCATCCGTGGGCGGCCGACGGCAGCGACGACGATGTCGGCCTGGCCGCAGAGCTTCTCCGGCTTGACGCTGCGCGAATGCAGCACGCTGACGCTGCAGTTGGCGGCCAGCAGCAGCGCCGCCATCGGCTTGCCGACGATGTTCGAGCGGCCGACCACCACGGCATGCTTGCCGGACAGGTCGCCGAGGGTGTCGCGCAGCAGGCGCATGCAGCCGGCCGGGGTGCAGGGCGTGAGCACCGGGCGGCCCTGGCTGAGGCCGCCGACGTTCTCGCTGTGGAAGCCGTCGACGTCCTTGGCCGGGTCGATGGCCTGCAGCACGCGGGTCTCGTCGATATGCGCCGGCAGCGGCAGTTGCACGAGGATGCCGTTGACCGTGGCGTCGGCATTGAGCCCGGCCACCACTTCCAGCACGGCTTCGGCACTGGCGTCGGCGCCCAGGCGATATTCCAGCGAGCGGATGCCCACTTCGCCCGCGCGCAGCACCTTGTTGCGCACGTAGACCTGGCTGGCCGGATCGCTGCCAATCAGCACCACGGCCAGCGCCGGCTCGATACCCTGGCCCTTGAGCACGGCCACGTCGGCGGCAACCTCGGCAAGTACGCGCGCGGCGGCGGCTTTGCCGTCGATCAGCTTGCTGCTCATCGGAAGATCACCGTCTTGTCGTGGTTGAGGAACACGCGGTGCTCAAGGTGGTATTTGACCGCCTTGGACAGGGCCACGGTTTCGGTATCACGGCCCACCGCCACCAGGGCGTCGGGGGTGTAGTTGTGATCCACGCGCTGCACTTCCTGCTCGATGATCGGGCCTTCATCGAGATCCGAGGTAACGTAGTGCGCGGTGGCGCCGATCAGCTTGACGCCGCGATCGAAGGCCTGGTGATAGGGCTTGGCACCCTTGAAGCCGGGCAGGAAGGAGTGGTGGATGTTGATGGCGCGGCCGGACAGTTGCTTGCACAGGTCGTCGGAGAGGATCTGCATGTAGCGCGCCAGCACCACCAGCTCGGTGTGCGTCTCGTCGACGATCTTCAGCAGCTCGGCTTCTTGCTGGGCCTTGGTGTCCTTGGTCACCGGCAGGTAGATAAAGCGGATGCCCTCGCGCTCGGCCATCGGCCGCAGGTCGAGGTGGTTGGAGACGATGGCGGTGATCTGCATCTGCAACTCGCCTTTCTGGTGGCGATAGAGCAGGTCGGCCAGGCAGTGATCGTATTTGCTGACCATCAGCAGCACACGCATCGGCTCAGTGGTGTCGTGCAGCTCCCAGCTCATCTCGAAGCGCTCGGCGACATCGACGAAGCCGTCCTGGATCAGCTGGATATCGCCGGCGAAGCCGCTGTTGAAACGGAAAACCGCACGCATGAAGAAAGAACCGCTGGCCTCATCATCGAACTGCGCCATTTCGCTGATGTAGCAGCCATGGTCGGCGAGAAAAGACGTTACGGCGGCGACGATGCCGGATGTGGCCGGGCAACTGATCTTGATCACGTATGGGTGCTTGGCGTGCTGCATGGCGAATCCTCTGCTGGGGGCGGCGGCAGGAAAATCTTCATGGATAAAGTGGGTGTTCGTCTGTGAATAAAAATTACTGTGACGAATCTATTTTTCTCGCTGGTGATTTTTATAAGTGAATGAAGAAGGCGTGTCCATGCCTGTGAGGAATTTTTTTATCCTGAAGGGAAATAAAGGTTGAGTTGCTGCTGCGCGCCTGCATCACTGCGTCAGGGCCGCCGTCTACGCCCTAGAGTCGGGCGTAGGCGAACGGCTGGGGATCGACCAGCGGTGTGCTGCCGTCGATCAGGTCGGCGAGCAGGTGGCCGGCGCCTGGCGCGATGCCGAAGCCGTGGCCGGAATAGCCGGTGGAAAGGAACAACCCTGGCAGCTTCTCGACTGGGCCGATCACCGGAACGGCGTCTGGGGTGACGTCCATGACTCCAGCCCAGCTTTGCGCCACGCGCATCCGGCGGAAGAAGGGGAAGACTGCCGCCAGCGCATCGCGTGCTTCGTCCAGGATGGCTGGGGAGGGCTGCGGGTCGAGAATCCGGCAGCGTTCGAAGGGGCTTGCGCTGTCCATATCCCAACGCCTTGGCTGGCGTAGCTCGTCGAGGAAACGACCGTCCAGGCGCAGGCGTACTTCGCGAAACTGCTTGCTCAGTGCAGGCAGAAAATCGCCCAGGTAACGGAAGCTGTCCGGTGTGATCGGTGCCAGGTTGCCGTTGCGCTGGGCAATCGTATAGCCGCCGTCGGCGCGCTTGCGAAAGGCATAGCGGCTGGCGCCCACGGCCTGTTCCGGGCCGCCGGCCATTGGCGCGGTGCGTAGCACTGAGGCCACCACTTTCAGTTGCGGCAGGCGCAGGCCTAGATTGGCGCAGAACAGCGTCGACCAGGCGCCGCCTGCCAGCACCACGCTGCTGCAGCGCAGCCGACCTCGTTCGCTGTACAGGCCCGTGACCCTGCCTGCCGTGATATCCAGCCCCCGCACCGCACAGCCGGTGACTATGCGTGCGCCCAGGCGCTGCGCAGCGCGGGCGAGCACTGCACTGGCGCGGTGCGGTTCGGCGCGGCCATCGCTGGGTGTGTACAAGGCGCCGCTCCAGCCGGCGGCGGCGCCTTCCGGCATCACCCGCCGCAGGTCGCTCCCTTCTAGAAGGCGTGCCTGCACGCCATGCGCACGGGCAGCCTCCATCCACGTCGCCTGCTGTTGCAACTGCTGCGGGTTTTCGCAGGCATAGAGCACGCCGCTGCGGCGAAAGCCGAGGTCTTCGCCCAGGTGCGCCTGCCAGCTGTCCCACAGGCGCAGGCTGGCCAGAGCCAAGGGAATCTCGGCCAGGTCGCGGCCCATGCTGCGGCACCAGCCCCAGTTGCGTGAGGACTGTTCGGCGCCAATCAGGCCCTTTTCCAGCACGGTCACGGCGATGCCACGGCGGGCCAGCCAGTACGCGGTGCTGACGCCAATGATGCCGCCACCGATGATGGCTACGTCGGTGCTTTCCGGCAGCCTGTCGCTGCCCAGGGTTTCGATCTGCGGATACATGCACGCTCTCCGGGGTAGGGTGCACCGTGCGCACCGAGGACGATGCCAGCGAGCATGCTCCAGCCAGCAGGGCGTGCAATTTGCATCGCACTCGCCAGCCTTCCTTTATCAATATGTGAGAAATGCAATGAGTGGCACCCAGACCCTGGAGCGGGCGTTCCTGTTGTTGCGCGTTATCGCGGCGGCCGGCCAGCAGGGTGCCAGCCTGGACGAACTGCGAGCGGCAATCGGCTGCTCGCAGGCCACCACCTACCGCCTGCTGCACTACCTGCGCCGCCAGGGCTTCGTGCGCGGTGCGCTACAGCGTGGGCGCTACGTGCTCGGCTATGAACTGTTCGCCCTCGGTGCCCAGGCCGGCAACGCCAGCGCCCTGCGTGAACGGGCGCGGCCGGTGCTGCTGCGTCTGGCGCAGCGTTTCGGTGACAGCTTCTTTCTCCTGGTGGCCGATGGTCATCAGGTGTTGTGTCTGGACATGTTGGCCGGTGAACTGCCGGTGCAGAGCTACAGCGGCGCGGTAGGCGGGCGCATCCCCATGGGCGTCGGCCAGGCCTCGCAAGTACTACTGGCCTGGCTCGGCCGCAGCGAGCGCAACGACATCCTCGCCCACAACGCCGCGATTCTGCGCCTGGACTACGGCCTGGATATCGCCCAGATCAGCGACAGCCTGCCCAGTGTGAAACGCCTGGGCTACGCCAGCGGCCTGGTCGACAAACGCTTGCCAGGCTATACCGGCCTGGCAGTGCCGATCCTCGACGCCAACGATCAGCCGCTCGGCGCACTTAGCTGTGCCCTGGCCCGCCCGCGCATGACCGAAGCACGGCGCCAGGCGTTGGCCGAGGCGATGAAGGAGGAGGCGCAGCGGTTGGTGGTGGCGTTGAAGATGTAGAGGGGGGCTTCAGCGGCTTGTGTGGTGCGGCGAACCCTGAGGGCTCGCCGTCGTTCAGTTGATTGCGATCGTCGGTTACAGCGTCGAGATGGTACCGCCGTCGATACGGTGCTCGGATCCTGAGATCGAGGCGGCCCGGGAGGACGCGAGGAAGACGATCAAGTCGGCAACCTCTTGAGGCTTGGCGGGCCTGCCCAGTGGGATTCCGCCTATCGCCTCCATGACAATGCGTTTGCCGCCTTCGTAGTCGGTTCCCCCTTGTTCAGCCAACCGCTCGGCAAACCTTACGGACGCCTCGGTTTCAATCCACCCTGGCGCGACACTCAGTACACGTACGCCTTTGGGTGTTACTTCTCTCGCAAGGGACTTGCTGTAAGTGGTGAGCGCCGCCTTGGCGGCGGCGTAGGCGGTAGTGGACTCAGGCAGAGGCATCATGCGCTGGATCGAGCTGACATGGATGATGACGCCCGAGCCTTGCGCCAGCATGGATGGCAGTAGTGCGCGATCCAGGCGTACAGCAGGCATCAGATTCAAATTCAGCTCTGCTAGCCACTGCTCGTCACTGATGGCGGCAAAACCACCACCAGGAGTGCTTGAGCCTCCCACCACGTTGATCACGATATCGACACCGCCCCATCTCTCAAGGACAGTCTGCGCGAGGTGAGCAACGCCTTGTGCCGTGGTCAGATCTGCAGCGATATAGGTGACGCCATCCACCGGTGCTACTGACACGTCGCGCGCCGATGTCGCCACCCTGGCGCCTGCCTCCACGAGAGTCTGAACGACTGCAGCGCCGAGGCCCATCGTGCCGCCGGTGACGACTGTGCGCAGACCATTGAGTTGAAGATCGAAGCTCATACTGTGACCTCCAGCGATGCGATCAGGCCGCGTTCAAGACGAAAGCGGTACGACAGCACGGTCGGGCTGCCAGGGAAGTTGCCGGTGACGGTGGCACGCACGAGCTGAAATCCGTCTTCCCGCTCGATGGCGAAGGGCACGCTGGTGGCGTTGTACTTGGCCGATGCCTCGGCCATGAAGGCCATGAAGGCCTTGATGGCATCGATCCCCGTGTAGGTGTGACCGACGTCGTTCATCACGGCTTGCGCCGTGAAACACTGCGCCAGGGCTTCAGGGTTGTGCTCGGCTGCAAAGTACGCAGCAATCGGTTCGGGAAGGGTCAGGGTATGCATGTTGTTGGCTCCTTGGGATCAGTGACAGCCCTAGGATGCGTACCGGACAGAATTAAATTAATCCCCTAGAATCAGCATTGGCTGTGTAGGTAAGAATACATAATGCGTGGATCCGATTTTGCTGAGCTAAAAGCCTTCGTAGCCATCGTCGAGCGTCAGAGCTTCGCCCGCGCGGCAGAGCATCTGGGCCTCTCTCCCTCTGCCCTGAGCCAGACCATTAGGCAACTCGAAGCGCGTCTTGGCACACGCCTGCTCAATCGCACCACTCGAAGCGTCGCACCCTCGGCGAGTGGCGAGCGGCTCTACAGCCGTATCGCCCCCTTGTTTCGGGAGATGGCTGTTGCCGTCGCCGAAGCCAGTGAGGCCACAGGACAGATAAGCGGCACGCTGCGTATCAATACGCCAGGGATCGCCGCCAGAACCCTTATCGCGCCTCGGCTGGCACGCTTCCATCAAGTCCATCCTGATGTGCTGCTCGACATCGTGGTGGATGATGCCCTGGCCGATATCGTGCTCGGCCGTTTTGACGCGGGCATCCGTGTAGGTGGCCGGCTTGAGAAAGACATGGTGGCCGTGCGCCTCACCTCTGAGCTGAACATGGTCGCTGTGGCATCTGCGGACTATCTCGCGCGTCGAGGCACGCCGCAGTCACCCGACGAGTTGCAGGAACACGCCTGCATCAACTGGCGGTTGCAGATGGACGGCAGACCCTATCGCTGGGAGTTCCAGGAGCGAGGGCAGCCACTGGAGGTGGCGGTCGACGGCCCCGTCGTCACCAATCATCCAGACATCGGCATCGCTGCAGCCTTGCAGGGACTCGGCATTGCCTACCATTTCGAGAGAGAGGGCGTGGGTGAACTCTTGGCCCAGGGGCGGCTGGTCCAGGTTCTCGCTGACTGGTCGATCTCGCGCCCAGGTTTGTTCCTCTATTACCCCAATAGGCAATACCGACCAGCCGCCCTAAGTGCGTTCATAGACTGTCTGTTGGATCGCAACTCGTTCGATCGGCCCTGTGCGCCAGGCAATGGGGGGCGGGAAATATGACATTGAACATCTCGAACCAATCTCAGTAGGCCGTCTTAGGCGTGAATGTCGACACTATCGCCGACGACGGCTGAGGCTGGATAAACAGGTGAGTTGGAGGCGGGTGCTGGTGCGGGTGTCACGCGACTGTCCAGGGTGACTGTGCCAACCTGATTGTCGCTTGCCGGGGCGTTGGAGCTCGTCTGTCGGACGCTGCTGCAACCTGGAGACCTGGGTTGGTACGAGGAGCCTGGCTACCTGCTGGCCCGGCAGTTCTTGCAGCAGGCCGGGATGCGCCTGGAGCCGGTGCCGGTCGATGAGGAAGGGCTGAACGTGGCGAGTGCTCAGCAACGCGCCAGCAACGCCCGTTTCGCCGTGGTCACCCCCACGCACCAAAGTCCGACAGGCGTTGCCCTGTCGCTGCCACGCCGCCTGGAGCTGCTGGACTGGGCGAGCCGCAGCAATGGCTGGATCATCGAGGACGACTACGACAGCGAGTTCCGCTACCACGGCCGTCCCCTGCCGGCACTCAAGAGCCTGGATCGCGATGGCCGGGTGCTCTACACCGGTACCTTCAGCAAGGTTCTGTTCCCGGGTTTGCGCTTGGCTTATCTGGTTGTGCCTGCCAGCCAGGTCGCCACGTTCAGAACGGCGGCGCAGCAGTATCCCGGCGCTGGTTCGATCTTGTCGCAGGCCATGGTCGCCGACTTCATGGAGCAGGGGCACTTCACCCGGCATCTTCGCAAGATGCGCACTCTGTATGCACAGAGGCATCAGTTCCTGATCGATGCGCTGAGCCAGACGCTGGGGCAGCGCCTGTACGTCTCGCCGCAGGCGGGCGGTATTCATGTGCTGGCCTACCTGAATGGCTGCAACGATGACCAGGCCCTGGCTGCGGCCGCCAGGGGCAGAGGTTTCGCTGTTCACGCCCTGAATGACTGGCGCATGCACACCGCAGGGCAGGGTGGGCTGCTGATGGGCTTTGCCAACTTCAAAGCGGCCGAAGAGACTGAAACCCTACTGAGCCGCTAGCCAGGGCCACAAGCCGCTGGCGAGCATCGACATCGCCATTCAATCCGCCCCGTAGTTCATGATCGACAACAGCCGGATTGGCACCTGCACCAGTTTTTCCGGGCCGTGGGGCACTTCGCCGTCGAAGGTCAGGCTGTCACCGGCCTGCATCGGGTAAAGCTGGTTACCGTGGCGGTAGATCAGCTCGCCTTCGAGCAGATGCAGGAACTCGGTACCGGGGTGAGCGAAGGTGGGGAACTCTTCGCTGGCGTCGTCCATGCTCACCATATAGGCCTCGAAGCTCTTCTTCGGCCCACGGGTGTGGTTGAGCAGGCGATAGGTGTGACCCTTGTCGGTGCCACGGCGCACCACTTCCAGGCCTTCGCCACCCTTTACCAGCAGGGCACTGCCACCTTGCTGGTCATACTGGCTGAACAGTTTCGACATGGGCATGCCGAGCACATCGCAGAGACGGCTCAGGGTGTCGAGGCTGGTGGAGACCTGGGCGTTTTCGATCTTGCTTAGCATGCCCTGGCTGATGCCGGCGATGCGTGCCACATCGGCGATCTTCAGTTCCTGCGCCTGCCGCTGGCGGCGGATCTGCATGCCCAGGTACTGCTCGAGCTTGAGACGGGGAGGGATTTCCGTAGAAGTCGTCATGCGTGCTTTTATCTTCTTGTGAATAAAAAATTCGCACTGAGAATGTGCGGGGTGCCTTTCTTCGGTGCATTTTCACGGTTTTAATTTCCTCCTATGAAAGCATCTTTCCCTCACGGATAGAAGAATGACGGGCTCTCAAGGGATTTCGAACAGGTAGGGAGAGGTTGGCAAGCTGCTTGCATTTCTTTTGGGGAAATTAAAATTCCCCAGCGGAATAATGGCGACGCCACCGGAGGCCCCAACCATGTTGCCCAGCGAAACCCAGAAAATCATCGACCAGCACGGCATCAAGTACGTGCTGGCCCAGTTCGTCGATATCCACGGTGCGGCCAAGACCAAGTCGGTGCCGGTCTCGGGCCTCAAGGCGGTGGCCGAGGAGGGCGCCGGCTTCGCCGGGTTCGCCATCTGGGGCATGGGCATGGAGCCGCACGGCCCGGACTTCATGGCGCGCGGTGATCTCTCCACTCTGATTCCGGTGCCCTGGCAGCCGGGTTATGGTCGTGTGGTATGCGTCGGCCACGTCAACGGCGAGCCGCATCCCTATGACACCCGCTATGTACTGCAGCAGCAGGTGCAGCGTCTGACTGATCGTGGCTGGACGTTGAACACCGGCCTGGAGCCGGAATTCAGCCTGTTCCGCCGTGACGCCGACGGCAAACTGACCACGGTCGATGCCAGCGACAAGCTGGAAAAGCCTTGCTATGACTACAAGGGCCTGTCGCGTTCACGCGCCTTTCTGGAAAAACTCACCGAGTCACTGCAGCCGGTCGGCTTCGACATCTACCAGATCGACCACGAGGACGCCTGCGGCCAGTTCGAGATCAACTACACCTACAGCGATGCCATGGAATCGGCGGATCGCTTCACCTTCTTCCGCATGGCCGCCGGCGAGATCGCCAATGACCTGGGCATGATCTGCTCGTTCATGCCCAAGCCGGACCCGCGCCGCGCTGGCAACGGCATGCACTTTCACCTGTCGATCGGTAATGGCACCAGCAAGAACCTGTTCCATGACGCCAGCGACCCGAGCGGGATGGGCCTGTCCAAGCTGGCCTATCACTTCCTTGGTGGCCTGCTGGCCCACGGCCCGGCGCTATGCGCCTTCGCCGCGCCGACGGTGAACTCCTACAAGCGCCTGGTCGTTGGTCGTTCGCTGTCCGGCGCGACCTGGGCCCCGGCGTTTATCGCCTACGGCGACAACAACCGCTCGGCGATGCTGCGCATCCCTTATGGGCGCATCGAGTTCCGCCTGCCGGACGCCGGCTGCAACCCCTACCTGGTCACCGCCGCGATCATCGCCGCCGGCCTCGACGGCATCGACCGTCAGCTCGATCCGGGCAAAGCCTGCAACGAGAACCTCTACAAGCTCAGCCTGGAGGAGATCGCTGCACGCGGCATCGACACCCTGCCGCAATCGCTCAAGGAAGCCTGTGATGCGCTGGAGGCCGACCCGCTGTTCCGCGAGGTGCTCGGCGCCGAGATCGTCGACGAATTCCTCAAGCTCAAGCGCATGGAGTGGGTCGAGTACAGCCGCCATGTCTCCGACTGGGAAATCGAGCGTTACACCGAATTCTTCTAGCCGAACGCCCGCCTGCGCGGGCACACGCCAACGCCCCCGAACAAGCCTCCCCTCAGGGAGGTGATGAGGACTTTTTATGTGTGGAATCGTAGGTCTGTACCTGAAGAACCCGGCGCTGGAGAACCAGCTCGGCGCGCTCTTCGAACCCATGTTGCTGGCCATGACCGACCGTGGCCCGGACAGTGCCGGCTTCGCCATCTACGGCGATGAAGTGAAGGATGGCTGGATCAAGCTGACCCTGCAGAGCACTGAAGCCGGTTACGACTTCAAGGTTCTCATGGGCGAGCTGGAAGGTCGCCTGGGCTGCTCGCTGGACTGGTTCCAGAACGCCAGTGCTGCGGTGCTCAAGACCAATGCCGAAGAAGCGGCGGTGCGCGCGGTGATCGCCGAGCTGGCGCCGGCCGTGCGTGTGATGAGCGTCGGCCAGAGCATCGAGATCCTCAAGGGCATGGGCCTGCCGAAAGAAATCTCCGAGCGCTTCTCGCTGGCCAAGATGAAGGGCAGCCACATCATCGGCCACACCCGCATGGCCACCGAGAGCGCGGTGACCATGGAAGGCAGCCACCCGTTCTCCACCGGCCAGGATCTGTGCCTGGTGCATAACGGTTCGCTGTCCAACCACTTCCGTCTGCGCCAGGAACTGCGCCGCCACGGCATCGAGTTCGAGACCGAGAACGACACCGAGGTCGCCGCCGGCTACCTGACCTGGCGCCTGCGTCAGGGCGACTCGCTCAAGGAAGCGCTCGACCATTCGCTGGAAGACCTCGATGGCTTCTTCACCTTCGCCATCGGCACCCGCGACGGCTTCGCGGTGATCCGCGACCCCATCGCCTGCAAGCCGGCGATCCTCGCCGAGACCGACGACTACGTGGCCATGGCCTCCGAATACCAGGCCCTGTCGACCCTGCCGGGCATCGACAAGGCCAAGGTGTGGGAGCCGGAGCCGGCGACCATGTATATCTGGGAACGCAGCGCCTGATTTCGCGATTTTGGAGACCGAACCATGAAAACCATCGACCTTTCCAGCGCCACCGTGCGCGACCTGAACCAGGCCCTGCATGACCAGACCAAGACCCTCACCGAGCGCGAGTGGGTGGTGAGCAACCCGGGCGGCAAGCACAACCTGGCCGTGGGCCTGAACGAAGCACTGAGCGTGGAGATCGACGGCCACGCCGGCTATTACTGCGCCGGCATGAACCAGAAGGCCAGCGTCACCATCCACGGCAACGTCGGTGTCGGCGTTGCCGAGAACATGATGAGCGGCATGGTGCGCATCAAGGGCAGCGCCTCGCAGGCGGCCGGTGCCACCGCCCATGGCGGCCTGCTGGTGATCGAGGGCGACGCCGGTGCGCGCTGCGGCATCTCGATGAAGGGCGTCGATATCGTCGTCGGCGGCAGCATCGGTCACATGAGTTGCTTCATGGGCCAGGCAGGCAGGCTCGTCGTCTGCGGCGATGCCGGCGATGCGCTGGGCGATTCGCTCTACGAGACGCGTATCTACGTCAAGGGCACGGTCAAGTCGCTGGGTTCTGACTGCATGGAGAAGGACATGCGTCCCGAGCACCTGGAGGAACTCGCCGAACTGCTCAATCGTGCAGGCTTTGACGAAGACCCGGCCAGCTTCAAGCGTTACGGCTCGGCTCGCCAGCTGTACAACTTCAAGGTCGACAACGCCTCGGCGTACTGATCGCGCACCCTGCCCGAAGAGGAATTTGCAATGAGCGAAAAAATCACCCCGGTGCTGCGCGAGTCCGCCACCTTCGACCGCCTGTCCATCCAGGAAATCCAGCGTGCCGCCGAGACCGGCATCTATGACATCCGCGGCGGCGGCACCAAGCGCAAGCTGCCGCACTTCGATGACCTGCTGCTGCTCGGCGCCTCCATGTCGCGCTACCCGCTGGAAGGCTACCGCGAGAAATGCGGTACCGACGTGGTGCTGGGCAACCGCTTCGCCAAGAAACCGATCCACCTGAAGATCCCGGTGACCATCGCCGGCATGAGCTTCGGCGCACTGTCGGCCCAGGCCAAGGAAGCCCTCGGTCGTGGCGCCACCATTGCCGGCACCAGCACCACCACTGGCGACGGCGGCATGACCCCGGAAGAACGTGGCCAGTCGCAGCACCTGGTCTATCAGTACCTGCCGTCACGCTACGGCATGAACCCCGATGACCTGCGCAAGGCCGATGCCATCGAGATCGTTCTCGGCCAGGGCGCCAAGCCGGGTGGTGGCGGCATGCTGCTGGGCATGAAGGTCACCGAGCGCGTCGCCGGCATGCGTACCCTGCCGATCGGCGTCGACCAGCGCAGCGCCTGCCGTCACCCGGACTGGACGGGGCCGGACGATCTGGCGATCAAGATCGCCGAGATCCGCGAGATCACCGACTGGGAAAAACCCATCTACGTGAAGATCGGCGCCAGCCGCCCGTACTACGACGTCAAGCTGGCAGTGAAGGCCGGCGCCGACGTGATCGTCCTCGACGGTATGCAGGGCGGCACCGCCGCGACTCAGGAAGTCTTCATTGAGCACGTCGGCATCCCGATTCTCTCGGCCATTCCGCAAGCCGTGCAGGCGCTGCAGGAGATGGACATGCACCGCAAGGTGCAGCTGATCGTCTCTGGTGGTATCCGCACCGGCGCCGACGTGGCCAAGGCCATGGCGATGGGCGCGGATGCGGTCGCCATTGGCACTGCCGCGTTGATCGCCCTGGGTGACAACCACCCGCGACTGGACGAGGAGCTGAAGAAGATCGACTCGGCCGCCGGTTACTACGACGACTGGCAGAACGGCAAGGATCCGGCGGGTATCACCACTCAGGATCCGGAACTGTCCAAGCGCCTCGATCCGGTTGCTGCCGGCCGCCGCCTGGCCAACTACCTGCGCGTACTGGTGCTGGAGGCGCAGACCATGGCTCGCGCCTGCGGCAAGTCGCACCTGCACAACCTCGATCCTGAGGATCTGGTAGCGCTGACCGTGGAAGCCGCCGCCATGGCCCGCGTACCGCTGGCCGGCACCAACTGGGTGCCGGGGCAGTTGCAGTACTAAGCCCCGCAGCGAAAATGAAAAGGGCCGCAACGCCTGGCGTTGCGGCCCTTTTTCGTCAGCGCGATATTCAGCCGCGACGTTTCTCTTAGCGCCCGTCGCGTTCGTCGACGACACCCGCCAGCGTCCAACCCTGCTGACGGTAGAAACCGTTGTCGCGAATGCTTTCGTGGCCATCGGTGACCAGCCAGATTGCCTCATGGTGTTCGAATAGCGCGCGTTCCGCTGCACTCAGCAACAGAGGGCCGTTCGGCATGTGGACGAACGAACAGGGCGAGCAGCGCGCAGGCCATGGTGACGCTCTGTGCTTGCTGCGCACACCGCAGGAGCACGCTGCAAGCTAATCAGTGACTGTCGTCTGGGCGAAGTGGGAAGGGGGCCTGATGGTCAGGGCCGCAACTGTGGTTCTAGCCGATTTTTTGCGCCCTTCAACAGTCGTCTTCAGAAAGACTCCTCGTGCGCTGAGACGGCGCGCTTCGCCCCGCACTTGTGCATGTTCAGGGTGGGTTAGCGGCTGCCTTGCGGCTTACGTCCAGGATTGGCGCGTAATGCGAAAGTGGCACACTCCGTGCTTTCTCTGTAAGAACAAAAAGTTCTCTGGAAGAATTTTCTCTGGAGGCCAACCGACCATCGCCTTGCTCTCACCCGGGAGGGTTTCCGATGACAGCATCCAGTGCAGAACCGCTGTTCAGTACTCCGCGTTATGCCGCCGAGGCATCGAGGCATTCGGCCAGTCGCCGTATCGTGGTCGCCCAGCAGGCGAGGGCGGCCGTCGCGCTGCTCGATGACCCGGCGCCAACCTTGTTGCTGTGCCTGGGCGAAACGCTGACAACGAGTGCCGACCAGGAAAGCCTGCCCAGCATCGAGACGCTGTACCTGCGTCTGCAAATGCTACTGGAGCGAGCCGAGGCTGGTACTCGGCTGTACATCAGTGGCGATGAAAGCTTCCTCTGGCATGTCTACCGCCTGGCGCGGCATGCCGGCCTGCTCGCTGACGAGATCGAGCTGTTCAAACAGGGTAGTCGCCGCCGTCTGTATTGCGTGCATTGCACGCACTTTCAGGACATCGGTGAGGAGGGTGAGTGCAACTGCGTGCAGTGCGGGGTGAAGCTGCTGGTTCGCGAGCATTTCTCCCAGCGTCTCGGCGCCTACATGGGCGTATGCATCGATCCTGACCGGCCCTATGCCAAGGCGGTGCAGGCATGAGCGCGATGATCGAGGTACAGGTCACCGATGTGCGCCAACTGACCCCAGTGGTTCGCGAATTCACCTTCGTCGCGCTCGACGGTACGTTGCCGGGTTTTTCCTGCGGCAGCCATGTACAGGTGGTGTTGCCCATCGAAGGGCGCACGCTGCGCAACGCCTATTCGCTGATGAGCGATCCACGCGAGACAGGCGTGTACCGCATCGCCGTGCGTCTGCAGGAGGCTTCGCGCGGCGGCTCGCGTTATCTGCATGAGCAGGTCAGGGTCGGTGACCGCCTGCGTATTGGCGTGCCGAGCAACCTGTTTGCCCTGCATTCGCAGGCCCACCATCACATTCTGGTGGCCGGTGGCATCGGCATCACGCCGTTCATGGCCTACCTCGCTGAGCTGGAGGCGCGCGGCGCCTCTTTCGAACTGCACTACGCCTACCGCAGCGGCCTGACTGATGCCTATGGCGACGAGCTGCGCGAACGCCTGGGCGAGCGCTTTCATGGCTACGACGCGGCTGCCGGCCAGCGCCTGGACTGCACCAGCCTGTTCGCCGGTAAGCCGCTTGGCAGTCACCTCTACGTCTGCGGCCCGCAGCGTCTGCTCGATGAGCTCAAGTTGCTTGCCAGCGCCCACGGCTGGTCGGCCGGACGCCTGCACTGGGAAGCCTTCGCCGCACCGGAGCCGGGTCAGCCCTTTACCGTCGAGCTGACACGCAGCGGCCAGCGTTTGCAGGTGCCAGGCGACCACAGCTTGCTCGAAGCGCTGGAGGCAGCCGGTGTGGAAGTGCCCAACCTGTGCCGGGGCGGCGTGTGCGGGCAGTGCACCACGCGTTACCTGAGCGGCGAGGTGGAGCATCGCGATCACTACCTGGGGGAGCAACAGCGTGGTGAAGCGCTGATGCCCTGTGTTTCCCGTGGCGGCTGCTCCGGCACGCTGCTGCTCGACCTTTGAGGAACCCGCCATGCCCGTCGTGATGAAGCCCGTGGAAACCTACCGGGGCGATTTCACCTTCAGCAACAGCCCGCAGGCCATCGCCCGCTTTCCCTTCCCGTTTGCCGAGGACAGCTACATGTACTCGGTCAACATCGAGCCAGCCACGCCACGTGAGCCGGGTTCGGTGTTCGAGCATTGGTTCGACATCGACGAGCACTACGTCTCGGAGATGGCCGAGCGCGGCTGCGTGCTGGAGAAGGATCCGCAGCGCTGCCTGGTGATGCCGCACATGGCCCAGGCCGCCTGGGACACCCTGGAAATGCTGATGGAGCACCTGGCCGCCGACTACCCCGAGCATTTCGCTCTGGAGCGAGACGGTGATCAGTGGCTGTGGATCAACCGCCCGCTGGGCATCGACCAGCGCTTCACCTTCGGTGATGCCAGCACGCTGCCGTTCGAACCGCTGGAGTACATCACGCGTCAGGCGCAGGGCGACTTCGCCGTGCTCGACCAGCGTGACGGCGACCTGTTCATGGACGCCGGCATGGTCACCTGCCCGGCGGACTGGTCGATCAAGTTCGACGCCGGCATGAGCTTCAAGCAGTGGCATGCGCCGGTGCCGGGCGTGGCGCATCAGCTCGGCGTGTTCGACCGCGCGCTGAAGTATCTGCTGAACATTCAGGTCGGCCATCCGGTGCGCCGCCTGAACTGGACCATGACCATCAACCCGCGCATGGACACCTCCTCGGAGACCTTCCACGAATGGGGCCATGAGCGCGGCCTGGTGACGCCGGAGAACGTCGCGCGCCTGGTGCACCTGCGCGTCGAGCTGCAGTTCATGCCACGCCTGCCGCGCAGCAATGCACTGCTGTTCGGCATCCGCACCTACCTGATCAGCCTCGAGGAACTGGCCAGCAACCCGGTCTGGGCCTGCCGCCTGCACCGCGTATTGCGCGACCTGCCTGACGAGATCGCCGACTACAAGGGCCTGACCCGCTACCGCCAGACCGTAGTGGATTGGCTGCGCCAGTTCGACCCACAGGCCAAGGCTGCCTGACCTTCACTGAGTTCCCTTTCCCCGGCCCCTCTCCCACACGTGGGAGAGGGGAGGCAGACCCTAGCCTGCGTGCGCAGGCTCAACGACGAATAACAGGAGACACTGACATGGCCAATTCCTGGCGTATTTCCGCCCTTGCCGCGCGTCACCGTGCATTGGGTTCCACGCTCGAAGACTGGAGCGGCATGGGCACGGCCTGGACCTATGCCAGCGACCTGGCAGACGAGCATGAGGCGATCCGCACCCGCGCCGGCCTGATGGATGTATCCGGGCTGAAGAAGGTGCACTACGTCGGCCCGCATGCCGAAAGCCTGCTGGAGTACGCCACCAGTCGCGACATTTCCAAGGTCTATCCGGGCAAGAGCGTCTACGCCACGATGCTCAACGAGGCCGGCAAGTTCGTCGACGACTGCGTGATCTACCGTACCGGCCCCAACGCTTTCATGGTGGTGCATGGCTCCGGCAATGGCCACGAGATGCTGGTGCGCTCGGCCCAGGGCCGCCAGGTAGCGGTGCTGTTCGACGACGACCTGCACGACCTGTCGCTGCAAGGCCCGCTGGCGGTGGATTTTCTCGCCGAGCATGTGCCGGGCATTCGCGAATTGCCGTACTTCCATCACCTGCAGACCAAGCTGTTCGACCGCCCGGTGATGATCTCGCGCACTGGCTACACCGGTGAGCGCGGCTACGAGATCTTCTGCAAGGCCGCCGACGCGCCGGCGATCTGGGACGGCATCCTCGAGAAGGGCAAGGGCCTGGGCATCATCCCCTGCGCCTTCACCGCGCTGGACTGGCTGCGGGTGGAGAGCTACCTGCTGTTCTTCCCCTACGACAATTCCGAGATGTACCCCTTTGCCGACCAGCCGGCCGGCGACACCCTCTGGGAGCTGGGGCTGGATTTCACCGTGTCACCGACCAAGGGCGATTTTCGCGGCGCCAACGAGCATCGCCGCCTGCAGGGCAAGGAGCGCTTCAAGATCTTCGGTGTGCTGCTCGACGGCGACAAGGCCGCCGAGGCCGGCGACACCCTGTGGGCCGACGGCAAGCAGGTGGGCGTGATCACCTGCGCCATGTATTCGCGGTTGTCCGGCAAATCCATGGCCATTGCGCGCATGGACGTGCCCTATGCCGAGCAGGGCGCGCCGCTGGAAGTCAAAGGCAGTCTGGCAGTGAGCGCCATTGCCCATACCCTGCCATTCGATGACCCGGAGAAGAAAAAACGTACGGCCAAGGGCTGAGTGTTCGGTACCGCGACCGGGAGTCGTCGCGGGCAAGGGGTTCCTGGGGCAAGGGAACAGGGCCATAGGGACATGGCCCGATTTGCCTCGTACAAGGAGGGCGTCATGGCCTGGTTGAACGGTTGGGGTTTTCTCCTGCTGGCCGGTATCTGTGAGGTGTTCTATGCCTCGATCATTCCGCGTACCGACGGTTTCACCCGTCTGTGGCCAAGCCTGTACTGCGCGTTTTTCCTGGCGCTGAGCATCTACCTGCTGAGCCTGTCGGTGCGCGAATTGCCGCTAGGCCTGGCCTACGCGGTTTGGGTCGGCATCGGCACTCTGGGCACTGTGGCCTACGGTGCGATGTTTCTCGGTGAAAGCCTGAACCTGTTGCGCAGCCTGTGCCTGGTGATGATCGTCGCCGGCATCGTCGGCCTGAAACTGGCCAGCCACGAGACGGCGTAAGGAGTTGAACATGCATGTACAGGTATTGCAGCACGTGCCTTTCGAAGGTGTCGGCAGCATGGCCGACTGGTTCCAGACGCGCGGCGCCACGCTGCACTACACGCGTTTCTACGAGGCGGATGCGCGCTTACCCGACCCGGCTAGCTGCGACCTGATCGTCGCCATGGGCGGGCCGATGAGCGTCAACGACGAGTCCGAACTGCCCTGGCTGATCGAGGAGAAGACCTTCCTGCGCCAGGCCATCGAACAGGGTGTGCCCGTGCTGGGCATCTGTCTGGGCGCACAGCTAATCGCCAGCGCACTGGGCGCTCGTGTGCAGCCCAACGCGCAGGCCGAGATCGGCTGGTTTCCGGTCTGGCGGGCGGCGTCGGTCGGCGAGGGCTGCTTCGTCTTTCCCGACCGTATCGAGCTGTTGCACTGGCACGGTGAAACCTTCGAACTGCCTGCGGGCGCCACCTTGCTGGCGTCGAGTGAGGCGTGCCCGCACCAGGCGTTCCAGCTCGGGCGGCGGGTGATTGGTCTGCAATGCCATCCGGAGATGACGCCCGCCATCGTCGCCGACTTGCTGGATGCATGCGCCGATGAGCTCAGGCCTGGCCCCTGGGTGCAAACCCCCGCGCAATTGGCCGGTGAACCACGCAGCTACTTGCCAGGCAACGTGCTGATGACGCGGGTGCTGGACTATCTGCTGGTGGGGCGTTGAGCGCCCCAACGTCGACATTCTCTTACTTCAAGTACCAGCCCCACGCTTCGCTGCTTTCATAGCGGGTGATCTGCTTGGTTTCCAGGTAGTTGTCCAGGCCCCACTCACCCAACTCGCGACCGATGCCGCTGCGTTTGACGCCGCCCCAGGGCAATTCGCTGAAGGTGGGTTGCGAGCAGTTGATCCAGACGATGCCGGCCTGCAAGGCCTGGGCGATGCGTTCGCAGCGTTGGAGATCCCTGGACATCACCGCAGCCGCCAGGCCGAATTCGCTGTCATTGGCCAGTTGCAAGGCCTCGGCCTCGGTGTCGAATGGGTTGACGCAGACCACCGGGCCGAAGATTTCCTCGCACCACAGGGCGCAATCCAGCGGTACGTCGGCAAATACCGTGGGCTGCATGAACCAGCCCTGGTCCTGTTCGGCAGGCCGTTTGCCGCCGCAAATCAGGCGCGCGCCATCGGCGATGCCTTGGGCAATGGCGGCGCTGACCTTGGCGTGCTGGCCAGCGCTGACCAGCGGGCCGAGCAGCACGCCTGGCTCCAGTCCGTTGCCGATGCGAATCTTCTGCGCTGCATCGCTCAGGCGCTGCAGCAGGGTGGGGTACAGCGAGCGTTCCACCAGTACGCGTGAGGTGGCGGAGCAGACCTGGCCCTGGTTCCAGAAGATGCCGAACATGATCCATTCCACTGCCGCTTCGATGTCACTGTCGGCGAAGACGATGAAGGGCGACTTGCCGCCCAGTTCCAGGCTGATGTTCTTCACCTCACGGGCCGCGGCCTGCATGATCCGGCTACCGGTCGGTACGCTGCCGGTAAAGGCGATCTTGTCGATGCCAGGGTGTTCCACCAGCGCTGCGCCGGCTTCGCTGCCCAGGCCAGGCAGCACGTTGAGCACGCCTGGCGGCAGGCCGGCGTCGTTGACGATGGTCGCCAGTTCCAGCGCGCTCAGCGGCGTCAGCTCGGAAGGCTTGAGGACCATGGCGCAGCCGGCAGCCAGTGCCGGAGCGACTTTCCAGGCGGCCATCAGCAGGGGGTAGTTCCAAGGGATGACCGCAGCGGCTACGCCCACGGGTTGGCGTACGACGCTGGCGCGAAAGCGCTTGTCGCCTAATGCGACTGGGCGTTCGTCGTCATCCAGACGCGCCGCGAGGTCCGCGTAGAAATCGAAACAGCCGGCGGCGTCGGCGATATCCCACTGCGCTTCGGGCAATGGCTTGCCATTGTCCCGGACTTCCAGCACGGCCAGTTCGTCCTGGCGCGCGCGGATGCCGTCGGCGATGCGCCTGAGCACGCCGGCACGTTCACGCCCGCTGAGCCGTGGCCAGCTTCCTTCATCGAAGGCGCGGCGGGCGGCACGCACGGCCAGATCCACATCCGTGCGGCCGGCTGCGGCGACTTTCGCCAGCAGGCTGGCATCGCTGGGGTCGAAGACCTCGAAGTGCTCACCGCTCTGTGGTGTGAGCCACTGGCCGTCGATGAACAGGTGCGGACGGTCGAGCATGGCGGCTCCTTGCTGTTGTCGGGTGGAATGGGTTGTCGCGGGGAGGTTAACGCATCCGCCGCATGGGCGGAGAGAGGCCGGCGGCGAGCGCCGCCGGCCAGGGTCTTACTTGAGTTTGGGCAGCTTGTCGTCCGGCAGGGCGTAGCTGTGTTTCTCGTGGATCATGGTGGCGATCAGGGCGTAGAGGCTGACACCAGCTACCAGCAGGCTGATGAACACCAGGATGGCGGGCTTGTCGGCGAAGGTGAACACGGCGCTGGCGCCTTCGAAAGTGGTGATGCTCATGGCGATGCTCCTTGGGTTTGGCCCGTCACCCCGTGGCGCGGGCCGTTAGCTGATCAGGCCGGTTTGGTTTCACCCACCAGCGGGGTAGGCTCGGGGCCGCCGACGCTGGTGCTGTTGCCGTACATCGAACTCCATTCCGGGTAGGCTTGCGCCGGTACTTCGGTCAGATCCAGGCCGCGTTCTTCGGCATGCAGCGGAACACGCAGCAGGCCAGCCTTGTTCAGCGCGTAGGAGATGACGTAGCCCGGGATGAAGCCCAGTGCCGCCATGACCAGGGCACCGCCCAGTTGGCCGAAGAAGCTGATCGGCGCCATGCCGTTCATGTTCGGGTAGCCGGCGAGGAAGATGCCGCTGATCACCAGGCCGGCGAAGCCACCGAAGCCGTGCACAGCGAAGGCGCCGACGGCGTCGTCGAGCTTGAACTTGAGCAGCAGGTTGTTGACCAGCGGCGCCGTGGCGGCCACGCCCATGCCGATCAGGTAGGCCAGGCCGGGGTGGTAAAGGTCCAGACCCGGGGCGACCGAGATGATGCCGACCAGGCCGCCGGACATCATCCAGAAGGGTTCGCGAGTAGTCAGGTAGGCGCCGATCAGGCCGCCGGCGAAGCCCATCAGGGTGTTGAAGGCGAAGGCCGAGAGGTTGGTCGGCTGGCCGTAGATGTTGATCCACTGCGCACCGGAGTTGTAGATGATGCAGCCGCCGAGGAAGCCGAAGAAACCGACGATGATCAGCATCAGGCCGACCACGCTCATCGGCATGCTGTGACCGACGATGGCGTTGGCACTGCCGTCTTCGTTGAAGCGGCCGATGCGGGCTCCCAGGTTCATCACCACGGCCAGGGCGAAGAAGCCGGCGATCATGTGCACCACGCCAGCGGCGCCGACATCATGGTAGCCCCACTTGACGGTCAGCCAACCTTCCGGGTGCCAGCCCCAGGATGCAGCCAGCAGCCAGAGGAAGCCGCCGAGGACGATGGTGAGGATGATGAAGGCGCTCATGCGCGCACGTTCGATGATCGCTCCCGACATGATCGAGCCGGTGGTAGCGGCGAACATGGCGAAGGCAGCCCAGAAGATGCCGGTGGCATTGTCCTGAATGTTCGGGCCCATGGCATCGCTCCACGGCATGCCGGCGAGGAAGGCGTCCATGCGCGGAACCAAACCGTCCGGGAAGGCGTTGTACACGGCCCAGCCGAGCAGGAACACGCTGGGGACGATAAAGCCGAAAGCGAGGATGTTCTTCACCCCGGCGGCCAGGGCGTTCTTCAGGCGCGACGCACCGATCTCGTAGGACAGGAAGCCTGCGTGGATGCAGATCATCAGCGCGATACACCACCAGTAGAATATTTCCATATTCAGGGTGTTGGTCATCTCTATCAGAGCGTGCAGCTCCTCCAGAGTGGGTGTCTTTTGCTCTTCCATCAATCAATCCTCGATGCTGTTGTTAGAAGGTTCGTCGGTATTGGCAGTGGGACTGAAGGTGTGGCGCCCTGAGTGATAATTTATCTGTAGTTATAAAAAGTTCTTTTTATGAATAAGCAATGGCTGTGCCAGAAGTCGCCTGTCTGTAAGGGCCGCAGACTGTGGCGGGGCTGAAACCTCTGGTTGCAAAGTGCCCTGTTTGTGTTCATCTGCCTGGGGTTGCGCCTGAAAATGGGTCGCGACTCAGGTGTTCTTCTGCAACATGCCCTGGATCTGCTGCACCGATTCCTGGGTCCGCCGCGCCAGGTTGCGCACCTCGTCGGCGACCACGGCGAAACCGCGCCCCTGTTCCCCGGCGCGTGCGGCTTCGATGGCCGCGTTCAAGGCCAGCAGGTTGGTCTGCTCGGCGATACCCTTGATCACTCCGGCGACCTGAGCTATCTGCCCGTAGGTGGCCTGGATGCTGGCCTGCTCGCGTTCCTGCAGGCTGGCGGCGGCCTTCTCATCGGTGATCTCGCGCACCGCACCGGTGACGTAGAGCAGCTTGCCCTGGGCATCGCGCAGGCAGCGGCCGCGCTCGCGGTACCAGACTTCGCCGCGGGTTTTATGGCGCATGCGGTACTCGACGGCGTAGAAGCCATCGCCGCTCTTGTCCACCATGGAGGCGTTGAAGGCGGTCATTACCGCTTTCAGATCGTCGGCGTTGACCACCTGGAAATAGCTGTCCCAGCCATCGGGGAATTCGGCGCGGCTGTAGCCGATCAGCTCGCGGAACTGCTCGGACCAGCGGATCAGGTTCTGCGGGTGATCCGGGTCGCCGCCCACCACGTTCATCGCCCAGCAGCCCTCGGTCAGGGTGCGCTTGGTCAGCTCCCAGACCTGGCGTTCCTCTTCCCATTGTGCGCGCTCGGCGGCGACGTCCTGGTTCTGCGCGTGACTGGCGCGCAGCTCACCTTCAAGCAAGGCGCATTGCTGCTCGGCCTGGGCCAGGCGCTGCTGCAGGGCGGTGTATTCGCTTGTGCTGCAAGGCGGTGGTGGCTGCTGCTCGCTGTGCTGGCGGATGCGCTGCAGTTCCTCCCAGTCGCGTTGCAAGCGCTCCAGGCTGCCGAGCAACTGTGGCTGCTGCTGCAGATGCGTGCGCTCGCCGGCTGGCTGGCGTTGGCTGAGCAGGTGTTCGAGCCACTGATTGAGTTCACTGGCCAGGTTTCGAGTCGTATTGCTGAACCACATCGGCCGATCCTCCTCGGGGTCGTTGAGCGCTGCCCTCCTGATTGGCAGCCGCTACCCGGTTCCCTAGCAATTCTCTTTCCAAGAGCTGCGTTCGTATGTGGGGACGCCAATCCGTAGGGTGCGCCATGCCGGCGTCAGGCCCTGACTCGGCTCTTGTCCGGGTCATAGGCCACGGTGCTGGCGGCGACGGTGGCGCCGATGCGTTTCTGCTGGCCGTCGAGCTTGCCGATCTCCACGCGGGTGCCGGGCGCGCAGTAGTCCACCGCCAGACGGCACAGGGCGATGTTCTTGCCCAGCACGGGTGAGCGTGTGGCGCTGGTGATCACGCCGACTTGGGCGCGACCGACGTGCACGCAGTCGCCATGGGCGGCCGGCTCGTTGCCGTCCAGCTCCAGGCCAACCAACTGCTGCATCGGGTGCTCCTTGCGCCGTAGCAGGGCGTCGCGACCGATGAAGTCGTCCTGCTTGCCCTTCAGTGGCACACAGAAACCGATGCCCGCCTCGAACGGATCGGTCTGGTCGCTGAACTCGTAGCCGGCGAAGATCAGCCCGGCCTCGATGCGCAGCATGTCCAGCGCGTGCAGGCCGAGCGGCGCCAGCCCCAGCGGTTCGCCCAGTTGCCAGAGGCGTTGCCAGACCTTCATCGCATCGCTCGGGTGGCACCAGATCTCATAGCCCAGCTCGCCGGTGTAGCCGGTGCGCGAGACCATCAACGGCGCGCCGTCGTAGTCGTCCAGGCGGCCGATGAGGAAACGGAACCAGCCCAGCTCCTCCAGCTTCGGTTGTGTGCCCGGCGTCCAGATCATCTGCTTGAGCAGTTCGCGGGCGAGCGGGCCCTGCACGGCGATGTTGTGGATCTGCTCGGAGGCCGACTTGATCCACACCTTCATGCCCAGTTTCTCGGCCTGCTGACGCAGCCAGTCGCCGCCGAAGTCCTCGCCGCCGATCCAGCGGAAGGCATCCGGCCCCAGGCGCAGCAACGTGCCGTCGTCGAGCATGCCGCCGTGCTCATAGCACATGGCGCTGTACACCACCTGGCCGACCGCCAGCTTGCGCACGTCGCGGGTCAGGCAGTGGTTGAGCAGGGCCTCGGCGTCGGGGCCGAGCACCTCGAACTTGCGCAGGGCGGACAGATCCATCACCGCCACCCGCTCGCGGCACGCGTGGTATTCGGCCAGCGTGCCGTAGCCGTCGAACTGGGTGGGCGTCCACCAGCCGCGATAATCGACGAACTGGCGAGTGAGGGCGGAAGTGCCCGGATGGAAGCCGCTTTCGCGGGTCAGCACCGGGTCGGCGTCGGGCGTTTTGCGGTTGGCCATGGCGATACTGAAGCGCTCCTTGTCGGCATACACGCGGATATGGATGTCGGTCGGCTGCCAGCCGTTGGCCGGGTCGATGTCGTCCGGGCAGGAACTGCTGGCGCACACCAGCTCGCGCTGGGCGCGCAACAGCACGTAGTCGCCAGGGCGCGACCAGGGTTCATCCAGCGTCAGCTGCTGATGGGCATCGACCCCGGTGTTGAAGAAGAAGTTGATCGCTGGCCAGCCGCGACGGCCCTGCACACCATGGTTTTGCAGCGCGCGACTGATGTTGTCGCTGCAGTTGGCATGGCCGAAGTAGCCCTGCGCCTCGTAGTAGCGCGCGGTGCAGGCCAGGGCGAAGGTGTCGTGGCGGCCTACGGTGTCGCGTACCACCTCCAGCATCGGCTGCAGGTCGCGGTCGAAGAAGCGGCTGAACAGACCGGGGCCGGGGTAGGCGTTGCCGTTGAGGGTGCGGGTGACGGTGGGGTCGAGGTCGATTTCGCGGCCAGCATCGAGGCCGCGACGGTCGAAGGCGACGAAGTCCGAGCACTGCCGGCCGGCGACGTCGATCACCTGGATGTATTGGCCAGGCGCGACGACGTAGTCGCGCGCCTTGCCGGGGCTGATGGTGAATTCGTCGATCACCTCGCCGAGCGGTGCCGGCAACCTGGGGATCAGCAGGCTCGATGGATTGGCGCGGTGGATGAGCAGGCGCAGCTCGCTAGCGCGCTGCTGGCTGTCCACGGCGACCGAGCCGCCGGGCGCCGCGACGATCACCAGCAGCGCCGTGCTGGCGCTCAACGAGCGGCTGAAACCAGCGGGTGTGCCGGGCTGCCAAAGCCATGCGGCCGTGGGCAGGTGGTGCGTATCGACATGGCGTTTGCGCAGACCGTTGGCGACGTGCTGCGACTCGCGGCAGCCATCGCTAAGCAGGCGCGCGATGAAGTCTGCGCCCGGGCTGGCCTGCAGGCCGAGGGCGGCGAGCGCCTCACGACCGTCCTCGGTGAAGGCCAGCAGTTCGGCGCGCTGATTACCTTCGATGTCGATCACCTCGATCCGGTCGCCCGGCTCCAGGGCAACCACCGTCAGCCCGCCCGGGGCGATGCGGTGGCGTTCCATGCCGGGAGTACGAGCGAACAGCGCCGGCTCGTGTGGCCGGCTGATCACGGGTTGCAACATGAGCGGCTCCGCAAGGCTGGAGGATGTGGCGGTGGTTTCTGTGTAGGAGCCCGCTTGCGGGCGAGGATGTTGATCGCCCGCAAGCGGGCTCCTACGGTTTTAGCCAACGGCCTTGATAGCTGTTTGCGGCTGGTTGGCCAGATAGGCCTCCAGCGAGTCGTCCAGCGCCTCCAGCCAGGCGGTGTGGTGCGGCGTGGCCAGGGTGCCGGTCATCAGCGAGCGGTGGCACTTGTTGCGGTAGCCCATGATGTCGTCGTACTTGTCGTGCTTCCAGTCGAGAAAGGTCTGGTTCACCGCGGCGATATCGAAGCTCGGGTAGTCGGTGGCATCGATCAGGGTCTGGATGTACTTGCCCTGGAATTCGAACATTTCCTGGGCGTTCTTCAGGGTCAGCTCTTCCTCGCGCCAGGCCAGATTCTCGGCTTGCATGGTGGCGTGGTCGGGCAGGGCAATGCGCCCGAGGATGACGTCGCGGGCGTACCAGGCCTGGGCGTCGAACATGTTGAAGCTGTACCACTGGTCCTGCATGCCGAGGTAGACCAGCTTCGGGTTGTCTTCCCAGAACACGCCCTTGTACAGGTTCAGCGGCCACAGGCGGTTGCCGGTCTTCAGGCGCAGGTTCTCGGCCAGGAAGGGAAAGTGGTGCTTGTAACCGGTGCACAGGACGATGGCGTCGACGTGCTTGCTGGTGCCGTCGGCGAAGAATGCGGTGCTGCCTTTGACGTGGCTCAGTAGCGGTTTCTCTTCCCAGTTTTCCGGCCATTTGTAGCCCATCGGCGCGCTGCGGTAGCAACTGGTGATCGAGCGCGCGCCGTACTTGTAGCACTGCGAGCCGATGTCCTCGGCCGAGTAGCTGGCGCCGACGATGAGCACGTCCTTGCCCTTGAATTCCAGCGCATCACGGAAGTCATGGGCATGCAGCACGCGGCCGGCAAAGCTCTCGAAACCCTCGAAGCAGGGCACGTTGGGCGTGGAGAAGTGGCCGCTGGCGACCACCACGTAGTCGAAGCGCTCGGTGCGGGTTAGGTCGTGGTCGTAGCTATGCACGGTGACCTCGAACTGGCCGCTGGCCGCATCGAAGGTTACCCCGCGTACAGCGGTGTTGAACTGGATGTACTTGCGCACGCCAGCCTTCTCGACGCGACCCTTGATGTAGTCCCACAGCACTTCGCGTGGTGGGTAGGAGCCGATGGGGCGACCGAAGTGCTCGTCGAAGGTGTAGTCGGCGAACTCCAGGCATTCCTTTGGCCCGTTCGACCACAGGTAGCGGTACATGCTGCCGTGTACCGGCTCGCCGTGTTCATCGAGGCCAGTGCGCCAGGTGTAGTTCCACATGCCGCCCCAGTCGCTCTGCTTTTCAAAGCAGACCAACTCGGGAATCTCCGCGCCTTTGGCGGCGGCGGACTGGAAGGCGCGGAGCTGGGCCAGACCGCAGGGGCCGGCGCCGATGATGGCGATGCGAGTGGTCATGATGAGTCTCCCGTGTCAATCATTGCTAATGACTTTAAGGAAATAAAAGTTCCTGTTGAGAAATACGATACGGGCTTGGCGCCTCCCTGCAATTCGCTCTGAAGAGATACCTCTTTGGGGGTAACCGAGCGCCTGGTATTGCCCTGCAGCGGGGCGGGATAGCCTCGTGCTGGTGCAATTCAGTGAAGATTTAAATTTCCCTATAAGAAAATATCTTTCTTATCAGTGGTTTTGAATGGCGGCCAGGGGCATGGAATTTGCTGGTTCGAATGACCATCACGAGCACTGGCGGAGAGCGCATGCTCCAGTTGCTACTGCGTACTTTCCTGGCCGAGCGCCGACCTCGAGGCGTCCCGGCACCGCCGGTCTATCGCCAGGCGCTCGCCGCCTTGCCGTTACGTCTGTTGCAGCAGGCTGGCGGCGATGCGCCGTTACTGGAGTTGCTGCCGCAACTGCAGCACGCGCTCGATGCGGTGGGTCTGAACCTGTTGTTGCCGCAGCAGGGGTTAGCGGGCTGGCGCCACCTGGCAACGCCGGCCGCCCTGGAGGCGGACGACTGCCCCCAGCACGCTGGAGAACTGCCCTTGCCAGGCGTGGTGACGCTTTGTGCCGGCTGCTTGGCGCAGGGCCGCTATCGCGCACTGGCCGGTCTCTATCAGGAAGGCCGACAGGCCGCGTTGTTGCGGGTGGATTTCGCGCATCGCCCGGAGCTGTGGCAGCGCGATCGCCTGCGCGAAATGACTCGGCCGCTAGGGGAGGCCCTGCAGGCCTTCGCCGAAGAGCGGCGCCTGCGCCGGCGCGAACTGAGCGCCGAGCGCGGCGTGCTGGCGCGTGAGCTGCACGACTCGGTGGCGCAGCAGCTCAGCTACCTGCAGATTCGGGCCAGCCGCTTGCAGGCTGTGCTCGACCAGCGACAGCATGAGGCCGCCGACGCCATGCTCGACGACCTGCGTGAAGGTTTGCGGGTCATGCATCGACAGGTGCGCGAGCTGATCAGCAGCGCCCGCTTGACCATGGATGGCCGCTCCCTGCGCCAGGCGCTGGAAACGTCTGTGGAGTCGTTCTCGCGCAGCAGTGGCTGTGTCTTCAGTCTGGACAATCGCTTGCCCGCCCACTCGCTGCCGAGCGAGGTGGAGTTGCAGGTGCTGCAGATCGTGCGTGAGGCGTTGGCCAATGTCGTGCGTCATTCACACGCCAGGCAGGTGTTGATTCGCCTGTGGCCGCAGGGCGGTGGTGCCGTGGTCGAGGTGCGTGATGACGGCGTCGGCTTGCCGCCGCTGCCGCCGGAGGGTGGGCATTTCGGCCTGAACATCATGCACGAACGGGCGGCGTCCATCGGCGCGCAGTTGGTCATCGAATCGTCGCCAGGCCAGGGCACCTGTGTGCGTCTGCTGTGGGGGCGAACATGAACGTGCCTTTCAGCCTGCTGTTGATCGATGACCACCCGCTGTTGCGACGCGGGTTGGCGGAGCTGTTCGAAACATCCGGGGCGTTTCAGGTGGTTGGCAGCGTATCCAGCGGTACCTCGGGTATCGAACTGGCGCGGCGTCTGCAGCCGGACATGATTCTGCTCGACCTGCACATGCCGGGTCTCGATGGGCTGGATACGCTGCATGCGCTCAAGCTCGATCTGCCGGACAGCCGGGTCATGGTGCTGACGGCCTCGGCCGCCCGTGACGACCTGCTCGCCGCACTGCGCACTGGCGCCGATGGTTATTTGCTCAAGGACAGCGAGCCGGAGGAGTTGTTGGCGGCGGTCAAAGCCTGCGCCAGCGGTCAGGCGCGGCTCGATCCGGCGCTCTCGGCACTGCTGGCCGGCGGTATGCGTGAGCGCGGCGTTGCCCACGAGGCGCCACGCGTCGAGCTGACCGAACGTGAGCGGCAGACTCTGCTGCTGATCACCGAGGGTTTCAGCAACAAGCTGATTGCCCGTCAATTGGGTATCAGCGAAGGCACGGTGAAGATCTACGTGAAGCATTTGCTGAGCAAGCTCAACCTGCGTTCGCGCCTGGAACTGGCGGCTTGGGCGCATCGCATGAACCTGAACGCTGGCGCAGGAGAGCTGTGATGAAGTGGCTGAAGCATTGCCTGGGCCAGTTGCGTGGCCGCATCGCCAGGACCGCCGACACGCTGGATTTCGATGAGCTGCCGGTGGCGCTGATCCAACTGGATGAGTCAGGGGCGATGCTGCGAGGTAATCGCGGCTGGGAGGTGCTCAGCGGGCATCGCATGCGCGATTGCCTGGGCCTCGATCATCGTCAGTTTCTGCATATCGAGGACCGGGGCTTATGGCAGCAGGCCATGCAGAGCCTGAAGGCGGGTATGCCGCCGTGGATCGGCAGTTTGCGTTATCTCAGCCGTAACGGCGAACTGTGCTGGGTTGAGGTGCGACTGGCGCGGCGCCCGGGTGGCTACGTGGCTAGTCTGGCCGACATCAGCGCCCAGGTGCCACGCAATCAGCAGTTGCAGGCACGTTATCGCAGTCTCAACAACCTGCTCGATGGCTTGCCGCTGATGGTTTACCGCTGCCGCAACAACCGTCACTGGAGCATGGAGTACGTCAGCGCCGGTTGCCTGGAGTTGACCGGCTATGCGCCGCAGACACTGGTGGACAGCCAGAGTCTGACCTTCAACAGCCTGATTCATCCAGAGGATCGCGAGCGCGTCTGGAGTCTTGTCCAGGCGGGCGTGCGCAGCGCGCGGCCGTTCACCTTCGACTACCGCCTGTTGTGCGCCGATGGCAGCGAGAAGTCGGTCAGCGAGCGTGGCCGCGGGATCTATTCGGATCTTGGCGATCTTCTCGGGCTCGAGGGGGTAGTGATGGAGCGTGGTAGCGAGTCGGTGTATCTGCAGGAGGTGGTCGCGGGCTTTTACTGACAGCAAGAACGTTCAAGACCTGCCTGGGGCGTTTGGCTAAGCTCGCCTGCCCAAGGAGGTTCCATGTCACGTCATCAAGAATTCACTCAGGGCGCCCGCGATATGCTGCCGATGCTGCTCGGCGCCATGCCCTTCGGCATCATTTTCGGCAGCCTGGCTGGCGCTGCCGGGCTCGATCCCTGGCAGACGCAGGGGATGTCCTTGCTGGTGTTCGCCGGTTCGGCGCAGTTCATCGCCATCAGTCTGTTGACCGGCGGCGCCGGTATTGCCGTGGTGTTGCTGACCACCTTCGTGGTCAACCTGCGCCATGCCCTGTATAGCGCCAGCCTGCAGCCATACGTGCGCCATCTGCCCAAGCGCTGGCGCATGCCGTTGGCCTTCTGGCTCACCGATGAGGCCTACGCGGTAGTGGTGCAGCGCTACGCGCGTGGTGACAAGGGCGCCTACCGCCATTGGTACTTTCTCGGCGCGGCCCTGGCCATGTACTGCAACTGGCAGCTGTGCACGCTGGTCGGCGTGCTGTTCGGTCAGGCGGTGCCGAACATCGGTGAGTGGGGGCTGGATTTCGCCATGCTGGCGACCTTTATCGGCATCGTCGTGCCGATGCTGCGCAACCAGCCGCAAGTGGCGGCCGCCCTGGTTGCGGGCGCCGTGGCGCTGCTCTGCCATGCCTTGCCCTACAAGCTTGGGCTGATGGCGGCTGCGGCCAGTGGCATCGTCGTCGGCGTGTGGTTGGAGCGGCGTAACCCGGCGCTGCAGGAGGAGTTGCTCTGATGGATATATGGTTGCTGATTCTGGGGATGCTGGCGATCACCTTCATCACCCGCTACAGCCTGTTCGCGTTCCCTGATCTGCGTTTTCCGCCATTGATCAGGCAGGGGCTGCATTACGTGCCGACTGCGGTACTGACGGCCATTGTCGTGCCCGGCATGCTCATGCCGGACGGACAGAGCTGGGCGCTGAACTGGAACAACGCCTACCTGCTGGCGGGCCTGGCCGCCATTGCCATCGCCGCTTTAACGCGGCACTTGCTGGCGACCATCGGTGGTGGATTGCTGGTGTTCTTTCTGCTGCGCTGGGCGTTCGGGCAACTGCCTATCTGAGTGGCGCGGAGCTGGCCTGGTGCGCATGGCGCACCCTAGCCGGGTAGACCGTGGCAAGGCCGCTATACCAGCGCGCTGACCTTCAGATCGCGCTGGCTCAAGCGCAGGTGCTGTTGGTCAGCCTTGAGCAGTAGCGCGTGGTCGTCGACGCTCAGTTCTTCATGAGCATGACCTTCTGCCTGGCTGCGGTAGAGGCTCTCTCCGGGGCGGCGGCGCAGGCATTGGTAGCGCTGCTGGCGTGGTTCCACCTTGAAGCTGAGCATGTCGATATAGGCGACCTGCATCTCATCACTCTGCCCGGTCTCCAGCGCACTGCGTTGCAGGGCTGGGGTGTGGGTGAAGGGCGAGGCCGAGAGCATGACATGTTGGCATTGCAGCAGATCAGGGCGTGGTTCGCCGTTGAGCAGCCAGTTGCCGCGCAGATCACGCTGTAGACAGAGGTTGCGCTGGCCGTGGTTATCGACCTTGAGCCAGAGGCGGCGGAAGCGCCAGCGCGGATCGCACTCGATCATGTAGTTGGCAACGATGCTGTTGCCCTTGATGACCTGCATGAGGTGGCTGGTGGCCTGGATGCCATTGGCATCCTGACTCAGGCGCAGGGTTTCCACGCCGGGGGTGCACCAGGGTTTCCATACCAGGGTTTGCTGCATCGGTCGACTCCATGCCGAGCGCGAAACAGGAGGGAAGGGCGCTAGCGCGCAGAACACGTTCCCTCGTGTTCCATGTTTGTTGTGGCGCGCAGCATAAAGCGACAGCGATGTGATGTCTGTCAGCTTTTGCTGACAGTTGCGCAGGTTTTTGCGCTATGGATTCAGGCTTTCGGCTTCAGCGGTTGCTGTTCGAACTTCACGCCGTCCAGGCCATGCACCATCAGCGCGCGGATGTTGCCGTGGTCGCTGCCTTGCGGCGTGGCCAGCACGCTGCGGTAGTGCTCGCCGAAGGCACGCAGCGCTTCGTCCTTGCTCAAGCCTTCCAACAGGGCCAGACCCAGAGTCTTGCAGGAGCCTTCGTTCTGTCCGGCCGCGTTCTCAACGTCACCGTTACGAAAGGCGCTGGGCTGATAGTCGTAGTGCGCGGCGACGAAGGCCAGGGTTTCACTGAAGGCGTAGTCATCCTGCTGCAGACGGCTGCGCAGGGTATTCAGAGCGGTCATTCAGGCTTTCCTTTGGCAAATGCGGCTGTCTGCTCGGCCGAGGCGTCTTTCTGATATTTAGCTTTCCAGTCGGCATAGGGCATGCCGTACACGGTCTCGCGAGCCTGGTCGGCGCTGACCTCGACACCGAGGTCGTCGGCAGCGGCCTTGTACCATTTGGACAGGCAGTTGCGGCAGAAACCGGCCAGGTTCATCAGCTCGATGTTCTGCACGTCAGGACGGCTGCGCAGGTGCTGCACCAGTGCGCGAAAGGCTGCAGCTTCCAGTTCGAGGCGTTCTTGCTCGGTCATGGTGGGCTCTCCGGGGATAGGTGGCGGCGATGATAAGAGCCTTGCCGGAGAGCGACAAGCCGCTGTCAGCGATGACCGGCGAGGGTGATCGATACCGACTCGGCGAAACGCAGGGCGTGCGGTTTGTCCACTTCCACTTCGGCATAACGCACGGCCTGATGGGTCATCACCAGGTCGAGGATTTCCTGGGTCAGGCGTTCGAGCAGGGCGAAGCGATTGCCTTCGACATGGGCGATGATCGCCTTGGTGATGGTGCGGTAGTTCAGCGCATGCTCGATGTCGTTGACCTCTACCGCATCGACGGCGGGGTAGAGGATGGTCAGGTTGATCAACACATCCTGCTTGTTGTTGATCTCTTCTTCCTTGATGCCGATGTAGGTGCGCAGGCGCAGGTCCTTGACGCGGATGCGCGCCATTCCAGGTTCCAGTCGCGGCATTAGTTGTTCCGTCCGATCAATTGCAGGAATTCGTGGCGAGTGTTGCAGGACTCGCGGAAGGCGCCAAGCATCACCGAGCTGCTCATCACCGAATTCTGCTTCTCCACGCCGCGCATCATCATGCACATGTGCTTGGCCTCGATCACCACGGCCACGCCGGCAGCGTTGGTCACGCGCTGGATCGCATCGGCGATCTGCTTGGTGAGGTTCTCCTGGATCTGCAGGCGCCGTGCGTACATGTCGACGATGCGCGCCACCTTGGACAGTCCGAGCACCTTGCCGGTGGGGATGTAGGCGACATGCGCCTTGCCAATGAAGGGCAGCAGGTGGTGTTCGCACAGCGAGTACAGCTCGATGTCCTTGACGATCACCATCTCGTCATTGTCGGACTCGAACAGCGCGCCGTTGACGATCTCGTCCAGCGACTGCTGGTAGCCATGACACAGATACTGCATGGCCTTGGCCGCGCGTTTGGGCGTATCGAGCAGACCCTCGCGCTCCGGGTTTTCACCGAGGCCTACGAGAATCTCGCGGTATTGCTGGGAAAGAGGTTGGCTCATGGCAGTGTCCTGAGCAGTCGCTTCACTTGAGGTGGCGGCCGCCGTTGAGGGTAAGGGTCGTTCCGGTTACGTAGGAGTTGTCCAGCAAATAGCGCAATGTCTGGTAGAAGGCCTGCGGGCCGGGTTCTATGCCCAGCGCCGATTTGGCCAAGGTCTTGGTGCGGTAGGCGTCGTCATCACCATCGTTGAACATCAGCAGCGCTGGCGCGATGGTGTTGACCTTGATGCGTGGAGCAAAACGCGCGGCGAACGACAGCGTCAGGCTTTCCAGGCCCGCCTTGCTGGCGCAGTAGGCGGGGCGATTGGCGCTGCCCTTGCGGACCACGTCGTCACTCACATGCACGATGTCGGCGTGTTTCGACTGCAGCAACAGCTCACTGCAATGCAGGTTGATCAGATACGGCGCGAGCATGTGCACGCTGAACAGCTGGCGAAAGACTTGTGCTTCTTCGCCCGGCGTTTCCGCCAGCCACTGCGAGGCGTTATGCACGATCGCGCGCAGGCCGTTGCACTGCAACTTGACCTGTTCGATGAACGCCATGATGCCGCTCTCATTGCTGAAATCCGCCTGCAGAGCGATGGCGCCGCGCTCACGCAGCCGCGAAATGTCGTCGCGGTTCTGGCGGTAGCTGATGATCACCGGCTGGCCTTCGTCGAGCAGGCGTTCGGCGCAGTAGAGGCCGACCCTCTGGCCGGCGCCGGTGATCAGGATGGGGAAGCTGGCAGCGCTCATGTGCAACTCGTGAGAAAGAAATGAAGGCCTGGCTCGTACCGCCTCGGGATACCTGACCAGTGGCAGGCGCTACTCACCAGACCGTGGATAAAGCTATACCAGAGCTGCAGGTTGTACAACCCTGTGCGACATGTGGTTTTGCTATCAGGCTGAGTGGATTTACCTATTTTGCTGAGTTTTAAGGGTTTTTACTGAGGAGGTGGAGAAGGGGTTTTTGTACTTTACCTGTACGGATTGCTGTTTTTGTACAGATATTGGTTGCTTGTATAACAAAATCGGCCAGCACGAGGCTGGCCGATTGGTAGAAATGGATGCTTTCAGGGCTTGCCGATGCTGGCGGCTCGCCTGCTCAGGCGTTGCGAATAGTTACCTTGTAGCCAGGGTTCCAGCAGGCGAGTGGAAAGCGGAATGAACCAGTAGGTCATCAGTGGCGTCAAGGCCAGCGTCGACAGCAGCACGCGGGTGACCAGCGAAAGGTCGACGAGCCAGGGGCCGAACAGCAGGTTGAAGGCCAGGGACACCGGAAAGAATGCCAGCCAGATCGCCACGCTCTGCTTCCAGCGCGGAGGCTGTCGATGGCCGCTGCCGAACCAGGCGTCAAGGCCGACTGCACGCTTCTCCTGCGGTTGGGCAAAAAGGCCCGCACCCCGCTGCAGCCAGGCTTGGCGTGAGGCCGAGTGTTCCCAGGAAGCCATGGTCTGTTCGTCGCTGAAACGGAAAACGATCTGGAACTCATCATCGCCGGCAGGCGGTGCCAGTACGCCGGAGCCGAGGTAGCCAGGGAAGTCGGTGGCCAGATGTTCGCCTTCACGCAGCCAGGCGATGAAATCGTGATAACGACCATTGGCGACGCGGCGCGCCACCATCAGGGTAACGGGGGACATTGTGTATCTCCTCGGGTGTTGCCGTCAGCCGGGGTATGGCGTTGGGCATGGCCGAGCACGGGGTGATGTGCTCGACGAACAATGCAGCAAGGATTATTCCCGTTTTGCGAAAATTAGCCAGCGTCAGCTGATGGTGGGCATTGGGTCGAGCAACTGTCGCCCTTTCGGCAGCGCGCCGCACCGTCAGGGTGCGGTAGCCGCGCCAGATGAGGGCGCAGGCGGCAGAACAGTCGGTAGCCCCATTCCAGCAGTGGGCGCAGCGGTCGCCAGCGCAAGGGCGCCACCCAGGCTCCCAGGCCCGCGGCTTCCCAGCTCCACAGGCTGGCATCGAGGCCCAGCAACCAGGTGCCGTCGGCCCAGCGAGCGTGCAGGCGATTCTGCATAGCAGTCAGAGACAGCCCCAATGGCAGTGGATCGAAGTCCGCGGCAGAGATGTCCACGAGAAGCAGCCGCTGGGGCGATGCGTGCCGGCTGAGTAGACGGATTTCACGCGCGCAGAGCGGGCAGTCGCCGTCGAAATAAAGGGTCAATGGCCAGGCGGGGTTGTGCATGAGGTTGTCTTGTATAATTCTTGCACAATGTAAGCCTGGCCAAGCTGGGTTACAATCCCTCTACATTCGTTGCCATGATGCCCGAAGCCATGCCCGAACTCGCCTCTGTCACATCGCTTGCGTCCAGCGCCTTGAAGCAGGAAGAGCTGTTCCCCATCCGCGAGGTTTCTCGCCTTACCGGCGTCAATCCGGTCACCCTGCGTGCCTGGGAGCGGCGTTACGGCCTGATTCAACCGACACGTACCGACAGCGGCCATCGTCTCTACTCGCAGGCCGATATCGATGCGGTGCGCAGCATCCTCGCCTGGATCGAACGTGGCGTTGCAGTCAGCAAGGTCGGCTCGATCCTGGCCAAGAGCGCCAGCAGTCGCAGCGTCGCCACGCCGGCCTACAACGAAGTCAGCAGTGACGACTGGAGCCAGTGGCAGGGCCAGGTGCGTAGCGCGCTGCAGAACTTCGATGAGCCTCGTCTGGAACGTGTGTATGGGCAGATCTTCTCCTGCTATCCGCTGCCGGTGGTGTTCCAGGATATTTTCATGCCGGTCTGGCAGGAACTGCTGCTGCGCCAGGACGAAGTCGGCCTGCGCGGCGAGTGGCTGATGCTCGACGGCTTCCTGCGTGGGCGCTGCTGGCAGCGTCTGCAATTGGGGCGTGATGATTCGCGTGAGCGCGTGCTGCTGGTGGCGCTACCTGGCCACTGCCGGGAACTGGAGTTGCTGGTTGCAGCGTTGCTGCTGGGCAATCAGGACGTCGACGTGTCGGTGATGGGGCCAGGCGTACCCATGACCGATCTGGCCCTGGTCTGTGAGCGCATGCAGCCCCAGGCGCTGGTGGTCTTCAGCAACCAGCCGCCAGGCGAGGAGTTCCCGCGGCAACTGGCGCGCCTGGCGCTGGGTCTGGAGTGTCCGCTGCTGTTGGCCGGTGACAGTGCCGATCTGGCGGAGGAAAGTCTGGCCGGTTCGCCCATTGCTTGCCTGGGTAATGAGGGACGCCTGATGCAGCGTCGTATGCAGCAGTTTCTGGCTGGCCATCTCGATACCTGAGGTGGTCCAGGCTACTGAGCTTCAGCTGACTGCTGCGGTCTGCGACTGTTGTTCGCTGTGCTGTTCGAACAGGTACTGACGCAGAGTTTGCTCATCTTCCGTATGTAGCGTCTGCAGGCTGTAAGCGTAACGCTTCTGGCTGACGCGTCTTGCGAGCCGCGCGCGCAATTGAACGCGGCGCTCCTGGGGCAAAAGCAGTTGCAGCAACTGATCCTTGGCCGGCGTGCCTGTTTTGCTGTATTCCACCAGGATTCCATTGTTCGATAGCTCCAGCGCCTTCAGGCCACTGGGCTGGCCGCTGTCGTCCAGCAGTGCCAATGCCGTGGGCAGAACAAGACGCCATGGGCGTTCGCTTACCCCTTGTTCGAAGATCAGCGGGGCGCCCAGCTCCAGGCGTGACTGCCTGTGGTCGTCCCGGATCAGGTGCAGGGGGAAGCTCAGATGCTGATTGTCGGTATGCGTATCCAGGCTTAGCTGTTCTTCGTTGCCCAGGCGAGCCAGCAGCTCACTGAGTCGTTTGCCCAGAGCCAATGACGGCGCTGCGTCAGGGCGCCGCTTTTGCGGAGGTTTGAAGAGGATCTTCTGGATGAAATCCAGTTCGTCCTGAGTCAGCAGCGGATCGCTTTGCATGGGATGATACTGCACGGGTTCAAACCCATCTGACTGCGCTGACGAAGGATAGTTTTATCCGTTCGTCAGCTTTTCAGGCGCGCCAGCTCGGCCTTCAACTCGGCGACCTCTGCCTCCAGCTCACGCACCCGCTGCTTGGCTTCGACCTGTTCGGTAACATCCTTCTGGATACCGATGTAGTAGGTCAGCTGGTCGCTTTCGTTCAGCACCGGAGTGATCGATAGCTCGTTCCAGAACGCGCTGCCATCCTTGCGGTAGTTACGAATGATCTGTCGGCAGGGCTTGTTCGCCTTGACCGCTTCGCGAATGGCCTGCAGGCCGAGCTGTGCACGGTCAGTGCCCTGCAGGAAACGGCAATCCTGATAGAGGATGTCATCGCAGGGGTAGCCGGTCAGGCGCTCGAATGCCGCGTTGGCGTAGATCAGAATATTGTCTTCGCCCTCCTGCTCGGCCACCACGATCCCATCGTTGGAGGCGTCGACTACCAGTTGCAGCAGTTTGGCATTGATCATGAGTCCGGTTCCGCGATGGTTATGGGCTGCATTCTAAAACATCGGGTCGGGCTGTCCACTTGCGGCATAATGCGCGGCGTTTTTCCTGTTTCCGGAGTTGTCATGAAAGTCGCCATTCTCTCGGGCTCGGTCTACGGTACGGCCGAGGAAGTCGCTCGCCACGCCGAGCGCCAGCTCAAGGCCGCCGGGCTGGATGCCTGGCACAAAGCGAACGTGAGCCTCGAGGAGCTGCTGGCCTTCGCGCCGGACGCCTTCCTTACCGTCACGTCCACCACTGGCATGGGTGAGCTGCCGGACAACCTGCTGCCGCTGTACAGCGAAATCAGAGACCGTTTGCCGGCCTGGAGCGGCAAACCGGCTGCGGTGCTGGCGCTGGGCGACTCCAGCTATGACACCTTCTGTGGCGGCGGTGAACTGATGCGTGAGTTGTATGCCGAGCTGGGCCTGCGCGAAGTGGTGGAAATGCTGCGCCTGGACTCCAGCGAAACCGTCACTCCTGAAACCGATGCCGAACCCTGGCTGCAAGCCTTCGTGGCGGCGCTGAAGGCCTGACGTGCACCCGCGCGCTCGCCAGTTGATCGACAGCCTCGGGCTTGCCGCGCATCCCGAGGGCGGTTACTACCGTCGCCTGTTCGTTTCGGCGCAGCGCGATGCTCAGGGCCGGGCGGCTTCCAGCGCCATTCTGTTCCTGCTGCCGGGTGGTGCGGTCAGCCGCTGGCATCGGGTCGACGCCGACGAGCTGTGGCACTTTCACGAGGGCGACCCTCTGCAGTTGCTGGTAGCTGATACCCCCAATGCGGTGCGTTGCGAGTTGCTCGGGCCGGCCAGTGAGGGGCAGATGCCGCAGCGCGCGGTAGCGGTCCATGCCTGGCAGGCGGCGCGCTCGACGGGCGCCTAGACGTTGGTCGGTTGCACTGTGGCGCCGGAGTTCCAGTTCGAGGGCTTTCTCCTGCTGGCCGATGACGCCGAGGCTCAGGCGCAGTGGCCGCTGCTGGCGCGCGATTACCCCGAGCTGGTTTGACCGGCGATAAAAGCGGCGAATACCTGCCTATCGCACCGCGGCGCGCCAGTGCCGTGACCCGCAAAGCCATCAAGATGGCTGCCAGGGCAACTACCGCCAGCGACGCGCCTGGCTAGACTGCGGACACCACCGACCAACAAGAATATCGAGGTGACCGCCGTGAATGCTCCGCTGAAACTCCCTGCCGTGAAGAATCTGGTTTCCGAGGCCGAATGGCGTGCACGCGTCGACCTCGCCGCCTGCTACCGGCTGATCGCCCTCTATGGCTGGGATGATCTGATCTTCACCCATATCTCTGCCAAGGTACCGGGTACGGAAGATTTCCTGATCAACCCCTATGGCCTGATGTTCCACGAAATCACGGCGTCGAGCCTGGTCAAGGTCGACCTGGCGGGCAACAAGCTGATGGACAGCCCGTTCGACATCAACCCGGCCGGTTACACCATTCACAGCGCCGTGCACGAGGTGCGCCACGATGTCGGCTGCGTGCTGCACATTCACACCCCGGCGGGCATCGCCGTGTCGGCGCAGAAGCAGGGCTTGCTGCCCCTGTCGCAGCAATCGCTGTTCGTCCTCGCCAGCCTGGCCTATCACGGCTATGAAGGCGTGGCGCTGAATCATGACGAGAAAGCGCGGCTGCAGGCGGACCTGGGCGACAAGAACTTCATGATCCTGCCCAACCATGGGTTGCTCACTGCTTTCGGCGGCATCGCCGACGCCTTCCTCGGCATGTTCATCCTGCAGCGTGCCTGTGAGATCCAGGTCATGGCGCAGAGCGGCGGTGCCGAGCTGATCCACATTCCGCAGCAGATTCTCGACGGCGCGCGGGCGATGATCGCCGGCGTGATGAAAACGCCGCAGGGCATGGGCGGCGCGTTGCCCTGGCCGGCGCTGTTGCGCAAGCTGGACCAGCAGATGCCGGGTTACGATCAGTGAGCGGGCTGCCAGGCATCGCCCTGGATGATTGGCGCGCGCAAAGCCAGGCTTTTCACTTTCGTGGTCACACGATTCGTTACTGGGCCGCTGGAGACACGCAAGCCCAGCCGCTACTGCTGATTCACGGCTTTCCCAGCGCCAGCTGGGACTGGCATCGCCTGTGGGCGCCGCTGGCCGAGCGTTACCGGCTGATCGCCTGCGACATGCTGGGCTTCGGTTACTCGGCCAAGCCGCGCGGGCATGCCTACAGCCTGCTGGAACAGGCCGATCTGCAGCAGGCACTGCTGGCCCATCTCGGCGAACGGCGCCCGCTGCATGTGCTGGCTCACGACTATGGTGACAGCGTTGCCCAGGAGCTGATCGCGCGGCATCAGGAGGGGCAACTGCAGCTGGCGGGTTGTGTGTTCCTCAACGGCGGTCTGTTCCCCGAAACCCATCATCCGGTGCGGGTGCAGAAGTTGCTGCTCGGGCCGCTTGGTCCGCTGATCGGGCGCCTGTTCTCACGACGCAAGCTGGCACAGAGTTTTGCCCGCATCTTCGGCCCGCACACCCGGGCCAGCGAAGCCGAACTGGATGCCCTGTGGCAACTGGTGGCGTACAACAACGGCCCGGCGGTGATGCATCGTCTGATTCGCTACATGCCCGAGCGGCGTCAGCAGCGGCAGCGCTGGGTCACGGCGATGCAGGCCACGACGCTGCCGATGCGGGTGATCGATGGCGCCTTCGATCCAATCTCCGGTGCGCATATGGTGGCGCGTTACCGTGAGTTGATCGCAGACGCCGACACCGTTCTGCTCGACGGCATTGGCCACTATCCGCAGCTGGAGGCGCCGGCTGAGGTGCTCGAGCATTACCTGCAGTTTCGCGACGCAAGGAGCTCGCATGCGTAGACGTACCCTGCTCAAAGGCGCTGCGCTCGGTGGCGTTGCTGCGCTCGGCACCGGTTACTGGGCCTTGCCTGCGGGGCGCGGCCGGCGGCTGTCAGCCTGGAGGGCGCGCACCAGGTGCTGGCTGAGTTACAGGGCAAGACGTTGCAGAGCATTCGTGGCTGGAGCCCAAGCGAAGTACTCAACCACTGCACGCAGAGCATCGACTATTCCATCGACGGTTACCCCGAGCTGAAACCGGCCTGGTTTCGTCACAGCCTCGGGCCGGCCGCGTTCGCCGTGTTCAGCGCGCGCGGCGCCATACGTCATCCGCTGGATGAGGCAATTCCCGGCGCAGCCGCTCTGACCGAACCAGCCGATCAGGCCTTGGCCTTGCAGCGACTGCAGGTTGCTTTTGAGCGTTTTGCCGAGCACCAGGGTGTGCTGCAGCCGCACTTCGCCTATGGCGCGCTGGAGCATGGCGAATACGCCGAGGCGCACGTGTTGCACCTGTACAACCACCTCAGCCTGATTCGTATTGCCTGAGCGCACGCGAGGATGAGCGGGTCAGCGTTGCGATAATTTTTGTCGAACCTCCGGCGCCGTGAGCGACTCAGTAACTGTGTCACTCACAGGAAAGTCGAGGTTACTCATGAATAACATGAACAAGAAATTATCCGCACTGCTGCTGAGCGGGATTCTGGGCGCGGTGGCATTGCCGGCCTTTGCCGGTAGCGATAACGATGCGCCGGGTACGCCGGGGCCCACCACGCCGACCACACCGGGGGACAGCAATCCGATGAATCCGGCCGATGACGGTGAGGGCATCCCGCCGGTGCAGGGCCCCAACACCGATGGCAACCCCGGCGGTGACCGGGGTGGTTCGGGTGATGGCAGTGGTTCCGGCTCGGGTTCCGGCACCGGTAACTGAGCCGCATAAGGTCGCATTATCGGCCGTCATTCAGCAGCCCCGCGCGCCTTGTGAAGCGCGCGGGGCTGCCTGACACTCGGCGCATTCACAACCTGCCCGAGGAAGCTGTCGATGAGCGATGCCATCCGTTTCGAAGATCAAGTGGTCATAGTCACCGGTGCCGGCGGTGGCCTGGGCCGCGCCCATGCACTGCTGTTCGCTCGTCATGGCGCCAAGGTGGTGGTCAATGATCTCGGTGGTAGCACCCATGGTGAAGGGGCCAACGCTTCGGCGGCCGACAAGGTGGTGGAAGAGATTCGCGCCTTCGGCGGTACTGCGGTGGCCAACCATGACTCGGTCACCGATGGCGACAAGATCGTGCAGACGGCGCTGGATCATTTCGGCCGTATCGATGTGCTGGTCAACAATGCCGGCATCCTGCGCGACAAGAGCTTCCACAAGATGGAAGATGCCGACTGGGATCTGGTCTACAGGGTTCATGTCGAAGGCGCCTACAAGACCACTCACGCGGCCTGGCCTCACTTGCGCGAGCAGAACTTTGGCCGGGTCATCTTCACTTCGTCCACGTCAGGCATCTACGGCAACTTCGGCCAGAGCAACTACGGCATGGCCAAGCTCGGCCTCTACGGGCTGACGCGTACACTGGCCATCGAAGGGCGCAAGAACAATATCCTGGTCAACGCCATCGCACCGACCGGTGCCACGCGCATGACCGAAGGGTTGATCCCGCCGCAGGTGTTCGAGCAACTCAAACCCGAGCTGGTCAGCCCGCTGGTGGTGTACCTCGGTAGCGCCGCCTGTCAGGACACCGGCGGCCTGTACGAAGTCGGCGGTGGCTGGGTGGGCAAGGTGCGCTGGGAGCGCAGCCTGGGCGCGGGCTTCGATCCCAAGGCCGGTTTCAGCCCCGAGGATGTCGCGGCGCAGTGGCAACGCATCTGCGATTTTGAGGGCGCTGCGCACCCGGCCGACAACGTCGAGGCGCTCAAGGAAATGATGGCGAACCTGCAGAAGTACGCGCTCTGAACCCTTCGTGAGCAGTGAAAGGCCGGCAGTGATCAGATAGAGCTCAATGCGGCGTTTCGTAGGAGCCCGGCCCCGGGGCGAAGCTTTACCAGTCCATGCCGCCCTGGTTCGCGGCGGGGCGCCGCTCCTACCCAGTCGGCTTCTCGACGCTTGACTGTTTGCTGAGTAGTACCCGGCTGTTACCTGTCGGAGGAAATAGGGGCGAATAATGGAGTTCGTTCCACCTACCTTCAGGAGACGATCATGGCTGCCAAGAAGATTCTCATGCTGGTCGGCGACTACGCCGAGGACTATGAAACCATGGTGCCGTTCCAGGCGCTGCAGATGGTCGGCCATACCGTGCATGCGGTCTGCCCGGACAAGGTAACCGGGCAGACGGTACGCACCGCCATTCACGATTTCGAGGGCGACCAGACCTACAGCGAAAAGCCGGGGCACAACTTTGCGCTCAACTTCGATTTCGCCAAGGTCCGTGCCGAGGATTACGACGCTCTCGTCATTCCCGGTGGCCGTGCTCCCGAGTATCTGCGCCTCAATGGCGAGGTAATAGCACTGGTGAAGGCCTTCACCAAGGCCGACAAGCCCATCGCTGCCGTCTGCCATGGTGCCCAGCTGCTGGCGGCAGCTGGGGTGCTGGAGGGACGTGAGTGCAGCGCCTATCCTGCTTGTGCGCCGGAAGTGACGTTGGCCGGCGGCAAGTACGTGGAAATCCCGGTGGACCAGGCGCACGTGCAGGGCAAGCTGGTCACCGCGCCGGCCTGGCCTGCGCATCCGGCTTGGCTGGCGGCGTTTCTCAAGGTGCTGGGGACTGAAATCCGCTTGTGAGCAGCCGGAGCCCGGATGCAATCCGGGCGCATCATCGCCGGCATTCACGCACTGACTGCACCGGGCTATGGCGCGGGCAAGACGTAGGGCGGGTGCAACCCGCCAGTCCATACGTGGCGGGTTGCACCCGCCCTACCTTTCAGGAGCACGACCGATGTGCGAACTCTATGTGAAGGCCGATCCGATTCTCTACGAGTCGCGCTCACGCTCATTGCGCATCCGCGGCGTGGTTACCACGCTGCGTCTGGAAAATCAGTTCTGGGACATCCTGCGTGAAATCGCCGAAGTCGATGGCATGACCACCAACCAGCTGATCGCCAAGTTGCATGACGAGGTCATGGATTTTCGCGGCGAAGTGGTCAATTTCGCCTCGTTCCTGCGTGTCAGTTGCACCCGCTACCTGGCACAGAAGGCCGGGCGTCAGGTGCCACTGAGGGTGGTTGGGGCGAGCGGCTGAGTCACTGGTACATCCAGAAGTTCGGGTGCTCCTGCACGTTCGCGGTGGTCGGCTGCTGGCTTGGCTGGGATTGCTGGAAGAAACGTTTGATCAGGCTCATGCGAAGTTACTCCTGTAGCGGCTGTTGAACAGGTGTGCATGATTGGATAAGCGCTTCGATTGATAAAACGGATTGTCTCTATCTTGATGATTGGGTATGGCTATATCTGATCATTGAGGCTCGCGATCACTCAAGCAAGGCTGCCAGGACGCCGGGGTAAGCGCACGCTGACACGCAGGCCGCCGAGCGGCGACTCATCAAGGGCGATACTACCCTGATGCAATTCAACGACGCGGCGCACGATGGACAATCCCAGCCCGGCGCCCTGGCCTTCACCAACACGGAAGAAGCGCTCGAACAAGCGCTCGCGCAACTCCGCTGGCACACCTGGGCCACTGTCGAGTACCTGCAGCAGCAGGTCCTGAGTGGTGGCCTGCAGCTGTACCTGAATGCAGCCGCCCACCGGTGTGTACTGCACGGCATTGCTCACCAGGTTCTGCAGCAGGATACCCAGGCCGGGGGCATCCGCCGGCAGGTGGTAGTCGCCTGGTTCCTCAGCGTCGAGAATCAGCTCCTGGCCGCGATTGAGCGCCAGTGGTGTCAGTTCGGCCAACTCGCCACGCAGGAAGGCCAGCAGGTCGAGGTGGTCCATGTTCAGGCGGATGCTGTTGGGATCGAGGCGTGCCAGCGTCAGCAGTTGCGCGACTACGCGGGTCGCGCGGTCGACACCGCTGCCCAATTGCCTCAGCGCCTCTTCACGGTCGCCGGCATCCGGTGCTTCCAGTGCGTTCTGCGCATGAATGCGCAGCACCGCCAGCGGCGTACGCAGCTCGTGGGCGGCATCGGCGATGAAGCGCTTTTCCTGTTCCAGCAACTGGTTGACCTGCATCAGCAGGCGATTGAGCGCGGCGGCCATCGGCTCCAGCTCGTTGGGTAGTGGCGGGAAGACCAGCGGCGCCAGGTTGTCCGGGGCGCGGCCGCGAATGGCATCGGCCATGCGCTTGAGCGGATACAAACCCCACCCTACGGTTAGCCACAGCAGCAGGCCGACGATTGGCAGACCGATCAGCAGTGGTTGCAGGCTGCGTCGGGCGATCTTGCCGATCAGCTCGCCGCGCACGTCATCGCGCTCGCCCGCCAGCACCCAGTGGTAGTCGCGACTGTCATGCAGCACGAACACGCGCCAGCGATGCTCGCCGATGTTCAGCGTGTGATAACCGATCAGATAGCGGGCCAGTTGCGCCAGGCGTTCACGCATGGGCTGGTCATCGTTGGGCAGAGCCAGGCCGAGCTGCTCGATCATGTTGTTGAGCAAGCCGGGCGGGGCGCTGGCGGACTGGAACAGCAGCTCACCATCGTCGTCGAGCATCTGGAAGGCCAGCTTGCCTTCGTATTCGTGGCCGAGCAGGTTGTCCGGGTTACGCGCGTTGTGCAGCAGCAGCGCCTCGTCGAGCACGGCCTGCATCTCGTTGCGTTCACTTTCACTCAGGTCATGACGCACCAGACCCATGAGCAGGCGCGCGGTCTGCGACAGCTGGGCGTCGAACAGCTCGCGCACTTCATGCACCGAGTCGTTGTAGATCTTGTAGCTGATCAGACCGAAGCTGGCCGCGACCAGCAGCAGTAGCAGGGCGAGCAGGCGGGTACGGATGGATCCGAAGGTTTTCAGCAGCCTCATTTGTCCACCAGATAACCGACGCCGCGCACGGTGCGGATCAGCTCCGGGAAGAATTTCTTGCGCAGGTGATGCACGTGCACCTCCAGGGCGTTGCTTTCCACTTCCTCATCCCAGCCGTAGAGCGCCTGTTGCAGTTTGTCGCGGGTCAGCACACGACCGGGCTGGATCAGCAACTCGTGCAGCAGGAGAAATTCCTTGCGCGGCAGGTTGATGGTCTGGCCCTGGTATTCGACCACCTGGCTCGCCGGGTCGAGGCTGATGCCGCGGTATTCCAGCGCCGGTTGCGGGCGCTGGAAGCTGCGCCGCAGCAGAGCACGCAGGCGTGCCTTGAGCTCGGCGACATCGAAGGGCTTGACCAGGTAGTCGTCGGCGCCGGCATCGAGCCCGGCGATGCGGTCGCTGGTGGCGTCACGCGCGGTGAGCACCAGCACCGGCACCGGGTTGGCGTTGGCGCGCAGGTGCTTGAGCACCTGCAGGCCATCCATGCGCGGCAGGCCGAGGTCGAGAATGGCCAACTCGAAACTCTCGTGGCTCAGCGCATGCAGCGCGCTGGCACCGTCCTGTAGCCAGTCCACGGTGTAGCCTTCGGGTTTCAGCGCGGTGCGAATGCCTTCGCCCAGGGCCTGATCGTCTTCGACGAGAAGAATGCGCATGGCAACTCCTGTAGGGATGCGTCCGAGTTACTGGAGTTTACTCTCGACTTGCCGCAAAAGCGCCGTGGCTTCTGCGCGGCGGCCCTTGTCGGCCAGTTCACGGCCGGGGCGATCCTTGGCGGCCAGAGCTTTCTCCAGGGCTGCGCGGGATTCCTCATAGCGTTTCTGCCGTTGCAGGAAGTCGCCATAGAAGTAATTCGGGTCGATGCCGTCGGGGTTGATCGCCAGCGCCTGCTTGAGCATCTTCTCGGCCTGTTCATCGTCGCCGAAGCCAATCGGCCAGCCCGGCACCTGGTAGTAGAGGCTGCCGAGGCTGGTATAGGCCGAGCCGGCCAGCGCCTGCGGATCGATGGCCATCGCCTGCTCCAGGTTGGTTTTGGCCTCCTTGACCAGGCCCAGTGCACCAAGACCGCCTTTGGCGCCGGCCTGGGTGCTGAGGATGATGCCGCGCCAGATCAGCAGCTCGGGCGCCTTGGGCTCGCTGGCCAGCGCGGCATCGGCCTGGCTGACGAGCTTGGCGAAGGCGTCTTCACGCTGCTTCTCCGGCGTCTGGTAGTTGATCTCTGCCCAACGTGTTTGCAACTGATGCAACTGAGCCTGGCCGTTGTCACTGAGGGCGAAGGCGGGCAGGGCGGTGAAACCGAGGGCGGCGATGATCAGGGTGCGAAATGCGTTCACGGAAAATCTCCTCAGTGCTTGTGGCGGGCAAAGCGTTGAATGATCGGCAACTGCTTGCGCAGGGCCTGGTCGACCACGCGTGGCAGTAGGCCGTTGAGTCGCACGAACAGGCGTTCCGGCCATCCCAGGTAGCGCTCTTCCTGCTCGTGGCGGATGGCTTGCAGCAATTCGGCCGCGACTTTTCCCGGATCGTCCATGGCCACGCCCAGCTCGTCGTTCATCGCCACCACGCTGGGGGCGTTCATCGGCGTACGGGTGGCGCGTGGAGCGAAATAGAGGACGCGTACATGGGTGTCGGCCAGCTCGCGGCGCAGCGCTTCGGAGAAGCCGCGTGCGGCGAACTTGCTGGCGCAGTAGGCGGCGAAACCCGGGTAGCCGATGGTGCCGAAAGTGGAGCCGACGTTGATCACCAGGGCACGCCGTTGCGCCCGCAGCAACGGCAGCAGTCGTTGGGTCAGTTGAAGCGTGGCGGTGACGTTGAGGCCGATCAGCTCGGCGATCTGCTGCTCGTCCTGCTGGTCGAGCAGGCCGAAACGATTGACCCCTGCGGCGTTGATCAGGCAATTGAACCCGCCGAAGTTCTGCGCCGCGGCGAGCAGTGCATCACGGCCGCTGCGGGTGGCGATGTCGGCCTGCACCAGCTGCACGTTCTGCGGGAAGCGTTGCAGCAGCGGTTGCAGGGGTTCCAGGCGACGGCCCACCAGCAGCAGATGGGCACCCTCGCTGGCCAGACGATGCGCCAGGGCCAGGCCGATGCCACCACTGGCACCGGTGAGCAGGGCACGGCAATCCGTCGGTTGCATGACCTTACTCCTCGCTCGACAGCGGCAGGCTGCGGAACATGTCGCCGTAAAGGCGGTAGACGACCTTGGCGGTGTGCACCACGGCGGCCTTGTCATCGTCGTTGTCCAGTTGGTTCATCAGCTTCTTGAAGAATTCGATGTGCTCCAGGTCCAGACTGCCGTGGGAGTTGAGGTAGCTGAAGGCTTTGTTCGGCAACTGCAGTTTGTCCTGGATGATGCCGGCGGCCTGGGTGGCCAGGGCGATGCTGGTGCCTTCGAGCACGTTGACCATGCCGAAGAAACTCACCGGGTTGTGCCGGGCGATGCGGTCGTAGACGTAGGCCACCATCAGTTCGGTGGACATGTGCGGGGTGCCATGGCGCACCGCTTCCTTGTCGGCACCACAGGCGGCGATGTCGTTGAGCACCCACTCCTGGTGGCCGGTTTCCTCCTCGATGTACTCGGCGATGGCTTCGCGCAGCCATTCCAGGCGTTCCGGCAGACGCGCACCGCAGGCCATCAACAGCGGCACGGTGTGCTTGACGTGGTGGTAGGCCTCGGTGAGGAAGGCGATGTAGCTGCGCAGGGCGACCTGGCCGGTCATGGCCTGCTGGATGATCGGTGCGCCGAGCAGGTAGTCGCGTTCGGCTTGGGTCTGTGCCAGCAGGGATTCGTAGAAGCTCATGCGTGTACTCCTTCTGCCACCAGGTCATGGATGGCGCTTTGGTAATGGTTGAACAGGGCGGCGCGGCGCAGACGACCATTGGCCGTAGCCAGGTCATTGCTCGCGCTGAAAGGGGCATCGGCGCGCAACCAGTGGTGCGCGCGGGCGTAGTCCGGCAGGCCGTGATTGACGGCGTCCACGGCTTCCTGCAACTGCGCGTCGGGGGTATTGGTGAAGCGCGGCACCAGCACCGCGACGTTGGCTGGCAGCGCCTCGCCGTGCAGCCAGGCCTGGGCGATGGGCAACTGCTGCACCAGCTCGGATTCGACCCATTCCGGGTTGACGTTGCGCCCATAGGCGGTGATGAACTGATGTTTCTTGCGCCCGTGCAGCACCAGGAAACCGTGCTCGAAATGACCCAGGTCGCCGCTGCCCAGCCATTCGCCTTGCGGCGCCGGTTCACCGAGGTAGCCGAGCATGCGCGCGCCCTTGACCAGCACTTCGCCGTCGGCCGCCAGCGTCACCTGCAGGTGGCCAAGCGGCTGGCCGGTGCTGCCGATGCGGCGCTGCTCGGGCGTGTTCAGGCACACCACCGAGGCGCACTCGGACAGCCCGTAACCTTCGAAGATCGGCAGACCCAACGCGTCGGCGCGCTCCAGCAACTGCGCGGAGACACGCCCGCCACCAACGGCCACGAAACGCAGCGAGCCCGGCACCGGCAGCTTGCGCTCGGCCGCGCTGACCAGCGCCAGCAGCAATTGTGGCAACAGGATCAGGCTGTGCGGCTGGGCGGCGTGCAGCGCCTGGAGAAAGCGCGCCAGGTCGAAGCCGCTGGCCCCGGTCAGGCCGATCTGCGCCATTGGCATCAGCTCGACCCGCGCGCCGGCCAGCAGCGGCGCGTAGACGCCAGCGATGTTCTCCAGCAGAGTCGCCAGCGGCAGAATGCACAGGTGCCGTTGCACCTCGCGGCTGGCGCTGGCCTTGACCAGGCTGCCGGCCACTGCCAGCTGTGTGTTCAGGTCCAGGCACACGCCCTTGGGCTGGCCGGTGGTGCCGGAGGTGTAGGTGATCTTGCAGGTGCCCGTATGCAGCTCGGCAGGCTGCGCGACTGTGCGGCGATAAATATCGTTTTCCGCTCTGACGAAGCCGGGGGTACCAGCGCCGATCAGGCAGTCGATGCCGGCACTGTCGAGCACATGGCGTTGCTGCTCGGCGGAGAAGAACCCCGGTACCGGTACGCAGACCAGGCCGGCGTGCAGCACCGCCAGATCCCACAGCACCCAGTCGATGCCGTTGTCCAGGGCCAGCGCCACGCGGTGGGCGCCGAGGGCGAGCAGGTGCCTGCTGCGCACGGCGACCGCACCGAGCAGTTCGGCATAGGTCAGGGTTCGTTCGCCTTCGGCCAGGGCGATGTGCGGGCCGAACTCGCCGAGGCGGGTGAAGAAGGATTCAGCTGCAGACCACATAGGGCATGTCCTCCAGGGCATACAGCGGTTGATGGCCCAGACGCGGATAGGCGCCCAGTTGCAGCAGACGCTGATGACCACCGTGAATGTCGCCGGCCATGACCAGCGGACGGTTGTCGTAGTAGCTGCCCCAGTCGGCCAGCTCATCGCCCATGCGCGCCGGATCGGCTTCACCGAGGGCGATGGGCGTCAGGCCCAGGCGCTGGAAGCTGTTGAGCAGGGGCGGCGTGCCGGTGAAGGTGACCCAGCGAAAACCCAGGGCCACCAGCAGGTCGGTCAGTGCGACGATCAGCAGGCGCGCGGCGCCGGGGCTGTCGGCGGCCAGGTTGCCGACTTCCACCAGTTCGCCACGACCGGGTTCGGTATTGCCCAGGCGCGACCCGATGGCGGTCTGGATCGGTTCGTTCAGGTAGCGTTCGAGGAACAGCGGGCCGCTGTTGCCGCTGCGCACGCCGACTGCGCCGAGCAACTGCCCGATCTGGTTTTCCAGGCCGAACAGGCAGGGCATGAAGTGACGGATGCGTGCGCCGTGCTGCAGTTCGAAGCGTTGGCGGATGAACTGCTCCAGGGCAACGCGACGTGCGCTGCCAGGGGAGGCCAGGTGGAGTTCGTAACTATCGCCGCGCCCGATACGGGCAACGGGACGATCATGCTGCGCCCAGGGTAGTTCCATGCTCGGAACCTCGGTGATGAACCTGGGGGCGATTGTGAGGGGGGCTGGCTTAACGCTGTATTAAGACTTTGCAAAATGTTTCAGGCTTATGGTCTCGGCGTTGGCCATCGCAGATGAATCCGCTCACAAAGGGCTCGAACACTGGCACTTGGCCGGTTGAGTGGGTAAGTTTCGGACTGAATGGGCCATCGCTGGCAGGATCAACACCGAGCATTCAGGGAGGAAAGATGGCGTCACTCAATGCTGACCCCAAGCTGCAACCTCTGCTCACCGAACTGGCCGAGCTGATTCGCCAGGCACGGCAGCAGGCCGTGCGTGCGGTGGATGCGATTCAGGTGCAAACCTGCTGGGAAATCGGCCGGCATATCGTTGAATTCGAGCAGGGTGGGCAGGCGCGTGCCGCCTACGGCAAGAAGCTGCTGCCGACGCTGGCCAGTGAGCTGACGGCTGAGTTCGGTAAGGGCTTCGATGCCTCTAACCTGCGCTACATGCGTCTGTTCTACCAAGCTTTTCCGATTCGTGACGCACTGCGTCACGAATTGAGCTGGACGCACTATCGCACCTTGCTCAGGGTGGACAGCGACAGTGCACGGCAGTGGTACATGAACGAGGCCGCGACGCAGAACTGGAGCACCCGTGCGCTGGAGCGGCAGATCGGCACGTTGTATTACGAGCGTCTGCTGGCCAGCCAGGATCGCGCGGCGGTCGAGCAGGAGGCGGCGAGCAAGCTGCAGGCCCTGGGCAAGAGCCCGCGTGAGTTCGTGCGCGATCCGGTGCTATTGGAGTTCCTCGGCCTGCCCAATGCCGGCACCATGTTGGAGGGCGAGCTGGAGCAGGCGCTGATCGAGCAGTTGCAGAGCTTTCTGCTGGAACTGGGCAAGGGTTTCGCCTTCGTCGGCCGGCAGCAGCGCATCAGCACCGAGAGCAAGGATTTCTATATCGACCTGGTGTTCTACAACTACCTGCTCAAGTGCTTCGTGATCTTCGATCTCAAGCGCGGCGAGTTGACCCATCAGGATATCGGCCAGATGGACATGTACGTGCGCATGTTCGATGACCTCAGGCGCGGCCCGGAAGACGGCCCGACCGTGGGCATCATCCTCTGTGCGCAGAAGGATGCGTCCGTGGTGCGTTATTCGGTGCTGCAGGGCAGCGAGCAACTGTTCGCCAGCAAATACAAGCTGGTGTTACCCAGTGAAGAAGAGCTACGGGCCGAGCTGGATCGGGAGCGAGCGCGGCTGGCCGAGCAACGTGGGCTGTACTGGGTTCACTGAGCTGGGAGGGAGTTGTGCATCAGGGCACCGAGCGGCTGCCAGGCTCGGCCCCGGGCCTGAGGATGTTCAGCCGACCTGCGCAACCCAGTCGTTGAGGTTGTAGTAGTTGCTGATGCGCGCCACCTTGCCGTGCTTGATCTCGAAGAAGGCGCCGGCCGGCAGCGCGTAGGTCTGGCCGTTGGCCGGCGGCAGTCCTTCGTCGTCGGCCAGGTATTCTCCATGCACGATGAATTCGGCGGCGGCGCGGCTGCCGTCAGCGTTCTGCATCACCACGATGTCGGTCAGGCGTTCGCGGTAGCAGCGGCTCATCTTGTCCATGAAGGTGGCGAAGGTGGCCTTGCCGACCTGACGCTCGCCCTGGTTGATGTCGTGCACCACGTCATCGGCCAGCAGGTCGAGAAAGGCGGGCATGTCACCGGCATTGAAGGCGGCGTAGTAGGCCTGAACCAGTTCGGTGGCGGTCATGGCTAAGTTCCTTTCGTAGCGTGGTTAGTGGTTGGTTGGCCCGCATGATAAGTTCGCCGTTTACCGCTGGTATAGCTACTGGCGTCACCCTGTTGCTGGCGAGCGACTGCAATGGATATCCGACTGCTGCGGGGAGCGGAGATCGAACCCCATATCGACGACCTCGCGCGTCTGCGCATCCAGGTGTTCCGCGAGTTTCCCTACCTCTATGACGGCAACCTCGACTATGAGGCCGAGTACCTGGCCACCTATGTGCGCAGTGCCGATAGCCTGTGCGTGCTGGTGCGTGACGAGGGCCGTGTGGTCGGCGCTTCCACCGCGCTGCCGCTGCAGGATGAAACCGAGGAATTCCAGCAGCCGTTCGTTGCCTCGGGCTGGAACCCGGCGCGGATCTTCTACTGCGCCGAGTCGGTGGTGTTACCGGCCTGGCGCGGGCGCGGTCTGGGTGTGCGTTTCTTTGCCGAGCGCGAGGCCCATGCGCATACGCTGGCTCGCTTCGACTGGTGCGCGTTCTGCGCCGTGCAGCGCCCGGCCGATCATCCACGGCGGCCCGCCGACTACCAGCCGCTGGATGCCTTCTGGGCACGCCGCGGCTACCGTCATCACCCCGAATTGCACACCCAGTACCACTGGCGCGACCTGGACGAAGCCGAAGAATCGGCCAAGCCCATGTCGTTCTGGTTGAAGGAGCTTGCCCCATGATCAAGGTCGCTGCCTGCCAGTACCACATCGAGCTGTTCACCACCTGGGATGCCTACGCCGAGCACCTCACCACCCTGTGCGAGGAAGCGGCCGGGCAGGGCGCCGAACTGTTGCTGCTGCCGGAATATGCCGGCCTGGTGCTGACCGGCCAGTTGCCGGAAGCCGAGCGTGGTGACCTGCACGGCTCCATCGCCGGCATCCAGCCGCTGCTGCCACGCTGGCTGGAGTTGTGCGAGAGCCTGGCGCGGAGGTTAAAGATCTACCTGCAAGCCGGTTCCGTAGCGGTGCTGGATGACGACGGCATCTACCGCAACCGCGCCTGGCTGTTCGGCCCGGACGGCTGCCTGGGCACTCAGGACAAGCTGATCATGACCCGCTTCGAGCTGGAGCAGTGGCATATCGCGGCGGGTAGCGGGCTGAAGGTGTTCGATACCGCGCTGGGCAAGCTGGGCATCCTGATTTGCTACGACAACGAATTCCCCTTGCTGGCGCATACCCTGGCCGAGGCAGGGGTCGATCTGATTCTCGCCCCCAGTTGCACCGACACCGTGGCCGGTTTTCACCGTGTACGCATCGGCGCCCAGGCCCGTGCGCTGGAGAACCAGATCGCTGTGCTGCATTCGCCTACCGTGGGCCTGGCGCCCTGGTCGCCGTCGCTCGACGAAGGCTACGGCCGCGCTTCGCTGTACGTGCCGTCGGACTACGGCATGCCGGCCAGCGGCATCGTCGCCGAGAGCGAGGAGCTGTGCCCCACTAGCAGCCATTGGCTGATCTGCGAGCTGGATCTGGCAGAAGTGCGCCGCGTGCGCGAGCAAGGCCAGGTGTTCACCCGTCGCGACTGGCCGCGGCAGTTCGATGACGGCCGGCTGGTGCTGCGGTGAGCGGCTTCGAGCGGGGAGCGCCGGACTCGCCGCTGGCCGCTTATCGCCGTGCACTAGCGGGTGGTTTTGTCGCCGATGCTGCGCAGCACCGTGCGGTCGAGGTGCTGCAGCACTGTCATGAGGCTGTGCATCGCGGCGAGCGCCCGCTCGGCGTGTACCTCTGGGGGCCGGTCGGGCGCGGCAAGACCTGGCTGATGGACAGCTTCTACAACGCCTTGCGGGTGCCGGCGCGGCGGCAGCATTTCCATCACTTCATGCAGTGGGTGCATCGCCGCCAGTTCCAACTGACCGGCAATGCTGACCCGCTGCGCCTGCTGGCCGAGGAGCTGGGGCGTGAGGTGCGTGTGCTGTGCTTCGACGAGCTGTTCGTCAGCGATATCGGCGATGCCATGCTGCTCGGCCGCCTGCTCAGCCTGGTGGTGGAGCAGGGTGTGGTGCTGGTAGCGACCTCCAACCAGCCGCCCGATCAGCTGTATGCCGATGGCTACAACCGCGAGCGCTTTCTGCCGGCGATCACCGCGCTCGAGGCGCATATGCAGGTGGTGGCGGTGGACGGCGAGCAGGATCACCGCCTGCATCCCGGTGCCGAGGTTCAGCGTTATTGGGTGCAACAGCCGCAGGCTCTGGGCGAGCTGTTCGCCCGCTTGAGCGAGGGGCAGGTCATTGGCCGTGAACCAGTGGAGCTGGCCCATCGCAGCGTGGTGACCCTCGGTCAAAGCCCGGCCGCGCTCTGGTGCCGTTTCCACGATCTGTGCGAGCAGCCATTGGCGGCAGTGGATTTCATCGAATTGTGCGAGCGCTTCCCGGCCATCCTGCTTGGCGAGGTGCCATGCCTGGGTGGCGAGCAACGTGAAGGACGTATCGCCCGTGGCACCGAGGATGGCGCCGAACGGGTCGACGCCGGAGATCGGCAATTGCCGGCTTTGTCTCGTAACGACGATGCGGTGCGCCGCTTCATCGCCCTGGTCGACGAGTGCTACGACCGTCGCGTGCCACTCTACATCGAGGCCGCGGTGGCCCTGGATGAACTCTACACTCAGGGCTACCTCGATTTTGCCTTCCGCCGTACGCTCAGTCGCCTTCGCGAGATGCAAATGCAGCGATTTGGCGCCAGCTGATTCAGCCGGCCAGATACTGCTCGGTCGAAACCACGTTCGCGTAGGCGAAGGCCAGTGCGGCCATATAGGCGGCATGCACCTGGGCGGCCGGAATCGATTGCCCCTCGAATTCCTGGTCGCGCGTCGCGCAGGCATCGTGAATGACCGTGGTGGCATAGCCGAAGTCGCTGCTGGCACGTGCTGCAGCGTCGATGCACATATGACTCATGGCGCCAACCAGGGTGATCTGCTCGATGCCGGCGGCGTCCAGCTGAGCCTTGAGATCGGTGCCGAGGAAGGCGTTGACCTGATGCTTGAGCACCACCACTTCGCTCGCCAGAGGCTGCACCTGCGGATGGATGTTCGCACCAGCGCTGCCGGGGACGAAGAAGGGCGCGTCGGCGCTTTCGAATTCATGGCGTACATGGATCACCTTATCGCCCGCCTGGCGTGCTGCCGCCAGCACGCGGGCGGCGTTGGCGGTTGCTCCGTCCATGCCTTCGAGCGACCACTTGCCGCTGGCAAAATAGTCATTCTGGATGTCGATCAGGATCAGGGCGCGCTTGCTCATGGTTGTCTCCGTGGGATGATGTGCGGCAAACCTTATCGCCCTGGCGCGCCTGCGAGGATGGGCGCGGCCGACAATCTGCGGGGAAAAACTGACAATGAGCGAGCGCTGTCTGGAGATTGGCCTGTTGCGCTACCCCGGTGCCCAGCTGGCAGCGGTGTATGGTCTGGGCGATCTGTTCGCGGTGGCCAATCGCATGGCCGCCGGGCAGGGGCGTGAGGGGTTGCCTCGGCTGCGGGTCAGTCACTGGCAGGCCGATGAAACAGGACAGCTTCAGCGCATGTTCGACAGTCTGCCGCAGGCCGAGGGTACGCCGCAGGTAGTGATCTTGCCGCCCTGTCTGGACGATGCTGCTGAGCAGCCGCTCGCTGCCGTGTACCGTGACTGGCTGCGTGCACAGCACGGCGCCGGCGTGCTGCTGGCTTCGGTCTGTGCCGGCGCCTTTGCACTGGCCGAGTCCGGTTTGCTCGATGGGCGCACGGTGACTACCCACTGGGCGCTGGCAGCGCAGATGGCGGCGCGTTTTCCACAGGTGCAGGTACTGCCCGAACGCATGGTGATCGATGACGGTGACCTGATCACCGCCGGTGGTCTTATGGCCTGGACCGATCTCGGTCTGGCCATTGTTACTCGCCTGCTGGGGCCGACCATCGCCGCCGAGACCGCGCGCTTTCTGGTGGTGGACCTGAACCGTGAATCGCAGCGCCATTTCAGCAGCTTCGCGCCCAGCCTCGATCACGGCGATGCCGCAGTGCTTGCCGTGCAGCGCTGGTTGCAGGGGCAGGAGGGCGCCGAGGCGAGCCTGGCCGATATGGCCGCGCGTGCCGGGCTGGGGGAGCGCACCTTTCTGCGTCGCTTTCGCGCCGCCACCGGGCTGAAGCCCACCGAGTACTGCCAGCAGCTACGTGTGAGCAAGGCGCGCGAAATGCTCGAGTTCACTCGCCAGAGCATCGACCAGGTGGCCTGGCAGGTGGGGTATCGCGACTGTGGCGCGTTTCGCAAGGTCTTCACTCGTCTGGTGGGCCTGTCGCCTGGCGATTACCGGCGGCGTTTCGGCACCACTGCGCGTTAGACCGAGTCTTCCGCCGCCAGGCCCGCCGGATTATCGCGTGTCGGCATGGCAAGGATCTCTGGCAGCACGTCGCGAGCGAATATCTTGTGCAGGCGGCGTAGCTCGGCCACCGGGTCGAGGTGATGGTCGACGCGGATGTCCCACAGCGGATACTCCTCCTGATCGACCACATAGATCACTGCGGACGACTCGCCGTGACGGTCGCCGCCGCAGCGGTCGCCAGCGGCCAGGGCTTCGATCAGGCGTTCGATCAGCGGGCGCTTTTCAGCATGGCGAAAGGCTTCGGCTACTGCATCCAGCACCTGTGGGCCGACCAGGCGATTACCCTGTACGGAGAACTGCTCGCCGGCCAGCGAACCGGCCCAGGGAATGCATTTTTCACCGGTCCAGCAGAGGCTGTCGCCCTGTGCGTCGATCAACGCGCATTGGCGCAGTTCCATGCAGGGATCGGTGGCTTTGAGGCGCTCCAGCACTTGCCGGGCCGAAAGCCCCTGGCGCAGCAGCGCCAGGCCATCCAGCCCCAGATAGGGGTTGACCTGCGCCTGGGTCGCCACCGCTCCTGCACCGGCGGCGGCGTGGCTGAGCAGTTTGCCGACGGCGGGCATGGCGGTGGCCGCGGCGACACCGAACTGTCCAGTACGTGGGCAGCGCGCAACGATGGAAAAGGTCATGGCAACTCCTTGGCAATTTCCGCGTTAGGCCTCGTCTGGGTGGGTATCGTTCCGCTTGGCTGCTTGTCGCGGCCTTTGCCAGATGGTCACGGGCATCATCTAATGGGCGCCGTTAACGGCCTGCAATGAGGAACGCCGCATGATTCTTGGCCAGCCGCTTGCCCAGTGGCGCGCGCAATATCCGTTGCTCGATGAGCTGATCGCCCTGCAAGAAACCAGCTGGTTCAACCCTGCCGTGGCGCCTGTCAGCGAGGCGTTGGACGATGTGGGTTTGAACGCCGCAGACGTGGCTGATGCCAGCGCGCGCCTCGAGCGCTTCGCGCCCTACCTGGCCCGGGTGTTCCCGCAGACGGCCGCCAGTGGCGGGATCATCGAGTCGGACATCCTGCCCCTGACGCAGATGCAGGCGCTGCTCAGTGAGGAGGCCCAGGCAGAAGGCGAGATCGGCGCGCTGTGGCTCAAGCGCGACAGCCACCTGCCCATCTCCGGTTCGATCAAGGCCCGCGGCGGCATCTACGAGGTGCTCAAGCATGCCGAGGACCTGGCACTGGCTGCCGGGTTGCTTAGCCTCGAGGACGATTACGCCTGCCTCGACAGCGACGCGATGCGCGCCTTCTTCGGTAGCTATCAGGTAGCCGTCGGCTCTACCGGCAACTTGGGGCTGTCCATCGGCATCATCAGTGCACGTCTGGGCTTTCAGGCCACCGTGCACATGTCCGCTGATGCGCGCCAATGGAAGAAGGGCAAGCTGCGCGCCCATGGCGTGACGGTGGTCGAGTACGCCAGCGATTACAGCGTTGCGGTGGAGCAGGGGCGGCGTCAGGCCGAAGGCGATCCGCGCTGCCACTTCGTCGATGACGAGAATTCCAGGCACCTGTTCCTCGGCTACGCGGTGGCCGGTGAGCGTCTCAAGCAGCAACTGGCGACAGCCGGTGTCGTTGTCGATGCCGAGCATCCGCTGTTCGTCTACCTGCCCTGTGGCGTTGGCGGTGGACCGGGTGGCGTGGCCTTCGGCCTGAAGCTGGCGTTCGGCGACGCGGTGCACTGCCTGTTCGCCGAACCGACCCATTCACCGTGCATGCTGCTCGGCGTGCATACCGGTCGGCATGAAGAATTGGCGGTTCAGGATTTCGGTATCGACAACCGCACGGCTGCCGACGGACTGGCCGTGGGGAGACCATCCGGCTTCGTCGGCCGCGCGATGCAGCGCCTGATCGATGGCTATTACACTGTCAGCGATGAGCAGCTGTTCCGTTACCTGGCGTTGTTGGAGCAGACCGAGGGCCAGCGCCTGGAACCTTCGGCCCTGGCCGGCATGCCGGGTGTGCTGCGGGTGCTTGGCGAGCAGCAGGGCTATCGCCAGCGAATGGGCCTCACTCCTCAGCGCATGGCGCAGGCGACCCATCTGGTATGGGCGACCGGCGGCAGCATGGTGCCGCAGGCGGAGATGGACAGTTACCTGGCGCGTGGCCGGCAACTGTTGCAGAGTTCGGGCGAGGATTGACGCAAGTCTGTAGGAGCACCGTCCCGGAGCGAAGCTTCTCTGCCGTTTGCACGGGCCAATTCGCCGCGGGGCGCGGCTCCTACCCAGGAGCGATACGCGTCGCGCCTGAAAACGCAGAAGCCCAGCACTTGGCCGGGCTTCTGCTTTGCAACGTTGACGCTTACTTCACTTCTACCGCCAGGCTTTCGGCGATCTTCTTGTTCCAGATCGCAGGTCCCGTGATGTGCACGGACTCACCCTTGGTGTCGACCGCCACGGTCACCGGCATGTCTTTGACTTCGAACTCGTAGATGGCTTCCATACCGAGCTCTTCGAAGGCCAGCACCTTGGACTTCTTGATCGCCTGGGCCACCAGGTAGGCGGCGCCGCCGACGGCCATCAGGTACACGGCCTTGTTGTCCTTGATTGCCTCGATGGCGATCGGGCCGCGCTCGGACTTGCCAATCATGCCCAGCAGGCCGGTCTGCTCGAGGATCTGCCGGGTGAACTTGTCCATCCGCGTAGCGGTGGTCGGGCCAGCCGGGCCAACCACTTCGTCACCGACCGGATCGACCGGGCCGACGTAATAGATGAAGCGACCCTTGAGGTCCACCGGCAGTTGCTCGCCCTTGTTGAGCATGTCGACCATGCGCTTGTGCGCAGCGTCGCGGCCGGTGAGCATCTTGCCGTTGAGCAGCACGGTCTCGCCCGGCTTCCAGCTCTGCACGTCTTCCGGGGTCAGCGTATCGAGGTTGACGCGGCGCGCGCTCGGGCCAGCTTCCCAGACGATTTCCGGGTAGGCGTCCAGATCCGGTGCTTCCAGTTCGGCCGGGCCCGAGCCGTCGAGCACGAAGTGGGCGTGACGGGTGGCGGCGCAGTTGGGGATCATGCACACCGGCAGCGAAGCCGCGTGGGTCGGGTAATCCATGATCTTCACGTCGAGCACGGTGGTCAGGCCGCCCAGGCCCTGGGCACCGATACCCAGCTGGTTGACCTTCTCGAACAGCTCCAGGCGCAGCTCTTCGATACGGTTTTGCGGGCCGCGAGCCTGCAGCTCGTGGATGTCGATGTGCTCCATGAGCACTTCCTTGGCCATCACTGCCGCTTTTTCGGCAGTACCGCCGATGCCGATGCCGAGCATGCCCGGCGGGCACCAGCCGGCGCCCATGGTCGGCACGGTCTTCAGCACCCAGTCGACGATCGAGTCGGACGGGTTGAGCATGGCCATCTTCGACTTGTTCTCGGAGCCGCCGCCCTTGGCCGCGACGTCCACTTCCACCTTGTCACCAGGGACGATGGAGTAGTGGATCACCGCCGGGGTGTTGTCCTTGGTGTTCTTGCGGGCACCGGCCGGGTCGGCCAGGATCGAGGCGCGCAGGACGTTTTCCGGCAGGTTGTAGGCGCGACGCACGCCCTCGTTGATCATGTCGTCGACGCTCATGGTGGCGCCGTCCCAGCGCACGTCCATGCCGACCTTGATGAACACGGTAACGATGCCGGTGTCCTGGCAGATCGGGCGGTGGCCGGTGGCACACATGCGCGAGTTGATCAGGATCTGCGCCATGGAGTCCTTGGCGGCCGGCGACTCTTCCTTCAGGTAGGCCTCGTGCATCGCCTGGATGAAGTCGACGGGGTGGTAATAGGAGATGAACTGCAGTGCGTCGGCGACGCTCTGAATCAGGTCGTCCTGCTTGATCACGGTCATTGGGGCGCTCCTCTATCAGGGAACATCAACAAGGAAGCGCCGGACAACGACCCGGCGCAACGGCGGAAGGGCAGCTCTGGAAACCACCTTGACGATATCTTCAGAGCCGCCCAAAAAGGCGCGGCAGTATACCGCACCCGCTCGCGTCGGGCACAGCAGCCGAAGGTCGATGGCAAGTGCAGTGGGCGGTTATCGGGCGCCGGCAAAGCGACCTCGGCTTTGGCTTGCTGCGTCGCTCTACCTCCTGCATCCATGCAGTCGTGCATTGCCATCGCTACGTTAAAACAGGCGGAACGCCAGCCTGGTCAGATGCTCACTTGCGGCTTGTAACCTCGGGCGCGATTGCGATCGTTTTCGCCTGTTCTTTTCCGCGCTGACTGGCTCGCCTGATTTTCAGCGGTTTCCTACTGCGGCCTAGGTTTTTTGTGATCACAGGGGTAGAGTACGGCCAGATGCCAGTATGGGATGGAGCCCATGAGCTCAACGACTCGCCGGGGAACCCAACGCAGCCTGCAGAGCCTCCTGCTCAAACGCTTCGCCATGGCCTTCGCTACCTACGCGATGATGGCGCTTGTCTGCTGGTTCGCTGTGTTCAATGGCCTTTTCCTCGGTTCCATTAGCACCGCCGCCTGGCTGACCCTGGGCGTGTTCGGCAGTCAATTGGTGTTTCTCTGGCTGTTCCTTTCCGGGCGTAACCTGCGTTGTGACGATCCCAGCCTGACCGAAGCCCAGGTGCTGGTGGCACTGGCGTGGCAGCCGCCGGTGCTGGCGCTGTTCGACAGCGCGCGCGGCGTGATGATGGTGTTCTATGTACTGATCCTGCTGTTCGGCGTGTTCCAGCTGCCGCCGCGGGTGTTCGTGCGCTGCGCCGCTTTCGCCTTCTTCGGCTTCACTGCCATGGTGCTGATCGAGGCCTACCGCATGCAGTTGGTGGACCCGAGCATGACCTGGTTGCAGGTGTGGGTGCTGTTCATCCTGCTGGTCTGGCTGTGTCTGTTCTCCAGCTACGTGCAAGCCATGCGCAAGCGCATGCGCCAACGTCGCTTCGCCCTGCAGGCGCATCAGGACACCCTGCGCGGGATGATGCGCCAGCTCGAGGACCTGGTCGCCACCGATGAACTCACCGGGCTGTTCAACCGCCGGCATTTCCTGCGTCAGGCCACCCGTGAACTGGAGCATCTGGACCACGGGCGACATCACGGCCTGGCGCTGATCGACCTGGACCATTTCAAACGAATCAACGATGCTCATGGCCATGCTGCCGGTGACCGGGTGCTACAAACCTTCGCCGCAGTTGCCCGTGCCTGTCTGCGTGACGGCGACATCATTGCCCGCTACGGCGGTGAGGAATTCGTCCTGCTATTGCCCAATACCGATGCCGACCAGTTCACCGCCTGCTGCGAACGCCTGCGAGAAGCCTTTGCCAGGGCCGAGCCGGTGGGCGTGAAGGTGGACAATCTCAGTCTCTCCGCCGGCATGACCCTACTGGTTGCCGGTGACGATCTCGATGAAGCCCTGCAGCGTGCCGATCAGGCGCTGTACCAGGCCAAGCGCGGCGGACGCAATCGTTGCGATGCCAGCTGGGAGAACGCGGGTGCCTGAACTGCGTGTGGGTGCCCTGCAGTTGCAGGTCGCCCAACAAACCAACTTGCTCGATGCCTTGCTCGGCGGCGGTGTGGCGGTGCCCTACAGTTGTCGCGCCGGCAGTTGTCACGCCTGTCTGGTGCGCTGTGTCGCCGGTGAGCCGCTGGATAGTCAGCCCGAGGCACTGGCGGCCGACAAGCGTGCCGAGGGCTGGCGCCTGGCCTGTCAGTGCCAGGTGATCGTGGACCTGCAGGTCGAACCTTTCGACCCGCAGCGTGATGGCCTGGCAGCCAAGGTGGCCGCGCTGGACTGGCCCAGCCCGCAGGTTTTACGCCTGCGCTTGCAGCCTGCCAGGCCGTTGCGTTATCGCCCCGGCCAGCATCTGCTGCTGTGGAGCGATCAGGCTGTGGCGCGCCCCTATTCGCTGGCCAGCGTGCCGAGCGAGGACGACTGCCTGGAGTTTCATATCGATTGTCGTATGCCCGGCGCATTCTGCGATGCCGCGCGGCGCCTGCAGGTTGGCGACACGCTGCGCCTCGGCGAGCTGCGCGGTGGCGCCCTGCATTACGACGCCGATTGGCAGGCGCGACCGCTCTGGTTGCTGGCCGCCGGTACCGGTCTGGCGCCGCTCTACGGGGTCTTGCGTGAAGCGTTGCGTCAGGAGCACCAAGGCGCCATTCGCCTGCTGCACGTGGCGCATGAGCCGGCCGAACACTACCTGGCGAGCGAACTTCAGGCACTGGCGGCGCAGCACGCCAACCTGCAGGTGGAGCTGGTAACGGCGGCGCAGTTGCCGGCTGCTTTGGCCGAACTGCGCCTTGTTTCGCGGCAGACCCTCGCCTTACTCTGCGGCCATCCCTTGACGGTCGACAGCTTCGCGCGGCGCCTCTACATGGCCGGTTTGCCGCGCAGCCAGATGCTCGCCGACGTCTTTCTCACTCGCGCATAGGCTGTGCAGGGCCGGTCAGGCCTAGCGCCGGTGCGTACGACGCACCCATTGGAGCCTTGCATGAGCGAACACCTGCATATCGAACGCGACGGCGGTCTGTTGACCCTGCGCATGCACCGCCCGGACAAGAAGAATGCGCTGACCCGCGCCATGTACGCCGGCATGGCCGAGGTGCTGGACGAAGCCGAGCGCGACCCGAGCGTGCGCGTGGTGCTGCTCACTGGTGGCGAGGCGTGCTTTACCAGCGGCAATGACGTCGCCGACTTCATCCAGGCACCGCCCACCGGCCTGAACAGCGAAGTGTTCCAGTTCATGCGCGCGCTGTTCGAGTTCAGCAAACCGGTGGTCGCCGCAGTGGCTGGCCCGGCGGTGGGGATAGGTACCACCTTGTTGCTGCACTGCGACCTGGTCTACGTCAGCCGTGATGCGCAGTTGAAAATGCCCTTCGTCAATCTTGGTCTGTGCCCCGAATATGGCTCCAGCCTGATTCTGCCGCGTCTGCTGGGGCATGCGCGTGCCGCCGAGCTGCTGTTGCTCGGTCAGTCCTTCACGGGTGAGCAGGCCGCGACCTGGGGCATCGCCAACCAGGCGCTGGAGGATGGCGCGGCGATGTTGAACAAGGCTCGCGAGATGGCACAGCGTTTTCTCGAGCTGGCGCCATCAGCGGTCGCCGACAGCAAACGCCTGATGCGCGCGCCGGATCGCGAGCAGCTGCGCAAGGTGATCGAGGAGGAGGGCGCCCTGTTCGGCCAGCGCCTGCGCTCGCCAGAGGCCGTCGAGGCGTTGACGGCCTTCATGCAGCGCAGAAAGCCGGATTTCTCTCGGTTTTCCTGATCTCCGGCTCTGCTCCCAGTCGGTAGGGTGCGCTGTGCGCACCGGGGATATTCAGTGTCGTACCTCGGTGCGGTAGCCCGCTCCCCAAAAACAAAAGGCCGCTCGATGAGCGGCCTTTTGCATTCAAGGGTGGATCACACCATCTGATCGCCGACGTGGAGGATCTTCATGGTGTTGGTGCCACCGGTGCCATGGTAGCTGTCGCCCTTGGTCAGAATGACCCAGTCGCCTGGCTCGACCACGCCGCGCTTGAGCAGCTCGTCCACTGCCGCTTGGCTGACCTTGTTCGCTGGCAGCGAGGCCGGGTCGAACGGCACGGTGTAGACGCCACGGAACAGTGCCACGCGGGCCTGGGCTTCGCGGTGCGGGGTAAAGGCGAAGATCGGGATCGACGAGCGGATGCGCGACATGATCAGCGGGCTGTAGCCACTCTCGGTGAGGCTGATGATGGCCTTGACGCCCGGGAAGTGGTTGGCGGTGTACATGGTTGCCAGGGCCACGCTCTCGTCGCAACGCTGGAACTGGCGACCGATGCGGTGGCTGGACTGCTTGCTGGTCGGGTGTTTCTCGGCGCCCAGACACACACGAGCCATGGCCTGTACGGCTTCGACCGGGTATTCGCCGGCGGCGCTTTCAGCCGAGAGCATCACCGCATCGGTGTAGTCCAGCGCGGCGTTGGCCACGTCGGAGACTTCGGCGCGGGTCGGCATCGGGCTGTGGATCATCGACTCCATCATCTGGGTGGCGGTGATCACCGCTTTGTTCAGGCGACGGGCGTGGGCGATGATCTTCTTCTGGATACCGACCAGCTCGGCGTCGCCGATTTCCACGGCCAGGTCGCCACGGGCGACCATCACCGCGTCGCTGGCGCGAATCAGGCCGTCGAGGGCTTCGTCATCGGCCACGGCTTCGGCGCGCTCGATCTTGGCCACCAGCCAGGCAGTGCCGCCGGCTTCGGTGAGCAGGCGACGGGCGTAGTCCATGTCGGCAGCGTCACGCGGGAAGGACACGGCCAGGTAATCCAGGTCCATCTCGGCGGCGACCTTGATGTCGACCATGTCCTTCTCGGTGAGGGCCGGGGCGGTGAGGCCACCGCCGCGGCGGTTGATGCCCTTGTTGTCCGACAGCGGGCCGCCGATCAGTACGCGGCAGTGCAGTTCGTCCGCGCCCTTGAGTTCGACGCGCATGACCACGCGGCCGTCGTCGAGCAGCAGTTCGTCACCGACATCGCAGTCCTGGATCAGCGCCGGGTAGTCGATACCGACCACTTCCTGGGTGCCGGCAGTGCGCGAGTGGCTGGAGGAGAGGCGGAACAGGTCACCGTCCTTGAGCTCGATGCGCTTGTTCTCGAATTTGGCGATACGGATTTTCGGGCCTTGCAGGTCGCCGAGCAGGGCAACATGACGGCCATGCTTGGCGGCCAGCTCGCGAACCAGGGCGGCGCGCGCCTTGTGGTCGTCCGGCGTGCCGTGGGAGAAGTTCAGACGGGCCACGTCGAGACCGGCGAGGATCAGTTGCTCCAGCACTTCCGGCGAGCTGCTGGCCGGGCCCAGGGTGGCGACGATTTTGGTGCGGCGAAAGGTCATGCACGAACTCCCTAGTGAACTATGACCGGGAGGCTACTACGGCGCCGGGCTGTAGTCATTGTTCCTGTGCACTACCCTTTGCCGTGCGGTTTGATCACCAGCAGATCGCACTCGACACGTTCCAGCACCCGTTCTGCGGTGTGGCCGATCAGCAGGCTGTCCAGATGGCCGCGGGCGATGGCGCCCATCACCAGCAGGCCGATATTGTGCTCACGCACGAAACGCGGGATGACTTCCTCGGCAAAACCGTCCAGCAGGTGGGCCTGTGCTCTATCGATGGCGTGCTGGGCGATCAGCTTGTCGAAGGCTTCGCGGTGCTCGCGGCTGCACTGGGTCACGTAGTCTTCATATTCCTGCGCTACCTCGGCGTCGAACAGCAGCGAACGCGGCAGCGGCGCCTGCGCGTGCAGGTATTCTGCCTGTAAGCCGAGCTCGGCCTGCAGCGTCTGGCTGGCATCAATCAACTGATGATCGAGGGCGGCAGGTTTGTCCGCGCTGTGCAATGGATCGAGCGCGGCGCAAAGGCTCTGACCATGGGGCTCGGCGTCGTGTACCAGCCACAGCGGCACCGGGCTGCGACGAATCAGCTGCCAGCTGGTATCACTGAACAACAGGCGGCGCAGCGCACTGCTGGGATGAGTCGATTTGAACAGGATGTCCGGTTGCAGCACCGCGACGCGGGAAAGGATCTCTTCGTGGCGGCGCTTGCCCCAGCGCACGTCCACTTCGATCTTGAATCCTTCATCACTCAGGTGAGCGACGCTGGCACGCAGGGCCTCGTGGCTCTGTCGCAGGATGGTTTCACGGGCGCGGTTGAGCAGATGGCTGTCCAGCAGGCCGCTTTCCAGGCTTGGGTGGTATTCGATCTGCAACAGGTGCAATTCGGCGCCGGTCTTGCGTGCCACATCGGCTGCGCGTTGCAGGGCGGGTTGTTGCTGGTGTTCGGCGTCGATGACGACCAACAGTCGTTGCAGTTTCATGGCAGCGTCCTCGCCTGGAGTCTGTATTTGCATTACACACCCTGTTGCGCTGAACGGCATTGATATGGGTCAGCGCAGACGGGGATTTAGCGCCGGCTCGAGCGGACGAGCGGTCGTGGCGCTGGCGTTGATAAAGTGAGAGGCAGTGGCGTCATGCCAAGGCGCCGCCAGAAAATCCGTCGTTGGCTGCCGCTGTTCAGTTTTTGCCTGGGCTGTCGATACACTGCTCATTGGAGGAATTGCCCATGCGTACCCTGATCATTCTGGCCGTGGCCCTGGTTGCTGCGGGTTGCACCCGTGTCTCGCTCGACCATCATCTGAACAACGCCTATCGCGCCTACAACGAAGGCGATTGCGCCCGTGTCGCGCTGGAGCTGTCGCAGGCCGAGCGCAAGAGCCGCTCACGCAATTACCTGCAGCCGGAGATTTCCCTGCTGCGCGGTCAATGCCTGGAGCGCGAGAGCCTGTTCGTCGATGCCGCGCAGACCTACCAGTTCATCATCACGCGCTATCCGGCCAGCGAGTACGCCTACCGCGCCCGCGCGCGTCTGCAGACGCTGGAGCAGCTGGGGCATCACAGTCCGGCGCCGGCGGCCAAGGTCAGTCCGGCCACGCTGTGAGCCTTCGGTCGTCCGGCGTTCCTCGGCGACGCGGTGCGGTATAAGCTGGCGTATGTCTCTCACGGAGGATGAACATGCGTCACTGGTTGTTGATCGCTGCACTGCTGCCCTCGCTGGCGACGGCGGAAATCTATCGCTGGACGGACGAGCAGGGGCGGGTGCATTTCGGCCAGAGGCCCGTTGCCGGGGCTGAAACCGTGCAGGTAAAGCCGCAGGTGATCGAGCGCGACCAACATACGCGTGAGCGTGAGGAGCGCCGTCAGCGTTTCTACGATGCGCGGCGTGAAGAGCAACAACAGGCTGCGGCGACAGCAACTGCGCAGCGCGAAGAGCGGGCCAGTGAATGCCGTGATCTGCGCCGACACCTGGCGCAGATGCCGGAGGGCTTTCGCTACTATCGCGAAGGCGCCGGCGGCGAGCGCATCTACTACAGTGATGAAGAAACCGACACCGCTCGTCGCCAGTTGCGCGAGCGGATAGCCCAGCGCTGTTCTTGAGGGTGGTTAAGTGGTCGTAGTAGGGCCATACTCAAGTCCCTTTGTAGCGATTTGCCACTATGCGTAGCCAGCGCCGAATCGAACGCCATCAGTTGCCCTACTACCTGAAGGTATTCAATCGCATTACCGACAAACCGATGGGCTCCATCGGCAATGTCTCCCTCGACGGTCTGATGCTGATCAGTCAGTTGCCGATGCTGGTGGGCGCACGCTTCGACATGCGCCTGAAGATTCCAGGCCAGCATGGCATGCATTTCATCGACTTCTCCGCCAACTGTAAGTGGTGCCGTGAAGACGTCAATCCCGGCGTCTACGATTCCGGCTTCGCTCTGGTGGCGCCACCTGCCGACTACGTCGAGATGATCGACGCGCTGCGTTACTACTTCAGCTTTCACAGCCTGGCGGCGTCTGCCTGACATTTCGCTGGTTCGAGGTTGTCGTGCGCTGCGGCGTCAATGCACTGCTGGCGCACGTGCCAGGCTGCGCAAGCGCTGGCTCAATTGCAGGCGCAAACCTTCCTCCTCGCAGAACAGCAGGGCGTGTTCAAGGTCATAGCGCTCACCCTGTGGGCAATCCAGTTGCCGATAGACGTCCGCACGAGCCAGATGATCGGCCAGGTTGGGCGGGCCGAGCTGCAGGACGCGCTCGGCATCCTTGAGCGCTGCTTCCGGGGCATCGTGCTGCATGTGCAGCAGGCGCAGGTTGCGCGACAGGCGTCGCAGCATGTCAGCGGCATCGGCTGTCTGCAGGTGCACCGCGCTGAGTTCGACATCCGGGCCCAGCTGGCGATAGAGCTGATCACGGCAGTCGCGGGTGTACAGGCGACGTCCGCCGCAAGGGTCGAGCAGGTGATCGGCGCCAGGTACACGGAGCATGAAGTGACCAGGGAAATTCACGCCCTGGAGTGGAATTTCCAGGCGGCGCGCCAACTCCAGTGCAATCAACGCCAGGGGCAATGGTTGGCCGCGTCGGCGGCGTAGCACTTCATGCAGCAGGGCATGGCGCGGTCGTGTCACGCCTTCGTCGTCTTCCTGATAGTCGAGTTCGGCCAGTCGGCGCAGCAGCGGCTGTGCCAATTCGCGAGGGGGCAGGGCGGGTAACCCAGCGCTGACCTGCAGTAACAAACTGTGCAGGTCGCTCAGTATCTGCGCGGGCTGAAGCTGGTCATCGTGTTCGGCAGCGATCCATAGTGCCGCCTCGAACAGGGCGGGAGGGTCGCGTTGCAGGCACTGCAGGCAGGCTTGGCGTGGGCTCATCGCATTCTCCGCTGACTTCTGCTCTTTTAGCTCCTGACAAGGTCGTCGTCCAGCTTGGCTCTCCTATACTGAGGCCTGAAGTCCAACCGGGAGCTCGCCCATGTTCAGCATGATGGAAGCCGCCCGCCTCGAGGCCCTGCATCTGGCCGAGGATCCGGCCAGCGGTCTCAAGGCCGTTATAGCCATTCACAACACCCGTTTCGGGCCAGCGCTTGGCGGTTGTCGCTACCTACCCTATGCCGATGAACAAAGCGCCATTGACGATGCCATCCGCCTTGCCCAGGGTATGAGCTACAAGGCGGCGTTGGCTGGGATCGATCACGGTGGCGGCAAGGCGGTGATCATCCGCCCGGCTCATCTGCAGAGCCGCGCCGCGCTGTTCGAAGCCTTCGGCCGTTTTATCGAAACCCTCAATGGCCGTTACATCACCGCCATCGACAGTGGCACCTCCAGCGCCGACATGGATTGCATCGCCCAGTACACCCATCACGCTACCAGTACGACCAGTGAGGGTGATCCGTCACCGCACACCGCCTTGGGTGTGTTCGCGGGCATTCGCGCCACCGCCCAGGCGCGCCTTGGCAGCGATGATCTGGAAGGGCTGCGAGTCGTTGTTCAGGGGCTGGGCAATGTCGGCTTCGCCCTGGCCGAAGCGCTGCATGCCGCGGGCGTGGAACTGTTGGTGAGCGACCTCGATGCCGGGCGTGTGCAACTGGCTGTCGAGCAACTGGGGGCGCACCCGATAACCAGCGATGCGCTGCTTACCACGCCTTGCGACATTCTCGCGCCCTGCGGCCTGGGTGGTGTGCTGAATGCGCAGACGGTCGCTCATCTGCGTTGCGCTGCGGTGGCTGGAGCGGCCAATAATCAGCTGGCCAGCCCTGAGGTGGCCGATCAGCTGGAAGCTCGCGGGATTCTCTACGCGCCGGATTACGTGCTCAATGCCGGAGGGCTGATCTACGTGGCACTGCGCCATCGCGGCGAGGAACTAGCGGCGATCACCGCGCACCTGGCGCAGATCAGCCGGCGCCTGACTGAAATCTACGCCCATGCGCAGGCTGAAAAGCGATCCCCGGCGCGAGTCGCTGACTATTTGGCAGAGGGGCTGCTTTATCGCACCTAGCGGTTGCCGAGCCCGTTCAAACTGTGGGGGCGCGAAGATAATCGGTAGGCGGCGCCCGGTCGAACTGATGGGTGCACGGTGCAGCGACCTGCGGCAACGCCGCACTTGGCGATGCTCACAGGCTAAATTAGCGTGGTGCAAGGAGGATTCACCATGGACTACTTCATTATCGTCGTCACCACCGCTGCCGGCCTTTACTTTCACTGGTGGTTGTTCCGTCGCATTCGCCAGTGGAGTGATCGCGACCTGGCGCTTTCCTTTGCCGAGGGCGATGAGCGCAAACGTCAGTACATGCTCGAGCAGCTGGCCCGTGCGCGAGGTGAGGGCGTCAAGCGACGAGATTTGCCGGCATGGCTGGAGCGTGTCGCGGGGCAATACCCAGGCAGCAGAGCATGATGCTGGACGGTTTTACCGAGCAGACCCCTCGTGCGAAAGAGGGGCCGCGCTACACGGTCACTCGCTGGCGGTCTCGATCTCGAGTTCCTCGAGTGCGTCCGGCTGGCTCTTGAACGCCTTGGCAAAGACGTCGCGATTCTTGGCCATGAAGATACCCAGCTCCTCGCCCTGTTCCTCGCTCAAGGATGGAACCGCCTTGTGCAGGACCTCGCTCAGGCGCTCGGCCAGTTCCAGCATCTTGTCGTAACGGTCGGCTTCGGCCTTATCCATGAACAAGCGCTCCGGATCGCGACTGCTGCGATACACCACTTCGACGGCCATTCATCACCTCATCTGCCTTCATGCGTGTCTGTTGGTAACTGTTTATTTATACAGTTGTCCAAGCATAAAGAACTCGCTACCGTTTTGCCAGCAGCGAGTGTCGAGAATTCAGCGGTCGCTACGGATCGGGCTGAACTCGACGGGTACCCAGGCGTAGCCTTGGGCTTCCTTGCGTACGTGGCCCAGGCCGGGGAAGGGCAGGTGCGCACCAGCGACCCACAGCTTGTCTGTGGCCGCTTCGGCCAGGATGCGTTGGCGGGATTGCCTGGCCTGGTCGCTGTCGACATCGAACTCGATGACCACTTCAGGCTTGGCGAACTGCACGGCGTGGTTATGCAGAATGTCGCCCCATACCAGCAGGCTCTGTCCACCCGATTTGAACAGGTAAGAGGTATGTCCGGGCGTGTGTCCCGGGCTCGCTACCAGGCTGACGCCACGCAACAATTCGCCTTCTGTCTTGTAGGGTTTGAGCTTGTTCATCTTGGCATAGGGTGCGACTGCCTGTTGCGCCATCTTGAACATGCCTTGCATGTCTTCGGGGGCCTTGGCCATGGTCGCCTCGTCGAGCCAGAATTCAGCCTCCGCCTGCGGCACCTCCACGGTCGCGTTGGGGTAGGCCGGGCTGCCGTCGGCGTTGACCAGGCCGCAGGCATGGTCCGGGTGCAGGTGGGTGAGCAGCACGGTATCCACCTGCTCCGGCTGGTAGCCGGATGCCTTGAGGTTGGTCTGCACCACGCCGAGAGTCGGGCCGAAGCACTGGGCGGCGCCGGTATCGATCAGCACCAGGTTGTCGCCAGTGTTGATCAGATAGGCGTTGACCGCAGTCTGCACGCCTTTCTCCGACGCCACGAACATGCGTGCCAGCAGCGATTGCAGGTCCTTGTCATCGATGCCCTTGAGCAGGCTGGCAGGTAGGTCGACGTAGCCGTCATACAGAGCGGTGACTTCGAAGTCACCGAGTGCCATACGGTAGTAGCCCGGTACCTGGGTCTTCTGTTGTGCCGGTGCGGCCGCCTGCAGCGGCAGGCTGACCAGGGCGATCATGGCGGACGACAATGCGGTGCTCAGCGAGAAAAGACGCATGGGGGATCCTTCATTGAGAATGGCGATGCCGCAGTGTGCGACGCGTCGGGGTATTTTGGCGAGCTTGTGATGTCAGTTTCAGCCTCGTCGCGGTTGGCTGGAGCGTGCCAAATCGTCACATCGCAGCGGCATCCTCGGGCTGGTCTTTTTCCTGCATGATTGTTTCTTGCGAATACCCGAGGTGGGGATTCGGGGTGGTTTGCCAGGTCTCGTGGGGAGTTGAAGGATGAATTGGGCTGAGCGCTTGCGCGAAAACATGCACGGTCTGGCGGAGTCGCTGGGCAATCTGCTGATGGAGGCCTTCCATTACCTGGCGCTGTTCGCCATCGGGGCGATCACGGCCTGGGCGGGGGTGATGACCTTCATCGGCATGCTGGAAAAGGGACACATCACGGTCGATGACATTCTGTTGCTGTTCATCTACCTGGAATTGGCGGCGATGGTGGGCATCTACTTCAAGACCAACCACATGCCGATTCGCTTCATGATCTATGTAGCGATCACCGCGTTGACCCGTTTGCTGATTTCCGACATTTCTCACACCCACAAACCGACTTGGGGTGTGGTGATGGTGTCGGGAGCGATCCTGCTGCTGGCCCTGGCGATTCTGGTGGTGCGCTACGCCTCGTCGCGTTTTCCGGCGGTGGCTGGTCCACACCCGCGCAGCAAGGCGCGCAACCGCGAGGACGCCGAGTCCGAGCGCGACGATGCGTCTGACTGAAATGTGGATCGGGGCGCGTAGTCGACGCTCTTTTCATCCACCACTGCGGGCGTCATGGTGGAGCGAGGCGTCAGTCGAGCGGCGCGAACAGCGCCGCCAGGTCTTCCTCATCCAGCTTCCACTGGCCCTGGCTGCCGCCGTCCAGCACGCCTTTGGCCAGGTTGGCCTTGGCCTGCTGCAGTTGCTGGATCTTTTCCTCGACGCTGCCACGGGCGATCAGCTTGTAGACGAACACAGGTTTGTCCTGGCCGATGCGGTAGGCGCGGTCGCTGGCCTGGGCTTCGGCGGCCGGGTTCCACCAGGGGTCGAAGTGGATCACGGTATCGGCGGCGGTCAGGTTGAGACCGCTGCCGCCGGCCTTGAGGCTGATCAGAAAAACCGGAAACTCCCCCGCCTGGAAGCGTTGTACCGGTGTGCGCCGGTCCTGGGTGCTGCCGGTCAGTGTGGCGTAGGCAATCTTGCGCGCCTGCAATTCCACCTCGATCAGGGCCAGCATCGAGGTGAACTGGGAGAACAGCAGTACCCGGCGGCCTTCGTCGACCAGCTCTACGAGCATGTCCAGCAGGGCGCTGAGCTTGCCCGAGTCGCTGGCGTTCAGTTCGCCGTGATCCTCGCCGAGCAGGCGCAGGTCGCAGCAGCTCTGGCGCAGGCGCAGCAGGGCTTCGAGGATGACGATATGACTGCGGGCCAGACCCTGGCGGGCAATTTCGTCGCGTACCTTCTGGTCCATGGCCAGGCGCAGAGTCTCGTAGCGGTCGCGCTGCAGCTGGGTCATCTCGACCCATTGGGTAATCTCGGTCTTTGGCGGCAACTCGCTGGCCACCTGTTCCTTGGTGCGGCGCAGCAGGAAGGGGCGGATGCGCCCATTCAGATGGCTCAGGCGCTGGGCGTCGCCACGTTTCTCGATGGGGGTGCGGTAGTCGCGGGTGAAGGCCTTGGCGTCGCCGAGCCAGCCCGGCATGAGGAAGTGGAACAGCGACCACAGCTCGCCCAGGTGGTTTTCCAGCGGTGTGCCGGTCAGGCACAGGCGCAGGTCGGCCTGCACCTGAGCCGCTGCAGTGGCCGCCTTGCTGCGCGGGTTCTTGATGTTCTGTGCTTCGTCGAGAATCAGCAGGCGATAGCGCTGCTGGTTCAGCGCCTTGAGGTCGCGCGGCAGCAGGGCATAGGTGGTGAGGATCAGATCGTGCTCGGCGATCTCCTCGAACAGCGCCTTGCGCTTGTTGCCATGCAGCGCCAGTACGCGCAATTGCGGGGTGAAGCGCGCCGCTTCGTCCTGCCAGTTGGGTATCAGGCTGGTGGGCATGACGATCAGTGCTGGATTTTTCAGGCGCCCGGCCTGTTTCTCGCAGAGGATGTGCGCCAGGGTCTGCAGGGTCTTGCCCAGGCCCATGTCGTCGGCCAGTACGCCACCGACGCGCAGTTCGGCCAGGGTCTGCATCCAGTTCAGGCCCTGCACCTGATAGGTGCGCAGTTCGGCCTGCAAACCCTCGGGTGGCGCAATTTCACGTACCGCCAGGTTCTGCAGGCGCTGGGCGAAGCCGCGCAATTCATCGCCGCCTTGCCAACTGAGTTCGGGCCCCTGGGCCAGTTCGGCCAGGCGTGCGGCATCGGCACGGCCCAGGCGCAGCGGCAGATGATCGTCGCCAGGGTCGCGGAAATACAGCTCGCCGAGCGTGGCCAGCAGCGGCTTCAATCGGGCGAAGGGCAGGGCGATGCGTTTGCCGCCCTGCGGCAGGTTGACCAGCAGGCGGTCTTCATCGGCGCGCTGGGCCAGCGCTTCGGGCGCCAGCAGCCAGGGCGTGCGGCGAATGGCCTGGAGCAGGATCGGCAGCAGACTCAGGCGCTGGCCTTCGACTTCGATGCCCAGCTCCAGGTCGAACCAGTTCTGTTGCGGATCTTCCTCGACCTCCGCGTACCAGTCGTCGACCTCGGCGAGGTTGTACTGGAAGTCCGGGCGCATGTGGATTTGCCAGCCTTCGGCGCGCAGCTGCGGCAGTTGCTGCTGGACGAAATCCAGCCAGTCGTGCTCGCGCTCCAGTTCGAACGGCTCGCCGGCTTCGGCCGGCAGCGCCTCGCTCTGGCGCAGGGCTACCTGCAGGCCGAGACTTTCCAAGCGCTTGCGCAAGCTGGCTTCGGCACCGCCGTCGCGGATCAGGCGCAGGTTGGTTTGCTCATCCAGGCGCTTGACCAGATCCTTGGCCGGTTTGCCGAAAACCTTGTGCCCGGCGTAGTCGAAGGCCAGCGCCGCGCGGTGCTGGGTTTGCTCCTGCATGCGCCCTTTGCGTGCGTCGAAATGCACGCGCACCTGGCTGCCCAGGCTGAGGATGGCGGAGGGGGCGATACCTTCGAGGCGTGTTTCCGCCAGTTCCTTGTTCACCACGATGATGTCCGACAGGTCGCTGCCGGCGCGCTGTTGCGCTTCCAGGGTGAGCAGGGCGGCGACCACGTGCTTGCAGTTGAGGCCAACCGGGCAGTTGCAGTGGCCGGTCACGCTCCATTTGCGCCCGTAAGGGTGCAGCGTGATGCGCTGCTGGTAGGTCTGCCCGCCGGAACCACGGCAATTGGCGAGCAGGCTGTGGTCCTTGAGGTTGAGCAGTTTGCTGCGCTTTTCTTCGGCGTAGGCAATGCCACGGCGCAGGTCGCCCGCGCCGAACTCGGAACGCCAGTCCTCCTGGCGTAACTGGTGAATATCCAGAGGCATCAACGAAGCCCCGTGGCGAAAAGGAATGGGCGCATGACTGGGCCGTGGCAATGCAAAGCCACAGATTTTCGCATAGCCGCGTGACGATTAGCAGGCGTGGCGCCGAGATTGCCGACGTGCTGTCGTGGCCATCGCTTCAGGCGTTCGGCGAGTAGGGCGGGTGTAACCCGCCGCAGCGGAGTTGGCGGGTTGCACCCGCCCTACAGAAAGGCCGCGCGGTATTGCCTGGGCGTTGCTCCGAGCGCCTGGCGAAAACGATTGCTGAAGTGGCTGGCGCTGGCGAAGCCGCAGGCCAATGCCACCTCGCTCAGAGCAGGGGCTGGCTGACGTAGCATCTGACAGGCACGTGCCAGGCGCCGGGCCAACACATAGCGATGAGGCGGCAGGCCGAAGCTGCTCTGGAACATGCGCGCGAAGTGGTATTCCGACAGGGCACAGAGCGCAGCCAGCTGGCTCAGAGGCAGCGGCGTCTCCAGATGCTGTTCGATGAACTCGCGCACACGCCTGCGTTGTAGCGGTGCCAGGCCGCCCTTGAGACGCAGGCCCTGGCGCAGGCCAACCTGGTGGAGTAGCGCATGGTCGAGCAACTGGTGAGCCAGGCTGCTGGCCAGCAGGCGTTCGCCCGGTTCCTGCCAGTCGAGGGTGCACAGCTGGCGGAAGCGCGCGGACTGTTCGGCGTCCTCGAGAAAGGTCGCTTCTTCCAGTTGCAGGCTGCGCGGTTCGCGATCGAGCAGGGCGACCGCGCCAAGGGCGAACTGCTCCTGCTCTATATAAAGGTGGGCAAGCTGAATCTCGCCATTGATGATCCAGGCCGACTGGTGTTCGGCCGGCAGGATGCACAGTCTATCTGGAGCGCCCTTGTTGCCGGGTTGCTCACGGCGAAAGGTGCCAGTGCCGCCACTGAGGTAGCACGACAGCGTGTGGTGGCTGGGGGCAAGGTAGTCACGCGCATCATGGGCGTTGCTCCAGCGTGCCACGGCCATGCCGTTGCCCAGTTCGGCCATGGCGTGCAGCCGCGCGTTGGGCGAGCGGCTCATGCTCTGGAATACCTGCAGATGTTCGAATTGCGCCATCACCATCTCCCGAATGCGGTCATGCTACGCCTGCCGACAGGCAAAACCAGAGGCGAAGAAAAAAATGCGCAAGTTTGTGAAAGTCTGGGGTCGTAATTGCTGGAACGCCTTTGAATGGTGCTTAAGTTTTTTTGCACCAACCCGCGGCGCGGCGCGAGGACTCGGAGTATCGTGGCGGCCATTCAAACAATGATTCGCATCCCGGATGCCGCTCTCGATGAAATACCTGCACCACTTCGCTCTTGCCTCTGTCCTGATCCTCCCCAACCTGCTGGCTGCCGCGCCTTCGGTCGATGACAAATCGGCCTTCATCGCCGACCTGGTCGGGCGCATGACCTTAGAGGAAAAGGTCGGCCAACTGCGTCTGATCAGCATTGGCGGCGACATGCCGCGTGAGCGCATCCGCGAAGAGATGGCCGCAGGGCGTATCGGCGCCACCTTCAACTCGGTGGTCCGCCCGGAAAACCGTCCGATGCAGGAGGCGGCGCTGCGCAGTCGCCTGGGTATCCCGGTGTTCTTCGCCTACGACATCATCCATGGACATCGCACTACTTTTCCGATTGGGCTGGGGCTGGCCTCAAGTTGGGACATTCCTGCCATCGAGAACAGCGCGCGGATCGCGGCCTTCGAGGCCAGCGCCGATGGCCTGGACATGACCTTCGCGCCGACCGTCGACATTTCCCGCGATCCGCGTTGGGGCCGCACGTCCGAAGGTTTCGGCGAGGACCCGTACCTGGTTTCGCGCATCGCCGCAGCCATGGTGCGCGGTTACCAGGGGGAACATCCCAGCGACCCGCAGCGCATCATGGCCAGCGTCAAGCACTTCGCCCTGTACGGCGCGGTGGAGGGTGGGCGCGACTACAACGTGGTCGACATGAGCCCGATGCGCATGTACCAGGATTACCTGCCGCCTTATCGCGCCGCCATCGATGCCGGCGCCGGCGGGGTGATGGTGGCGCTGAACGCGATCAATGGCGTGCCAGCTTCGGCCAACTCCTGGCTGCTGCGTGATCTGCTGCGTCGCGACTGGAGCTTCAAGGGCGTGGCGCTCAGTGACCACGGTGCGATCACCGAACTGCTACGCCATGGTGTGGCCGCCGATGGCCGTGAGGCTGCGAAACTGGCCGTCACGGCAGGTGTCGGCATGAGCATGGCTGACACGCTCTACGATCAGGAGCTGCCTGCTTTGGTGCGCAGCGGCGCGGTGCCGCAGAGCGTGCTGGATGAAGCCGTCAACCATGTACTGACCACCAAGTACGACCTTGGCCTGTTCCACGATCCGTTCCGCCGCATCGGTCGCGCCGAAGACGACCCGGCCGACGTCAATGCCGAAAGCCGCCTGCACCGCGCCGATGCACGGGCCATGGCACGCGACTCCCTGGTGCTGCTGGAAAACCATGACGACACCCTGCCGCTGAGCAAGAAGACCGCTGTCGCGTTGATTGGCCCGCTCGCCGATTCGCCCGTGGACATGCTCGGCAGTTGGTCGGCGGTCGGTGTGGCCGAGCAGGCAGTGACCCTGCGCAAGGGCATGGAGGCGGCCCTGCAAGGCCAGGGCAAGCTGCTCTACGCCGTCGGCGCCAACGTCACCGACGATGCCCATGTGATCAATTACCTCAACCAACTCAATTGGGACCGCCCGGAAGTCGTGCTGGACAAGCGCACGCCGCAGGCGATGCTGGAGGAGGCTGTGCGTGTGGCATCCCAGGCTGACGTCATCGTTGCAGCAGTGGGCGAAGCTCGTGGCATGTCGCATGAGTCGTCCAGTCGCACGCGTCTGGATCTGCCGGACAGCCAGCAGGCCCTGCTGCGTGCGCTCAAGGCCACCGGCAAGCCGCTGGTGCTGGTGCTGATGAACGGCCGGCCGCTGGCGCTCGGCTGGGAGAAGGAAAACGCCGATGCGATACTGGAGACCTGGTACAGCGGTATCGAGGGCGGTAACGCCATCGCCGACGTGCTGTTCGGTGAGCACAACCCCTCCGGCAAGCTGCCGATCACCTTCCCGCGTTCGGTCGGGCAGATTCCCACCTACTACAATCATCTGCGCCTGGGCCGTCCGTACACGCCCGGCACGCCTGGCAACTACACCTCGCAGTATTTCGAGGAGCCCAACGGCCCGTTGTATCCGTTTGGCTACGGTCTGAGCTACAGCGACTTCCAACTGTCGGCGCCGAAGCTGTCCGCCGAGCGCATGACGCCTGATGAGAAGATTCGCGTCAGCGTCACGCTGAAGAACACCGGGTCACGGGCTGGCGCGACCGTGGTGCAGCTGTACCTGCACGATGAGGCCGCTTCGGTGATCCGTCCGGTGAAGGAACTCAAGGATTTTCGCAGGGTCAAGCTTGAAGCAGGTGAGGCGCGCGAGCTGAGTTTCGAGATCGACGAAACCATGCTGCGTTTCTACAACGCCAGCCTGCAGCATGTCAGCGAGCCAGGTGCCTTCCGTGCCCAGTTGGGGCTGGATTCGGAGACCGTGCAGGAGGCGCGTTTCGAACTGTTGCCACGCCAATGAGGGCGTGGCCCAAGGAGGCGAAAAATATACTCGCGCGAGCACCTGTGCCGGACTTCACGATCTGGTAATAATGCGCAGAAAGAATCCGCGCATGCGGAGACGTCACCGTTCGGTTGGCAGTCTGCATCGTGCTCGCGTTGTGTTTGTACCATTCGCCCGTTTTCAACTCCCTGCAGCGGCTGCCCCTGGGCTTGCCGCTGCTTGTCAGTACGTGTTGCCCTGGAGGCTGTGTGTCGATGAGTCGTTGTTCTGGAGCTCGTATGGGCAAGGCCGGCAAGCTGGCCCTCTGTGTGCTCCCTCTATTGTTCGCTGCCCAGAGCTGGGCCTTTGATCTGGATGATGTGGCGGTAAAGGCCAAGGCGCTTGCCGCCGAAGGCTACAGTGCGCCGCAAAGCCGGTTGCCCGCTTCGCTGCGTGAGCTGCCGTTCGCTGGTTACCAGAAGGTTCGCTTCCTCGAAGAGAAGGCGCACTGGCGTGACGGCAAGACGCCATTCCAGCTGTACTTCTTCCATCAGGGCATGCATTTCGATGTACCGGTGAAGATCAACGAAGTGACCGCCGAAGGCACTCACGAGATCAAGTACGACCCGTCAATGTTCGATTTCGCCGACCTCGAGCTGAATCCCGATGACCTCAAGGATCTCGGTTTCGCTGGCTTCAAGGTCATTCATGAGCTCAATGCCAAGGGCCGCCACGACGAAGTGATGAGTGTGCTGGGGGCCAGCTACTTCCGCATCGTCGGCAAGGGCCAGGTATTTGGTCTCTCCGCGCGTGGCCTGGCCATCGACACCGCGCTGCCGTCTGGTGAGGAATTCCCGCGCTTCACCGAGTTCTGGATCGAGAAGCCGCAGCCCGATCGCCGCAGCCTGGTGATCTACGCATTGCTTGACTCGCCACGGGCCACCGGCGCCTACCGCATGGAAATCAAACCGGGCCGCGACAGCGTGCTCGACGTGCAATCGAAGGTCTACCTGCGCGAGAACGTCGAAAAGCTCGGCATCGCGCCGCTGACCAGCATGTACCTGTTCGGTGCCAACCAACCCTGGCCACGCCCCAACTACCGTCCGCAACTGCATGATTCCGAAGGCCTGGGAATTCATGCCGGCAACGGCGAGTGGATCTGGCGTCCGCTGAACAACCCGCAGCGCCTCAACGTCAGCAGCTATCGTATCGACAACCCACGTGGCTTCGGCCTGATGCAGCGTGGTCGCGACTTCAATCAGTATCAGGATCTCGACGACCGCTACGAGCTGCGCCCGAGCGGCTGGGTGGAGACCGTCGGTGATTGGGGTGCCGGCCATGTCGAGCTGGTGGAAATTCCCACCCCGGATGAAACCAACGACAACATCGTCGCCCTGTGGCGCCCGGAAAAGCTGCCTGCGCCGGGTGAGGCGCTGGACGTGGCCTATCGTCTGCATTTCAGTCGTGACGAGGCCAAACTGCACGACCCGCAACTGGCCATGGTCAGTCAGACCCGTCTGTCGGAGGGTGATATCAAGCAGGCCAACCTGATTCGCCAGGCCGATGGCAGCACCGCGCTGGTGGTCGATTTCGTCGGTGAGGCGCTGGCCAAGCGTTCGCCCGACGCGGCGCCGACCGTTCAGGTCAGTGTCGATGACAACGCCGAGTTGCTGGAAGAGAACCTGCGTTACAATCCGGTCAGCAAAGGCTGGCGTCTGTTGCTGCGGGTCAATATCAAGGACCCGGCGCAGCCGGTGGAGATGCGTGCCGCGCTGGTCGAGGACGGCAAGCCTGTGTCGGAAACCTGGAGCTATCAGCTGCCCTCCCATGAATAACTCCCACGACGCTACACCGATTCAGGATTATCTCGATGTGTTGCCGCTCGATCAGGAGCGGAAACAGGCTTTGGCTCATCGTCTGGAAGAGGAGGGCGGGGATCTCGCCACGTTGCACAGGGCTTTGCAGGAACAGGAGCGCAAAGCAGCCGAACCCCTTGAAGAAACCCGTGTGCTGCTCGATTCGGTGCCGGCCCGCTTGGCGTTGGGTTGGCCGGATGCCGTCGAGCGCGGCTGCCGCATCGTGCAGGATCATCAGGGACGGCCCACCATCGAGTCGACCCCTCCGATCAGACGTACGCGTATGGTGCCGGAGCCCTGGCAGACCAATATCCTGGATCGCGGCTGGCGCCGTCTGAAGGGCGAGAAACCCGCCCCGCGACCTCGTACACGCGAGAGCGAAGACTTCGCCGAAGAGCGTTGGCGGCATGTCGCCGCGGTGCGTCGTGCCGCGCTGCTGGTATTGATGATCACGCAGACCGTGGTCGCTACCTGGTACATGAAGTCAGTCCTGCCCTATCAGGGCTGGTCGCTGGTCGATCTGGGCCTGGTGTTCGAGCAGCCCTGGCAGGAGTCGGCGCGGCAAATCCTGCCCTATGTGGTGCAGACCAGCATCCTGGCGCTGTTCGCCCTGCTGTTCTGCTGGGTGTCGATGGGCTTCTGGACCGCGCTGATGGGCTTCTTCCAGCTGCTCAAGGGGCATGATCGCTACAGCATTTCGGCCACCAGCTGCGGTGATGAGCCGATTTCGCCACGGGCGCGTACCGCACTGGTGATGCCGATCGCCAACGAGCACGTGCCGCGCGTGTTCGCCGGTCTGCGTGCGACTTTCGAGTCGCTCAAGGCTACCGGGCAGCTCGATCACTTCGACTTCTTCGTTCTCAGCGACAGCAACGACCCGGATATCTGCGTGGCCGAGCAGCAGGCCTGGATGGAGCTGTGCCGCGAAGTGGAAGGTTTCGGCCATATCTTCTACCGCCGCCGTCGCCGTCGGGTGAAGCGCAAGAGCGGCAACATTGACGACTTCTGCCGTCGTTGGGGCAGCAACTACCGTTACATGGTGGTGCTCGATGCCGACAGCGTGATGAGCGGCGAATGCCTGACCCGCCTGGTACGCCTGATGGAGGCCAACCCGGGTGCCGGCATCATCCAGACCGCGCCCAAGGCGTCCGGGATGGACACCCTTTATGCGCGGCTGCAACAGTTCGCCACCAGCGTCTACGGGCCGCTGTTCACGGCTGGCCTCAACTTCTGGCAGCTGGGTGAGTCGCACTACTGGGGCCACAACGCGATCATTCGGGTCAAACCCTTCATCGAGCACTGCGCCCTGGCGCCGCTGCCGGGCACCGGTTCCTTCGCCGGCGCGATCCTCTCCCACGATTTCGTCGAAGCCGCGCTGATGCGCCGCGCCGGTTGGGGTGTATGGATCGCCTACGACCTGCCGGGCAGTTATGAAGAGCTGCCGCCGAACCTGCTCGACGAGCTCAAGCGTGACCGCCGCTGGTGCCACGGCAACCTGATGAACTTCCGCCTGTTCCTGGTGCGTGGCATGCACGCAGTACACCGCGTGGTGTTTCTCACCGGGGTCATGTCCTACCTGTCCGCGCCGCTGTGGCTGTTGTTCCTGGTGCTGTCGACCTGCCTGCTGGCGATTCATACGCTGATGGTGCCGGAGTACTTCCTGCAGCCCAACCAACTCTATCCGCTGTGGCCGCGCTGGCAGCCGCACGAGGCCATCGCCCTGTTCTCGGCGACCATGACCCTGCTGTTCCTGCCCAAGCTGCTCAGCGTGCTGCTGATCTGGATCAAAGGCGCCGAGGCCTACGGCGGGCGCACGCGGGTGCTGTTGTCGATGCTCTTGGAAGCCTCCTGCTCGGCGCTGCTGGCGCCGGTGCGCATGCTGTTCCACAGCCTGTTCGTCACCGCTGCCTTCCTCGGTTGGTCGGTGCAGTGGAACTCGCCGCAGCGTGTGGATGACTCGACCCCCTGGAGCGAGGCGTTCCGTCGTCACGGTACCCAGGTGCTGATCGGACTCAGCTGGACCGCGCTGGTGGCCTGGCTCAACCCGGACTTCCTCTGGTGGCTGGCACCTATCGTCATTTCACTGGTGCTGTCGCCGGTGGTCTCGGTGCTGACCAGCCGCACGGCACCGGGCCTGGCAGCACGGCGCAGCAAGCTGTTCCTGATTCCGGAAGAACATAAGGTGCCGGTGGAGCTGAGCAATACCGCCGAGTACGAGCAATTGAACAGCTCACGGGCTCTGCGCAAGGGCTTCCTGCGTGCAGTGGTCGACCCGCTGTACAACGCCCTGGTCTGCGCCATGGCCCGTGCCCGCCACGCCAAGGTGGTGCCGGCTGCCGAAGCGCTGCGCAACGAGCGTATCGATGAGATCCTCAGCGCCGGACCTGAGGGTAAGGTCGAGGCGACCCGCTGGCGTCTGCTCAACGATCCTGACGGCATGGCGCGCCTGCACGCGCGCATCTGGCAGGAGCCGCAATATCACGCCTGGCGCGAAGCCCTGCGCGATGCCTGATCATCCGCCACGCCCCCGCCTGCCGGGGGCGTGGCGTGATGCCCTTCTGACATACCCGCTAACATCTATAGGCGCATCAACGTTCTGCTGCGCGGCACCATTGCGTCTGGGGCGGGTCTTTGCCTCGTATGGGGCATTCGGCCGTCTGGCCCGAACACCGTTTTCGTACATGACATTGGAGAGGAACCACGATGTCGAATCTGCATGATTCCGCGCAGCGCTATGGTGCGGTTACACGCTGGCTGCACTGGGGTATGGCCGTTTTGCTGGGGTGGCAATTCTTGACCGTACTGGCGCATGCCCTGATGGAAGACAGCGCGCTGGATAAATTCCTCTGGGGTACGCACAAGGCGACCGGGCTGTTGCTCATGGTGCTGGTGGTGATTCGCCTGCTCTGGGCGCTGTACAACAGCAGCCGCCGGCCGGCGCCTGTCAGCACACTGGCACGCGTCGGCCATCTGGCGTTGTATGGCCTGCTGTTCGTGATTCCCTTTGTCGCGCTGCTACGCCAGTACGGCTCGGGCCGCGAGTTCGTCGCCTTCGGCATGACCATCATGCCCGGCTTCAGCGACGCCAAGATCGAATGGATGATCGCGCCCGCCAGCCTGCTGCACGGCAACCTCGGCTGGCTGCTGCTGTTCATGGTCATCGGCCACGCGGCCATGGCGTTCGTTCATCGCCGTCAGGGCGGCGAGGACGTGCTGGCGCGCATGATCGGGCGCTGACTCTGTGTGGTATGGCAAAAGGCTTACACGGCGTGGCGGCAACCACCACTGTTGCCATTGCGAGCCGATCTCTAATCTACATACATCCCCTGCAGCGACGGATCGCTGAGGATCAAGGACGATGACCAAGCCAGGAATGGCTACCGACAGGATGTCGGATGGTTGGGAAGAAACCCGCTTCGGCGGGTTTTTTGTTGCCTGCGATTTTTGGCAACAAGCGCTCGGGCCTCGTAAGTGACGTCAAAAATTGTTCCCGACGGTTCCTGGTTGTCCACAAATGCTCAGCCCAGTGTCAGGTGATTGCGACCTGCCTGTTTGGCCTGATAGAGCAAGTCGTCGACTTGGCGATATAGCTCTTCGCTGCTTTCGCCGTCCATGGCCAGGCGTGCGCCCATGCTGACGGTGAGGTGGTCTGCCGTCGGTGAGGCGGCGTGGGCAATGTTCAGGGTGGCCAATCCGCTGCGCAGTGCTTCTCCGAGTGTTTGCAGCTGTTCAGCATCGCAGCCATACAGCAGCAGGGCGAACTCTTCTCCGCCTAAACGTACTGCCATGTCCATGGGGCGACGAGCGAAATTTTGCAGCAGTCGACCTACCTGGCGCAGAGCATCGTCGCCGGCCTGATGTCCGTAGTGATCGTTGAAACGCTTGAAATGATCGATGTCGAGCATCAGTAGCGCAACCTTGGCTGACTCGCGGTTACTCTGGCGCAGAACGAGATCCAGATGCTGAGTGAAGCTGCGGCGGTTGTGCAGAGCGGTCAGCGGATCGTGGTTGGCTTGCCAGTCCAGCAATTGCAGTAGCAGAAATTGCTCGCGCTGGGTGTGATCCCTGACATAGGCACCCATTGCACAGATCAGCAGTGCCAAGCTGAAAATGAAGCACAAGCGCAGGTGATCGACGTGTTGTGTCTCCGATAACAGCCACAGCCCAGGCGCCACGACCAGCGGCAGGCTGGCCGCCGCCAGCAGCAGATTGCCGCGAAACGACAGACCGAGCGGGAAGAACAGGGTGATGGCCATCAGTAACAGCACGCTGTTGGAAATTGGGACGCTCAGATTCTGGTAAAAAATGATCGTCAGCGTGGTGCCCAGCACCAGGCTCAGCAGGGTGACCGTGACCACCTGCGGGCCATAGTGCTTACGGCTGCCGTTGAGCAGTAACAGGGCGAGCAGGCAGAGCGTGAAGATGATCGAGCCGCGCACCAATAGCAGGCCCCAGAGCGCTGCTGGATAGTCTGGGAAGCGTTGCCACAGATCCAGGCGCAGTGCATCGACAAGGCTGAAAATCATCCATATGCCGAGCCCCAGGAGCACGGCGATTTTCTGATAGCGCGCCTGTACCTTGCTGATGTACTGGTGATATTCCTGTTCCAGCGGCTGGCTGAAACGCAAGAAACGAAAACCGCGGCGTAACTGTTCGGCGTAGCGGTTTTCCGGGATTGCACGGAGAGCTTCCGGGGCTGAATGCATGACGACTCCTTGTTTCACTGAGCATAAGGTGCCCGGCGGGATCGTCAATCAGTAACGCTATGGCAAATGTCTTACACGCTCTGGCGCCAACCGCTGCTATTGCTACTCAGACCCGATCATTAATCTACACACATCCCCTGCAGCGACGGATCGCTGAGGATCAAGGACGATGACCAAGTCAGGATTGGCTACCGACAGGATGTCGGATGGTTGGGAAGAAACCCGCTTAGGCGGGTTTTTTGTTGCCTGCGATTTTTATACTGCGCCGGCGCCTTCACTTCTCCTTGCCAATGAATGCCAGCAGTGCCAGCAGCGGCAACCCGGCGGCCAGTAGCGCCGCGCCTGACCAGCCGAAGCGCTCGTAGATCGGGCTGGCCAGTGCCGAGCCGATGGCGCCACCGACGAAGATGCTGGTCATGTACAGCGCATTGAGCCGGGCGCGGCTCTGCGGCTCCAGTGCGTAGATGCTGCGCTGGCCGAGCACCATGCTCATCTGCACGGCGAAATCCAGCACGATGGCAGTGACGACCAGGCCGATCAAGCCCAGTCCGGCGCTCAGCAGGTTGGGAGCGAAGGCCAGTGGTGCCAGGATCAGCGCCACCAGGCTGGCGCGCCAGGTATAGCCGGCATCGGCCAGACGCCCGGCGATAGGCGCCGCGACTGCGCCGATGGCGCCGACAAGGGCGAACAGGGCGATGTCCTGCTGGCTCAAACCGAGGTGGCGTGACAACTCTAGCGGCACCACCGTCCAGAACAGGCTGAAACTGGCGAACATCAGGCCTTGATAGAGCGCGCGGCGGCGCAGTGTCGGGTAGCGGCGCAGCAGGTGGACGAGCGAGGCCAACAGTTGCCCGTAGCTGGCGCGGTGGCTGGGGGCGTGACGTGGGATGGTGGTGGCGATCACCAATGTAATCACCAACATCAGGCCGGCTGCCATCAGGTAGACCGCGCGCCAGCCGAATTCACCTGCTACCAGGCTAGCCAGCGGCCGAGCCAGCAGAATGCCCAGCAACAGGCCACTCATGATGTTGCCCACCACACGGCCACGGTTGGCCTCCGGCGCCAGGTTGGCGGCCAGGGGGATCAGCATCTGTACCGAAACCGAGCTGAGACCGATCAGCAGTGCCAGGCCAAGAAACACATCCGGCTGATTCGCGAAGGCCGCCGCCAGCAGGCAGAGCAGGGCGGCCGCGGTGGTGATCAGCATCAGCCGACGACTTTCCAGCAGGTCGGCCAGCGGCACCAGGAATAACAGCCCAAGTGCGTAGCCGATCTGCGTCAGCGAAACGATCAGGCTGGCGCGTTCGGCGCTAAGGCCGACATCCGGGGCGATCAGCTCGATGATCGGCTGGGCGTAATAGAGGTTGGCGACGATGGCGCCGCAGCACAGGGCGAACAGCAGCACCAGTGTCTGCGGCAGGGCGGGCGACTCGCTCGTGAGTGAGGAGGTCTGGCTAGTCATGATGGATCTCGATGAGAGGGAACGACAGGCGCAAGGTTAGGCAGGTAACGCCTGGCGGAGAATCCGTCGAACTGGCAACGCTGCGTTGCGCGCCGTGCAAAAGCCCTTAGCCGTGCAGCAATTCCTGAAGAAACTCGCTGAACGCGGCGATGCGCTTCGACCCCCGGTGATTGGGCAGGTACAGCAGGTGAATAGTGCCTTCGTGCGGGCCAGGAGCAACTTCGTAGTCGGGCAGCAGACGCTGCAGCTTGCCACTGTCCACATCATCACGTACCAGCCAGTCTGACAGCAGTGCTACGCCCTGACCGGCCACGGCTGCCTGACGCAGGATATCGGCGTTGTTGCTGCGCAGGCTCCCTGTGACCGGTACCTGCAAGGTCGTTCCGTCCTGCTCGAAGCGCCAGTAGTGCGCCGGACTGCCGTAGTCATACTGCAAGCAGGCGTGCGCCTGGAGTGCGTCCGGATGTTCGATGGGCGAGGTGCGTGCCAGATAATGCGGACTCGCCACCAGCCAGCGCGTGAAACTGCCGACGCGCTGGCTGACCACGTCGTCGCTGACGATGGAAGAGCCCAGGCGCAGCGCCAGATCGACCCGTTCGCTGAGCAGGTCGACCACCTCGTCGGTCACGCGCAGGGTCAACTCCAGCTGCGGGTGTCGCTCCAGCAGTTCGCCTAGGTGCGGGGCGATGATGCGCCGGGCGAACTCCACTGGCACGCTTACCGCCAGGCGACCACGCACCTCTTCGCCGTTGTCGGTCACGGCCGCATCGGCTTCGTCCAGGGCGTCGAGGATGGCCAGGGCGCGCTCGAAGTAGTCGCGTCCGGCCTCGCTGACGCTGATCTGCCGCGTGTTGCGGTTAAGCAGTACGCAGCCCAGTTCCTGTTCAAGAGAGTTGACCGCACGGGTCACCGACGAGGTGGCCAGGCCCAGTTGCCGCGCCGCAGCGGAAAAACCACCGCAGCGAACGGTCGCGACGAAGGTGCGCAGAGCCAGCAGTTTGTCCATGGAAACGTCCGAAATGCCGATCAGCCTGAAGCTTGCGCGATTGGCCGGCTCGCTGCCAAGCATTGCGTGGCGCCCTGGGCCTTGCGTGTGTACCACAGCACCCGGCTTACGCCACGGGTGATGGCCACGTAGGCCAGGCGCCGGGCTTCGTCCTGCATGGCCTGGTCGTAGCTGCCGGCGAAGAAGCCGCAGTGGGCGTAGAGCGCGTTGCGCAGCGGGTGCTTCTCCACCGGCAGGCAGTCGTCGAGGATGATCGCTACTTCGGCCTGCAGGCCCTTGGCGCGGTGGATGGTCATGGCTCTGACCGGCAGCGTCTTGTCCAACTGCGCGCGCACCTGCTGCAGAGGCTCGTTGCGCCGGCTGAGCAGCAGCACGGCGGTGCGATCTGTGTTGGGGCGCTGGCTGACGTGTTGGCACTGCGCGGTGATTTCCTTAAGCAGCGCCGGCAGGCCGCTGGCCAGGTCGAAGCGCTGGATCAGCCTGACGCCATGGTCGCCCGGTTGCATCGCCTTGGCCGCGACACAGGTCTTGGCCTGCTTGTTGTGCACCTCGGCCAGCACTTTTTCGCCATCGCGGATCACCGGCTCGATGCTGCGGTAGTTGGTGCCCAGCAGCAAGGTGCTGCTCTTGCTGCGGCCACGGCTGGGGAAGTGGCGGTCGAAATCGATGAACAGCTCCGGCGAGCTGCCGCGCCAACCGTAGATCGACTGCCAGTCGTCGCCGATGGCCATCAGGCTAATGCGTTCACCCGCCGCGTGCAGGCGGCGATGCACGGCCTGCAGCCACAGCACGATCTGCGGCGAGATGTCCTGGAATTCGTCGATCAGCAGGTGGCTCAGGGCGAGCAGGGCCGGGCCGGATTTGCCGCCGTCGCTGCTCAGTCGCTCGCTCAGTTGCGCAAAAGCGCCGTTGAAACTGATCAACCCCTGGCCTTGCAACAGAACGCTGAAGTGCTGGTGGAAGCGCTGCATGGCCTCGATGAAGTCGCGCTCGCGGGGCGCGCAATCGAGGGCTTTCACCTCCAGACGGTCGAGGCGAATCCCCAGGCTCTCGGCGAAGTCGATCTGCCCGTGCAGTAGCTCGAATAAGGGCAGGGCGGCGAATTCGCCAGGCAACTTGCAGGCATCCAGCGGCGCCTTGGCCTTGCCCTTTGGTGGCTCCTCCGGGGCAGGCAATTTGAGCAGGCGGTGAGTCAGGACGCGAAAGCGTGCGTCCTCTGCGTAGGCATTCTGGTAGGCCTGCTTGAGCAGGCGTTGCTGCGCGGGGCGCAAGCGCCCGCCGGTGAGCGGGTTGTCCGGCTCGTCGCCGGGTTCGTCCAGTTGCTCGAACCAGCGCGGGTTGCCCAGCTGTTCCTTGGCCAGCGTGGCCATGGCCGCATGGAAGGTGCGCACGCATTGGCGCGCATCGTGCGGGTAGTGCCAGAAGTCGAGCAGGCGTTGCAGGCGCTCACGCAACTCGCTGCAGGAGGCGTTGGTGAAGGAAATCACCGTCAGGCGCTTGGGGTCAACCTCCAGGTGGCAGAGCAGGAACACCACACGCAGTACCAGGGTGCTCGACTTGCCCGAGCCGGCGCCGGCGAAGATACGTGCCAGCGGCGCACGGCAGAGGATCATCGCCCACTGCTCGTCCGACGGTGCGCCGATCAGCCTGGCGTTCACCGCCTGCGCCACGCGTTCGCGCATGGCCTGTACCTGGGCGTCTTCGACCTTCAGCCGGGTGCCGGGGTAAATCCCTGCAGGGCCGGGTTTACCGCTGTCAGTCTTGCGACCGCTGGCTTTCTTGTTGCCAGTGGACTTCTTCTTGCTTTGCTTGCGTGCGGGTTTACGTGGCTGCGCGGCTTCGCGCTCGGCACGCAGGTAGGCGGTGGTGTGAGGGAAGTAGCGGGCGAGGGCGCTGGACAGCAATTGTTTGTAGCGCGCGACAGCAGAAAGCATGCGTTGAGAATGACCTGATGGATAAAGCCCGCATGATAAAGCCTGCAGCACGATGGCAGGCAGTGATGGCGCAGCGATAAATGCGCAACTTTGTGCAAGCGCCCGGCGAGTATCGCTTCCAGACTGTGCTCAGTCTTGGGAGATACTCGATGAACCTGTCGCTTTACCTGCTGACCGTACTGATCTGGGGTACGACCTGGATCGCCATCAAATTTCAGATGGGCGAGGTGGCCGTTGCCGCTTCCATCGCCTATCGCTTCGCGCTGGCCTCGGCGGTGCTGTTCGCCATGCTCTGGTTCAGCGGCCGCCTGCAACCGCTGGATCGCCGTGGCCAGGGCATCTGCCTGGTGCAGGGGTTGTGCCTGTTCTGCCTCAACTTCCTGTGTTTCTACACCGCCAGCCAGTGGATACCCAGTGGCCTGATCGCGGTGATCTTCTCCACCGCCACCCTGTGGAACGCGATCAATGCAAGGCTGTTTTTCAGGCAGCGCATCGCCGCCAACGTGCTGCTCGGTGGCGCGTTGGGGCTGGTCGGTCTGGGCTTACTGTTCTGGCCGGAGCTGGCCGGGCACGAGGCCAGCCGCGAAAGCCTGCTGGGCATCGGCCTGGCACTGCTCGGCACGCTGTTCTTCTCTGCCGGCAACATGCTCTCCAGCCTGCAGCAGAAGGCCGGGCTCAAGCCGCTGACCACCAACGCCTGGGGCATGCTCTATGGCGCGCTGATGCTGGTAGGCATCTGCCTGGTCAGCGGCACGCCGTTCGCCTTCGAGTGGAATACGCGTTACGTCGGTTCTCTGCTGTACCTGGCTATTCCTGGCTCGGTGATCGGCTTTACGGCTTACCTGACGTTGGTCGGACGCATGGGGCCGGAACGCGCGGCCTACTGCACGGTACTGTTCCCGGTGGTGGCGCTGAACATCTCGGTATTCCTTGAGGGCTACCAATGGACGGCTCCGGCGCTGCTCGGTCTGGGCCTGGTAATGCTGGGCAACGTGCTCGTGTTTCGCAAGCCGAAGCCGGTGCTTGCCGAGGCCAGGGCATAGGGGCGATCGAAATGCTGGGTGCTCGTCGTAGGGCGGGAATGCCGGCCGCGCGTAGCGAAACGAACAGTCCGCCGATCCATGCCAAGCCTGAAAACGGCGTACTGCTTCGCGAGTACGCCCTACGTTAACGGATCGATGCCCGGTACCGTCCCATATCCCGCGAATCATTGCGTAGGGCGGACCGGGACGCCGGCCGCGCGTAGCGCCAGGGAACAGCGTGTAGGGCGGACTCAGGAGCGCCAGCGAACAGTCCGCCGGTTCATGCCGAGCCTGGTACCGAAACGCTCCATTGAAACTTAAACGGCGTACTGCTACGCGACGACTGCATGGATGCAGGAGGTAGAGCGACGCAGGAAGCCAAAGCCGAGTACGCCCTACATCACTGCCTGGGTGATCAACTCCCGCGAATCAACTTGCGCAGCATGAAGCGATTGGGGTGGCAGGCCTCGGCCACGTCGCGCGGCACCGGCAACGGTTCGTCTTCCAGCCAGGCGGCGATCAGTTCGCCCGACAGCGGCGCCGTGATCAGCCCGCGTGAGCCGTGGCCGCTATTGATGTACAGGCCGTGTAGCCAGGGACAGGGTGCGTCCGGCACCTGGCGGGCGTCCTTGGCCAGTACCGCATAGGTCTCGGTGAAGGTTTCGGCATCGGCCAGCGGACCGACTATTGGCAGGTAGTCCGGGCTGGTGCAGCGGAACGCGGCGCGGCCTTCCAGCCTCGCCGGGTCGAGTGTCTGTGCATCCAGGCGCTCGGCGAGATCCGTGGAAATTTCCCGCAGCAGCTCCAGGTTGCCGGCATGCTCGGCCACGCTGGGTGTGAGGTCGTCGCTGTGGAAGTCGAAGCTGGCGCCCAGGGTGTGCTCACCGTCGCGTGGCGGCGCGACATAGCCTTCGGCGCAGACCACGGTGCGCAGTTGACTGCTGAGCGCGTTGGCCGGTAGACGGCTGATCTGCCCACGGATGCGCTTGAGCGGCAGGTTCGCATCCGGCAACAGGCGGCCGATTTCGGCGGCGCAGGCCAGTACCAGCACCGGGGCTTCGACCAGCGTGCCGCTCGGCCCGTCGACGCGCCAGCGGTCATCCTGTCGGCTCAGACTCAGCGCCTCCTGGTAGGGGCGCAGTTCGATCAATGGGTGTTGCACCAGTTGCCGGCACAGCGCCGGTGGGTGTACCCAGCCGGCGTCGGGGTAGAACAGACCGCCAGCCGGCAGGCCGATACCGGCCAGCACTTCGGCCTGCTCGCGCCCAACGGCGTGCAGCAGATCGGCAGGGAAGGCGGCGGCCAGCTTGCCCTGGCGCGCGGCTTCCTTGTCATCGAAGGCCAGCTGCAGCACGCCGCAAGCGTCCCAGTCGGCACCGCGCTGCAGGCGTTCGAGCAGCCGGCGAGTATGACCGAAGCCGGCGACGATCAACTGCGACAGCGCTGTGCCATGGGCCGAGAGCTTGAGGTAGAGCACGCCCTGCGGGTTGCCCGAGGCCTCGCAGGCAACCGCCGCGTGGCGCTCCAGCAGGCTTACTCGCCAGCCGCGCGCGGCCAGGCTGGCGGCAGTGGCGCAGCCGGCCAGACCTGCACCGATCACCACCGCGTGTTTTTCCTGCGTGGGGCGGGCGGGGCGGGCGAACCAGGGCTTGCCGACGGTTTGCGGCTCACCGATGAACTGCCCTTTAGCCACTTCCCATTTTTTGCCCAGGCCTGGCACGCGTTTCATCTTGAAGCCGGCTTCATTCAGTGCGCGCCGTACCCGGCCGGCGCTGGAAAATGTACCGATGGTTGTGCCGGGGGCCGACAGCCGCGCCAGTTCGGCGAACAGCTCGGGCGTCCACATTTCAGGGTTCTTCGCCGGGTTGAAACCGTCGAGAAACCAGGCGTCGATGCGCGCATCCAACTGCGGCAATTGCTCCATCGCGTCGCCGATCAACAATGTCAGCACCACCCGACCACCCGCCAACAACAGGCGCTGGAACCCGGGGTGAATGGCGCGGTACTGCGCCAGCAGTTCTGTGCTGAACGGCGCCAGCTCCGGCCACAGGGCCAGGGCGCGCTGCAGGTCGTCGTGATGCAGCGGATATTTTTCGACACTGACGAAGTGCAGACGCGTGCCGGCAGGGGCCTGTTGCTCGAACAACTGCCAGGCGCAGAGGAAGTTCAGCCCGGTGCCGAAACCCGTTTCGCCGATGTTCAGGCATTCACCGTCGGCGAGAGCGGCGAAGCGCGCTGCCAGATCGTTGTTGGCGAGGAAGACGTAGCGTGTCTCTTCCAGGCCGTTTTCCTGGGAGAAATAGATGTCGCCGTAGCTACGCGACAGAGGTTGGCCGCGCTCGTCCCAGTCGAGCTGGGCGTGATGGGTGTCTGACATGGCTGGGTTCCGCTGGATCGTGCGGCGATTCTACCGTGCACAGGTGTCGCGGCGCTGGAACAAGGCAGCGTGTCGGCGGGCAAAGCGTTGGATGTTCCGTTAGGCTGTGAGGATGATTCCAGGGAGGTTGCTTTATGTTCGAGTCCGCCGAAATCGGCCGCAGTATCGACAAGGCCACGTTCGAGGCCGAAGAGCCGGCACTGCGCGAGGCGCTGCTGGAAGCGCAGTACGAGCTCAAGCAGCAGGCGCGTTTTCCGGTGATCGTACTGATCAACGGCGTTGAGGGCGCCGGCAAGGGCGAGACGGTGAAACTGCTCAACGAGTGGATGGACCCACGGCTGATCCAGGTCAGCACCTTCGATATACAGACCGACGAAGAGCTGGCGCGACCGCCGGCCTGGCGCTACTGGCGCCAGCTGCCGCCCAAGGGACGCATGGGCGTGTTCTTCGGCAACTGGTACAGCCAGATGTTGCAGGGCAGGGTGCACGGCAAGTTCAAGGACGCGGTGCTGGACCAGGCCATCGACGGTGCCGAGCGCCTGGAGCGCATGCTCTGCGATGAAGGCGCGCTGATCTTCAAGTTCTGGTTTCACCTGTCCAAGCAGCACATGAAGGCGCGACTGGAGGCGCTCAAGGACGACCCGCTGCACAGCTGGCGCATCAGCCCGCTGGACTGGCAGCAATCGAAGACCTACGACAAGTTCGTGCACTACGGCGAGCGTGTGCTGCGCCGCACCAGCCGTGACTATGCGCCCTGGTACGTGGTCGAGGGCGTCGATCACCATTACCGCAGCCTCACCGTCGGGCGCATCCTGCTCGAAGGCTTGCAGGCGGCGTTGGCCAGTCCGCAGCGTACCCAGCTGCAACCGCATGCTGCGCCGCTGGTTTCCAGTCTGGACAATCGCGGTTTTCTGGCCAGCCTGGACATGACCCAGGCACTGAGCAAGGACGACTACAAGGAGCAGCTTGCCACCGAGCAGGCGCGCCTGTCGGGCCTGATGCGCGACAAGCGCATGCGCAAGCACGCCCTGATCGCGGCATTCGAGGGTAACGATGCCGCCGGCAAGGGCGGCGCCATCCGTCGCGTCACCGGTGCCCTCGATCCGCGTCAGTACCGCATCGTGCCGGTGGCGGCGCCGACCGAGGAAGAACGTGCCCAGCCCTATCTGTGGCGCTTCTGGCGACACATTCCGGCGCGCGGCAAGTTCACCATCTTCGACCGCAGCTGGTATGGCCGTGTGCTGGTGGAGCGGGTCGAGGGCTTCTGCAGCCAGGCCGATTGGCTGCGCGCCTACGGCGAGATCAACGATTTCGAGGAGCAACTGGCCAATGCCGGAGTGATCCTGGTGAAGTTCTGGCTGGCCATCGACCAGCAGACGCAGCTGGAGCGCTTCAAGGAGCGTGAGCAGATCCCGTTCAAGCGCTTCAAGATCACCGAAGAGGATTGGCGCAACCGTGACAAATGGGACGACTACGCCGACGCAGTGGGCGACATGGTCGACCGCACCAGCACCGAGATCGCGCCCTGGACCTTGATCGAGGCCAACGACAAGCGCTTCGCCCGGGTGAAGGTGCTGCGCACCATCAACGAGGCCATCGAGGCGGCGTTCGCCAGGGATTGAAGCGTTAATCGCGGCTAAAGCCGCTCCTACGGTATTCACTGCACTGTAGGAGCGGCTTCAGCCGCGATGCTTTTATTTCGTTCCCGATGGCCCCGGATTGCATCCGGGCTACGCCCCGGCATCGTCCCGTATACGCCAGATCAATGATGGTCGCACCCAGGGATCGGCTGGATTTATCTTCACGCCATTCGCCATCCAATAACAACGAGGTGCGTCATGCGTGAAGTGGTGATCGTCGACAGCGTCCGGACCGGTCTGGCCAAGTCCTTCCGCGGCAAGTTCAATATGACCCGGCCGGACGACATGGCCGCCCATTGCGTCGATGCGTTGCTGGTGCGCAACGGCATCGACCCGAAGCTGGTCGATGACTGCATCGTCGGTGCCGGCTCCAACGAGGGTGCGCAGGGCATGAACATCGGCCGCAACGTCGCCGTGCTCTCACGCCTGGGTAATCCGGTGGCGGGCATGACCCTCAACCGCTTCTGCTCCTCGGGCCTGCAGGCCATCGCCATCGCCGCCAACCAGGTGGCGTTCGGCTGCAGCGACATCATCGTCGCCGGCGGCGTCGAGTCCATCACCATGACCCTGAAAAGCATGAACATGGACAACCTGTTCAACCCGCTGCTGCAAAAAGACAATCCCGGCATCTACTACCCCATGGGCAAGACCGCCGAGATCGTCGCCAACCGCTATGGCATCAGCCGCGAAGCCCAGGACGCCTACGCCCTGCAGAGCCAGCAGCGCACCGCGCGGGCCCAGGCCGAAGGTCTGTTCGCTGACGAAATCGTGCCGATGACGGTGAAGTATCAGGTGGAAGACAAGGCCACTGGCGAGAAGAAGATCGTCGACGGCGTGGTCGAGGCCGATGATTGCAACCGCCCGGACACCACCTTCGAATCCCTGACCAAGCTGCAACCGGCATTCGACCCGGCTGGCAGCGTCACCGCCGGCAATGCTTCGCAACTGTCCGACGGCGCCTCGATGACCCTGGTGATGAGTCTGGAAAAAGCGCTGGAGCTTGGCCTCAAGCCAAAAGCCTATTTCCGCGGCTTCACCGTGGCCGGTTGCGAGCCGGACGAGATGGGCATCGGCCCGGTGTTCTCGGTGCCCAAGCTGCTCAAGGCCAAGGGCCTGAGCGTGGCCGACATCGACCTGTGGGAGCTCAACGAAGCCTTCGCCTCGCAGTGCCTGTACTGCCGCGACACGCTCGAGATCGACAACGAGAAATACAACGTCAATGGCGGCTCCATCTCCATCGGCCATCCATTCGGCATGACCGGCTCGCGCCAGGCCGGCCACCTGGTGCGCGAGCTGCAGCGCCGCGAGCTGCGCTACGGCATCGTCACCATGTGCGTTGGCGGCGGCATGGGCGCTACCGGGTTGTTCGAGGCGTATCGCGGCTAAACCTAGGGTGCGCCGCGTGCACCGGGTGGTTTCCCGGTAGTTGGCGGTGCGCGCGGCGCACCCTACGGTTTGAACGGTGCGCTGTTTATACTTGCGCTCTGCCCTGTGAACGGAGCGCCTGCCAATGCCCTTTGCCGAAAACCTGATCGCCTTCACCCTGGCGGCCACGCTGCTGACCCTGACGCCGGGGATCGACACGGCGCTGGTGCTGCGTACCGCGGCTGTCGAAGGCCGGCAGCAGGCGTTTCGCGCGGCGCTGGGCATCAATGCCGGCTGCCTGCTCTGGGGCGCGGCGGTGGCCTTCGGCCTCGGCGCGCTGCTGGCGGTTTCCGAATTCGGCTACAACCTGCTCAAGTATTGCGGTGCGGCCTATCTGGCCTGGCTCGGGCTGAACATGCTGCTGCGCCCGCGTACCTCGCTGGCGCCAGCGCAGGCGAGCGGCACACCTGATGCCAACTGGTTTCTGCGCGGCCTGCTGGGCAATGTGCTCAACCCCAAGGTGGGGATCTTCTACCTGTCTTTCCTGCCGCAGTTCATCCCGCAGGGGCAGCCGCTGATCGCCTGGACATTCGGCCTGGTGGGCATTCACGTGGCACTCAGCCTGGTCTGGGCGCTGTTGCTGATCGGTGCTACCCAGCCGCTCGGTCACTGGTTGCGGCGCGAGGCGGTGATCAAGTGGATGGATCGCAGCACGGGGCTGATCTTCGTTCTGTTTGCCGCGCGTCTGGCCCTGAGCCGGCGCTGATTCCGGACGTGGCCTCGTCATGAGGTACGCTGCGTCGGTGCAACAGAACAGCAGGCGGTGACGATGGATCGGTTTCAGGAAATGAGAGTGCTGCTGGCGGTGACCGAAGCCGAGAGCTTCGCCGGTGGCGCCAAGCTGCTGGGCATTTCGCCGCCCAGCGTCACTCGCGCCATCGCCGCGCTGGAGGCACGTCTCGGCACGCTGCTGCTGGCCCGCAGCACGCGCAGCCTGCGCCTGACCGAGGCTGGCCAGCGTTATGTCGAGGACTGCCGGCGCATCCTGCTGGAACTGGAAGAGGCCGAGGAGCTGGCCGCCGGTGGCAGTGTGCGCCCGCGTGGGCGGCTCACCGTGACAGCGCCGGTAATGTTCGGCGAGCTGTTTCTGATTCCACGTATTGCCCATTACCTCGACATCCACCCGGACGTGGAGGTCAATGCGCTGCTGGTCGACCGCGTGGTGAACATGATGGAGGAGGGCATCGACGTGGCCGTGCGCATCGGCTCGCTGCCCGAGGGCGATCACCCGGCGTTGCAGGTCGGGCAGATTCGTCCGGTGGTGTGCGCCTCGCCAGATTTTCTCGACCGCGTCGGGCGCCCGCGCCACCCGGATGAGTTGCGCGATGCCCCCATCGTCATGTCCAGCGCCAGCACCCTGCTGTCGCACTGGCAGTTCGTCGGCGCGGACGGCCCGTTCGGCTTCATGCCGCAACCGCGCTTCACCGTCAGCTCCAACCAGGCAGCGATCAGCGTGGCGCGCCTGGGCTGGGGCTATACCCGCGTGCTGTCCTACCAGGTGGCGGCCGCAGTGGCGCGCGGCGAGATCGAGCTGGTGCTCGAGGCGTTCGAGCCGCCGGCCTTGCCGGTGCATATCATTCACCAGGGCGGTCGCCAGGTTTCGGCCAAGGTGCGCACCTTCGTTGACCACTGCGCTGCCAGTTTTCGTGCCGACCCAGCCCTGCGCGCGGCCGGTGCAGCGCCTGTTTCATGAACGCTCATCGCGAGATGCAGGTGTTTCTCGTCGTGGCCCAGGCGGGCAGCCTGGCTGCTGCTGCTCGGCAGTTGCAGCTGTCGCAGGCCACGGTGATGCGCATCGTGGCTGCACTGGAGAGTCGTCTGGACAGCACCCTGCTTCTGCGCGGGCCGCGCGGTGTGAGCCTGAGCGCGGCGGGTACCGCTTTCGCCGACAGTTGCCAGCGCATCCTGCAGCGGGTGGAGGAGGCCGAGCGCTCCGTGACCGGCCTGCACGCCAACCCCGTCGGACAACTGACCCTGGCCCTGCCGCTATTGATGACGCATCAGGTGCTAACCCCCATCGCGGTCGACTACCTGGCGGAATTTCCCGAGGTAAGCCTGGCCACCCTGGCGCGCGAAGAGCCGCCCAGGTTGCTGGAGGAGGGCATCGACCTGGCCGTGGTGGTCGGCCATCTGCCCAGTTCGTCCGGTTTCGCCGTGCCGTTGGGATGGGCGCGACCGCTGGTCTGTGCGGCACCTGCCTATCTGCAGCGCTGGGGCTGGCCCGCCAACCCGCAGGCGTTGCACGCGCATCGCACCATCGCTCGTTCTTCGACCGGTCATGCGGGGGAATGGCGCTTTGTGGACGGCGCGGTAAAGCTCGCGCCACGGCTGACCTGCAGCACGCCGCAGGCCGCGATCCGCGCGGCGCTCGCCGGTTTTGGCCTGACCCGCTGCCTGAGCTACGAGGCCTATCAGGAGTTGCAGAGTGGGCAGTTGCAGGCGGTGCTGGAAAACTTCGCCGCAGCGCCCGTGCCGGTGCAGCTGTACTACCGCGAAGGGCGCCGGGCTGCAGCGCGGGTGCGCAGCTTCCTCGACTTCGCCGTGCCGCGTCTGCGTGCCCATCCGGCGTTTCGGGCGTGATCCGGTTGAGTTGCAGAAAATGAAATAGTGGATTGCCTTGAGTGGTGATTCTTCTCCGAGTTGGATGAGGCGAACATGGCCCCATCGTCGCGAAGGCCAGTCGTCTCGCGGTGACCTTATCCAATCACGCTCGAAGGAGTCATCGCCATGTCCCGTCCCGCCATCAAGCTGTACAACTTCCCTCGTTCCGGCCACGCTCACCGCGCCGAGCTGATGCTCTCGCTGCTGCAATTACCCACCGAGCTGATCTTCGTCGATCTGGCCAAGGGCGAGCACAAGACGCCGGAGTTCCTGGCTATCAACCCCTTCGGCCAGGTACCGGCGATCAATGACGGCGGCACCATCATCAGCGACTCCAACGCCATCCTCGTCTACCTGGCCAAGCGTTACGGCAATGACGACTGGCTACCGCAGGAGCCCGCTGCTGCTGCCCGTGTGCAGCGCTGGTTGTCGGTGGCTGCTGGCCTGGTCGCGTTCGGCCCTGCTGCCGCGCGCCTGGTTACCGTATTCGGCTACTCGTTCAACACCGAAGAAGTGATCAACCGTGCTCATGCGCTGTTCACCGTGATGGAGGGCGAGCTGGGCGAAACCCCATTCCTCACCGGCGACAAGCCGAGCATCGCTGATGTCGCCAACTACTCCTACATTGCCCACGCGCCGGAGGGCAACGTCTCGTTGGAACCCTATCCGAACATCCGCGCCTGGCTGGCCCGCATCGAGGCACTGCCGGGTTTCGTGCCGATGCCGCGTACTGCCGTCGGTCTGCAAGCCTGAGTCACCGTTAGCTGCCGGTTTACCCGGCGGCTTCTTTCGTGGAGGGCAGAACATGCAACAGCTCCCCAGCCATCGGCACTCGCCCTGGCATGCCGGTGAAAAGCAACTGCAGGAAAAGGTCGGCGTCGGCGAACGCATGGAAGTGCTCGGACAGAAGGTGATCCGCGACTACATGCCGGATCAGCATCGCGAGTTCTGCCAGCAACTGCCGTTCATGATCGCCGCTTCGGTGGACGGCAGTGGCCAGCCCTGGGCCACTTTTATCGAAGGCGAAGAAGGTTTCGTCACCTCGCCCGATCCACGTCACCTGTCGTTCGACCTCGCCGCCATGGCGCTCGACCCGCTCGATCCGGCCACTCCCGGTCTGGGCAGCGGCGAGGCCATCGGCCTGCTTGGCATCGAGCTGCATTCGCGGCGGCGCAATCGCATCAACGGGCATATTCATCAGGCCTCGGCACAGCGTCTGGACATCACCGTGGAGCATTCCTTCGGCAACTGCCCGCAGTACATCCAGCTGCGCCATTACCGCCGCGTACCCGAGCGGGGCGTCGAACGCCTGGAGGCGACCGAGCTGGATGCGCGCACTGCCGAGATGATCCGTAGCGCCGACACCTTCTTCGTTGCCAGTTACGTCGAGCATGACGATGGCCGCCGTTCGGTGGATGTCTCGCACCGTGGTGGGCGTGCCGGCTTCGTGCGGGTAGAGGGCAATCGCCTGACCATCCCCGACTACGCCGGCAACCTGTTCTTCAACACCTTGGGCAACCTCAGCGTCAATCCGCGTGCTGGCCTGCTGTTCGTCGAGTTCGCCACGGGCGACGTTCTGCAACTGGGCGGCCGTGCCGAGATCATCCTCGACAGCCCGCTGATCAACCTCTTCGAAGGCGCCGAGCGGCTGTGGACCTTCGACGTCGAGCAGGTGGTGCTGCGCCCGGCCGCGACTTCGCTGCGCTGGGCCTTCGAAGAATATGCGCCGACCAGCCTGATGACCGGCACCTGGGCAGAAACCGATGCGCGCCTGCGCGAACGAGAGCAGCGCAACCAGTGGCAGCGCTGGCGCGTGCTCAGCCTGCAGCAGGAGAGCAGCGATATTCGCTCGTTCGTGCTCGCGCCGGAGCAGGGCGCTGCGCCGCGCTTTGCCGCCGGTCAGCACCTGCCGATTCGCATCACCACCGCCACGGGCGACACCCTGCTGCGCACCTACAGCCTGTCCAGCGCGCCGTCGGACGGCCAACTGCGTATCAGCGTCAAGGCGCAGGGTGTGGTTTCGCGGCATCTGCACGAACAGGTTCAGGTCGGCGATGTGCTGGAGGTGCGTCCTCCACTGGGCAGCTTCACCCTGAACAGTGACAGCAACCGCCCGCTGGTGTTGATCGGTGCCGGCGTCGGTATCACGCCGTTGCTGTCGATGCTGCGCGAGCAGGTGGCGCTGGGGCAGGGCAGGCGCATCCATTTCTTCCAGGGCGCGCGGACGCTGGGCGACCTGCCGTTTCAGTCGGAGCTGCGTGAGCTGGTTCAACGCGCGGGTGGTTTGCTAAAGATTCACCGTGCACTCAGTGCGCCGGAGCAGGGCGCAGTACTCGGGCGCGACTACGAGCAGCACGGGCGCATCGAGCTGGCGCAGATCAAGGCGGCGCTGTCGTTCGACGACTACGACTTCTATCTGTGCGGCCCGGCCGCCTTTACCCAGGCGATCTACGATGGCTTGCGCGATCTGAACATCGCCGATGCACGCATCCACGCCGAGGCGTTTGGCCCCTCGACACTGAAGCGTCGCACGAATGGGCAGGTGACGACCTTCGTGCAGCCGCCAGCGGCAACCGAGCCAGTGCCGGTGTACTTCACCACTTCGAGCAAGGAGGCGCGGTGGACGCCGGGCAGTGGCAGCCTGCTGGAACTGGCGGAAAACCGTGGCCTGACGCCCGAATTCAGCTGCCGTGGCGGTTCCTGCGGCACCTGCAAGACGCGCCTGATCAGCGGCCAGGTGCATTACCCGACCCCGCCAGCCGAGCTGCCGGAAGGCGATAGTGTGCTGATCTGCTGCGCGGTGCCGGCACAGGGTGAAGATGGCGTGCAGCCCCTGGTACTTGATCTGTAAGAGGGCCGAACTGATGAACATTCGATCTGAACGTCGTTACGTCTGGGCTGATGTTGAAGCAGGCGATGCACGCAGCTCGCCTGGGAGTCACGAGCACGACGAAATGGAGGTCGGCTATCTGGCATCGCAGTTGTTACTGCCGCGCGAGTTGCCGAGGTATGCACCTGAACGCTCGAGGTTCTGGCAGCAGGTGGTGCGGTGCCTGCGTTATTGGCCGTCGAGCGATTGTCGGGGCTTGCGGCCTGCTGGCGGGGTAGTTTCGGTGGCTCGGCTGAGGGCGCAGGGTGCGCTGGGCTGAGCGCTTGTCTGAAGCTGTTGCCGTTTCGATCGAAACGGCAACAGCCTCTGCTTATCCTTGCAGCTGCGCGTCTTCCAGCGCTTTGCGGTAGGCATCGGCTTCGTCCTGGGACGGGAAGATACCGACCAGCTCTCCATTCTGGATCACATCCCAGGCCACCATCCCCATGGCACGGGCTTCACGGGAAAGATGTTCGCTGTCACGTTCATGCACGATCACGTTCATGCTTGTCTCCTCGTAATACGAATGCGGCTAAATGTCGCAGTTCGTTTATACGCCTCGTTAGCAAGCTTATTAAACCGGGGATTTGGCAAAGGACTGTTCTTTTAATGCAACGAACGGTGAGATTTTCGTTTTGTCGTTTCCTCTCTGGGACGTTTTGAATCATCTTGAAATATTCAGTGATGAGAATTGGCAGGAAACCCAGTTTCAAGTCTCTGTGTATTACTGACGCCCGTACTGCTGGCGATATTGCGCAGGGGTCAACCCGGTCAGCGCCTTGAACATGCGCCGCAGGTTGGCCGGGCTGCTGAAACCCGAGGTTCCTGGGGGCTTACCGCACCGCGCGCCGCGCCATCCGACGGCGATATTGGCGAGTACGGAAGAGGTCTTTCACCTGCTGCGTCACTAGCGCCCACAAGGGTGATACGCCGGGCTGGGAGTCCCGGCCCTGGCTGAGTTGGTGCAGCTGGTACTTCACCACCGCCATGTTCGCCAGCGAGGCCAGCACCTTGTTGTTCCAGGTGATCGGCGGCAGCTGGGGAGCGCTGCCGAGGCCGAGCTGCCAGTCGCGCGGCAGGTTCGGGTCGATGGCCAGGGCCGTGCCGATGCCGACCATCTCGATGCCGCTATCCAGCACCTGTTGTGCAACCGGTGCACGGCGGATGCCGCCGGTGACCATGACTGGCATGCTCGCCACCGCACGAATCTCACGGGCGAATTCCAGGAAGTAAGCTTCGCGCGCCAGGGTGCGCCCATCGCGGGCCTGGCCCTGCATGGCCGGCGCTTCGTAGCTGCCACCGGACAACTCGACCAGATCCACGCCCTGCCCGTCGAGCAGGCGTACCACCTGCTGCGCGTCCTCGGCGCTGAAGCCGCCGCGCTGGAAGTCTGCCGAGTTGAGCTTGACCGCCACGGCGAAGCCCGGCGACACCACGGCACGCACCGCCTTGACGATCTCCAACAGCAGGCGCGCGCGGTTTTCCAGCGAGCCGCCCCATTGGTCGTTGCGCTGGTTGGTCAGTGGCGACAGGAACTGGCTGAGCAGGTAGCCGTGCGCCGCGTGGATTTCCACGCCCGTGAAGCCGGCCTGCTCGCCCAACTGCGCGGTGCGGGTGAAGCGCTCGATCACGTCCTGAATCACCGCCGGGGTCATTTCCTGCGGCGTGGCAAAACGCTTGGACAAGTTGCCCAGCTCCAGCGCTACGGCCGAAGGCGCCCAGGTTGGCTGGCCCAGGTTGGACTGCATCTGCCGGCCGGGATGGTTGATCTGCAGCCAGAATTGCGCCCCTTTGCCGCGGCCGATACGTGCCCAGCGTTCGAATCGGGCCAGGTGCGTGTCGTCTTCCAGCACCACGCCGCCGGGGCCGGTCATGGCGCGGCTGTCGACCATCACGTTACCGGAAATGAGCAGGCCGGCACCGCCCTCGGCCCAGGCCTGATAGAGGCGCATCAGATGCTCGGACGGTGCGTGGTCGGCATCCGCCATGTTCTCTTCCATCGCCGCCTTGGCAATGCGGTTGGGCAGGGTCGAACCGTTGGGCAGGACAAGGGGATCGAACAGGGTCATGGGGGCTTCCTCGGTTGAGCCAGAGGTGACCTTAACTTTAAAGTTCACTTTAATGTCAATGGGTTTCGCACGCGACGTCGAAGCGTGGCCGCGCCGCCAACGCTTTTCGTAGGAGCCGGCTTGCCGGCGATGCTTTGTGCTTTCAAGCAGATCGCCAGCAAGCTGGCTCCTACGGATATAGCGAGCACTCGCTTATTTCTTCGCGCGCTTGGGCGTCTCGCTCGGCTCGCCCAGGTTCATCTTCGACAGCACCCGCTTGGCGTTGGTGGCGCAGTCGATATCGTCCGGTTTGCTTTCGATCTCGTCGATCAGTGCCAGCAGGTGCGCCTTGCTCTGTGCCAGGCGCTGCTCCAGCGCTTCGATGTCCTTCACTTTTGCCTGCAGGGTATCGAGCAGCTTGCCGTGTTCCCACTGCGCCAGATCCTGCGGCAGCAGGGCGCGCAACTCGTCCAGGCTGAAGCCGGCCTGCTGTGCGGTGGTGATCAGGTTGAGCACCAGCACAGCCTGTTCCGGGTAACTGCGATAGCCGTTGGCTTGGCGCTGCACCAGCTTGAGCAGGCCGATACTTTCGTAGAAGCGAATGCGCGAGGCCGCAAGGCCTGTGCGTTGCGCCAGTTCGCCGATCTTCATCTGGGTGTATCACCGTGGCAGGAGTGTGGTGAGCTCAAGGTTAACTTTAACCTTCGGCTCTGGCCATGAGGCTGCAACATTGGCATAGCGTCTATGCTTGCCGAGCCACCCTGATCAGAGCCGCTCTTGAATCGCATCCCCTCCAGCAGGTACAGCCCGTGAAGCACTCGATACTCATCGCCGCGCTGCTCTGCCTGCTGATGGGGGCGCTTGCCAAGGCCGAGACGTATCAGCTCGTCACCGAGGAGTGGGCACCCTACAACTACCGGGAGAACGAGCACATCACCGGCATGGCCACGGAAGTGGTGCGGGCCATCATGGCGCTGACCGGCGACGACTTCGAGATCAGGATGAGACCCAGCATGCGTGCCTCTCGTGTCCTGCAGACTCAGCCCAGAACCATCATGTACTCGATGTTTCGCACGTCAGAGCGCGAGTCCTTATTCAAGTGGGTCGGGCCCATCGCCGAGGAGTCCATCTACCCCTACCAGTTGGCCGCTGCAGCGCAGCCGATCCACACGCTGGAGCAGTTGCTGAATGCCCCGCGCATAACCACCCGGCACGCCGGCCTGGTGCCAACGATGTTGGCGTCGATGGGGTTCGACAACCTCGACACGAGCGCAACGGAGAGCGAGCAGCTCTACCGCATGCTGTTGGCCGGTCGTACCGAGGTCATCATCGGCGACACCGATGCCGGCGTGGCCTACTACAGTCGCCTACTTGGCATTGCCCCGGGCACCCTCAGGCGGGTGCCCATCGAGCTGTATCGCTCCTCGCTGTATATCGCCTTCAGCCGCGACAGCGACGACGATCTGGTCGCCAACTGGGCCAGAGCGCTGGAGCATCTGCGTGATACGGGTGAGCTGACACGTATCCAGCGCCGCTACGAACGTCGCGACGATCAGTGACCGGCTGAAACGCCCTGATCGATGGCCAGGTCTGCGCCACTGATCGACCTGGCGAACGAATTCCCCCTGCTGGAGGTCGAGGTGCGCTCCGCCTCGCAGGCCGAAGCCGTGCGCCTGATGCACGAAGGCAGTGTCCACCTGGCGCTGGTGTTCGAGCGCCCCGGCATCGATGAGCGGGAAAACTTTCTCGAAGCCGGCAGCCAGCGACTGACAGCGGTAGCGGCACCGGATTACCTCAGGCGGATGGAGGCGCAAGGGATGGTCGAGGCGCGGCAGATCATCGTCGCGGCCGGTTCACCGTCGGCGACCGACCCACAGATGATTCTGTCTCATCACCTGTGGCTCACCGACAGCGACCTGGCCACCCTCAACCTGGTGCAGGCCGGGCTCGGCTGTAATTGTTGTGGTCAACGAAAACTGGACACTGGTTTAGGTTTATCCGGCCAGTGATTCGGTTTCCGCTGGCGTTCTGTATCCGTTGTAGCTGTGTGGTCGTTGATGGTTGTAGTAATCCGTCAGGTAGCGCAGCACATCAGCCTCAGCTTGCCCTTGGCTGGCATAGCCATGCTCCGGCATCCATTCCGTTTTCAGGCTTCTGAAAAAGCGCTCCATCGGCGCGTTGTCCCAGCAGTTACCGCGGCGGCTCATGCTCTGCTTGATACGGTAGCGCCAGAGCATCTGGCGGAACTCAACGCTGGTGTAATGGCTGCCTTGGTCAGAGTGAAACATCAGTTGCTGCGGGCAACTACGGGACTCAAAAGCCACGCGCAAAGCGCGCGTCGTAAGTTGCGAGTCAGGTCGATTGGACAGTGCCCAACCGACGATGCGGCGCGCATACAGATCCATCACCGCCGCCAGGTAGATCCAGCGATTACCCGCCCAGATGTAGGTCACGTCACCGCACCACACTTGGTTGGGGCCGCTCACTGTGAACTGCCGATCCAGCTCATTCGCCGCGATAGCATTTTCACAATCAGCTCGCCGATAACGATGCTTGCGCGATTGCGAACTGAACAGCCGAGCCTCTTTCATCAGGCGTCCGGCAAGGAAACGACCCACAGCGACACCCTGTATCCGCAGCGCCGCTGACAATGTTCTTGCCCCAGCTGAGCCTCGACTTTGTAGGTGAAGCTCAGTGGCCAGCTGACGCAATGCAATCCGCCGATGATCTATCCGGCGGCGTCGCTTGCAGGCGTCGTAGACACTGCTGCGATGTACGCCAAATACGCGGCACAGCTCGGCTCGTGGATACCGCTCGCCCAATACCTCGATCAGGCTTATTGATCGAGGGAGTCCGACATTAAGAGAGCGGTAGCCTTTTTTAGGATTTCTTTCTCCCGCTCCAAGCGCCGAACCTGGGCCTCAAGGTCTTGTATGCGTTTCTGCTCGGGAGTCATGGCCTTGCTGCGCGGCGGGGTTGTGCCACCACGCTCGCTGCGCAGTTGCTCTACCCATCGACGTAATGCGGTCGGGCCTACACCCATCGACTTGCAGGCTTCGGGAATGGAGTACCCCTGATCCAAAACCAGGCCGGCTGCTTCAAGTTTGAAATCTGTACTGAATGATCTTCTGGTCACGCAAACACCTCATGGCTGGGCGAAGCTTAACGCCCTATCGGGGTGTCCAGAATCATTGAGCCACAACAA